>JADHED010000090.1_pt1 | contig 124490 bp, 94 predicted proteins | sample 8952041 | NCBI WGS metagenome assembly JADHED01 (sample SAMN16124423, study PRJNA663239) | bioreactor sludge metagenome | isolation source: sludge (control) | place: India:Bengaluru | collected 2018-09-08 | reverse complement strand
CGCGGCGCGGTGGAGCGCGCGGCGGCCCCGCTCGACCCGGGCCGCCCGGTCGAGGCCCGCGCCGCCGTGGCGCGGGCGGTGGCCGCGTGGCCGACCGTCCGGGAGGAAGGGGCGTGCGTCGCCGCGGACGACCTCGCCCGCTGGCTCAACCCGGAGCCCGGCGGTGGCCGATGAGTGCCTGCGAGGCACCCATGGCCACCCTCCTGCGCATACGCGACGAACTCTGCGAGAGCGTCCTCATCCCCGCGGGCCCGTTCCTGTTCGGCGAGGATCTCCACCTCCGCTACCTGCCGCCCTTCGAGATCGACCGCTTCCCGGTCACGGTCGGACGCTACGCGGAGTGGGTCCGTGCGTCGGGACGCCGTCCCCCGGTCTCCTGGACCGGCGGGACGCCGCCGGCACTCCGCCTGGACCATCCCGTCACGGGCGTCACGTTCCGCGATGCGCTCGCGTTCGCCCGCGACCACGGACGCGCGATACCGACCGAGGAGCAGTGGGAGAAGGCGGCCCGCGGCACGGACGGCCGGGCCTACCCGTGGGGGGACCGCTTCAACGTCCGCAGCCTGAACTCCCGTGCGGCCCGGCGCCGGGGCACGACGTCGGTGGACCGCTATCCCGGCGGGGCCTCGCCCTACGGCGTCATGGACATGGCCGGAAACGTCTGGGAGTGGACCGACTCCTGGTTCGACGCCGCGGAAGACCTGAAGGTCCTGCGGGGGGGCTGCTGCAACCTGACCAAGGAGCACGCGCTGGTCACGAGCCGCCACTTCAACGACCCGCGCCTCGCGAACGACCTGACGGGCTTCCGGACGGTCCTGAACCTCTGACTCCCCGCGGGCCCGCCGCGCTAACCTGCCGGCATGTACTGCAACTACGTGACGGGAGCCGGGCGGCGGCTGGGGTTCTGGGACGGTGAGCGGATGCTGCGGCTCCCCGGCCGCAGCACCGACGAATTCATTCTCGACGGGTCCGGTTTCCCGGAGCTGCCCGCGGACGCCATGCCGGAGACGGATGCCTTCCGGTTCGCGCCGGCCCTGCTCGCCCCCCGCAAGATCCTGTGCCTGATGCGCTCCTACGGCGCCCACGCGCGGGAGGGCGGCCACGCGCCGCCGCCCGCGCCCCTGTACTTCGCCAAGCTGTCGAACTGCCTCGTCGGACACGGGGAGCCGGTGGCGATCCCGTCGGACCTCGAGGGCGAGGTGCACCACGAGGGCGAGCTGGCGCTCGTGATCGGGCGGCGCGGGCGGCGGATCCCCGCCGCGGAGGGGTTGCTGCACGTGGCGGCCTATTCCGTGGCGAACGACATCACCGCCCGGACGCGGCAGCGGGCCGACGCGGCGCAGGGCTGGCCGTGGCTGCGGGCGAAGTCGGCGGACACGTTCCTGCCGCTGGGCCCCGGTCTCGTGCCGGCGGGAGCCGTGCCGCGACCCGACGACCTTCCGGTGCGGGTGCGAGTGAACGGAGGCGTCCGGCAGGACGGGAACACGGGAAATCTGCTGTGGCCCATCGGGGACATCGTGGCCGCGGTCTCGCAGTGGATCACGCTCGAGCCGGGCGATGTGATCCTCACGGGCACTCCGGAGGGCGTGGGGCCGCTCGTCCCGGGCGACCGCGTGACGGTGGAGATCCCCGGTGTCGGAGTCCTCGAGAACCCCGTCACGCGCGAGTGAATCGCATAAGATGCGTGCCGTGGAAGGGGAGCGGGGACGGGGGAAATACTTGAGTCCGCCTGTCCGGACGGGCAGACTTAGTGGCCGAGGGTCATAATCCTTATGTCACGGGCGTGCGGAGGGGCGTCCCTCTTCGTTCGCGTGACAGTCACGGTTTATGCAGGGGTACGGCAAAGAGGGAGGAGCAGACATGAGTTTCTCTAGCGCGGCGCGTGGCATGACGATGCTGGTCACGCTCGTCGCCGTGTCCTTCGTGGTGGGGGCATGCTGCAAGCCCCCCGAGGCTCCGGCGCCGGCCTGGACCGTCCAGGTCAGCCCGGTCGAGGACACGAACCCGACGAAGACCCAGCACACGTTCATCGCCACCGTCTACGACCAGGGCGGGCGGCCGGTGCCGAACGTCCAGGTCCACTGGATCCTGGCCCGGACGGGCGACGCCGTGGGTGACATCGTCACCTACGACGACCAGGACCTCGGAGGGGGCACCTGGAAGGCGCTGACGACGAAGACGGACAACCAGTATGCGGTGTCCTACACCAACGAGGACGTCCAGACGCTCCATCGCGGCATGCGGTGGGTCGCCGACGAGGCCTCGTGGACCGACTTCCAGGTCGGCGTCGGGCAGACGTGGTGCACGATCACGTCCCCGGTCGAGGGCACGTCGCACATGATCGTCTACGTCCCGGCGATCCAGGACGCGCTCTGCCACAAGGTGTTCGCCGTGAAGCACTGGCAGCGCGTGCCGCACCTCGTGGCCATGAAGCAGTGCCCCGAGACCGCGCTGATCGGCTCCGAGTTCGAGTACCGCCTCACCGTGACGAACGACGGTGAGGGCGCGACGCCCGGGCCGGTCGAGGTCATGGAATCCCTCCCCGAGGGCATCTCCATCATCGACGGCACGGTCTTCCCGCAGAACCTCGGCGTCCTGAACCCCGGTGACAGCCGGACGATCAACTTCCGCGTCCGCGCCGACACCGCCGGCACGAAGGTGAACCGGATCGAGGCGCGCGCCGGCGAGTTCGTCGCACGCGCCGACTGCACCACGATCGTCACCGCGTACGGCATCGACATCGTGAAGGACTGCGGCGGCCAGTACGTGGTCGGCAACCCGGTTCCCTTCACCATCACCGTGCGCAACACCGAGTCCGCGACCCTGACGAACGTGGTCGTGACCGACGCCCTTCCGGCGGGGGTCGAGTTCGTCGACGCCTCCGCCAGCGCCGGCAGCGCCCGGTGCAGCGATGGGCGCAACGTGACCTGGGACGGGTTCGAGCTCGCCGCCGGCGGCTCCGCGACCCTCACCGTCAACACGAAGGGCATCCAGATCGGCAACGTCCAGAACGTCGCCAACGTCACGGCGAACGTCGCCGGTGGCGGGATGTCCGTGAACGACAGCGATGACTGCCAGTGCGAGATCATCGGCCTGCCGACTCTCAACATCGACAAGGTCTGCGATCCCACTCAGATCGGCCTCGGCGACCCCGTGAACTTCCGCATCACCGTGTGGAACTCGGGCGGCGCGGATGCCGTGAACGTGGTCGTCAACGACCTCGTGCCCGCCGGCCTCCAGGCGACGGGCGAGACCTCCTGGCGCATCGACCGCCTGCCGCCGAGCGACCAGGCGGGTGGCCGGACGTTCAACATCCAGGCGATCGCCACGGCCGCGGGGACGTTCACGAACGTCGCCACGGTCAACGCCGACGGCGCCACGGAACTCCGTGACTCCTGCGACGTGACGGTCATCGCCCCGACGCTGACGATCCGCAAGGAGTGCAAGGCCGTCAATCCGCCGGTGGCGGACGACAACACCGTCCTCAACCGGATGGACGAGGCCGTCCACACGATCACCGTGCAGAACGGCGCCGTGAAGGCCATGGACGTCGTGGTCGTCGACCGTCTCCCGCTGAACAGCGCGGGTGGCGAGCGGCTCCGCTACGTGTCCAGCAACCCGGCGGGCACGTATGACGCCGGCAGCCACAGCATCACCTGGAACCTCGGCACGCTGGAGGCCAACCAGACCTCCACGATCGAGGTCACCTTCCAGGGCGTCGACATCGGTCCGGCGGTGAACACCGCCAGCGTCACGGCGCGCGGCTTCGGCGGCGCGCAGGACGACTGCCGCCTCTTCGTGCTCGGCTCGCCGGCCTTCCAGTCGGCGTGCATCGACGCGTTGGCCGGCAACGTGGATGCCGACAACTTCAAGGTCGACACCCCGTTCTACTACGTCCTGGCCGTCCAGAACGAGGGCGAAGCCGATCTCAAGATCGACCTGACCTTCAACATGACGGGCGGTATCGTGCTCGAGCCCACGCCGGCCGGGTTCATTCCGGACCTGCGTTCCTCGGCCGATCCGTCGGGCGCCAACGTCCTCGCCATCACCGACGCGGGCGGCGGCACCTTCAAGATGGCTTCGTTCAACCTCGCCCCGCGCGAGACGAAGTACATCAAGGTCCCTGTCCGGGGTACGCAGGTCACGACGACCGACGCTGCCGAGATCACGTTCAACATCGACTGGCAGCTGTGGTTCGAGGGCCGGCTGTTCCCGCGCAAGGGCCGGACGTCCGAAGGCGAGTCCTCGGTCATCGACCCGAAGTAGCGAAGCAGCAGAGAACACCGCGTAGCACAGGCGGGCGCGCCTCGGCGCGCCCGCCTTTCTTTTCGGGCCCGCCCGGAACGCGGCCGGCGCATACCACCACCCCTTGCGGGAGTACCGGATTATGCCCCTGCATTTCGCGCGTATTGTCTTGACGCTCGCGCGGTGACGTCCTAGGATTCACATGAGTGCATTTCGGAAGAGAGTGCAAGGAGGCACCATGAGGGTCCCCGCGTACCTGACCGTGACGGTTCTTGTCCTGACGTGTGCCCTGTCCGCGTGCTGCACCAGCGCGAAGAACACCTCCGAGGCGCTGCCGCCGGAAGGACCGGCCGTGGAGACCGCGGGCTGGGAGACGCACCCCGCGGCGCCGTGGAACCAGGGCGAGGCGGCGGCCGCGAGGCCACTCGTGGTGACCGGCGAGGGCACCCGGCCGCTCGCGCCGGCCGGTGGCTCGGACCTGGAGGCCATGCTCGCCGCGAACCGGCGCCTGAACGAGCAGGTCAGCCGTCTGATGGCCGAGGTCCAGTCGATGAAGAAGCCGGTGGAGCCGGCTCCCTCCACGGACGCTGCGGCTGCGGCGCCCGCGGGCGCTGGTGATCTGGCGGCGGTGCGGGGCGTTCTGGCACGCTCCGGAGCCTCCGACCTCGACACGGGCCTCACGCCGGAAGGGAATGTCGCGATCACGCTGCCCGGGTCCCTGTGCTTCGCGTCGGGCAAGGCCGAGCTGCAGGCCGCGGCGCAGAAGAAACTCGGTGCGGTCCTCGTGAACCTCTCGAAGCAGTTCCCGGGCCTGAGGCTCCGCGTGGAGGGGCACACGGACTCCGACCCGATCCGGCGGTCCAAGTGGGAGAGCAACCAGGCGTTGTCCGAGGCGCGGGCCTCGTCCGTCGCCGGCTTCGTCGTCCAGAGCGGCGCGTTCGGCCCGGAGCAGGTCTCCTCCGCCGGCTACGGCTCTTCGCGCCCGGTGGCCTCGAACGACACGGCGGCCGGCAAGGCGGAGAACCGTCGGGTCGAGATCGTGCTCCTCAGGTAGCGCGCGGTCCAGAGGGACGGTCGGGGAGGAGGCCGGCGGCGTTGCCGCCGGCCTCCGGCGTTTTCAGCGCGTGTCCCGGTGGCGTTCCGGCGCCTCGAGCGCAGGCGGTTCCGGGAGGCCCTGCTCGCGAAATCGCTGCTGGAACCAGGCGCGCTGCGCCTCGGGGAGCAGCACGGGCCACGTCGCGGCGGGAGGCGCGGGCAGGAGGCTCTTGCCGGTGGCCCGGTCGGTGAGCGCCAGACGCGGCACCGGTGGCGCGGGGGCGCCGCGCCGGAGGAGGTCCGCCACCGGGGCGGTGCACTCGCGGACGAGGACCTCCTGCGTGACGGAGTAGGCGCGCTCCCCGGAGATCCCGGGGCGCTCGGGCCACGCCAGGGCGAGGAAGGCGCGGCCGGCGGCGACCGGGTCGACGGTGTGGGCGGCATCGGGCCCCACGGGGCCTCCGTCGGGGCCCGGAAGCCAGAGCCGGTAGAGGTAGCCGGCGTACCGGTAGATCGAGACGCCCTCCGCCGGCGACATCTCCGGAAGGGAGGTTCGCGGGAGGGCCCACAGGTCGGGTAGGAACCCGAACTCCCCGGCTCCGTCCCCATCGCGGTCGTGGACCCGGGAGGCGCGGAGGCGGAACTGCTCCAGCGCCACGGCCTGCAGCGTCCGCACGGCGCGGGCGTCGTCCGCCGCCGTGAGGCGGCCCGCACGGTCCGGGAGGGCCACGATGCCCACGGACAGGAGACCGAGAGACAGCGCCAGGATCGGGAAGGACAGCGATCGTTCCATCGAGGACTCGGATTCTACGGTCGGCCGCGGACTGACCCCAAGGCGTGTAGAATGCCGCCGCCGGATTCTCGCGAACCGGCGGGGGTTTCGGACGTTGTCGAGCAACATGGCCAGCACCGGCGGGCCCGAAGCCCGGCCGCCGCCACTCTTCCTGCGCCTGCCTACGACGACCATCGAGGGCCGGGTGGTCCTCGGCGGCCTCGTGGCGCTGGGTCTGGTAGCCTCCTCCACCGACCGGAACGCCTTCCTCCTGCTCGTGGCCGTCCTGCTGGCGGTGGTGGCTCTGTCGGTCGCTCTCTCGGCATGGAACCTCCGGTCGGTCACGCTCGCCCGGACCCTGCCGGAGCGCGTGGAGGCCATGGAGCCCTTCACCGTCATCCTGCGTGTGGAGAACCGCCATCGCTTCTGGCCCGTGCGGGGCCTCGTCATCCGGGACTCCCTCCAGACCGGCCGCACCGGTGCGCCGTCCGTCTGCTACGCCCCGAAGATCCCCCCGGGGGGGGCCGTCTCGTTCCGCTATCCCGCGCGGATCCGCCGCCGGGGAACCTACAGCGTCTCGGGTGCCGTCATGACGACGCGGTTCCCCTTCGGCCTCTTCGAGAAATCGGCGTTCCGCTCCGATCACGGGCGCATCGTGGTCCACCCGCGGCGGGTCCCCATACCCGCGCACCTCCTCCCGGATGCCGACCGCGGCCCGCGGCCGGCCAGCGCCGTGTCCGGGCGCCTTCGCGGCGGCCAGGAGATCAGCGGGATCCGCGAGTACCGCGCGGGGGACGACTCCCGGCGCATCGCGTGGCGGGCCACTGCCCGCCACGCCCGCCTCATGCTGAAGGAGCTCGTGGACGAGCACCGCTCGGGTTTCGCGCTCCTCTTCGCGCCGCGCCCCGCCTCGGGCCGGGCCGGGGGGACCGCGGCATTCGAAGCCGCGGTGGCGCTGGCCGCCTCTCTCGTGCGGGAGATGCACCGCCGGCGGCGCCCCGTGCTCTTCGTGGCCCCCCGCATCGTCGTGGAGGACACCGGCTACACGGGATCGCTCTTCGACATCCTCGAGTACCTCAGCGGCGTCTCCGCGGATCGCGTCTCCGGCCTGCGCGACATCCTCGCCGAGGTGGGGGAGCGCCGCCTCGCCGGGCGCAGCGTGCTCGCCGTCGGCTCGGGACCTTCCGCGGCGGAGGATTCGCCTCCCGCCACGCTGCGGGTGCGCTGGTTGGACGCCTCCCGGGCCCTCTCCGGGGAGGCGAACGCGTGACACGCGACGCGACCCCGATCGCCAGCGGGCTCTTCGCCGCCAGTGGCGCGCTCGCCGCAGGGTGTTCGACCGGCGCGCCGTCGCCCGCCTTCGCCGCCCTCGCCGGCGCGATGGTGCTCCTCCTCGCCCTGCAGCGCCTCGTTCCGGTCCGCCTCCCGGTCACCGCCGGCCGTCTGGCGGATCTCCCGATCTCGTTCGCGATGATCTACGGGCTGTTCCGCCTGGGGGTCGCGGGCGAGCCCGCGCTGGGGACGATCGGGGTCGTGGTGGCGCTCGCCGTGCTGGTGCGCCTCCTCCGGCGGCAGAACCGGCGCGACATCATGTCGATCCACGGCCTCGCCCTGCTCCTGCTCCTCCTCGGATCGTGGCGTGCCGGATCGTCCTGGTTCTTCGCCTGCTGCCTGGCGGCGCTTGCGACGGGGGTCGTCGCTTCGCTGCGTCTTCTCGAGCGGTCGGCCGGCACCGCGCCGGGGGCTCGTGTCCACCTGCCGTCCCTCTCCGAGTCGCCGCGCCGACGCGCCCGCGGTGCCGGGGCTGCCCAGGCGGCGGTCATCACCGCCGCCACCGCGGCGGCGGCGATCGTCTTCTTCGTCGCCCTGCCTCGGGTCGTACCTCCCGGGACGGAGGACGCCGCCGATCGTCCGCAGATCCTGGAACCCGAGGACGATGCGCCGGACCCCGAGGACGCGCCGCGGCTCGTCACGGGCTTCTCGGAGCGCGCGCGTCTCGGCGACGTGGGCCGCATCAAGCTCGTCCCGTGGCCCGCCTTCACGGTCCGCCTCACGACCGGTGGCGTGCCGGCGGCGGTCGACCCCGGTGCCCTGTACTTCCGGGGCAAGGCCTTCGACCTGTTCGACGGCCGGGAGTGGTCGCGGTCCGCTCCGTCGCGGGCGAGGGACCGCTGGCTGACCACCGGGACGGCTTCCGGCCGCGTGGCCCTGCGGGACCAGCCTCCGCCTCCGGGCGCCCTGCGCATCGACCAGGAGTACCGCTTGCGACCCCTGGACACCCGGGCCCTGTTCCTTCTCGATGCGCCCGCGGCCCTCGAGGTGTCGGCCTCGCTCCCGCGCGTGGTCGCCCGGGAGGGCGCCTGCTTCGACGCCCCGCGGCCGCACGACGGGGGCATCGAGTACCGGGCGACGTCCTGCGCGTCCCCGTTCCCGTACCGGGACTGCGCCGGCACGGACCGGGCGGCGGCCTTCGAGGCACGCCACCTGAGCTTGCCGCCGGCCTCGGAGCGGATCGTCGCTCTCGCCCGCGAGACGGCGGGGGAAGGTCCCCCCGCCGAGAAAGCCACGCGCATCGTGGCGATGCTGTCGGCCCGTTGCGAGTACACCCTCCTGTTCGCCGACAAGCCCCGCGGCCGGCCGCTCGACGACTTCCTGTTCGTCACGCGCGCCGGCCACTGCGAGTATTTCGCCTCGGCGCTGGCCGTGCTCCTGCGCGCCGTCGGCATCCCGTCGCGGTTCGTCGTCGGCTACCGCGGCGGCCTGTGGATCGAGGACGAGGGGTTGTACCTGCTCCGCCAGAGCGACGCCCACGCCTGGGTCGAGGGCTTCCTCCCGGACGAGGGTTGGACGCGGATGGACCCGACGCCCGCGGACGAATCCGCCGTTTCGGTGCTCACCTCGCGCGTGCCCGGCCTGCCACCGCCCGACCCCGGCCCGGAGTGGATGGACCCGTTCCGGGCCCTCCGGGAGTTCGGGGCTCGTGACCGCGCCCGTATCGGCGCGGTGGCCGGCGCAGCCGTGAGCCTCTTCCTGCGCGAAGGCGTCGGTCTCGGGCGCCCGTCGCGCGCCTGGCCGCCGCCCGTTCCATTCCTTCTGCTCGCGGGGATCGCGGTCGCCGGCGTCCTGTTCCTGGCGCGCCGCCGCCGGGCACTCCGGCCCGGACCGATGCCCGGCGGTCGAGGCGCACGGCGGCGGCCCGCGGCGGAGTCGTTCTACGAGGAGGCGCTGTGGGCCCTGGCGGCCCGCACTCTCGTCCGCGCCCCCGCGCACAGCCCGCGCGAGTTCGAATCCGCGGTGCGGGACCGGTTGGGGATCGGCGCCCCCGACTTCGCCCGCATCACGGCAGCGTTCGAGCGCATCCGCTACGGAGGCGAGACGCCCGCTGCGGAGGATCTCGCCGCCCTCCGCGTCCTCGCGCGGAGTCTCCGCGGCGCGGGGTAGAATCGCCCCGATGCCCGCTCTCACCGGCGAACCGGCCCGGCGCGCGCTGTCGGTGCTCCGAGTTCTGCGGGATTCCGGCCACGCGGCGTACGTGGCCGGCGGCGCGGTGCGCGACCTGCTGCTCGGCCGCCCGCCCGGCGACGTGGACATCGCCACCTCCGCGACCCCGGCCGAGGTGCGAGCGCTGTTCGACCGCGTCGTGCCGGTCGGAGAGGAATTCGGCGTGGTCCTGGTCGTGGTCGAGGACTTGCCGATCGAGGTGGCGACGTTCCGCCGGGACTTCGACTACGCCGACGGGCGCCGCCCGGCCCGTGTCGTGTTCGGGACCCGTCCGGAGGAGGACGCGGCCCGCCGGGACTTCACGGTGAACGGCCTCTTCCTCGACCCGTTCGACGGCGATCGCGTGCTCGACTTCGTCGGCGGGCGGGCGGACCTCGCGGCCCGCGTGATCCGGGCCATCGGCGACCCGCGCCAGCGTTTCGAGGAGGACCGTCTGCGGATGCTCCGGGCGGTCCGCTTCGCATGCGTCCTCGGCTTCACTCTCGATCCGGCGACCGCCGGCGCGGTGATGGAGCGCGCGGCGGACATCGCCTCGGTCAGCGGCGAGCGCATCCGCGATGAGATCCTGGGCATCCTCGCCGGTCCCGACCCGCGGGAAGGCCTCGCGCTCCTGCGTGCCACCGGCCTCCTCCGGGTCATCCTGCCGGAAGTCGACGCGCTCGCCGGTGTGCCGCAGCCGGCGAACTTCCATCCGGAAGGCGATGTCTTCACCCACACCGCGCTGGCGCTGCACCATCTGTCGCCGCGCACGCCGACCCTCTGTCTGGCCGCACTCCTGCACGACATCGGCAAGCCGGCGACCCTCGCCGTCGCGGACCGCATCCGCTTCAACGGCCACGCGGCCCTCGGCGCGGAAATGGCGGGGGAGGTTTGCCGGCGGTTGCGCCTGAGCCGCCGGGACACGGAGGCCGTCGTCGAGCTGGTGGCGGGCCACCTGCGATTCCTCGACGTCGAGCGGATGCGGGAAGCGCGCCTGCGCCGATTCCTCACGGGGCCGCTCGCCGAGGACCACCTCGCTCTCCATCGCGCGGACTGCCTGGCGAGCCTCGGCGACCTCTCCCGTTACGAGTTCTGCGTCCGGCGCCGAGCGGAGTTCCTCTCCGCTCCGCCGCCACCGGACCGTCTCCTGACGGGCCACGACCTCAAGGGCCTGGGGCTCCTGCCCGGCCCGGAGTTTGCGCAGATCCTCGCCGAGGTGGATGATCGCCGGCTCGAAGGCCGGCTCCGGACGAGGAGGGAGGCGCTGGACTACGTGCGGCGCCGCCTCGCCGGTGAGGAGGAGGAATGAGGACGGCGTTGCTGACGGCCCTGCTGCTCGCCTCCGGCGCTGCCGCCGCGGAGGACCCCGCGGCGCTCGTGGATCGCCTCGCCGCGGCAGACCCCGCCGAACGGGCCTCCGCGAAGGAGGCGCTGGAGCGGGCCGGCGCCGCCGCCTTGCCCGCCCTCCGCGCGGGCCTCGGGGCTCCCTCCGCGACAATCGCCACGGCCTGCGTGGAGATCCTCGCGGAGGGCGGGTTCCGCTCGGCGAGGGACGATGTCCGGCGCCTTCTCGATGATCCGCGCGCGGCGCGGATGGTCCGCCGCGCCTGCGCGCTGACCCTCGGTCGCGTGGGGGACGAACGGGACACGGCCCGCCTGCTCGAGATCGCCCCCGAGTTTCCGGAGGCGGCCCTGGCGCTCGCCGCCCTCGCGGACCCGGCCGCGCGCGCCCCGCTGGCGGAGATGGTGACGGCCGGCCGGGGAGGGCCCGAAGCGGCCTTCGCGCTGGCGTCCTTCGGCGATCCCGCCGGAGTGGAGGCGCTCATCGCGGCGCTCGGCGGACCGGAAGACCTGCGGGCGCTGCTCCTCCTCCGGCGGCTGGCGGGGCGCGATCCCGGCACCAGCCCCGACGCGTGGCGGGCCTGGTGGCGCGTGGAGCGATGGCGGCGCGCCCTGGGCGCCGCGGAGTTCGAGGCCTCGGAGTCCGCGCTCGAGGCGGCGCTGAAGGACCCCGCGGCGGCACCCGACCTGGTGGCGGTCGCCACGGACGCCCTGGCTCCCGGCGACGCCCGCACGAAGGCGCTCCTGGCGCTCGGGCTGCGGGGCGATCCGTCCGTGCTGCCGGTGCTGCTGCGCCTCCTGGAGGAGGACGCGGACGGGATGGTCCGGCTCTACGCGGCGGAAGCCGTGGGGCGCCTCGGGGACCCGTCCGCGGCCATCTCGCTCGTGGCCTATCTCGTGTTCGACGAGGAGCCGTTCCGGAAGCGCAGCGCGAAGGACCGATCCGACGTGTACTACACCATCGACTCGGCGGTCTGCCGGGCCCTCACGCGCCTCGGGATCTGCGGTGGCCTCGACTACATGATCCGCCAGTTGGACCAGGAGCACCGCGTGCGCGTCTACCACGAGGCCCTGCGGACCCTGCGCGAGACGCTCGATCGCGACTTCGACTACCGCCCCGATGGGGACCGCCGGAGCCGCCGGGCCGCCGCCGCGCGCGCCCGCCGGTGGTTCGACGAGGAGCGCGACGGCCTTCGCCTGCCCGGTCCGGACCTGGCGGAGCCCCGGTTCCGGGCGGGCGCCGCGCGCTACGTGGACCGCCTCGCGCACTTCAGTTTCCTCGCCATGAGCCGGGCCCGCGAGTGCCTCGTCCTCCTCGGCGAGGCGGCGTTGCCGGAGCTTCGGGCCGGCCTCGAGCGCCCGGAGATGCACATCCGCGTGCATTGCGCGGAGATCCTCGGCCGGATCCGTTCGCGGACCTGCCGCCCCGACCTCCTCCGCCGCCTCGCCGACGAGGCGCCGGAGGTCCGCGCCGCCGCCGTGGCGGCCCTGGGCGCCATGGGGCCGGGCCGCGCCGCGGAGGAGGGTGTCCTGCGGGCGCTCGGCGACGTGTCCGCCGACGTGCGCATCGAGGCGGCACGGGCTCTCGCGCGCGTCCCGGCGGAGCGCGCCCTGCCGGCGCTCCAGGCGGCGGCGGAACGCCCCGAGAACCGCACGCCGGCGTTCCTCCGGGAGGCGTGCTTCGCGCGCGCCGTCCATGGCGATGCGTCGGCGGTGAGCGACCTCGGCGCGATGCTCGCGCACCGCGATGCGGCGTTCCGTCGGACGGTGGCGGACCGGCTGCAGGTCCTGACGGGGTTCGACGCCGGCGCGGACGAAGGCGCCCGCGAGGCGTTTCTCGCGTACTGGGAGGCGGAACGCTCCCGTTACGGTCCGCCGGAGGGCTTCGCTACGGACAGGTGACGGGGTCACCGGGAGGTAACGGCGGGATGGGGGAGTTCGCGGTCCACGGCCTGGCGAAGCGGTACGACTCGGGCGGAGGTCTGCGCGGGGTGGATCTCTCCTTCCCGACGGGCCGCATCACCGCCGTCCTCGGACCCTCCGGGTGCGGGAAGACCACGCTCCTTCGCCTGCTCGCCGGTCTCGCGACCCCGGACGCGGGCGAGGTCGTGCTGGACGGGGAGACGGTGAACGACCCGGCGATCCGGGTCCCTCCGGAGCGACGTGGCGTGGGCATGGTCTTCCAGGATTCGCTGCTCTGGCCCCACATGGACGTCCGCGGGAACATCGCCTTCCCCCTCGGGCCCGGGACGCGGCACGACGCGAGGGTCGCGTCCGCCGCGCGAGCGGCGGAAGTCGAGCGCTTCCTCGATCGGCGGCCCTTCGCGCTGAGCGGAGGCGAGCAGCGCCGCGTGGCCATCGCCCGGGCCGTGGTGGCCGCCCCGAGGCTCCTGCTGCTCGACGAACCGCTGGCGGCGCTCGACGCGCACCTGCGCGTGAGGCTTCTGGCGGCCGTCCGCGACCTCCAGCGGCGCCTCGGCGTGACGACCGTCTACGTCACTCACGACCAGCAGGAGGCCCTGGGGATCGCGGACGTCATCGTCGTCATGCACGACGGACGAATCCTCCAGAGCGGTTCGCCGGAAGAGGTCTACTCGCGCCCGCGCACGGCGTTCGTGGCCAGTTTCGTGGGCATCTCCAGCCTCGTGCCCGGGGAAGTCCGGGGCGGCGTGGCGGAGACGGCGCTCGGCCGGTTCGCGGCACCGGGACGCGCGGACGGCCCGGCGCTCTTCGCCGTGCGACCCGAGACGGTCCGCGAAGCCGGTGGCGGCGTGGCGGCGCGATGCCTCGGCAGCCTGTTCGCCGGCGGTCGCTGGCTGACACGGTACGACGTGTCGGCACGGGAGGTGCTAGGATACAGCGAACGGCCGGCGGACCCCGGCCGGGAGGTCACGCTGGCATTCGAGCCGCCGCCACCCGCGGTGGACGCGGACGCGACCGAATCATGAAGACCCTGCGTGTCGTCCTCGCACTGGCCCTGCTCGCCGGCCTCGTGGCCTTCGGGATCGCATTGACATCGCCCGAGGACGGGACCGGTCAGGAGAGCCTGGCGTTCACATCCTCGGAGCAGTGCGCCGCCTGCCACTCGGAGATCGCGCGCGAAGTCGCCGAGTCCTGGCATGGACAGGCGTACACCGACCCCGAGGCCCTGGCGCTGACCAAGAACTTCCAGGACGAGCAGTGCATCTCCTGCCACGCGCCGGCTCCCGTCTTCCGCACCGGGGTCGGGGAGCGGGTGTTCGAGCGCCGCGAGAACCGCGAGGCGGGGGTGGACTGCATCTCGTGCCACCTGGTCCCCGACGGCGGCGTGGCCGGGCTCCGCGGCCTCACGGACGCTCCGTGCCGGCCGCGTCTCGAGCCCCGCCTGGGCGCGGCCGTGTTCTGCGCGGGCTGTCACAACCAGCACTGGACGGTGGACGAGTACATGGCCTCGTCCTACGCGAAGACGCACACCTGCAACGACTGCCACATGCCCCGGTCCGACCGGCCGCTCGCGGAGGGAGGCCCGGTGCGGACGCGGGTCGCCTCGCACCTGTTCCCCGGCGGCCACTTCCCCGACCTGCTGCGCTCCGCGGTCACGCTCGATGCGGTGGCGAACGGGACCGTCCTGACCATCCGGGTGTCGAACACCGGCGCGGGCCACAAGGTGCCCACGGACTCCCGGCACAAGTCGTTCAACGTCTACGTCACTCTCGCCGACGAGGAGGGCAACGTCCTCCTGCGGCGCGAGGAGGTCGCGGAGTACCGCCTCTACTACCGCGAGCAGAAGCGCGATTCGACCCAGCTCTCGCCAGGCGAGACGCGGACCCACACCTTCGGACTCCCCGCCGGACAAGTGGGCGTGGCGCAGGTGGAGCTGGTCTACTGCCTCAAGCCGCCGCAGAAGGACGACGGGACCTTCACGGTGGTCCATCGCCTCGATGTCCCCTTCGGCCGGTGACCGCCGCGGCGGGATCCCGGCCCCCTGTTCGCCCCGGCCGACATCTGCTATCCTCGGCGCCCGGAGGGACCCACGATGCCGATCCTCGTTCGTTGCCGGTGCGGCCATGAAGTCACGGTGGCCGACGCCATGGCGGGGCGCAAGGGCCGGTGCCCCGAGTGCGACGCCGTCCTGACGATCCCGTCGGGCCCGTCACGCGCGTCGCGGAGCGGCGCCTTCGCGCGGCTGGCGAGGGGGGAGAGCCCCGGCCGCCGTTCGCGACTGCTGTGGCTCGCGCGGGTGTTCGGGGCGCTCGCCCTGCTCGGGTTCCTCGCCATCGCGGGCGGCGGAGTGTTCACGGGCGTCACGGCCCTCCGCGGCCCCGGTTACTTCCAGGGCCCGCTCGGGCTGTTCTCGGACCTCGCCGACGAGGCCCAGCGGTCGCCCACCCTGGTGGGGGCCGGGTTCATCGCCGGCGGCATCCTCGTGGGGGCCTTCGTCTTCATCGTCCTCGCGGGCACGGGACAGCTGCTGCGAGTGTTCGCCTCCATGGAGCGCAGCCTCGCGGACATCGCGGAACTGCTCTCCCGCCGCGACGAGAACTGAGAACGATCCTGATCACCGCTGGCGGGCTACGGGCGTCCGCGCGCGCCGGCGGTTTCCGCAAGTCATTGCTCCCGTAGCACTTCCGACGCCGGGACCGAGGGCACGCAGATTGCGTCCCACCCGGGCGGCGCTGTGACGCGGAGGTGCCCGGTGAACGCGAACATCCCCCGCGCGGCGATCGCCGCGCTCGCCCTTCTCGGCGTGCTCGGGCCCGTCACGGCGGGCCCGCCGCGGGTCTACCGGGGACCGGAGGGTGAAATGCCCCGCGCCCTGCGCGCCCCCGGGGCGGACGAGGACGACCTGCGGCCCGGGCGGCTCGGCGCTCCCGGCGGGCGGGTCGAAGGCCTGGCCCGCTGGCAGTTCTGGTGGGAGACGAACCGGGACGCCTTCCCCGCGCCCGACGGCCGGGCTGGCGGCCAGACTCCGTTCGCGGCGGTCCTCGGCCGCCCGGCGGCGAAGCTCGCGGACCCGACGCTGAGGCGGATCGCCGCGACGCTGGCACCGGGCCTCGAGGCGGCGGACCCCGCGGAACGCGAGATCACCGCCCTGGCCCTCGCGGCCACCGGCGACCCGGCGGCATCCGGCCTGCTGGCCCGCCTCCTGAACTCCGCGCGCTCCGCCGACCGCCGGGTCGCCGCGCTCGCTCTCGGCCTGCTCGGCGACGACGGGGCCGCGGAGCCGCTCGGGGCCGTCGCCGCGGACGCGGGACGGCCGGCCGCCGAGCGGGCGGCCGCCGCGCTCGGTGCGGGGCTGCTGCGCCACACCGGCTCCGCCGCCGCTCTCGCCGCGGGGCTCGCGGCGTCGTTCGGCGCCTCGGGGCGCGAGGTGGACGACTACCAGGCCGCCTGCGTCACCGCACTCGGCCTCATCGCGCGCCGCGAGGACCTGCCGCTCCTCGCGCGCGTCGCCGCCCCGGGCTCCCGACGATCGGACGTCGTCCGCGCCGCCGCCGCCGCCGCCCTCGGCCGCAGCGGAGACCCCGCGCCTCTGCCCGTCCTTCGCGCCCTCCTCGCCGACGGGTCGGCGCCGGTCCGGCGCGCGGCCGTGGAGGCCATCGGACGCCTCGCGGATCCCGCGTCCCTCGACGCCGTGCTGGAGATGCTCGCCGGCGACGGGGACCTCCTGGCGCGGAATCTCGCGGCCATCGCGGCGGCCCGCGTGGGCGGGGCGCGGGCGCGGGAGGCATTGCTGCGCGCGCTGGAGAGGAACATGCCGCTCGCGCTGCGCGAGTACGCGGCGCTCGGGCTCGGCATCCTCGGCGACGGCCGGGACATCGATCGGCTCGTGGCGGTCCTCGCTTCTCCGGAGGACCCGAGCCTCCGCTCCGCCGCCGCGTTGGCCCTCGGCCTCCTGCGGGCCGACTCGGCGCTCCCGCTCCTGCATTCGATCGCTCTCGCGCCCTCCGCGGACGACGAGCTTCGGTCCTACTGCGTCGAGGCCATCTCCGTCCTCGGCGACGGCGGCATCCGGCCTCTCCTCCCCGTCCTCGCCACCGCCGTCGGGTGCGCGCACCTGCGGCGGGGCGCGGCGCTCGCTCTGGGCCGCGTGCCTGGCCCCCGCGCCGATCACGCCCTCCTCGGCATCCTCGTCCGGGAGGGGGATCCGTACGTCCGCGGCGCGGCCGCCCTGGCGTTCGCGCGGCTGCCCCGCGAGGCGGCCGTCGACGCGCTCTGCGGCATGGTGGAGTCGCCGGGGTTCTCCCGGGACGCCCGCCTGTCCGCCATCGCGGCGCTGGGCGCGGCCGCCCGCGCGGGCCGAGGATGGACGCTCACGCCCTTCCTCGACGGGTTGCCGTTCCACGCCCTCACGCCCGCTCTCCGGCTCGCGTACGGCATCCTGTGACGGCGGCCCGCCGTGCTTGGTAGGATCGGGCCATGAAGTTCGGGCCCGCGGTCCTGCTCGCCTTCGCCACGGCATGCGCGTCGTCCGGCTCCTCCGGACCGCCGCCGGCCCCGCTCGTGGACCCGGCGACGGCGGTCGCCCTCGCGGCGGCCGAGCTCTCCCGCGACGGGTCCCCGCGCGCGGACGAGGCGCTTCTCGCCGCCGGCCCCGACGCGGTGCCATGGCTCGTGGCGCTCTCGCGCCACGGATCGGAACGGGTCCGCCGGCGGGCGCAGAGCCTCCTCTGGTCGCTGGGGCGGACCGACGGGCTCTCGGCCGACGAGCAGGTCCAGATTGCCCTCTTCGACCTGCAGCGCTCCCGCGAGGTGCCCGCCGCGGGGCTCCTGGCCCTGACCCGACTGAAGAGCCTCGGCGCGCCGGCCGTGCCGGCCCTGAAGTCCGCCTCCGAGGGCGGGGGGGCGGGCGCCGGCACGGCACGCGTCTTGCTCGCCCTGCTCGAGGAGGGCCTGCGATGAACCTTGTCCTCGGCCTCATGTTCCTCTTGTCGGGAAGCATGGACGATGCCGACCGCCTGTTCGAGGAGCGGCGGTTCGCGGAAGCCCGGGCCGCCTACGAGGCCCTGCTGCCGGGTCTCGACGGCGCGGACCGCGCCCGCGTGCTCACGAGGGTCGGGGAGGCGTGCGCGTCGCTGGGCGACCAGTGGGCGGCCGAGGGCGCGCTGGCCGAAGCGGTGGCCCTCGAGGAGACGGCGGAGCGGCGGCTCAAGCGTGGTGAGAACCTGTACTTCATCGGCCAGCGGGTGGCCTCGGAGCCCGGCGTCCTCGCGGCGGAGGTCCAGGCGCTGATGAACGACGCCGCGCGGGAGATCCGTCGCGCGCTGGAGCTCTCGCCGGACTCCGCCGAGGCGCACGTCTACGCGGGCCTGTGCCACCGGTACCTGGACGCCCGGGACCTGGAGGAAGCCGCGTACCGCCGGGCGCTCGAACTCGAGCCCGGGCGGGCCGACGCCGCGCTGTACCTCGCGTATCTTCTCGAGACCCGGGGGCAGGCGGACGAGGCCCGGGCCGTCCTCGGTGCCGTGCCCGCGGAGGCCCGCGGTGCGGCGCACCACCTCGCCCTCGGGCGGCTGGCGCTCCGGACGGGCGACCTGGCCGAGGCCCGCGTGGCCGGCCGGCGCGCCATCGCGGCGGCTCCGGAGGATCCCGAGGGCTACCAGACGGTGTGGAACGCCACGGCCTTCCGCAAGCGCTTCTCCGCGTTCGAGGAGGACATGGCGGCCGTCCTGGCGGAGGATCCGGAGCGCTTCCTCGCGCACTACTTCCTCGGTTTCTGTCGCCGCGATGCCGGCCGTCCTCGCGAGTCGGTCGAGTCCTTCCTGGCCGCCGCCCGCCTCCGGCCCTCGGAGACGCGGGCACGTCTGCTGGCGGGGGAGGTCCTGCGCGAGGACCTGCGGGACACCGCAGGGGCCACGACGGAGTATCTGGCGGTCCTCGAGGCGGATCCGTCCGACGCGCGCGCGAGAGAGGTTCTCGCCAGCCTGGCGTTCGACCGGTCGCAGGCGGGCGACGCGGCCGAGGCCCGCCGCCTGCTCGAGGCGCTGCGCCGCGCAGACCCGTCGGAGTGGTCGCACACCACGAACCTCGCCCTGCTCGAGCGGGATGCCGGACATCTCGACGAAGCGCTGCGCCTGTACGAGGAAGCGGAAGCGGCGTTCCCCTTCGAACCGCAGATCCCGAACGACCGGGGCCTGCTGCTCATGGGTCTCGGGCGGCGGGACGAGGCCATCGCCGCGTTCCGCAGGGCGCTCGAGCAGGATCCGCTGTTCCTCGACGGACTCGAGAACATGGGCGCATACGCATGGCTGGAAGGGCGCGCCGAGGAGGCGCGCGGGTGGTTCCTCAGGGCCTACGAGCGCGCCCGGGTCGTCGGCGGAGAGATCGGCAAGTTCCGCCGGTACCTCGATGAAGTCTCCCGGGAGATCCGGCGTTGACGATTTGGCGCATCCTTGGTAAAATGGAATGCGGCGATCGTAAGGATGATCTGGCCAAGGGGATACGGTAATGCCCCTCACCAGGAGGGATCGATGAAGAAGTCTGTCCTGCCCGTCCTCGTCCTGCTGCTCATCGTGTTTCTCGCCACGGGAGCACAGGGGAAACTGGAGAAAGCGGAGCGCATCAAGGTGGGGAAGATGCTCCTCGCCGCTCTGGACACGACCGGCGACGACGCCAGCCGCGCGACGGGCCTGCGAGACGTCGGAGCTTTCTTCGAGGGCAAGAAGTCCGTCCTCCTCTCGGAGGTGGAAGACATCGCTTCCCTCCTCGCGACGAGCGCGGCCCGGCCGAAGCAGGACACCGGCATCCGGAAGAAGGACCTGGATCTCGGCGACGGCGTGAAGATCCAGTGCCACGTGAGCGTCCCGAAGAAGTACTCGGGCATCGACACCGCGGATCCCTGGCCGCTCATCGTCTGCCTGCCCGACAAGGGGCAGAAGGTCGACGAGTACCTCGACAAGTACTGGCCGGGCGACGCCATCCGTGAAGCGGCGATCATCGCCGTCCTCGATATCAAGTACAACGACCGCGAGGTGGAGGAGAGCCGGCAGGTCGAAGACTCGGACGGGAAGATCCGCACCGAGAAGGTGAAGGTGAAGGTGCCGTTCACCTGGGACTCCGACGCGGCGGTCATGCGGTTCTGGGGCTGCATGTACCTCCTGCAGATGCGCGAGTACAAGATCGATCCGAACCGCATCATCCTCGACGGCGTCGGCTTCGGCTCCAGCGGCGCGCTGTCCTTCGCCTCGTGCAGCGCGTGGCGTTTCGCCGGCCTCATCCTCCGGGGAGGCGCTCTGGCGGGGGCCGAACTCGAGAACCTCGCGGCCCTGAAGATCCTGCAGCGGCCCTTCGAGATCGCGGACGAAGCCGCGAAGAAGGCCGCCGAGGAGAGCGCCGCGCGCCTGAAGACGTGCGCGGCGGCCGGCTTCGCCGACGGACTGGCGATGGACGACGCGGCCGTGGCCGCCTGGACCCTCGGCGCGCGGCGGGCCCGGTACCCGCTGCCGCACAAGTGGACGCAGACGAGCCGCGCCCAGGAGATCGGCTACTGGTTCTTCTACCGCGCCGGCAACCCGGACGAACCCGCCGTCGTGACGCTGAAGGCCGAGAAGGAGAAGAAGCGCATCGATCTCGAGTGCGCGAACGTCGCCGAGATCACGCTGTATCTGAACGACGTCCTCATCGACCTCGGGGCCCCGTTCGACGTGTACATCAACGGCGAGGCGTTCCTGAAGCAGGTGGAGCGGAAGCGTTCCGCGGCCCAGATGATCGCCCACGCATCGGAGAAGAGCGCCCCGAGCGATCCCGGCGCGGTGTTCGTGGCCGAGCTGACGCTGAAGCCTCCGGCCCCCAAGGCGCCGGAGAAGAAACCCGAGGACCAGCCGAAGGAGCCCGAGAAGGCCCCCGGGGAGGGCGGAGAGCCCGGCAAGGAAGCGCCGAAGTAGGCGCGGCGGACACCGGTGACCACCGTCGGCGGTGATGATCGGGCCCCGGGGGCCGTCCTCCGGAGCTATCTGCTCCTCGCGGCGTTTCTCTGCGGGGCCTGCGTCATGGTCCTCGAGATGGCCGCGGTGCGGGCCGTGGCGCCGTTCTTCGGCTCGTCCGCCTACACGTGGACGAACGTGATCGGGGTCATGATGGCCGCGCTGGCGGGGGGCTACTACCTCGGCGGGCGGCTCGCGGATCGCGTGCCCCGGCCGGTCGTGCTCTTCCTCGTGGTCCTCGGCGGCGGCGTGCTCGCGGCGCTCGTCCCGCTCGCCGTGAGGCCCCTGGCGCGCTTCCTCCTGCCCGTCGGTCTCGGCGTCGAAGATGCCATGGGCCACCTGAACCGGGCATCGCTCCTCGCCACTCTGCTCCTCTTCGCGCCGCCGACGCTCCTCCTGGGGGGTGTCTCGCCGATCACGATCCGCCTCCTCGCTCGCCCCGACCAGGTGGGGGGGGCGGCGGGTCGGGTGTTCGCCTCGTCCACGGTGGGGTCCATCGCGGGGACCTTCCTGACGACCCACGTCCTCGTGCCGGGCCTGGGGACCCGCCTGACCTTCTCCCTCGCGGGCCTGGTCCTCTGCGCGGTGGGGCTGGCGGGGCTTCTGCTCGCGGCGGTGTCCATGCGCCTGCGCGCGGCCGGCGGCGCGGCCGCCGCGGCGGCCGCGCTCCTGGCCGCGCTCTCTGCCGGGGCGGGGCCCGTCAAGGCCGGCGAGGGCCAGATCGTCGAGGCCGAAACGGCCTACCAGTACGTCCGGGTCTGCGAGCGGGGCGATCCGGCGGTGCGCCTGCTCCAGATCAACGAGGCGGAGGAGGCGTACCAGTCGGTGAAACTGGCCGATTCCGTCCTCACCGAGGGGCGCTACTACGACTACTACTCGCTCCTGCCCCTGCTCCTCGGAGCCCCGGAGCGCGGGCATCTCGACAGTCTCGTGATCGGGCTCGCCGGCGGAACGATCCCCGCCCAGCTGCGGCGCTTCTACCCGGCGGGCCTTCGCGTGACGGGGGTCGAGATCGATCCCGGCATCCTGGCGATCGCCCGGCAGCACTTCGATCTGCCCGCGGAGAGCGACTGGTTCCGCTCCGTGGTGGCCGACGGTCGCGCCTATCTGAACGGCCTCCCCCGCACGGAGGCCTTCGACCTCGTCATCATCGACGCCTTCGCCAACGAGCGCTATGTGCCGTTCCACCTCGCCACGCGCGAGGCGTTCGCCGAGGTCCGCGACCGCCTGCGGCCCGGCGGCATCCTCGCCATGAACGTGGCGGGGTACCGGCCGGACGAGGCGCTCGTGAACGCCATCACGAGCACCGTCGCCGACGTCTTCGGGCGGGCCTTCCGCACCTGGGTGCAGTCCTACCCGAACTTCGTGGTCTTCGCGGTGAAGGGCGGCGAGCCATCGTTCGGCCGCCTCCTCCGTCCACCGTCACTGCCGGGGATGGACGGGACGGCCCTCCGCGACCTCGCCCGTTACGCCGCGACCTCCACCGCGCCCATCGATCCCGTGCCGGGGGCCTTCATCCTGACGGACGACCACGCGCCGGTGGAGCGCCTCACGGAAGAGAGCATGGCCCGGGAATGGCGTGCCGCGATGGGGGAGTAGAGTGCGCCCCGCCGCCGCCGCCGTCCTCCTCTGCGCCCTCGCCGCATCCGCCGCCGCGGATGCCGTGGATGACGGCGTGGCGGCTGCCCGCCGTCTCATGGACGAGGGCCGCGAAGACGAGGCGACGGCCGCCCTGCGGGCCGTGCGCGAGGCAAACCCCGACGACCCGCGCCCGCTCCCGCTCCTCGCTTTCCTGCTCGTGGACCGGGAGGGCCGGCTCGACGAGGCGGGTTCGCTGCTCGACGAGTTCCTGGAGAGTTCGCCGGGCGACGCCTACGCGATCGACCTCCTCGAGATCGTCGCCCAGCGGGCGCTCGACGAGGGGCTCCCCGAGGTGGCGCGGGAGGCCGCGCGGGTCCTGATGCGCGAACGGCCGGACCGCAAGGAAGACCTGTACCTCTGGGCGGAGGCCTCCTACCGCATGGGTCAGCGGGGATCCGTTCGCGACGCCACCCGGACGCTGATCCGGTCGCACCCCTCCTACGAGGCGCCCTACTGGCTTCTGGCCAAGAGCCTCGAGGACGACGGGCGGTTCGAGGAGGCCGTGGCCGTCTACCGCGACCTCCTGCGCGAGCAGTCGGGCAACGTCGGCGCCCGCCTCACGCGGGCCAGCCTGCTCCTCTGGCAGCTCCGCGATTACGACTCCGCGGAGGGCGAGTTCCGCTCCGCGCTGGAAGTCGCCGAGCCGGGCAGCGCCTGGCGCGACGAGGTCGAGCGCGGGCTGGCGCAGGTGCGGGCCGAGCGGGATCGGAGCCGCCGCCTGCGCGAGCGCGCCGGGTTCCTCGACCGCCTTCTCCTCGTGACGGGCGGTGCGTGGCTCGCGTTGTTCCTCGCCCTGAACTTCGCCCTGCGCCGCCGCGCCTGAACCGCTGGTCCACCGGCTCGGGCTTCTAGGCGCGCCGTCCCCCGGCGGCTCGACCGCTCGCCCCGGCACCGGACGGATCCGGCTTCGTCACCGGGCGTACGGGCTTCGCCTCGCGGGGGGGGGAATCACCCCGGCAAGCCCGTGGTGGCGGTACCCGGCGAGAGGGGGCCGTGCTCCCAGCGCGCCATAGCACTCGGCTTCGGGACGGGCGCGGAGGGGCCATCGCGCTCCGTTCCCGTGGCGGCCTCCGGGCGCGGAGGTGAGCGGGGGAGGGCGGCTCCTGCGGGGTCCGCGAGGGACCGGCACCGGGGTGCTGCGGGGCGATCGCGCGCGCACGGGCGGCCAGCCCGATGAAGCGAGCGCGGAGCGCATCGGTGGTCCGCGGGGGGACGCCCGCCGCCCCCGCCGGCGAAGGCGGCCTAAAGAGAGCGGCGCCCCGCCGCGAGGCGGGGCGCCGGGGCACTTCCAGGGATGGGGAACGACTACATGATCGTCAGGATCTCGTCGAGAGCGCTGACGCTCGCGCGGTAGTTCACGTCCTTCGACAGGTTGTACAGCACGCGGTAGTCGTTGCGGTCGGAGATCTGGCCGAGGGCGACCACGACGAGGGCCCGGGTGAGGTCCGGGTAGACGCCGTTGGCCTTCTCGGGCTCCAGGATCTTCAGCAGCGGCTCGAACGCGCGCCGGTCGCCGATCTGGCCGAGGGCCAGGGCCACCGAGCCGAGAACGAACTGGCTGGCCTTCGGATCGTTGAGGATCTCGACCAGCTTCTCCACGGCGCTGGAGTCGCCGAGCAGACCGGCGGCCACGGCCGTGTCGACACGCAGGTCACGGTCCTCGCGCTCCTCGAGGGCCTTCAGGATCGCCTCGCGGGCGGACGCGTCGCCGATGAGACCGAGGGCGATGGCCGCCGCGCCGCGCAGCTTCTTCTCGTTGCCGCGGTCGGCGAGGATGGTGGCGAGGAGCTTCACGGTGTCCGCGTCCTTCTCGCCGACGAGGCCCAGCGCCACCGCCTCGGCGCCGAGGGCGATCTTGTCACCCTTCATCTCGGCGAGGTCGCGCCGGATGAGGTCGACGATCTGGTACTTCACATCGGCCGGCTTCGGCGACTCGGGGTTGCTCTGGAAGCCGAGCACGCCGAGAGCGAGGGCGGCGTAAGGCTTGTTGTTGTTGTTGCCGGACTTGAAGTGCTTGCTCAGCGCGGCGAGGGCGGCCTTCCGCACCGGGTCAGCGACCCCGTCCTGGCCGCCGATGCGGCCGAGGGAGATGAGGCCGAAGTTCAGGGCGGTGGCGTCATCCTCGTTCTCGAGGACGGCGACCAGCTTCTCCACCTTGTCCGCCTGGGTCGCGGCATCCGCCTGCGGCACGATCTGCCCGAAGGCGATCATGGCCGAGCGGCGGGCCAGCGAGTCCTTGCGCTTCAGAGTGGCCTCGATGGACTTCAGGCCCTCCGGGCTGCCGATCTTGCCGATGGCCGACACGACGTAGGCCTTCTCCAGGTCGCCGAAGCGGCACTTGCCGTAGCCGCCGGCATCGAGCCACTTCACGAGGTCCGGCACCTTCTTCTCGTCGCCGATGAGGCCGATGGCGAGCAGGGCGCAGACCGGCACGTCCGGAGTGGACTCGCGGCCGTCGATGCGCCGCTCGAGGGCGGCGAACGTCTCCGGCGAGTTGTCCCTCAGGAGGCCGAGCGCCAGCGCCGCGAAGCAGCGGGCGCGGAATGCGACGTCCATGTTGTCGACGAGGCCGATGAGGAAGTCACGGACCTCGGGCGTCTTCACCTGCATCATGGCCAGAGCGAGGATGGCCGACTCCTGCACCAGCTTGTCCTCGCCGCTGTTGTGCTTCGCCATCTCCATGATGGCCTTCACGTCCTCGAGGCCGCCCCGGCAGCGGGCCAGCGCGATGACGGCGCCGCCGCGGATGTCCGGGTGCATGTCCTTGTTGGCCAGAACCTTCTGCAGGTTGGGGATGATCAGGTCCTGGATCATCTTCTCGGTGGGGGCCTGCGTCTCGGTCCGGTTGCGGTTGCCGCCAGCGCCGAAGAAGTGGGCCGAGTTCTTCGTGGAGACCGCGTTCTCCATCGCCTTCACCGCGGCCTTGAGGTTGAGGAACTCGTCCTTGTTGTAGTTCCACCAGAAGAGCCAGTTCTCGTAGCTCATGGCCTTCGGAGGGGCGACCTTGCCGCGCTCCGTCACCGCGCCGCCCGAGGGCGCGCCGGCCGTGGGGCCGCCGCCGTCCGGGGTCTTCGGCTTCGGGGGCTCGGGGGTCGGCGTGCCGTCAGCGCCGCCCGGAGGGGGGGTCCCCGTGTCTCCGCCCGAGGGGGGCGTCGGTGTGCCGGGGTTCTCCGGCGGGGGCTGGGGGTCCTTGGGGTCGCGCGAGCCGGGGGGCACCTCGCCTGCCGGGCCGCGGTACTGTCCGCCGTGGGCGCTCGCGGGGTTGTCCTGGGCCTGGTAGACCCACAGGATCGAAACCGCGACGAGCAGGAACAGGAGCTTCTTCATCGATCGTTCCTCCAGGGAACCAAGTTCGACGGTGTGCAGCCGTCGCGCCATGCCAAAGCAAAGGCGATACCAAACCGGACAGGGCCTGCGGGTTTCGCAACTGGTTATTCTCCAACACCTTGCGAATTCGCCGGCCGCGTGGCGGAGACCGCCGGGCGCTTGCACGGTTACACCGGCGTAACCCCGTTACCCCGGCGTAACGTCCGTCTCCCCCGCGAGGCCCCGGCGGCGCAGCCAGTCGGCGGCCCCCCGGGCGCAGCGCTCGCAGTACCCGTGGCGGCCGACCAGGTTGCCCAGGGTCCGTCGGACGATGGTCTTCGTTTCCGGCGGGAGCGGCGGCGCCTCCGGTGAGCCGTGGATCGGAAGGGCCTGCAGGAGCGTCTCCACGAGTCCGCGACGGCGTGCGTAGTAGTCCCGTTTCACGGCGCGGAGGAGGTCCGGGAAGAGGGCCCGGAAGTTCGGGCGCTCGTGCGGGTGGTCGACCGCGTGCGCGCCGACCCGTGCGACGAGGTCGCGGCGGAAGTCTTCCGCGGACCCCCGGAACCCGAACAGGGCCTCGACGCCCTTCAGCAGCTTGTCGGAGGGCGGTTCGGCTTCGCCGGTCTGGGGATTGCGGACCTTCTCGCGCCGGACGGCGGCCACGGCGTGGACGAAGTACTCGTCGAACCGCCGGTCGTACTCGGCCTCGGCGGCGAGCTCCATGGCGTCCTGGATCTCGCCGAGGAGGCGCCGGGCGTAGTCCTCGGTCACCGAGCGGAGGAAGGCGGCCGCGTCGTGGTAGCCGCGTTCCGGTTCGATGTTCAGGAACTCGTAGAGCGACCGGTCCCGAAGCAGGTCCTCGATCCGGCGGAACACCCTCGGCGGCGTGAGGCAGCCGTCCGCCGCGTCGTAGGCGGCCTGGGTGAGGACCATGCGCATCTCGCGTGGGCTGGCGCCGAAACGTCCCTCGTAGATCAGCTGGTCTTCGTGCTGACGCCGCAGGGCCGGGAGGCCGGCCAGGAGTTCGCGCCGCTGGCTTCGATCCAGGCGCTCCGGGGCCTCGGCGCGATCGTACAGGACGGCTTTCTCCAGCGGTGTCAGCGAGACGGCGATCCCGGAGAGGGGCTCCGGGAGCCCTTCCGCCTCCGGCGGGAGGAGGCGCGTCAGGACGGCCCACAGGGCCGCGGATTCGAACGCGTGCGGGGCCACGTGCACCCCGCGCGTCGATTCGGCCATCATGTCCCGGTAGAGGGCGGCCTCCTTGCGGACCTCGAGGATGTACGGGACCGGAACCAGTTCGATGCGGCCCTTGAAGGAGCCGAAGTCCGGGGTCGTCTTGAACGCGTCGAGGTGCCGGTCGTTCGTGGTCCCCGTGATGACGACGTTCAGGTAGACGGTCGTGTTGGGGAGGCTCACGCAGCCTTTCTCGACCGCGGTGAGCAGGTACTTGTTGAGGTCGTGGGGACGCTTGAGGAAGTCGCCGAACTCCACGATGCCCCCGTTCGACGCCACGAGGTCCCCGAAGGCCTCGAACATCTTCAGGTTCTGGAGCACGGGAGGCAGGCTCTGCGCGGAGAAGTCGGCCGCGATCTGCTGCTCCTGCGCGTCGACGCTGCCCACGGGGTGGATCGTCACCGCGCCCTGCCGGTACCGCTGGGAGAACCGGTACCGCTCCACCTGGACGTGGCGGATGACCTGCCGCCAGTCGCCCTGGGCGCCGGCGAGGAGCCCCTCGCAGATCGCCCGGCACTTCTGGCAGAGCTCGGCCCGCAGGAGCCAGTCGCAGGACCGCAGCCCCGGGCCGGAACGACCGCGCAGGGCCTCGACGAGCAGGATCTCCCGCTCCTCCCGGGGCAGCACGAGGAGCGGATGGTCCTTCAGCTCGCAGGTCAGGCGCGCCGCGATCTCCTCTCCGCGGAGTCCGGCGAAGGACTCGCCGTCGACTCCGCCCTCGTCGGACCGGCCGAAGCCCAGCCCCGTTCCCGGGACGGTCCCGCGCGGGAACACCCAGTTGAACCGGTACAGGGCGCCCTCGGGACGGCGGGAGTACTCCTCGAGGGCCCGGAACAGCGCTTCCACGAAGACGGACTTGCCCGAGCCGTTGGGGCCGTGGAGGAGGATCATCTTCTCGGTCCGGCCCGCGTCCGCGGCGGCCCGCAGGAGCCGGCGCACGCGGTCCTGGACGACTTCCTGGCCATGCACCCGGCAGCCGCCGCCCGCGAAGGCCTGGTCGAACAGGCGGTTGCGGCCCGGCAGGGAGGCGCCCTCCGGCGCGTCGTCGGTCCCGAAGGCATCGAACATGTCCGACACGTACTGGGGCGCCGAACGCGAGAGGGCGACCGGGTTCCCGGCGAAGAGGGCCAGGTAGTCGGAGAACGACAGGATCCGACGCTCCTCGTGGAATTGCCGGCCCAGCCGGTCCGCCGCGGCGGAGAGGATGTCTTCGGGCTTCATGGGCGCATTGTAGCGGGGACAACCGTGCCGGCGACCGCCTTCCGGACCCCGCCGCCCCACTAATGCAACATAAGATACATTATCGGACGCATAAGATCGGACGCAATCGGCGTCGTGGGGCGCCTCGTTCCGCTGTCCGGGTGTTCACCGCTGCGTCGGTCCGGGATCCGCGGGCAGCTCTCCGAGGCCGGCCCGGCGCCCGAGCATCCGCTCGAGCAGCCGCCGTTCCGCCTCCGTGAGCCTCGACCGGTCGCCCCGCCGCAGCAGGTCTTCCGGCGTCTCCGTCACGGCGGTCCCCGGCGGCGGCGCGGCCGGGATCTCCTCCTCGTCCGGGTCGGCGAGGAAGACCGCGTGGACGACGTCACCGTCCAGCAGCGCGCGGACCGTCGTTCCCTCGCGCCGCAGCGAGACCTCGGTCCCGGCCCCGACGGCCTGCGCCTCCCGGACCGCCGCGCCGAACGGGGCCCGCAGCGTCTTACGGATCCGCTCCGCGTAACGGTCCGGGTCCCGGCGTCGGGGATCCGGGCGAACATCGCCCGGTACTCCTCCATGGCCTGGGTCTTGGCGGCGGCGCTCGCCATCTCGACGAGGCTCTCGCGCGCCAGCGGGAGCTTCAGGATCGCCCCGGCGTCCCCGAGGAAGGCCTCCACGGCCTCCTCCGGACCGCCCGAAAGCGCCGCGAAGCGGACGAGGTCCGGCGACATGACCCCCGCGGGGGTCAGAGACCGGCCCCGCCCGGCGGGCGGCCGGGCCTGCCGGTCTCCGGTGATGGCCGGCGCCCGGCTCATACGTCCCGGCTCGAGCAGCACGTCCCGCGACAGGACGCGGTCGCGGATCCCGCCCGTGAGCGCCTCGCCCGCGAGGAGCAGCACCCGCGAGCGGCCGAAGTTGTAGACCTCGACGGGGCCGCGCCCCTGGCCGCCCCCGGGTTCCCCGACGGACAGGTCCTCCGCCGCGGACGCCTCCCCGCCCGTGGCCGGGCGCCGGTACTCCGCGGGCATGCCGCGCGACGACTCGACGGGGACGACCAGGAGCGCCCGGTGCTCCCGACCGCGCGCGGCGCGGCAGTCGGCGAGGAGCGTCAGCAGGGGGTGCTCCGCCGGCAGCACCCGCGCGGCGGCGCCCGATGGCACGAAGAGCAGCGGGGCAAGGAGGAGCACGGCGACGGTGGGCAGCGGTCTCGTCATGGCGTGGGCATCCGGCCATGATTCTAACGTCGCCCGACGAGACCCCGCAGCCATGTTCTCTCGAAAGGCCCGAGCGCTCCCGTCGCCACGAGGAGGACGGCCGCCAGGGGGAAGTACACCGCCCCGCCCAGGAGGAGCGCCACCGCGGGGGACTCCACCGCCGCGCCGAGGGCCAGCACCGGCGCCAGCGGCAGCGCGGCGCCTGCCGCGACCCGCGCGAACGCCGCCGCGGGAAGGAGCGTCCCCGCCGGAAGCCCCAGCGCGCGGGCCGCCATCGGCAGGCCGAGCCCCCACCACGCGACGCCGTGCGCCGCCACCATGGCCGCCGCGGGTCCCCAGGGCCGTCCCGCGCCGAGCAGCGAAAGCGACACCGGCAGGTGGATCGCCACGAGGAGGGCCCCGCAGGCCAGCACGGCCCGACCGCGGCCGGCGGCCTCGAGCACCGCCGCCGAGCCCACGAGCCGGATCGGGATCAGGAGCAGATAGAGCCGGAACACCGTCGCCGCCCCCGCGTACCGCGCTCCGAACAGGAGGACCACGAAGTCGTCCGCCGTGGCCTCGAGGAAGAAGAAGACCGGCAGCGTCACGAGAGCGATCCGGCCGGAGGCCTGCCGGAAGAGCGCCGCCGCCCCGCCGGTGTCCCCCGCCGCACACCGCCTCACGAGTTCCGGCGCCGTCGCCGAGAGGACGATGGCGGCGAAGGCCCCGAAGAGCGGGATCTCCATGGCTCCGCGCTGGTAGACGCTGAACCCCGCCAGCGGAAGGCCCGCCCACGCGACGATCCGGTCGAGGTGCAGCGACACCTGCGAGAGGGCGCCGCCGGCCCCCACCGGGAGCGCATAGCGGAGGTGTTCCGCCAGCCCCGGGCCGGGCCGGCCCGGCCGCTCCGCCGGGGCACGCACCGCGACCGTCACGAGCAGCGCGGCATAGAGGCCGTAGAGGATGAGCAACCCCCAGAGCGCGGCCGCCGCCGAACCCCAGCCGAGGACCGGGAGGAGGACCGCCGGGACCGTGGCGGCGCCCAGCGCGGCCTGCCACGCGGCCAGCGTCCTCGCGGCGGACAGGCTCACCATCACCGGTTCCAGGAGGCGGTCGGCCGTTCCGAGAAGGAGCAGCAGCGCCGCGACGCCCGGGAGGACCCCCCGCGGGTCGATCAGCGGCAGCGCCGCGGCGCTCGCCGCGCCGCACGCCAGGGCGCCGAGGAGCGTTCGGAGCAGGAAGGCGCGGGGCCGGCCGGTGACCGGGACGAAGTAGTACACGGCCCGGGCCAGCCCCAGGCTCAACGCGGGCGGGACGAACGAGGCGAGCCACGCCGAGGCCTGGAAGACCCCGTACTCCTCCGTCGTGTCGAACCGGCGGGCGAGGACGACCCCCAGGACGAAGAGCCCCGCCAGACCCGGCAGGCGCCCCGCGGCGAGCGCCAGCGTGTCGCCCGCGATCCGCGCGGCCGGCGGACTGGCCGGGCTAGGGGACGTGGGGACCCTCCTCCGGAGGCACCAGGGGCCGGCAGAGGCTGCGCTTGGCCTTCACGGATTCGAGGAATCGCTCCGTCACCGCCGAGGCCACCTGCCAACGCTCGCCGGCCGGCACCGAGGCCAGCGGCACCTGCCCGCCGGCCATCGAGGCGTGCCCGCCGCAGGAACCCGCCCCGGAGATCGCGTTGGCGATGGCCTCCCCCGCCGAGAGGTTCTCTTCCGAGGCCCGGACGGAGACGTAGAGCGTCTCGCCGCACGCCCCCGTCACGAACGACCACCGCGCTCCTTCCAGGCGAAGGAGGAAGTCGGCCATCTCCGCCACCATGTCGGGCACTTCGACGACCCCGAGGTCCGAGGTGATGACGAAGTCGTAGACCTGCGCGTGCTGGATGGCCTTCGCGAACTCGCGGAAGTAGTTCTGCGGGACCCGCTCACTCTCGATCTTCGACATCAGGCGCTTGTTCGCCAGCGGGTACAGGTGGGAGTAGACCGCCACGTCGGGCTCGCCGGCCTCGCGACCAAGGTCCTGCGTCTCCGTCTTGATGCCGAAGACGAGCGCCGTCGCCACGTCCTCCGGAACCGGTATCAGGTTCGCCGCGATGATCTCGCCCACGATGCTCGCCGAGGCGCCGTAGTGCTCCTCGATCAGGGCAAGCTCCGTCCCCTCCGGGATCGACCCCTCGCGGCGCGGGTGGTGGTCGATGACGATCTGCGGGACGACCTCCGGGGGTAGCGAGTGGTAGCGGAACCCGGGCTGGGAGTCCACCAGCGCGACGAGGTCGTACTCCCGGAAGTCGATCCGGTCCGCCGGGATCATCTGGACCTTCAGGTGCCGGAGCATCGCCCGGTTCTCGGAGCGGCCCACGATGCCCCCGAACCCGATGCGCGCCGTCCGCCCGGTGAACCGCTCGAAGAGGTACTTGAGCCCCACGGCGGCGGCAATGGCGTCGGGGTCCGGGTTGTTGTGCGTCTGGACGAGGAACTTCTTCCGGGCCCGGAACACGGACACCAGCCTCGTCAACCTGACGGTCGGACTCTCCGTCGCCATCCCGCCCCCCGCGCGTCCCCCCCCGAAGAGCCGCCCGCCCCTCAGCGGGGCAGGCCGACCAGGTACTTCTCCGCGGCCACCGCCGCCGTCGTCCCGTCGCCGACGGCGTTCGTCACCTGCCGCGTCAGCTGGTCCCGCACGTCGCCCACCGCGTAGATGCCAGGGACGCTCGTCCGCATCCACGTGTCGGTGACGATGTACCCGCCTTCGTTCCGCCTCACCTCGGCCGGCAGCATGGAGGTGTTCGGCGAGAACCCGATGAGCGGGAACAGCGCGCCCGTGGCCAGCACGCTCTCCCGCCCCGTCTTCACGTCCTGCAGGCGCACGCCCTCCACCCGGTCGCCCCCCAGCACCTCGAGGACGGTCGTGGACCGGTGGACCACGAGTTTCGGCTCCGCGAAGGCGTGGTCCTGCGCGGAGCGCGAGGCCCGGAACTCGTCGCGGCGGTGCACCAGGTGGACCGTTGACCCGAACCGCGTGAGGAACGCCGCTTCCTCCACCGCCTGGTCTCCGCCCCCCACCACGGTGATGACCTGGTCCCGGAAGAAGGCCCCGTCGCAGAGCGCGCAGTACGACACGCCCCGGTTCACGAGCCGGTCCTCACCCGGGACGCCCAGCTTCTTCGCGATCCCGCCGGGCGCGGCGATCACCGCGCCGGCGCGCACCGCGCGCCCGTCGGCCAGATCGAGCCGGATCGCATGGTCCGGGCCGGGCACGGAGACCGCGGTCACCTCGACGTAGTCGATGACAAGGCCGAATCCCTGGGCCTGTCGGGCCATGCGTTCCGCCAGTTCGTAGCCGCCGATGCGGTCGAACCCGGGGTAGTCCTCCACGCGCTCCGTGTTGGCGATCTGGCCGCCGAGGCCCTGCTTCTCGAAGCAGGCCGCCCTGAGATTCGCGCGACCCGCATAGAGGCCGGCGGTCAGGCCGCCGGGCCCGGCGCCGATGATCGCGATGTCGAAGTCGAGGTCCGGTCGGGTCGTCGCGCTCATGGTGCGTCCTCGTCCATCTCCCTCAGGTCCGCCAGTGGCGCAGGAAGTCCAGGAGCAGGCGGACCCCGAAGCCCGTGCCGCCCTTCGGCAGGTAGTCGCGCTCCTTCTCCCGCCACGAGACGCCCGCGATGTCGAGGTGGGCCCACGGGATGCCGCCGGTGAACTCCTCGAGCAGGCAGGCCGCGGTGATGGCGCCCGCCTCCCGGCCGCCGATGTTCTTCATGTCCGCGAAGGCCGACTTGATCTGCTCCCGATGGTCGGCGAGCATCGGCAGCCGCCAGACTCGCTCGCCCGCCCTCTCGCCCGCGGCGGTCAGGCGGGCCGCCAGCGCGTCGTCGCTCGCCACCATGCCCGCCAGGTGGTTCCCCAGGGCGATGACGCAGGCGCCGGTCAGCGTGGCGAGGTCCACGATGGCCTTCGGCCGCAGCGCCGCGGCCAGCACCAGGGCGTCCGCGAGGACGAGGCGCCCCTCCGCGTCCGTGTTGAGGACCTCGACCGTCTTCTTGTTCGACAACCGCAGGATGTCGCCGGGCCGATAGGCGCTTCCCGAGGGCATGTTCTCGGCGAGCGCCATGATCCCGAACAGCCGCAGCGGCAGGCGCAGCATGGCCGCCGCCCGCATCGCCCCGAGCACGACGCAGGCGCCCGCCTTGTCGTACTTCATGCAGTCCATGCCGTCGCCCGGCTTGATGGAGATGCCGCCGGAGTCGAACGTGAGCCCCTTCCCCACGAGGCACAGCGTGTCGAGGTCCTCGCGCGCCCCGTTCCACTTCAGGACCACCATCCTCGGCGGATGGGCGCTCCCGCTCCCCACGGCCAGGATGCCGCCCATGCCGCGCGCGGCCATCTCCTCCGGCTCGAGGACCGTCGCCTCGAGGCCGCACTCCCGCGCCACCTCCACCGCACGGCCCGCCACCCACGCGGGAGTGGCCTCCATCGCCGGGGTGTTGCCGAGGTCCCTCGCGAGCGCCGTGCACTCGGCGCCCAGGCGCCCCAGCGAGACGCCGTGCTCGATCTCCGCGCGCGGGGCGTCGTCGTGCTGCAGCAGGGTGATCCGCTGCACCGGCACCGCCCCCTCCGGAGTCCGCGAGCGGTAGCGCGGGTAGTCGTACAGCGCGAGGCAGGCCGCCTCCACGATGGCCCGCGCCTGCGCTCCCGCCGTCAGTCCGTCGGTCAGCGGGAGGGCGAAGGCGACCCGGCCCGTGCGCAGCCGGTGCGCCTGCAGAGCGGCCTCGCCGACCGCGCGACGGAGGATCTCGAGGTCCACGCCCTCGCGCTTGCCGAGCCCGACGAGCAGCACGCGCGCGGGCCCGCTGCGGCCCGCGGGAGCGAACAGCGTCATCGTCTCCTTCAGCCCGCCCCGGAAGTCGCCCGAGCGGAGGACGCGGCCGAGCAGGCCGTCGAGGTGACCGTCGAGACCCGCCAGAGACTGCGGCGGCTCCGTGACGCCCTCGGGAAGTGCCACCACCGCCAACGGCTCGTCCGCCGCCTCCAGCCGTCCCGTCGCGACGTAGATCTCCATATTCCGGCTCCCGCTAGACTCCGAACCAGGGTGGGAGGACCGAACTTATCAGAGGGCCACGGCGCCCCCAATCAATTCGGGCATGCGGGAGGCGGGATCACTCCGCCTTGCGGTAGCCGAGGGCCTTCAGGATGTGCAGGATCTCCGACCACGACGGGAAGGGCTTGCTGTAGCGCTCCTTGTACTCCGCGATGGCCCGGATGAACTCCATCTCGTCCTCGGTCATCGGGTACTCGTTGATGCGCCGCTCCACCCTCCGGTGCTCGCTGATGTCCCCCGCCCGCCGCCCCACCCCCTGACGCCGCTCGCCGCCGGATCGGCGATCGACGCCGCTCCGCCGGTCGCCTCCGCCGCGCCGGTCGGGCCCCCGGCGCCGGTCGTCGCCCCCCCCGCGCCGGTCGCCGGCGCCCGCAGCTTCGGTATCACTCATGGCGTTCCTCCGCATCCCCATCGGCCACTTCGTCGCCCTCCCTTGAGTCGCGGAGCGCCGGGAGCGCGCCGGCACGGTGGATGGCGTCCCGGCCCAGTCGCTCCGTGATGCGGTCCACCACCGCATCGACGCGCCGCCGCCGGACCCGCGCGCCCTCCTCGAACAGGTCCATCTGCCGCGCGGGGCCGTCCGCGAATCCGGATAGTGTGACTCCGAGAAGGCGTACCCGCCGCGGCGGGACCAGCACCGAACGGTCGAACAGCGCCCGCGCGGCGGCGTAGATGTCCGCCGTCGCGTCCGTGGCGCCGGACAGCGACACCCGGGCCGTGTGGGTCTCGAACGGCGCGTAGCGCACCTTCAGCGTCACCGTGCGGCCGCGGCGCCCGTCGCATCGCGCGCGACGGCCGACTTCCTCGGCGAGGACCATCAGCTCCGCGAGCAGCACCTCCCGGTCGCCGACGTCCACGGCAAACGTCGTCTCGTGTCCCACCTGCTTGCGTCCGCCGTCGGGCTCCACGCCGCGCGGATCGATGCCGCACGCGAGCGCGTGCAGGTGCCGCCCCGCCTCGCCGAACAGGGACGCCAGCGCCTCTTCCCCGCGCTCCCGGATCTCGCCGATCGTCGTGATCCCCAGGTTCCGGAGGCGCGCCGCGGTCACTTCGCCCACGCCCCACAACCGCTCCACCGCGAGCGGCGCCAGAAACCGCGAGACCTCCTCCTCCTCCACGATGACCAGGCCGTGGGGCTTCCGCAGGTCCGAGGCGATCTTCGCCACGAACTTCACGGGTGCCACCCCCACCGAGCACGACAGCCCGATCTCCGCCTCGATCCGCCGCTGGATCTCGCGGCCGATCGCGGCCCCGTCGCCGAACCGCAGCGCGGACTCCCGGACATCGAGGAAGGCCTCGTCGAGCGACAGCCCCTCCACGAGGGGCGTGTAGTCGTGGAACACCGAGAAGATCCGCTCCGAGATCTCGCGGTAGCGCTCCATCCGGACGGGCAGGAACACTCCCTGCGGGCAGGCACGGGCCGCGCGGACCAGCGGCATGGCGGAGTGCACGCCGAATGCCCGCGCCTCGTAGGACGCGGCGGAGACCACGCCGCGGGAGTCCGGCCGCCCGCCGACGATCACGGGACGCCCCCGGAGCGCTGGCTGGTCGAGCACCTCGACCGCCGCGTAGAAGGCGTCCATGTCCACGTGCAGGACCCCCGGAGCCATCGCCGCAGGATATCACGACCGCCCCCCTTCCCGCGGGCGGGCCTTGCCGGAGACTCCCCGGAGTCGTTCAATGTCCTCGTGTCCGCGCCGCCCGTTCGCCGCCCATCCGCCGCCGAGAGGGAGGAGGTCTACTCCGGCCTCGCCACGCTCCTCGCCGCCGGCGTCCCCCTCTCCGAGGCCGCCGCGTCTCTGGCGGCCCGTCGCCCCGGGGGCATGGCCGATGCGCTCGTGCCCGCGCTCCGCGCCGGGCAACCCCTTGCCGAGGCCCTCGCCGGGCGGCCCCTCCTCGCCACGACGCCGGAGCGCGCCCTGGTCGCCGCGGGAGAGGCTTCCGGCCGCCTCGACGAGTGCCTTCGCCGCCTCGCGGCCGAGGCGGCAAGGGACCGCGCCCTGCGCCATCGCGTGCTCGCCTCCCTCGCCTATCCGCTCTTCCTGCTGGCCGCCGGGGTCCTGCTCCTCAACCTGCCCCGGCTCTTCGCGGGCGGCGCGGGCGCCTTCCTCGGCGGGCTCTGCCGGACGCTGATCCCTCTCGCCGCGCTCGTCCTCGGCGCGGCCGCCCTCCGCCGCCGATGGAGGGACAGCCCCCGCGGGCAGTCCCTGCTGCTTCGCGTCCCGCTCCTCGGGGGACTCCTGCGGAACCTCGCGCTCGCCCGGGGGACCCGCGCCGCCGCCACGCTCTACGACGCCGGCGTCTCGGTCGACCGCGCCTTCGCCGCGGCCGCCGAGGCCGCGGGCCCCGGCCCTGCCGGACGCGCGCTCGCCGCCGCCGCCGCCGACATGGCGGCCGGCTCGGGCGTCCACGAGTCGCTCGCCCGGGCCGCCGCCCTGCCGCTCGACCTGCTCGTCGCGGTGGAGGTCGGAGAGCGCTCCGGACGCCTCGGCGAGTCCCTCGGGGCGCTCGCCGCCCGGTACGAGGAGTCCGCCGAGGAGGGCCTCCGGATCGCGGCACGGGCCATCCCCTTCGCCATCTACCTCGCGATCGTCGCCGCCCTCGCGTGGCAGGTGCTGTCGTTCTGGAGCGGCTACTACGGTCGCATCCGCTCGCTGCTCTGAGCGACTGCCGCCGATCCCGTCGTGCTCCGCAGAAGGAGGCGCCGGTCGGCCCGGGTCGGGCCAGACGGGTCCGATGTCCGCAGGACGCGCCCTCGCACCGAGGCGGGCAACGGAGCCGCGGGGGGGATCCTCGCCGCCTCGGAGGCGGTCACTCCGCAGGTGCGCGTCCCGACGCGCTCAGCCGCACCGTGTCGGAGTCCTCGTGGTGCGTCGAGAACTCGATGAACTCCACGTCCGTGACGCCGGTGAACCGATGCCAGGTGCCGGGGGCGAGGTGCAGCACGTCCCCGCGGCGGAGCGTCCGCACTTCGAGGCGGTCCGGGTCCCGGCCGACCTCGATCTTCATCTCTCCGGCCAGGATGTAGAACGTCTCGTCCTTGATCACGTGCTGGTGCAGGCTGCACCGGTATCCCTGCCTGAGGAGGAGGCGCTTCCCGCAGTAGTCACGGTTCACGATCCACTGCTCTTCGCCCCACTCCTTCTTCACCACGATCGACGGTCCGCTCACGGCGCATCCTCCGCAGGCCGGAAACGATCCTCCGCCAGGAGGACGAGGCGGCGAAGAAACTCCGGGAAACCGAGGCCCGCGGCCCGCGCCGCCTTGGGGCACAGGGAGGCCTCCGTCAGGCCCGGCAGGGTGTTGATCTCGAGGAACCTCGGCACCCCGTCCTCGGGCACGATGAAGTCCGAGCGCGTCAGGCCGTCGCAGCGGAGGGCGCGGTGGGCCAGCACGGCGGCGTCCGCCACCCGCTGCCGGATCTCCGGTTCCACGGGCGCGGGGCACAGCTCGTCCACCCGGTCGGGGTCGTACTTCGTCCGGAAGTCGAACCACTCGGAGCGCAGCGGACGGATCAGGATCGGCGGAAGGGCTTCCGCCGGCGCGCCGCGGGACGAGTTCCCGAGCACCGGGCAGGACATCTCGCGGCCGGCGACGTACTTCTCCACGAGCGCCCGCGCGCCCCGCGAGCGGAGTCGGACGGCCAGGGCCCCGCTCACCTCGGCCGCCCCTTTCGCGATCTCCACCCCGATGGAGGAGCCTCCGCAGGGGTCCTTCACCACGACGTGGTCGCCGAGAACTCTCAGCACCTCCGCCGCGGCGGGCCCGGGGTCGGTCCCCGAGAACTCCAGGCCGGCGGCCATCGGCATCCCGCGGGCCGCCAGGACGTCGCGCGTGCGGGCCTTGTCCATCGCCAGCGCCGACGCGGCGACGCCCGACCCGGTGTACGCGAAGCCCGCCGACTCGAGCAGACCCTGGACGGTCCCGTCCTCGCCGCCGGCGCCGTGCAGGCCGATGAACACGCACTCGATCCCGTCGGAGCGCATGCGCGCGAGCGCCGCCTCCACCGGCCCGGCGGGAGCGTCGCCGTAGCGCCAGCGCCCGTCCACGAGGATCTCCACGGGCACGGGGTCGAACGCTTCGCGCGGCAGGTGGGTCACGACGGCCCGTGCGGTCCCGAGCGACACGCCTCGCTCCGGCGAGATGCCGCCTCCGAGCACGGCGACCCTGCACGTCACCGGCGCGCCTCGTTCCGCACGAGCATCTCGCGGAAGGACTCCAGGTCGCACGCCGCAAGAGGCGAGACCTCCAGCGCCTCCGGGGCGTCCGGCGCCGCCCGGCCCGAGGCCGCGTACCACCGCCGTCCCCGCTCCACGATGGCATCGCGCACCGTCTCCGGCGAGTCCTCGCCGACGGCGTTCTTCAGCGGGGCGAACTCCTCCTCGCGCGCCGCCAGCCACGCGAAGAAGCCCTGCGCTTCGGGGATCGCATCGAAGATGAACGTCTCGAACTTGACGCCCCAGACCTCGTGCGGGCGGCCGTCCGCGCCGACGCAGCCAACCTTCTTCCGCGCGGCGTGGTAGGGCAGCGGACGCTCCGCCATCCGTTCCAGGAACGACAGCGCGAAACCGTGGGCCGCGATGCTCGCGTGGCGGTAGCGGTAGCGGCCGTCCGCCTCCCTCTCCCGCGCCTTGTCATCGGGCAGTTCGCTGTACTCGAGCACGCCCGGCCTCCCGTCGATGAGCGCGACGACTCCCGCCCTCTCGAAAGGATCGCGCTTCTCCACGACCTTGGCGGACATCTCCGCACCGGCGACGCGCAGGTGGCCCAGGAATGCGGCGTCCGCGGCGTTCACCAGGGGGTTGTCGATCTGGAAGTACGAGACGAAGCGCACTCCCCACCGGCGGAGCCACTCGAAGGCGCCGCCGCGGCCGAGCGCCTCGATCGTCCCCCCGTGGCCGTTGGGCGCCATCGCCAGGCTCCCGGGGCCCTCCAGGACGAGGCTCCCCGTCTCGTCCAGGGTCGGAAGCATGCGCTGGCGGACGAAGCGCACACGCCCCTCGAGGCCGAACCATCCGGCGGCCTCGAAACACGACTCCGTCACCGCGGCCGTCGCGTCCGACACGAGGATGACCCACGGGAGTTCGCGGCCATACCGCCGCGAGGCGCCGAGCACCTGCTCCGCCTGCCAGGCGAAGAGGGTCTTCCCCGTGGCCGGGCCGATCGGGAACATCCCCTTCGGGATGGCGGTCCCGAGGCGCGTCGCCTGACCGCCGGCAACGGTCAGGAACGCCACCTCGCCCGCCGAGAGCATCTCCCGCCCGACGCTCCCCGCCGCGACCCGACACGGATCAGCGAGGCCGATGACGGGGTGCGGCGCCAGCTGGCATGGCGGTCGGCGGGAGGAGGCGTGCGCGTTCCACAGGGTGGACATGAAGGCGAGGTCCACCGTCGCGCACTGCGCCGCGAGCGCCGACCGCTCGCCCTCCGAGAGACCGTCCCAGAACCGGAACACGTGCGCCTGCCCGGCGCGGCGGAACGACTCGAAAATGAGGGGATCGAGACCTTGCGGAGGACGAAGGGACTCCGGCATCACAGCGCCGTTCTGGCGGCCCCCTTACGACGGCCGGCCGATGATGATCGACGCGTTGTGTCCCCCGAAGCCGAGCGAGTTGGAGAGCGCGTTCGGCACCTCCACCTCGCGCTTCACGTTGGGGACATAGTCGAGATTGCACTCGGGGTCGGGGTTCTCGTAGTTGATCGTCGGGTGCACCACGCCCTCGTGGACGGAAAGGGCCGTGAAGATGAGCTCCACCGCGCCCGAGGCCCCGAGCAGGTGGCCGACCATCGACTTGCTGGACGAGACCATCAGGCGGTCGGCGTGCGCCCCGAAGACCGTCCGGATGGCCTGCGTCTCGAGCTTGTCGTTGAACGGCGTCGAGGTGCCATGCGCGTTGACGTACGAGATGTCCTCGGGCCGCAGGCCCGAGTCGGCGATCGCGAGCGCCATCGCGCGCGCGGCGCCCTCGCCTTCCGGCGCGGGCTGCACGATGTTGAACGCGTCCGCGGTCTGGCCGAAGCCCTTGACCTCCGCGTAGACCCGCGCCCCGCGCCTTCGCGCGTGCTCGTACTCCTCGAACATGAGGATGCCGGCGCCTTCCCCGAGGACGAACCCGTCGCGCTTCGCGTCAAAGGGGCGCGAGGCCTTCTCGGGGCAATCGTTGAACGAGGTGGCGAGCGCCTTGAGGGCGCAGAAGCCGGCCACGCACAGTTTGGTGACCACCGCCTCGGCTCCGCCCGTCAGCGCGAAGTCGACCACCCCATGGCGGATCAGGAACATCGCCAGGCCCAGCGCGTGCGCCGAGGAGGCGCACGCCGACGCCGTGGCGAAGTTCGCCCCGCGCAGGCCGTACTGGATCGAAGCCTGGCCGGACGCGGCGTTCATCATGATCTTCGGCACGAAGTACGGACTCACGCGGCGCGCCCCGCGCTCGTTGAGCACGAGGTGCTGCTCCTCGATCGTCTGGAGCCCGCCGATGCCCGAGCCGATCACGGAGCCGCCCCGGTTCAGGTCGACGGCCTTGAGATCGATACCCGAATCGAGCATCGCCTCCCGAGCCGCGACAAGGGCGTACTGGATGAAGGGGTCGAACCTCTTCACCTCGTGAGCTTCCATCGCCACGGTGGGATCGAAACCCTTGAGTTCCGCGGCGATCTGGGACGTGAGGTCCGCCGGGTCGAAACGGGTGATGCGCCCGACGCCGCTGCGCCCGGCCTTCACCGCCGCCCAGCTGTCCTTCACGTTCAGACCGCAGGCGTTGACGGTGCCCAGTCCGGTGATGACGACGCGTCGCATGCGGCCCAGCCCTTCCTGTTGTCCGGCCCTTCGGGCTACGAGTGCTCTTCGATGTACTTGATGGCATCCCCGACCGTCTGGATCTTCTCGGCATCCTCATCGGGGATGTTGATGTCGAACTCGTCCTCGAACTCCATCACGAGCTCGACGGTGTCGAGCGAATCGGCGCCGAGGTCGTTGATGAAGGAGGTCTCCTCCGTCACCTTCTCCCGGCTGGCCCCCATCTGCTCACAGACGATGTCGATGACGCGATCGCGAATGGAAGACACGTCTTCCCTCCCGCATAAAGTGGCTCCGGGTCGCCCGGAGGAATGCAGGGTTTTACCCGATCCACCCGGGGCTGTCAATGTATCCGACTCGCCCCCGAGCCATACGCAACTCGTTTCGCGGCAGGGGCTTTCACGCGAAAGCCACCCCGCGCGGAACGTTAGATGAACATACCTCCGTCCACCACGAGGACCTGTCCGGTGACGTACGCGGCGAGGTCGCTCGCCAGGAACAGCACCGCTCCGGCCACGTCCGTGGACTCTCCGAACCGCCCGGCCGGGATGGCCTTCAGCATGTCGGCCTTCACCGCCTCCGGCAGCGCGTCCGTCATGGCGGTCCGGATGAACCCCGGCGCCACGGCGTTCACGGTGATGCCTCTCGACGCGAGCTCCTTCGCCGCGGACTTCGTCAGGGCGACGACCGCTCCCTTGCTCGCGGCGTAGTTCGCCTGCCCGGCGTTCCCGTGCAGGCCGATGACGCTCGCGATGTTGACGATCCGGCCGCCCCTGGCCTTCATCATCGGCCGGCAGGCGGCCTGGATGAGGTGGAAGGCGCCGTAGAGGTTGACCCTGAGGACCCGGTCGAAGTCCTCCGCCGACATCCGCATGAGCAGCCCGTCCCTGGTGATCCCCGCGTTGTTGACGAGGATGTCGAGCCCGCCCAGGTCCTCGGTGACCCGTCCGACGAGCGTGCGCACCGCCTCGGCGTCGGTCACGTCCGTCCGGTAGGCCCGCGCCCCGCCGGGAAGGCCCGCGGCCGCCACTTCCACCTCGGGGAGCATGTCCACGAGGGCCACCGACGCGCCGTGCTCGGCCAGCGCCCCGGCGATCGAGAGCCCGATGCCCCGGGCCGCCCCTGTCACCAGGGCCCTCCGCCCCGTCAGGTCGATCTTCACGCCGCACCTCCGGCGGCCTCGATCGAGGCCGCGTCCGGGTAGCCCGTCACGACGGCGCCCTCGTGGATCTTCTTGATCAGGCCCGACAGGATCCGTCCCGGAGCGGGCTCCAGGAACTCGGCGAAGCCGTCGGCCGCCAGCCGGCGCACGGACTTCTCCCACAGGACCGGGCTCGTCAGCTGCCTCACGAGGAGGTCCCGGATGTCGGCGGGCTCCGTGACCGGCTCCGCCGTGGCGTTCGCGACCACGGGGATCGCGGCCCGCCGCACCTCGGTCGCGTTCAGGCGCTCCGAGAGCCCCGCGGCCGCCGACGCCATGAGCGGGGAGTGGAACGCGCCGGCCACGGGCAGCGGGATCAGGCGCCGCGCGCCGGCCGCCTTCAGGAGGTCCGCCGCGCTCGCCAGCGCCGCCTTCGAGCCGGAGATCACGATCTGCCCCGGGGAGTTCAGGTTCGCCACGCACACCACGCCGCCGCCCGCCCGCACCGCGGCGCAGACTTCCTCCACCTTCGCGAGGTCGGCGCCCATCACGGAGGTCATTCCCGACGGCTCGGCCTCCGAGGCGCGCTGCATGAGCTCCCCGCGGAGCCGGGTCAGGCGGAGGGCGTCCTCGAACCCGATCGCGCCCGCGAACCACAGCGCCGTGTACTCCCCGAGGCTCAGTCCCGCGGCCGCCGCGAACATCTCCCGCCGCACTCCCCGCCGCGCCGCGAGCACCGTCATCGTCGCCGCCGAGGTGAGGAAGATGCCGGGCTGGCAGACATCCGTGCGGTTCACCGTCTCCGCGTCGCCGGCGAAGCACGTCTGCGACAGCGGGAAGGACAGCGCCTCGTCGGCCCGCCGGTACAGCTCGGCCGCCTCGGGGAACTTCTCGGCCAGATCGCGCCCCATGCCCGCGAACTGCGCGCCCTGCCCGGGGAACACGGCTGCTCGCTTCATGACAGGGTCACTCCTGCCGGATCCGCCGGCCGGTCACTCGTGGTCCCGGTGGAAGAACTCCGCCATGCGGGCGACCATGCCCACCCGCGCCACGCCTTCCACGATCTTCTCGTTGACGCGGCTCCGCGCGAAGTCGCTGGCGGCCTTCACCGCGTTCACGATCGCCGTGGCGTTCGAGCGCCCGTGGCAGATGATCACCGAGCCGTCCACCCCGAGGAGAGGGGCGCCGCCGGTCACCGAGTAGTCGAACTTCTCCTTGAGCGCGGCCAGCGCGCCCGACGGCCGCTTCGCCTCGCCGCCGGCCGCATCGGGGTTCGCTCCCCCGGACAGCATCTTGACGAGCGCCTCCGCCAGCCCTTCGGCGACCTTCAGGATCACGTTGCCGACGAACCCGTCGCACACGACCGCGTCCGCCACGCCCTGGAACAGCATCTGGCCTTCGATGTTGCCGGCGAAGTTGAGCCCCGCCCGGCCGAAGAGGTGCCGGCTGTGCTTGACCAGCTCGTTGCCCTTGCCCTCCTCCTCGCCCACGGACAGCAGGCCCACCCGCGGATCCGCGACGCCGAGGACCTCCTGGCAGTACGCGCTGGCCATGATCGCGTACTGGAGCAGGTGGATCGGCTTGCAGTGGACGTTGGCGCCCACGTCCATCAGGAGCGTCCGGCCCCGCAGCGTCGGCAGGGCGACCGCGATGCCCTGCCGCTTGACCCCGCGCAGCCGCTGGCCGAACAGCGTCGCCGCCGCGACGACGGCCCCGGTGTCGCCGGCCGAGACGAAGGCGTCGACCTCCCGGCGCCGGAGCGCTTCCACGCAGCGCGTGATCGAGTTGTCGGGCTTCCGCCGGAGCGCCTCCACCGGCGACTCGCCCATGTCGATCGTCTCGGCCGCGTGAACGATGGTGAGGCGGTCCTTCACGGCCTCGGCGCCCTCGAGCAGGGGCCGGATGCGGTTCTCGACGCCCACCAGCACGATCTGCGTGTCCGAGAACCGCCCGAGAGCCTCGACGGCCCCCTTCACGATCTCGGCGGGGGCGTGATCGCCCCCCATCGCATCGACCGCTATGCGCATGGCGGCAGGACCCTCCGACGGATCAGAGGCCTTCCTTCTCGATCACCTTGCGGCCCTTGTAGTGTCCGCAGTTGGGGCAGATCCGATGGGGCCTCACGGCCTGGCCGCACTTGGAGCAGCGGCCGAGCATCGCCGACGGAAGGGCGTGGTGCGAACGGCGCTTGTCACGACGAGCCTTGGAAGTTTTTCTCTTGGGTACGGCCATGTCTTTGCCCTCCCGTCCCGAGCGGGAACGGAGATCGACCCGCAAACCTTCGGATTTTAGGCGTCCGAGCCTCGGTTCTCAAGAAAGAGCGACGACCGCCACCCGCGCGCGGAGGACGTCCAGCGCCTTCCCGAGGGACCGGATCTCACGCCCCTTGCCCTGTCCGAGCTCCGGCCGGCCTCCTCCGCCGCCGCCGAGGACCTTCGCCACCTCGCGGACGCTCTGCCCCGCGTCGAAGCCTGCCTTCACCACGGGCGCCGTGGCGGTCACGACGACGGCCACGCCGCCGTCCGCCTCCCCCGCCAGGAGCGCCACCGCGGCGCCGCCCTTCTCGCGGATGCGGTCCGCGCCCGAGAGGAGATGCTTCATCTCGTAGGGCCCGGCGAACCGGACGAGTACGAGGTCCACGCCGTTCGCCAGCGTCTCGCGGGTCTCCTCCGGTCCCTCGGCGCGCGTCGCCGCGAGGGCCTGGTCGACCCGGCGTCGGAGTTCGCGGTTCTCCTCGCGCAGCGCCTCGAGCCGGTCCGGGAGGTCCTCCGGCCTCGCCTTCAGCGCGGCGGACAGCGATCGCAGGAGCTCGCGGTCGCGCAGGTTGTGCTCCACCGCGGCCAGGCCCGTCACCGCCTCGATCCGGCGCAGGCCCGACCCGACGTTCGCCTCCGTCACGATGCGCAGCGAGCCGATGTCCCCCGTGCGCCGGCAGTGGGTGCCGCCGCAGAGCTCCTTCGAGTAGTCGGCCACCGACACCACGCGCACGGTTCCCCCGTACTTCTCGCCGAAGAGGGCCATGGCGCCGGTTTGCCGCGCATTCTCGAACGTCATCTCCTCCGTCGACACCGGGAAGTTGGCGAGGATCGCCCGGTTCACCTCCCACTCGATGACGCGCAGCATCTCCGGCGCCACCGGGCCGTCGTGGTGGAAGTCGAACCGCAGCCGGTCCGGGGCCACCAGGGACCCGGCCTGCGTGACCGAAGCCCCGAGGTTCGCCCGGAGCGCCTTGTGGAGCAGATGGGTCGCCGTGTGGTTCCGGCGGATCGCGTCCCGCCGGTCGACGTCCACCCGCAGGACGACGCGGTCGCCCCGGCGCACGGCGCCCGCCACCACCCGCCCGGACATCGCCGTCACGCCCTCCGCGGACCGGGTCTCCGTGACCGTCACGCGGCCGGCCTCGGCGATCGCCTCCCCGGCATCCCCCACCTGTCCTCCCGCCTCGGCGTAGAACGGGGTGCGGTCGGTCACCAGCACGACTTCCTCGCCCTCCGCGGCCGAATCGATGCGCCGGTCGTCGCGAACGAGCGCGAGGACGACCGCCTCCTCGTCCGTCCGCTCGTAGCCGGTGAACACGGTGGGCCCGTGCTCGGCCCGCACCTCCGCGAGCGGTCCCCGCGCGAAGATGTCCTCGGCGGCGAACGAACCGCTCCGGCTCTCGCGGCGGCGCTCCTCCATGGCCGCTTCGAACCCCGCGCGGTCGAGGGAGAGCCCCTTCTCCGCGAGGACGTCCTCCGTGACGTCCGCCGGGAAGCCGCGCTCGTCGTGCAGGCGGAAGGCCACGTCGCCCGGCAGCACGGTCCCCCCCGCGCTCCGCACCGTGCCGATCGCCTCGTCGAGCATGGCCATCCCGGCGGCGTACGTGCTCCGGAACCGCTCCTCTTCCAGCGCGATGAGGCGGCCCGCCTCCGTCTGCCCCGCGGCCACGGCGGGGTAGGCGGCGCCCATCACCTCCGCCACCACCGGCACCAGGTCCGCGAGGAACGGCCGCTCGATCCCGAGGTAGATCCCGTCGCGGGCGGCGCGGCGGATGACCCTCCGCAGCACGAAGTCGCGGCCGTCGCGGCCGGGCTTGACGCCGTCCACGAGGCAGAACACCGCCGCACGCACGTGGTCCGCGATGCGCCGCATGTGCACGCCCGCCTCGCTCTCGAACTCGTACGGCACCGCCGCGAGTCCGGACAGGCGGCCGATGATGGGCATGAACAGCGGCGTGTCGAACGTCGACAGGTGCCCGTTCACCACGGCCACGAGCCGCTCGAACCCCATGCCCGTGTCGATGTTCCGCTGCGGAAGCGGCTCGAGGGCGTGCGGTCCCACCCGGTTGAACTGCGTGAACACGAGGTTCCATACCTCGGTGTACCGCCGGCAGTCGCAGTCCTCCTTGCGGCACGACGGGCCGCAGGAGTACTGGGCACCGTAGTCGAAGAAGATCTCCGAGCACGGGCCGCAGACGCCGTTGGGGCCCGCCTCAGGGGCGTTCGAGGGCCAGAAGTTCGACTTCGCCCCGAGGCGGGTGATCCGTTCGGGGGGCAGCCCGATGCGGTCCCGCCAGATGCCGTAGGCCTCGTCGTCGTCGGTGTAGACGGTGGCCGACAGGCGGGCGGGAGGCAACCCGCACTCCCCCGTCAGGAACTCCCACGCCCAGAGGATCGCCTCCTCCTTGAAGTAGTCGCCGAACGAGAAGTTGCCCAGCATCTCGAAGAAGGTGTGGTGGTACGTCGTCCGCCCCACCTGCTCCAGATCTCCCGTGCGGAAGCACTTCTGGCACGAGGCCGCGCGGGAGAAAGGCTTCTGGCCGCGCCCGAGGAAGAGGTCCTTGAACTGGTTCATCCCCGCCCCCGTGAAGAGCAGGGTGGGGTCGTTCTCCGGCACGAGCGAGGCGGAAGCCACCACGCGGTGGTCCCGCCCGCCGAAGAAGTCGAGGAAGGCCCGGCGGAGGTCATCGGCGGTGCGGTGCTTCATGATTCCGCGGATCCTACGCCCGGCCCGGCACGCCGGCCAAGGAACGGCGCCGCGCCGTGCTCCGCGGCGGCCCTTCGTCCTGCTACGGTGCGGGCGGCGGCGGCGTCGGCGGGGATGCCGGGGCGGTCAGCCCGCTGGCGGCCTTCACCGCCGCCGCGATCTCCTCGAGGAGGTCGCGGTTCTCCTTCAGGAAGTCCCGCACCTTCTCCCGCCCCTGTCCCAGGCGGTTCCCCCGGAAGGAGTACCAGGCCCCCGACTTCTCCACGATCCCCCGCTCCGCGGCGAGGTCGAGCACGTCGCCGGAGCGCGAGATCCCCTCGCCGAACACCACGTCGAACTCGGCCTTCCGGAACGGCGAGGCCACCTTGTTCTTCACCACCGTGGCGCGGATGCGGGCCCCGACGACCTCCTCCCCCTCCTTGATGGAGCCGATGCGCCGCAGGTCCACGCGCACCGAGGCGTGGAACTTCAGGGCGCGCCCGCCGGGCTGCGTCTCGGGGTTGCCGAAGGTCACGCCGATCTTCTCGCGGATCTGGTTCGTGAACAGCAGGCACGTCCGCGACTTGGAGACGACTCCCGTGAGCTTCCGCAGGGCCTGGCTCATGAGCCGCGCCTGCAGGCCCACGTGCGAGTCGCCCATCTCCCCCTCCAGTTCGGCCTTGGGCACCAGCGCCGCGACGGAGTCCAACGCCACGACGTCCACGGCGTTCGACCGGATGAGCATCTCGCAGATGTCGAGGGCCTGCTCGCCCGTGTCCGGCTGGGAGATGAGGAGGTTCTCGAGGTTCACGCCGAGTTTGCGGGCGTAGGCCGGGTCGAACGCGTGCTCCACGTCGATGAACGCGGCCATGCCCCCCTGGCGCTGGGCCTCGGCGATGACGTGCGAGACGAGCGTCGTCTTGCCGGAGGACTCCGGGCCGAAGACCTCCACGATCCGCCCGCGGGGGAAGCCGCGGCCGCCGAGGGCGATGTCGAGGGCGAGCGACGTCGTGCCGATGCCCTCGATGTCCGCCAGCTTCTCGGAGCCGAGCCTCATGATCGAGCCCTTGCCGTACTGCTTCTCGATCTGGGTGACGGTCGTGTCCAGCGCTTTCCGCCTCGGATCCTCTTCCTTCACCATCCGACTACCCTCCGCCTCCGTAGTGCCCCAGCGCCGTGTACCGCGGCGACTCGCCACGCGCGAGCTCGCTCATGAACAGCGTCACGGCGTCCACCGCCTGAGTCCCGAGCCACAGCCCCTCGGCCTCCTCGACCCGCCGGGCGAACCCGGCGCCGTCGAAGCGGCCCCGCACGCGCGCGAACGTCACGTGCGGCTCGTATCGCCGGTGCTCCACCTTCGCCCCGAACGCTTTCATGGCGACGTTCAGGGCGTCGAACACCGGCGTCAGGATACCCCCGGGGTCCGACACGCCCGCCCAGAGGATGCGTGGGCGCTTGAGGTCCGGGAACCCGCCCGCGCCGGAGACCTCGATCTCGCCGGGGCGCAGGTCCCGGCAGCACTCCGCCACGGCCGCGGAGAGGTCCGCGAGGTCCACCCGGTTCACCTCGCCCACGAACTTCAGCGTCACGTGGAGGTTCTCCGCCGGGGTGAGCGAGACCTTCCCGAGGTCCTTCACGAGGCAGAGCCCCTCCGCGGCGAGGGTGCGGCGGATCTCGTCGTCGAGCTCCACCGCCGTGAACACCCGCACGTATTCCGGAAGGCCCGCCATCGTCACCTCCCCGAAAGGAGTCGCTGGGGAGCCGCGCCGGGCTCGGCGTTCCCGGAGTTCCGGTCCCCCCCCGGGTATCAGCCGGACAGGCCCTCGCCGCGGACAGCGGTCGCCTCCACCCCGATCTCCGCGGCGAAGGTCTTCAGATCCTGCTTCGTCACGCGGTCCGGCCGCGCGAGGAAGTAGTAGCCACCGAGGAGGCTCCAGAAGAGCTGGCTCAGCCCGATAAGGATCGACAGCGTCACCGACTGCGTTCCGGGGACGCCCACGAGTCCGAAGAAGAACGCGAACGCCCCCTCCCGCACCCCCCAGCCTCCGGGCAGGGCCGGGATGGAGGCCATCATGGAGCACACCGGCACCAGGATGAAGAACTGGTAGATGGGGAGGGCCATCCCGAGGGCGCGTGCCATGCCCACCGCCAGCAGGACGATCGTGACGTGGTTGGCCACGGAGAATACGATCGCCACCACCACGGCCCGCGCGTGCTCCCGGTATATGTGGAGCGCCCGGTCCACTTCCTGCAGGAAGTGCGCGAACGGCAGCCGCGCGAGCAGCGCCTCCAGCCGCACGAGCCGCCGTAGCCGCCGCGACAGGAACAGGGAACCGAACACGACACAGCCGCCGTTGAACAGGAAGACGATCAGCGCGGCGACGCGGAACCGCTCGTCCCCGAGGCGCGGCAGCAGGACGCCGGCCGAGAGGAGCCCCAGCGCGAACAGGCCGATCAGGCGGTCGACGAGCACGCTCATGAACGCCTTGACCCGCGCCCCCTTGGCCTGTCGGGCGATGTAGAAGCCCTTCACCAGGTCGCCGCCCGTGAGCCCGGGCACCGCGCTGTTGAAGAAGAACCCGATGAAGGACAGCCGGAAGGAGTCCGCGAACGAGGTCGGGACCCCCACCTTCCGCAGGAGGAACCACCAGCGGACGATGGAGATGAGCGTCAGCGGACCGAAGAGGAAGAAGCAGAACCCCAGCAGGAGCTTCCGGGAGTGGCGGATGATCGTGAACAGGCCGGGGCGGACGTCGCCCCGCTCCCGCCAGGACGCGGACAGCGTCACGGGCTCCCCCGGGCGGTCGTCCGCTTCGAAGCGCGCCCCCTCGTCGCCCTCCCCGAGGACGAGGCGCCCTCGGACGGCCTGCCCGTCCGGGTCCAGGATGTCCACGTACTGGATGCGATACAGGACGTAGGCGATGAGGGCTACGCCGAGGACCCGGAGTCCGATGGCGACCAGGGACTTCAAGGTTTCTCGTACTCCGGCGCGTTCTCGCGCCACCAGCGCTGCCAGTCCGTCGACTCCGGCCCGGGGTTCTCGCCGGTCAGCCGCGCCAGCTCCCGCACGGCGGCCCTGCGCACGGAGCCGTCCGGGTCGCCGAGCACGCCGGCCAGCGCGGGAACCACCACCTTCCGGCCCTCCTCGTCGCGGGCGCCGAGTTCGCCCAGCGCCGCGATCCACGCGATCCGCACCGAACTCTCCGACTCGCGCGCCAGGCTCGCGGCGAGCATCTCCACGGCCCCCGGGACGGCGCGCTCGCCCAGGGCGCGCGCCGCCGCCGCCCGCACGTGGGCCGCGGGGTCCGCCAGGGCGGCGATCAGGCTCAGCGCCAGCACCTGGTCCGCCACCCGGATGATGGCCCGGTCGAGGCTGTCGGCCAGCACCGCGTCGTCCCGCCCGTCCCGGAAAGCGCGCGCGGCCAGGGCGCGCACGACGCCCCGGGGCTGGGCCAGGCGGTTCCGCGCCAGGCGCGGGTCCGGCGTCGACATGTCGCTCCACGGGTGGCTGCCGAGGACGGAGACCGCGTCCGTCAGCACGAGGCGGTCCGCCGCTTCCGCGAACGGCTTCTCCTTGTCGAGGATCGCCTCCATCGCCTTCAGCGCGTTGAGGACTCCCTCCTCGGTCGTCTCGCCGCCAGGCGGGATGCCGGCGGCGACGGGATGGACCCAGTCGAAGAACCAGGCGAGAACGCGAACGCAGTCGTTCCGCACGATCGCCGCCGAATCCCGCAGCGCCAAAGTGGAGAGAACGACCACGACCATGCCCGTCTCGTCCCACTCGGTGTAGTCGGACCGGCCCAGGTCCGCCACCGCGCCCCGGCAACGCTCCACGGCGTCCGGGATCCGGACCCGGTGCGAGTAGTCCTTGAGATCGTGGACCTCGCGGATGACGTCGATGGCGTAGGCCGGTCGCCGGTCCGCCCCGAGGAGGATCGAGATCTCCCGCAGGACGTCGCTGCCGGCCTCCCCGAGCTCGAACCCCAGCGTCTCCCCGGCCGGCGCCGGTGGCGTCGTCGCGGCGCCGCCCTCCCCCGCCGTCGGTGCTTCGACGCCCTCGCGGGGCGGCCCTCCGTCGCCCTGGGCGCCGGGGGCCCCCGACCCGGGCGACGGGCCGGTCACGGGCTCTCCGCCGCCCACGCACGCCGCCGCCAGGGCGGAGAGCAGGACGGCGAATGCGCTGCGAAGCGGGGAGATTCGCCCCACGCGGTTGTCCTCCGGGGGAAAACTTGCAGGATAGGGGGGGGCCGCGGCGTGGCCAAGCATTTGCCGCCGGGCCCGTCCCGTCCCGCCCGATTGGTCGGCGGGCTCCCCCCGCGGCGTTAGAATAGGCCGTCGAGGAGAGTCTATGCCGAGGAGCAGATACGCCGCGGCGCTCCTGCTCGGCTTCATCGCCGCCGGGGCGTTCGCCCGCGAGACGGACGAGCAGAAGGCCCGCAAGAAGGAGTGGGAGGAGGCGCAGGCCGCCTTCGACCGGGACTATCGTTCCGAGGATCCCGCCGTGCGCCGCGCCGCGGTCCAGCGCCTCGGCGCGTTCACGGAGATGGGCTCCGCCAGCCTGGTCATCGGCCAGGTCCTCGGCAAGGAGAAGCACCCCGGTGTCCTGGAGGCCGCGGTCCAGGTGATCTCGCGCACCTCCATCCCCGAGGAGGTCAGGCTCATCTGCGAGAAGGCCGTCGCCAAGGGCGACTGGCCGGTGCGGGCCGTCCTCGCCGAGGCGCTTGGCTATCTGTCGGCCCCCTCCGCCGCCGATTCCATCCGCGCGCTCCTCAAGTCCGAGAAGGACCCCCGGGTCCTCACCATGGCCATCTTCGGCGTCGCGCAGAAACGCATGGCGGACGCCATCGACATGGTCATCCCCCTCCTCGAGCACGAGGACTGGCAGGTGCGCGTCGCGGTCATCGAGACCCTGGCCACGCTGAAGGACGAGAAGGGCCTGATGCCGCTCATCGACCGCCTGATGAACGAACGCGGCCGCCTGCGGCAGGACATCGCCGATGCGTTGAAGAAGATGACGGGCCGCGACTACGGCCGCGACGCGAACAAGTGGCGCCAGTGGTTCTTCGAGCGGGACAAGATGCCGCCCGATCCTCCCGCGCCGCCCCCCGGCGCCCCGGCCGCGCCGAAGAACCCCGACGACCCCCACGGCAGCGCCGTCCGCGACGAACCTACCTACTTCGGCATCCGCGTCGTGTCCGACCGCGTGCTGTTCATCCTCGACGTGTCCCTGTCCATGAAGACGCCCATCGACATCGACAAGATGAAGATGGCGCGGGAAGCGGCCCTCACCGGCGACCAGCCGGAGGAGGACCGCGACAGCGAGCAGTTCGAGCAGACCATCGAGTGGTGGAAGATCAAGGACCGCCTCGACCTCGCCAAGGCCCAGCTCAAGTTCGTCATCAAGAACCTCGATGCCGAGCAGGCCTTCGAGATCGTCACCTTCTCGGAGAAGGTCCAGTCGTGGAACGCGGGCGCCCTCATGAAGGCGTCCGCCCGCGCCAAGGCCAAGGCCATCCAGTACATCGACCAGGTCGCGGTGGAGGGCGCCACGGCGGCCGGCGCGGCTCTCGACTTCGGCTTCGAGATGGCCGGCCCGGGGGCCGCCGACAAGTCCTACAAGACGGGCGTGGACACCATCTTCTTCCTCTCCGACGGCGCGCCCACGGACCGTCCGGAGGACCAGATCCTCGAGGACGTCCGCTCGCGCAACCGCCTGCGCAAGATCAAGGTCCACGTCGTCGCCATCGTCAACCAGTCCGTCCGCTTCCTCCGGCTCCTCGCCGAACAGAACGGGGGGACGTACAAGTTCTTCAAGGTGGAGGACAAGCAATGACGCGCTTCGCCGCGCTCGCGCTCGCTCTGACCCTGGTCGCCGCGCCGCTCGCGGCCGGCGACGATCCCCCGCCGGCGCCGGGCCCCGACCCCGCCGCCGTGGAGCGCCAGGCCAAGGTCTCCGTCGAGTACTTCAAGAAGGAGTTCAAGGGGGACACCGGCCGCAAGATCAACGCCATGCTCGAGCTGTCGCGCGTCAAGCACGACCTCGTCGTCCACGAACTCGGGAAGCGCGGCCTCCGCGACCCCGACGCCGAGGTCCGCGACGCGGCGGCCCAGCTCCTCGCCGAGATGCCCTTCAACTCCGAACTCGCCGGCACCTACCTCCGCGACAACCTCGCGGCGAACGAGGAGTTCCCCGAGGTGCAGGTGTCGATCATCCGCGGCCTCGGGAAACTGAAGTTCAAGGACTGCATCGAGCCCCTGAAGGACGCCGCGAAGCGCCTGAACGAGGAGAAGTACCGCTGGGTCACCGTGGAGGTCGTCCGGACCATGGGCATCCTCGCCGACCCGGCCTGCCTGACGTTCCTCCTGTGGCTCGCCGAGTACGGCGGAGTGGCGCTGAAGTGGGCCACGGGCGAGGTCACCGTCGATACGGGGGCGTCGGGCGACGTGGACCAGAAGGCGGCGGAGGCCGCGTGGCAGGCCAAGTACGGGCACGTGAAGCCCAAGCGCCCTCCCGCCCCCATCATCAAGGCCTACATGCAGGAGCTCGAGCTCGCCGTGGAGAAGATCACGGGCCAGAAGTTCGCCAGCTCGAAGGAGTTCCGCGAGTGGCTGGAGGCCCATGCGAAGGAGCTCGGCATCAGCCCGAAGGACCTGAAGCAGCGCTGAGCGGGGGCCGTCCGAAGTGGACTTCGACCATCTGGAACGTGAACTCCTGCGCTGCCGCAACCTCCTCGACGAGGAGCGCTACGACGAGGCCTGGCGCCTCGCCCGGCGCCTTCGCGAGAAGGCGCCCGAGGATCCCGAGGTCCTCGCCGTGTACTGCGACGCGGCGCTCTCCGCCGGCCACCCCGCGGAGGGCCTGAAGACGGCGCGAGCCTGGCTGCGCCTCGTCCCCGACGACATCGAGGCGAGGGAGTGGCTGGCGCGGGCCCAGTGGGACCTCCACCTCACGGAGGCCTGCCGCGCCACGTGCCGCCTCATTCTCGCCGAGGAACCGGAGAACTACGTCGCCCTCGACTACGCGCTGGCCACGGTCCTCGAGCTCGCGGACTTCCCGGAGTGCGGCGACCTCATAGACCTCGCCGCCCGCTGCCAATCCGCGGACCGGCACATCCGCTACCAGACGGCCGTGGCGCGCCTCATGCGCGGGGGCGAGGAGGAGTGGGCCCTCGCGGCTTTCGAGGCCTTCCTGGCCGAGGACCCGGACGAGCCGGCCACCTACGTCCACCTGATGAGGATCCACGGCATCGCCGGCCGCCACGACCGCGCGACGGAGGTGTACGAGGCCGCCCGCGCCCGCAACCTCCGCCACGAGGATCTCGAGTTCAACATGGGGCTCGCCCTGCTCGACCGCGGCGAGCCGCGGGCGGCGCTCTACCACTTCGTCGCCGCGGTCCGCGCCGCCCCCGAAGTCCCCGACGCTCACCTCCACGTCGGCCAGATCCTCCGGGACGAGGGCCATCCGAGGCTGGCGCTCGCGGTCCTCGCGCGCGAGCTCCGCCTCGACGACACGAACCCCGCCGCCCACGCCGAGATCGCGTGGTGCCAGGAGGACCTCGGGAACCTCCCGGAGGCCGTCCGCATGATGCGCGGCGCGGTGGAGCGCTCTTCCGACTGGCCGATCGCCCACCACTCCCTCGCCGAGCTGCTCCTCAAGGCCGACCCCGGCTCCCCCGAGGCCGGCACCGTGGCCCTGCGCGCGGTCGCCCTCGACGAGAACCACGCCGGCGGCTGGCAGGTCCTCGGCCGCCTCGCGGCCGCCCGCGGGGAGTTCGACGAGGCCGAGCGCCTCCTGCGCAAGGCCGTGGCGGCCAAGGACAGGACCGCGGAGGACGAGGGCTGGCTCGGGCTCTTCCTCGCGGACCGCGAGCGCCGCGAGGAGGCCCGCCCCTTCCTCGAGCGGGCCATCCGGACCTATCCCCAGTGGGACCCCGCGGCCCAGGCCCTCGAGCGCATACGGGGCCGTCCGCTGCCCCGCCGGTACGAGATCCGTCTGGCCGGCCGTGGCTCGGCCGGCCCGTGGTACCGCGTCGTCCATGTCGTGGCTTCCGACGAGAAGTACGCCCGCGAGTCCGCCATCTCGAGCGAGCCCGCGGAGACCCGGGGCCGCGAGGAGGTCCGCGAAGTCCACGTCCTCGGCTTCGAGGTGGACGAGAAACCCGGGGTCGTCTGGGACTCCGGGCCCACCCCGCGCCGCTATCCCCACCCGCCCGCCGCGGACTCCTGAGCCGCTGCGGGCCGGCTCGCCGGCCGCGGCCTGATCCGCGTGTCCGTGCGTCCGAGAATGTGCGTCCGGGAGGTCGCCGTGCGCAAGGCCGGAGCCGTCTTTGCCCTGCTACTTCTACTCCTCTTCGTCGTCTTCGTGGGCGTCCGCGCCGTGACGGGTCCTCCGTCCCGCCCGCTGCCGGAGGCCTGGGAGCACCCGCCGCTGCCGGGCCCGTCCGGCCCCTCTTTCGCCGCCATCCCGCGCGACCCGCCCGGTTCGGACGGTCCGGCGTCCGGGGCGCCGCCGACGGCCGCCGGTGACCGGGATCCCGCCGCGTCCGCGGGTGGGGGTCTCTCGTCCGACGGCGCGCCCTCCGCTCCCTCCGCGGAGGAGGACGAAGGTGCCCCGCCGGCCTTCCGCGCGAACCCGCGGGCACCGCCGTCCACGGCCCCCTCCCTGCGCCCCGGCGCCGGCCCGCGGCCCTCCGTCGGCCCCACCGGACTCTGGGAGCGCTTTCCGCCGGCGATCCCCCGCGGTCGCGCTGCGCTCCTCGCGCGGGTCTTCGACCGTGACGGCCTCCCCGTGCCCGGGGCGGACGTCTACGGCGGGCCGCCCGAGGCCGCCGGCCAGCCCGCCGTCTCCTTCGGCGATCTCTTCCGCCTCGGGGCCACGGGACCCGACGGAACCCTCCGCGCCGAGCGCCTGCCCGAGGGCCGCGCCGCCATCGCCGCGAACCTCTCCTCGCTGCTCAACGGGCCGCGGGGCCTCGACGCCCGCTCGGCGGTCCGCACGGTCCTCCGCCCCGGCGCGCTCGCCGAGGTCGAGGTCCGCCTGCCCTTCGCGCTCGCGGAATTCGGAGCCGTCCGCGGGATCGTGACCGGCCCGGACGGCGAACCGCTCTCCTCGGCCCAGGTCACGATCGAGTTCTTCCGCGCCATCACCGGACGCGACGGGACGTTCCTCGCTCCGTTCGTGCCGGCCGGGGCCCGCCTCCTCTCTGCCAGCCGTTCCGGCTACGCGCCCCTCGACATCCCCCTGTCCGTGGCGGCCGGGTCGTCGCAGGAGGTCCTGGTCCGCCTCGAATTCCGAGAGGCCGGCACGCTCTCCCTCTCCGGCACGGTGCGGGGTCCCGAGGGGGAGCCCGTGCCGGGCGCCGTGGTCTACGTCATCGCCGCGGAGGGCATGGGCACCGGGACGGTGCGCAGCACGGAGACGCGGGAGGACGGGTCATACCTCATCGACGCCCTGCCCGACCGCCTGGCCGAATCGTCCGTCCGCCTCCAGGCCCAGAAGGACGGCTACCGGGCGGCGCTGCTGGATCTGCCCGGCGGCCTGCGGGGCGGTTCCGCGGACCTGACGTTCCCCGTCCGCCTCGTCAGACTGCGCCTCACGGTGCTGGATGCGGCCACCGGCGATCCGCTGGACCGCTGCCTCTTCGCGGCGACCGCACCCGGTGCGGACCGCCCTTCGGCGTCGTTCTCCTCGCGCTCTCCGGACGGCCGGTACGAGACCTGGCTGCCTCCCGGCCCGACGGAGATCGTCGTGGAGGCGCCCGACCACGAGCCGCTGCGAACCTCGCTCGACGCCGGCCCCGGCGGGGGCGAGATCGCCTACACGGCCCGCCTCGTCGCCGCCGTCGGGCCGTCCGCCTCCGTGGCCGTCACCGTGCGCCTGACGGACGCCGTCACCGGATCGCCGGTCACCCGCGCCCGGGTCGAGGTCCTCGACGCGGCCTCCGGCGCGCCGCTGGCCGCGCTGGAGGGCGAACGGCCCGACGGGGCGTTCGTGCTGCCCGCTCCCTCCGGCGATCGCCGTCTGAGAATCACCGCGCCCGGCTTCGAGGACCACGAGGGGCCGCTGCCGCTGGCGGCGGATGCGACGGACGCGACGGTGGAGGTCCGGTTGGCGCCACGCTGAGGAGGGGTGTGGTGCCGAAGGTGGGATTTGAACCCACAAGGCCTGTTACAGCCACTAGGTCCTGAACCTAGCGCGTCTGCCAATTCCGCCACTTCGGCACGGGCGCAAGAACCACGAATGTAGGGCGGCGCGGGGCGGGTGGCCAAGAAGAATATCCTCGGTCGATTCCGGCGCCCCGTACAATCCGGCGCCATGCCGAAGGACGCTCCCGAGCCGGACGAGCGAAAGCCCGTCGCCCGCAACAAGAAGGCGTTCTTCCGCTACAGCGTGGAGGACCGTCTCGAGGCGGGGATCGTCCTTCGGGGCAGCGAGGTGAAGAGCGTGCGCGACGGCCAGGTGGCGCTGGCGGACGCCTACGCCCGGTTCAAGGACGGGGAGCTCTACCTCCTCAACTGCCACATCGCTCCCTACGAGCGCGCGGGCTATGCCGGCCACGAGCCGATGCGGCCGCGCAAACTGCTCCTGCACCGGCAGCAGCTCAGGCGCCTCAAGACCCGGCTCGACGAACGGGGCGTGACGCTCGTCCCCCTCGCGCTCTACTTCCTCCACGGCCTGCTGAAGGTCGAGCTCGGCCTGTGCCGTGGCCGCCGCCTGCACGACAAGCGTGAGGACATCCGCAAGCGCGACGCCCAACAGGAGATGCGGCGGGTTCAGCGCGGCCGGGTATAATCCCGCCGGAGTCCAGACATCCGGGGGCGACAGGATTCGACCGGGTGGGATCTCCGGGAGGTGGCGTGCCGAGGTTCCAGGTGGCCTCGTAAAACCCTGGGCCAAATGTAAGTGCCGAACCGCACTACGCCCTGGCGGCCTAAGCGCCGCTAGCGTCCCGGGTTCCCGGCCTGCGGGGAGCCAGGGACGACAGCAAGCAGGCTGGTCCGCCCCTTCCGCCGGTCGGGGGGCGGGCGAGAAACCGGGCCGGCTGGCGTCCGAGGGATCCCGCGCGTCGGAGCCCGAGGAGGCGAGACTCAAACGGCGCGACACGCACGTAGTTCACCCCCCGCAGACCACCCAGGGACGGGGGTTCGATTCCCCCCGCCTCCACCACACACGCCCGGGCCGCGTTCTAAGAAGACGCGGCCCGTTCCATGTCCAGCGCCCCGCACGCCCTGCGGGGGGAATCGAACGGGCTCCGTCCGCGCCGCTTGCGGCGCGGACAGGAAAGGTCCAGTGGACCTTTCCGTGGAGCCCCGGGTTTCGTGCGGGTCCTGGAGGGTGCCGGAGCGAGCGGAGCGAGCGGAGGCGGGTGCCCTCCTGGAGCCGCTAGAAACTCGATCCCCCCGCCTCCACCACACACGCCCGGGCCGCGTTCTAAGAAGACGCGGCCCGTTCCATGTCCAGCGCCCCGCACGCCCTGCGGGGGGAATCGAACGGGCGCGGGCCGAGCCGCCCGAGGGGCGGCGAGGACGGCGAGGTCCGGGGGACCTCGCCGAGCGCCCCGGGTTTCGTGCGGGTCCTGGAGGGTGCCGGAGCGAGCGGCGAAGGGCGCGGCCCCCGGCGACCGCGCGCGTGCCGCTTTCCGCCTCGATGGCCGGCCGGACGCCTCAATCGCTTCGCGTCACCCGCGTGCGCATGACGCCCTTCATCTCGAAGGGACGGCGTTCCGTGCCGTTGTCCATCTCGGCCCGCACGTCCACCGAGAGCGACACTTCGAAGACGGTCGGCACGAGGCGGCCGAGTGTGATCTCCGCCTCGCCCTCGCCGCTTCCGTGCAGCGACCGCAGCAGCACCTGCAGGTCCGGCGGCATGCCCTGCATCTCCACCTTCTGCGCCGCCGCCGTCTCGGCCGCCGCGATCGCGATGCGCACCCGGTCGCCGTCGATTTCGAGGACCTCGAACGTCGATGTCTGCACGATCCGCATCCCCATGAGCGTGAGGACCTCCGACACCTCCCACCGGGCCCCCACGCCCACGCGCTCCTCGGGCAGCGTCACGAACAGCCCGCGGACGCCCTGGGTGAAACCGGATATACCCGGTCGCATATCGACGGGGATCGCGCTCTCGTTGAGCACGGTCTCCTCCGTCACCACTCCCTGGGGATCCACGACGAGGCGGATCGCCAGCCCCTTGAACGCCTCGAAGTCCATGCGCGCCGCCGCCCCCGCGGCAGGCTCCGGCGGCGCCGCGCACTCCACGACCTCCCACTTCGCCGTGATGCCCCTCTCGTCGACTCCCTCGACGGTGAGCACGCACGTCAGGCAGTTGCGGAGTTCGCTGGCCGGCGCCTCGCTGTCACCGAGCCGCATGGTCACGGACTGCCCGCTGTCCATGACGATGCGCTCCACCTGCCCGGCGCGGGCCCGGTACCGCAGGCGGACGCGTGGTTCCGCACCCCGCTCAAGAAGTGTGAACTTCCGGCCCTCCTGCCATGCGCCGGGAACGGGCACTCCGCCGCCGGGTCCCGGACGGGGCGACCGATCGCCCCGCAGCAGCAGCGCCACGCACGCCACCGTCACCAGCGCCACCACCGCGAGCCACTCGACGGCCCGCCGGCCGCGGCGGACGCCCGCGCCCGATCCGGCCTCCGTATCCCCCGCCTCCATCGCCGCCACGAAGTCCATGCACGTCGGGAACCGCCGCGCCGGGTCCCGCGCCATCGCGCGCATCACCGCGTCGGCGACCGCCGCGGGCACCCGCGGCGCCTTCCGCCTCAGGTGGACCGGGTCCTCCTGCACCTTGCGGACGAGGATCTCCACGACGCTCCCGTCACCGAACGCAGCCTCCCCGCACAGGGCCTCGTAGACCATGGACGCGAGGGAGTACTGGTCCGCCGCCGGTCCCACGCCCTTCGCCCGCCCCTGCTCCGGCGCCATGTAGCGCGGCGAGCCGATCGCCACGCCGGTCGTCGTGATGCGCGACGGCTCGCCCGCCAGGGCCTTCGCCACCCCGAAGTCGCTGAGGAACACGTGCCCCTGCTCGTCGAACAGGATGTTGGCCGGCTTCACGTCCCGGTGGACGATGCCCTGCGTGTGGACGAAGTCCAGCGTGCGCGCCACGATCCGCGCCCAGGGAAGCACCTCGGCCATGGCCATCCCCGTGCCGCCTCGTCGCTGCAGGCGGTCCTCCAGGGACCCGCCGCCCAGGAACTGCAGCACGAAGAACGGCAGCCCCTCGTGCTCGCCACGCGCCAGGATCCGGACGACGTTCGGGTGCTCGAGGCGGACGAGGTCCGATACTTCCTGCGCGAACCGGTCGCGGAAGCCCGGTTCGCCGAGGAACCGCGGGTGCGGCACCTTCACCACCACGGTGCGCCCCAGGTTCAGGTCGGTGGCCGCGTAGACCGACCCCATGCCCCCGTCGCCGAGCTTCCGCTCGACGCGGTAGATCCCGAGCAGCGTGAGGCCGGTCAGGTCCACGCGGAAGCGGTCCGGCAGCTCCCCGGCCCGTCCCGGAGCATTCTCGGAAGGAGTCGTCGACATGAGGTCCGCATTCTATACGGGTCAACCCCGCGCTCCGCGCCCTTCCCGACAGCGTCACCGCCCCGCGGCGTCGAGCAGCGTCGCGGCGTGGGCGCGCACTTCGACCGCGAACGCCTCCGGCGCGATCCCCCCCAGCGCCGCGGCGGCCACCGCCTCCGGTGGGCGCCCCTCGATCTGCGCCGCGAACGCCGCGCGCAACCGCTCGGGGTGGGCCCGGGCCAGACGATCCACGACGGCGAATGCCAGCGCGTAGTTGTCTCCCGCCACCTCCGCCCGCCGCGCCGGCACGGACTCTCCCGCGCCCGTGAAGACCCCGCCGTCCGCGGCGAACAGCGCCGACAGGCGCCCCCCGTCGCACGCCGCCGCCGTCCGACGCAACCCGACCGCGCGCTCCGGATGGCACCCCTCGGCGGCCAGATGGTCCGCAAGCCCCTCCGACAACCAGGGCGCCGGTTCCGCCACGAAGCCGTCGAGGTACTCGTGCGTCGCCTCGTGTCGCAGCACCCGGCGCAGGCGTTCGCCATCGCCGCTGCCCACCAGCAGCAGGTCGCGCGTCGGCGACACATAGACCCCGAGGGACATCCCCGGCAGTACCTGCTCGTCGAGCAGGGCGGCCGCGTAGCGGGCGAAGTCCTCGCGCCGGGCGAAAGACACCACCGTCAGCGGCGGCGCCTCCCGCGACCGCGGCAGACCGAGCGCCCGCACCGCGTCCTCGTCCAGATCCTCGAGCATGGTGGCCACCGCCCGCGCGTGCCCGCTCCCGAGATCCGTCACCACCGTGCCGAGCGACGCCTCGTGGCATGCCGGCGACACGAGGCCCGGTCCGCGTCGTCGCGCGCCGGCGATGCGGAGCAGGCGCGCCGCCGCCCGCGCCGGGGGCGCGCCCGGCGTCCCTTCCGCAGCCCGCTCGAGGTCGCCCCCCGCGCCTTCCGCGTCGCCCATCGCCAGGCGCGCCGCCCCGCGGTACAGCAGCGCTTCCCGGAGGCCCGGGACGAGTGCGAGGGCCCGGTCGCAGCGCGCCACGCACTCCGCCCACTGTCGTCGTCGCGAGGCCATGCCCGCCCACGCCGCCCACAGGCGTCCGTCATCCGGGGTCTCTTCCAGGGCCCGCCGCACCTCGGCCTCCGCCGCCGGAAGGTCGCGCCACGGGAGCGGATCCCGTGCGCCCCGCGCGGGCGCAGCCGATCCGCAGCCCGCGGACCACGTCGACAGCAGGACCATCGCCGCCACGACCGCTCTCCGCATGGGTGCAGGCTAGCACACTGCCGACGGTTGAAATTGCTCCATCGCCCCTCCGAGACCCCGCTAGAATCGCTGGCTACCCGCATGCGAGGTGCTCCCCCATGAAAGACACTCCTCTCACCCCCCACCACATCGAGGCCGGAGCCCGGATGATCGAGTTCTTCGGGTTCCACATGCCCGTCCTGTACACGTCGATCACGGAAGAGGTCGAGGCCACGCGCAAGCGATGCGGGCTGTTCGACCTCTGCCACATGGGCCGCCTCGAGATCACGGGCCCGGACCGCGAGGCGGTGGCCAAGGCCGCCTGCACGAAGGACGTGGACAAGGTCCCCTTCGGCGCCGCGCGCTACGGCCTCCTCCTCACCCCCGCGGGAACGGTGAAGGACGACGTGCTCGTGTACCGCGAGCCGGAGATGGTCCACATCGTCATCAACTGCAGCAACCGCGACGGCGACTACGAGCACTTCCGGGAGCACGCGAAGGGCCGGAACGCCAAGGTCCGCAACGTCTCCGACGAGCAGGCCATGATCGCCCTCCAGGGGCCCGCGGCCCTCGCGATCGCCCAGACCCTCACGAAGGTCGACCTCGCCGGCCTCGGCTACTACCGGTTCTGCCGCGGCGAGATCGCCGGCGTCACCGGCATCCTCTCCCGCACCGGCTATACCGGCGAGGACGGTTTCGAGTTCTTCGTGCCGGCCGCCGACGGGTCGCGCCTGTGGGCGGCCCTCGTCAAGGCCGGCCAGCCGCACGGCCTGAAGCTGATCGGCCTCGGAGCCCGCGACGTGCTGCGCCTCGAGGCCTCCATGCCCCTCTATGGCCAGGAGCTGTCTCTCGAACTCAACCCCTTCGAGGCCGACGTGGCCTTCGGCGTCAGCATGAAGTCGGACTTCACGGGGAAGGCCGCGCTCGCCGCCGCGGAGAAGGCCGGCGTCACGCGCAGGCGCATCGGCTTCGCCAGCGCCGAGAAGCGGATCCCGCGCACGGGCATGGACATTCTCTCCGGCGGGAAGAAGGTCGGCTGGGTGACCTCCGGCACGTTCTCCCCCACGCTGTCCCGCACCATCGGCATGGGCTTCGTGCCCGTGCCTCTGGCCGCGCCGGGCACGGAGCTCATGGTCGACGTCAAGGGCAAGCACATTCCGGTGACCGTAGTCGAGATGCCGTTCTACAAGCGAGAGAGGTGAACCGATGTCCGTTCCTAAGGATCTCAAGTACACGAAGACCCACGAGTGGCTGCGCGTCGAGGGGAACGTGGCCTACACCGGCCTCACGGAGTTCGCCGTGAAGGCACTGTCCGACCTCGTCTACGTCGATCTTCCCGAACTCGGCGACCTGACCGAGAAGGGCCATCCGTACGCCGAAGTCGAGTCGGTGAAGGCGGTCGCGGAGGTCTACGCCCCCATCTCCGGCGAGGTCGAGGCCATCAACGAGGATCTCGTGGACAACCTCGAGGGCCTCTCCTCCGACCCGTTCGGCAAGGGCTGGCTGGCGAAGCTGAAGGTCAGCTACCCCGACGAGCTGGCCTCCCTCCTCAGCCCCGAGGAGTACGAGAAGGTCCTGAAGGAAGCCGCGGAGCACGGCGGCCACTAGCCCGGACTCCCCACGCGACATCTCCCCGGCGCCCCCCGGCGCCGGGGTTTCTCCTGCGAGGTCCCCCATGGCCTACGAGGTCCATTCTCCCGACGACATCCGTGTCATGCTCGAGCGCATCGGCGTGAAGAGCATCGACGACCTGTTCGCACAGATCCCCCCCGAGGCGAAGTTCACGGGCTCTATGGGCCTCCCGCCGCCGGCCTCCGAACTGGAGATCCGGCGCGAACTCACGGCGGCGGCGGCCCGGACGCGCACGCTGGACCAGGTCAACGCGTTCCTCGGCGCCGGGGCCTACGACCACTTCATCCCCGCGGTCATCGATCACCTGGCGGGCCGCGCCGAGTTCTACACGGCGTACACGCCCTACCAGCCCGAGGCCAGCCAGGGGATGCTGACCGCGATCTTCGAGTACCAGAGCATGATCGCGGCCCTGACCGGGATGCCGATCAGCAACGCCTCCCTCTACGACGGGGCATCGGCCCTCGCCGAGGTGCTCCTCCTCGCGCTCGCCGAGAAGCGGAAGAAGCGCAAGGTCGTCATTTCCGGGGCGATCCACTCCGAGCACATCGTCACGGCGAAGACCTACCTCGCCAACTTCGACTGCCAGGTCGTCGTGGTCCCCGTGAAGAACGGTGTCACGGATCTCGACGCCCTGCGCGCGGCGGTGGACGACAACACCGCGGCGGTCGCCTTCCAGAACCCCAACTTCTGTGGCTGCCTCGAGAACCCGTTCGCCATCGCCGACATCGCCCGGGCGAAGGGGGCCCTGCTGCTCGCCAGCGTGGATCCCCTGTCCCTCGGCATCGTCGCCCCGCCCGGCGAGTACGGCGCGGACCTCGCCTTCGGCGAGGGCCAGCCCCTCGGCGGCGAGCTGTGGTTCGGCGGCCCGTACTTCGGCTTCCTGGCGTCCCGCGAGGACTACGTCCGGCGGCTCCCCGGACGCCTCGTGGGCCAGACGGTGGACCAGCAGGGCCGGCGCGGCTTCGTGCTGACCTTCCAGACGCGCGAGCAGCACATCCGCCGGGCCAAGGCCACGTCGAACATCTGCACGAACCAGGGCATCGTGGCCATCCGCGGCGCCATCTACCTCGCGACCCTCGGGCCGCAGGGCGTCCGGGAAGTCGCCGAGCAGTGCCTGGCGAAGTCCCACTACGCCGCGGAGCGTCTCTCCCGCGTCCCGGGCTACCGGCTCGCGCACGACGCCCCGTTCTTCAAGGAGTTCGTGCTGTCCTGCCCGCGGCCGGCGGTGGAAGTCTGCGCCCGGCTGGCGGCCCACAACATCCTGCCCGGCGTGCCGATGTCCCGCTTCTACACCGGCATGGACAACCTCCTCCTCGTGGCGGTCACCGAGAAGAAGACCCGCGAGGAGATCGACGCTTTCGCCGACGCGCTGGCGCGCGTGAACTGAGGAGACCACCCATGATCCTCGACGAACCCCTCCTCATCGAACGCAGCAAGCCCGGACTCCGGGCCGTGACGCTGCCGCCCCTCGACGTCCCCGCGCCGCCCTCCGGCGCGCTCCCCGCGGACTACCGCCGCAAGTCTCCGCCGGCGCTCCCCGAACTCTCCGAGCTCGACGTGACGCGCCACTACACGCGCCTCAGCCAGAAGAACGTGTCCGTGGACACGCACTTCTATCCGCTCGGCTCGTGCACGATGAAGTACAACCCCAAGATCAACGAGGACTTCGTCCGGGACGCGGTGATCCGGAGGATCCACCCGTACCACCCCGAGGACCTGATCCAGCCGCTGCTCGGGATGCTCTACCGGACGCAGGAGTGGCTCAAGGCCATCTCGGGCTTCCCCGCCCTCAGCCTCCAGCCTTCCGCCGGGGCCCACGGCGAACTCACCTGCCTCATGGTCATAAAGGCCTGGCATCGCGACCACGGCGGCGAGAATCGCACGCAGGTCCTCATCCCCGACTCCGCACACGGCACGAACCCCGCCACGGTCGTCACGTGCGGGTACGAGCCGGTCGAACTCACCTCGGATTCCCGCGGCCTCGTGGACCTCGCCCGGCTCGAGGCGGCGGTCACGGACAAGACCGCGGCCATGATGGTGACGAACCCGAACACCCTCGGCCTGTTCGAGGAGCGGATCGTCCAGATCGCGAAGATCCTGCACAACAAGGGCGCTTTCCTGTTCATGGACGGCGCCAACTTCAACGCGATCCTCGGCCGCGCGCGACCCCACGACTTCGGGGTCGACGCGATGCACATCAACCTGCACAAGACCTTCGCCGTGCCCCATGGCGGCGGCGGTCCCGGCGCGGGTCCGGTCGGCGTCTGCGCGCGCCTCGCCCCGTATCTCCCCGCGCCCATCCTCCTCGAGGAGAGCGGGCGGTACCGTCTCGACCACTGCCCGCCCAAGTCCATCGGCAAGGTGCGAGGGTTCTTCGGGTCGATCGGGGCCATCCTGCGCTCGTACTGCTACCTCCGCACGCTCGGAGAGTCCGGCGTCCGCAACGTCACGGACATGGCCGTCCTCAACGCGAACTACCTGCGGAAGCTCGTCGGCGAGGTGTTCCACATCCCGTTCGACCGCACCTGCATGCACGAGTTCGTGGCGGAGCTGACCGGCCTGCCGAACATCCCGGACCGCCCGGCCATGAACGCCGCGAAGCGGCTGCTGGACCTCGGCTTCCACCCTCCGACCACCTACTTCCCGCTCATCGTCCACGAGTGCTGGATGGTCGAGCCCACGGAGAGCGAATCGAAGGAGACCCTCGAGGCCTTCGCCGCCGCGGCGAAGCAGATCGCGCGCGAGGCGGTCGAGTCGCCCGACCTCCTGAAGACGGCTCCGCACGGCATGCCGGTCTCCCGCCTCGACGAGGTCCGGGCCGTCCGCGAGCCCAAACTGACCTGGTGACCCGGGGTCCCCGGCGGGCGGCGGGCCGATTTCCCGCCACCCGCCGGCCCCGCGGGTGTTTCTTCACTGCATGAGTCTCGTCGAACGCCTCGTTCTCGCCGTCGTCGTCCTCGCGGCGGGGGGCGTCATCCTCTGGGGGCTCCACGCGGCCGGCGTGCCCCTCCCCCTCGTGCCCGCGCCCCCGCCCACGCGGGAGGCAGGCGATGACCTCTCCGGCGGACCGGACTTCCCGCCGCCCCCGCGCGAGGACGAGGCCGGCCTCCTCGCCGAACTCGAGGGGGCGCCGCCCGACGCAGCGGCCACCGCGCGCGGTGGCGCCGCTCCCGGCAGCGCTCCCGCCGCCGGCGCCGATCCCGCCACCTCCGCCGCCCCGGTCCCCACCGGCGCCGGCGGCGCACCGGCGAGCGCCGCCGGCGGGCGCGATCCGCTCGTCGATCTCCTGAAGGCGCAGACCGACCTCACCGATCCCGGCTCCCTCTTCGCCTTTCTCGCCGCCACCTGCACCCCCCGCGGCACGAAGCTCGGCGAGGAGGACCTGGCCTTCCTCCTCGAGGCGCTCGACGCCCAGAAGGACTGGGGGATCCGCAATCTCCTCCTCACCCACCTCGAGCGTGTCGGCGGCGAAGCGGCGAGCGCCGGGATCCTCGACTTCCTCGGCCGCGAGAAGGACCCGGCCGCCGCGGCCCGCGGGCTGCAGGCCCTCGGTGTCCTGAAGGACGACACCGCCGTGCTCGGACTGGCGGCCTACCTGGCGGGCGACGCTCCGAACCGCCTCCGGGAAGTGGCGCTCCAGAGCCTCCTCGCCACCGGCTCCTCCGCCGCCACCGAGCCGCTCCTCTCCGCCCTCGCGGGGTCCACCGATCCCGCCACCACGCGCTACACCCTCGCCGCACTCTCCCAGCTCGGCGGGGCCCCGGGGGCCGAGGCGGTCCTCCGCTTCGCGGCCTCCTCCGACCCCGCGGAGCGCAGCCTCGGCATCAAGAGCCTGCGCGACGTCAAGAGCCCGGACGCCGTGCCGGCTCTCGCCGCCGCGCTGCCGCGGGAGGGCAACGTGGAGGTCCGCGCCCAGATCGCCCGGACCCTCGGCCGGACGAACGCTCCTGCCGCCGTGGAGCCGCTCGCGCTCGCGGCCGCGGGGGATCCGAGCCCCCTCGTGCGGCAGGAGGCGATACGGTCCCTCGTGCAGGTCGGGCGGATGGAGGCGATCCCCGTCCTCACGACGATCGCCACGCAGGACCAGCACCCCGGCCTCCGCCGCGCCGCGTCGCGCGCCGTGGAGGCGCTCCAGCGCCAGCAGGCGTGGCGCGACGCTCGCGGGCGGTAGTGTGGTGAGTCGGAAGTCCGCCACATTCGAGGGCCGACCGATCGAGGACTCCCCCGGAGCCCGCGATCGGCCCGCGACGAGGAACGTCGCAGCGATCGGCCGCGAGGTCCGGTCCACACCGCGCGGGGCGGTGAGAGGGTCGGGCCAGGCGGCTCGCGGCGCTCCCGGGGCAGGTTCCGGCGGCCGGCGGCGGTCACCGCACGCCCCGCTCCGACTGCCCGGAACGGAGCGTCCCGGCCACCGGGTGCCGTCGAGGTGCCGTCGAAGCCGTGGATCCGGCATGCGCGGCGGCGAGCCTGCTCCGACAACGCACGGTCCGGCGCCCCGCCGCACGCCCGGAAGGGACCCCGCTGCCGATCAGTCGTCCAGTTCGTAGATCTCCGCGTCGACCAGCTCCGGCTTCGTGGGGTCCGTGTTCTGTCCGCCGGTGACGAGGATCCGCCCCGGGGCCAGTGTCGTGGCGCGGTGGCGCGCTCGTGCCACGTCCATCTGCGGCGTGCTCCCGGAGAAGGCCCCCGAGGCGGCGTCGTACTGCTCCGTCGTGCGGTGGAAGAACAGGCTGAGCCCGGCCATGTAGGACCCGCCGGTGAAGAACACGTGCCCCGACGGCAGGAGGCTCGCGGTATGGTCCTTCCGGTCCTGCAGCGGGTAGGAGGGTGCCCAGCGGATCGTCCCGGACCACGGCTCGATGATCTCGCCGGTCCGATCGCCCCCCCCCATCAGGAGGACGGTCCCGTCGAGGAGCAGCGTGGCGGTGTGCCCGCGGCGAGCCTTCTTCAGGCTCCCGGCCAGCGTCCGGAAGGTGTCCGACACGGGGTCGAAGACCTCCACGCGGATGTCGGTCCCGTTGCCGCCGGCGAGGACCACCTCGCCGTTCGCAAGGAGCGTCGCCGTGTGTCCCGCGCGGTAGACCGCCATGTCGGGCAGGGAGACGAACGTGTCGGTGGCGGGAACGTAGATCTCCGCCGTGCGCGAGGAGTAGGCGCCGCCGTCGCCGGGCACCGTCCCCCCGGCGATCAGGACCCGCCCGTCCGCCAGGAGGGTCGCCGTGTGGAAGGCCCGCGCCTTCCGCATGGTCATCCCCGTGGCGGCGAACATCCCCGTCGCCGGCGAGTACGTCTCCGCCAGGGCCGTCTCCGTGAGCGCCGCGCCGGTGACACCCCCCGCGAGCAGCACCCGCCCGTCCGAGAGGAGGGCCGCCGCGTGGAACGCCCGGCCGGCGGTCATGTTCCCCGCCGCGCCGACGAACACCTCGTCTTCCGCGTCGAAGACCTCCGCCGAGACCGTCAGCGAAGTGGAGGTCGCGAACCCGCCCGCGATGAGGACGTCCCCGTCGTCGAGCAGGGTCGCGGTGTGGCTCGACCGGCCCTCGATCATGTCTCCCACGGTCCGGAAGGACCCCTTCGGGGTGGGGGTCGGGTCCGGGGGGTCCGGGTCGTCCGTCACCGCCGTGCGGAAGTTCGAGTAGAAGTCGTTGGCGAGATCCTCGGCGCCCACGGAACGCACCCCGGCGAGGACCGCGATCTCGTACCGTTGGTTGCGGCGCAGCGGGCTCGAGGGCGTGAACACGGCCACGCGGTCGCCGCTCTCGTAGGTCAGCGCGCCCGGCACGGAGAGGCCGGAGACCCGCTCCGTCAACTGGAACCGGTGCGCATCGAGCGTCGCCGGGAAGATGGGGGCCGAGAACGTCAGCCGCACGACCTTGTCCAGGGGGACGTAGAACTCCCCGTCGCGCGGGTCGCAGGAGAACACGCGGAACCCCGTCGGCGCGGGTGGCGGCCCGGGCCCGAAGCCTCCGCCTCCCCCTCCACCGCCGCAGGCCGCGAGCAGACCCACGGACAGGGTGATCGACACGAGCAGGATGAATCTCACGAGTGGACCTCGCGGCGGGCCCCGGTTCCCGACGAACACCATGATAGACGCCCGCGCCGGCTTGTCAAAGCCGCTGGTCCGTCCTCACACCAGGCTCGCGATGTAGACGTGGTAGCCGAGGAGCGCGAGGTAGAGGCCCAGGACGCCCACGAGGAGCCCGCGCACGAAGCGGAAGTTCTTGTGGAGACAGAGGAACAGCACGCCGGCGATCGTGAGGGCGCACTTGATCGACACGAACGGCACGACACCGAGCCGGATGGCGGCATCCATCACGGGGTTCAGTTCGCTGCCCCCCTTCTGGAGGTACAGCAGCGTGAACAGCGCGTCGAGCGCGCACAGGATCATGATCCCCGCGCTGACGGCGAGGATGCCGAACCCGTAGCGGTCCACGTAGGCGTTCATCCCCTCGCCCTGCCGCCGGAAGCCCCGCCGGCGGCCGACGAAACTGAACCGGCTCAGCATGGGCGTGGGGCGCATACGGCGGTCGCGGCCGGGCCAGCGCTTCTCGACGACCAGGACCTCGCTCAAACGGACCTCCTGCTCCCCGACCTCGCTCCGTTCCCTCTCCCGAGCAAGCAGGATACCAAAGCCGCCCCGGCGGGCCGTGACGCCGCGGGTCCGCGCCGTGACGCGGGTCGGGCGGTCGTCCGGGAACGGGCGCCGCCGGCCCGTGTCGATTCCGGAGGACACGCGCCGAGTCAGCGCGACGCGGCCCCGAGCTCCCGCGGGTTCCGGCACCGCCGCCGGGCTTCCTCCATCGAGATCCGGCCCGCCTGCACGAGATCCCGCAGACACTGGTCGAGGGTGTACATCCCGTCCCGCGCGCCGGTCTCGAGGACCGAGTACAGCTGGTGCTGACGTCCTTCGCGGATGTGGCTCCGCACCGCGGTGTTCGCCACGAGGAGCTCCGTCGCCGGGGCGAGCCCGCGGCGGTCGATCCGCGGCAGGAGCCTCTGGCTCACGATCGCCAGGAGGCTCGCCGCCAGCTGCCCGCGGACCTGCGCCTGCTGCGCCGCCGGGAACACGTCGAGGATCCGGTCGACGCTCTGGACGCAGTCGTTGGTGTGCAGGGTGCCGAGGACGAGGTGCCCGGTCTCCGCCGCCGTCATGGCGGTGGAGATCGTCTCGAGGTCCCGCATCTCTCCGATGAGGATCACGTCCGGGTCCTGGCGCAGGACGTGACGCAGGCCCCCCGCGAAACTCAGTGTGTCCTCTCCCACCTCGCGCTGCTCGATCACCGACTGCCGGTTCGGGTGGACGTACTCGATGGGGTCCTCGATCGTGATCACATGCGCCCGGCGGCGCTCGTTGATCTCCCGCACGAGGGCCGCGAGCGTCGTGGTCTTGCCCGACCCGGTCGGCCCGGTGACCAGCAGGAGCCCCTGTTCGGCGAGGGCCAGACGCGAGAGGATCGTGGGGAGTTCCAGTTCGGCCAGCGTCGGCACCACCTCCGGGATCCGCCGGAACGCGGCACCCAGCGTCGCCCGCTGGTAGAAGGCGTTGCCGCGGAAGCGGAGGCCTCCGGGCAGCGATAGGGAGAAGTCCAGTTCGCGCTCCCGGCCCAGGCGGGCCTGCTGGCCGTCACGGAGCAGCGAGAGCACGGCCCGGCCACACTCCTCCGCCGACAGGCGCGCGTCCTCCGGCCACGTCTCGAGGTCCCCGTGCACCCGGTACACGGGGGCCTCCCCCGCCGTGAGGATCACGTCGGATGCGTTGCGCTCCGCCGCTCTGAGGAGGATCTCGACGGCGTCCACGTCGTGCTCCGGGTCCGCCCTGTTATCGGCAGGAGGGCCCGCCCGCCCGTAGCGCCGTCTCCGACGCGGTCACCACCGATGGAGGATGCGCCGGATGCCCCGCTCCATCTCGCGCGCGAGGCGGGCATCGCCTTCCCGGCGATAGGCCGTGTGGAGCGCGTCGGGCTCCGCCCCGTCCATGAGCGGATACGCCGCCGCCGCCGCCCGACGCACGTGCACCGACTCGTCTCCCAGCAGGGCCCCCACGCCGCGGGTGGCTTCGGGCGGCAGGCCCGGGCGCCCGAGGACCAGCGCGGCGTTCATCCGCACCGACTCCCGCCCGTCGGACACCGCCTTCGTCAGGGTCTCCAGCGCCTCCGGCGCCAGCGTCCGCAGGTGACCCAGCATCCCGCCCGCCTGGTTGGCGATGACGGCCACCGGCGGGTCGCGTTCCGGTTCGGACACGAGGAGGCGTGCCAGCGCCGGGGAGCACTCCGGCAGGCCGAGCAGCGACAGCGCGTTCGCCAGTTTCAGGCGGATCGCCAGGTCCTCCTCCCTCTCCGTGGCCGCCACGAGGTCCCCCAGCGCCCCCGGGTCCTTCGCCGCGCCCAGGATCAGCGCGGCCAGGAGACGGTCGTTCCCCGCCGGGCTGCCCAGCATGCCGCGGACGGCCGGCAGGGCGTCGGGATCGCCGCCCCTCACGAGGGCGTGGAACGCCTCCCGCCGCCGCTCCTCGTCCTTCCCCCGCGCGAACTCCCACAGCGCCTCGCGGGCCTCCTTCTGCTTGTAGGCGGAGAGGTTCCCGATCCCGAAGACGGACGCGCCGAGGTCCGCCGCACGGGCCAGGGACAGGAGCGCGGGCAGCGCCCGCGGATGCCCCCCCTCCGCCAGCGCGTCGAGGGCCGCCTCGCGCAGGTCGCCGTCGAGGTACCGGCTCGCCAGCATCTCCGCGGCCTCGTCCCGCTCCGCGTCGGACCCCCGACGGAGCGTCTCGCGCGCCGCGGAGATGGCGATCCGGGGCTCCTCGAGGCGCCGCGCGCCGCGGAGGAACCCGGACAGGGCTTCGCGATCGAGGGTCGCCCCGAGCACGCCCACGGCATAGGCCGCCACGCCCGGGGACATCCGGTCCGGGAACCGCCCGAGGAGGCCCCGGGTCGTCACCTCCCCGCCGATGCCGCGCAAGGCGTCGAGCGCGGCGAAACCCACGGGGTCCGGTCCCGCCCCCACGAGGTCGAGCAGCACCGGCACCGTCGCCGGGTCCCCGATCCGCCCCAGGGCCGCCGCCACCGCGATCCGGAGGTGCCCGTCCCCTTCGGCCGCCGCGCGAGATAGCGCCGGCGTCGCCTCGCGGCCCGGCACCCCCTCGGCGAAAGCCCGCGCGTAGTTCTCCGCGGCCGCCTCCCCGATCGACGCCGAGAGTCGAGCCGCCAGCGGCGCCGTCGCCTCCGCCCCCGCGCGGGACAGCTGCGCGTAGGCCCAGGTCAGCTCCTCGCCGCCGCCGCCCTCGAGGAGATCCAGGTAGAAGTCGATCTTCTGCGCGGCCGTCGGAGGTGCGGTGGGGAGGTTCAGAGCCGGGCGCGAGGGCGGAGGGGTGACGACCGTCAGGCGGGCCCCCTTCCGCCCCGGCGTTCCCATCGGGTCGCCGCACGCGGCGACGGCCACGAGGCAGATCGCGAGCAGAGCGTGCCGACGCATCAGCGCGCCCCCCCGGCCTCCCCGTCCGCCAGGCCCGCGCCCTCCGGAACGGCCAGCCCGCGCCATTCGAGGTAGTTCCCCGTCGCCTCCTCGAGAGCCACGAGCGCGTTGCGGTACTCCACCAGGGCCAGGAGCGCATGGCTGCGGGCGGTGGAGAGGTCCTGCTCCACCTCCAGCAATTGGTAGTTCGTCGACTTCTCGGCGGCCACGCGGTCCTTCTCCGCCTCGAACTGCGCTTCCGCCGCCTCCACCGCCCGGCGCGTCGCCTCGATCTCCTTCCGCGAGGTGTCGACTGCCCGCAGGGCGTCCCGCACCTCGACGAGGACCTGGTTCTTCAGCGTCTCGAAACCCGCCGTGGCCCGGCCGCGCTCCAGCACCGCCCGGCGGTGCCGCGCCCGCGCCCCCTCGTTCCCCAGCGGGATCTCCAGCGCGACACCCACCTCCCAGGCCGGATGCCGCCGGCTCAGGGAGAGGCGCGCGGCCTCCGAGAAGCTCTCGTCGAGCCCGGCGAGCCCCACCCGGGCGAAAGTGTCGACCCGCGGCAGCAGTTCGTTCTCGCGCATCACCACCCGGATGCCCGCCGCCTCGAGTTCCTCGCGCGCCGCCTCCACGTCGGGCCGCTTCTCGAACGCCGTGCGGATCTGGTCGCCCAGCGCGCCGGGGGGCGGCCCCGCGGCCGTCACCACGGAGTCCTGCGGCACGATCCGCAACTCGCGCTCCGGCTCCTCGGCGAAGGGGTACACGAACGACCGCAGCGTGTCCTCCGACGCGGACACGAGGTGCTCGGCGATGATGAGCTCCTTCTCTCGCTCCGCGAGGCCCGCCTCGGCCTGCACCACCTCGATACGGGTGCCCGCGCCCGCGTCCAGACGCCGCCGCGAGACACGCACGAGCTCCTCCGCCACGCGCACCGAGTGGCGCTTCACTTCGAGGTTGCTCCGCGCGTAGACCAGCCGCCAGTACGCCTGCTCGACGTAGCCGAGCGTCCCCATCACCACGCCGCGGAAGCCCGCCCGCGCGGCGCGCTCGCCGGACACCGCGATCCTCGTGGCCGCCTCGTTGTAAGTCGCGCCGCCATAGCGCAGCAACGGCTGGTCGAAGCGGAACGACAGGGCGTTCGTCCATGCCGGCCGGATCCGGTAGAAGCCGCTGGTCGTCAGGAGATCGTCGGTCTGGTACCCGAACGAGAACACCCCGCCCGTGCGCAGCTTCTTCTCCAGCGCCGCCTGGGCCGCGAAGGTCTGCTCCTCCGTCTCGTCGTCGTTGAACAGGGTCGCGCTCGGCACCTGCGCCTTGCCGCCCGAAGTCCGGAACGAGAACAGCGGCTCGAACTCCGATTCCGCCTCGCTGACGAGCGTCTCGGCGATGGCCGGAACGTACCTGCCTTCCCGGATCTCCAGCGCCGAGGCGAGTGCCCGGCGCAGGCACTCGTCGAGGGTCATCGGCACTTCGTCCCCTCGCGTCGGGCGGGTGAGGAGGAGCACGACGGAAACCACGATCAGGGGGATCAGGCGGAGGGTCTTCATGGGAACCGTCGAGTATAGCCCGCCCCGCGTCCGGCGGGCACGATTTCGCTCACCGCCCGAGGCGGCGCGCCTCCCGCACCTTGCGCAGGGCGGCCTCCTGCTCGCGGAACCCGTCCGAGAGCAGGAAGTCGAGGAACTCGACGAGGCCGGCATCGGCCGCGGCGCGACCGCGCAGGGACCGCACGAACGCCGCCCCGCGCTCCCCGCCGATGCGTGCCGCCGCCTCCGCCACGGCGCGCGTCAGGTCCGGATCGGCCCCGAACGGTTCGATGGCGTCGAGCGCCGCCTCGGCCCCGAGGATGCCGAGGCCCGCGATGGCGGCTCGCAGAACGGCCTTGTCCTTCTCCCGCCCGAGGAGCGTCAGGAGCGGCGCCACCGCCTCCGCCGCCCCCGCCTCCGCCGCCTGCAGCGCGCCCGTCTCGCGCACCCGCGCGTCGGGGTCGCCGATGGCCTGCACGAAGACGGCCCGCCCCCGCGAGAGATGCCGTGCGGCCAGGGAGCGCAGGATCTCGAGTCTCCTCGCCGGGTTCTTCACGCCGCCGTCCCACTCCGCCCGCAGGGCGCGGTACTCCGGCGGCACGAGGCGGGGATCCTCCTCCGCGGCGCCCGGATCCGCCCCGTCCCCGTCCGGCGGCGGCGCCTCCCCACCCGGCGGGACCATGCGCCCCACCGCCACTTCGAGCAATTCGCGGAACAGCGGGTCCGCGGACCCGCGCGCGGCCGCGGCGACCGCCTCCGCCTGCGCGCGCGTGAACAGCCCGCCGTGCTCCTCGGTGAAGTGCGCGATCTCCCGGGCCGCGGCGAAGCGCGCGAAAGGCTCCTCGCCCGCGAGGTTCCCGAGGAGGAGGTCCCGCAGCGCCGCACGCTTCTCCGTCCGGTCGCGGATCGCCTCCACTTCCAGGTAGGACCGCAGCACCGCCTCCTTGGCCGCCGCGTCCGCCCCCGTCAGGTCCACGCGCTCCACGACCTCGTAGCGCCCACGGGACAGCGCCCGCAGGAAGAGGATCGCGGGCGCCCCCTCCACCGGCAGGATCGCGCCGTCGGCCGCCAGAAGCGCGACCGGCCCGGTCCCCCCGGCACCGAACAGGACTCTCTGGATCGTGAATTGGGAGAGGGACGGGCCGGCGGCAATCCGCGTGGACTTCCCCCCGATACCCGCGGCCACGAGGTCGCTCCGCGACAGCACCGTGCGCCCCATCTTCGTCACCGGGTCCGGGACCCCGCCGGCCAGCGCCGGGGCGAAGAGCAGGAGCAGGGCGGGCAGGAACACGAGCCTCACGGGCACGATCCTAGCACGGAGGGGTCATGCCGGGGTCACGTCGGGCTGATAAGGATCGTTGTCGCCCCGCAGGGATCGTTGTCACGGCCGGACCGGGCTTCAGACGTGGATCGGGCGCCGGGTGGCGACCCGGTACGACCGCACGTAGACGGGTCCGCGCCGGCGCGGGTTCTCCATGGTCTTCTTCTCCCGGAGAACCTTTTCCTCGTGCAGAGACAGGAATCGATTGCACTCGCTCCGCGTGCCGGTGAACAGAGCGCGCCCTTCGCGGCTGACGCGGAAGATCTTCCGGCCGTGCCACAGACCATGGAACCGAATGTCGCTAGGGCTCATCGTCACCCTCCGCCATCACCCGCACGGCGCCCCGTGCGAAGGGCATGTCGATCACTTTTGACGCAGCAAATGCCGTTCCCTGGAGGGGAGGGCGGGCGAAGGCCGGGCGCTACGATCCGGCGAAGTGGTAGGCCGTCGTGATGGTCAGCACCTCGAGGGCCGTCTGGAACACGTCCCCCGCGTGGACCCCGTGGAGATCGTCGCCGGACGGGAAGGAGCCGTCCGGGCGCTGGCGGAAGAGCATCTCGCCCGCGAACCGCCGCAGGACCGCTTCCCCGCGGACCCGGAACGCCAGCGCGGCGAAGAGCCGAAGGAGGCCGTTCCGCGCGGTGGAGCCATGCCCGTCGGAGATCTCGGCCCGTACCGCGTCCGCCTGACGGTCGCGGACCTCCGCCATGAGGCCGAGCACCTCCTCGACGAAGAGGGCGCCCGCGGTGAGCGTGCGCGGGGCGGCGTCGCGGTCCCCCGCCGACTGGTAGCCGACGAGGCCGCCCTCCCCGGTGACGGACCCGAGCCAGCGGCCGAGACGGGCCACTGTTTCCGCCGGCACCGCGAACCCCGCGGACTTCGCGGCCGCCAGGGCCATCCCCGCGAAGACCGACACCGACGTGTCGTTCTCGCCCGCTCCCGCCAGGGGGTACTCGTACCGCCAGCCTCCCTGCGTCGTCTGCGCCCCGATGAGGAAGCCCACCGCCTGTCCCACGGCGGCCCGCACCCGGGCCGCGCGTTCCCGGGGGATCCGCCGGTGGTCGAGGCTCAGGACCTCGACGAGCGCCAGCGTCGCGAGGGCGTGGTTGTACATGTAGTGGCCGTCCGCCGGGCCGATGAGCCCGGCCAGGCGGCCCGACTGCTGCTGATCGCGCAGGAGGCGGTCCACCGCACGCCCCACCACCACCCGCCACTCCCGCCGCCCCCTCGTGTGGCTGTGTCCATCGGAGAGGAACGCGAGCAGCGCCACGGAGGTCACGCCGGTGCGGTAGGACTCGTTGCGCGCGTTCGGGGCGAAGGAGCCGTCCTCGGCCTGCGCCCCGGCGAGGAACGACAGCGCGCGGGAGATGGCCCCCGCCGCCTGCTCCCCGTCCGGGAGGAGCGCGGCGAGCCGCACCCGCTTCAGTTCGTCGTCGATCGTCGTTCCGAACAGGGCCGCCATGGCCGGCGCCATCGTCCGCGCTTCCGGTGGCAGTCCGCCGCCGGGCAGGGAGCCGCTGGGCGGCAGCGGGAGGGGCGGGAGCAGTTCTTCGGGAACCCGCGGATGGAGGGCCCCATCGACCGCCACGGGGGCCGTGGCGGGTCCGCCGGCTGGATCGGGCCGGACCGGTTCCTCGGCGCCCTCGATCGAGGGCTCGAACCGGGTGACGAACTCGTGGGGCCCCCGGTCGTCCATCCGCGGGAGCACGTAGAACGAGAGGGCGAACAGGACCGCCGCGTGGACGGCCACGGAGATCGCGGCGAGGCGGAACTTCGGAGACGTCCGGATCCGTTCGAAGATGAATGCGGCGGCGGTGCCCACGCGGAACCAGAGGCTCTCCTTCTGCGCCGGGCGGCCCGCCCGCTCGAGCAGGGCCTCGATCCGGCGGCCGAAGCGAGCGGAGGGCGCCACGTCCTCCACCGCCCCGGCCAGCGAGAACACGCCGCGCACCTCCGCCACCTCACGCCGGCAGGCCTCGCAGGCGGAGACGTGGGCCTCGACCTCCGCCGCCCGTTCCGGGGACAGTTCGCCCTGGGCGAAAGCGGTGAGGTCTTCCGCGACGTGGAGGCAGACGCGGTCAGCGCTCATCGGCCACGTCCTTCAGGAGCTCCCGCAGCCGCAGCACGGCCGCGTGCATCCGCGACTTCACGGTGCCGACGGGGATCTCCATGACCTCCGCGATCTCCGCGTAGCGCAGGCCCTGGTTCTCGGAGAGGACGAACACCAGTCGCTGCTCCTCGGGAAGCGCCTCCACCGCCGCGCGCACCCGCCGCCCGATCTCCTGCTGCCGGAGGGCCTCCGGCGGCTCCGGCTCCTTCCCGGCGACCGTGTCCCGCAGGCTCGGCGCCTGCCCGTCGCATCCCGACAGGGGGGTCTCCAGCGACGCGGGCGGCGGCGACGACGCGCGCTCCCGCAGGCGGTCGATCCAGTAGTTCCGCGCGATGCGGAAGAGGTACGTGGAGAACTTCGCCTCGGGCCGATAGGAACCGCGGTGCCGGATGACGCGGGCGAAGACCTCCTGCGCATAGTCCTCGGCCGTCGCGCGGTTCCAGACCAGACGGTAGAAGAAGTTCACCAGCGGACGCTGATAGCGGTCCACGAGGGCGGCGAACGCCTGTTCGTCCCCGTCGCGGTAGCGAGCCATCAGCTCCGAGTCTGGTTCGGTCATCCACCACCATCGCCGCTACGAACGGATCCCGGTCGCGGAGGTTCGCCGGAATCCGCTCCGGGCGGCACGGGGGGCAGCAGGACCACGCTCCCCCGGGCGGTCTCCCCCTCCGCGACACGCACCCGCGCGGGCTTGCCGTCGAGGCCCGGGTACGCCGCGGTGACCTCGTACAGCCCCGGCGCGAGCCCGGAGAGCGTCAGCGTGCCGTCCTCCCCGGTCTCGTCCGGCACGCGCCAGGGCGAACGCGGATCCCCCGCGGCCGGCGGGAAGGCCACGGCCCGCCCCCAGAAGTCCCGGACCGAGACCCGCGCGCCGGCGAGCGGCCGCCCGCCCGGGCCGGCCACGGCCACCACCAGGCGCCCTTCGCCGGCGAGGCGCACCTCCACCTCCGCCCGGCCCCCGGGGAACACCTCGACCCCCCCCCGCTCGATCCGGCCCAGGCCGTCCCCCTCGGCCCGGACGGTGTACACCCCGGCGCACAGCGACCCGATCCGGCACTCGCCGTCCGCGTCGCACAGCAGCACGGGGGGCGACGTCGCGGGCGCCCCCGACGCATCGAGGACCGCCACCCGTCCTCCGGGGGCCGGCCGGCCCCGGTCGTCCAGCACCCGCACCGTCAGAACCCCCGCCCGCGGGAGAACGATGCGCACCGGCGTGTCGCCGCCCGGGGCGACCCGCACCCCCGCCGCGCCCGCCTGCCCGAACCCCTCCCGGAAGGCCAGCAGGCGCCAGGCCCCCGGCGGCACGTGGGCGAAACGGAACCGCCCGTCGGGCCCCGACCGGACGCTCGCGGTCGCCCCGCCGGCCCGTGCGAGCGGCAGGTCCGCGGCCGCCCCCGCGTCCGGGAAAAGCGCCACTTCCGCCCCCGGCACACCCTCGCCGTCGTCCTGCCCCTCCACGCGTCCGGCGATGCCGGAATCCGGCAGGACGAGGTCCTCCCGGCAGACGGGCCCCGGTGAGACGCGCACGCGGAGGTGGACGCCCCCCGTCCCGGCCCCCGGCACCTCGACCTCGAGGAGCACCTCCCCCGCCGGCAGTCCCGCGAGGACGTACTGGCCGTCCTCGTCGGCCACCGCCTCCACGACGACCCGCTCCTCACGGAAATCGCCCGAGAGCGACAGGGCCGTGATCCGCGCTCCGGGGACACATTCGCCGCCGGAGAGGACCCGCCCCTCCAGGCGGCAGCCACCTCCGGTGCCCAGCGCGACGTCCACCTCGCCCTCCGCGGGCACGCTGAACAGGCGTTCCTGCCGGAGACCACCCGCCACATCCGTCACCGCCGCGAGCCAGGCGCCGGGCGCCACGCGGAAGAACTCGAACCGGCCGTCGCTGTCCGTGGGAGCCGACAGTGCGAGGTGGAGGTCGCGCGAGCGGAGCGCCACCACGACGCCCGCCTGGGGCTGACCCGCCTCGTCCGTCACGGTCCCCCGCACCGTGGCGCCCGCCGTCAGGGCCACGTCGCCGACGCGATTATCAGACGCTTCGCGCACCTCCACCCCGCGGACCATCCGGGGCGAGAGGCCTTCCGCCGTCACCAGGACGTCCACCAGGCCCGCCGCCACGCCCGAGAGCCGGAACGAGCCGTCCGCCCCGCTCGTCGCGCCCACCGGCGGTGGACGGTCGGCGGCACCGCGCACGGCGATCGTCGCCGCCTCCACGGGCGTTCCGTCCGCGGCCCGCACGACGCGACCCTCCACCGTCCACCCCGCCTCGACTTCCACGACCAGGGGGGCGTCCGCCGCGGCCGCCGCCTGGTCGCGCACCCCGTACCGGCCATCCTCCGTCCACGCCTCCACCCGGAAGGGCCCCTCCGGCAGCCCTTCGAACCGGAACGTCCCGTCCGCCGCGACGGTCCGTTTCTCCGCCACCACCCGGAACGGGGGCGTCCAGCCGTCGGCCCCGTCCCGCACCCGGCGGGAGACCCGCACGCGCGCCCCCACGATCCCGGTCCCGCCCTCCACGACGGAGCCCGTCAGCACGCCGCCCCGCACGAGGGCGATCGCCACTCCGCTGGCCGGCGCAGCGATGGCGACCGGTTCCGGGGACGGGTAGCCCTCCGCCGTCACCGTGAGGCGGTAGCGGCCGGCGGGCAGGCCGGCGAGGCGGAAGCCTCCGGCGGCGTCCGTGCGCCCCTCCGCGGTGCGCCCCGTCTCCCCCTCGGCCGCCACCGTCGCCGCCGCCACGGGCCGGCCGTTCTCGCCGCGCACGACGCCTTCGATCCGTGCCCCCTCGCCGAGGCCCACGATGAGCCCCTCCCGCGCGGTGCCCTCGGAGACGTCCACTCCCCGGAGCATCCCCGTCGGGCGCCCATCCGCCCGCGCCAGGACCGCCTTCCGCCCCGCGCCCACCCGCTCCGCGCAGAACGTCCCGTCCTCTCCGCAGACGGCCACCACGCCCGTCGAGGCCGGCTCCGGCGGGCCCGCCGCCCGCGCCACCGCCTCCCGGTCCTCCACCACCTCCACGATCGCGCCCGGGACGCCCTCGCCGGTCTCGGACGCCACCACGCGGCCCCGGAGCACCGCCCCCGCACGGAGCAGGACCACCGCTTCCACGGCGGCGCCGGGCAGAAGCGAGTAACCGTAGTGGACCGCCGGCGCGTAGGCCGGGTGCCGGACGAGGAGGTCCACTCCGCGGGCCGGCCGCAGATCCCCCGTCTCGAAGCGTCCCTGCGCGTCGCACGTGGCCACGGGCACGAACCGGCCCGACGCCGGGTCGTCGGGGTCGGGTGGCCAGCGGAGCCAGACCGCCGCCCCCGCCGCGGCCTCCGTCCCCGGCCCGAGGACCCTGCCGCGCATGCGCCCCGCGGCCCGGACCCGCACCGTGACGCCCTGCCGCTCCTCGCCCGCCGCGAGCGCCAGGAGGGGTTCGTCGACGGCGGAGACGCCGGGGGCGGCGACGGCGAGCCGCACGGTGCCCGGCGGCAGACCCCGCAGGCGGAACGTGCCGTCAGCGCCCGTGCGGATCGTGATGCCCCCCGCGGACACCTCGGCCCCCGCCAGCGGAGTCCCGCCGGGGACCACGAGCACGAGACCCGAGACGGCCGCCCCGGGCCCGAGGACGAAGTCGAGCGGGCCCGCGGCGGGGTCCGCGTCCCGCCGCTCGCCCGGGGCGTGGGGCGCCCGACGCACCGTCACCCGGTACCGCGCCCCGCGCGCCAGGCGGTCCACGCGGAAGCGCCCCTCGCCGTTGCTGAAGGCCCGGAAGCAGAGGCGATCCGCCACGACCGCCGCGTTCCCGTCCTCCGGGCGCTCCTCCCAGAGGCTCACCGCGGCGCCCGCGACCGCGCGCCCGGCGCCGTCGGTCACCCGTCCTTCGGCGACCGCCTCGCCCGGCAGCACGACTCTCACGAGGTCCGCCTCGGGTCCCGCCACCGCGAGCGCGAAACCGCGGAACGGCGACCCGGCGACGACGCAGAGCGCTCCCGCGGCGCGGTCCTCCGACGGCACGACCGCGCGACCGTCCGGTCCCGTCGTCCGCCGCGCGGCCGCCGCGGCCTCCTCGGCCCACACCGGCCCTCCCGCGGGCATCGCGGCCACCGGGGCCCCCGGCACCGGGACGATCCGCCCCGTCCCGTCGTCCGTCACCACCTCCACGACGAGGGGTCCGGCCGACGCGAGCGTCGCGGCCACCAGGAGCAGGGCGATGGCGGCGAGGGCTCTCACCATTCGCTCTCCGTCGGCAGCGCGGCCCGCAGGCGCCGCAGCAGGGCCGACGACGCCGGTCCGCCGGCGGTGAAGACCAGCACCCGCCCCTCCTCGCCGTCGGGTTCGAGGTCCACCCGCAGGTGGTCCGCGGGCAGCAGGTCCGCCACGCGCTCGGCCCACTCGATGGCCGCGACGCCCTCCCCGCCCACGAGGTCCTCGGCTCCCGCTTCGCGAAGCTCCTCTCCCCCCGAGACCCGGTAGGCGTCCATATGGGCCAGCCGCAGCCGGCCCGCCAGTTCGTGGATGAGGAGGAACGTGGGGCTCGTCACCTGGCGCGGGTCGATGCCGAGGCCCTCCGCGAGCCCCTTGACGAACGTCGTCTTGCCGGCCCCGAGCGGCCCCGACAGGGCGATGACCTCGCGGCCGCCGAGCAGCAGGCCCAGCGTCCGCGCCGCCGCGATGGTGGCTTCGCGGGAGGCGCACCGCAGGCGCACCGGATCACCGGAAGTGCTCGTATCCGCCTGCACGGAGCGGCTCCTCTCTCCCGTCCGGGAACCGGAGGCGCACTTCCGCGGGGCCCGCCTCCACCCGACCGATGGCCGCCACGGGCGTCCCGGCGAGCCCCTGCCGCGCCAGCGTCTCCGCGCGTCCGGGCGCCACGGTGAACAGCAGCTCGAAGTCCTCCCCGTCGTCGAGGGCGTGCCGGAGCGCGGGCCGCCCGTCGGACGCGGCGCGGGCGGCGGGGGAGACCGGCACGCGCTCCGCCTCCACCACCAGCGCGACGCCGCTCTCCCGCGCGAGGTGCCCCGCATCCGAGGACAGCCCGTCGGAGACGTCGATCATCCCGCCCACGGCGCCCCCCGCCACCAGCGCCAGCGCCTCCGCCTGGCGGGGCGTGAAAGTGAGGTGGCGGCCCGCGAGCGATCCCCCGAGGGAGCCCGTGACCATGAGGACTTCGCCCGGCCGCGCCCCGCTGCGGAGCACGGGACTCCCGCCCGGCGGCGGCGTCCCCACGACCGTGGAGCACACGACGACGCCGCCCCGCGACTCGGTGGTGTCCCCTCCCGCCAGAGCGAGGCCCTGCGCGGCGGCCAGCGCCACGGCCCCCTCGAGGAGGCGTCGCGCGTAGTCCTCGCCGCGGTCGCGCCGCAGGCCCACGGCGAGGAATCCCGCGAGGGAACGGCAGCCCATCGCCGCGAGGTCCGAGACGCTGACCGCGAGGGCTTTCCAGCCCACGGCGAACGGGTCGTCGCCCGCGCGGAAGTGGGTGTCCTCCAGCAGGAGGTCCGTCGAGACGACGGCCCGGCCGTCAGGCCCGCAGTCCACCACCGCCGCGTCGTCGCCGATGCCGAGCGCCGCCGGCGGCAGGAGCCGCGCGCGCTCCCGGATCCACTCGATGAGTTCGAACTCCCGCATGCGGCGCCCGTCCGGCTCCCGCGCTACCGTCACCGCTCCTCGTACCACGCGAGGGCCGCCGCGGCCACGCGCCGCCGCTCACCCTCGCCGCCGGACGGATCGTACCCGAAGTCGGTGCCCGCGTGTGCGGCCAGAACGCGCACGAGCCGCATCGCCGGGCCCGCCTCCTCCGTCGCCTCGAGCGCCGCCGCCGCGTCGGGCACGATGTCCCGGCGCTCCGGATCGCGGAGCAGAGCCTCCACCGCGGCCGCCGCCGACGGCTCCCCGGACAGCAGGGTCAGCACCCGGAACGCGTCCCCTTCCTCCCCGCTGTCGAGCAGGAACGCGCAGGCCGCGACGATGACCCGCGCGTCCGTTTCCCGCGCCAGATGTGACCGCAGGGCGTCGCGCTCACCGGTGAGACCGAGGCCGCGCACCGCCTCCAGGCGCACGAGCGGCGACGAATCGCCGAGGGCCGACCGCAGAGCCGACGGCGCGCCCGGCCCGCGCGACGCCCCCAGCGCGGCGATGGCTTCGCGCCGGACCTGCGGGGACCAGTCCCCCGCCAGCACGAGGAGCTCCTCCCGCGCGGCTTCGTCGTCGCGCCCGGCGAGTTCGTGGATACGCGCGATCCGTGAACGGTAGTCCTCGCGCGCCTCCGCCGCGGAGAGCGAGGCCCCGCCGAAACGGCGTTCCCATTCCGCGAGGGCCGCCGCCGCCCCGGAGGGGTGGGACTCCACGAGGACCCGGATCTCGTCCGCGCCGATCCCCCAGGCGACGAGACCGTCCATCACGAGGGCGACGGTCTCCGCATCCGCGTCGCCGAGCAGCCGCAGCAGGATCGCGTCCCCCTCCTCCCGCGTCCAGTGCCCGACCGCCTCCGCCACGCCGCGGCGCGCGAGGACTCCCGCGCCGCCGTGGAGCGCCGCCGCCACCTGTCCGGCGCAGGCGCCCCCCACGCCGCCCAGGAACTCCACGGCTTCCGCGCGGGCCGCCTCGTCCGCGGATTCGAGCGCCGCGAGCGCCGCGGCGACCTGCTCCGCCGCCGCCGGAGGGAGCCCGCCCGCCAGTTCGGCGTCCATCTCCGCCAGGGACTTCACCGCCGGTTCATGGACGCCCGCGGCGAGGAAGTGCCGGCGCGCGGCCCCGTACCGGTAGCGCCCCCGCTCGAAGGCGCCGAGCGCCACCCGCGCCGGCGGCGCGTGCGGCGAAGCGGGATGGCGCTCGGCGACCTCGCGGTAGCGCGCCATCGCATCCTCCGTGCGAGTGAGATCGAGGAGCAGGCCCGCGGATTCGAAGAGCGCCGTGGGGGCCGACGGACTCCCGGGGAACTCCGTGAGGAACGCGTCGAGCCGCAGCGCCGCCGCTTCCTTCTCGCCCTGGCGCGCGAAGCACAGCGCGAAGCACAGCCGGTCCCGGTCCAGGTGCAGGGCGTGGCGAGGGAACTCCCGTTCGACCCGCGCGAGGCTCTCCGCCGCCTCCGGGAAGCGCTCGGCCTCGAACAGCGACAGTCCGAGATCCTCGAGCACCGCGGCCGCCACGTAGGCGTTCGGCGCGCGCTCCGCGAGGCCCGACAGCCGCACGACCCGCTCCGCGGGCGGCAGCGTCCGGGCGGCGGCCAGCTCGCGGACGATCCGGTCGTCCGCCGCCTCGCCCACGACGCGCAGCAGGTAGCCGTCGAACGCCACGGGCAGCGAGGAGGCGTCCGTGCCCAGCGCCGCCGCCAGCCCTTCCTCCGGGCGGTCGGCGGTCTCCAGCGCCCCGCAGAGGTTGCGCAGCCGGTCCGTCCCGAACTCCTCGGCGAGGAACCGGAACAGCAGCGCGCTCGCCAGGGGATCCGGGCGGGCGTCCGACAGCGGGTTGGCGCGCACGGCCCGTGCCGCGTCGGTCCGCACCACGGGGCCGCCGAGGACGGCCTCGTAGAGCGCCCGGTCGACGCCGCCGCTGGCGTAGATCGGCGCGCCCGCCGCGAACCAGCGCGGAAGCCGCTCCCGGCCACGGTCCGTGAGCGCCGAGCGGCACAGGCCCTCGACGACGAGCGCGGCCGCGTCCGCGCGCCCCTGCGCGATCGCCGCCGCCGGCAGCGCTATCTCCTGGACTTCGCGCCCGTCCACGATGGCCGTGCGCACTTCCACGACGGCCGTCGTGTCGGAGAGCGCGAACCGGCGGGGCCGCAGCGGATCCGGGTCGAGCCCCAGACGCTCCCGCAGCACGTCCTCCGCGGACAGCGCCAGGGCGTCGAGGCTTTCCGCCGCCTCCCGCACCGTCCGGTACTCGGCGAACGCCCCGGCGTAGGGGGCCGGTCCGCCCGCGGGGCCCCCGTCCGTGCCCGGCCCGCCCGAGGGCGGGATCCGGCACGCACCCACGATCACGACCGCCAGCGCCAGCCATCGCTTCATCGCCCGCCTCCCCGGCCCGGGGCGCGCCCCGGGTCCGCGAGCCCCACGGCCACCGCCAGCGCGCGGGCGGCGGCCTCCGGATCCTCCGCGGCGAGGATCGCCCGGATCGCCGCCACCCCGTGCGGAGGCCGGATGCCCAGCGTTTCCGCCCGCGCCGCGTCCATGCCCCCCAGAGCGAGGACGGGCCCCGCCGCTCCCGCCGCCACCCGCCGGAACTCCTCCGCTCCGCGGGGGGAGAGCAACCCCTCCTTGGACGGGGTGGAGAACACCGGCCCGAAGACGACGTAGTCCGCTCCCTCCGCGAAGGCCGCCGTCACTTCCGCCTCCTCGTGCGTCGACACGCCCACGAGCGCCCGCGGGCCGAGCATCCGCCGGGCCTCCTCCGGCGGGAGCGACGAACGCCGGAGGTGGACCCCGTCCGCGCCCGCGGCGAGCGCCACGTCGATCCGGTCGTTCACCACCACCACCGCCCCTCCCGCGTGTGCCGCGGGGAGCACGCTCCGCACGAGTCCCAGGAGATCGGCGGCCGCCAGGTCGGGCTCCCGCACCTGCACGCCGGCGACACCCCCCCGCACGGCGAGGGCCACCGCATCGGCGAGCGGCCGCCGGGCGATCCGGCGGTCCGTGATCAGCAGCAGCCTCGGCACCCGACCGCCCATCGATCTTCCCTCCCCGCGGGTCACGCCCCGGTCACAGCAGGGCGTCGAGCCCCACGAGCAGTCCGCGGATCCCCCCCACCTTCCGCACGGCGAGGAGGATGCCGCGGCGGAAGCAGTCCCGCGACAGGGAGTCGTGCCTCACCGTCAGGATCTCCCCTTCGCCGGAGAAGAGAACCTCCTGATGCGCCAGCGCCCCCGGCAGGCGGACCGAGTGGACCCGCACGCCCTTCACCACTGCGCCCCGGGCGCCGGCGTGGCGCTCCGTCTCGCGCACCGGGGTCGGGGGGACCTCGCCCCGCGCCGCCGCGACGATCTCCGCCGTCCGCTCCGCGGTGCCCGACGGGGCATCCCCCTTGCGGTCGTGATGGATCTCCACGATCTCCGCGTTCGGGAAGTGGCGCGCCGCCTGCTCCGCGAACCGCATCATGAGGACTCCGCCGAGCGAGAAGTTCGGGACGATGAGCCCCCCCGTGCCCGCTTGCTCCACGGCCGCCCGGGCCTCGGCGATCTCCGCCGCGCCCCAGCCCGAGGTCCCCGACACCGGCCGCGCCCCCGCGCTCACCGCCGCCAGGAGTCCGGCCAGCGCCACGGTGTGGTGCGTGAAGTCGACGACGACCTCCGCGCCCGTGGAGCGGACCGCCCCCTCGAGGTCGTCGCCCCGGTCCGTCTCCCCCACCAGCATCAGGTCGCCGGCGTCGCGCACGGCGGACGCGGCGAGGCCGCCCATGCGCCCTTTCGCCCCGTTCACGAGGACCCTCACGCGCTCCGCCATTCACTCCTCCCAGACGAAGTCCCGCACGCACTCCTCCTGCTCCGGCACCTCCACCGAACCCGGCCGCGCCGCGCGCACCCGCCGGATGGCCTCTTCCGCCGACAGTCCCTCGGACCGCAGCCAGCACGCGAGGACGGTGCCCGTCCGGCCATAGCCCGCTCCGCAGTGGACCAGGACCGGCACTCCTGCCGCCCGCTGCCCGCGGAGGAACTCCACCGCCCGCCGGAGCACCGCCGGGGGCGGCGCCGTCATGTCCGGGACCGGGAGGTGCAGGCAGGACAGCCCCGGAGGAGGTCGCCCGCCGAAGGGGTCGTCCTCCGTGAGGCTGAGCACCGCTCCGATGCCGCGGGACCGCAGCGCGGCCACATCCTCGGGCCAGACCATCCCCGACGCGGCGACCTCCCCCTCCACGAGCCACGTCAGGCGCATGCGCCTCAGGACCTCTCGAGCGCCTTGCGGATGTGCGCGGAGATGGCCTTCTGCGCGCCGTCGTCCCCCCACCCGATCCACCAGAACTCGAGCCCGACCTCGTGGCGGCCGCCGGTCGAGGGCTCGCACCACGTCACGCGCCCGAGGGCGATGACCGGAGTCTCGTACCCCGGCAGCCCGAGCTCGACGGCGAGGAGCGTGCCGACGGCGATCTCCTCGTCGGCGGCGAACCCGATCCCGCCTCCGGAGATGTTGACGGTCAGGGCCTCCAGCGGGGCCCGCCCCCCCGTGCCCGCCTCGACCCGCTTGTAGCGGATGTGGCAGCAGTCCTTCAGCCTCGGGTACCGCCGGCGTTCGTGCGTTTCGGGCTTCGACGTCATGCTGGCCACCCCCCCGTACGGACCGAGGCTACCCCGAAGGAACCGCGACTGTCAATCGTTGCGCCCGCTCCGCGCCCCGATCTCCGTCGACGACAGCGCCGCCCGCAGCGCGCGCAGGGGCGCGTACTTCGCATCGCCGCTCCGGCGCCGCCGGCGCAGGGCGCGGTCGAGCCTCCACAGGAGGCGCCGGAAGGGGCTCGGGCTCGCGAGGTACTCCTCCGCGGCCCGTGCGAGGACCGCCCGGTCGGGGTAACCCGCGATCAGCGCCGCGAGGTCGCCGGCGAACGTCGCCTCGTCCGTCCTCTGCCAGAGCGTCCGCAGGTACCCCGCCACCTCCTTCGCGAGGAGCGGCATCACCGGCCCTCCCGCGAGGAAGCCCTGTTCCAGGTCGATGGTGACGAAGCGCACGCCGTCCGTGAGGACGTGGTCGAAGGTCCCGTGCTCCTGGACGAAGCGGGCGTCCCCCGAGGACAGCGCGATGGCGTGGCGCGCGCCCCACGAGGCCGCGAACCTCCGCAGGAGATCGCTCCGCGCGGTCCGGTCGAAGCGCGTCTCCCGGAGGATGTTCCCGAGCGGGGCGCCACGGAAGAACTCGAGGACGAGAGTCCTCTCCCCGGAGAGGCCCGGGTGCTCGGCGGACAGGTCGCGCGGCACGTCGAGCCCGCGGCTCCTCCACAGTTCCAGGAGGAGCGCCTCCGTGCGCCGCCGGGCCCGCGGCGAGATCCCCGTCTTCCGCCGCCGGAGCGAGGTGCCCAGGGAGCGCGCCACGGAGCCGAGCAGGCCCGCCCGGGCGCCGTAGTGCTTCTGCAGGACCGGCCGCCCCGCCTCACCGGCGATCCAGATGCGGTTTCCCCGGACCGGACCGTCCGCCGCGGCGGCGCCCATGGCTCAGTTCGCCAGGGACAGGCGGTCGAGCCGCCGCCGGAGGTCGCGGGCGACGTTGTACTTGCTGAAACGTTTGCGGTTTCCCGGCTTGAGGACGCGGTCGAGGGCCCGCGCGAGCCGGAGGAAGAGGTTGCGGTTGCGGAACGCCGTCTCCCACGCGGCGAGGAGGAGCACCTTGTCCGGATAGTGCTCGGCGAGGACGTCGAGCATCCGGCCGTACATCTCCTCCCCGAAGAACCGCCCGGCGGACCGCATGTAGGCGAGGATCTCGCGCCCCACGAGCCCGCGGACGTCCCGCGAGGTGAAGACCATCTCGAAGTCGAAGTAGAGGAACCCCCCGTTCCAGAGCATCACGTGCTTCACGTCGCCGTTCTCGTGGATGAGGCGGGCGTCACTCGTGTCCACGGCGATGCGGTGCCGGCGGTGCCACTCGAAGATGAAGCGGCGCCAGGTCCCGAGGCGCTCCTCGAGCGGCACCGTCTCGTCGCGGAAGTAGTCGCGGAAGTGCCGGCCGGGCGTGTAGTCGAAGACCATGCACAGGTCCCGCGGCACGCCTTCGACCTCGATCTCGGGGCGCGTGCGGAAGCAGGTGAAGCCGTGCTGCTCCCAGACCCGCAGGCAGTCCATCTCCGTCCGGAAGCGAGACCGGGGAAGGTGGGAGGATCGCCCGGTCAGGAGAACGTTCCCGATCGTCTTCTTCCAGTACAGGAAGGCGCTGCGGGAACCCCGGTAGATCTTCACCACGACGAAACCGTCGCCGAAGGGGACCTTGTAGAGGTAGTTCCCCTCGCCGGCCAGCTGCACCTTCGGGTGGTCGGAGAGGCGGAGGACCGTCCGGACCGCGGGGTTCGGCTCGGGTCTGTCGCCCATCGGTGGCCTCCGCGACCGGCCCGGCCCTCCGCCGGCCCATCGGCGCCGAGGCCGGGACACCGGTCGGCCCGGACGCGCCATGCCCCGGCGGACGCCCGCGAAAGACCCCGACCTGCGGTGAGGTGTGGTGGAGTTGAGGGGATTCGAACCCCTGACCTCCGCAATGCGAGTGCGGCGCTCTCCCAGCTGAGCTACAACCCCACCCTCGCCAGGAACGGAAAACCTGATGCTCTCCGCCTGGTGCGGGGGAGTCAAGTTTTGCTGGCTGAACCGCCGGAGCCGGTTTATAAGGTCCGTCGCTGTAACTAGAGATCATGGTCGGAGATAAGTCGACATCCCGGGTCATCGTCGCCTGCCCGCACTGCAAGGCGCGCTTCGACGTCACCAACTTCCGGCCGGGGGCGAGGATCCGCTGCGGATCCTGCCGCAACATCCTCCGGATCCCCGACCGCACCGGCGCCGTGGACACGAGCGGCGCCGCCGTGGGCCTCACGTCGGCCACGAAGCCCCCCGGTCCCGGACCCGGCCTGCCGACCTCGCCCGGAGCCCGTCCGGGGGCCCCCGCCGGCCCGGCCGTCCCCTCGCCCGCCCCGGCGGGCAAGGACCCGCTCATCGGGACGAGGGTCAACGGCGAATTCGAGCTCGTCCGCCTCCTCGGACAGGGCGGCTACGGTTCGGTGTACGAGGCCATCGACCTCTCCCTGCGCCGGCGCGTGGCCATCAAGCTCATGCTGCGCGAGAAGACGACGAAGCCCGAGTTCGTCGAGAAGTTCCTCCGGGAGGCGCGCACCGCGGCCAAGCTCTCGCACCCCAACATCGTGAAGATCCACCATGTCGGGTTCTGCCGGGAGCTGCAGCAGCACTTCCTCGCCATGGAGTTCGTGGAGGGCCGGACGCTCTCCGAGATCATGGCCCAGGAGGGCGCGTTCCCGGTCGATCGCGCGATCGAAGTCGTCACCCAGTCCGCGAACGGTCTCGCCGCCGCCCACCAGAAGAACATCATCCACCGCGACATCAAGCCCGGGAACATCATGATCACGGGCAAGGGCGTGGTGAAGATCACCGACTTCGGCCTCGCGAAGGTCTACGACCCCTCGGACAAGGACTCGACGATCATCGGCACGCCGTACTTCATGCCCCCGGAGCAGTTCGAGGGCAAGGCGCGCGACGGCCGGACCGACATCTACTCCCTCGGGGTGACGTTCTACTACCTCCTCACCCTGAAACGCCCCTTCGAGGGCCGCACGCCGGCGGAGGTCCTGCTGAACGTCATGCGGACCGAGCCGGTGACGCCCACCGTGCACAACAAGAGCGTCACCGAGCCGCTCGCCGCCGTCGTGCTCAAGATGATGGCCCGCCGCCTCGAGGACCGGTACGCCTCCTGCGAGGAGGTCCTCCGCGCCCTCCGCGCCCTGCGTGGCGACGAATCCACGGAGGACAAGGTCTTCTGCCCCTCCTGCGGCGTGGGCAACGACCTCGGCGCGGACAAGTGCGCCGAGTGCTCCACGTCGCTCCTCCTGCCCTGCCCCGTCTGCTCCACGCCCGACTTCATCGGGGCGAAGTTCTGCGGGAACTGCGGCGCCAATCTCGCCCGGGAGCGCGAGGTCGCCGGCATCGTGCAGGAGGCCCAGTCCTACGTGGCCTCGGGGCGCTACGCGGAGGCGGTCGCCCGTTACAAGGCGGCCCGCGACGTCTCCCCGGAGAACTCGCAGGTCGTCGAGGGGCTCCGCCGCACCGAGCAGGCCATATCCGAGCGGGAAGACGCCGTCACCCGCATCCAGGCCATCCTCGCCGCGGGCGACTGCGCCCGCGCCCTCCCGCTGGCGGAGGAGGCCGCGGAGAAGTTCCCCGGCTACGAACCCGTGGCCGACCTCCTGAAGCGCGCCCGCGAGGGCAGCAAGGACACCGGCATCGCGGCCGTCCTCGACGAGGCCCGCATCCTCTTCAAGGCCGGCGACCTCGCCGACGCGCAGGAAGCGGCGCGCCGCGCGCTCGCCGTGGACGCCACCAACGCCGAAGCCCTGCGCATCGTCGAGGAGGCCGGGCGCTGCCTCGCCGAGCACGCGGCTTCCCGCGAGAAGGCCGTCCGCCTCGAAGCGGAGCGCCACCTGCCCGAGGCGCTCGAGGCCTGGAAGGCGGCGCTGCGCGTGATCCCCTCCGACGAGGCGGCCCAGCAGGCGGCGACGCGCCTCTCGGGCATCCTCGCCCAGCTGACCCGTCTGCGGGAGCGCGCCGCGGAGGCCCTCGCGAAGTCCGACCTCGCCGGGGCCCGCGCACCCATCATGGACGCCCTCGCCGTGCTCCCCGGCGATCCGGACACGGAGGCCCTCCTCGCCCGCCTCACGGAGCGGGAACGCGCCCTCGACGAGGGCCTCTCCCTCGCCCTCCGCAAGATGGCGGAAGGGGCCTTCGGCGACGCCGGCCGACTCGCCGCGACCCTGGCCCGCGAGTTCCCCGGCGAGCCCGGCCTAGCGGAGATCGCGGAACGCGCGGGGCGCGTCGCGGAGATCGCCGTCTCCTTCTGCGCCGACGCCGAGCGGTTCCTCGCCGCGAAGCGCCCGGGCCACGCCGAGCGCCTCGCCGAGACCGTCCGGCGCCTGCTCGGCGACGACCCCCGCGCGGCCACCGTCCTCGCCACGGCGATCCGGGACCGCGGCGCCCTGTCCGCGGCGATCGAGACCGCCCGGGCCGCCATCGGCCGCGGCGACGCGCGGGCCGCCATCGACGCCCTCGCCCCTCTCGGCGGCGCCGCCGCCGCGGATCCCCAGGTCGCCGCCCTCGCGCGCCAGGCCTCCTCGCTCGCCTCCGCGCATCCCCCGGCGCCGCCGCCCGAGCCGGCCCGCACCGATCCCACGCCCTCCATCCCCGTCGCGACGCCCATCGCTCCGCCCCCGCCGCCCGCGTCGCCCGCGGCCGTTCCGACGCCCCCGCTGTCCACCTCGAGCCAGGACGCCCGCGGAGACGTCATCGCCGCCGCCCTCAAGACCGCGCGCGACCTGCTTTCCGCGGGGCGCGCGCAGGCCGCCCTGGCCGCGTGCCAGAAGGCCCTGCGCGCCGACCGCAACAACGAGGAGGCGCGGGCGCTCAAGGGCGAGATCGACGCGATCCTCGCCAAGGCCCTCTCGGGCCAGGCCGACAGCCGGATCGAGACGGCCTTCTACAAGATGGACGACATCCGCGACAAGAACGCGGGCGGCTAGCCCGCCGCACCGGAGAGCCCCATGCGCACCTTGGCCGTCCTGCTCCTCCTCGCCCTCTCCGCCGCCGCGGCGGACGAAAAGGCCCCTGCCACGACCCGGGTGGCTCGCGGCGACCTCCGCGTCGAGTCCGAGGCGGCGGGCCGCGTCGAGCCCTTCGCCGAGACGCCCATCCCGCTGCGGCCGCAGGTCTACTCCGGCCGCTACGTCCTCGTCGAGGTCCTGGAGCCGGGCGCGCCGGTCGCCGCGGGCGACGTCGTCATGCGCTTCGACACCCGCGACATCGAGGAGGCGATCGACGAGGCGCGTTTCGAGCTCGGCAACGCCCGGCGCGCGCTCGACGCCCTCGTCGAGCGCCAGTCCATCGCGCAGGAGATCGCCGCCGAGGCCCTCGAGCGCAAGGAGCGGGAGCTGTACCTCTCGGAGAAGGCCTGGCGCGACTGGACCGAGAACTCCCGCCCCCATGCCCACGCACGGGCGAAGATGGACATGGAGGGAACGGAGTTCGGCGTCGAGAACTCGAAGGACGAGCTCGACCAGCTCGAGAAGATGTACGCCGAGGACGAGATCGTCGACGAGACCGAGTCCATCGTCGTCAAGCGCGCGCGGTTCGAGTACGAGCGGCGCGTGCGCGATCTCGAGCTCCGGCGCCAGCAGCGCGCCTACTACCTCGAGAACGACGAGCCCGAGCAGGACCGCAACATCGCGCTCGCGGTGCGGCAGAAGAAGGCCGAGCTCGACCGGCTCCGCGTGGAGCAGCGACTCGACGCGGAGGGCCGCGCCGCGGAACTGGAGAAGGCCCGTCGCCGGTTCGCCCGCCAGGAGCGCGACTTCGCCCGCCTGTGCGCGGACCGCGACGGCATGACCCTCCGCGCCCCCGTGGCGGGCGTCCTCCTCCACGGCGCCCTCGAGGGGGCGCTCGATCGCGCCTTCGCCCCCGGCGCCGCCGTTGCGCCGGGAGGTCCCGCGGCCACGGTCGTCGACCCCGCGGGCCTCGTCATCGTCGCGAGCCTCCCCGTGCGCGAGGTGCTCCGCCTCCGGACCGGGCTCGCCGCCCGCGTCGTCCCGGAAGTCGCCGGGGGCCTGGAGTTCACGGGCAGGGTGACGTTCCGTCCCCTCCTGCCCCGGGGCGGCAACGTGACGTTCCGCATCGTGCCCGACGCTCCGCTCTCCCGCGGGCTCATCGGCGCGCCGGCGAAGGTCCGGGTGCTGCTCGAGGAGGCGCGCGGAGTCCTGCTCCTCGACAACGCCGCCCTGCGCACCGAGGGCGGCAAGGTCTGGTGCGTCGTCCGTCGGGCGCCGGACCGCGACGAGAAGGTCGAGGTGGCCACCGGCGCCACGGACGGCAAGCGCACCGTGATCCTCTCCGGCCTCGCCGAGGGCGACGAAGTGCTCTCGGGCGGCGGCAAGGAGTGAAGCCGGCCGCGGTTCTCATCCTCGGGCTCGCGATCCTCGCCCGGGCGGCGGAGGATCCCGCGCCGGCGCCGCCGTCCGCGGTGGAGCGCGGCCGCGCCGCGCTCGCCGACGGCGTCCGGTTCCTCCTGTCCGCCCAGAACGTGGACGGGTCCTTCGGGCACCACGCCCAGGCCCGCCCCTACGCCATCCGGGCCCAGGTCCCGGGCGGGCACCGGGCCTTCAAGGCCGCCACCACCGGCCTGGCGCTGCTCGCGCTCCTGCGGTCGGACCTCGACGACCCGCGCCTGGCCGCCGCCCGCGAGCGCGCCCTCGGCTACCTCCTGACCCGCGGGCCGGCCCGGCGCGCCGACGGCGACGAGATCTACGCCGTGTGGGGCCTCGCGTACGCGCTCCAGGCCATGTCACGGTGCCTCGCGCACCCCCTGCCGGGCATGGACCCCGACGCCGTCCGCGCCCACGCCGAGCGCATCGTGGACTACCTCGCCCGCTACCAGACCGTGGACGGCGGCTGGACCTACTACGACTTCAACGCCCAGACCGCCCGCCCCTCCGGCGATTCCATGTCCTTCACGACCGCGACGGTCCTCATTGCGCTCGCGGAAGCCCGCGCGGCCGGAGTCGAGGCGCCCCCGGGCACCGTCGCCCGCGCCCTCCGCAGTCTGGAGCGTTCCCGCACCCCCGAGGGCACCTACGTCTACTCCTTCGACTGGCGCTATCGCCCGACGGCGCCCATCAACCGGCGCGGGGGATCCCTGACTCGCACGCCGGCGTGCGACCTCGCCCTGCACCTGTTCGACCGGGGCATCGACGCCTCGACGATGGGCAAGGGCATCCGCGACCTCCTGAAGATGGCCCCCTATGCCCGGATGGCCCTGCGACGGCCGGTGCCCCACGAGTCGTGGTACGCCGTCTCCGGGTACTTCTACCTCTACGGCTACTACTACGCCGCCGAGGTCCTCCGCCGCCTCCCCCGCGAGACGTGGGAGGACGTGCGCGACGGGCTCATCGAGGAGGTCCTGTTCACGCGGCAACCCGACGGCTCGTTCTGGGACTACCCGCTCTACGGCTACGCGAAACCCTACGGCACGGCCTACGCCGTCCTCGCGCTCGCCGAGTACCTGCCGCCCCCGCGCTGAGCCCGCTCCCCCGGCAATTCACCCGCTCTTTACCCGCCCTTGATCTTCACACGGTAAAGAGGGTTCAATTTGCAGGGGGGCACCATGTCGTCCCGGAAGCACACCGCCATCGTCGTCGAGGACGAGGAGGACATCCTCGAGGTCATCCGCTTCAACCTGGAGCGCGAGGGCTACCGCGTCGTCCCCGTGAAGGACGGCGAGGAGGCCGTCCGCCGCGTCCGCCGCGACGCCCCGGACATCGTCCTCCTCGACCTGATGCTGCCCGGTCTCGACGGGCTCGAAGTCTGCCGGCGCCTGAAGGCGGACGAGGTCACCCGCGACGTCCCGATCGTCATGGTCACGGCGAAGGGCGAGGAGAGCGACGTCGTCCTCGGCCTCGGCCTGGGCGCCGACGACTACATCGTGAAGCCGTTCAGCCCGCGCGAGCTCGTCGCCCGCATCAACGCCGTGCTCCGGCGCGGTCCCGTCCGCGAGGGCAAGTCCGGCAAGGAGCGCATCGTGCGCGACGGGCTCGTCGTGGACATCGCGCGCCACGAGGTGAAGATCGACGACGAACCGGTGACCCTCACCGCGACGGAGATGCGTCTGCTCCACTTCCTCGCCTGCCACCCGGGCCGCGTCTTCACGCGCGACCACCTGCTGTCCCGGGTGATCGGCGAGCACGCCATCGTGGTGGACCGCAACATCGACGTCCACGTCGGTGCCATCCGGCGCAAGCTCGGTCGCTGCCGCGACCACATCGAGACCGTGCGGGGCGTCGGCTACCGCTTCCGGGACCTCGGGGTCTGACGCCGGTGCTCCGCTCGCGCCTGTTCTGGCGGCTGTACGGCGGGTTCCTCGCCGTCACCGCCGTCACGATGGGCGTGCTGTGGGGCGTCGCCTCCTCCCGCGTCCGCGCCGACACTCTCGACGACCTCCGCGAGAGCCTCCTGTCCCGCGCCGCCGTGGTGGAGCGGGCGCGACATCGCTTCGCCCCTCCCCGGGGCGAGGAGTTCGCGTCGTTCCTCCGCGACGCCGGCGCCGCCACCGAGACCCGCTTCACCATCGTGGCCGCCGACGGCCGGGTTCTCGCCGATTCCCACGAGATGCCGGCCGACATGGAGGACCACGGCGCACGCCCCGAGATCCGCGAGGCCCGCGACACCGCCCGCCCCGCGTCGACGACGCGCTTCAGCCGGACGCTGCGCGCGGACCTGCTCTACCTCTGCCTGCCCCCCGGGCCGGACGGCGCCGTCGTCCGCGCGGCGATGCCCGTGGATGCCGTCGGCACACGACTCTCCCAGATGACCTTTCACCTGCTGGCCGCGACCATGGCGGCGGCCCTCGTCTCGCTCGTCCTCGGCGCCCTCCTCTTCCGGGGCATCGCGAGCCCGCTCCGCACGATGGCCGCCGCGGCGAAGTCCGTGGCCGACGGCGCGAGCGTGTTCTCTCCCGTTCCCACCTCGGCCGGCGAGGTGCGGGACCTCGGCGAGGCCATCCGCACGATGGCAACGCTGCTCCGCCAGCGCCTCGACGCCCTGACCGAGGAGCGGAACCGGCTCGGCGCGATCCTCGGCAGCATGCGGGAGGGCGTGGTGGCGGTGGACCGGGAGCAGAACATCGTCCACCTGAACCAGGTCGCCGCCGACTTCCTCGGCCTCGACCCGACACACTGCGCCGGCCGCCCCCTGTGGGAGCTCCTCCGCCTCCCCGAGATCGAGGATGCCCTGTCCCAGGTCCTCGCCAGACCGTCGGAGGTCACGCGGGAGGCCCGCCTGCCGAAGGGCCTGCGCGAGCGCGTCCTGATGTTCCACGCCGGGCCGCTCCGCGACGCCCAGGGCCTCGTGGCCGGCGCCGTCCTCGTCATGCACGACGTCAGCATCCTGCGCCGACTCGAGACCGTCCGGAGGGACTTCGTCGCCAACGTGTCCCACGAGCTCAAGACGCCCCTGACCGCACTGCGGGGCTATGCCGAGACGCTGCTCGACGCCCCCGACCTCGACGACGAGACCCGCCTGCGCTTCCTCACCCGCATCAAGGACCAGACGCTGCGCCTTTCCGCGATCGTCACCGACCTGCTCACCCTGTCCCGCGTCGAGTCGGAGGGCGCCACCCTCGAGCGCCGCGAGATCGACCTCCGCGATCCCCTCCTCGATTGCGCACGGCGCTTCTCCTCCTTCGCGCCCGAACGCGGACTCGCCTTCTCCGCGACGCTGCCCCCGGCGGCCGTGGCGATCCTCGGGGACGAAGAGGCGCTCCGGCAGGCCGCGGACAACCTGCTCGACAATGCCTTCAAGTTCACACCGTCCGGCGGCCAGGTCACCCTGACCCTGTCCATCGCCGACGGCGCTGCCATCATCGCGGTCGCCGACACCGGCATCGGCATCGCGCCCGAGCATCTCGACCGCATCTTCGAACGGTTCTACCGCGTCGACAAGGCGCGCTCCCGTGCGCTGGGCGGCACCGGTCTCGGCCTCTCCATCGTCAAGCACATCGCGGAGCGACACGGAGGCACGGTCTCCGTCGAGAGCCGGCCCGGCGCGGGCAGCACTTTCCGCGTCACGATCCCCCTCGCTCCCGCCGACTGAGTTTCACCCGCTCTTCATCACCGGTTCACGCCGCCCGCGGATACTCCCGGCCTCACTGGGCACGCGGGCCGCCAGTGGCGGCGGCCCCCATCCGCGAAAGGAGAGACCCGTGAAGATCGTTCCCCGCAGGGCCCTCCTCCTCGTCGCCGTAGCGGCGTTCCTCCTCCCCTCCGCGCAGGTCGCGCGAGCGGACGAGGAATCCGTGGGCGATCGCCTCCGGAAACTCGAGTCGCTCGTCCGGGAGCAGCAGGAGGAGATCCAGAGACTGAGGCAGGGCCTGTCCGACCAGCAGGCCGCCAGCGACACGCTGGCGTCGGAGCTCGACCGCTTCCTCGCCAAGGCCGAGGACGAGTCCTTCTGGCAGCAGGCGAACACCATGCGCGCCTTCTGGAAGGACGGCCTCAAGTTCGAGACCGCCGACGGTCAGTTCAAGTTCGGCATCTTCGGGCGCGTCTACACCGACTGGGGGTTCTACGACGAGAACTTCGACCAGCCGAAGCCCGAGGTGGAGCCCAAGCTGGCTCCTCCCGACACGGACTACGAGAACAACGTGAAGTTCCGCACCGCCCGGCTCGGCATCGAAGGCACGATCTACACGGACACCGAGATCAAGGCGGAGGTCGATTTCGCCGGCGGCACCAACGCGATGAAGGACGTCTACATGGGGTTCCGCGCCGTGCCGGTCTTCGGCGCCATCCGCATCGGCCACTTCAAGGAGCCCTTCAGCCTCGAAGAAGTCACGAGCAGCCGGTTCATCACGTTCATGGAGCGCGGCCTGCCCAACGTCTTCGCCCCGTCCCGGAACGCGGGAGTCATGCTCCACGACTCCTACTTCGAGGACCGCCTCAACTACGGCTTCGGTCTTTTCCACACGACCGACGACACCATCAACGGCCGCACCGATCCGTCCCTCACGGGCCGCCTGGCCGGTCGCCCGTGGGTCGGCGAGGACCCGAAGACCCGGTTCCTCCACGTCGGCGCCGCGGCCTCCTGGCGGCGGCAGGCCGACGACAAGTGGCGCTGGCGCCAGCGACCCGAGATCGGGATCATCCCCGATCCCCGCATCGTGGACACCGGCGACTTCACCGCGGAGCACGCCCTCCTGCTCGGCCTCGAGGCGGCGCTCGTCTACGGGCCGTTCTCGCTCCAGGGCGAGTACATGGTCGCGGACATGGACTCCGACGACTTCGACGATCCGAGGTTCGACGGCTTCTACGTCTTCGCGTCCTTCTTCATCACGGGCGAGAGCCGCGCCTACAAGGGCGCGGCGTTCAACCGTGTGAAGCCCGCGGCCAACTTCCACGACCCTGCCAAGCCCGGCCCGGGCGCGGTCGAGATCGCGCTCCGCTACTCCTCTCTCGACCTCACGGACGAGGCCATCGTGGGGGGCGAGATCGACGACTTCACCCTCGGCCTCACCTGGTACGTCAACCCCCACGTCCGGTTCATGCTGAACTACATCATGAGCGACGTGGAGGACCTCGGCGACCTCGACGTCTTCGCCGTCCGCGCGCAGTTCGACTTCTAGCGTCCACTGGCGGGGGGCCATGCGGCCCCCCGTCCGTTCTTCCGCCCAAACGAAAGGACATCCCATGCGTCTTCTTCAGGCACGGCCGGTCATGCTCGTCGCGACCGCCCTCGCCCTGGCCGCAGCCGTCTCCGCCCAGAGCGTCAAGGTCGACGAGGCCCTCGCCTCCTACGCGCCCGTGGAGGGCGTTTCCGGGAACATCAAGAGCGTCGGCTCCGACTCCATGAACAACCTCATGACGCTGTGGGCCGAGGGTTTCGCGACCTTCTACCCCAACGTCACCATCGAGATCGAGGGCAAGGGCTCGTCCACCGCCCCGCCCGCCCTCGTCAGCGGCCAGGCCACCTTCGGCCCTATGAGCCGCGACATGAAGGAGGCCGAACAGGACCAGTTCAAGGCGAAGTTCGGCCACCCCTGCGTCATGCTCCCGACCTCCATCGACATGCTGGCGGTGTTCGTCCACAAGGACAACCCCCTCGCCGGCCTCAGCCTCGCGCAGGTCGACGCGATCTTCGGCAAGACCCGGAAGCTCGGGCACTCCGAGGACATCGTGACCTGGGGCGACCTCGGCCTCACCGGCGACTGGGCCAGCCAGCCCATCTCGCTCTACGGGCGCAACGCGGCCTCGGGCACCTACGGGTACTTCAAGGAGCACGCCCTCGGAAAGGGCGACTACAAGGACGGCGTCAAGGAGCAGCCCGGCACCTCCTCGGTCGTCCAGGGCGTCGCGTCCGACAAGTACGCCATCGGCTACGGCGGCATCGGCTACCTGACCGCCGACGTGCGCGCGGTGCCGCTGGCGCCGGGCAGCACGACGGAGTACGTCCCCGCCGGCGTCGAGCACGCCTACTCGGGCGACTACCCGCTTGCGCGCTACCTCTTCCTCGCCGTCAACTACAAGCCGGGCACGGATCTGGACCCGCTCCGGAGGGAGTTCCTCCGGTACGTGTTCAGCAAGCCGGGCCAGGAGACCGTGGTGAAGGACGGGTACTTCCCGCTGCCGGCCAGAATCGCCGCCGAGGCGCTGGCGTCCGTCGGCATCCGGTGAACTCCGTCCCGTACATCGGTGTTCCCTCTTTGCCCGAGGGGTGCCGGGGTCTCATGACCCGGCGCCCCTCCACCGCGCCGTGCCCCACCCGCCATCGCCGATGAGCGACCAGCCATCCTTCACCGGTCACACCCGCCGCCGCCACACCCGGCGATCGGTCCGCGTTGCCGATCGCGTTTCCCGCGGTCTCATCACGGTCGGCGGGGTCGGCACCATCCTCGCGGTGACGCTCATCATGGTGTTCCTCGTGTGGGTCGTGCTGCCCCTGTTCACCACCGGGGCGTTCTCGTCGCCGACGACCCACTCGCTCGCCGCGGGGGAGCAGACCGCGCGCGCCGTGCTGGTCGACGAGCACCTCACGGCCGGGGCGGTCGTGCGCCGAGACGGTTCGATCCTCGTCGTCCGTCTGGACTCCGGCGACACCGTGGATACCCCATCGCTGGCGCCCGATGTCGCGCCAACCTGCTTCTCGCTCGCTTTGGCGGCCGGAGAGACGGCCGTCGGCCGCTCCGACGGATCGGTCCTCCTCGGTACCCTGCGCTTCCAGGTGGACTACCTGCCCCCCGAGGAGTCCTCCGTCGCGCCCCCGGCCCTCCGTCCCGGCGCTCGCTTCTCCCTCGCCGGCGGGATCGTCGAGAAGACCCCCGAGAACCAGTTCCGAAGGCTGCGCCTGCGTGCGGAGACCGGGCCGCCCGTCAGCCTCCCCGGCGCCGGCGCTCTCACCCACATCGACCTCGTAACCACCTCCACGGGTTCGATGCTCGCCGCCATCACCGAGGACCGGCGATTGCTCGTCGAGGAGGTCCGCACGCGCAGGAACCTCCTCACCGGAGAGTTGAAGACCGTCGTCTCGGGCGGCGAGGTCCCGCTCGACGCGCCGGCGGGGAAGGGGCGTCCCGACTACCTGCTCCTCTCGGACGGAGGCGCCTTCGCGCACGTCCTGTGGAAGGACGGTCTCCTGCTGCGCTTCGTGACCCGCGATCCGAAGTCCCCTCGCCTCGCCGAGAAGGCCATCCTCCTGCCGGGGCGTGACGCCCAGGTCTCCGCCGCCGCATACATGAACGGCCGGACAACGCTCGTGATCGGCGACACGCTGGGGCGCGTGCGCGCGTGGTTCCCGGCCCTGCCGGAGCAGGCCGCGACCTCCGACGGCTTCGAGATGGTCAACGCCCACGAGTTCGCCGGTGCCGGCGCCGCCGTCACTGCTCTCGGACCATCGACCCGGACGAGGCTCTTCGCCGCGGGCTGCGCGGACGGGACCATCCGCGTCTACCACCTCACGTCCGCTACCCTCGTCGCGCAGACGGACACCGGCACCGGGTCGCCCGTGGACGCCGTCGCGATCTCGCCCCGCCAGGACGCGGTGGCGGCCTGCGCCGCCGGACGCCTGTTCGCCTTCCCCCTCGACGCCGCCCACCCCGACGTCTCCGTGCGGTCCCTCTTCCTGCCCGTATGGTACGAGGGCTACACCGAGGCCCGGCACGTCTGGCAGTCCACCGGCGGCACCGACGACTTCGAGCCGAAGCTCGGCCTCGTCCCCCTCGTCTTCGGTACGCTGAAGGCCACCGTCTACTCGCTCCTCTTCGCCCTGCCGATCGCCCTCCTCGCGGCCGTCTTCGCCTCCGAGTTCCTGAAGCCGCGCGTGAAGGCGCGTGTCAAGCCCACGATCGAGGTCATGGCGAGCCTCCCCAGCGTGGTCCTCGGGTTCCTCTCCGCCCTCGTCATCGCACCCTTCGTGGAGAGCCGCCTCCCCGCGGTGCTCTCCTCCTTCGTCACCCTCCCGTTCACGCTGCTCCTCGCGGCACGCCTCTGGCAGATGCTGCCCCCGACGCTGACCCTGCGCCACGCCCGGCTGCGGTTCCCCGTGATCATCGCCTGCGTCCCCGCCGGCATAGGCCTTGGCATCCTCGCGGGGCCCGCCGTGGAGCGGCGCCTGTTCTCCGGAGACCTCCGGATGTGGCTCGACGGCCAGCGTGGCGGGCCCTTCGGCGGCTGGCTGTTCCTCCTCCTGCCCGTCGGCGTGGCCGTCGCCATCGGCCTCGAGTCCCGCCTCCTCTCCGGCCGGCGACGCGACCGGTCGGCCGGAGAGGACCGCGCCCGGTGCGCCCGCCGGGACCTCGTCCGGTTCCTCCTCCTCGCCCTCTGCTCGCTCCTCGCCGCCGCACTCCTCGCGGGCCTGGTGTCCTCCCTCGGCCTCGATCCCCGCGGTTCGGTCGTCGGCACCTACGTCCAGCGCAACGCGCTGGTCGTGGGCTTCGTCATGGGGTTCGCCATCATCCCCATCATCTTCACGATCGCCGAGGACGCTCTCTCCGCAGTCCCCGAGCACCTGCGGGCTGCGTCGCTCGGGGCCGGCGCCACGCGCTGGCAGACCGCCGTGCGGGTCGTCGTCCCCACCGCCATGAGCGGGCTGTTCTCCGCGGTCATGATCGGCCTCGGACGCGCAGTGGGCGAGACCATGATCGTGCTCATGGCCGCGGGCAACACGCCCGTCCTCGATATCAATGTGTTCAACGGCTTCCGCACCCTGTCCGCCAACCTCGCCGTGGAGCTTCCCGAGGCCGTCCGCGACAGCACGCACTACAGGGTCCTCTTCCTCGCCGCCCTGACCCTCTTCGCGATGACGTTCGTCGTCAATACGGTGGCGGAAGCGGTGCGCCTCCGGTTCCGCAGGAAGGCGAGGGCGCTTTGACCACGGCCACCGCCCCCCGCCCGCGCGCCGCGGCGCGCCGTCGCACCTCCCTGCTCGCCCACGGCGAGCCGCGGATCTTCCTCACCGGCGGCGCCCTCGCCCTCGGCATCCTCATGGTCGTGGGCCTGCTCGCCCTCGTCATCGTGCAGGGCTTCTCCACGTTCATCCCCGGCCCGCTCGTCGAGGTCCGGACCGCCACCGGCACCTGGCTCGGCGAGGTGAGCAGGACGGAGGTCTTCACGCCCGGGGAAGCCGTGGTCGCCGGGGCATCGGCGGAGGGGCGCGCCCGCCTCGCCGCGGCCGGTGGGCGCTCCGGGCGACGCCTCCTGCGCACCGGGAACTTCGAGCTCACCGGCACCCACTTCACGTGGATCAGCGACTACGAGGTCCTCGACGAGTCCCGTCCCGAGTGGGCCGTGCTCTTCGAGCGCCAGGCCTGGGGCCGCTTCTACGGCGAGCCCGTGGCCTTCCTGGAGGATGGCAGGCCCGTCGCGCAGGGCGCCGCGCAGGCCTACGAGGAGTTCCTCGCGCGCCACGCCGCCGCGCTCGAACGCCGTGAGGCCCGGCGAGCGCTGGAGACCGAGGAGGTCGGCCGCGTCAACCGCCGGCAGGAAGAGGCCCGCCGGACCGTCCGCCTCGCCGAGATGGACCACGGCCCGGGATCGCCCGAACACCTGGCGGCCGACGAGGACTACCGGCGGGTCGTGGCGGAGGCGAAGGTGGAGTACGACGCGCTCCGCGCGCGGATCGCCGCGCTCAACGCGGAGAACGATCGCCACGCCCTGCTCGTTCGAACCGCGGAGGGCGAGGAGAAGCCCATCCCCATCGCCGAGATCGTGCGGGCGTTCCCGCCGAACCGCCTCTCCGTTCTCGAGCGCGCCGGAGTCTTCCTCTCCCGCTGGTCGGAGTTCCTGGCCGGCGAGCCCCGGGAGGCCAACAGCGAGGGTGGCGTGTGGCCGGCCATCTTCGGCACGGTCACCATGACGTTCCTCATGTGCCTCCTCGTCGTGCCGTTCGGCATACTCGCCGCGCTCTACCTGAAGGAGTACGCCAGGGCCGGCCCCCTCGTCAGCGTCATCCGCATCGCCATCAACAACCTCGCCGGCGTCCCGAGCATCGTCTTCGGGGTCTTCGGACTCGGCTTCTTCTGTTACATCGTCGGCTCGTCCATCGACGGCCTGCTCTTCCGCGACGCGCTGCCGAATCCGACCTACGGCAAGGGCGGCCTGCTGTGGGCGTCCTTCACCCTGGCGCTCCTCACGCTGCCCGTCGTCATCGTGGCCACCGAGGAGGCCATCGCCGCGGTCCCCAACTCCATGCGCGAGGGGTCCTACGCCTGCGGCGCCAGCAAGTGGCAGACGATCCGCCGCATCGTCCTGCCCCGGGCCATGCCCGGGATCATGACCGGGATGATCCTCGCCATGGCCCGCGGCGCGGGGGAGGTCGCGCCGCTCATGCTGGTCGGCGCGGTCAAACTTGCCCCCGAACTGCCGATCGACGGCGTCGCGCCGTTCGTGCATCCCGAACGTTCCTTCATGCACCTCGGCTTCCACATCTACGACCTCGGGTTCCAGAGCCAGAACAGCGAGGCCGCCAAGCCCATGGTGTTCACGACGACTCTCCTCCTCATCGCGATCGTCGTGGGCCTCAACGTGGCGGCCATCCTCCTGCGCGGCCGCTTGCGCCGCCGCTTCGGGGAGGGCCACTTCTGAACCGGAGAGACGACATGCCGCCCCCGTCCGCCCTCGAGGCCGCCCCGCCGGTGGCCCCGGCCGCCGCGCCCACGGACCGTCTCGCCGCCATCGTCCGCGGCGAGGCCGTGGGAACGGTCGTCCACGACCGCCTCGCCCATGAGCAACCGGTCCTCGAGGTCCTCGACTTCGACCTCTTCTACGGGAAGAAACAGGCCCTCTTCGACGTGAACCTGCGCATCCCGCGCGGCAAGGTCACGGCCCTCATCGGGCCCTCGGGCTGCGGGAAGTCCACCCTCCTCCGGTCGGTCAACCGGATGAATGACCTCATCGACTCCGTGCGCATCCAGGGCGACATGCTCCTCAACGGCGACTCGATCTACGGCCGCGACGTGGACGTGATCGAGCTCCGCAAGCGCATGGGCATGGTGTTCCAGAAGTCGAACCCCTTCCCCATGAGCATCTTCGAGAACGTCGTGTATCCCCTCCGCATCGACGGGGTCCGCGACAAGTCGACGCTCGCGGAAGTCTGCGAGCGGAGCCTTCGCGGCGCCGCCCTGTGGGACGAGGTGAAGGACCGCCTGCCGGAGAGCGCCCTGGGCCTCTCCGGCGGCCAGCAGCAGCGGCTGTGCATCGCCCGGGCCATCGCCGCCGAGCCCGAGGTCCTGCTCATGGACGAGCCCTGCTCCGCGCTCGACCCCATCGCCACCGGCAAGATCGAGGAGCTCATCGAGGAACTGCGTGGCCCCTACTCCGTCCTCATCGTGACCCACAACATGCAGCAGGCTTCGCGCACCAGCGACTACACGGCATTCATGTACCTCGGCCACGTCGTGGAGTACGGTCCCACCGAGGACATCTTCCTGCGGCCGATCCTCAAGGAGACCGGCGACTACGTCACCGGGCGATTCGGTTGATGCGACACCTCCACCGTGACCTGGAGCGCCTCAAGCGCTCGATCCTCGCCATGGGGGGCCTCGTCGAGACGGCCTTCGACACCGCCCTGACCGCCCTCATCGATCGGCGGGTCGCCCTCGCCGACGAGGTCGTGCACGGCGACGACCGCATCGATGCCCGCGAACTCGAGATCGAGGACGAATGCCTCAAGATGCTGGCTCTCCACCAGCCCGTGGCGCGCGACCTGCGTTTCATCATCACCGTGCTCAAGGTCAACAACGACCTCGAGCGGATGGGCGACCTCGCCGTGGGCATCGCCGAGCGGGCGGCCTTCCTCGCCGCACGCCCCCCGCTCGACGCTCCCACCGTCCTGCCGGAGATCGCCGAGAAGGTGCGCCGGATGGTCCGCGACGCCCTCGACGCCCTGGTCAGCCAGGACACCGGTCTCGCGCGGAAGGTGATGTCCGCGGACGGCGAAGTGGACGAACTCCACCGACGCATGTACGGCATCGTCGCCGAGCTCGTCCAGCGTGACGCCGCCCGAGCCGAGCGCGCGCTCTGCGTCCTCACCGCCTCGCGGAACCTCGAGCGGACGGCGGACCTCGCCACGAACATCGCCGAGGACGTGGTGTTCCTGGTGGAGGGCGAAGTGCTCCGCCACGGGCGCAGGAAGTAGGGACCGGGTCCTCGCGGTATCATCGCCGGACATGGCCCGACGCACGTCGCTCGCCGTCCTCCTCCTCGCCGCCGCCTCCTGTGGGACCGCCCGCATCGGCGACGAGGGGCTCCTTCGCCTCACCGGATGGATGACCGGGTCCTTCGCCAGCACCGAGCAGGCGAAGGCCGACCCCGACTTCCTCGACATCCGCCTGAGAATGGTTCGCATCTGGCCGGACCGCGCCGACGCCGTCTGGCTCTACGTCGAACAGGCCGTCGCGGGCGCCGAGGAGCGCCCCTACCGGCAGCGCGTGTACCGGCTCACGCGCGTCGCCGCGGACCTCTTCGAGAGCCGCGTCTACGAGCTCCCCGACCCCAGGGCCTGCGTCGGGGCCTGGCGGGACCCGGCGCCGCTCGCCGCGCTCGCCCCCGACGCGCTCGTCCCCCGGGAGGGCTGCGAGATCCTCCTCCGCGACCGTGACGACCACTTCGCGGGGAGCACCCTCGGCCGCCTCTGCGAGAGCGACCTCCGGGGCGCCACGTGGGCCTCCTCGGAGGCCGCCGTCACCGCGACCACCCTCCTCTCCTGGGACCGGGGCTTCGACGACGCCGGCGGTCAGGTCTGGGGCTCCGCGAAGGGCGCCTACCGGTTCCTGAAGGTCGAGGACTACGGCGACTGAGGCGGTAGAGTTCACGCTTTCCACGGAGCCCGAATGGTCCCACGCGCCCTCGTCGTCCTGCTCCTCCTCGCTCCCCTCGCCACCGGGGACGCGCAGCCCCCCGGCGTCGCCGACGTCGCCGACGCCCTCCGCGCGGAGGCGGACCGCCTGCCCCTGGCCGCGCTCGCCGAAATCGGCCGCAGCCGCGAGGGCCGGCCCATCCACGCCCTGCTCGCGGGCGTCCCGAGTCCCCGGCCCCTCGCCGACCGCCCCCGCCTGATGGTGGTGGCCGGCCTGCGGCCCGACCACCGCATCGGCACCGCCGTCGCGCTCGGCCTCGCCGACGCGCTGCTGGCCCGGGCCGCGGCGGACCCCGCGCGCGCCGCGGTCCTCGCCGACTACGCCCTCGAGGTCGTCCCCCTCGTCAACCCCGACGGCCTCGCCGCCCTCCTCGCGGGCCCGGAGCGCGACTTCCGCACGAACCTGCGCCCCCTCGACGACGACCGTGACGGGCGGGTCGACGAGGACGGGCCCGACGACCTCGACGGCGACGGGCGGATCACGACCCTCCGCATCCCCGATCCGGCGGGCGGGCTCCTCCCCTCCTCCGAGGACCCGCGCGTCCTCGTGGGCGCCGACCCCGCTCGCTTCGAGCGCGGGCTCTACCGTGTGGAGACCGAGGGCCTCGACAACGACGGCGACGGCCTCGTCAACGAGGACGGCCCGGGAGGTGTCGACCTCGAGCGGAACTTCCCCCACGGCGGCGACCGCTACGACCCGCGCCGCGGACCGGGCGCGCCCTCCGAGCCCGAGACCATCGCCCTCGCCGACCACCTCCTCGCCTCGCCGCGGACGGTCGGCGTCCTCGTCTACGGCACCTTCGACACGCTCTCCGCCCCGCCTGCCCCGAACCGGGCGCAGGGCCGGGCGATCCTCGACGGCCCCCTCCCCGAGGACCTGCCGGTCTTCGCCGAGGCGTCGCGCCTCTACGCCGCCGCCGGGAACCGCCGCGGCCGCGTCGACGACGCCCCCGCCGGCGCCTTCCACCAGTGGGTCCACTACCACCGTGGCCTCTACGCCTTCGCGACGCCGCTCTTTCCCGGTCCCGACCCCGAGGGGCTGACCCTGCCCTCCGGGGCCGCGCCGCAGTCCGGGCCGGCACGCCTGCTCGCGTGGTCCGACGCCCGCTGGGCCGGCCGCGGCTTCACGCCGTGGACCCCCTTCGCCCACCCCACGCTCGGGGCGGTCGAGGTCGGCGGCTTCGCCCCCCGCCTCGAGATCGAGCCACCCGCCGACCTCTACGGGCCGATAGCGGTCGCGCAGGGCGCCTTCGTCGCCGACCTCCTCGCCGCTCTCCCGCGGCCGGTCCTGCGCGACGTCCGGGCCGCGCCCCTCGCCCCCGGCGCCTTCGAGGTCCGCGCCGTCCTCGCGAACGCGGGGCGCCTCCCGCTGACCGCGGCCATGGGCGAGCGGACGCGCGCCGTCGCGCCCTTCCGCGTGACGATCGCCGCGCCCGGGGCGCTCCTCGCCGGGGAGCCCCGGACCCTCGTCCTGCGGCCCCCCGGCGATGTCCGCGAGTTCCGCTGGGTCATCGCCGGCGCGCCCGGCGACAAGGTCGAGGTGCGCGTCGAGTCCGACCGCTTCGGCCGGCTCGTGGCGGAGGTGACGCTGTGAAGACCCTCCTTCCGCTCGCGCTCCTCGTCGCCCTCCTCCCGGCCGCCGCGGTCCCCGCCGCGCCCGATCCCGCTCCCCGCGTCCCCCTCCGCTGGGACCGGTTCTACGACGTCGCGGAAGTCGAGGCGGCCCTCCGCGCGCTCGCCGAGGCGCACCCCGGGTGGCTCGCCCTCGAGTCGATCGGCAGGAGCGTGGAGGGCCGCGACATCCTCCTCGCCACCCTGGCCGATCCCGCCGGGCCCCCGCCTTCCGAGCGCCCGGCCATGTACATCGAGGCCAACGTCCACGGCAACGAGGTGCAGGGCACCGAGGCGTGCCTCTACACGCTGTGGTACGCGCTCGAGAACCGCGAGCGGCTCGCGCCGCTGGCCGACCTCCTCCGCCGCGTGACCCTCTACGTGGCCCCCTGCGTCAACCCCGACGGCCGGCACCGCTGGTTCTCGGGGCAGGGCTCCGCCGAGAGCCCGCGCTCCGGCGCCCGCCCGCAGGACGAGGACCTCGACGGCCTCGCCGACGAGGACGGCCCGGACGACCTCGACGGCGACGGCTCGATCACGCTCATGCGCAAGCGGGTCGCGAGCGGCGGCGAGTTCCGGTCCGATCCCGACGACCCGCGGCGCATGCGCCGCGCCGAGCCCGGGCAGGTCGGGGACTTCGTCCTCCTCGGCTCCGAGGGCCTCGACAACGACGGGGACGGGGAGGTCAACGAGGACGGCCCCGGCGGCTACGACATGAACCGCAACTTCCCCGGCGACTGGCGGCCGGAGCACCAGCAGTACGGCGCCGGGCCCTACCCGCTGTGCTTCCCCGAGACGCGGGCCGTCGCCGGGTTCCTGCTCGCGCGCCCCAACGTCTCCGCCCTGCAGTCCTACCACACGACCGGCGGCATGATCCTGCGCGGCCCCGGGCACCCCGACGCGGAGCCGTGGCCCGACCCCGACCTCCGCGTCTTCGACGAGCTCGGCCGCACGGGCGAGCGGATGCTGCCCCACTACCGCTACCTGTGCCTAGTGAAGGACCTCTACACCGCCTACGGCTCCCTCGTGTCCTACGCCTACGAGGCACTCGGGATCTTCGCCTTCACCAACGAGCTGTGGGCGGAGGAGCAGTACGAGGGCCGCTCCGCGGACCACGGCGACGAGGTCCGCGCGATGCGCGGGAGATTCGCCGACGACCTCGAGTTCGGCGCGCCATACGCGGAGTGGAAGCCCTACCGGCACCCCGTCTACGGGGACATCGAGATCGGAGGGCCCCGGCGGACGCTCGGCCGCGCACCGCCGCCCTTCATGCTCCAGGAGCTTTGCCACCGCAACATGGCGTTCACGCTCTACCACGCCGACGAGATGCCGCTTCTTGAGGCGGCCCCGCCGGAGGTCGAGCCGCTCCCCGGCGGGCTTCTCCGCGTCCGCGCCGAGGTCCGCAACGACCGCCTGCTGCCCACCCGCGCGGTCATGGCCGCCCGCCACGGCCTCGGCCGGCCGGACCTCTTCGAGATCGAGGTCCGCGGCGGGAAGGTCGTGTCCGGGGGCCTCCTCGCCGGAGCCCCGCTCCGCGAACGCGCGGCGCCGCAGGAGCGCGAGCCCGCCCGCCTCCGCGTGGAGGGCGGCGTCCCCTCCCGCGGGCGCGTCCGCGCCGAATGGATCGTAGCCCCCGACGGCCCCGAGGTGACGTTCGACATCGCCTACCGCTCCGAGAAGGGCGGCACCGTCCTCGCGACGGGAAAGGGAGGGAAGCAGTGAACGACTTCGCCAGTGGACACTCCGCGGCGGCCTTCGCACGCGACTTCACGATCCCCGGCGCGGAGCCCCAGTACCCGCCGGACCTCGTCCTCGAGCCGGTCCACCTCGACATCGCGCTGCGACTCGACTTCGCCGCCCGCGCGGCCGACTGCCGCGTGCTCACCCGGGTCAGCGCCGGCGCGCCCGGCGGCCGGCGCCTCGTCCTCGAGGCCCGGGGCTTCGAAGACCTCGCGGTGACCGACCCCGCCGGCCGCCCGCTCGACTTCCTCTACGACGGGCGCACGATCGAGGTGTCGTTCGCGGAGCCCGTGCCGCGCGGCGAGACCCGCGAGATAGTGACCACCTACCGCGTCGTCCACCCGCTCTCCGGCCTGCACTTCGGCGAGCCCGCGCCCGGCGCCGCCGATGTCGCCCCGTGGGCCGCCACCGACCACGAGACGGAGCGCGCCCGCTACTGGCTCCCCTGCGTGGACTACCCCGCCGTGCGGACCACACTTGCCTTCGCCCTGCGCATCCCGGCGACCATGACGGCGATCGCGAACGGCCGTCCGGCGGGCGAGGAGGTCCACGGCGACGGCACGAAGACCGTCCGCTACGTCCTCGAACAGCCCTGCCCCTCGTACCTCGTCTGCTTCGCCGCCGGCGACTTCGTCCGCTTCGACGACGCGCCCGTGGACGGGCGCCCCGTCGCGTACTTCGCGGACCGGTCCCGCGCCACCTCCGCCGACCTCGCCCGCTCGTTCGATCGCACGCCGGCGATGCTCCGCTGGATGGAGAAACGCCTCGGCGTGCCCTACCCGTACCCCAAGTACTGGCAGTTCGGGCTGCCCCACATCGGCGGCGCCATGGAGAACATCAGCCTCGTCTCGTGGGACGACGTGTTCGTCCTCGACGAGGACGCCGCGCGGGAGTCCACGGCTCTCGTGGATCTCGTCAACGTCCACGAGATGGCGCACTCCTGGTTCGGCGACGCGGTCGTCATCCGCGACTTCGCCCACGCCTGGCTCAAGGAGTCATGGGCCACCTGCATGGAGGGCGTGTGGCTCGAGGAGGAGCGCGGCGCCGACGAGGCCGCCTACCACCGCTTCCTGCAGGCCCGCGCCTACATGGACGAGACGGACTCGGTCTACTCCCGGCCCATCGTCACGCGCGTCTTCAACTCCTCGTGGGACATGTACGACCGCCACCTCTACCCCGGCGGGGCCTGGCGCATCCACATGCTGCGGCGCCTCCTCGGCGATGAGGTCTTCTGGCCCGCGGTCCGCGACTACCTCGACACCTATTCCGGCCGCACCGTGGAAACCGAGGACTTCCGCCGGGTCCTCGAGGCGCACTCCGGGCGCTCCCTCGTCCGCTTCTTCGACCAGTGGATCCACGGCCGCGGATACCCGCGTCTCCGAGTCTCCTTCACCCACGATGCGGAGAAGAAGACCGGTTCGTTCACCATCGAGCAGGTCCGCGCCGCCGACGAGAAGCCCGGCGAGGCCTCGCCGCCGCCCTTCTCCTTCCCCCTGACGATCGCGTGGGAGACCGCCCCCGGGATCTTCGAACGCCGCTCGATCGCGATCGAACGCTCCCGCCACGTCCTCGTGACGCCGCTGGAGGCCGCCCCGCTGTCGTTCCGCGCCGACCCCGACGGCGACCTCCTCGCGCGAGTCGAGTGGAACCCCGGCGACGCCCCCCTCCGCCGCGCCCTGCGGCACGCCCCGGACCCCGTGGGCCGCATCCTCGCCGCGGAGGAGCTGGCGAAGACGGCCACCCCCGCCAACCTGGCCGCGGTCGTCCAGGCGTACGACGCGGAGGCGTTCTGGGGCGTCCGCCGGGAGATCGCGCGCGTCCTCGCGGAAAGCCGGACCGCGGCGGGCGTGGCCGCCCTCGCCCGGTTCCTCGGCTCCGAGCGCGATCCGCGGGTCGCCGCCGCCGTCGCCGACCGGGCCGGCGAGTTCCGCGATCCCGCGATCGCCGAGGCCCTCCGGGCCTACCTCGACCGCGGCCCGCCCCCCCGCGCCGCTGCCGCCGCGCTCCGTGCGCTCGGCCGCCAGCGCGACCCCGCCGACCTCCCCCGCCTCGTGGAGGAGTCCCGCCGCGAGGCCTTCCGCGGCCTGCGTCGCGCCGGCGCCCTCCGGGGCCTCGCGGAGTTCGGCTCCGAGGAGGCCCTCCGCGTCCTCCGGGATCGCCCCGCCGAGGGAATCGACACGGCCCACGTCCTGCCCGAGGCGCTCGCCCGGGCGGCCCGCCCCCTCTCGCGCCGGCACCGCGAGGCGGTGACCGAGGACCTCGTCGCCCTGCTCCGCGACCCGCGCGAGCGGGTCCGGACCGGCGCCGCCCGCGCCCTCGCGGATCTCCGCGCCGTATCGGCCGCCGCGGCGGTGGAGGCGGTCCTCGCGACGCTCCCCGAGCAGAACCGTCCCCGCGTCGCCCGGATCCTCCGCGCGCTACGGAACGCGGATGGCGGCCCGGAGGACGCTAAGATGCGCAAATCACTCGATGCCCTCGAGGAGCGCTGTCGCCGCCTCGAGGAGCGGATCGACCGCCTGGAGGCGGAGAAGGAGGGAAGACCATGAAGTGGTTCCTCAGGACTCCGAACAGCCTGAGCGCGCTCATCCTGCGGCTCGCCCTCGGCGGCGTCATGTTCTTCCACGGCGCGCAGAAGGCGCTCGGCGTCTTCGGTGGGCAGGGCCTGAAGCCCACGGTGGAGGGCATGACGGCGCACTTCGGGTTCTCCCCGGCCGTCGTGTACCTCGTCGTGGCCGCGGAGTTCCTGGGCGGCGCGGGCCTCGTCATAGGACTCCTCGGCCGCCTCGCCGCGCTGGGCATCGCCGCCGTCATGGGTGGCGCCATCTACTACGTGCACTGGCAGCACGGATTCACGATGAACTGGTCCGGAGTCAAGGCCGGCGAGGGCTACGAGTACCACGTCCTGGCCATCGCCATGGCGCTGGCCCTCGTCTTCCTCGGCAGCGGCGCATTGTCCGCGGACCGCGCCCTCAGCAGGAACCGCGTCCCGCCGTCGTAAGCGCGACCTCCGGGAGCAGGGGCCGTCCTGCCTCGTCGGCGGCGAGCCACTCCGCCCAGCGGACCGGCCGCGCCGAGAAGAACACATCCCGCGCGTCCAGCGGGACCGCCGCGGCATCAACCCCCGACGAGGGCCGCATCACCCTGTCGCCGCGGAGGGGGTAGACGACTTCCCTGACGAACTGTTCGTCGGGCCAGACCAGAAGCCCGCGCTCGCTCACGTCCCATGCGACGCCAGCGGGGAGTGCCGCCTCCACCTGCGCGCGCACCATGTCCACGCCGGCCCGCGCCAGGAGGCCCACGAGCGCGTTTCGCACCGTGGGGTCGGCCAGGACCTCCCCGGCCCCCTCCACTCCCGCCAGGAGCCGCCCGGACTGCTCCGCGAACGACAGCGACAGGGGCGGAGCGCGCAGGCGCACGTGGAGCGCGTTGACCCCCGCGCGAACCTCCTCCACCGCGTCCTGGCCGGGCTCCCCCGGCACGAGCCAGAGGAAGTGGCGGGTCACGAAGCGCGCCACGTGCTCGCGGATCTCCGCGAGCCGCTCCTCGGCTCGCCGCTCGCGCACGGTCCCCGCGGCCGCGCGACGGAGCTTCCGGAACGCGCGCGGCACCGTTCCCGAGTGGAACCCCGGCCGCAGCAGGCGAGCCATGTTCTCCCCGTGGCTGCCGATCATGACGGCGGTGAGGCGCTTCGGACGGTTCGTCTCGAACAGCCTCCAGTTCTCCCGCAGCTCCCAGGCGAGAAAGCCGCAGATCCCCGGAATCGCGAGCTGGAGCATGCCGTAGACGGAGTTGGCGGCGACCGCCCCGAGCGGCATGAGCGCCGCAACGATGGCGGGACCGAAGGCCAGCATGACCTTGTGCGAAACGGTCACGACCGGGAAGTGCTTGATCGGGTTCAGCTGCGGCTCCGCGACCAGCGTCACCAGCAGGCGGACGGCGTACGCCACGAACCCCCAAAGGGGTTTGACCACGGCTTTGGCCGCCAACGACACGCGAGGGTCCCCCGCCCGGAAGCGGAGCCACTCGTCGACCCGGTAGAGCACGCGGTCCACGAAGCCGAGCAGCGCCCGGAAGCCGGCCATGATCGCCCGGAACAGCCCCGCCAGGACGCGCTGGCGGAAGGTCCGCCAGTTCGTCGCCACGAAGTCGGCGGTGCGCTCCTCCACGCGCCGGAAGAAGGGCGAGTACAGGAGGAGGTTCATGCCGAGGAACAGCGCGGCCGCCGGGAGCGGACGTGCCAGACCTCCGGCGCCCGCCGCCCACCCGACGGCGATGACCGATCCGGCCAGCGCTGCCGGACGGATCACGAACCGGAACAGCAGGCGCGCGGCCCGGCTCTCGAGGAATGCGGCGACCCATGGCAGGCGCGCAAACCGCGCGGGCAGCGTCAGGACGAACCACGCACCGCCTCGCAGCCGGCGTCCGGCCTCCGCCATCGCGTGCCGGAACGCCGGCCAGTGGAGCAGGAGGAAGAAGACCGTCCCGAGCGCCGTCACCGGCAGCACTCCCGCGAGACCGGGCGACCGGACCTCCTCCCCCGCCTCGCCATGTCCCGCGAGCGAGCCCGCGAAGTGATTGACGCCGGCCAGCAGGACGTAGGAGCCGCCGAACGGCAGGATGACGAAGCGCACGAGGAGGGCACCGATCCACGTGCCCAGCGCGAGGGCGGACAGACGCTGGAGCCAGCGCAGGTAGAACTCCCCGCGCCGGTAGACGCCCTCCACCCGCGCCGCGAGCAGGCGGTCCGCCCGCAGGAGCGCATCCCGGCGCAGCCACTGCACCGGCGACCTCACGGCCGGCAGTTTGCAGTCGTTCCCGGAGATCGCGTCCCGCAGGTCCCCCAGCCGCAGGCGTCCCCGCGCCGCGACCTCGTCCAGCAGGCTCTCCGCGGCCCGCCGGATGGCCAGGCGTTCCAGACGGGTGTTTCCGCGGAGCCCGCTCTCCTCGAGCGCGGACGAGACGAGCGGGCGCACACCGTCCCGCATCCTCTGCTCCGCCAGGGCCACCGTCCGCGCCAGGGCCTCTCCGAACTCGCCCGTCGCCAGACCCTCTCTCTCGATGCGCCGCACGGCCCGCGCCAGCCGGCGCCACACGAGGACTTCCCGCAGTCGCGGCAGGTCTCGCCGCACGGGCCGGCGGAAGCCGCTCCGCAGCCATCCGAGAATGTCCACCGCGTACACGCCGCGCTCCGATTCGACACAGCCTCTCTGCAGGTCGAACAGGGCCTTTCCGGCGGCACTGCGCGTCCCCGTCCCGGCCCGCGCGAGGAGTTCGTGGAGCCCCTTCCGCCAGGCCGGCCGGTCAAGCCCGGGGTACGCCGCGGCGAGCCGCGGCAGCAACTCCTCCAGCCGCTCGCGCGCGGACTCGGTCCGCCCCGCCCGCACCTCGAGGACCGCGGCGCGCACCGTGTTCCCGCGCCGCGAGGCCCGCACGGCCCGCTCCGCCAGTCCCCGCGACGGGTCCAGGTCGCGCGCGGACACCGGGGACTCCCCGGCGCGCGGCGCCTGCGCGGGCCCCGGTCCTTCCACGCCGCCCGGCGGCCGCGTCGTCGCCACCAGCGAGTCCGCGTCGACGAACCCCGCGAGGACCGCCTCGATCGCCGCCTTCTCACCCCCGGACGGGAACCACCGCGGAAGGCTCTCCGGCTCGAAGCGGGCGATCTCCAGGTACAGCGCCGCGAACTCCGTCCACTCCGCCACGTCGCCCCCGGGGGGCAGGAGGCACTGCTCGTGCCGCATGACCTCCCGCGCCTCGTCGAACACCACCTGCCCGACGCGGTCGATCGCCCGCCGCGCGTCCGCCGCGCTCAGGCCCGCCCGGAAGCGCGCTTCCAGCGCCGCGTGCACCGCGGCGTGGAACCGCGCCCGCCAAAGGGCGCGCCGCGCCGCCGGCCGCGTGTCCTCCCGGTCGCCCGCCACGAGGAGGAGGTCCCCCTCCGGCAGGTCCCCGGCCGTCACGCCCGCCTCGTCCGGCTCCACACAGGCGAGGAACACCGACCGCGGCACCGCGTAGCAGCGCTCGTGGGCCACCCGCACGAAGCCCGTCCGGATCCGCCGGTGGTGGCGGATGACGCGGCGCAGGATCCTCGCCGGCAGGACGAGGGTCGGGGCGGCGCCCGACAGAAGCGCGCGCGCGTCGTGCATTCCCCCGATCATGCCCTCCCGCCCGGTCAATCCAAGAAGCGCCGGGCCGATGTGGTAGAAGACGGGCTCCCGGAGGGTCGCGCGCCATGCTCACCCCGTTCTCTCCTGCCGAGGCCGAGCGTTTCCGGATGTACCTCAGGGCCTGCGCCTACGGCGATCCCGACCGGTTGCGGCGGCTCGGGTTCTCCGACCCGTCGATCCCCGGCCGGCACGGCGTCCCCCGACCCCGCCGGTCCGGTGCCGAGGAGCCCCCCCTGACGCTCCTCACCGACGCCTTCCTCCTCGGCCGCGCCGTCTCCTCCGCCGCCGCCCGCCGGGTCTTTTCCGCCGACTTCCTCGCCCTGTGCGGCTCGCACGGCCTCCTCGAGGAAGACGGGCCGGCCCTCCGCCCCACGCTGCGCCTCAGCCCCCTCGGAGACCTCCTCGTCGCCTCGGACCACTTCTCCGCCGCGGTGGGGCCCGACGCCGCCACCATCGTCCTCCCGCCGAACCCTCCCGCGTCGTACCTGCTCGACTTCGTAGTCCCGTGCCACGCCGAGGCGGCCCTCGACCTCGGCGCGGGCAGCGGCATCGTCGCGCTCTCGCTCGCCGGGCAGTGTGATCGCGTCCTCGCCACCGACATCAATCCCCGCGCGGGCACGTACACGGCGTTCAACGCCGCCCTCCACGGGCGCCGCGCCATCGAGTTCGCTCTCGGGGACCGCTTCGCGCCCGCGGCGGGCCGGGAGTTCGGCCTCATCGTCAGCAACCCCCCGTTCCTCCTCATTCCCCCCTCGGGCTTCCTCTACGGCTCGACCGGAAGCCCACTCGACGAGTTCTGCCGCGGCCTCGTGCGGTCGGCGCCCGCCCACCTCGTCGAGGGCGGCTTGTTCCAGATGATCTTCGAATGGGTCGAGATCGCCGGGCAGCCGTGGCCGGAGCGCCTGTCCTCCTGGTTCGAGGGCACGGGCTGCGACGCCCTCCTCCTCTCCGCGTTCGAGGAGACGCCGGAGCGTTACGCCGAGGCGCGGCTCTGCGAGCTGCCGTTCCTCTCCGACGAGGAGGACGACCGGCGCCTCTCCGACTGGACCGCCGCCTACCGCGCGGCGGGAGTCACGAGGATGCACGGGGGGCTCCTCGCGCTGCGCCGCCGCGTTGGACGGAACTGGGCGAAGTTCACCCGTCTCGCCCGGCGGCCGGAGGCACCCTTCGGGTCGGCCGTCCTCGCCGCCTTCGCCGCGCGCGACCTCCTCGACGCCCATCCCCGGGACGAGGATCTCCTCCCGCTGGCGCTCAGACTGGCCCCCGGCGTCCGTCTTGCCGTGGATCATGCGCCCGGCGCCGGCGCCTGGTCCGTTGCCGGCGCGCGCCTGCTCGCCCTCGGGCCGCTCACGGGCGACCAGCCGATCGCCCCGGACCTGGCGGAGTTCCTCGCCGCGTTCGACGGCACGCGCGACGTCCGCGCATTGGCCGCGGTCCTCGCCGCCCGGACCGGGATGCCCCTCGAACGCGCCGTCCCGGAACTCTGCGCGCTGGCCCGCCGCCTTCTCGAATCGGGCTACCTCTCGCTCGCGGCCTGAGCCCGCCGCCGCGCCGGAGCCCTCTCCCCGACCTCCAGGCGGAGCCGGCGGCCGAACACCCGGCGGAACGCCGGCGCCACGGTCCGCACGCCCCAGACCTCGAGTTCGCAGTGTGGCCCCGCCACGACCCGGAGGACCGCCTCCCCGCCCGCGGCTTCCGCGAACTCCGCCATGCGCACCACGCCCGTATGGCTCCGCTCGAGGACCTCCGCTACCCGCAGCAGGGTCGAGAGCGCGACGACCGCCTCGCGCGCGCGCCGGTCGAGGCCGCGGAGGCAGGCCTCCGCGACGTGCGGCACCCGTTTGCGGTGGAAACGCGCCATGCCGGCAACCATGACCGTCTCCCGCTGATCGAAGCCCAGCAGTTCCGCATTGCTGATCAGGTAGTGGGAGTGCAGGTGGTGGCCCCGGAACGAGATGAAGTTCCCTACGTCGTGGAGCAGCGCCGCGTGGCCGAGCAGTTCACGCTCTGCATCGCCGAAGTCGTGCAGGCCCACACGGAGGCCGCTGTCGAACAGGGACTGCGCGAGGGCGGCGACGCGCCGGCAATGCGATTCGTCGAGATGGCATTGCCGGAGCAGCTGGAGAACCGACCGCTCCCGCACGGAGAGCCGCAGGAACTGGGGGTATCCGGGGTGCCGCGCGAGGTCGTCGGCGAGCAGGCCGTGCTGCACGCCCCGGTCGGAGGCGAGGATCTTCTTGCGGCCGAAGGCCTCCATGGCCGCCTCGAGGATGGCCGCCCCGGCGACGATGATGTCGGCCCGCTCCGGGTTGATGCCCGGGACGTCCCTCCGCTCCGCCGCGCTGAGGCTCCGCAGGCGCGCGGCCACCCGGGTGAGGTCGCGGTAGCGCAGGACGGGCAGTCCGCCTTCGCGCTCTCCGCCGAAGGCCCGCCGCGCGATCTCCGTCAGGTTCACCACCGTTCCGGCACTGCCCACCAGCGCTTTCGGCTTCGCGCGGCGGACCCGCTCGGCCACCCGCAGCAGCTTCTTCGTCGCATGGCGCTTCATCCGCTCCCACGTGCGCTCCGGCACGGGTCCTGCGCCTCCGTCGCGCAGAAAGAGCGTCGTCAGCCGTATGGTGCCGAGCCCCACGCTGGCGAGGAGCCGCGGCTCCGCGCGCCCACCTACGGCCACCTCGGTGCTGCCGCCGCCGATGTCGATGAACGCCGCGCTGCCGCCGGCGAGATGCACCCCGCCCGAAACACCGAGGTACACGAGGCGCGCCTCCTCGCGCCCCGACACCACGTGCACGGTCACCCCCGCTTCCCGGCGCAGGCGGGTCAGGAACTCCCCCTGGTTTCGCGCCTCGCGCGTCGCGGAGGTCGCCACGGCCACGACCTCCCTGGCCCCGAACGCGCGCGCGACCCCCATGAACCGGCGCACGATGAGGACTCCGCGGTCCATGGCGCCCTTCGTCAGGACCCGCCGGCGGAACTCCCCCTCACCGAGACGGGCGGTCTCCTTCTCCTGCCGCAGGACCGCATGGGAGCCGTTGGCGTTGACCCGGACCACGAGGAGACGGATGGAGTTCGTGCCGATGTCGAGGAACGCGACGACGCGAGACGTTCGCTTCACCGTCAGTCCCCGAGCGCGTGCCAGGACCCGCGGTTGCGGATCAGCCAGTTCTGGGAGTCCATCGCTTCCTCGGAAGGGACCGGCGCCATCTTCACGTAGGTGCCGTCCGGCCGCATCGTCCGGGCCTTCACGTTGTCGCGCAGGTGCGGCTGCAGCATGTCGCGGATGACCGCCGCCCGGATCCGCGGGTCCTTCACCGGCACCAGCGCCTCGACGCGCGAGAAGAGGTTGCGCGGCATGAGGTCGCTGCTGCCGAGGAGGACCTCCTCCTCGCCGCCATTGCGGAAGTAGTAGATGCGGGCGTGTTCGAGGAACCGACTGACGATGGACGTCTCGCGGATGTTCTCCGAGACGCCGGGGATGCCCGGCCGCAGCGTGCACAGTCCCCGGACGTTGAGGTCGATCTTCACGCCGGCCATGGAGGCCCGGTACAGCGCCTTCACCACGTCCCGCTGCACGAGGCCGTTCAGCTTCAGCGCGATGTAGCCGTCCCCTTTCTGCCGGTGGGCCTCGACCTCCCGATCGATGCGGGCGAGAACCTCCTCCCGGAGGTTCGTCGGCGCCACGAGGAGCCGCTTGTAGCGGGAGATCCGCGAGTACCCCGTCAGGAAGTTGAAGAGGTTCGCGAGGTCCTCGCCGACCTCGGCGTCCGCCGTGAGGTAGCCGATATCGCCGTAGACCCTCGTCGTCACGGCGTTGTAGTTGCCGGAGGAGAGGTGCGAGTAGCGCACCATGCCGTCGCGCTCCCGGCGCACGATGAGGAGCAGCTTCGCGTGGACCTTGTAGTCCACGAGACCGTACACGACGTGGACTCCGGCGTGCTCCAGGGCGCGCGCCCAGCGGATGTTGTTCTGCTCGTCGAACTTCGCCTTGAGTTCGACGATGGCCGCCACGTCCTTCCCGTTCTCCCGCGCCTCCATGAGGGCGTCGATGACCGGAGACCGCGGATCGATGCGGTACAGGGTGATCTTGATGGCCAGGACGTCCGGGTCCTTCGCGGCCTCGCGCAGGAGGTTCAGCAGCACCCCGAACGAGTCGTACGGGTGGTAGAGGACGTAGTCGCGCCGCCGCAAGGCGGCGAAGACGTCCTTGCCGTCGGCGAGTTCGGGGGGTGTGAACGGGATGAACGGCGCGTCCTTCAGGTCCGGGCGGTCCAGTTTCAGAAGGGCCCAGAAGTCCACGAGACCCAGCGGGCGGTCGACCTTGAAGACGAGATATGGCGGGAGCCCGAGTCGTTCGGCGAACAACTCCTTCAGCCGGTCGGGCATCGTGCGATCCACCTCGAGCCGCGAGGGCATTCCGACACGCCGCGTCTCGATGCTGTCCTCCACGGCGGTGAGCAGGTCCGAGGCCTCGTCGAGGACGATCTCGATCTCCGCGTCCCGGGTGATGCGGAACGGGTAGGAGTTCATCACCTCGAGCCCCGGGAACAGCACGTCGAGGTGGGAAGCCACGAGGTCCTCGAGGAACACCATCTCGACCTGGGAGGCGTCGTCGCCCTTCGCCGCGTCGTCCGCGGGGACGCGCACGAACCGCGGGAAGAGGCCCGCGGGGACCTTCACGCGCGCCAGGCGTTCACCCTTCTCGGGGTCGTTGATGACGACGGCGAGGTTCAGGCTCAGGTTCGAGATGAACGGGAAGGGGTGCGCGAGGTCCAGGGCCAGCGGCGTCAGTGCGGGGAAGATCGACTTCTCGAAGTAGGTCCGGAGCGCCGCCCGCTGCTTCTTGCCCAGGTCCTTGATCCGCCGGATGTGGATGCCGGCGGCCTCGAGCGCGGGGAGGAGCCCGTCCTTCCAGCACTGCGCGTGGCGGTCGAGCAGCGGCATGAGGATCTCGCGGCAGGCAAGCAGCTGCTCCTGCGGCTTCATGCCGTCGGGGGGCGCCTTCAGGGCACCTCGCTGCACCTGGCGCCGCAGCCCCGACGCTCTCACCATGAAGAACTCGTCGAGGTTGCTGCCGCAGATGGCGAGGAACTTCACCCGCTCGAGAAGCGGGTGCGCCGGGTCCATGGCCTCCTCGAGAATCCGCTCGTGGAACCGCAGCCAGGAGACTTCCCGGTTCACGAAGAGCGAAGGATCGTCGAGCGAGGGGACCGCCGGCGGGTCTGCCGGCGCGGGCGCGCCCGTCGCCGCCGCATCGGGTTTCACGCTGACCTCGGTGCCGGACATGGCCCGCCTCCTTCCCGCCAGGACTCCGTAACCCGGAATCCTCCCCCGAACGGCCGCCCCCTGCAAGCCTTCTCCCGCGGGATTCGGTTGCCCTCGCCCCCCCTAACCCCGCCTCCATGAATATTTTAAGGAGTCCTAACGATCTCTTCATGCTTCGCCCACCGCGGTTCCCGGACCGTCGGACAGGCGCCGTCTCGGACCGGCCGGGCGGCGGCTCCGCAGCCCGGCGCTGCCCGGCCGTTTCCCGGCATCTCCGCCCCTGATGCCCGGCTCGCGTCTCGTCCTCGCCCACCGGATGCCGCCTGGTCGCGGGCCCGGCAGCATCGGCGCCCTGCCCCGCGCCGACGACATCGCACAGGCATTCGCGGAGGCCTCTCGACTCCGGCAGATCACGGCAGGCTGATCGGCCCATGTCCCGTGGAGCCTGACGCCGCACCGCCGCAGGCCCATCACTACTGCCCCGGCTTGCCGGCACGCGGTAGGCTGATGGGCGGATGCTGCGCCTGTTCGTCATTGCGGGAGTCGTGATCGTCGTCGTCGCGGCAGCGGCGCTGACGTGGGTCGCGCTCGACCTGCCGCCGCCCCGGCTCGTCCTCGCGCACGGCTTCCCGCCGGCGGGCGGGCCGACGGGGCGGAGGATGGAGGTCGAGGGAGTGACCTTCGTGGAGATCGGGACGGGCTATTTTCGGATGGGGTCGTGGTTCAGCTGCCAGCGAGGGGACGCGCTCGGGCGGGTGTGCCAGGCGTTCGGGTTGCCGTGGGGGAAACAGCCGCAGGAGAGCGGTGACGAGGTGCCGGTGCGGTGGGTGGAGATCCGGCAGCCCTACTGGATCGCGGAGACGGAGGTGACGAACGCGCAGTACGAGCGGTTCGACCCGGAGCATGAGCGCGACTGGCCGGAGGACGACGACCCGGCGACGAGAGTGAGCTGGGACGATGCGCGGGCGTACTGCGACTGGCTCGCGAAGAGATGCGGGCTCCCGGTCCGGCTGCCGAGCGAGGCGGAGTGGGAGAACGCCTGTCGCGCGGGCTCGGAAGGCGAGTACGGCTTCGGGGATGACGAGAGGAGGCTCACGGAGTACGCGTGGTTCGATGAGAACTCGGAGGACCGGGCGCACGCGGTGAAGACGAGGCGCCCCAATGCGTGGGGGCTTTTCGACCTGCACGGGAACGTGTGGGAGTGGTGCGAGGACACCTACCACCAGGACTACAAGGGGGCGCCGGCGGACGCGCGGGCGTGGACGGAGGGCGGAGAGGTGTGGGAGCCAGGCGCCGCGCCGGACCGGGTCCTCCGCGGCGGGGCCTGGAACGGGGCGGCCGTCTACTGCCGTTCCGCGGACCGCGACTGGGACCACCCCGACGTCCGCTGGGGCAGCCTCGGCTTCCGCCCCGCCTGCGGGCCATTGGACCCTTGATCCATCGGGCCACTGGCCCGGCCCCGGCGAGGCGTGCGCAGCCGCCGCCGGGGCGTGGTGGCGCGGCCTGCCGGCGCGCGGTAGGCTGATGAGCGGATGCTGCGCCTGTTCGTCATCGCGGGAGTCGTGATCGTCGTCGTCGCGGCGGCGGCGCTGACGTGGGTCGCGCTCGACCTGCCGCCGCCCCGTCTCGTGCTCGCGCACGGGTTCCCGCCGGCGGGCGGGCCGACGGGGCGGCGGATGGAGGTCGAGGGCGTGACCTTCGTGGAGATCGGGACCGGTTACTTCCGCATGGGGTCGTGGTTCAACTGCCAGCGAGGGGACGCGCTCGGGCGGATCTGCAAGGCGTTCGGGTTGCCGTGGGGGAAACAGCCGCAGGAGAGCGGTGACGAGGTGCCGGTGCGGTGGGTGGAGATCCGGCAGCCTTACTGGATCGCGGAGACGGAGGTGACGAACGCGCAGTACGAGCGGTTCGACCCGGAGCATGAGCGCGACTGGCCGGAGGACGACGACCCGGCGACGAGAGTGAGCTGGGACGATGCGCGGGCGTACTGCGACTGGCTCGCGAAGAGATGCGGGCTCCCGGTCCGGCTGC
>JADHED010000091.1_pt1 | contig 124503 bp, 126 predicted proteins | sample 8952041 | NCBI WGS metagenome assembly JADHED01 (sample SAMN16124423, study PRJNA663239) | bioreactor sludge metagenome | isolation source: sludge (control) | place: India:Bengaluru | collected 2018-09-08 | reverse complement strand
TTTGTGTGCTTGGTAGGACGTACAAGATTCGAACTTGTGACCAACGGATTAAAAGTCTGAAAAATGTGGATTTTGTTGGATTTCTTAAAACTGGCAATGATCCGTAAGTTGTTGATTTTTATACAAATAGAGTCCAAAATAGTCCGTTAACGATGATTGTCATCAGAAAAAATTCTGGCAATAATCTGGCAACAGGCAATTAGACGGGCTCAAAATTGGCAACGAATCTGGCAACGAAAACACCCGGTCAAATCATCAATGAAATGCCGGTTAGCGTCTTCACGACGCTGACAAAAATCAAGCCGACAGGCGCTCTGCAAGTTCGCAAGCAAGCCGCTGGCGCAGCAGTCTTCTACTGGCGCTACAGCATGGGTTCAGCCAGCGAGCGAGTGAAGATCGGTGTTTACGATCCAGCCGCCGCGCCGAAGAGCATGACGCCCACAGAACGTGGCTACTCATACGCTGCAGCCGTTCGTGCAGCAGAGGCCCTGGCCATTGAGCATCACGAGCACAAGCAAGACGGCGGGCGCCCTGCCCTCGTCGCGGCTAAGAAAAAAGCGCACGCCAAATTGGAAGCGGCCAAAACCGAGGCCGAACATTTCACGCTCAAGAGTCTGCTGATTGATTACGCCAACCATTTGGAGGCACTCGGCCGCGTCGCACACAAGGATGTGCGCAGCATCTGCAAAGTGCACATTTTCGAGCCATGGCCGGAAGTGGCTGCACTGCCCGCAAACCAAGTGACCGGCGAACAGATAGCAGACATGATGCGCCGCGCTCTAGAGTTGGGTAAAGGTCGCACTGCGAACAAGTTGCGCAGCTATGTACGCGCCGCATATCAAATGGCCAGAGCGTCGCGCTCAAAAGCCAGTATCCCGGTGCGGTTCAAGGCCTACAAAGTCACCGCCAACCCCGCCGCCGACACCGAACCGGATGAAAGCGCTAACAAAGCTGACAAGCGGCCATTGACCACCGCCGAGTTGAAACTCTACTGGCGTGCCATCAAGGCTGCGCCCGGGTTTCGTGGTGCCGTTCTTCGGCTGCACCTTCTGACAGGCGGTCAACGCATTCAGCAATTGGTTATGCTGCGCACGGACAACGTCACGGGAAACGTTATCACGCTCTATGACGGTAAAGGGCGCCCAGGCAAACCTGCACGGCCTCATACCGTTCCACTCATACCGCAGGCAGCAGCAGCTATGCTGGAATGCAAACCTCAGGGCGTCTATGCGATTAGTACAGACAAAGGTGAGACCCATTTGGCGGCAACGACGCTAAGCGCATGGGCGACAGAGGCGGCGCATGCGCTGCCGGAATTTCAAGCCAAGCGCATTCGCTCCGGCGTAGAAACAATTCTTGCCAGCGCGCGTATTAGCTCTGAAATTCGAGGACGCCTACAGTCTCATGGCATCGCGGGAGTGCAAGCACGTCATTACGACGGACACGACTACATGGAAGAAAAGCGCCAAGCGCTGGAGACTTTGTTTCAGCTTCTGGATGCCCCAGAAGTGACGTGTCCTTAATAAGTAGACGTCATTTGCCCCCCTGCTCGCATGGCCAACATCTGTTCTTTCGCGCGAAAAACAGAGACGCATGTGCCACGCGCTGTTTCCCTGAACTTGCCCTCTTCCATTATTCCTTGAATTGTCCATAATGGACGACTCTTTGCACATGCACGAACTTCAGCCATGAATCACGAGAACTCACTAGCTTTGGCGTAGCAGATTTCCTGCTACGCCGAGAGCGATCCTAGGAGTTTTCTATGGTTGAATTTTCGACCGGGGCTGTTCACGCCTCTAATGGTCACACCAACACCCAAAAGTCGGGTTCCTTGTACTTGGGCTTCGATGCAAAGCTCAATCGTTTTCTGTTCATCAAAGGGAATCAAAAATTCCATGGAGATGGACGTCTCCTGAAGATTCTTGGTCAGTCCGGGAAAAAGAGCTTCTTGCGTGAAGTCCGGTGCACTAAGGAATCTCCGGTCAAGGTCTTGTCTGCAGGCGAAGGCTTCGACTGCACTGGGGCTAAATCCGGTCAACGTTATCGCTTTCAGGGTGTACTGACTCTTCAACACGCGAAGTCCAGCAAAGACAAGCCGCAGTCTTCTCAAACTGGCAAGGTGCGTCACGTACAGAGTAAGGCTCCGTACATGACCACAGTGGGGCCGCAGAAGTCTCCTCCTCCCGTGGCTGCCGAACATCTGGCGCGCACTATTGTCGAAGTTGATCTGGTGCCGCCGGATGCGATCCAGATGACGGCGAACACATCTCCTTCTGCTCATTCCACGGCACTGCCTGCCGAACACCTGAAGCGGCCCCTGCGCGCGCGCTCCGCCAACTACGCGGTCGAACTTGAGCGTATCGGTCTCGCCCGTGCTGCGGGGCTGGATCCCGATGTACGCATGGAGTTCATATCCCTTTTCCTGAACGAGTCGCGCGCCAACATCTACCGCAAACTCAAGCTCGGCCAATTCCCTAAGCCAGTGAAACGTGGTCGCGGCAGCTTCTGGCCCATGTCCACTATTGAGGCTTATAAGGCTGGCAAAACTTCGGAGGCTGTCCATGCGTAAAAAAACAGCACAACAGCGCCCCGCCCCTCGTTGCTTGACCCTTGGTCTATCTGAAATTCCCTATGGGCTGACCATCGTGAACGTCAAGGCACCGGAATCTCTCCCCTACATTCGGTATGCCCTGACGCGGCAGACGCTCACCGCCGATAACAAACTGGGGCCGCCCATGCCAGCGGTCGCAAAGGTTCTGTCTCTCTATGCTGGCACGACGCGCTCTATCGACCAGGCAAAAATGCTGGAGCAGGCATTCATTACGTCATGCGCCACGTCGGCAGAGCACGAATACCGCGCCGTCGGGAGCAATATTGGCTTTGATTGGACTTGCAACGAAGGCCTGTGCACGCTGCTGCCAATCATCGAAGCAACACAGGGCTGGACCATTGTGGAGCAACGCGCCGCAGGGCAAGACACAACGACCATGGCCGAAGGACTGATCCGCATTGACAACGCCGCTCAGAGAGCAAAGACCCGGGTAATGCTCCTGCTCATCGGTGCACTGGGACAGGGGCTGGAACGGTTGTGTCAGGAGTTTCTGGAAGTCTCTGCATGCGAGCCGAACCCGGGGGCTGAGTTGGCCTTTGTCGTGGACTGCCTCGGCTTGAAGGACGTCCACACTCTGGGCGTTGGCAAGATCATGTGCACTATCCGCCAGACCAAGTGCGGGCTGAAAATGTCCGGCAGCGCATTCGTATCCGAGTCGCTGACGGTTCGATACATGGCGCAGATGCGCGCCAATGGCCAGACCTTTGAAGCGATTGGCCGCGAGGTAGGTCTCGATAGGTCCAATGTCTATCGCGGTCTTCAGGGTATTCGTTTGCCGACTGCCAAAGTAATGTCTCAAGAGAAACGCGCTCTCTGGCTGGGCACGGTGAAGCAAGGCGCGGCGGCCAAAGGCTGAATGGCTGTCGGCGACTAGCGCTGTGAACGTGTTGCGCGGCTCCATTGTGAGCCGCGCAACGCGCGCAACATGCAAAAAGGAAGCATTAGCGGCCTTGCCGAGATCGAGGAAATTCTCGGACCAGCGGCATGGGTGTCTGAGTGCAATTGAGCATGCACAGCACCCTGATTTTTGATCCACACGCACCAATTCGACTGACTCTAACAAGAGTGTGATTGAGCTATGTGATGTGTGTGAGATATGTGATCAGTACCAGCAATTAGCAGTACCAACACGACTCACCACCAGCAGCAAATTACCGCCACATTAGCGCACTAGAGCACGCGGCGCGAAGCCCGCTTCCGCGCATCAGAGGCGAATTTTTGCTGCACCGACCACTGACTGCACCAACTGGCTTCAGCAGCCATCTGCACTCAGGGCCAAAAAACAAAACTGTAAATAACTTGTGCATCAGCAGCATGGTGCACAGCGCCTGATTGCACTCACACGGAACAGCATGCCCACCCGGCAATAACGTTCATGCCAGTGCGTGTGCGGCGCCAACCACATGCAGCAGATGCAGTCGATGTGCCTGAGAGCCATCGGTTCCATCCATCAAGTCTTGAAAGCAGTGATATGAAAATCCGTCCCGTTGTTCTGCAACCTACTCCCCAACCGCCCGTTGTCGATGGTCTGGCCTTCATCTTGGCTTGGTCCTATGACCGCATTGATCAAGATGCGGTGCTCCAGAAGCTGCGCAGCAGCATCGTCAAGCTGATCGAAGCCGGGATATGCGAGCGTGCCTATCTGGGCAAGTCCCGGTATCGTGAGAACTTCAACATCTTGCTTGGCGGTGGCAGCAAGGCACTGGTACAGATCGGCGCCGTTGACACTGTTCGGCAGAAGGGCGGCATTCGCATTGAGTGCAACCCCGCAAAATTTGCAGATGGCGATGCCCAGCAAATTCACCGTGTCATGCGCGGCCTTATCGGTCGTCACGAGTACAACGAGTTGATGTGTCGCCCGCTGTTAAACGTCATCCACTTTGCGGTGGACATTTACCATGCCGCGCTCAACCGGATGCTGGTGCGCTACGACAACGGCCAGCGCATGAGCGTGATGGCAAAGCGCGTTGGCAAGGGCGGCTTTATCGAAGGCTACAACTTCGGCAGCGTCAGCAGCGACTACGAGACAACCGCCTACAACAAGCAGCAAGAGCTTGTTCATGCCGCGATCTTGGCGATTGCCCAGTCTGGTTCGTCAGGCTTCAACGACGATCCGCTAAAGGCCAACAAGATCAAACAGTTGAAGCGAGTGCTCGGCGGCCCCGAGATCGTTCGCGTTGAAGTGCGCGGTAAGAAAATGCGCGGCCTGCCTCTGTGGAAGCTGTCGCAACAGACCAACCGCTTTGCCCGTTTCCACTTTGCCGATCTGTCAGCTGGTGGCGCAGAGCTTGACCCGCTGACCGAAAAATCGTTTCTTGCTATGTGCCGTCAAGACGGTGTCAAAGCTGCTCTGGAGGCGTTCAAGCACACCGAGCACGCGCGCAAGGTGCATGCGTTCTGGCGCAGCCGCCAGGCTGCATGGTGGAAAGTGGAAGAGCTGTGGCAGCAGGCATGTGATGCTCTCCGCGAGACCCACATGTTCCCGCGAGAAGCGTTCGAGCCGCCGGACAGTCAAGTCAAACAGACGCACAAAAAACGCCGTCGCGTTCGCTGAGCAACCAATCGGCCGGATCGTTTTTGAGCGCTTTCCGGCCGTCGCGGCACCACCAGCACCAGCCGTACAGAAAAGTGCGCTTGCTGGCCGTTCTGGTTGCGACAAACGGCATGTCGAACATCAGAATTTGGTCCGCCAGCAGGAGTCTCTCTGGCCGAAGTCCAGCAGCGTCCAGCACAGCGATACGCATGCGTCGGTTACATGGTGGCTGTTACCAGTGGCAAAAACCTCTTTGGCGCCGCCCATCTCGCAGCGGCACCCCTATGCACTTTGACAGCCTTCATCGCATAGCTTAAAATGTGTACACACTGATTCACAAATAAGGAGTTAGGCCATGGAAGCCACAAAAGTAGGAATCCGCGAGTTCCGCGCGGACTTGGCCGAATACATCGCGGCCAGCAGCCCTGTTGCGGTGACTCGCCACGGCCAGACAGTGGGCTACTTTATCCCCGTGCACGGCCAGGCTGAGGCGGATTTGGTGGCTCTGAAGAAAGCTAGTCAGTCACTCGATAAGCTGTTATCTGCGCAGGGTGTGGATGTAGAGGTCATAGTTGCCGACTTCAAGAAAGCCCGCAAGAAGAGCGCTCCTGCCACCAGTGCCAAGGCCAAATGAGCAGCGCGGCCATCGTTCTGGATGCCAACATCCTGATTCGTGCAGTGCTGGGCAAAAGAGTCCGAGAACTGATTCAGGCGCACGCTACCACCGTCAAGTTTTTTGCCCCCGATGTGGCGTATGCAGACGCACGGAAATACCTGCCCGCGTTGCTGACAAAACGAGGCGTTGATCCTATTCCCGCCATGCTGGTGCTTGATGCACTTGAGCGCATCGTCCACCCCATGGATATGGAGGTTTATGGAGGACTCCAGCAGCAGGCGCTGCGCCGCATCGAGATGCGTGATGCTGACGACTGGCCGGTGCTAGCGTGTGCGATGGTACTTGGCTGCCCGGTTTGGACAGAGGATGCAGACTTCTTCGGAACTGGCGTTGCAACCTGGACTACAGACCGGATCGCGCTTTTCCTGGGTAAGTGATGGCTGAGTGGTTGCATCAACCTAATGCAAGACGGTTGCCTCTATTTTGAATTGGGCTTGAAGGAGTTACGCAAATGAAAACTCGTCTTGTTGGTAGCTCTGAAGTGCATCGCGGCTCTGGCAATGTGTTTGCCGACCTGGATCTAGCTGATGTCGAAAAGCTCAAGATCAAAACCGGACTGGTCGTCGAGATCAGAAAGGCTATGCGCAGCCGGTGCCTGACGCAGCAAGAGGCGGCGAAGCTGATGGGCATCACGCATCCCAAAGTCTCCGACATCATGCGCGGCGACTTCAGCAATCTGTCCGAACGCAAGCTGATGGACTGCCTCACTCGGCTGGGCTATGACATTGAGATCAAGGTGCGGCTTGCCAAGTCGGAAATCAGGCATCTGATGCTCGCCTCTACCTGAGGAGTGGGCGCGTCTCGATAACACAGGGAGTTTATTTACAGTCCAGCCCCCTGCATGCATGCTCATTGCACCGTCGGCCTGCTCCGGGCGAATATCATTCGGTGGATGCTTGTAACGGTTCGAGACTTTGTCTGTCAAAACCCAGGACTGAAGGCGAGAACGATTGCGTCTCGTCTTGGGTTCGAGCGCCCCGTGGTTAATGCGTTGCTACATGCGCACAAGGACACATTTCAGCAAGATGAGGCCTCATGCTGGTCATTGCTGGCGCCAGCGGAACTGCAAGTTGAATTTGGGGGCAAAACTTGGCTCACCGCCAAGGATGTCGAGAGATTGCTGAGTAAAGCTGGTTCTCCTCTGGATTCCCCGTGTCAGCGGGTGGTGTTCAGCCTAAAAGCGAGTTCTCGCATGATGCTGGAGGCGCTGGCGCGATTGCTAGCCCTCAGCAACCAACTCTCTCATGCTGGTAAGACGGTGATTCTGGACTTCACAGAGTCACGAAGTACCGCAACTTACCTGGATCGGTTGGGCTTCTTCGATCACCTGAATCGCACTATTCAGGTGTTACCGATACGGTCGAGGCGAGGGCTGTCTAGGCAATATAGGGGGAACAACGATGGTCTTATTGAGTTCCGGGCGATAGATCCAGCCCAAGAAGAAAGCGAAATTCCACTGTTGCTTGAGCGAAGCTTTGTTGCGTGCGCAGGCGACAGCTATTCAGTTGCCGTGATGACCATTTTGTCCGAGTTGTACTCCAATGTCTTGGAGCACTCTGGTGCAAGTACACCTGGTTTTGCGGGGCTTCAGTTCTACAAGGCGACGCATCACATCCAAGCGGTGATTTCGGACAGCGGTCTGGGCATAGTGGGGACGCTAGGCTCTGTGATTGAGCAGCGCTACCCCAAGGTGGCGCAGAAGATCGCTGCCTCGAAAGATCACGCTGGAGTGGCGCTTCTCAAGGAGGTTTTTTCATCTGGGCGGATCAGTCAAGTGGACGCCGAAGGTCGGGGGCTGGGCTTGAGACGATCTCGCGACTTTGCCAAGAAGTTTCGGGCTCGGATCTCTGTTCGACAACGTGACTTTGAGCTGCGAATCCATCATTCCAATGATCAGGTGACATTCACGCATGACACCAACTTGGTGAGGATCGATGGGACGCACATCTGTTTTGACTTCATGCTTGACGCTCCTGGAAACGCTCTTTAAACTGATAAAATGAACCAGAATTCCATTGTCGTGAAACTTCGCGACTTCACGGACAGTGACCGTCCGTTCGGCAATAGCCAAGGGAAGGCTGTTTTCCGTGATCTGGCAGACTTTGTTGAGGCCCACCCGACCGTCCGAGTGTTCGGGGTATCCCTTGATGGAATTGAGGCCACAGACGCCTCGTTCCCCCGAGAGAGCGTGATTTCCCTCGCCAAGCAGCTTCGTGGCGAAAGAGGGATCTATCTCACGGACCTACACAACAGAGACTTGATCGATAACTGGAGCTATGCGGCTCTGGCTAAATCCCAGCCCCTGGTTGTCTGGAATGAACATGCATTCGAGGTGATCGGGCCCGAGATGAACCAGGCGACCAAGACGCTTGTCAACTACGTGCTGGAGAAGGGTCAAGTCACGACTTCCCAAGTTGCCGCAGATCTCGGTCTGTCGGTTCAAAATGCCAGTACAAGGTTGAAGAACCTGGTCCAGCAGGGCTATTTTCTACGCATCGAGGAAGTGGCCGAGACGGGTGGTATCGAGTTCAAGTACCTCGCCATAAAGCAATCTGAATAAACAGCTTGCTTTAAGCAGACCTTGGTGCTAACCTTTGCACCAAGGTCTCAGCAGTGATGTTGCGGCCGAAGTTAAACAGATTCATTTAAGCAGATTGAAAGGATCCTGCAATGAACACCGATAGTCAGTCCGCGACAAGCAGTCAGCACGAAATTGACACCCATGCAGCGGCTTCCGCCGTGCATGAAATTCACCTGATCAGCGATGAGCAATGCACCGTGCGCGTATGTACCTCACCCAACGCGCATGAGGTGCTTGGTGAACACATCCTCTCTTTAGTGGGGCTCCCCGCCACGCCCGATCAGATCGTGCTTCAGTTGCTTCACGAAGGGGGAATGGAGAGCATCCGGCTTGATGAGCGGATCAACTTGGCACTAGGGAACACGTTTGTTATTTCCTCGGGCGATCGGGTGTACCGCTTCACCATCAACGGAAAGCCGTATGAGTGGCCGCATCGATTCATCTCTGGAGAGTTACTGCGAATGCTTGCGGGTAACCGTCCTCAGACGGTGATTGAATTGAGCGGTCCGCAAGACGTGGTTGAGGTCGCCGTCAACGAGCGTGTAGATTTGACTCTTCCTGGTGTTGAGACGTTCGTGTCGCGGATCAAGCCACAGACGTGGACGTTGTCTATCCAAGGCGTCTTGCTGGAGTACACCCAGCCGGAGGTCAAAGTGGCAGACGCCATGGCGCGAGCGGGCTATGACCCGAACAAGTCGTGGCACATCTATCTCATCGTGCATGGCCAGCCAAAGCAGGAGATCACGGGCGACTTTGTTGTAGACCTGCGCCAGCCTGGCATCGAGAAGATCCGGCTCATGCTGCGAGACGTCAACAACGGGGAATGCAATTCGCTTGCGCCAGCTCGCGCCTTCCAACTTCTCCCCAAGGATCACCAGTACTTGGACGCGCTGGGTCTCAAATGGGAGACAGTGATCGAGAACGATGCAGTTGTCGGCGCCACGCGACGCTGGCTGCTTATCTATGACTACCCCCTACCTGGGGGCTTTTCGCAAACCAAGGTCCAACTGGCATTGGAGATTGTGCTGGACTATCCAGCTGCCCAGATCGACATGTTCTATTTCCTGCCCTTTGTCTCGCTGGCCAATGGTCAGGAGGTTCCCAGTACCCAAGTGCGAGCAGTGATCAAAGGGGCGACCTTTCAGGGGTGGTCGCGCCATCGCAATGGGGCGAGTGCTTGGGATCCGAATTCAGACAGCGTGCAGACGCAACTGGCTTTGGTTGAATCTTGTATGACCAAGGAGCTGGGCGAATGATGCCCGCCACAACGCTGAGCATGACGCAGGCAGCTCACGGGCAGTTGTTGGCTCATCTGTTTCCGGGTGATGGTAGGGAAGCCGCCGCCGTACTGGTGTGCACACGTGTACCCGAACCGCGTGTGCGACTGCTGGTGAAAGACTTCATCTTGGTGCCATATCACGCCTGCCGTCGTCGAACAGAAAATTCCCTTACTTGGCCCGGTGCGTACATCGAGGCTGCGGTTGACCTTGCCGAGTCAGCTGGGCTGAGCGTCATCCTGCTGCATTCCCATCCAACTGGTTACCCGGATTTCTCGCGCGTCGACGATGAGAGTGATGAAGCTGTGATTCCCTGCATCCAGGCGGCAGTCACAGCGGACCATGGCTCAGCAGTGATGTTGCCAGATGGCCGGATCTTGGCTCGCATGTACGGGCCCAACGGGAAGGTGACACCAGTTGACCTGGTGTCGGTTGCGGGGGATGACTTGTGCTATTGGTGGCGTGATGGGATTGCTTTCCCTGCGTTGCGCCCAATGGCGTTCACTCCCTCAATGAGCCAGGAGCTTGGGCGTTTGACGGCGTGCATCATTGGTGTTTCTGGTACGGGCTCCGTGACCGCAGAACAGGTGTGTCGACTGGGCTTCGGGCGGGTGATCGGGATCGATCATGATCGCGTTGAAGAGAAGAACCTCAACCGAATACTGAACACCACTCTGGCTGATGCAAAAGGCGCGCAAACCAAGGTCCATGTGTTTGCCGATCGCATCAACCTTTTGCGGTCAGATCCCTTCTTCACGCCGATTGACGCTGATGTGATGACCAGGCGCGCGGTGCTTGCGGCGTCTCAAGCAGATGTCATTTTTTGTTGCGTCGACAAACTTCGCGCGCGGATGGTTGCAGATCGCCTGGCTGCGGCGTTCCTGCTACCGTTGATCGACGTGGGTGTAGCCATTCCCACACGCGCGACCCCCAACGGATTGGCCATTGCGGAAGTCACTGGACGGGTGGACTATGTGTTCCCAGGTGGGAGCAGCTTGGCTGATCGCGGCGTCTACACATCTGCATCTCTGCATGCCGAGGCACTTGCAGAGGCAGACCCGGCAGCACATGCCGATCAAGTCAAGGCAGGCTACATTGATGGCATGCCCGAACAAGCTCCCTCGGTGATTACGCTCAACATGCGAGCCTCCAGCGCATGCGTCATGGAGTTCATCGCCAGGGCATACCCATTCCGGCAGCAGTCCAATCGCGGCTTCGCGCGCACGCGCTTCATGCTCGCAGAAGCATTTGAAGAGCATGAGGCTGAATCGGCATGTGCTGCCGGATCGACCCCATTGCTGGGCGCAGGTGCTGCGGAGCCTTTGCTTGGACTGCCGGTGCTTGGGCCGCAGGAGCATGAATGAGCAAGCTGAAGGTTGCTTGGCTCAGACTGACTGAGTGGTGGGCCGGTCCTCGAAAAGTGATTGAGGTGCAGGGCGAGTTGCCGCCTGATCAACTGCCGTCGAGAGATTTGGTGTTGCTGCGTGAAGGCGGGGAGGTATGGTCGGTCATGATGCGTTGCCCTTGCGGATGCGGCCAACCAGTTGAGCTTCCGCTAATTCGTGAGGCTTGCCCCCGCTGGAGTCTGCGTGTGGATAAAAGTGGGTATGCCACTTTGGCACCCTCTGTTTGGCGGCGAGAGGGGTGTCGAGCGCATTTCTTTGTTAGGGGTGGAAAAGTCGTCTGGGTCTGACTGCCTTGAGCGAGGCGAGTCAAAGAATACCTAGTGCTACACAGGCGGCGGACGGTCGCTATTCGCGCAGCGATTCAGCCAGCGCGTTTGTCGGCATTTGTTTGAAAAATTACATCGCTCCCGCGAAATGGTGACTGGCTATTTGCAGACAGCCACCCCAATACGTATCGCGAAGCAGCGGGAGACGTGGCAAAGATGAGTGCGCGAAAGCTCAACCGTCAGAGCAAACTCGGAATCTTTCTTCTTGCTACGGGACGGATGTACTTAGCGAGGGTCACGTCAGACTTGTGCCCAGTCTGCTCTCGTATCTGCCACGGCTGCAGTCCTTTCTCTGCTGCGCTCGTGCAATAGCCAGCCCGCAAGCTGTGGCCGCTGACCTTTTTCGAGTCACCGCCAACGCGCGCGACAGATGCCTTCACCACTAGCGCCACAGACTGCGCAGATAAACCATGCGGTGCAACACGGTCATGGCGGCTGACGGCGCGAAACACAAACCCTTCAGTGATTTCAGATGCTTGCAGCCAGCGCGTCAGGGCGCGCACTGGACAACGCTCGCCATTGGCGTGCGGGATGAATACTGTACGGCCGTGGCCATCTTGATCGGTCTTGCTGGATGGTAGAAAAATCTCCACGCCATTAGTCAGGTAGGTCAAATGCTCCACACGCACAGCCACAAGCTCCGACCTACGCATTGCCGATGCAAAACCCACTAGCAGCAAGGCACGATCCCGCGCAGCTTTGATAGGCATCTTCTGCCGGTCAACCATCACCAGCGCCGCCAGCAGATCATCTTTGATCATCGGTTGAACTTGCCGTTGCTTTGTGCCCAGTGTCCGACGAATGCCCTGCATCACGCGCTTCACGGTCTCGCTTCGGGCCGGGGATTCCAGATTCTTCTCGAGGTGAGCTTTGTGGATCGAGGTCACCCGGCGTTCCAAGGTGGCCACCGACAATTTTTCCGCGCACTGGGCCAGGTATTCGGCCAGAACCGTTGGGCCGGCCGGAATGTTCCCGCCGTTGGCAAAAAAATGCTTCAGATCAGAGGCATATGCGCGCTTGGTGGCGGCTGACTGGCTTGCTGCTATGAACTGCTTGGCCGTAGCTGAAAAACCGCTCAGAACGCCCTCTGGCGGCGTTTGCGGTGTGGTGTTGGATGCGGTGGTGCGGCGAGCAGACAAAGCTGCGCCAGCGCCCTCCTGCGGAGTGCGAATTTTCTTCATAAAGAGTCCTATGGACGGGTTGGAAAAACAATAAAAAACGGCCCGCAAATGGGGCCGTTTTTGGTGGTTATCTGGCAGTCGATAACTGTGTCTTATCGCTACCTGAGATTCGGGGAATTTTTAGAAAGCTGCGGAAAGGAGCGCTCGGTAAAAAACCAAGTGGTTTGGAAAAAATCAGTCAGAATTGAAATCAAACCAACGCGCATGGCATAAGTGCGCACCCGCCATTGCAGCAGAATATTCTCTATTTTCTCAGGCTATCCACAGTCAGGCAAGCCATGAATTCTCTTAGTTCAACCGAGGGCACACCCGACGGCAAGCAGGAAAATTTCAAGTGACGTTCAAAAACTCGCCGCCAGAATTGTCGCCCTCGAGTGCGGTGCGCTTGACCATGTTTGGGCCGCACCGTGGGTAATTCGGCTCCACTGCTACTGGCTCTGTGGCTTGAACTGGTCAGTGGTAACCGATGGGCGCTCACCCAGTGCCTGGCTTAATCATTTTCCGGCGTGGGTGTGGCAACGGTTACGCTCATGTTTGCCATTAGCCTGCAACGCATTGCATCCTCAAACGTCTGATTGAAAAACTGGGTAAGTGGTCTCTTCTCGAAACGCTCGTGCTCTTTAATGACCTCATCGTGATCGGCGCCACCCAAATGCTGGTGATAGTGAAGGTAACCATAAAGGCGAGGCGTGGTTTCGACCGACAAACCCAGGTTGCTCTGGGCGTAGCGCCTGGCCAGCTTCTCATCGGTCATTACCGCAATGTTGCGGATGCGATAAGCGGCAGCGATGCACGACAACTCGCCGGAGCCGAGCTTGCCCGGCGCTCTCTCTGAGATGGTGAGCAAGTCAGCCAGACTGCATTCCTGCACGGGAAACCGACCTTTTGCTCGGTTGGACACCAAACGATCCATCAGCTCCTTCTGCTCAGATGTAATGTTCGGACGAGGCTTGTATAGGCATTCGTACAGTACAACTGGTGTAATACAGAAATGCAGCTTAGCCTGAATCGCCGCCTGATTTAGGCGCAGCGAAGAAAGCATGTTCCAAACCGAACAAGTGTCCACCACGGAAGCAATCGCAAATCGTGCAGGGTCAAAGCTCATTAACGATGCTCCGACCATAGAGAATGGAAATCTCGCGTGTCTCCTTGTGGTCGGCCAATAAGGCCTCCCCCAATCGGCCAGCCGAAATCAGGCCTTGCTTATGTGCCTCGAAACACAGGCCCACGTAGTAATCTGACAAGCCGCGCTCCAGTAATTGCAAACGGCGATTCAATTGTGTGGCATTGAGGTATTCCGGGGCTTCAGGATCCACCTTTTCTGCCATCGGCACGCGTACCGAACGAATTAACTTTGCAGTGCCTTGGTCAATAAGTTGGGCGTCTGCCAAGGCATAGGACAAAGCTTCCGTACTGACTTTGAGCGTTTGCGCCCAATGTTGAGCCAGTGCCGTATCCCAATGCTGAATCTTTGGCAGCAGTGCGGGTGGCATCAGATAACAGGAAGCAAACCGATTCGCCCGTATCTCTTTCTGGTCTTGCCGGTCGTATTTGGAGCTATTGCGCTGGTAGCTGACGCTGGCCGCCTCGCTGGAATCAAAAATAGCATGCGCAGCCTCGTGGCTGGCGGAAAACCGCTGGCGGTAAATGTCTTCTTCGTAATTGACCAGGATGCAATGGCCCGCAATTGGGTGCTCGATATACAACCCGGAAATTTCTGAGTTAGCCAGCCGACGTCGAAATACATGCAATCCGATGTTGCGAAAGTCCGAGTAAATATCCAGTCGAATCTGCTTTGAGCTGTACCCCATCTGGCGCCGTAGCGCCTGCGCCGCCTGATCCCCGTGCGATTTCAGGTGGGTGCCGGTAGGTGTGAACGGGAATGGGGTGGAACTTCGACCCAGTTCCTTCTCAAGAGTGGCCTCAATCTCACAGAGAAACAAGAATTCCTGAATTGCTCGCCGGTCGCTGGAAGTAAATGCTTGTCCGTATCTGCGGTAGAGAATATCGGTCTGTTTGAACGGCTCGGGACGGCTCGGATCAACAAAATCACGGAAATAGCGTGCATAGTAGTTGGCAAGAATCAGCAATTCGTCGCCAGAAGGTGCCTGTTGACCGGTTTCAATGCTTGCGAGCCGTCCAGCTTCAATGCCAGTCTGCGTTGCGGCTTCTGCAAGCTCAACGGATTGGAGACGGCGCGCCTCCGCCAGCCGAGACGAGATCAACACAAGATCAATCTTCATGTCTTGCCTTCTGTTGCTGGGTAACAGAGCACCGCATCAATGCACCGCCGCCGACTGAATCTGTGTTTCCACATATTGGTAGATCACCTCGGCGCGGGCTTCGATGTCCTCGCTGGAGAATTCATCCGGCATTCCTTCCAGCATGCGGTCGATGATGGCCGCCTTCATTTGGGCCTGCGATGACGCACGGTCACGCAAGTCGCCCATTTCCTGGCGACGGTGTTCCACGGTATCCATCAGTTCCTGAGCGACCTTCTTGATCTTGTCAATGTCACCTTTCGTGATACTGGTCTTGTCCTTAGAAAGCAGGTCAAATACCGCCAGTTCCTTTTCGGTCTTGAAGCCTTCCCTTATGTAACGTTGCTCTTCCTGATCCAGCGAATCGTGCAGCGTCATCAGGTCATCAAAAACGCGCTGGATTTCGGCGTCGTCTTTGTCCTTGTTGTAATCAGCAATGATCTCTTGATAGCGTTTGTAGAGGTCTATCCGACTCGGGTTCTGGGCCATCATGCGATCCAGCCGCGCTTGAATCCGCTCCTGCAAGGTCAGGACTGCCGTTTCCTTGTAGGGAGACTTGGCAAACTCAACCCGCAGGCGCTCGAAGTCAATGCCCGACAAGTCATATTGTTTGGTGGGCTGGTTCACTTGGCCTTTGGGCGTTACCTCCAACGAGGCATCAATCACGCCGCGAATCTCTTGCATGATTGCGGTGATGTCCACTTTTGGTTTGGGCTTTTGGAGCAGGTTGTAGATGGCCGAAATCGCGTTTTCCTGCGGCTCATAGGTAAACACGCCTGGATTCGGGAACAAGCCCCTGAAGCGGTCAAACACGTCCTCAGCCAAGACTTGAAACGTCTTCTTGTTTTCTGCGGACGTGCTGAGCGCGTTTTGGGCATTCAACAGTTCTGCCCATGTCTCTTCGCCTTCCTCCGCGCGCACCAAGGCATCAAGTTCGTAGCCCACGGTTTTCAGGTGGGCTTGCACCTTGCCGATGGCTGCTGCGTATTCAGCAAGTGCCTGATCTTCGTCGAATAGCGGATCAGCAGGCGTGCCTTTGTCGCCCTGGGCATAGGTGGCCAGCGCCTTGCGCAAGCTCTTGAGCATGCCGTTGTAGTCGATGATGAGGCCGTTCTTCTTGTTGGCTGCCACCCGATTGACGCGTGCAATGGCCTGCATCAAGGTGTGCCCCTTCATGGGCTTGTCTAGATACAGCGTTGCCAGCGACTTCACATCAAAGCCTGTCAGCCACATGGCGCAGACCACCGCCACGCGGAACGGGTGCTTGCCATCCTTGAAGCACTCGTCAATATCCTTGCCGCCAATGCCTTTGACCATGACTTCGCGGTACGGATTGACGTCGATGCCTTCATCGGCGAAGTCTTTGACCTCGTTCTGCTCGGGACTGAACACGGGATGAATCTGCGTGTCGGCCATCCATGCAATCTGGGCGCGCAGTCGGGCTACAAACGCTGTTTCAGGTTTGCCAGCCTTGGCAAAGTATTCCTCTTCCTTCTGGAGCTTGCCTTGCAGCTCCAACACCTTGGCCTGCCACTTGTCCTTGATGCGCTCGGCCATCTTGGCGCAGGTGATCTTGTCGATGCAGACCAGCATGGCCTTGGCATTGCCACCATACTTCGGCGGGCTGCCTGGTTTGACGGGAGACTCCATCAAGCGCCAGCGTTGGTGAAAGTGCTCCACGAAATCCGTGGCAACGTCGTTCAGGTGCGTGTCCGAGGTGAAGACCGGATACTCCCGCGCCAGTTCACGGTAGAGCTTTTCTTCCTGCTCTTCGGTCAGCTCTCCATCGGCACGGGCGGCGTCGATGCGTTCCTCAATCCGTTTGTTCAGATCAGGGTCAACGATTCGCAACTTCTCGCCCCGATTCTCGTAGTACAGCGGCAGAGTTGCACCGTCTGACACTGCTCTCTGAAAGTCGTAGACCGACACATACGGGCCAAACACCTGCTCGGTGACACTGCGCTCCGGGACGTCGATCAACGGGGTGCCGGTGAAGCCGATGAACTTGGCGCGTTGTAGGGCCATCCGCATGTTCAGAGCCAGGCGGCCATACTGCGTGCGGTGTGCCTCATCAGACACCACGATCACATCGCTACGCTGATTCCAAGGCTCGGTCACGCGCTTGCGGAACTTGTGAATCAGGCTGAAAACATAGCGGCGGTTTTCGTCCTTGAGCAGGCGCTCCAAGCCTTCGGCACCCGTGGCTTTGTCGCCCTTGTTAGTGGAGACACCACAGCCGACGAAGGTTTTGTAAATTTGGTCGTCCAATTCCTTGCGGTCGGTCAGCAGCACAAAGGTATAGGCCGCGGAGACCTTGCGATGCACCTTCTGGCAGAAGAACACCATGGAGTAGCTCTTGCCGCTGCCTTGGGTATGCCAGAACACGCCCAACTTGCCCGCCAGCACATCTGCATCGCCGGCCTTCAGCTTGGCGATGGCCTTGTTGACGCCCAAGTACTGGTGGTTGCGTGCCACCACTTTCAGAGTGTGTTCTTCGCTGCTGTCAAAGAGCGTGAAGTTCTCTACCAAGTCCAGCAATGCACCCTTGGAGCACATACCGCGCAACAAGATCGGCAGAACGGGCTTTAGCGGCGGCTCATCGTGCTTGGGCGCGGGGTCAACATCGTCCTCATTGAGCCGCTTCCAGCGGTAGAAGTGATCCCAGCCGCTGGTGATGGAACCAAAGCGCGCATCCAGTCCATTGGAGACGATCACCAGCGCGTTGTAATGGAACAGGTGGGGGATCGTGTCTTTGTAGTCGGTGTAGTTGTCGTCAAACGCCGCCTTCAGGCCTTTGTCGTGGCGCTTGAGTTCGATGAACACCAAGGGCAGACCATTGACGAAGCCCACCAAATCACAGCGCCGCCGGAATGGGCCACTTTGCACCCACAGCTCACGCACAACAAGAAAATCGTTCTTGGTTGGGTTCTGGAAGTCGATCACCGTGACGTGCACGTCCTCGGCAGCATTGCCACCGGACGACTTCAAGGTGATGCCATCGCGCATCAGCCGCCATTTCGCTTCGTTGTGTTGCAGAAGCGTTTTGGTGGGATCGGCATCCAGGAGTTGATCGCGTGCCAAGGTGAGCTTGGCGCGCCCCTCGGGAGTGGCAGCTAACTTTGGGTTGAGTTTGCACAGCGCCGCATCCAGCTCCCGCACCAGCACCACCTCGGTCGCATCCTTGCGTCCCAAGAGCGAGCCCGCCCCAAAGGTCTCGGTGTTGAAGGCAAAGACCGAACGCCAGTCGAGGTTGTCCTCGAACAACTTTGCGGCAGGTTCCTGAATGTTGTTGTCTTCCGAGTAGGCGGCGCTGGCCATGGTGCTACCTTTTGTTTTTAAACTTGGATTTCGCCGGACATCAGTTTAGGAAGAAGCGCGTCTCGTGCTTCTACTAGCTTTTGGTTGGCAGAAAGTAAATTCTCGGCCTGCTCAAGCATTGGCCAGACCAACTCATGGAAATCGTGTGCCACTGCTACGGGAGGTCGCCATATTTCGATTGCCCCAATGTCAGCCCTGTTCAGCTCCAATTGGTTCGTGGCCCCTTTTCCCATCGCGGAGAACGTCGGCTCAAGACTAAGTAGGGCCTGCCCAAAATATGTTGCCCGCTCTTTACCTATTGGCCGAGCAATAGTGACGTGGGTATCTACCGTGCAGTTTTCTACCGGACTACGAACTTGGGCAACGCGCCCCAGCGTTCCTGCCCCAGTGGAATTGATGAGAACGTCCCCTTTTTGTATCAGTCGTTCAGGCTTCACCTCTTTGGACTGCCTTCTTGCAGGCGACATCGAAAGTCGTCCCTGTCGAATGCATTTTTGATTGATAACCAGGCCCGGCGCAGAGTCGTTGTATGCAGGAGTAATCCCACGATTTAGAAAGGTGGTCTGTTCAGCAATTGATGTCTTACACCATCCCTCTGGTACACCACGAGTTAATGGCACCGACTCAAAGCCGCGAAAGCGTAGATTTACAAACCACTCGCGGTACAGCAGTCGAGCTGACTCTTCGAGCAAGGCAATGCGTCGCTGGTTGTTTTCTATCAAGCTATCGTAGCCATCAAGAATGCAGGCAATTCTCTCCTGCTCTTTGATATCTAATGTCGCCAGGACCTGAAGCTTGGAAAAATTGCTCTTGCTGACATTCTCGCGTCCAGAAGAGGCGCCGGTATCTGCACTCTTAACCAAATTAAGATTGTGCTTTAGAAGGTAAAAAACATAGAGGGAATTAAATTCCTCGTTGTTCGGTATTACGGCATTAACGGCTTGATTGACGAAGCAGGCCGTGTGCGTGAGTGTCAGCTTCTGCCCAATGCTTCCTATTGTCACAACAGCGGTGGCACCTTCAGGAATCAGCTTCTTCCGGTATTTTTCATAGGCTGCCTCTGAGTAGCATTCCTCGTAGGCGTACGTATATCGTTGACCGACCTGCATATCTGTCGGCTTGATAAAAGGGTAGGCGCTTCCGTAGTATTCAGGATTTTTCTTGGGAGGCGTATCGCCTGTGATCACCTTACCCAATTGGCCAATCTCAACAAGCTGACGCGTCATTCAGCCCACTCCGAAAACATCTGTTGGACTTTGGCCGACAAGGTAATTGCTTGTTCGGTTAGCTCCGAGAGTTCGCTGTGTATTTCACGCATGCGACCGACAAAAGCCTCTGCATCATCGTCACCCTGGCTAACAGGAGCCACCCCAACATATCGCCCCGCCGTGAGCGAATAGTCGTTGTCTGCAATTTCTTTGCGCGTCACTGCCTTACACAGGCCCGGTACGTCAACATAGAGTCCGTCTGAGAAGCGGTGCAGTAGCCAATGTCCTTGGGCCACAAAATAGCTGGCGCGTTTAAAGGCTTCAACGCCCAGGTCGCGCACCGTGGGCTTCTCGCGCTTCTTGGCGTCACGCGGCAGCAATGCTTTCTTCGCATCGCGTGTGGCGTCACCGTCGAAAGCGGCCCACTGTCGGGCGCGCAGGCTTTTTTCGGCCAACTCCAGCAGCTTGAGCCAGCCCTTGTGCCTTGTCTCCAAGGCAGCCAAGGCAGCCTTCAAGTCAGGGTTGGCTTTCTCAAGCTTTTCTTGCAGTGCCTTGCGCTGAGCAAAGCTGGCGTTATCCGGCAGCGTAGCAATAGCGTCTTGCAGCGGCTTGGCATCTTTCAAACTTTGCGCCAGCGTGGCACCCAAAGATGCGCCTTGCGCTTCCAGTTTGGCGAGTTCGGTGCCGAAGTGGACTAGTGCTTCGTCAGTAATGCCGTGCCCCTCACCATCTTTGTCCCCCAGCTTTTCGCGAACAGCAGCAACTGCCGCGTCGTCTTCGGTGGCCTTGGCGAAGTTACGCAGAGCATTGCTGAGCGCCTTGAACTGCAACTCATCGGCAGCCAATCGCTCGGGCAACGTGGCGAGGTATTGCCCGGCCTTGGTGTGATAGCTGGCTAGCAGGGCCGTGAAACGGTCATGCTCGCCCCGGTACAGCCAGGTGATGGCGGTCAGGTTGGCAAGCTGTTCTTCCGAAAACACATGTGAACGGGCAGAGACAACGGTGTAGACGTTACGAGCGTCGATCATCAGCACGGTGTCGAGCAAGTCCTCCGGCTTGCCTTTGTCGAAGAACCACAGGGTGCAAGGCAGGCTGCGTGTGTAGAAGAACTTGGGGCCGATGGACATCATCACGTCCACATGACCGCTTTCCACCAGCTTCTGGCGAATGTCCTTGTCCTTGTTGCCGGCATCCGATGCGCTGGACGCCATGACGAACCCGGCGCGGCCAGTGTTATTCAGGTAGCTGTAGAAGTATTGAATCCAAAGGCTGTTGGCGTTGGAGATGGTTTCGCCGTCGCCGTTGTTCTTGCCCTTGGTCTTGGTGGCGATGCCCGGTAGGCCGAAGGGCAGACGACCCGTTTGGTTGTCGCCCACCTGGCTCTTTATCTTCGCAACCTGCACACCATCCACATTGAACGGTGGGTTTGCCATCACGAAGTCGCATTGACCAAGCAACTGGTGATGGTCATCGTAGAAGGTGTTGCCGATGCGAATCTGCCCTTCCAGCCCATGTACAGCCAAGTTCATACGAGCCAGCTTGCTGTTGAGGTCGGCTTTCTCCTGACCGTAGAAGGTGATGTCGGTATCGACCGTGTGCTTGTGGCGCACTTCTTCAATGAAATGCCCGGTCTGAACAAACATGCCCGCCGAACCGCATGCAGGGTCAAGCACTGTGCCGTGGTCGGGCTCGATCACGTTCACGATCATGCGAACCAAGCTGGGCGGCGTGAAGAACTCGCCGCCTTCCTGTGCACCGCTCTGGGCGAACTGGTTCAGAAAGTATTCATAGATGCGCCCGAACACATCGCCTTTGGCCGTCTGCAAGGCGGGGCGATTGAAGATTTTGATGAGTTCGGCCAACAGGTCCTGCTCAAGGCCGAGATAGTCCTTGGGCAGCGCGCCTTCCAGCAGCTTGTTACCTTGCTGGTCGGTCACAGACGCTTCGATGGCAATCATCGCGTCGCGGATGGCCTCGCCCACGTTGGTGCCAGCAGGGAGCGCGGCCAGATGGTCATAGCGTGCGGTTTCAGGCAGGTAAATGGCAGCTTTGCCCTGAAAGCCCAGCTTGATGCGGTCTTCCCGTAGCGCCCCTGTGGCGCGGGCTGGTACAGCCTTTTCAACTTCAGGGAGCAGATCGTTGAAGCGAGTGGTGGCGTGGCGTAAGAAGATCAGCCCCAACACCGGCATGGAGTATTCGCTGGCGGTGAGCTTGGAGTTGGCGCGGAGTTGGTCGGCTGCTTCCCAGAGGTCGTCTTCAAGTTGTTTGAGTTCTTGGTAGTCCATATGTTTACTTTGCCTGAGTCGAGTGCTCCATGAAGAATGGCAGGCTCACATGCCTTCTACGTTGACGCCACCATGTTGGCAAGGCTTGCACTGGACGGGATGTTGATGGGCGCGAAGGGCTGCCTAACGTACTTCTTGTTGACGTACTTGGTTAACTGCGGCACCAGAACGTAATCCTTGTGCTGGCTGGCATCCATGCCGCCGGGCAGTTCGTCACGCGATGACCAGAGAGAAGAGTAAAGCTCGGACTTCTTGATTGCCATGAGGCGTCGCAGATTTTTTACGTAACCGACGATTGTGGACGACGGCGGCAGTGGTTGAGACTGACACGCGGCAAGTTCGTCCAGATCGGAGAATTGCTCAAAATTTAAGCAAAAAGAGTGCGGTTTTTGATCCAACCGATGGTGTGGAGAGCGCTGACTGGGCACGAAATTCGGATTTTCAGGGCTGATTTATGACCAATTTGGTTGATTTTGCGCTGATTTTAAACAATTATATTCAATTTGATATATAATTGTGAAAAATACACTCGTTTTTGAATAAAGCGCATTTGAGTGCAGTTACCGCGCCTTTAAGCCAGTTTATGGCTTGTTTTGCGGTAATTTTTTGCCTCGCCATGCTGCATTTGCAGCCCCGGCTGACTGTTCTGTTCGGCCTTATTCCAAGCAATTTTTCCACGCCTTCGTAGCCCCTTGTTGACCCGCTGGTCTGGGCGGTCGGCGTGCACACGTCCGGAGGGAATCATGACCCACGATGCCACCTGCAATGCGGCCTTCCGTCGTCACCACATGGGCCGATTGCTGCATCGAATGGGGACACTGCTTCCGCACTGGCTGCACGGCACGGAGTTGGTGCGGGGATGCCGTGATCTGGAGCAACTGTGCTGGCGTGAGCTTGGGTACCCACGGCAGCCTGTGTTTGACGGTGATCTACCGACATTTTTGATGGTGGATGCTGATGGTTATTCCGCCAATCTGTCGATGCCAACGGCCCCGGCAGAACTAGCTGCCCGGATGGCTGCATTGGAGCCACCACCACTGCCTCCATCCTCACTCGCTGGCAAGAATTTCATTGCGCTGGCTCGCCAGCTGAACCTTACATCGTTTGAGTTTCAGTGGCTACTGTGGTCCTACTGCATCCGGCGCTTTGGCGGTGCGACCTTGCCGGTCCTCCCAGTGCGTAACGCCAATCACGGCTGCAACGTGCTGGCGCGGCTGGCAGAGATGCCGGTGGATGTTGTTCGAGACGCCGTGGCATCCCGCCGTTTGCACACCTGGAGCTTTCTCAACGGCATCAGTGCTGATGGAGAAATGCCCTCACTTCTGAGCGGATGGCTATCCGCTACTGACCAATTTGCGGACTGGATCGAGCAGCAATACGCCTCGGACTCTGATCTGCTGACCGCGCTCTGCCAGGCGCAAGTTTCGTTGATGGCCTCTCGCTGAGGCCTCGTCTCTCGTCGGCTGCTTTTCTGCGGCCGCACTGATTTCTCTCACCCGCGTTTTCTATCCGGTACCTGTTTGCGGAGGACTACGCACGCCCGTTTGTTTTCACCGTTTTGTTTCGTTCCCTACCTACGGAGATTTTCATGGCCACAACACCCACATCCGCAACCAATGCAGCGGCTCCTGCACCGACCACCCCCACGATCATCTATTCAAACACCGCCCGGTTCCCGCTGGGCCAGATCGTGGCCACGCCGGGAGCATTGGAGCTGCTGCAAGAAACCGGATTCAGCGCCGCCGCTTTGATCTCGCGGCATGTTCACGGAAGTTGGGGTGACCTATGTGAAGAAGACCGCGCCGAAAACGAGTTTGCTGTGTCCAGACGCTTGCGGATTTTGAGTTGTTATCGGCTGGTCGATGCAGTGCGACTGGTCGAGACGCCATTGGACAAACGCAGTGCACTGCCCACCCTATGGATCATCACGGAAGCCGACCGCAGTGTGACCACGCTTCTGCGTCCAGATGAGTATTGAAATGTCCAAGTCGATTTCATTGAATCGCCCGGCAGTGTCCTATAGGTTCCAGCGCGTGTACCCCGGCATCCAAACTGGGCACGTGTTGACCGTACAGACCAAGCGCCAAGAGCCGGTGCGGTTCTTCATGCAGCAATCTGACCTTGACGGGGCCTGCGGGGTGCATATCGCGGCGATGATTTTGGCGATCCATGATCTCGCAAAGCCGTCTGCCCTGCACGAGATGAGCCACAGAAAATCCGGCATCGCGGCGATGGTCTGGCAGGCGTTTCAGCACACATATTTCACCGGCGTCCACCCCGAAGAGTGGGTGGAATTGATGGATGGCCTCAAGCTGCCGCTGGTTTTGACAGCCAAGTACGGCGTGCAAGACAACGCGGACGGTCATGCCCTTGAATGGCTTATGCGCGGCGGCGATCTGGTGGCCTTGGCATTTGCGTCCGTGAAGCACACCAGAACTAGACATTGGGCCCTGGCCTGCGCAATTTCAGGTTCGGTGGTTGGCAAAGTGCATACACCGGACACCATTCTCTTGCTCGACCCCAGCGCCAGCGAGCCCAGTTTTGCGCCCTTCAACGCGCGGCTGCGCTTGCCATTAAGCGGCCCCGGCAGTCGGGGAGCCCCACCTAATCTGCTCAAGCCTTCGGAAGACGGTAAGCGCAAGCCGGTGCACTGGCTGTACGAAGCTGCGGAGTGGAATGCCGAAGAAGTTCGCTTGCTCGCTGCAGTGCGGGTGCAACTGAGGGTGGACGCATGAAGCGCACTTTGATGCGACGCCAAGTCCTCAAGCTCGTTGCTGGCATGGCGTTGTCACCCTGGCCACTGCATGCGGCATCCACACAAACGGTCAGGGTCCAGCAGACGGCGGCGGCGCTGCTCGCGGCAACGGAAGAAGGCTCCCTATTGCAGATCGACCTCGAGGATTTGTGCCACACGCTAAAGCTCTGCGGCAGTTCCCCCGTGAGCTTTACGGTGACTAACCACGAAGCGGACAAGGTGCTTGATGCATGCCGCGATGCACTGGCACGGATACCAACTCACAGCAAAGCAGCCGCTGTGGTGGTGTGCAGCGGGTACGGCGAGAGCTTTGGACTTCACCATTGCGCAGAGGTCTTCGAGGTGGTCCGGCGCGCCATGGACGAATCAGCGTGTTTGGTGTTCGGCGCGGTATTCGACCCCATGCTGGTGGACGCCATGAGCGTGACGTGGCTGGCTGGCGGACCCGATGGTTTAGCGCAGCGGTGAGCGTCGCGTTCCCTGTGGCCGATCTGCCCCGGTCTTTGCCAACGATGCCTCGTTGATCCGGCGCTTCACAGATGTGCGGCGAAGATTCTTTGGCAACTGAGCCTCGAATCCAGCCATCAAGTCGGTCATGGTCAAGCCAAGGGACTTCGCCAGCGAGTCCAACACCAGCAACGTAGGTGCCGACAGTCCACGCTCCAACAGCGAAATGTAGGTGCGGTCCATGGACGCATCGAACGCCAGTTCGGCCTGGGACTTGTCTCTCTCCTTGCGCACAGCTTTCAGGTACTCACCGAACGCCACGGCCAAGGGATGACGGTCGGCTGCGACCTTCTTCTTGGCGGTGGTTGGCGTGGATTCCATTGAGGCAAAAATGCCTCAATGAAGATTTAAATACGACAGAGTAAATTCTTCATTGTGAGAGACTCAAAACTTCAAAAGAGAGGGTAGAGATGAACGCAAAACATGTGAATACTGCTCGCGGGGGCCTTGCCTTGGCGTGCTGCGCACTATCAATGGTTACATCCTTGGCAGGCGCAACCCCTCTCGACGATCTCAGCGGTGGTCAAACTGGTGTCATTGAATTCATGGCATCGAATCCGGCTCATCGCTGGGCCTTGATCCGTGGACAGCTTGGCCCACAGCAGGTCATCACTGGTAATCTGCTGATGCCTAAAAACGTGAGTGGCAAAGTTCCGGTCATGGTCATGAGCCATGGCAGTGACGGCATAACGAGCGGCATGCACGATGTATGGGCCAAGCCGCTAAATGAAGCTGGCTACGCGGTGTTTATGGTGGACAGCTTCACGCCCCGCAATAGCGCAAAGATTGCAGGCACCGGCGGGCAACTTACGTGGAATACCACCGTTAATATTTCTGACGCTGTATATGCACTCAAGCTACTGAGCACACACCCAAAGATTGATGCATCCCGCATCTATCACATGGGTTGGTCGCGCGGCGGGAATGCAGTCACCGGCGCCATGTGGCCCAATTACCGTTTACCAATAACAAAATCTGAAAACATCAAATGGGCAGCCAGCGTTGCGCTTTATCCGGGCTGCAATCAGCGCTATCAAAATCCGACGCTCAAAATAACCTCGCCGGTGCTCTATTTGCTTGCCGAGAAGGACGACATGACACCAGCGGCAGCGTGTGTGGAAGAGGCTCAACTGCTTGCCGCAGATGGCAATCCGATCACCTACAAAGTCTATCCAGGTGCCTACCATGTGTTTGATCGAGTGAATCAGCCATGGCGAAAAGTCAAAGAAGGCACATTTGCCAACTGCGCCATTGATGTGGTCATGCCCTCCAATACTCGCGACGTTGGATCGTGGGGGCCAGCTTTCAATCGTGCGACCAACAAGCCGCTACTAACACCTGAGGAACGAGACGCCGCCGTTAAGCAGTGCGCAGCCTCATTGTGGGTTACTGTGGAAAGCAACGATAAAGCGCGAGAGCAAGCCGTGAAAGATGTTCTGGATTTTCTGAAAAGTGTCCAATGAAAAACTCTCTGATGACCACACGTTTACAAAATGCTTTTTGTCGTGTTGCTGCCTTGATTGCTATCGGCGCGGCTTCGATGAGTTGCTACGCAAGCGACGATGTAATCCCAATCGAAAAGTTTCAGCCTGCAATCACGGTGCAGTTCGCGCCAGAGCGACCAAACGGCTGGGAGTTGGAGCGGCCAATGGCGGCTTATGGCATGAATTTATTTGCTGCCAACGTGCCCTCCTACGATGGTAGGGGAAAGCTGATTTCCAGTTGGTCACCACAACTCGGAAAAGTGTTTGACCGCCCCACCGTCATCATCGTGCATGGTGGCCATGGCATTTCCCCGGCCAACGTGGATATGGCTGTGTGGCTGCGCAAAGAACTCAAGGCCAACGTCCTGATCTTGGATTCCTACTGGTCTCGTGGAAAGTCGGAGAACTGGCTCGCGTGGACAGAGTACGGTGCCAACATGCGTGTGCTTGATCTGATCGCAGCCGCACGCTTTACGCAAAGCCAAGGCGCTGATCCGAAGAAGACTTTCGTGATCGGCGGTAGCCAGGGCGGCTGGACAGTGCTGCGGGCCTTTAGCAATCACAACCTCAGCAGTGAGGTGAAATCCCTGCTGGTCGGTGGTGCATCGCTGTACCCCAACTGCTACGTCAAAGAGTCGATCTTTGGGAAGTCTCCCAGCGGCACCACCGACAAGCAGTTTGCCCCACCTCTTGGCAACTATGTCGCGCCTGTGATTGCGTTTACCGGCACGAATGACTCGGCAACACCCTTGTCGCAGTGCAACGTAGACAAGGTCTTCAAGGGCGTTGAGAAGTGGACCAACTTTGAAGGTGCCACTCACTCGTGGGATTCACCAAGTGGCGGCATCGGCAAGCCAGGGGTAGACGGAGACTGCTCCAAGGCACTGAACAAGTACAACCAGTTTCCAGTCTGCCGCAATAACAAGTACACGGAAATCATGCGCAGCGAAATTCTTGCTTTTATCGAGCGGCACCTGCCCTCTGCGCAATAGTCGCGGTTGCTTTGGCGACTTCGTGAAGGCTGCGATGGCCAAGCAGATTGGCAACGACCGCAATCCTGCGGCTCGTAGCACGGGCGGATGTTCGGTGGCTATGGTTACCTAATTTGGGCAGAAAACACCGCGGCGCCGGACACCGCATGGGCCACCGGCTGGGGTAGTCAGCGCATCGGCTGGAACTTCGGCAACGACCAGATGGTGGCGGTGTTCTCTTGCCGAGAAGCGTGGATGCCGGAGGTGCATGAGCTTGCGCGAGACTGGGCAGCCATCAAAAATTGAGGCACCGAGCCCAACCACCTGTGAGTGGGGAACGACAAGACTCATCGCCACTTGTCCAATAGCATCCATCAGAAATCTGGCAACGATCTGGCAATGGCGCTAAGGCAAGAAAAAAGCACCTAGGCATTTCTGCGCTAAGTGCTTGATTCATAACCAAATTTTGGTAGGACGTACAAGATTCGAACTTGTGACCAACGGATTAAAAGTCCGCTGCTCTACCAACTGAGCTAACGTCCCACGCATTGCTGTGCTTGATCAGCAAAGCGAATGATTATAGCGAGTTTTCCGACATGCTTTTGGAGAGAGCGTCCAGTATCCAGCCGGCAGCGCATTGGCCAAAAGTAGCGGTGACGGCCACGCTGGAACCGTAGCCGTGGCAACTCAATGTGCCGTCGCCCTTCTCCGCGGCGCAGGAAGCATGGGGTGGTGCAACGGCTTCCCGACTAAAGACGCAAGTCACGCCAATGAGTTTGCCGTTACGGGCTGCGCCGTGTTCACGCCTGAGGCGATAGCGTAGCTGGGCCAGCAGGGGGTCGTGCGTAGTGTGGGCCAGGTCGTCCACGTCCACCTTGTACGCCAGGCGCTTGCCACCAGCGGCGCCAACGGTGATGAAAGGCGTGCGCGCCCGAATGGCCCAGGCAGCCATGGCGGTCTTGGCCCGCACCTGGTCGCAGGCATCGATGACGGCAGTGATCGGGCCCGATACGATGCTTGGCCAATTGGCCGGCTCGACGAACTCCTCTATGCCATCCACCAGGCACTCGGGATTGATGAGCGCAATACGCTCGGCCATCGCCTGCACCTTGGCCTGTCCCACGGTGGTGCTCAGGGCATGGATCTGCCGGTTGATATTGGATTCGGCCACGTGATCCATGTCGATCAACGTCAGGCGCCCGACACCTGAGCGGGCCAGTCCTTCTGCAGCCCAGGATCCAACGCCACCGATGCCGACGACGACGACATGGGCCATGCCGATACGCTGGGCGCCTGCCACCCCATACAGGCGCTGCAGGCCGCCAAAGCGGCGCTGCAAATCGGCCGATGCAGGCGCTGCGGCGCTCACTTCAAGCGCGCCAGGCGTTCTTTGGCTGCGGCGGCGGCTTCGGACTGCGGATAGACGCGCAGCAGGTCTTCCAGCGTTTTACGCGCTGCGCGCGTGTCCTTCAACTCAATCTGGCAGTTGGCAATGGACAGGGCGGCCTCGGGTGCGCGCGCATGATCAGGGCTGGCTGCAAGCAGACCCTTGAAGTTGTTGATGGCTTCTTTGTAATCACGCGTGGCGTACTGCGCATTGCCCAGCCAGAAGCGTGCCGATGGCAGATAGCCCGACTGTGGGTACTGGCGCGCAAAGCTGCCAAAGGCCGTTACGGACTCGGGAAACTTGCCGGAGCGGAATATGGCCAATGCAGCCTCGAAGTCGCGCTTTTCTGCCGGGTCTGCGCGAAACTCGCGTCCATCCACAGTCACGCTCATGGGCTCGAACTTGCGCAGCCGCTCGTCCACACCCTGGGCAATGTCCTTTTGCCGGCGCTGCAGTTCAGATACCTCGCGCTGCAGCTGCTCGTTTTGCCCACGCAGGCTGGCCTGCTCAGTGCGCAGCGTCTCGATCTGCGTTTGCAGATCAAGCAGGCTGCGGCGCAGCTGCGAAACCTCTTCGCCGGAGCGCTGGTTGGACTGCTGCATCGCATCGAAGCGCTGGCGCAGCTCCAGAATGGCGCGGCGCGCCTCGTCGTCATCGAACAGCGCGTAACTGGGTGCAGCCCAGGTGGCCATGGCGGCAAATACCGCCACTGCCAAAGCGCGCGTGCGGCGGGGAAAAGGCATGCGCGCAGCCATCAGCGGTAGGACAACTCAACACGACGGTTTTGTGCATGGGCGGTTTCGTTGTTGCCCTGCACGGCCGGCTTTTCCTTGCCGTAGCTCACGGCTTCCACCTGGGCATCGGGCACGCCAAGCAGACCGAGCGAACGGCGTACGGCCTCGGCACGCTTCTGACCCAGGGCCAGGTTGTATTCGCGGCCACCACGTTCGTCGGTGTGGCCTTCCAGCATGGCCTTGCGGGCCGACGATGCCTTCAGGTAGCGCGCATGCGCCTCCAGCATAGACTGGAATTCTGGCTTGACGAGATAGCTGTCAAAGTCGAAGTAAATGATGCGCGCCACGCCCACGGGGCCGCCGGCGTCGCGGCCAGACTGGCTCAGGTCCACCGGGGCTACGCCGCTTTGGCCGGTGCCAGCAGCGCCGGCACCACCGGTGGTGGATGTGGCGCCCTTGTCTTCGACCGGGACGTCGTCAAGCTTGACGCCGGAGCTGCAGCCGGCCACGAGGGCGGCGATGGTGAAAGCGATGGAAAGACGTTTGAATGGAGTTGACTTCATGATGTCGTGCAGAAAGAAACGGGTGTTTGGAAGGCTTTGGATATCAGTTATTTTTGAAAGGGACCCCAATCCGGCTCGCGGATGTCCCCACCCTGCCCTGCCAGGCGTGCCTTGATCTTGCCGTCCAGGGTGGTGGCCATGAGCGCCTCGCGACCTTGCTGCTGGGTGCCGTACAGGATGAGGCGGCTATTGGGTGCAAAGCTCGGGTTTTCATCGGCTGACGTATCGGTGATGGAGTTCACCGCACCCGAGCGCAGATCCATGACCTGGAGCTTGTAACCTCCGCCGATGCGCGAGATGTAGGCCAACCATTGGCCGTCCGGGCTGATGGCCGGTGAAATGTTGTACGAGCCGTTAAAGGTTACGCGCTCGGCATTGCCGCCGCTGGCACCCACGCGGTAGATCTGCGGCGAGCCGCCACGGTCGCTCACGAAGTAGATGCTGCGGCCGTCGCTGGAGAAGGCAGGCTCGGTGTCGATGCCAGTGCTTTGCATCAGGCGGCGTGGTTCGCCGCCGTTGGCATCGATCGTGTAGAGCTGCGAACCGCCGTCGCGGCTCAAGGTCACCGCCAGGGTGCGTCCATCGGGCGACCACGCGGGCGCGCTGTTGGAGCCGCGGAAGTTGGCGATCAGCCGGCGCTTGCCCGTGGCCACATCGTGCACATAGACCACGGGTTTGCGCGATTCGAACGACACGTAGGCCAGCTGCGAGCCCGTGGGCGACCAGGCGGGCGAAATGATGGGCTCGGGGCTCGACAGGGCCGACTGGGCGTTCTCGCCATCGGCATCGGCCACCCACAGGCTGTAGCGTGCGCCGACCTTGGTCACGTAGGCTATGCGCGTGGAAAACACGCCGCGCTCTCCGGTGAGCTTTTCGTAGATGAAGTCGGCGATGCGGTGGGCCACTAGGCGCAGGTCGCCCTGCGTGACGACGAAGCTCTGCCCGCCCAGATCCTGGCCCTTGACCACGTCCCATAGCCTGAAGCGCACGTCATAGCGCCCATCGGCCAGGCGCGTGATGCTGCCGGTGTTCAGGGCGTCGGCCTTGCGTTGACGCCATTGCGAGAGATCCGGGCGCGAAGTTTCATCAAGCGCCGCCCCCGACGTATCCACGCCGACAAAGCGACCACTGCGCTCCAGGTCGGCCTGCACGATGGCGGAGATTTTCTGCGGCGACTGCGCCTCGCCGCGCAGCGGCGCAATGGCAATGGGCAGCTGCGTCAGGCCAACGCCCGAGATTTCGACCCGGAACTGTGCAAGTGCTGGAAGGCTGGTGCCGGCGGCCAGGGCTGCGACAGCATGGCGGCGGGAAACAGGGGGAGATATGTGCGATGGGGCCGCGCGGCGCGGCGAGGATGCAAAGGTGCGGTCGATAGTCATTGGCAACCGTTGATTTACCGTCAATTAACCGTTTGGTGCTGGTCAGCAGAACCTGCGATGTTACACAAAGCGTAGCGCTTCATGTGACAAACTGTGCTGATCCGATATAGCCAAAACGTAGAATCCGCCCCTCATGCAAGACTCGAATCATAGCGTGCCCCAGGCGGCCCAGCCGCAAACGCCACCGCCACTTCCACTGCTGGCGCGGCTGCGGCGCCTGCATGCGTATTTTGGCTATCAGCGTCTGGCGTGGTCCATGGCTGTGTTGGCCACCGTCGTGGCGGCCATTACCGAGCCCCTGATTCCCGCTCTGCTCAAACCCTTGCTTGACCAGGGCTTCACTGAAGGATCGCTGCGGCTGTGGATGGTTCCCGTGGCCATCATCGGCGTATTCCTGGTGCGCGGCGCGGCCCAGTTCATCAGCCAGTATGCGCTGAGCCGGATTGCCAACGAGGGCATGCTGCGCCTGCGCACGGCCCTGTTCGAGCGCCTGTTGGCGGCAGACATGGGGCTGTTTCAGCGCCAGTCGGCCAGCGCCTTGTCCAATACCGTGGTGTATGAGGTGCAGACGGGTTTTACATCGTTGGTGCAGGCGCTGATCGGCCTGTCGCGCGACGGCTTCACGCTGGTTGCTCTGCTCGGTTACCTGATTTACCTGAACTGGCAGCTCACACTCATCGTGGCGGTGATGGTGCCCGGCGTGGCCTGGATCATGAAGACGCTGTCGCGCCGCCTGTACAAAATCACCAAGAGCAGCCAGCAGGCCACGGACGACCTGGCCTATGTGGTCGAGGAGAACGTGCTGGCCCACCGCATGGTGCGCCTGCATGGCGCGCAGCTTGAACAAGGCGAGCGCTTCAATACCCTGAGCAAGCGCCTGCGCCACCTGGCCATCAAGTCAACCGTCGCCTCCGCCGCCATGACGCCCACCACACAGTTGCTGGCCGCTGGCGCCCTGTCGGCCGTGATCTGCATAGCGCTGTGGCAAAGCCATGGCCAGGGCACCAAGGATGTGACGGTGGGCGGTTTTGCTGCCTTCATTGCCGCCATGCTGATGCTGATTGCCCCGATACGCCGTTTGGCTGACGTGGCCAACCCCATCACGCGCGGCGTGGCGGCGCTGGAACGCGGCCTGCTGCTGCTGAGCGACACGCCCGCAGAAACCGGCGGCACGCACACGGCGGCACGCACGCAAGGCGCCATCTGCCTGCAGAACGTGAGCGTGTCGTTTGACAGCGATCATGCGCCCGCCCTGGACCGGGTCACCCTGGACATACGCCCCGGCGAGGTGGTGGCCCTGGTCGGCCCATCGGGCGCGGGCAAGACCACGCTGGTGAACCTGCTGCCGCGCTTCGTGGCGCCCAGCAGCGGGCAGGTACTCATAGACGGTGTGCCCGCCCAGGACTGGCGCCTGGAGTCGCTGCGCGCCCAGTTCGCGATGGTGAGCCAGGACGTGGTGATGTTCAACGACAGCATCGCCGCCAACGTGGCGCTGGGCGCCCCCATGGATGAAGAACGCGTGCAGCACTGCCTGGCGGCCGCCAACCTGGCCCAGCATGTGGCCGCCCTGCCCCAGGGCCTGCACACCATCGTGGGGCACAACGCCACGCAACTGTCGGGCGGGCAGCGCCAGCGCCTGGCGATTGCGCGCGCGCTGTACAAGGACGCACCCATCCTGATCCTGGACGAGGCCACATCGGCGCTCGACACCGAGTCCGAACGCCTGGTGCAGGAGGCCCTGCAGCGCCTGATGAAGGGGCGCACCACCCTGGTCATCGCACACCGCCTGTCCACCATAGAACATGCCGACCGCGTGGTGGTGATGGAGCGCGGGCGGATTGCCGAACAGGGCACGCATGCCGAGCTGGTGGCCGCCGGCGGCTTGTTTGCGCGCCTGCAGGCGCACACTTCATGATACAAAAATAATAGCTGCCAGCGCTTATTGTATAAGCGCTAACAGCCAAAACCACTCACAACATCAGGCGATGCGGGCGATGCAGGAGCCTGCCGCCTGGTAACTGCCGGCCGCCGCCTGCAGTGTGATGCGGCCGCTGCGGTGGGCCGTGACCTGCATCTCCATCTTCATGGCCTCCATGATGGCGATCACCTCGCCCGCCTGCACGGCATCGCCCTCGCCCACCTTCCAGGCGTGCAGGTTGCCAGCGATCGGTGCGGCGACGGCGGCATCGTCCACCGGCGCCTGGGCAGCGGGCGCGGCGGCCGATGCGCCACCAGTTGCCGCCAACCCCTGCAGCAGCACGGCCGGCAAGCCCAGCTGCATGCGCCGGCCGTCGATCTCGATGGCGCAGCGCACCAGGCTGGCATCGGGTTGCGGCTCGGCGCGTGCGGCCGCCGCCAGGTCGTTGGCGAAGGCGGTCTCTATCCAGCGCGTGTGCACCTTGAAGCCGTTGGCGCCAATGAAATCCGCATGCTCCATCACCGCGCGGTGAAACGGCAGCACGCTGGCCACGCCCTCGATGTGAAACTCGGCCAGCGCCCGGCGTGCGCGCGCCAGCGCCTGCTCGCGCGTGCGGCCGGTGACGATGAGCTTGGCCATGAGCGAATCAAACGTGCCGGGCACGGTGGAGCCGGCCTGCACGCCTGAATCCACCCGCACGCCGGGGCCGCTGGGCGCGTCAAAGCGCGCTACCTGCCCGGGCGTGGGCAGAAAGCCGCGGCCCACGTCCTCGGCGTTGATGCGGAACTCAAACGCATGGCCCAGCGGCGCGGGCGTCGCGTTGATCGACAGCGGCAGACCGTCGGCCACGCGCAGCTGCTCCAGCACCAGATCGAGGCCCGTGGTCTGCTCGGTCACCGGGTGCTCGACCTGCAGGCGCGTGTTCACCTCCAAAAACGAGATGGCGCCGCTGCCCGAAAGCAAAAACTCCACCGTGCCCGCGCTCTGGTAGCCCACCTCGGCGCAGATGTCATGCGCGGCCTGGTGGATGCGCTGGCGCTGCGCGTCGGTCAAAAACGGCGCCGGGGCTTCTTCGACCAGCTTCTGGTTGCGCCGCTGCAGCGAGCAGTCGCGCGTGCCCAGCACCACCACCTGGCCATGCTGGTCGCCGATCACCTGGGCCTCGATGTGGCGCGGCTGGTCCAAAAACTGCTCGACAAAGCATTCGCCGCGGCCAAAGGCGGCCGTGGCCTCGCGCACGGCAGAGGCATACAGCTCGGCCACCTCGTCCATGCGCCACGCGATCTTCATGCCGCGCCCGCCGCCGCCAAACGCGGCCTTGATGATGATGGGCAGGCCGTGCTGCTCGGCAAAGCGCTGCACCTCGGCCGCGTCCTTCACCGGCTCGCTGGTGCCGGCGACCAGGGGCGCGCCGACCTTGAGCGCTATCTTGCGCGCCTCGACCTTGTCGCCCAGGCGGGCGATGGCCTGGGGCGTGGGGCCTATCCAGGCCAGGCCGGCGTCAATCACGGCCTGGGCGAAGGCCGCGCTCTCGGACAGGAAACCATAGCCGGGGTGCACGGCGTCGGCGCCGCTCCTCCTGGCCACATCCAGCAGCTTCTGGATATGCAGATAGGTGTCGGCCGGACGGTCGCCGTCGAGCCCCCAGGCCTCGTCCGCCATGCGCGCATGCAGGGCGTCGATGTCGGCATTGGCATAGACGGCGACGGACTGCACGCCGTAGTCGCGGCAGGCACGCACGACGCGGACGGCAATCTCTCCGCGATTGGCAATGAGTACTTTTTTCATGGCATTCAAGGGCAGTTGACGGCCTCGAAGGGCCGAATGAGGTTGAAGCGCACCCAGGCGTTCACGGGAATCTGCCCCGCCCTGTCCAGATGGTGCGGCGCGATGCAGGCGATGACGGGGTAGCCGCCGGTCAGCGGGTGGTCAGCCAGGAACAGCACCGGCTGGCCGCTGGCCGGCACCTGGATGGCGCCGGTGGGCGTGCCTTCGCTGGGCAACTCCTGGGTGATGGCACGCGCGAGCGGCTGCTCGCCCGCCAGGCGCAGACCCACGCGGTTGGACTGGGGCGTGACGCGCCAGCGCTGCGCGGCCAGCAGCTGCACCGCGTCGGGCGCGAACCAGTCGGTGCGCGGGCCCAGCACCACGTCCAGCACCACGTCTTCGTGCACGCTGGGCAGATCATGGGGCGGCAGCTCGGCGCTGCCGACGATGGAGCCTTGCGCCACGGGGCGTAGCGCCAGCCGGTCTCCCGCCGCCAGGGCCGGCGGGCCGACATGGGCCAGGGTGTCGGACGAAAGGCTGCCCAGCACGGGCTGCATGTCAAAGCCGCCGCGCACGGCCACGTAGCAACGCGTGCCGGCCACGGGCTCGCCAATGGCCAGCAGGTCTCCATGGGCCAGGGCCAGCGGCTGGTAGCGCGGCACGCTGGTGCGCAGGCCGCCAGCCGTGGTCAGCGTCAAGGGCGCGTCGGCACCGGTGACGGCCACCACGGTGTCGCCATGGCTGGCGAGCTGCAGGCCGCCGTTGACGGTCTCCAGGCAGGCCATGTCGGATGGATTGCCGACCAGGCGGTTGGCCGTGCGGCAGGCGCCCTGGTCCAGCGCGCCGGAGGCCGAAACGCCCTGCCCCGCCAGGCCCGGCCGGCCCATGTCCTGCAGCAGCGTGAGCAGGCCGGGCGAGTGCACCTCCAGCGCAGCCCCCCGCGTTGATGCGGGCGCTGCGGGTTTCAAGTGTTTTTGGCTTGTAGCGCCCTCCAGTTGAGCGCTAGCAGCTATAGATAGAGTAGCAATATCGACAAACCGCACGCGAAAGCCGGGTTGCAGCAGCGCTGGCGGATCACGCTCTATGTCCCACATCGCCAGCGGCGTGCGGCCGATGATCTGCCAGCCTCCGGGGCTGGCCTGCGGATAAACGCCGCTGAAGCGCCCCGCCAGCGCCACGGCGCCCGCCGGGATGCGCGTGCGCGGCGTGGCGCGGCGCGGCACGTCCAGGCTTTCGTGCCCGCCCGAGAGGTAGGCAAAGCCCGGCGCAAAGCCGACAAAGGCCACGCTGTAGTCGCTGGCAGTGTGGCGGCGCACCAGCTCTTCGGACGTGATGCCCAGGATTTGCGCCACCTCGGCCAGGTCCTCGCCGTCGTAGCGCACGGGGATTTCGACCAGGGTGGCGTCGCGCTGCACCCGCTGCGACAGGTCGCGCGCGGCAATCGCACCAATCAGCGCCGCGAGGCTGGTGGCAGACGGCCGGAACTGCACGAGTAGGGTGCGCGCGGCGGGCACCAGCTCCTCTACACCGGCAAGCGGCGCGCGCTGCAGCGAATCGAGCAGCGCCAGGGTCTGATCCAGATCGGCCAGCTCGACGAGCAGCGCGTTCAATGAGACGGGCAGGAATCGCATGATGGGCTGGACTTCAAACGTGGTAGCTGCTGTCGGGCACGTCGGTGATGAACATGTAGCCCGGCGCATGCGTGACGGCAAACGGCACACCCGATGCCATCACCGCCGCCTGGGGCGTAACGCCGCAGGCCCAGAACACGGGCAGCTCGCCGGGCTCTATGCGCACCGGGTCGCCAAAGTCGGGCCTGGCCAGATCGGCAATGCCCAGCGCGGCCGGGTCGCCCACATGCACGGGCGCGCCATGCACGGCTGGAAAGCGCGCCGAAATCGCCACCGCATCAGCCACGCGGTGCGCGGGAATGGGCCGCATGGACACCACCATCTCGCCATGCAGGCGCCCGGCCGGGCGGCATGGGCGATTGGTGCGGTACATGGGCACGTTAGAGCCGTCCGCGATGTGGCGCACCTCGATGCCGGCCTCCTGCAGCGGCGTCTCAAACGTGAAGCTGCAGCCGATCAGGAAGGTGACCAGATCCGGGTGCTCGGCCCATAGTGGCGTGGCGTCCTGCACCTCCTCGGCCAGCCGGCCGCCCCGCCAGACGCGGTACAGCGGGATGTCGGTGCGCACATCCGCGCCTTCTGCCAGCAGCGTGTGGTGTGCGCCGGCCTCGATCACGTCCAGCACCGGGCAGGGCTTGGGGTTACGCTGGGCGTAGAGCAGAAAGTCCCATGCCCAGTCGCGCGGCAGGGCAATCATGTTGGCCTGGGTCATGCCCGGGGCCACGCCGGCTGTGGGACGCATGCTGCCGGCGCGGTATTCGGCGCGCGCCTGGCGCGCCGCGGCGACGGCGGCGGCGCGGGCCTGCTCCAATGCGGTGTTCTTCATGGCAATGACTCCCGTCGCAAAGATCAGAGGAAGGAGCGCACGGCGATGCCGTCGCCCTCTAGCGCCTTGCGCACGGCGCGCGCCATCTCCACGGCGCCAGGGCTGTCGCCGTGCACACAGATGGACTGGGCGTCCAGGTGCACCAGGCTGCCATCGATGGCCTCGACCACGCCATCTTTCACCAGGCGCAGCATGCGCCGGGCCACCAGGGCGCTGTCGTGCAGCACGGCGCCCTTGTCGCGGCGCGATACCAGCGTACCCTGGGGCGTGTAGGCACGGTCGGCAAAGGCCTCGGCAATCACGCGCAGGCCTGCGTCCCGCGCCCATTGCACCAGCGGCGAGCCGGCCAGCGCCACCAGGGCCAGGCCGGCATCGACGGCGCGGATGGCGGCAATCACGTCGCGCGCCTGGCGCTCGTCGTGCGCAATGGTGTTGTACAGCGCGCCGTGAGGCTTCACATAGCTGATGCGCGTGCCCGCCGCCTGCGCCAGGCCCTGCAGCGCGCCAATCTGGTAGATCACATCGGCCACCAGGTCGGGGCTGGCCACATCCATGTTGCGCCGGCCAAAGCCCACCAGGTCGGGATAGGCCACATGCGCGCCCACGGCCACGTCGCGCGCCTGGGCGGCACGGAGCGTGGCCAGAATGCCGGCCGGGTCGCCCGCATGAAAGCCGCAGGCCACGTTGGCGCTGCTGACGATGTCCAGCATGGCGGCGTCGTCGCCCATGCTCCACGCGCCCAGGCTCTCGCCCAGGTCGCTGTTGAGGTCGATCACGGACATGGTTTCCTCCCGCTTCGGCTACATGTGCGAGGGCAGCCAGAGCACGATTTGCGGCCAGACGTAGAGCATGATCACGGCGGCCAGCATGACGAAGAACATGGGCGCAGCCACGCGGGCGATCCAGCCGATGTCGCGCTTGGTCAGGCCCTGGATGACGAACAGGTTCAGCCCCACCGGCGGCGTGATCTGCGCCATCTCCACCACCAGCACGATGAAGATGCCGAACCAGATCAGGTCGTAGCCCGCGGCCTCGACCGTGGGCAGCAGCACGGCAATCGTCAGCACCACCATGGAGATGCCGTCCAGAAAGCAGCCCAGCACGATGAAGAACACCGTCAACATCATCAAGAGCGCAAACGGCGACAGGTGCAGCGAGCCTATCCATTCGGCCAGGTGGCGCGGCAGGCCGATGAAGCCCATGGCCAGCGTGAGAAAGGCAGCCCCGGCCAGGATCAGGCCAATCATGCAGTACACGCGGCAGGCGGCGACCAGGCCCTCGGTGAACTTCTGCCAGGTCAGCGACCCCTCAACCGCTGCCAGACCCAGCGCGCCGGCCACGCCCAGGGCAGCGGCCTCGGTGGCGGTTGCCACGCCGCTATAGATGCCGCCGAGCACCAGGCCAATCAGGATCACCGCCGGAATCAGAAAGCGGGATTCGTAGATCTTCTGCATGAAGCTCATCGACATGTCCGACGCCGGCACCTTGTCCCGGTTGAACAGCGCCCAGGTGGCGATATAGGCCATGAACAACCCGGCCAGCAGCAGCCCCGGGAACACGCCAGCCAGGAACAGCTTGGCGATCGACACGTTGGCCGCCACACCATAGACGATCATGATGATGGAGGGCGGAATCAACAGCCCCAGCGTGGCCGCGCCCGCCAGCGTGCCCACGGCCATGGCGTCGGGGTAGCCGCGCTTTTTCAGCTCGGGCAGGGTCATCTTGCCGATGGTGGCGCAGGTGGCGGCCGAAGAGCCGGAGATGGCGGCAAAGATGGTGCAGCCGACCACGTTGGTGTGCAAGAGCCGCCCGGGCAGCTTGTCCATCCACGGCGCCAGGCCGCGGAACATGCTGTCCGAGAGCTTGCTGCGAAACAGGATCTCGCCCATCCAAAGAAACAGCGGCAGCGCCGTCAGCGTCCAGGCCGAGCTCGCGCCCCAGATCGTCAGCATCATGCTGTCGCCCACCGGGCGGCTGGTGAACAGCTCCATGCCGATCAGCCCCACGGCCAGTAGGCCCAGGCCTATCCACATGCCCGCGCCGAGCACCGCGAACAGCGCAATGATCAGCACCAATGCAGCCATCATGTCCATGTTGTTCTCCCTTATTCGGCCACCGAGCCCGGGCCGGCGATGAACCATTCGCGCCCGCGCCAGCGCGCCACGATGGCATCCAGAAACGCCAGCGCGAAGGCCGCACAGCCAATGGCCATGCACAGCTGCGGAATCCACAGCGGCGTGGCGTCGGCCGCGGGTGAGACGTCGTGCGTGATGTAGGACAGCCACACGGCGCGCGCGGCAAACCAGGCTAGATAAAGCGCCAGGCCCAGGCCCGCAATCAGCATGGCCCACTCAAAAGCCGCTCGGGTACGGCTGCCCATACGGTCAAGCAACAGCGTGACGCGGATATGGTCGCCATGCATCAGCGCCGTGGGCAGGGCAAAGAACAGCGTGGCGGCAATGGCGTAGCCGGCGTAGGCGTCCAGCCCCTGGATGTCGATGAACGTCACCTGGCGCGCCAGGATGCCAAGTATGACGATGACGAACGCGGCCACCATGGACAGGCAGGCGAGCGTTATGAGCAGGCGGTACAAGGGTCGAAAGAGCTGATCCATGGCGGGCTCCAGACGGTGGTGGAAAAAGGGAGCCAAGGCAAGCGTGCTAAGCGCCCTGATTCCCGGCACATGAGGTCAGCGCTTGTTGTAGGCGTCCACGATGGCCTTGCCCTCGGCGCCCGCCGCCTTCACCCATTCCTCGGTCATGACGGTGCCGATGCGGGCAAATTCCTTCTTCAGCGCGTCCGACGGCTCGGCAATGGTCATGCCCTTGGCGGCCAGCTCCTTCAGAAACTCCTTGTCCAGGCGCTCGCTGCTCTCCCAGCCGCGCTTCTCGGCCGTGGCGGCAGCCGTCAGCACGGCGTCCTGCAGGCCCTTGTCCAGGCTGTCGAAGGCCTTTTTGTTGACCACCGTGGCATTGCGCGGCAGCCAGGCGTTCACCGAATAGAAGTACTTGATCTGTTCGTACAGCTTGCTCTCCACCCCACTGGCGCTGGAGGTGAGGAAGTTGTTCACCGTGTTCGTGGCCAGGGCCTGGCCCAGCTCGGACAGCTGGATGGTCACCGGCTGGGCCTTGAGTAGTTGTGCGATGCGCGTGGAGGTCGGGTTGTAGGCGCGCATCTTGGTGCCTGCCAGATCGGCGGGTGTCTGGATGGGCTTGTTGGAGTACAGCGACTGGCCCGGCCATGGCACGCTGTAGAGCAGCTTCATGCCCTGTGAGGCCAGCAGCTTTTCCTGCGCCGGCTTGGCCGCCTGGTACAGGCGCCAGGCATCGGCGTACGAACTGGCCAGGAAGGGCACGGAGTCCACGCCGTACAGCGGGTTCTCATTGGCGGCGCCGGAGAGGATGAACTCGGCCGCCGGCACCTGGCCGGTCTGCACCGCGCGCTTGATCTCGTTGGCCTTGTAGAGCGAGCCGCCAGGGTGCAGCGTGATCTTGAGCTTGCCGCCGGTGGCATCGTCCACGTCCTTGGCGAACTGCTGGTTGTTCTGCGTCTGGAAGGTGTTGGCCGCGTAACCCGTGGGCAAGTCCCATTTGACCTGGGCATGGGATGCGGCCGCAGCCAGGCAGACAACCGACAGAAGAATGCGTTTCATGGGGTGACTCCTTGGATTGACAGTTGAAAACAAAGACGTGAATACAGATGCTACGAGGCCGCACTGCTGCGCCCCGCGCAGGGCGCATACAGAAACGCCGGCAATCGCGGTCAGTTTGCAGAACTATTTGCACTGTATTGTTGAACAATGATTCATCAAACGAAGGGCGATTGACATCCTGAAAAACCCTGGGATCTCCTCCCCCCAGGACTGCCACCATGCGGCTCGCAGGCAGGCTGTCGATGGCTACACTTGCTGCCTCAACACCAGCCCGCCCAGCCCATGACGAGTGCCGCCGACCCGCAACAAAACCTCTCCGACCGCATTGCGGAGCAGGTGCGCGAGAAGATCGTGCATGGTGAATTCGCCCCGGGTCAGCGCCTGTCCGAAGCGGCCCTGAGCGAGAGCCTGGAGGTCTCGCGCAACACGCTGCGCGAAGCCTTCCGCATGCTGACCAAGGAGGGGCTGCTGAAACACGAGCCCAACCGCGGTGTGTCGGTCGCCGTGCCCAGCATCGCGGCCATCATCGACATCTACCGCGTGCGCCGGCTCATCGAATGCCAATCCCTGACCCAGGCCTACCCGCGCCACCCGGCCAGGAAGCAAATGCGCCAGGCCGTGGACGCGGCCCTGCGCTGGCGCGAAGCGGGCGACTGGCGCGGTGTGGGTACGGCGAACATGGAGTTCCACAAGGCCATCGTGGCGCTGGCCGACAGCGAGCGGCTCAACGACATGTTCACCCACCTGCTGGCCGAGCTGCGCCTGGCTTTTGGGCTGTTGGACGACCCGGAGTTTCTGCACGCACCCTATGTGGACAGCAACGTGAAGATCATCGAGCTGTTCGAAGCCGGCCAAGCCCAGGAGGCTGCGACCGCGCTGGGCGACTACCTGGTGCACTCCGAACGTATCGTGCTGGCGGCCTATGCACGGCGCATGGCCGACGGCGGCGCTGGGCGGTAATTCTTCGGCGGGCGCTCAGGCGCCGGCAACCGCCCCTGGGGCCAAGTCATCAGCGCTGATTTGCCTCAGCGTGCGACTTAGCGAGGACATGCTGGGATTCTCCACAAACACACATTGCTTTCCGGTGCGCTTGCAGAAGTCTTTCACGCGCCAATAGGCGTTGTGGCTGATGCAGCCGGTTTGGCAGATGACCAGGTCGGCCGCCGCAAGCACGTCGTCCAGCGCCCCCTGCCGATCCTCCAGCCCGCCGTCGTGGTGCGCGAACTGGCCGCCGGCCTTCTCGATCACTTCCCGGTAGCTGGGCATGTTGGCGTTGCGGCCACCGACGCACAGGATGGTCTTTTGCCGAGGTGCGCCGCCGTGCTGCGGCGCCAGTGGTGCGGGCTGGTCTGCGTCATCGCCCAGGCCGCGCAATGCCCACGCTTCGGTCAATTGCTGACGCAGTTGCGCGTTCTGCGCCTCCAGTCGGGCCAGGTCGTCGGCGAGGAACGCAGTTTGCGATTGCCGGGCAATCGACACCGCCCGCAAGCGCAGCAGCTGGGCGTTGAGCGCATCGATCTCGGCCAGCTTCTCGGCCATCACCCGCGTGCAGCGCTCCTGCAACCGTGCCAGCTCGCGCGCCAGCACGCCATGTTCGTTGAACAAGTCGTTGCAGTGGCATGCGCCGGGCATATCCCGGCTCCCCCGAGGGTGCGGCCCGGCAATGACCGGCAGGGGGTTGGGGCACTCATCACACATGCGACCTCCTTGGGTTGAGTCACCCGGATTCAGTGCACAGCCGACACATGGGCTGCGTGGCCGCGCACCTCGGGAGGTTGTGCGCTCTGCAGGCGTTGGCGCGCCTGTGCCAACATCTCTGCAAGCGCCACGAACGCATCCTCCTCCAGGCGCACCGACAGGCAATTGAGCGAAAGATGCACCACACCGCAATCAGGACAAACGGTCACATGTCCGACGGGACTGCGGGCCAGCACCGCATGCTGGCAGCTGGACGAGGTTGGCAAGCGCTCCATGCGATCCTCCGGTGAATGGTCGATGGATTTATTTTAAATGCAAATCGTTCGCATTACTGATAATGAACTCGTAACCAAGTTCAACCTGGTGCGCCAACCTGGAAGTGGAGGATCTGTGCCCGCCGCATTGCTGGCTTTGCAGCCATCAACGACGCGCGCACGGCATAAGGCCTCAGGACGGGATTGGCGAGATAGCGGCGCCATAGCCACCAACGCCAACATCCTCTGGGGCACCGACCCGCCACAAGAGCGGCGCGTTGCCATAGTCCACCATCACGGTGAGGATCGGGACAAACGACGGTAGCACCGTTACTGCGTCATCCGCTTCTGTCGCCATTTGATCTCCCCAGGTTCAGTCCCCTTCAGCCAGGCCGAGCGGCCATCATCTGAAAATTCGAGCCAGTCGCAAGGAAGCGTGGAACCACCAAGCATGGATTCGACGACGCAGCAATCTTGCCAGATGCGCTGCCCATCGACCTCTGCCGTAGGCTGGAATCCGAGCGACGTCCACTCCTCAACGAGTGATGCAATATCCGCCGGATTCATGGCTCCATCGCGCAGCAGGTGCTCATCAAACCAAACACGTGCTCCAATCAGGCACTCGTGATCCCGCAGGCATTGCTCCCAGCCGCCGGGGTACTTCTGTCGGATGAGTGCGATCGGTACGACGAAGTCGATGAATTCAAGTGCAATGGCCATGGCTCAGCTTCGTTTGGAGTTGGGACAATGGTTGGGACAACAGGAAATTCCGAAGGCGTGGCGGGATTCCAAGAATCAACCTAAGCTGTTGATTTTCAAAAGACAACTGACAGAAAAATAAATTTTGTTCCCCGATTTGTTCCCCGAAAACGGGCTTGATACCCCCTTTTCCGGGGATACCTGCCAGCCAACAACCGAGGTAACCGATAGCTCCATATTACGGCCGCCGGATGGTGCGCTGGGTGTTGTCTAGGCGCGACTCTATGAGCTCCATCATCCTGCCCATTTCAGCCAACGCCACCACCACCAGCGCATCATGCTTAGCCTGCAAGCGCTCAAATGTGCACCAGTGCATGCCCTTCGGTTTGATCCCGTTGCCATTCAGGATACCCGGCTCCCAGCCCAGCCGATCCCGTAGCTTGTCGGCTTGCCGCGTCGCCCGGTCATCCGGGGTTTCGCGCTCGCACCGATAAGCCAGGCGGTAACAGTGCCTGCATGCGGGCGCCTTGCCGATATAGAGAATCGCCACACGCCGGGTGCAGCATGGGCAGCGCCACCATGTGCGCGTGCCGCCGTAGGTGCAGGGCGCGCGATCCAGCGACACGGCGCAATGCACGTCCTGCCAGTCCCCGCCGCATGTCCGGTGCCGATAGGTGAACCTGACGCGATCCGCCTGCACCGACAGATTGATGCTGGCCTGCACATCGCCGTAGCGCGTCCACTGCCAGCCATAGGCCATGCCCGGTTTCAGATAGCCCTCGCGCTGCAAGCGCCGCACGTCCACCTGACGCATGTCGTCGGTGCAGTCCTTTCCGCCCCGTCGCCCGCTCAAATACCCACCCATCGCCGCCCTCCGTACCTGCTTGCCATCACCCGCTGAAAACAGCATGCTTTCAGCGATGGTGCTTCAGATGGCAGCCCCCGTCGAACCCTGTGGCGGTTGCCGCAATTGCCGGTACACCTCGCCCACCAGCAGGCCTGCCAAGCTCTTGAACACCTTTTCATGGCGCAATGCCTGGTCGGCCATGGTGTTATGGCTTTCCAGCGCATCCACCACGGCAATGTTCAGCTTGCCCTCGTAGGCGCCGTTGGCAAACGCATCCACCGTGTCATTGGCCTGTGCCTGCTCGCGCAAGGTCGGGTCGGCCACCATCTTGCCGATCAAGGTGGTGGCATAGCCCCGGAAATCGGCTTCCGACAAATTGCCCGAGAACACCTCGTTCATCTTCTGAATGATGATCGACAGGCGCTCGTCGGGGTCGTCCCAGGTTTGCCCCTCACCGCCCCCCATGGGCTTCAGCAACACGGTCTTGCCCGCTTCCAGATCAAGCTGGCGCTCTTTTTCATTGACGACCTTGTAGCCCGCCAGACGTACCGAGGCATCCAGCGCCTCATCGCCCCCCGCCTTGCCCTGCAAGCGCGGCAGCAACATGCGGCAGAAGGCGTGCAAGCGCTCCAGATCGGCGTCGCCGTAGTCGGTCAGTTGCGACAGAAAATCGTAGGCGCTGATGTACGAGGACACATCGCCCCGAAACCGATCCTGCACCTCTTTGGCCTGCGCCTTGAAGCGCTCATGCGCCTTTTTCAGCGGTGCCTGAATCGTCGCCTGCTTGCCCTTTTTGTTGAAGAAACCCTCAGAGAAATCCAGCACTTCTTCCCATAGGTAGATGCCTGCAGCGTCCAGCTTTTCGCGCAACTGGTGCACCAGGTTCTTGTCCGTCACGCCCGACAGCTGCGCGGTGCGGTAGAACGGCAAAAAGGCTTTCAGGATGTCCTCGGCATCATTGCGAAAGTCCAGCACAAAGGTCTTGTCCTTGCCCGGTGCCATGCGGTTCAGGCGCGACAGCGTTTGCACCGCCAGCACGCCATCCAGGCGCTTGTCCACGTACATGGCGCACAGCTTGGGCTGGTCAAACCCGGTCTGGAACTTCGATGCCACGATCAGCACCTGATAGGCCGCCGTCTCGAACGCTTCCGTGATGTCGTCGCCCTGCTCCTTGCGCTCGTTCAAGTCACCTTCCTTGGCCTTGAGCACCTTCGATTCCTCATCCGTCACCTCGCCCGAGTACGCCACCAGCGCCCGGCAGTCGGCATGGCCCTGCTTGCGGATGTAGTCGTCAAACGCCTTTTTGTAGCGCACGGCAGCTACCCGGCTATCGGTCACCACCATGGCCTTGGCCTGCCCGCCCAGCTGGTGCAGCACATGCGCGCGAAAGTGCTCCACGATGACCACCACCTTTTGCGCAATGCTGGTCGGGTGCAGCTGCGCATAACGAAACAGCCTGGCCGTGGCCTTGCCCTTCTTCACCGTTTTGTCGTGCCCCGCCTGCTCCAGCTTGAAGGCAAAGTCATACGTGGTGTAGCCGCGCAGTACGTCCAGGATGAACTGCTCCTCGATGGCCTGGCGCATTGAATACACATGAAACGGCGCCGGTGTGCCGTCCGCCCCGATGCGCCCAAACAGCTCCAGCGTCTTGGGCTTGGGCGTGGCCGTGAAGGCGTAGTACGACACATTGGCCGGGCGCTGGCGCGCCGCCATCCACTGGTTCAGTATGTCTTCCTGCGTCAGCTCCGCGTCCTCTTGCGCAGCCACAACGGCCTCGTCGTAGCCACTCGATTCGGCCAGCTCTGCGCCTGCCGCCGCTGGCTGGCCCGACGTGGTCAACACCTGGCGCAGCTTTACCGCGCCCTTGCCCGACTGGCTGGAATGCGCCTCGTCCAGAATCAAGGCAAAGCGTCGATTGGCCAGCCCACCCACCTTGCTCAGCACCCACGGAAACTTCTGCAAAGTGGTGATGATGATGAGCTTGCCCGTGTCCAGCGCCTGCGCCAGCTGCGTGCTGTTCTGGTCAATGCGTTCCACCACGCCCTGCTGGTGGTCAAACTGGTAAATCGTGTCCTGCAACTGCGTGTCGAGCACACGCCGGTCGGTAATCACGATCACGCTGCTGAACACTTTTGCATCTTGCGCATCGTGCAGCGATGCCAGCCGGTGCGCCAGCCAGCCAATGGTGTTGGACTTGCCCGAGCCCGCCGAATGCTGCACCAGATAGGTCTGTCCCACGCCCTCATCCAAAGTCGCCGCCACCAGGCGATTGACTGCATCCCACTGGTGGTAGCGCGGAAACAAAAGCGCCGTCTTGAAGCGCTTCTTGCCTTTCTCGTCCTTGTATTCACTGACCTGCGCCGACAGAAACTTGCCCACCACCGCCAGCCAGGCATCGCGCTGCAACACCTCGTGCCACAGATAGCCCGTGGCGTAGCCCAGCGCGTCATCGGGCGCATTGCCCGCACCCGCACCGCCCAGGCCATCAGGCGTGCCCCGGTTGAACGGCAGGAAGCGCGTGGCCAGACCCGCCAGTTGCGTGCTCATGCGCACCTCGTCGCAGCTCACGGCAAAGTGCACCAGCGCCCGTTTGCCAAACGACAGCAAGGGCTCGGCCTGCTTGCTGGCCGCATCCACTGGCGGGCGATCGTGCAGATACTGGCGCACCGCGTCCTCGATGTTTTGCGTGGTGTCTGTTTTGAGCTCGATCGTTGCCAACGGCAGGCCATTCAGAAACAGCACCAGGTCAATGCAGCGCTGGTTGTGCAGCGAGTAATGCAGCTGGCGCACCACGCGCAGGCGGTTCTTCTGGTAATGCTCCCAGGTCTTGGGGTTTTGCCGATTGGCAGGCGCAAACTGCGCCATCTTGAAGCTGGCGTTGATGTCCTTGAAACTCTTGCGCAGCACGTACAGCGTGCCCCACAGCTGCGGTGTGTCTTTCCTGATCGTCGGGCGGTCTTTGTCCAGCTCTTCGGCCAGCCGCTGGATGAACACGCCTTCCGGGTTCTTGGCGTGGTTCTTGGCAAATTTTTCCCAGGCCTCGGGCTGCGTCTCCTTCACCCAGGCAATGGCGTCCTCGGGGTACAAGGCCGTGCGCCGGTCGTAGCCTTGGTCGTAGGCAAACCCCTTCTGGCAGGGCAAGGGCCCGTCCATCAACCAGCCCTGGTCTTTCAGGGCCTGGCAAACCTCATCTTCAAACTGCGCTTCGGTATGGATGGCGGGCATGGGGCACGGGTGGCAAAAAGCAAAAGATGTTGGCAAAGATTATGCGGGTCGTGTTCCAGCACTTTCGACGGCACCCGCCACGCAGCCCGGCGGGTTGCCGCCCAAGGGCATTGCCGCAATAATATGACCATATGGTCATTTTTAAGGGGTGCGCCATGAGAAACGTCACCGTGGTCGAAGCCAAAAGCCGCTTTTCCGCCCTGCTGGCCGAGGTGGATGAGGGCGCCGAGATCGACATCACCCGCCACGGCAAGGTGGTGGCGCGGCTGGTGCCCGCCCGCCCGCGCATGGCCGCCGATGCCTTTGCCGACTTCTGGGGCGACAGCGAGGGCTTTGACCTGCAAGCCCCGCCCGATCTGCCCGCCGAAGACCTGCCCGCGCTGGATGCCGCGCCATGAGCACGCGCTACCTGCTCGACACCAACATCCTGATTGCCGCGCTCAAGGGCGCACCGGGCGTGCGCCACAAACTGGAGTACACGCCCTTGAATGCGCTGCTGCTGTCCACCGTGGTGCTGGGCGAGCTGGAATTTGGTGCCGAGAAAAGCACCTGGGCCGCACGCAACCGCCAGCGCCTGAACGAGCTGACCGAGCGCCTGCCGCTGCTGGGCGTGGACGCCAGCGCCGCTCGGCACTACGCGCGCATTCGTGCCCAACTGGAGCGCCAGGGCCAGCCCATCGGCGCCAACGACCTGTGGATTGCCGCCCAGGCGCTGGCGGCCGACGCCACGCTGGTGACCGACAACGAAGGCGAGTTCCGCCGCGTGCCGGGGCTGGCGCTGGAAAACTGGCTGCGGGACGAGGCATGAGGCCTGGAAATATGCATCAAATCGGCCTCTAGCGCCCGTCCATCAAGCGCGAACAGCTATTGTTTTAATAGTTATTGCCGCACATCCACCCGGCCCAGCACGGCATCGGCAATGGTGGCGGCGCGCAGTTCTTTGAGCAGCGCGATGGCTTCCTGGGTGTGGGTGATGAGGGTGTCGATCTTGGCGACTTCGGCCGCCAACGCGGCTGCGATCTCGCGCTGCTCTGCCAGGAGTGGCATGGGGACTTGGAAGCGGGACAAGTCCTCGCAGGTCAATGCCCCCTTGGTTCCACCTTGGCCGTCGCTCACCATGCGCAAGGCCGCATACATGCCCGTCAGCGTCCAAAAAACATAGCCACTGTCGAAGTGCTCGCTGTCCAGCGTGAGGTAGGCCAAATGCTGATTGATGGTGGCCTGAATACGTAAAACAGTGACTTGCCCACGCGTCTTGCCCTGGCCGGTGAGTGCCACCAGCAAAGCACCGGGCTCCACGATCGGCAAGTGACACGCTTGCAGCGCCACCGGGGTGACGTACTCGCTGCCCTCCCATACCTCATCCTGATTCACTACCGCGCTGTTGAGCCAGGGAAAGTCGCCTTGCTCCCAATAGCTGGCGTTGTCCTTCAGCGGGGTGGAGCCGTTGCCGATCCGTGCGTATTTGCCCAAGCGCACCATGGCCCAGCTCGACGGAGTTCGCGGCATGTGCACGTTGCCCGTGGCCTTCTTGTCCTGCGGCTGGTTGGCGCCTGATGTGTACTCCGCAATCACCGACTGCCGCCACTCACGCAGCAACCCAATCAGCCCCTCCTTCTCCTGAATCAGCGTGTCGATGCGGGCGGTTTCAGCATCCAGGTAGTCGGCGATGGCTTGTTGTTCGTCGGGCGGGGGAACGGGCGCAGCGTAATCTTTCACAAACAAATCCGGCACGCGCTTCTGCCCGCCAGCGCCTTGCATCAACGCCTCACCGGGAAGGCGGAAGGTACTGCACATGGTGAGGTAGTAAAGCCACTGAGGGCAATCACCCTGGGTTGGTCGCATCACGATCAACTCGGTGGTGCCGAACCCAATGCCTTCATGCAAGCCGGCCATTACAGCGCCTTTGCCGTTTTCATAGCAGGGCGTGATCTTGGCAATGGCAATGTCGCCGTCCTCGAAAAAGGTGTAGCCCGATGCGACCTCTCCAACGCGGCGAGTTCGCTCCAGATCAAGCGTGCCGTCATCACCAATGGCTTCCATCGGCAGGAAAGAGGCTTGATGTTCAGCATCAAGAGGTTTGGAAGGCGACGGGTTGAGTTTCACGCGAAAGCGCAGACGCACAATCTTCCAATGCTCCGGCACATCCCCCAACCACTCCACCCTCGAAGCCTTGTAGCTCGCATACCGCTTCATGCCCGCGCCCCGTCCTGCACGCCGCGCAGCAGCTGCATGAACAGGCGCTCCTTGGCCTCGATGTCGGCGGCAATCTCCTGGCGGCTGCGCGGCGGCTGGTACTGGTAGAACTCGCGGTTGAAGTTGATCTCGGTGCCTGCCACGCCGGTCAAGCCGTCGTGGGCGTCCGTCACCTCGTGGTTCACCCAGGCGTCGTGCCAGTGCGGCAGCACCTCGCGGGCAAAGTAGGCGGCGATGTCTTCGCCAAAGGGCACGTATTCGGCATCGCGCAGTTCCGAATCACTGAGCACCTCGCCTTTTTCATTGGTGGTGGGTTCGGCGGTTTTGTCTTTCTGCCCCAGGCACACGCGGGCGCGTTCCACGGCCTTGGCGCTGAGTTTGGCGGCCTTGCCGGTCAGCCCCCGAGCCTGGGCCACGGCGGCGGCGGCCTGGTGCAGCGCGGCGCGAAAGCTCTCGGCATCGCTGTAGATGGTGTCGGCATCCAGGCTTTGCAGGGCTTGCCGCAGCAGGTCTTGCTGCTCTTGCGGCAGTTTTTTGTAGGCGGTGTCCCAGCCCAGCGTTTTCAGGCCCTGCGGCATGGCTTGAAAGCGCATGCGCAAGGGGCGCTCGATGGTGACGCGGCGGTAAAAGAAATGTTCACGCTCGAACACCTTGGCCTGGAGCACGCGCGCGGTTTTGCCGCTGCGGCGGTGCTCGTCCTCGGGGTTTTCGTGCCACTGCATGGTTTTGAAGTCGGCATAGGCTTGGGCGATGCGCGCCACGCAATCGGGCGTGAATTCGCGGCGCTTCTTGCCCAGGTTTTTCTTCATCAGCACGCTCATGGCGCTGGCGTCGATCAGCAGCACCTTGCCCTGGCGCTCGGGCGGCTTGCGGTTCGTCATGAACCACAGATAGGTGGTGATGTTGGTGTTGTAGAACATGTCCGTGGGCAGGGCCACGATGCAGTCCAGGTAGTCATGCTCCAGGATGTGGCGGCGGATTTCGCTCTCGCCGCTGCCCGCGTCCCCGGTGAACAGGGGCGAGCCGTTGTGCACCACGCCCACGCGGCCGCCCCCCTTGCCCGCCAGCACGGGCTGCATCTTGGACAGCAGGTGCAGCGTGAACAGCATTTGCCCGTCGCGGATGGCGGGCAGCCCCGGCCCGAAGCGCCCGGCCGCGCCCTTGGCGTGTTCTCGCCTTACGACGGTTTCAGCAGGCTTCCATTCCACGCCATAGGGCGGGTTGGCGGCTTGGTACTCGAATCGTTGGCCGGGGTGCATGTCCAACGCCAGCGTGTCCCCGTTCTTGATGTTGGCCGGGTCTTGCCCCCGGATGAGCATGTCGGCCTTGCAGATGGCGTAGGTCTCGTCCTCCAGCTCCTGGCCAAAGAGTTTGAGCGTGGCGCGGTCGTTGAACTGGCGCAGGTGCTCTTCGGCCACGCTCAGGATGCCGCCGGTGCCCGCCGTGGGGTCGTACATGGTGCGCACCACGCCGGGTACAGACAGCGCCTCGTCGTCGCCGCTGAATAGCAGCGTCACCATCAGCTCGATCACGTCGCGCGGGGTGTATTGCTCACCGGCGGGTGACACGTCGTTGAACTTGCGCAGCAGCTCTTCAAACGCCTGGCCCATGTCGTGGTTGCTGACGGCCTCGGGCGAAAGGTCGGTTTCAGCAAAGCGCTGCACCACCAGATACAGGCGGTTTTTCTCGGCCAGCTTGTCCAGCGTGGCGGCAAAGCCGAACTTGTCGAAGATGTCGCGCACGTTCTGCGAGAAGCCGTTGAGCAAGGCCTCCAAGTTGTCGCGCACGTCGTCCGGGGTCTGGGCGATGCCGGGCAGGGTGAATTGGGAGGTGTTGAAGAACGGGTAGCCGCTGACGGGCGTGAGCATCTTGTCCAGGTCGTAATTCTTGGTGCGGATGGCCTCATGGCGCGCTCGCACCGCATCGCGCGTGGGCTCCAGCACGCAATCGAGGCGGCGCAAGATGGTGAAGGGCAGGATGACCTTGCGGTATTCGTTTTCTTTGTACGCACCGCGCAGCAGCTCGGCGTTCTTCCAGATCAGGTCGGCAAGTTTGGACATTCAGGGGGGATGATTTTTCGAGTGAAGTGAAACGGCGATCCAGATGACGCGTGCGGTCGAGCGTAGCCGAAATATTCTCCCAAATCATTTGGCAAGTCTGGTTACCATGCCAGCATCAAAAAAGCACTGGAACCCGCGCCAATATTGGATTTTGGAGGCTTCCAAGGGTGTTGAACGTGCGTACCAGCGCGTCTGCGCGCATACCCACCCGGTCGCGTCGGATACGCAGTGCGAGCAGCCTCTTGAGCCTGTCAGGACTCTCCGTCCAGCGCACCTTCCAACTGCCCCACAGCATCTTCCACCGTTGGGCGAATATCCTTCTCCAGCACCAACGCCTTGATGTCTTTCTCGAACCGATCCAACAACGATGACAGCAAGCGGCCGTCCTCATCTTCGCGCAACAGCTCCATGTAGCGATCCAACAGCGCATGGCCGATGTGCGCCATGTCGTCGGCACCACCAGCCAGCAACTGATCCGCGTATTCCGAGAGGAAGTCACTGGCTTCACCCGCATCAGACAGGGCAGCGCCTGCCAGGCCGTCCAGGCTGATTTCCATGGGGATGACATCGCCACGATACGGCCCGATGAAGTCAAGGTTGCGCCGTGATGCGGCTTCATTGACGCTGTCCAATACGGCGGCGGCGATGGCGTCGCGGCTGATGCTGCCAATGTTGTCGGGGTCATCAGCATCACCTATGTCGTTTCGCGTGTAGATGCTCAAAAACAGCAGGGTGTGAGCCGGAAGTTCATCCAACGCGCCCGCAATCACCGTGTCCAGCACTTCTTCAAAATTTCCACTGGTGGAGCCGAAGCCAGCGTCATCGTCGTCATACGGGCCTTCTTGCAGCTGCCAGCAGTATTCGTCCCAGAGATGGCGGGTAGCAACATCGCCAAACAGTCCTGCTGCATCCATGCCGCGCAGCGCGACGATGGCCGCTTGCACCAGCTTGTCGAGCTCGGGGGCCGCAGCTGCCCGAGCGGCATGGACGAATCGGTCGTAGGTGTCGGAGGGGACTTCGGTAGTGACGTTTTTCATGGCGCGAACTCCTCGTTTTTTGGAGTCTATCCATCCAACGCCCCCCCCAGCGCCGACCTGTTCACTGACAGTCAATCCCCTGGGTCTGGCAAACCCGATCTGGGTTACGTCTTGGCGCATCGGGCGAACGGCCAAGGCCGGTGGCCTGGGGCGATGCTGGCGGCGCTGCCACGAATGGCGGTGCCGTCGCGGGCAATGCCGCAGCCGCAAAGCCTGGGCAGCGCTGCAACTGCATCGCCATGGTGCGCGCCAGCCCCGCATCAACACGAACAGCCACGCCAGCCGCTTGCCAATTGCCGCAGCGCCAAGGGCCACTGGTTTGCAGGTGTCGGCACTCCATGCAGGCGTGCATGCCGTCGCCCTCGCGATCACACTGCACCAGGGTATCGGCCAGCCGTTCGGCTTCGGTACCCAGGTTTCGGGGGGAATGTTCCCCGGTTCGGGGTAAATCGGCGTTCTGTTCCCTTAATTTTTCCCCGGTGCCGTTCTGGCTGTCAATGGCCGTCCCTGTTCCTCGTTATAGGGCAAATCGTTGATTTGCCAAAGAAAAAGGCCACCAAATGGTTAGATTTGGTGGCCTTTGTTCAGGTCAATGGTCGGCGTGGCGGGATTCGAACTCGCGACCCCTTGCACCCCATAAATCCCCAGCGGTGTTTCAGCGGAATTCACGGCCAACCTCCATCGCGGGATTTCCTATTCATTTTCAGTGGCTTAGCCCATTATCACTGTTCACGGCGCATCAATGGGCTTCGTCCCTTGTCTGCGCCAAACCGTACCGCTAACCGTACCGCTGGGGGCGACGAGCGCAGGCGACAAAGGAGCATCACATGGCAGAGAAAAAACTCACCGACAAACACCTTCGGGGACTGAAGCCCGGCCCTCTGGAGAAGACTCTCGGCGATGGCGGCGGCCTGTGGATACGTGTCATGCCTGCCGACAAGGGCGGCGCCATCAACTTCTACTACCGCTTCCAGTTCGGCGGCAAGGAGCGCCGCTACAACTGCGGCACCTACCCCGACACCTCGCTGGCCATGGCCCGCCAACGCCGCAATGAAGCCCGTCAGTTGGTGACAACCGGCGTTGATCCCGCCGTGAAAGAAGCGAACGACCGCGCTGCCAACACATCCAGTCAGGCGCTGGCTCAGCTGGAAAAGACGGTCAATGACCTGTTCGACGACTGGAAGCGCGTCTACCTCAGCGCCCACCGCAAAGACGGCGGCGCGTTCGTCGAAAGCATCTACGACCACGATGTTCGCCCCATCTTGGGGCAGATGAAGGCCAAGGATGTCAGGCTGCCGCACATTGTTCAGGTCATCGACAAGCTGCTGGATCGCAAGGTTCGCCGCAAGGCCAATATGGTGCTGTCCACGCTTCGGCAGATGTTCCGCCACGGACTGGCCCGTGGCTTGGTCGAAACCGATCCCACTTTGGGGCTGAGCAAAAAGCAGGCAGGCGGCAAGGAAACGCCGGTGGAGCGCAACCTGAGCCTTGAGGAAATCAAAGAGCTGGCGCGCGGTCTTGCAGGCTCTGGGCTCCACCCCCGCATGACTGCCGGAATCTGGCTGATCCTTGCCACGGGCGCCCGCGTGGGAGAACTTCTCAACGCCGAATGGGCGCATGTCAATCTGGAGACATGCGAATGGCGCATCCCGGCGGCCAATACCAAGAACGGGCGCGCGCACTTGATTCACCTGTCCGGTTTCGCAATCCAGCAGTTGGAGGTCTTGCAGGGCTATCGCGATGGCGCCTATCTGTTTGCGGGTCGCAGCAACGATCAGCCGATGTCCGACAAAGCCTTGTCCAAGGCCGTGCGTGACCGCATCCGCGAGGTGCCACTGAAAAAGCGCACGGCCAAGGCCCAAACGCTGATGCTGTCCGGTGGCGAGTGGAGCCCGCACGATCTGCGTCGCACCATGGCATCACGCATGGGCGATTTGGGCGTGGCCCCGCACGTCATCGAGCGCTGCCTGAACCACATCCAACAAGGTATTGTGGGCGTCTACCAGCGGCAAGAATATCTGCTGGAACGCAAGGCCGCCTTCCAGATTTGGGGGACAACCCTCGAAAACACCCTTCACCCCAGCCGGACACCGAATGCCGCCAATGACCCCAACGCGCCAGAACACCATTGGGCCATCGCTCGCATGGCTTGATCATTGGATCGCGGAGTTGCCAGAGTTGCCAGAGTTGCCAGAGTTGCCAAATTCACCAGAAGATGGAGACAGCCCCGGCAAGCCCTACTTCCGCGATCTGATAGCAAAGCAGCACCTCTCTGGCATCCGCCGCCTGCGGGCCGATGCTCAGGTGCGCGGGCGCCTATCCCGCTATTCGTCACCTGCCACGCATGAGGCAATCAAAACCCTTCTGACTGAATCAAGCTGGGCTTGTGCATCCCTCACCATGGACGACCAGCCACCGACGGCGCCAACCCGTACCGATACGGTACGTGACATCGACGCAACGGCAAGAACCATCAGAAAACTGATGAACCAACTTCGCCAGCTGCCGGAGCCATTGGCTCCCGCGCTGTCGTCGGCGTACCTTACTGACCGCCACAACGACGGAAATCCGCCCGGTTTCAGTGCCCGCAGACATCTTGGAGCACGCCCTGCCGCATGGCGCTCATCACCTACCCTGAATGACCTGCTGACCAGCCTTGCCGACGATCTTGATGAAGAGGTGGAGTTTCGTCGCCGCGCGATTTCCAGCAAGCGCCAGAAAGGTGGCAGTTGGGCATCGCTGAGCGGTGTGATTTCCATCTTGAGCTACCACACGCAGCAACTCACAGGCACTGGCACGCCCGACTTTGAACTGATGGCTGACATCTTGTCTGCTCTCAGTCCGAGCGATGAAACACCATCAGCAGACACGCTTCGAAAACAGTTCAACGCCAGAGCGGCACGCAAAATCGGAAAACCCGCCGCATCCGACACCTGAGTTTTCCTCGCCAGATCAGGCCGCCTTTTCGAGACTCGCCATGACACATCAACGGAGGTCATGGCAATGCAAAACGAATTTCTCCGCTGGCCGCGCGTGCGCCAGCTCACCGGCCTGAGCCGCAGCACCGTCTGGCGCCTCGAAAAGAACGGCCAGTTCCCCGCTCGCCGCAAGCTGTCGGCCAACAGCGTTGGCTGGTCTTTGATCGAATTGCAGGCATGGATGCAGTCACGCAACGCGGCTGCCACGCAGGACACGCACGAGGTTGGGCAATGAACACGCTGAATCCCGACATCGACCACGCCCGCCAGTTCCTCGGACTTCTGGATGCTGACCCGGCCAGCTTCACCTTTCAGACTTTCGCCGAGCGCACCAGCAGCAAGGAGTTTCCGCGCATCCTGCACGGCTCCTTGACCCAGCATGCCGACACCTTGGTCAAAGCCAATTTGAACGGTGCTGGCATCTTCGTCATGGTGAATGCGGGCGACCAACGTGGCCGCAAGGCCGAAAACGTCCGCCGCGTCCGCGCCCACTATGTAGATTTGGATAAGTGCGGCATTGACCCTCTGTTCACCGCAGAACTGCCGCCGCACATTGTTGTGGAGAGCAGCCCCGGCAAGTGGCACGCTTACTGGCTGGCAGCGCCCGATACGCCCATCGACGAATTCCCTGCTGTCCAGACGGCTTTGGCCAAACGTTTTTCCGGCGACCTTGCCGTCAGCGATCCCTCACGCGTGATGCGCCTTCCCGGCTTCTATCACCAAAAGAAGGACGCCGATCCTTTCATGACGCTGATGCAGCAAGGGAAGGACGCCTGAATGCTACCGATCAAATTTGCCGATCCGTCTCGCCGCTATTCATCTGGCGACCTGAAAGCACAACTGCGCTTGGTAGTCACGAACGGTGGCCCGTCTGCCAGCCACGGTACGCGCCCGCCGCAACCGGCCATGCACGAGGGCAATCCCTTTTTGAATTCGTACCCCGATGGCGAGCGTACCGCTGCATTGACGAAGGTTGTTGGAGATCTGCTTTCCAAGGGCCATCCTGTTGATATGGTGCACCAGATGGCCTTGGACTGGAGCGCCCGCCAGAACCCGCCGCTTGATGTGGACAAGGTGCGCCGCACGGTGGAGAGCCTTGCGAAGACCGATGCACGCAACCACCCCGACCGCCACAAGGGGCAGTTGACCCCGCTGTTTGACATCGCCGACGCCAACATTGATCTTCTGCTGCGCACGAGCCCGCCTGTTCGCCGTTGGCTCTTGAGCGGCATGCTGCCCTTGGGGATCGTCGGCATGATCGTCGCGCCGGGCGGCACCGGCAAGAGCCAGTTCGTGCTGCAAATGGGCGTGACCGTAGCAACGGGCATCCCGCTGTGTGACGTGTGGCAGGGGGGCGAGCGTGGCACGGCACTGCTGCTGTTGGCCGAGGATGAGATTGACGAGGTACACCGCCGCCTTGACCGCATCATCACGGAGTTGAGCCCGAGCCATCCAGCGATGGCCGCCAATCTGCGCAAGGGGCTTCTCATCAAGTCATTGACGGCCAGCAATAACCTGATGACCCGTGCACAGCGGCGTGGCGACGTGGAAGCCACGGACTATGTTGATCGTCTGCTTTTGACAGTGGCAGGCATACCCGACCTGAAACTCATCGTGATCGACCCGGCATCGCGCTTTCGCGGTGGCGATGAAAATGCCGCCGACGACACCACCCGGTTCATTGAGCAGTTGGAGCGCCTGCGCCATGCCACCGGAGCGACCGTGCTGGTGTGCCACCATGCCAACAAGGCCAGCATGAATGAAGCAACGGGCCTGCGCGGACAAGCTGCTACGCGCGGCTCCAGCGCCATGACGGACGGTGTTCGCTGGCAGCTGAATCTCGCATCCCCGACGAAGAAGGCCTTGCAGGGGTTGGACGCCAGCAAGCGCTACCTCAGTGCCGAACTGACCAAGAGCAACTACGGCCCTCCCATCGATGCTGAAATTTTGATCCGCAAACCGAATGGCTATCTGGTCGGCCTGCGTCCCGGCGGCGTACCGGTGACGTTGGAAGATCGTGTGCTGCAACTGATCCGCGACGAAGCTGCGCTGGGAAAAGGCTATTCAGCCAACCAGATCGAGAACACGTTTGGCGGCGAAGGCGGTAGCCTGAAAGTAGGGATGAACTCTGTACGGAAGGCCATCAATGCGCTGCTGAATGCCGGGAAGATTCGCCGCAATCGCGGAAAGCTCGTTGCCATGCCGGACAAGCCGATCAATTCTGCACCTGACGCCGGTTCGATGCCTTGATGGCTCGATGGCATCAAACACGCTGACCATCGAAAAAAATCCCTTTTAAATCAACGGCTTGGATTCGATGCCCATCAAATCAGAGCGCCGAAAAACAACAGCAAAATCAATCACTTACGCTTGATGGCCGTTCTATATAGTGTCTGCCGCCATCGAAGCGGCAACTGGCGCAAGGAATGAAAAGGTGCAAGCAGATTTGCTCGCTCAATCTTTGGCCTCGTAGTACCCCATCATCCGCCCGAGTTCTCGCAGTCCAAAGATCATCGCCATCGGGTCTTGCTTGACCCGAGCGAACTCAATCGCATCCTGCAACTGATCGATCACCGTCTCGCGGCTCAGCGCCAACCGCTCAGCATCCGCCTGCTGAATCTGCCGCAGCGCCCGCTGCACGTTAGCCTTGGTTAGCAAACGGCTGGCCGTTACCTTGGCCGAACGTGGGGAGTAACCCGCCCGTACCGCCGCCGCCGCGCCGTTGCAGTCCACGGCGTACTCGCGGACGAAACGCAATTGCTTGACGTGATCAGCCATGGTCGAGCATCCAATCCTCGTTCAAGTCCCCGCCCGGAGAGTAGGCTTCTTCTCCCGGAAACTTGGGGTCGTCCATCACCCTTTGGCGTTCCTGATACTCGATTTCTTCGGCGAGCGGATCAGCGCGCCCATCGTGTTCTTCCTCGAAAAACTCCGCGCCATACGACTTGCGCGGAACGGTCAAATTTTCAACCCGCCACCCCCGGGCATCAGGCCACAAGCGTACTACCTTGCCTGATCGTCTTGCCAGTTGCCGAGCGAAAAGTGATGCTTCGGGGAACGTCTCAAACAGGAGCACTTCGGTTTTGCAAGGCGGCTCCATCAAGCCTCACCTCTTGCACACGTCGTTGACGTTCTGATCGAGTCTGCGCCGGTATTCGTCCGGCATCGCGCGGCCCTGCTTGCGATGGCTTTCTTCCGACCGATCGCGGCGTGCCTTCGCCTCCTGACAGGCTTCGCCTTTGTCGATCACCTCTTGCTGCATCGGTGCCCAGAATCCCCCCGTGGCCGGTGCGCCGCTGGTAGTTGTTCCGTTGACGGCCACATGCCCTCGTTTTGGACATGGCGTGCTGCTGACATACGAGGTGCCATTGAGCCTCGTACAACGGTACGCCGCATTGCGCGGATCGACAGCATGCGACTGGTCCTGCCTACTAGGTTCGACTTGACCTCCACCGGCAACAGGTTGACCGGGACTCGCCGGGCCACCTTGCAGAAGCCGCTTGGCATCCTTCGGCGTCATCCCTGCCGAGTAGGCCGCCGCATTGAATTTTTCCTCGTCGGTCAACGTGGGGGAATCAAGGATGACGGGGCGCGACTCCTGTTGTGCTGCTGAGCACGGCGTGCTTTGGTAGGCGATCTTGCCGGACGCATCCTTGCACTTGAAAACCTGCGCCATGGATGCCGATGGCAACAGGACGATACAGAGCACCAGTGCCCCAACGACATTGAAAATGTACTTGCTGTTCATTTTTTCCCTCGATGTCGCACCGGCAGGCCCATGCCCGCGCAGCACATGATTTATTTGTAGCGTTCAACATCCCGAACCTTGGCGCCTTGCCCGTTCAGGAAAAATTCGCAGAACTTCTTGCCTCGGAAGTACAGGACATTGCGCTTGGTGCCATTGGGCTCGTGCAAGATCAGGCTCAGGAACTGAGCCGGTTCGCTACCCTTGTCCTCCACGACTTGGTACGTCCAGCCCTGATCTGCCGCGTGTTTCATCGCTTCTGCAGGAGAAAACTGGGAAGGTGCGCACTCCGACATCGGCGCCCCATCCAACGTTCTTTGCGCCGTGCCCCGTGGCGTGTACCAGCCATCGTCCGGCGTAAGCGTCGAGGACGATCCGGCAGGCACCTCGCGCGCCGCGCGGCTCTGATACACGGCATCCAACAAGTACGTACCGCCGACGACAACCGCTACGCCAGCGGCCCAGATAACAATTTTTCTTCCCAAGGCAAACCCAATATGTCCAACCTAGACATATCAGATTCTGGTCGAAGTGTCATGTAAAAACAACCATATCTGTTGTCAAAAAACCCAACAGATATGGTCAAGAAGAAGCATCCGGGCAAGCCTTTGGCGCAGCGCCTCGGCACCCAGATCGCCACATTGCGCAAGACCAAGGAATGGACGCAGGCCGATCTGGCCGAGCGCATTGGTGTCGAGCCAGAAACCATCAGCCGTTTCGAACGCGGCGCGACCACGCCATCCCTGCAGACACTCGAAAAGATCAGCCATTGCCTGCGCGTGCGTATCGGCGAGTTGTTGGCCGAGACATCCGCCCAGCCGGACGATCAGGCCACCAAAATTGCAGCGTGGCTTGCCGAGTTGGATGAGCCGCACCGATCCTTCGTAGTCGATATGGTCAAACGCACCTGCGACCATCTGCGCAGCGCATAGAAGTCCCTCCGAAACCGCTTCCTGCTACACCCCCCACCGGTATCAAAAGGCCCGGGGTAGTTTCGGTTTCGGTTTTCACCTGACCAAAAAGGAGTCTCTTGGCACCCTGTCGCAAGAGACTCCTTTTTCATTTCCATCACTCCCAAGAAAGCCGCGCGCTTCGCACGCGTGCCCGTCGTGTCGTGAGTTCATTACGAACTGCCTCGGCAACTTCGTAAGGATCGCAAGGCCACCGCGCCCGACCGATCCACTCGCCCCGCGCCAGCCCATCCGGGTTGGGATTCACTTTCCACTTCGGGAGTTCTCACCATGTTCGCAACCGGCTTTGCCATCTTTCTCGGTCTCGTCTTCATCTTCATCAAACTCGGGCGGCGCACCATGCTGCGCATGCTCGGCCATGACGTGTGGCTGGACATCGGCGTCACGATGCTGACGCTTGCCATCCACTGGGGCAGCTTCTCCGGTGTCATGGCGGCCACCTTCGCCGGTCTGCTGACCAGCGCCGGCACCACCATCGCCAAACGCTGCTTCGGCTACATCAAGCGCGGCCAGTACAGGCCCGGCCTGCTTCGCCTGCATGTGTGACCCCGGCGTAGTTGACTTCCCCCTTTCCTCACTCATCGGAGCCCGCCACGTGCGGGCTTCGTCGTTTCTGGAGCACCCTCATGACTGACCTGTATCAATCCATCACTGAGCGCATCATCCGCGCTCTCGAATCCGGCACCGTCCCGTGGCAGTTTCCATGGAAGCGGGAACCGGGCGGCGCCATGCCCGCCAACCTCAGCACCGGGCGCCTGTATCGCGGCATCAACACCCTGTTGCTCAACATGACCGCCATGCACGAAGGCTACCGGCGCAATCGCTGGCTGACCTACCAGCAGGCACGCATGCTGGGTGCTCACGTGCGCCGGGGCGAAACCGGCACACCCATCGTCTTCTTCAAGATGCTGGAAGTCGATGAGGCCGGACGATCCTGCGCCGCCAACGACGCCCCGGCGGCCAAGGTCGTGCCCATGCTGCGCTCGTTCACGGTCTTCAACGCCGATCAGATTGAGGACTTGCCGCCAGCGTTGGCGCAACCTGAACCGGCTCCCGACTGGAGCCCGGTCGAAGAAGCCGAGCACCTGCTGGCCGCTTCGGGCGCCGTCATTCGCCATGGTGGCGATCAGGCGTTCTACCGGCCTTCCGATGACGTGATCCAGTTGCCGCTGCGCAGCGCGTTCCCGCAGGCCACCGGCTACTACGGCGTGGCCCTGCACGAATTGACGCACTGGACGGGCCATGCCAGCCGCTGCAACCGCCCCATGCAGAGCCGCCAGCACCTCACGGCCTACGCCTTCGAGGAACTGGTCGCCGAAATGGGCGCCGCGTTTCTGTGCGGCCACTGCGGGATCGATGCCGAGCTTCAGCACGCGGGCTACATCGCCCACTGGCTGGAAGCCCTGCGCCACGACAAGCGCTTGGTCTTCACCGCTGCATCCATGGCGCAGAAGGCCGCCGACTTCGTGCTGGGCACGTCGGAAGCCGCACCCTGTCCACAAGCCATGGCAATGGCCGCCTGAACCGCCTTCATCCACCCCCTCACGCCCGTGGCTCCAGCCGGAGCGACGGGCGTATTTGTTTACCCCATGGAGATCAACATGACCGAATCCATCAACCACTTCGCCCGCCTGGCTGCGATCAACGTGTCCGAGCACATCGAGCGCAAGGGCGGCTTTGCCTATCTCAGCTGGCCTTACGCGGTGTCGCAACTGCGGAATGCCGACCCCACTGCGACGTGGGAAGTGCGCCGCTTCAACGACCTGCCCTATCTGGCAACGGAAGCCGGCGTGTTCGTGGAAGTGGCCGTCACCGTGCAAGGCGTGACCCTGAGCCAGATTCACCCGGTGCTGGATGGCCGCAATCGCCCCATTCTTGCCCCCACGGCATTCGATATCAACACAAGCTTGCAGCGCTGTCTGGTCAAGGCCATTGCCCTGCATGGCTTGGGGCTCTACATCTACGCGGGCGAAGACCTGCCGCAGCCGACCGGCGAGGCCGCCAACGACGCGGCCAAGCCCGGTGCGACCGTGGCAACGCTCAGCCGTGGTCAACAGGCACAGGTGCACAAGCTGGCGATGGAGGCTGGCGTGTCACTGGATCGCGTGTGTCGATACTTCGGAGTCGATTCCTTGGCAAAGATCGCCGTGGCCGACTTGCCGCGCGTGATCCGCTCGCTGGAGAACCGGAGGGCCGCAGCATGAGCCGCATCGTTCAACTCACGCAAGGCAGCCCCGAATGGCTGGACTACCGCCGCAGCCGCCGCAATGCCTCGGAAACGGCAGCAGTGATGGGCCTGAGCCCGTGGAGCACACCCTACCAGCTGTGGCTGGAGAAGACCGGGCGCGCCAGCGCCAAGGTGACGCAGGCCATGCAGCGCGGCACCGAACTGGAGCCGAGCGCGCGAGCGGCCTATGAGGCACAGACGGGTCTGGTGATGCAGCCGCTGGTGATCGAGGATGGCGCCTACAGCGCCAGTCTCGACGGCATGACCTTGGCCGGTGACTTGGTGCTGGAAATCAAGTGCCCGATGCGCGGCACACGATCCGACCTGTGGCAGGACGTGAGCCAAGGACAGGTGCCGGAGCACTACCGCGTTCAGGTGCAGCATCAGCTGATGGTGTCGGGCGCCGAGAAGGCCCACCTGTGGGTGTTCGACGGCACCAAGGGCGTCCTGACCGAGATAACTCGGGATGATGCGCTGATGACCCGCATCCGGGAGGCTTGGGAGGCGTTTCAGCCGTTTCTGGATCGGGACGTGCCGCCGCCGCTGTCGGAAGGCGATACGTGGCTCCGAAGCGACGCAGCATGGTCGCAGGCGGCCGAAACCTATGCCGGTGCCAAGCAGCACGCCGATGAGGCCGCAAAACGGCTGGAATCGGCTCGTCAGGCCTTGATCGAGCTGGCACAGCATCCGAAGGAGCAAGGCGCCGGGGTCACCGTCACGCGGTTCTGGAAACAGGGCAGCGTGGATTACAAGAAGGTGCCCGAGTTGACCGACATTGATCTGGAGCGCTATCGGAAGCGCGCAACGGAGGAAGTGCGAGTGACCGTCGCTGCATGACAACAGCGCTCGCGGTACGGTTGCAACCGCCAAACCGTACCGCTAACCGTACCGCCAAACCCAAAAACAGAAAAAGGGCTCCTAACTTAATAGCTAGGAGCCCTTATCGTTATTGGTCGGCGTGGCGGGATTCGAACTCGCGACCCCTTGCACCCCATTCATTTTTGGGTAGATTTCGGTGGATTTCCATGGACTAATAAAATCCTTTTAAATCAATAGGTTAAGCGATACACTTAAAGAAAAGGAGTCCCAAGAAATCCCCTGCCAGCCCATTCCTGGTGGACCCCTGGGTGGACCCCTGGAAGCTGGAGAAACTATGCGCTACCCAAAATCTGGCATTGGCCGGAAGTGGACGGTCATCGAGCTGAAAGCCATTGGTCCATCCTGGAAGGGCGAGGTCCTGAGCGACGGTGACGGCCTCAGCGGCCAAGTGCTGGCCGCCGCTGACGGCAGCGTTTCAATCAAGTTCCGCTACGGGTTCAAATGGGACGGCAAGAAAACGTGGCACTACTGCGGTGCGTGGCCGACCACGACGCTGGACGAGATCCGGACGAATCGAGACAACGCGCGGAAGGCCGTACGGGATGGCATCAATCCTAATGACCAGCGGAAAGCTGTTCGCATCGAGAACCGCCTCCAGGTAGAACGGGTTATCGAAGAACAGAAAAAACGGGACGCCGACAACATCACCGTGCAGTCCTTGTTCGAGGCCTGGGTGACCGATGGCGTCAAGCGCGAGGACAACAACGCGGAAATCAAGCGCTCTTTCAACAAGGACGTTCTGCCCGCCATCGGCACCCTACCTGTGAAGGATGTGACGGAGCACCACATTCGGGCTCTGCTTCGAGCGATGGTCGATCGAGGAGTCAACCGGCTCGCCGTCATCGCCTCCCATGATCTCAAGCAGATGTTCGCCTGGGCGGAGGAGCGGCAGCCATGGCGGCGCCTGCTGCAGGAAGGGAATCCGACAGCCCTTGTGGCAGTCGAGAACCTTGTGGATGCCGACTACGATCTTTCCAACGAGGGCACCAGAACGCTTTCTCCGAAGGAAATCAGGGAGCTGCGTGACATCTTCGCTGCCATGCACCAGGCATACGAAGCGGCTCCCGACAAGCGCCGGGCCAAGCGGCCTGTCCTGAAGGAGACGCAGTTGGCCCTCTGGATCAGCCTGTCCACGGCCTGCCGCATCGGCGAACTGCTCATGGCCGAATGGAAACACGTGAACTTGGAGATCGGGGTGTGGTTCATCCCCAAAAAGAATGCCAAAGGCAAGCGCGGCAAGAAGCAGGATCAGGTTGTCTATCTCTCCGCTTTTGCGCTGAAGCAGTTCAAGGCACTCCACGAGCTGACGAAGGCCTCCAAATGGTGCTTCCCGTGTGCCGACGGAGAAAATCACGTGAACGAAAAGACAGTCAGCAAGCAAGTGGGCGACCGGCAGTGCCGCTTCAAGGACCGCAAGCCGTTGAAGAACCGGGTTCACGACGATACGCTGGTCCTGTCCGGCGGTGAAAACGGCAAGTGGACACCTCACGACATGCGAAGGACAGCCGCAACGATGATGCAGCATCTGGAAGTGACGCCAGAGGTCATCGACCAATGTCAGAACCATGTGCTGGCGGGAAGCAAAGTGCGGCGGCACTACCTGCACTACAAATACAGCAAGGAAAAGCGCGAAGCGTGGCGACTCCTTGGAGAAAGGCTCTCGGCAATCTTCGAAGGGAAGGACGAGGATGATTCGACCCGCGCGCCTGAAGTCGACATTGAGGCGCTTTTCATCCAATCGCTGAAGGAAGAGGCGGCACTTGAGGCCGCTGCGTGATCTTGTGCGTAGATGCTGAACAGGCAATCCTGGAACGTGAACGCCGAACGGCATGTTCACTTACTTGGCGACAACCGGCCAGAAACGGACTTGGTCCGGCCGCGCCAGCGCGGCTGCCGCAGCGGCCAGACCAAGCGCAGCGCAGCCACTTCCTACTAGACATCCAATCCAACGCACGCTAAAAAGGCATGGTGCCCGTGCACGAGCATCGTCCTGGCACCCGTATAGTTTCGCTCTCCGTTTAACATGCCGAGATATACGTGTGTCGATGACTACAACTCCTGCGTCGGCACGGACCTGAAGACCCAGGACATGGGCATCAGGCGCCCGTAATTGGTTACGGGCAACCCAGGGAGGACAAGTGGCAACACACACAGACAAGTACGCCGCTGGCGAGCAGGGGCTCGGCTACGTCTATCAGATTCGCTTCGCGCTCGCGCACCTGATGAAGCAGGACGAGGGCCAAGCACTACTCATCGAGGCCGACGACGACGTCGAACTGCGTGACGTTGACGGCAAGAAGACGCTGATTTCGCTGAAGCACAAGCAGGTCGGCGAGACCGTCGGCACGCTGTCGATCGACTTCTGGAAGTCCGTCCGCATCTGGCTCGACCGGTACATCCGCGACGGCAACCTCGCATGCGACCACTCGTATTGCATGGCGACGACGGCGCGCGTCGGCCCCACCTCGATGCTTCGGTACTTCCTCGATGGCGCCGATTCCAAGCCTGCGGACTTTGCAAAGCAGCTCGTTACCGAGCTCAAGGGCTCGAAGGCCGCGCTGAGTGCGCAGATTGAAACCACCTTCAGCTCGCTGACAGCGACCCAACAGGACGATTTCCTGGCTCGCATCGTGATTGCCGACAGTTCGCTACGCATCAAGGAGCTCGACGCCGCCTTCGCCCCGCTGTTGCGGTCGGTGGCGGCGAAATTCCGCATCGATGTCCGCGAACGCATGGAAGGTTGGTGGCTCAGGGAAGCCATCGAACTTATCCAGGGCGAGCGCAAGCCCATCACCGGCGCCGAAGTCTGGGCGAAGTTCGCGCAGGTAAACAGCGAGTATTACGACGAGCGTCTGCCAATCACCTTCGACGACGCGTACCCCGACCAGGGAATCGACGCGATGAAGGACACGAGGCAGTTCGTCGAGCAGTTGCGGGCGATTGGCATGTCCAGCGACAGCCTGGAGATGGCGATCCTGGACTTCTACCGCGCGTTTTCCCAACGCGCGCACTGGACCCGAGTCAATGCCCTTGTGGGCGGAGAGATTCGGAAGTTCGAGCTCCGCCTGGTCGAAGAATGGAAGCGGGCCAGGGGTTGGGCCATGGTGAAGGCGCCGCAAAACGAGGCCGAGTTTCAAGCGGCGGGTCGCAAGTTGTATGACTGGGCCGAGAACCAGTCCAAGGGCCTGCAAATCCGCAAGGACGTCACAGAAGACTTCGTTCGCCGCGGCAGCTTTCATATCCTCGCGGACGAGAAACCGATGCCTCGTGTGCATTGGCATCCCCAGTTCCTTGAACGCCTGAAGGCTGCCACGTCGAAGGTGCCTGCATGAAGGACTGGTCATCTCGCCCTTTTGAAGAACGGAATCTCTTCAATCCGGCGTTCTGCGCGGTGGTCTTGGCTGCAGCCATACGCGAGTACGAGCGCGTATCGGGGAAGCCAATGCCCTACTCCTTGACCCTGCTTGTTCTGCCGATGTGCCTGCACCTGGCCTCGCGCGAGCAGATTCTGGAAAACAAGAGGCTGTCGGTGCTGCGTGTCTTCGCGCTCCGCCCGGACTTGCTGGTCGACTTCGCTGAACGGGCGCGAGCGCTGGTCCAGTACGCCACAGAGGCTTTCGCACTGCTTGCAAGCAAGGACTGCATCAAGGTCGGCGATGATGGCGGCATCAGCCTTATCCCCAGACGGGTGTCACCCCAGCCGCTGAACACCGAAGATGCCGAAAGGTGCCGCGCCGCAGCAGTCGGCCTCGGTCGCGACTTCGCCCAGATTAACGACCGCGTGACGGTCTACACCAGTTTGTCCATCCGCCCATGAAGATTGCTTCGATTCACATCTACAGCTACGACGGCCGCAGGCGCGACCTCACCCTGAATCCCGATGGGCTGAACATCATCACTGGCCTGGCCTCGACGGGTAAGTCGTCCCTTTCGGACATTGTCGAGTACTGTATGGGCGAGGACGAGTGCAAGATTGCGGAGGGCTTCATCCGCGAAAAGGTGTCCTGGTTCGCGGTCACGTTCCAGTTTCCACACGAGCAGGTGTTCGTCGCCAAACCCAACCCCAAGCCGGGTCAAGTTCAGTGCTCGCTCGCAATGGTCATGCGCGGCAAGCAGATTCAGACGCCGCACTTCAATGCTCTAAAGCACAACGGTGGCGACGAGCTTGTCCACGAACTGCTTTCGTCCCTGCTGGGCATCCCGGAGACCAAGACGCCAGTTCCTGAGCGCAGCAGTCGCACCGGCTACTCCGTCAACGTCAAGCACACAGCGTTCTATCTCTTCCAGAAGCAAGGCCTGGTGGCCAGCAAGGAACTGCTGTTCTATCGGCAGGCAGAGGAACACCTTCCCCAGACCATCCGTGACACCTTTGCCGTCCTCTTTGGCATCTCCAATGTCGGCGACATGGAGACTGAGGCGAACCGACGCGCGACGCAGCGCGAGCTGAAGATTGCTCAGAAAGAGCTGAAGCTGGCACAGGAGACAGAGGATGCGCTGGACACGCGCGGCTTGGGCCTGCTGGCTGAGGCACGGACTGTCGGTATCCCATTCAGCAACTTGCCAGGCCGTGCCGGGCCGAGCACAGACGGAGCCGAGAGCGACTTGGTCGCGTCCCTTCGGGAAGTCCTTAGCTGGCGGCCCGGGCAGGTAGCACTCATGGCCGAGAGTGAAATGGCGAAGCTCCAGGCGCGTCGTTCAAATCTCCGGGCAGAGCGCCGCCAGGTCCTGGACCAGATTGCATCCGCGCAGAGGTACGTTAAAGGCGCGTCCGACTTCCAGACCGAGGCCCAGGAGCAGCGTTCCCGCCTTGAGTCCATCAATGCGCTGCCGCGTGCGTCGAATGGCGCTTGGCAGTGGCCGTTCCTGAAAGAGGAAGACGCCCGCATGGATGGCATCGCTCAATCGCTGATGGCCGAGCTATCGAGCCTAGACAGCGAGCTTGCGCACGTTGGCGGTGCGCGCCCTCGCCTGGATGAGCACCTGGCAGCGCTCACCGACCGCTCCAGCCAACTGAAGGACGCCATCCGTGAGGTCGAAATCGCCCTCAACGCTGCGGTCCTGACCGATGAGAAGGCTGCAGCGCAAGAGGACGCCAACGCGCGTGCTCTGAAGGTTCAAGGTCGAGTCAGCTTCTACCTGGACAGCTTGAATCCAAGCAATGCCATCAGCACGCTGAAGATCAAAATTGAGCGGCTGCAGGCGAAGCTCGACCAGATTAACCAGCGCGTGGGCGCCGACGACGATGCAAACGAGCGTATGGAATCGGTCATTACCCACATCTCCAACACCATGACCTCGCTGGTGAAGGAGTTCAATGCCTTCTTCTCGGAGTTTCCGTTCCGGCTAGACATGCGCAACCTGACCGTGGTGGTGCAGCGTCCCGGCAATCCAGTTCCGATGATTCGCACCGGCGGCGGCGCGAACTGGTTGGCGTATCACATCTCGGCTCTGCTGGCGCTGCACCACTACGCATCGGAAAACCGCATCCCTATTCCTCGTTTCCTGATGCTGGACCAGCCGACGCAGGTCTATTTTCCCTCGCAGACCATCTATGAATCGGTGGCGGGGGATGCGGAGCAGGTCAAGCGCGTGGACGCCGACCTGGAGGCAGCCAAGAAGCTGTTTGAGACGCTGCTGAACTACACCAAGGAACTGGTCCCGGGCTTCCAGCTTATCGTCACCGAGCATGCCAACTTCGCTGATGACTGGTTCCAGGACGCCCTGGTCGAAGAACCGTGGATGAATCCGCCGGCGCTGGTGCCGCAAGACTGGCCCAGCTGGAGCAAGTAAGGCGACGCCACCACCACCGGTCAGATGGAACAAGTTCTTCCACACGCCAAGCTGGCTGCTCTCCAAAGCCGGGGATGGATCTGCGTGGCCAGCGCCGCTGTCGATGCCCAAAGCTTCACGAGCGACCTGCTGACATTGGCGACGACGCTCGGCACACCCATGCGGACACGAGCGCGTAGCGTTGTCGACAAACTCATGCCTGTTTCCCAGCGCGAGGCACAGCCGCGCTCGCTCAGCCGAGTCACCGGCACCGGAGCTCAGCCGTGGCACATGGACATGGCGCACCGACCGGTCCCCGCCCGATATCTAGTGCTCGGGATGCTGGAATGCTCCACCGGCACCGCTGCAATCGAGCTACTAGACGCTGAGCGACTCCTGCCCGAACAGCTCTGCGAGGTTGCCAGTACGGAGCCGTTCCTCGTGCGTACTGGAGCGAAATCGTTCTACGCAACTATAAAAGGCAAGGGTCGGCCATTCCTGCGCCTTGACCCTGGCTGCATGGAGGGCGCCACAGAGCGCGCAAGGAGATTGATGTCCCTGCTTGCCGAGCTGAGCGTGCCACCGACGTACGTTCATCGCTGGACTCCGGGCAGCATTCTGGTGCTAGACAACTGGAAGGTCTTTCACCGCCGTGCGGATGCCCGCGACGACTCCATGCGCGTGCTGTTCAGGATTAGCGTTCAGGGAGAGAACTCATGACCATGGCCAGTTTGGATCTCTTCAAGGTCGGCAAAGCAAAACGCGGGCGCACTGTGCCAACCGCAATATCACCTCAAGCGCTACTGGACAAGTCCAAGCTGTTCGCGAAGCGCAGTATCGACGCGAAGGAAGCCGACCTCGAAAGCGAGTGCCAGCTTTGGGCTGCCGGAGCGCTCGAACTTCTGGCCAAAGCGCAATTGGCAAGCATCCACCCTTGTCTGGTCGTCGAGCCACACAACCCAAATAGCATGCTCGAAGCGTGCGGAGTTTCAACCATGACGAAGGTTCGCACCATCGATGCATCGGTTGCTTATGTTCGTTTGATTCACACGGTCAACAACTTCACGACGCCTGTCATGGAAGGTTGCAGACAGCTAGCAAACCGCAGGAACGCTGAACTGCATTCAGGCGATGCCGCGTGCGCCGCAATGCCGTACGACGGCTGGGAAGGGGATTTCTGGAACGCGGCTGACCTGATTCTCCAAAGCATGGGCATGGATCTCCAGGAATGGCTGGGGGCGGACTCCAAAGCACCCAAGGCTCTTTTGAAAGCTCATCGCCATGCCGAAGTCCGCGCCGCCAAACAGCGGGTGAAGCACCATGCATCCCAGTTTAAGGAGTCGGAGAACGGGAGACTGGGGCGGGATAAGCTCAAAGCCTTCCTCGCAGCGACGCACAACCAGCCGATAGACACCGACCTCTTCCGCTATGTGTACTCGGAGTACTGGAAGCACGACTGTCCCGCGTGCAAGGGGTGCGGATTCGTCGCTGGCGACCTGAGCTGGGAAGACAAGGCGGAGGATCAAGGCGATGCCGACTACGGCGACGAAGTCATCGAGCGCGGATACACCGCGACGGAGTTCCACTGCCCGACCTGCGGTTTAGCGTTGATTGGAGACGTTGCTATCCATGCTGCCGACATCGACGAGGAACACATCAAGGTCAGCGTCGAGGAAATCAGCTACGAGCCAGAGTACGGCAATGACTAGCGCTCATGCCTGGAATACGTACTCAGCAAAGCGCACCCTTCTCTAGCGCGTTCGTGTCCTGGCCGCTACCCACTGTTCAATCTCAGAAGCCGGCCAGGCAACAGCACGGCGGGTTAATTTCCTAGGCGCAGGAAACTCCCCCGCCGCAATGAGCTTGTAGATCGTCGAGCGAGCGAGACCTGTAAGTCGCATGACGTTTGGTAGCCGTAGCAATGTGAGAGAAGAGGACTGTTGCTCCATAAGAACCTCGGTACTGAAGATGTGAAGGGACAGTTGCTCACGCGTGCGTGTGGGCGGAACTGGAGAGGGTGACTGGCCTCCATGCCAGCGTGGGGGAGTCAGCGCCACAAGAATTTGGCACGATGGTGCCGAGCATCGCCACAGTCGGACGGCTACACCGAATTTCCTGTCCGGCCACCTCCTTGCTAGGGCAACCGAACCACTTCAGCTATACGGGCGGGTAACGACCGCAACGCCACCGATGATCGGTGGAAACATGGCATGCGCCTCGGGATTGGCGCGGCATTGGAAGGCTAGCAGGTAGCCTTCCATGCCGCACCTGCAGCAGAAAATACTCTCACGAAAAAGGGGGCGTCTACCGGCAAATTTCGGTGGCATTCAAGCGCACGGTACGAATTGCGCCTCCGGTTACCGGGCGGCAACGTCTACCTTGTGCGCGATCTTCGACTCGAGTGCGCTGCGATCGGCAGCCACAAACGTCACACGCCCCTCGCAGACCAGCTCATGAGAATCATGGGCGCGCACACCGAATGTCACGCTTCGGGGTCCCAATCGTTCAACCCATCCCGATAGACGAATCTCTGCGCCAGGAGGTATAGGTCCACGGTGTTCCAGGTGAATGCTGCGGCCCACGACAACCTCTCGTTCGTGGTCAACGTGCCGCTGCATTTCTTTGATGCAGATAGATTCGACGACGGCCACGAGATACCCCGTAGCGATGCACTCAATGAGCGTCTCAGCGTAACCACGCCCATGCGGCAACTGCGTGAACAGCGAGCGGGCGGTTTGATGGGACGGAACGACGTAGACCTCGTCGAAGGAGATCTGGCTGATGCTCTCATGGTTCATGGATCGGGACGGCTCGCGCCAACGTGGATGATGACCAGAGCAATATCCCCGGCGATGCCCACATCAGTCCACGAGAAATCCTGTCCGAATTTCGAGCATTTCGCGATCAGGCCTTACCGGTGAACAGAAAGCCGGTCGCACTCCGACTGAAAGGCACATCCACTGCACGCCTTTGGCGAACGCGCATAAGTCGGCTCAATACGTCCCTCCAGGATCGCTTCGCGGCGACGCACAAGGGCGACAATCTCCTCGACTCCCAGCAATTTCACACTTTGCGAACTGCGTGCGTGCCCGTCGGGCTTGCAAAGCTCACGAAGGCTTGTGGCTCGACGACCTCCCCGGTCTGTGCCTCGATCACCAATTTCTGCACCGACAGTTGGATTCGGTCAGTTTCATGAACACGAGCTGCCAGACGCGTCTTGAGTTCGACCAGTACCAACATGCCATTGGCACGACGGTACACGCGATCGACCCTGGCAACGAGCCGCAAGGGGTGCCGCATGCGAAAGAGCCTCTCCATATAGACCAGCTCGGCACCGACCAGCCCTCGCGGTCGAGAGGCCCGTTCGCCAGACCTATGGCGTCCCATCCATAGCCGCGCCAGCCACAGGACAAGCGCAACGAAAATGGCAGACCATGTCATGGCAGCCCCCTGTCGCCCATCGCCTTCTCACACCAGGCAACCACGATGCGCAGTACGCATCGCACCCCGATCACTATCCCAGGCGATCGCGCCATGATGCGGCAGCCCATTGGTGCCACCCGGTAGTACGCCGCAACCAGGGCTCTCCCCCAGCACTGGCGCAAGAGCACCGCATCGCGGTACGCGCGAAGTACCTGCGTCTCCGATGCATCCGGGCCAAACACGAAGGTCGCCACGAAACACCGGCGATCCGCCGTCGCTGCCACGCCCTCTTCCCAGTACCGCTGGTGGGCCACCTGCCCTCGGGCCATGGCCGTTCGCTGCTTCGGGGTAGCCCGCTCCCCATGGAGATGGGCCAGCTGCACTCGCTTCTCGCAGAAGCCCATCTCGGCCAAATCCTTCGCGGCCACCTCGCCCTGACGCCCCATTCCTTGTCTTGGCATATGCACCTCACTCAGCCAGACTCGGCCCGAACACATCGTTGGTCACGCCCGCGGAAGCCAGCACCTCGCGGCCCGCCGATGCCAGCACAGGGCGAGCACCGTCGACGGCAAAGATTCCGTACTGCACCAGCAATCCGTCGTAGGCCAGCACGCGCAGCCGGTTGACCCGCTTGCCACCTTTCGGAAATCGCACCAGCTCGTCATACAGCCGCGGGTTGTCCGCACGCGCCAGCTCGAACACCAGCCGAACCGGCTTGGAATCCTGTTGTGTGTTCCCGTTCATGCGATCTCCCCTGCCCCGCGGTCGCGGCCGGGGGCTATCGCGCTGGCGGCATAGTTCTGCCCGGCGAGCTGGAATCCGCGGACATTGGCGAACATCGGCTCCTTGACCTCGTGGATCCGGTGCTTCGGGAATGCCGCCTTCACCGCCTTCTTGAACAAGAAGGCACCACCGCCCACCAGAATGATGTTCTGCAGGCTCTCCGGCGTCTCGATCCACTGGCGCATCGTCGACACCGCTTGCTGCGCAACGCTCTCGGCCAGAGGCAAGTGCCGACCCATGTCGTAGGGTTTCTGGAAGATCACAGGCGACTTGCCGGAGCGCAAGGCCAGGTCGATGGCGTCGTAGTCGCGGTACGGCGAGCCGATATCCTTGGAGATCTCGGCTGCCAGCAGCCGCAGCACGTCCGACATGCCACGGTTGATCGAATGCGACTGCTTCTGTACCAGGCGCATGCCACGCGTGACCAGCCAGTCGAAGGTGCGAGAGCCAGGGTCGATCACCAGGCTCTGCTCGGTTCCGATGGTTGCCATCTTCTTATGCTCGGCCGCGTAGTGGACCAAGGCACCCTGCGGTTGGGCAACGGCCATCGCTTTGGCGACGGTGACGGTCTTCCCGCCGCCTATCTGATGTTCTCCAGCCATGGTCTTTTCCAGCGCCGATTTCTTCAGCGAGAAGAGCGCCACCGGCAACCCGACGATCAGCAGATCGATGTGGGACACCTTCATCATGCTGAGCGCGCCGCGCAGCAGTGCCATGTATTCAGGTGATTCGGTGTACTCGTCGTGCAGCTGTTTGGCACGAAAGGTGTCGGCCGCCAGGCCGACGTCGGGCCCGACCTCGTAGAACAGCGGCCCGACCGGGATGCAGACGGTTTTGCGCCGTTCGCTGGCCGGCCAGTGAGGCGTCTCTCCGCTGGACGGATAGGCGACGGACGGGAAGCTGGCGCAGCGGATTTCGTTTCCCACGACGCCAGTGACGAATTTGGTGTTGCCGGACCCGACATCCACCGCTCGGACGATCAATTCCATGTGAGTGCTCCAAGTAAAGAACCATGTCGATCAGCATCGGCACGCCGATGCCTCCACGCCACGCGCAATCCGCTCGGAATGCCCCGCATTTCGGCATCAGGCTCTCTCTGCCGTCATCCGGGTGGAACGACAGCGACGATGCACTGACACCTGTCGCTGCCCTCTTCCTTCAAGACTTGCCCGTGTGTCACCACGGTCTCACTGCTTTGGCACTCGTCAACCCCGAACGCAAGCCACTGCCCCATTCAGCGGTGCTTGTCCCACACCCGCCTTGAGCGCCCCGTGTTGGACCAGAGGCAGGCGGTTCGCCTGTCAAGCCCGCATGCAGCCTCGCTCTGCCGTCCTCCGGGACACTTAATGGCCCCTATCAGGCCGTCGCGTCGGCGCAAGCGCCACCGGCAACCCAGGTTTCATGCCGTCGCATTGCCACGCCTGCATTGACCTGCAAGCCCCTTTCGTCATCCACTACAGGTTCCCGAGGGCCAACCTTGGCCCGCTCCATCGCGGAGCAAAAGGCGTCGCAGTCGTTACCTGCCCTTCAAGCCCCGGTCCTGAACCGGGGTGGCCGTCGCCCCCGAGGCGACCGCCCCGAGGTTCTCTTTCGTAGTGCATGTGCCTATGACCTTCGCCAGCCCTGTTGCTGGGCGCTCCCCGAAGCGCGTCAAGGCCGTCGATTGAATGACCGGCACCGGATGCCGGCTCCCGATCCCGCCATCACTGAGCACGCGTGTTTCACGCCGCAAGCGGTTGTGCTTGCCCCCGAAGGGGCTCCCCGCTTGTCCTCGCTCAAACGCTCGACACCGCCCTGGACTTTCGGTCAGGGGCGGACCCATGCGCGCGAATGGCGCTGCGAATTCCAGGATTGATCCACCAGATAGCGCGAGACCTGATCTCGGCGCCGATGCGACTGTTTGCCCTCGAGGCAGCAGTGCGTCACCAGCCTCCGCCGTTGCAGAAATGCATATGCGGAGCCGGATCACACGTTTTCATTTTTAAGACCGACCGAGCTGGCCCTGCACGCGCATGTGGCTGGCGCAACCCCTGGGTCGGTGGCGCATGTCGTGGTCGCGTGCGCCGCCGTGATGAATCGACCTCCCGCACCAGCGGCTGACGGAATCCGTCGCTGGTGCTGGCCTTACCGGATTCCTGCCAGTGCGCCGTTCGGGCGGCGTGCTGTCCCCTTTGATTTGGAGAACACCATGACGACCCCTTCCACTCAGTCAACCAATCCCATCAGCGCGAGGCGCATACCCGGCACAGATCGGCCGCGGCGGCAAGCCTGGACAGACAAGACACCCCAGGAAATCCTCGCCCGGCTGCGGCCCGGACATGCCGATCCCATGCGCGTGCTGGAGACACTGATCGAGCTGTTCAACACCCGGCACACGGCGCGCGAGAAAACCGTCTCGCACAAGACCCGCGCCGAGCGCGCCCGCTTCCTGCGGCGTTTCTTCCTCGACCTCAAGCTGAAAGCTGGCTTCCACACCATGCCGGATCCGCGCAACCTGGGACAGAAGCATCTGCACGCGATGGTGCAGGTGTGGCAGCGCGAACATCTGGCACCCGCGACGATCCAGACCTACCTGTCTTTTCTGCGCGGACTGGCATCCTGGATGAACAAGCCCGGCCTCGTGCTACTTCCGGCGCGCTATGGCTTGTGCCTGGAGGAATACCAGCGCCATGAGTACGCCCAGCACGACAAAAGCTGGAGCGCGCACGGCATCGACGTGGAAGCCATCCTCGCCCAGGTCACGCAGTACGACGCACGGATCGCGGCCTCGATGCGGCTGATGCACACGCTGGCGCTGCGGCGCAAGGAGTCGGTGATGTTCCGCCCCTTCGAGCACGTCGCGCCCTTCGAGGACACGGGCCTGCCTGCCGAGCGCCGCAAGGCGGATGAGTACGTGTGGATCAAGGGCAAGGGTGGGCGCGTGCGCTGGGTCGCGCTGGAAACGGACCAACAGCGGGCCTCGGTGGCGCTGGCGCGCTCGCTGGTTACCAGCCGCGACGCCCACCTGGGCCACCCAGCGCTCGACCTGAAACGCAATTTGCGGCGACTCGACTACGCCCTGGAGAAGTTCGGAATCACGAAACGTCTGGCGGGCACCACGGGGCATGGACTGCGCCATGGCAATGTGAACGATCTGTACGAGAGCATTGCGGGCGTGCCGTCGCCCGTGCGTGGGGGCGGGACCGTGGCCGCAGATGTGGACCATGCGGCACGGCTGGCCGTGTCAGAGCGAGCCGGCCATTCGAGGGCCAGGGCTTCCGGTGCCTATATAGGAGCGGTACTGCCGAAGCAACCCACGGGCAGCCGAGGCCCCACCGCCCTCTTTTGAAGAACCGGTGTCAGGCGACGCGCAGATCGGCCTCGGTCTTGCCGCTGGCCAGCGCCTCGGCGAACCATCGGGGTTTGGGGCCGAAGCCTGACCAAGTGTGGCCCGCATCATCCTTGAACTTGATGCGACCCGCTTCGGGCCTGGGCTTCTTGGCGTTACCGGATGCCTTGCGCGAGGCACCGCCCAATCCCAAGTCGGCGGCCGTGATGCCGTAGTAGGCGATAGCCTCTTTCATGCGGGCAACCACCCCTGCCTTCTCTGCAACGCGGGTCTCCTCCCGCTCCCTTTGCAGCTTGGCAATCTCTGCGTCGATTTCTAGAGCCGTCCGTTTGCGAGCCATAGCAGTCTCTGGATATTGAGTGCGCGGAATTGCGCGGTCATGCGGTGCAAGGCATGGTGACCCAACCGCACCGCGAGTCTATAGCAGTATGCATCCGGCTCGGTTGGGGAGTCTATCCAGCCAGTCAATCACAGTGACGGCGATACGTCGAAGTCCTCGTCGGGATAGATCGCCGCGCCGCGCGGGCGTATTCCGCCCGCTTCCACTTCGTCCTCGGACAGGCCGAAGCGCGACAACGCTGCGCAGCGCGCCAGTGCTTCGGTGGACTCGCCCACCTTTCCGATATGGACGGCCTCTCCGTCGCGCACAACGCGCACATTCCATTGCTGCATGCTCATTCGGCTTCTGCCTCCGTGAGAGTCCTGGATTCGGACTGGTTAGATTCACTGCCCGCATGGAAGAACCCGAAGCGCGCCCAGGTGCGAGGATCAACTTCGATGGGGCCTGCGCGCTTGGAGTCGAGATTGACCACCACCCCATGCTGCGCGAGCCGCCCCCTGGAAAACAGTTCGTAGAGCAGTTGCGCCGCGAAGCGCACCGCCACGTCGTTGACGAACAGCCCCTGGGATGCCAGCGACATGCGAACCGAGCAGGACGGCTGGTTGTCCTCGGGTGCCGTGTCGTCGAGCAGTTCTGGAAATAGTTCGGTCACGCACGGCAGCCGCGGCCCCGTTGCCCGCGGGTCCAATGCCCTCCCGCCTTCGGGCTGGCCGAGCACCACCTGCGCCGTGGCTTCCGTGTTGCCCAGGTCGAGCCAGTAGCGGTAGCGGCTGGTGTCCCGCCAAGCGATGCGGTGCAGCGCACCCCGCGCCGAGCGGCTGTCCACGCAACTGATCAGCAAGTCCGTACCCGCCCAGTAGCGCTGGCCGTTCACATGCTCCTCATAGCGCATCGGGTGGGCGTCCCAGTCCAGGCCGTAGAACTGATTCAGGCGGTGGATGGTGACCAACGCCTTGTGCCTACCGATGTCGGCGGCACTGTAGAGTTGCCGTCCGACATTCGCTTCGCTGACGCGGTCGGCGTCGAAGGCGGTGACGTGCAGGCCGTAGGGATGGCCCAGGGCGCGCATCGCAATATCCAGGCGCGCGAGGCACGCCGCCATCTGCGCCCCGTTGCCGCCCACGCCGACCAGATGCACCGCAACGCGGCGTTCCAGCAACTTCGGATGAATCAGGTGTTCCACCAGCGCCTCCAATTCCATGTCCTGCCGTCAGTCTCTCGCGGGGAGGATGGCTTTCAAGCGCGGTGCCAGCGTCGCACCAAGCGCAGCACCCAGCCATCGCAGCCTGCACCGGGCTCCCCTGCATCCGGTGTGGATGCCAGCGCCTGCCGCCCCTGCCACGGATGGTGCGGCAGCGATTTGTAGAGCCCGTTGATCACCAGCCGGAAGCACGCCACCGGCGCGGGCTGGTCCAGCAGCCCGAAGACCCCGGCCACCTTGATGCCCTGGTCGTCCCGGTCATCGTCGGCCGACCAGAAGGCCGGGCCACGGCCATGCGTGTGCAAGTCCACCGCTACCGTCTCGTCGCTGGCCATCGGCGGCCTGCGGTAGTCGATGCGCACGGGCGAGGCACGTTCGGCCTCGCAGATCGCCAAGCGCAGCCGCCCGGTGCTGCGCGAGTAGATCAGCACCCCGGCGGCCTCATCGGGCAGGTGCTGCCGCCCATAGGCCACGAATTCCTCGATCATCCTGATCGGCAGTTGCCCGAAGCTGAACCGCAGGCACTCCTGCACCTCCCCGTAGGGCAGGCGCATCGCAGGGGGCTCCAGCCCCAACGCGGTGATGCTGTCGAGCCAGTCCAACCGGGTCTGCACGAACCAGCCGTTGCGGGCGACCACGATGCGCTGGCCGTTGGCCATGTCCGGCAGCGCGCCGAAGCGCGGCGCGGCCACAACGGGGCAGGCGGCGAGCAGGGCCTGGTCCCTGGGGTCTATCGTGTACGTCATGGGGCCTCCGGTTCGCCGAGCAGTTGGCCCAGCGTGGTCTTGGTATCGACCAGCACCCGTTCGGGAAAGCGGTTGAAGCGCTGGTTCAGCATGTCGCGCCAGAATGCATAGGAACCGCCCCGGTAGTTCAGCAGCTTGCCCGCCACGTTGGGGTGCGTGAAGTAGGAGTGGAAGAACGCATCGTTCCAGGCACCGATCTTCTCCACGGTCGTTCCCTCGGGCACCGGCACGTTGCCCTGGCAGATGTGGCCGTGGGCATTGACATTGAAGAACGGGGCCTGGAACAGCGGCGTGCCCAGCGTCGGGCGGCGGCTGCCCTTGACCGCCCACACCCGCCACGCTCGGCTGGAGGCCCCGAAAACCAGCCCTGGCAGCGGCACCGCCTCACCGCGCTCGCCACCGCCGAAGGATTCGGCATGGTCGGTGCCCACGCGGAAAGCAATGTGCCTGCGCGCCGGTGGTGCCCACCACACCAGCACGTCGCCATGCACGTAGAGCACCGTCTCAGGCAGAAATCCGCCGTGCGCGGCCCGCTGGAGCAAGGCCGAGGCCAGTTCCCGCGCCGCCTGGGCGGTCATGGCCCGTCCCGCGCCGATGACCGGCGCACCGTCCACGGTCAGAACCTCATGCACGGTGGCAAGCGCGCCACCCGAGCGTCCGTGGTACAGCAGCACGGCCTGATCCAGCGTCAGCACGTCGTCCGTGGGTGTGTGGATGGAAAACTCCGCTTCGCTCATCTTCGATGACCTCCTGCTGTCAGTGTCCAGCGGACAGCGCGTGGATCAAGCGGTCGATGAGTCCGATCGCCTCGAAGCGCTGGCCCATGCGGTGGAACCACGCCCCGAGCGCACCGGGGTCGTCCATCGGAATCTGCGCCTCGCCCATGCGGTCGCAGAACTCAGCCTGATGCGCCATCTGGAGCAGGTCGTCGTAGATGCGCGTCGTCACATCACCCTCGTCCCAGGACAGCACCGCGCCGAAGCCGATGTACTCGCCGTCCATGTCGGGCCGGAACTCGTCGGTGATCGTCAGGCGCGACAGCGCCAGCGCATCGGCGGCGATCTGGCGCATCCGCGGGTCGGTGAGCGTCCTGGCCGCATGCCGCAGGTTGCACGGTTTCCACGCCTTCTTGCCTTTGGATCGCCGCTCGCCCTTGCCGGGCAGTGAGAGCCAGCTCTGCGCCCACTCGGGGTAGGAAGCATCCAGCTTGCCGCGCGTGACCATTTCCTCGCGCATGGCGTCGCGTTCGGCCTCGTCGCAGTCCTCGCACATCATGTCCAGGGCGGCTTCCTCGTCCATTTCCCCCTGCCAGTACACGTAGGACGCCACGTCGCAGGCGATGTCGGGGGTGAACAGCGGGTACACATGGCGGCTCTGTTCGCGCAGCACTTGCAGAACCGTGGCCCCCAGGCGCGGCATGGCGGCATTGAGCGCCTCCAGGCCCTCGCCCACGGCCCACTCGGCCTCGCGGTATTCGCACCAGTACACGTCGAGTTGGGCGTAGGCGGTCTGCCGCTCGCCGCGCATCGCCGGGCGATGGCCATGCTCATCCAGCACGCTGACCGCGAAACGCGGCTCCAGGCACTGTAGCGGCCCGACCTGCCGCTTGACCCAGGCGTCGATGGCGCGCTCGCACGCCTTGAGCGGGTCGGACTCGCTCTCCGGCAAGTCCCCTTCGCGCACCGCGCCCGCGTCGATCAGGAAGCGGCACAGCGCCGCGTTGGCCCGGGCCTGGGAATTCGATGCAACGGTCAGCGGCACCCCTGCGCCCAGGCCCGGCAACGCCAGGAACGGCGAACAGGACGGGACGGTGAGCGCCTTCATGGCAGTGGAACCAACATGTCGCTGGTGGCGCTGGCCCGGTGGACAGAGGCGGCGTGGTGCTGCTCCTCCAGCATCCGATGCGCGAACTGGCTCCAGGCCGACGAACGGGTCTGCACGCTGCGACGCGACAAGGCGCGGGACAGCTTGCCCGTCGCACCCAGGTTGCCGCGCTCCACGGCCTGCACACGCCCCAGCAGCGCCGCGAGGCGTGGGCCGGATGGTGCTTGCGGCACGGCGTCATGGGTGCCCGCGCCCTTGGTGCCCACGGCCTTGCGGAAAACAAAGTCCTGCCGCCCGTTGGCGACTTCGCCCGCCTCGACCTCGGCGCTGACGAGTTCGGGAAACTGGGCGCTGTAGAGGTCGCGCACTTCGCGTGGCGCGAGGCCGGGCACGTCCGGCAACAGGATGCCGTTGTAGGTGAAGGTACGCACGATGGGGATGACTTCGATCGACATGGGGATGGCTCCTTGGGTTCGGATGCGGCCACCACGGCGATGGCCTTGCGGTCAGTCTCTCGCCGGACGCCTCCGGCGCAAGGGTGCTGCGGCGGGTCATCCGAACAGGTCGAAGGACTCGCCACTGCCCGCCGCCGCGCCAGCCGTTGCGGCCTGCGGCGCGGCATCCCCGCCATCCGCCCCATCGTCATCATCTTGCAGAGCCGGGCTGGTGGTGGCCGCAACCGTGGATGCCGGGGCTGGCTTGGCAGCGGACGGCTTGGGGGCTGCGGCTTTGGCCGTCGCATCACTGGCCTTTTTGACCGATGCCGCCTTGGCCGCCTCGATCACTTCCTTGGTGGCCTCGGCCTGCTGCGCGAGGCTGCGCCGGACTTCGCGGTAGCCGCATAGCGCTTCAATGAAGCCTGTGTCGAACTCCTGCGGGGTCGCCGTCAGGCTCAGGGGCTGGGCCAGCGCGGGCTCGCCCGCGTCCTGCCTGGGCTTGGGAATCACGTTGACCGTCAAGCGGCCGGATTTCTCGTCGGCGCTCACCGTCATGGTGAGCGTGGCGCTGCAAGCCAGCGCGAACAGTTCCTCGAACATCGTCATGTCATGCTCCTTGGGGGAATGGGGGGACATGGCCCCGTGGGGGCCGTCCAGACCATGCTAGAACCGGCTCCCCCGCTGTCCAGGGGCCAATTCGGCATCAGGCCAGGGCCGGTTCTGGCTGCGGTTCGGCTGCGGTGTCGGTGCCCTCGGTGCCTTCCACTTCATCCGCTTCGCCGCTTCCGTCCTGTGCTTCATCGGCCAGGATCGGCTGGCGCGGATAGCACATCACGGCGGGCACGGTGCCTTGGTAGGCAAACCCCGGCACCTTGAGCAAGGCTGCGATGAACTCCTGCTTCTTGCCCGAGCGCGCCACCTTGAAGCCTGAGCCCATCGCCTTCTTCAACCCCACCTCGGCCGCGAGACTCTCCAGTTCGCTCATCGTGAACAGGTCGAGGAATGCCTTGTCCCACTGGAAGTACCGGCCTTCATCGACCTCGGCGTAGTTCAGGAGAAGTTCCAGGTCGCTGGTGCTAACGCCGAAGGCGGCGGACGCGGTGACGGCCTGCAAGAGCCGCTCCAGTTGCGCCTCGGGTGCGGCATCGGCGCGTTGCAGCCCGCCCCGCACGCCGAAACCAGCGCGTCCGGGCTGGCCCGCGATCCGCTCGAAGGCGTTGCGGAACTGCGCCTCGCGCAGATCGGCACCGCGCCCGGCCAGCGCCAGGGCGATCAGCACGCGCTGGCTGCGCTGCGGTTGGGCCATCAGGGCCTTGGCCAGCCATTTGCGCCACTCCGTCAGGCGGTGCGCCACCACGCGCTGCGGGGTCTGGTTCGCTGGTGCGACGGCTGCGGGTTTCGCAGCGCTCTTGTTCCTTTTGCCAGCCTTCGCACTCCCCTTGCCCGCTGCCTCGGCCACTGCCGCCTGCGCGTCGCGCTGCGCCTTGCGCCACAGGGCGACCTTCTGGCTGTTGCATGCGGCATCGAAGCACAGCGACCGTGTGGCCTCGCCGTAGCTGCCCGGCATCGCGGACACCGAACAGCCGAAGGACTGGCACCCCTGGCAGGAGGTGTACTGCGGGGCACCGACACCCAGGTCGCCCTCGGCTGTCAGCGGCAGCGGCGTGAAGCCGTCGGACGCCTTCACAATGCGGATGACCGGGAACTCGTCGCGCAGGGCGTCGGCCCGGGCCTGGACCGCCTGCAAGGTCAGTTCCTCGAAATGGCTCGGGTGCTGGCAGTAGCCCTCGCCCAGGGATTCTGCGAACAGGCCCGCCTGCCGCGCCGAGTTGTGCGCGCAGCCGCCGCACTGCGCCGTGTCGAAGATCGCATCGGCCAGCCGACGCGCATAGCGGCCCAACTGCGCCTTGAGCACGGCCACCGGCACCTTCTGCGCCAGGATGCCCTCGAGCACGGTGTCCTGCTTGTCGGGGGGAATGCCCGAGAGCAGTTCGGCGTGGCCGAGCAGGATGGTGCGGCTGGTCAGCGCCTGCAGCACGGCAGGCGTACAGGCCAGCAGCGCCAGCCGCCGCTCCAGCACGTCGGGCGACCAGCCCATGAGGCGGGCGGTTTCCTCCTTGTCGCCGCGCTGGCGCAGGAGCTGACGCTGGGCCGCATGGGCTTCCTCGGCGGGTGACATGTCCTCGCGGTGGTAGTTCTCGATCACCGACATGGCCTCGGCCGTCTCGTCGCTGGCGTCCTTGATGACCACGGGCATGTCGTAGCCGTCTCCGAAGACGTTCCTGGCGGCACGCCAGCGGCGTTCGCCCGCGATGATTTCGTAGCGGTCGGTGCCCGGAATTGGCCTCACGACAATGGGTTCGAGCACGCCGACGGCGCGGATGCCCTCCTCCAGTTCGGCCATCTTGTCGGGATCGAAGTACGTGCGCGGGTTCTTGCCCTGGACGATCCTGCGGATCGGCAAGGTGGGCTGGCTCGGGTGGGGGGTATCGGTCACGGTGCCTCCTGTCTGCATCGGGTGGGATGCAGCCATGCTCTCGCTGCTCAACAGCCCTTCAAGGGACAACGCCAAAGCCCCTTTCCAAAGGACACAGGAATGCGAGTAACCGCCAGATTGCAGAGTCTCACCGCCACCGGGCCGTAGGCTTGCTCTCAATCTGGAGACGGAAGGACTTCAAATGATCGAATGGCTAATTTCGGTGTATGAAAGGTGTCGCGACTTGGCGGCGAAGGCCAATGACGCCAAAGACCGCCTGCTTGTGGGTGAAGACGCCGCCGCCAAGACGATCAATGGCTACATGAAGCAGGACTACGACGCGCTCATTCGATTGTGGAAGGAAGTCGATCCAGAGATGAAGAACACCGGGCGACTGAGCGACATGGCCCGGCACGTCCGGTTCGGCATGAACAACGACTACGAGGACATCGTGGTCCACGACATCCCCTCCGTCCTCAATGCCGCTGAAGCGCTGGCGCGGGACGGCTCCAAGAATGCAGGAGCCATGGGGTTCGAAGGCCTGCTGCATCCGGCCATTGTTGCCAGCTCTCTGAGCCAATACCGTAACGGCCATCTGCGGGACGCGGTACTCAACGGCGTCATCGCGGTGTTCGACATGATCCGGGCACGCACCAATCTCAACCTGGATGGCAAGGACCTCGTGGGACAGGCCTTCGGTATGGAGAAGGGGAAGCTAGTTTTCAGCGAGATCGGGACGGAGACGGGAAGGAACGATCAAGAAGGATTTCTTCTGATCTACGAGGGTATCTACACAGGTGTGCGCAATGTGAAGGCGCATTCGCTCAATCACGATCTGAACGAGCAGAAGGCAGCTCAGTACCTCGTCACTCTGAGTCTGCTGGCGCGGCGCGTTGAAGAATGCAATGATCGCCCGTAGCGACTGTCCGTGTAGACGATCACGGGACTCGCGCGCTTGGGAAGAAAACCATCTGCGTGAATTGCCGCACCTCCGGGAAGCCGCCACACCTATCCACGCCGCAGCTCAAGTCATGCCCTCCGGGTGCCACGCCTGCGCCAGACTGCGTTTGTGATACGTTACAAATTGGCAAGAAGAAGAGATCCAGAGGAATTCAGGATGAAGGAAATCAGTGGCCGGGCTTTTGCAGAGCGTTTTGCTTTGAACCCTTTGGGCTTTGCGTGGTTGCTTGGCGCAGGCGCTTCCGCCACGGCCGGCATACCGACGGGCTATCAGATGATCCAGGAGTTCCGCACGCGCCTTTTCGCTTCGGAGACCGGCATCAGCCTGCGCGAGATCGACCCGGCGGACCCTGTCTGGCAATCGCGCATCGACCTGCACCATGAGAGGAAGGGAGTTCTCCCGCCCAAGGGAGACCCCTCTGAATACAGCCGGGCGTTCGAGGCCCTGTACCCCACAGCTGACGATCGTCGGCTTTTCATCAGAAACCAGGTCAGCAAAGGAAGCCCGTCGCTCGGCCACAAGGTGCTGGGCTCACTCCTGGGAGCACGGAAGACTCCCTGCGTATTCACCACAAACTTCGATTCGCTTGTCGAAAGCGCTGCCACGATTGCATCGCAGCTTCTGCCCGCCAACGAACGCGGTACGCCGACCCTCGCCGCGATCGACAATGCGGCCCGCGCCGAAACCTGCCTGCGCGAGAGCGAGTGGCCGCTAATCGTGAAGCTACATGGCGACTACCAGTCTGTCGAGCTCAAGAATACCGATCAGGAACTGGCACAGCAGGATGCCCAGTTGCGTCTGGTGTTGACCCAATCGCTGCAGCGGTTCGGACTGGTCGTGGTCGGCTACAGCGGACGCGACGATTCCGTCATGCAGGCGTTGGGCGCCGTGCTTCGTTCCCCCGTGCGCTACCCCAAGGGCATCTACTGGCTGTGCCGTGACGCGGACAGCCTGCTCCCGGCCGTTCGAGAACTGCTTGAACAAGCCGAGCTGGCACAGGTGGATGTGCACCTCGTCAAGGGCACCACCTTCGATGAGCTATGCGGAGACATCGCGGACGTCACGGACCTCCCTGCCCCCCTGGTCACCCATGTGTTCGGTGAACGCAGCGCCGCCACTGTGGCGCAGGTACCGCTGCTGCGACAGGCGGCATTGCGAGCGCCCGTGCTCAGGCTTTCGGCCATGCCTCTGATCGAGATACCCAAGTCCGCTAGAAGGATCGCTCTCAACTCGAACGCTGGCATCGCCGACGTTCGCGCCCTGCTCAAACAGGCCGGCGTGAGAGCCACCGTGGGCCAGGCAGGGGGCCCCGGCGTGCTGGCCGCATTCGGGGCCGATGCGGCGCTGGAGAAAGCGCTGGCACCATACGGAGCCAAGTTGGCCGGCGAGGTCGCACTGGACATTGCCAGGGACTCCTGGGCCAAGGGTGTGATCTACGATGGACTCGTTCGCGCGCTCTGTAGGGAAATGCCTCTGTTCGCACGACTGCATGGCCGTGGTCACAGCCTCTCGGTGTCACGTCCGAACAGCGAGCTCCCCAGGGAGCTGGCCCAGGCCAGACGTGAGCTGTTGTCGCGCTTGAAAACTGCGTATGGGTCCGAGTTAACTGGTCCGGTCCCAGGCACTTCCGGCAAATACTCCGAAGGTCTTTCAATCCGGCTGGAGCAGGCCGACGACCGCTGGTGGGCCGTGTTTGAACCGGCTACCTTCATTGACCTCAACCATCGCGCACCTGATGCCGATCCCCCTCAATCGAACGCCGAATGGCGTAAGGCCGAAGATTGGCGTAGGGAGCGCTGGGTGCAGAAGTACAACCACCGCTGGTCCGCGATCCTCGATGCCTGGGTGGAGTTGCTGACGCATGCCCAAGGTCCCCGACGCAGCGCCTACGGCTTGGCCGCGGAGACGGGTATCGATGCGGTGTTCGAGCTGGGCGCCAAAACCGCACGCAGCAGGCCCGCGCACGACCACGATTTCTTCCATGTGCCGCGGGGGCAACGATGAGTGTCGAGAAGCCGCTCCCGATCAATCTGCCAGCCTTCACGCTGCTGGAGGAACCCGAACTGGCCTTTGCGTCTGGAAACCCCAAGGCCCGCCATCGACACCCCCTATTGGGACTGTCGCGCTTTGGCGCGTTCGACCAGGCATCGTATCGACACTACAGCCAGGACCTTCGCGTCGCGTACGTGGGCCCCAGGTCAGGTGCTGCGCTGGTGCGCGACATGCGGGAGAGCCTGCGTGGACCGCAACGCAATACCGACAACAACAGCTACGCACAAGCCTATCCGGGATTCGAAAACCTGTTCGGGGTGGACTTGCTCAGTGCCGACAAGCAGGCCCATGTCGTGTGGCCAGAGGAGATGTACGACCTCGGTCAGGGCGACACGGTCAGCGAGCGGGTACGTGCCGCGCTCCATCACGCACTTAGGCGCCTTGAGGCGGCGCGCGCCCAGTTTGACGTGGCGCTGGTGTACTTTCCCGATCGATGGCTTCCGCATCTACGAACCAAAGAGTTCGATGCACACGACGAACTCAAGGCGCTGGGGGCTCAGTTGGGCATTCCAACCCAAGTCATCAACGACAAATCGCTGAAGTTCGGCAACTGGGGCGCACGCGCGTGGCGGCTGTCCGTGGCGCTGTATGCCAAGGCCGGCGGGACGCCCTGGAAGCTGGCGCCGATCGAGGGCATTCCCGAGGACACCGCCTACATCGGACTGGCCTATGCCATCCGCCGATCCTCGGACGAAGCCCACTATGTGACCTGCTGCTCGCAGGTCTTCGACATGGAAGGAGGCGGCATGCAGTTCATCGCCTTCGAAGCGAATGACGCCATTGCCGACGAAGCGGAGGCACGGCGCAACCCCTTTCTATCGCAAGCTGACATGCGGGCGGTCCTCACGCGCAGCGTCCGGCTCTACCTTGAAGGACATGCGGGCCGCGTCCCGCGTCGCCTTGTGATCCACAAGACCACCGCCTTTACTGAAGGCGAGCTCAAGGGAGTGCAGGACGCGACGCAGTCGATCCCGGAAGTCGAGTGCATCGAAATCGGCTCGAGTTCGGCATGGCGAGGGGTCTGGATGGTCGAGGCACCAGGCAAGCAACCCAGCGTCCAGCCAGCGCGCTTTCCCGTTCCGCGCGGCACCCTGGTCATGACCTCGGGCAACGCGGCCCTCCTCTGGCTTGCCGGCAATGCACCTTCGGCTGTCGGCGGCAGGGACTACTTCCAGGGAGGCAAGAGCATCCCGAAACCCATTGTTCTTCGCCGTCACATGGGGCGCGGCCCCTTTGAACTCATGGCGTCCGAAGCCATGGCGCTGGCGAAGATGGACTGGAACAACGATGCGCTGTACGACCCCCTGCCGGTGACGATCATGTACTCGCAACGACTGTCGCGCACCATCTCCAATGTGCCAAGCCTGCCCGCGCACAGCTACCCCTATCGGCTGTTCATGTAAAAACCTACAATCATGTGCAAGGCGCCCGCCGTACTTGCACGCGAGTAGAAACAGGCTCTTCTTCCATCGTCATCGATCTCCCTTCCGGGCCTCGTCGTCGGGGACTTAAACGCGTGCGTCTGCCCCGACGCGGCGAGGTGAACCGAAAGGAAGACGCATGATGTTCAAAGCACTGGCGCGCGCCGCCCACCAATCCCTGCAAGCCCGAGCGGGCTGCAACATCCGCCACAGCCACGTTCACGAACTTCTGGCCGCGGCGTTCGGCTACAGGACCTGGGCCGCACTGACCGCAGACGCGCTGCTGGCCGACCGCGTCGTCGGTCAGGCCCGCAGGCCTTCGCCGGGCCGCAGACTACCGGCCGCGCGCTGCAGCTGCAGTACGGCCAAGCCGAGGCACTGGCTATGGCTGACGCCCTGGGCGAGTTCATCGCCGACAAGCAGTTGGGGCGGATCCGTTGGGCAACCCTGACCCCACTGCTGCGCATGGCCACCGGGTATGCAGGGAACCCGTGGTCAGAGACCATCAAATCATCGATGGCCCCTTCCGACAGGATCGAACCCGGCGCGACGGCTTTTCTCAGTTCTTCAAAGACGTGCCCGACCGTGATGGCGAGCAGGACGCCCTCGACATCGACCACGAAAGCGCTGAAGTTGTAGCGCTTCGGCTTTCCGCCATTGGACGCCTTGGCATGCTCACCGGAGTCCACGCAGGTCAGGTTGATGTAGTGCCGATGAAGGTTGCTCAAGTCTTCGTGATTCAGAATCAGTTCGTCCGCCACTCCTATCTCCTCTCAACGCCACTGCACTCAGCCACGACTCACGTTGCCAGGCCCCAGGTACTCCAGGGAGAACTTGCCGAGATCGTTGGTGGAGGTCGCGACGATCAAACCCACGGAACTGGGCGTCCAGCCGAGCGTCCCGACCTCCCGGAAGTCGGCCGTGAACACGCTTCGCTCCTTCCCTGGCCCGCCGCCAAGGCGCAATGGCGTGCCGGGTGGCATCGGGACGCCTTGCCACGTGATGGGACTCGTGTATTCGGTTGCGGCCCACGCTTGCACAGCCTGCGCGCCACCGGGGCCATGGAAATCGAGCCACAGCGCGTGCGATTCCGGCGTTGGCCAGTTTGGCGCTGCGGACAATGCCTGCACTTCCTCCGAAGCAAGCCAAGCCATCAGGCCACGCATCGAATCGAAGTTCGCCCCCGTGGAAGTGACGGCCTGGATGGCCGCCAGCCGCGATCCGAAGCCGGCCTGAATCAGGATTGCGGCAGCGACCACGAGCGTTCCCGTTTCGAGCGCTGCTACGGCATGCGCCCGCGGGTAGTCGGACAGCTTGACCTCGTCCGAGAAAAGATCTTCATGCGCCTCGGCACGCACCCGGACGGCCTCCATCGCCCAAGGCAGGTTGTAGACGAAGGCTTGCTCAATGAACTGGACGGACTGGTCGTGGTCCCCAGACGAAGCCTCGGACACCGGTTCCCCGAAAAGCCAGCGTCTAAGCAAGGGCTTCCAGCCGTCGATCAATCTCTCCGGGCGGAACGGCGAGATGCCAAACGCGATCTCGGCGAAGGCCGTGATCGCCGCGCCCGCCTTTTCCTGATCGCCGACGCCGATGTTCACGTTGGCCGCCAGCAGGAGGCGCTCCAACTCCGGCGCCCGTTCGTCCAGCGCCTTTCCGGCGGCCAGACCCACGCCGGCCAGGAAATATCCCCGCCGCTGCGTGGGCGTACTGTTGCGCCAGATGTACTTGGCGCGGGCATGCAGCCCCGCCTGCAGCTTTTTCCGAACGTCTTCGTTGTAGCGCGCAAGGCGCCGCTGGAACAACGAAGCCACCAGGATCCCGTCGAGCTTGGCCTCGACTTCGGCGTCCAGCACGTAGGAATCGCCGAGCAAGCTGAAGATTGCGGTATCCAAACTGGCCAGATGCTGGTCCCACCGCTGCCTTGCGTCGCTGGCCTCTTCGGTCGACTCGGCGGCGAGCACCGGGAACTCCCACGCGGCCTGCCCGGCAACGTACTCGACCAGTTGGTCGGCATCGCTGGACCCCAATCTTTTGATCATCCGGCTGAGCAACGCAGCGACCAGTCGGACCAACCCGCTTTCCATCTCACGGCCAGCCTGGTTCGAGACCAGTTCCTCCCAGTCCCTGCGCCGCTGGCTCTGTTTGTCGAACATCGGATAGAGCACCAGGCCTTCGACATCGATGTATGCGCGCCCGGCCCGGCCGACGACATTGCGGAATTCCGAGGCGTCGAGGAGATCGCGGCCGCGCCTCACCCCACGAAAGACCAGCGAAGTCGCAGCGAGATTGAGCCCCTGGGCCAAGGTCGGCGATGACACCGTGACGCGAAGCACACCCTCCCGCAACAACCATTCGATTTCCTTGCGGTAGGGTGTAGGCAATGCGCCATGGTGAACCGCCACGCCCAACCTCAGGCACGCGAGGATGTCGTGGTCGGCCCCGAACCATTCCGTGCCGACGGCCAGCGCCGTGGCCAGCGCGGCGACCGGTTGTGCGAGCACCGAATCGATGTGGCCACGCTTGTGCATCTCGATGATGGCCGCAGCCAGAGGCAGCACCGAACGGCGCATCGGACAGAAGACGAGGACGGTCTGGCCCTCTTCCACCAGACGCCACGCGGTTGCGATGCACAGTTCCCCCTGGTCGGCAGGGAACAGCTTTCTGGCCCGGCCGCGGGTCGGCTTCTTCGCGACCACGAACTTCGGGATAAAGGGTTTTTGGTCCCCCACGCTCACGTTGAGCTGAGCATGCTGCCCTTTCCATTCGATCTCGCCGAAGCGCAGCCGGGTCGGACGCCAGTCGTCCTTGATCAGCCCGTCGGGCTGGTCGCGCGTCAGCCAGGCGGCGAAGTCCTCCAACTGGTGCCCGTCGGGCAAGATCGCCGAGAGGCACACGATGCGCCGCCCGGCCGCGTCGGAACGCCGCAGCAAGCGCTGAATCTGAGCCTCGTAGCGCACCTCGCGCTCGCCCAGGCCGATCATGTGGCCCTCATCGAGCACCACTAGGCCGACGTCGTCCAGCAGCGTCGGATCGCTGCGCAGCGCGAAATCGAGCTTCTCGGGCGTGGCCACGACGATGTCGGTCAAGCGCAAGGCATCGACGTCCGCGCCGCTGGCACCGATACTGCCGTACAGGCTCGAGACGGACTTGCCCAACGGGGCGAAGGTGCGCCGCAGCCCGACCTCGGTCTGCGCAGACAGCGCCCGAAGCGGCGTGACGAAGACGATGCGCTTGCCCCGCGCCAGGCAGGCCAGGATGCACAGTTCCGCGATGCGAGTCTTGCCCGCGCTGGTGGGCAGCGACAGCACGAGGTTCGTGCTGGCATCGAGCATACGCCGCGCCGCCTGGAGCTGTGAGGGCCAGAGCTCGACCTCGGACTTGCTCCTGCGGTAGAGCGAGGCGATGAAGAGCTTGCGCAACCGGGCCCAGTCGCCAATCTCTGCGCCGGGCGGCCCGGAGAGCGGCAGGATCTTGTGGAAGCTGGTCTCCCAGAGCCCCCCCAGCAGATGGATCGCCAGGCGGTGACACCACCAGGCGGGCACGAGCTCGAGCTCGCCGGCGGCCTCGAGGCCGCGCTGCAGGCGCTCGCGCGCGAGCTGCGACAAGGCTTCGTCACCGCGTTCCAGGGCCAGCATCGCGACCGCCAGCGCGGCCATGAAGTTGTCCTCCAGGGCAAGAAGCACGGCGCCGATCCGCTCGTCGATCGCCCCCGCGCCGTCCGTGTCGTCGCCATCGGCCAATGTGTCGGGCCGGTCCAGCGCGGCAACGACCGCACCCTCGCTCCCTTGGCCCGAGGCGAACCAAGCGCCGACGTCCCCGGCCAGGCCGTCGAGATCGCGGAGCATCAGCTTCGCCAGCCCCTTTTCCATCGCCGAGAAATTTGCCTCGGCCAGCCCCTGGTGCAGCAACGAGTAGGCCCGCGCCGAGAAACGACCCAGGTGATAGGCCGCAGCCGCGACGAGGCGGTGGAAGTCGCGCTCCGCGCTGGCTTCGCCCCGCGCAACCACGGCTTCGAGCGCTTCGGCGGCCACCTCGAAGCCCTTACGGGCTGTCTCGGCGTCGCCGCCCATATCGACATACCGCAGGCCGTGCTGCAACAGCGAGTACCCGTAGGACAGCAAGTCGTCCGACAGCTCAGTACCGAATTTGGGCGCTTCCTCCGGCAGAGCACCGTCGCGCCAGATCATCGCGCGCGCCTGGCCGCGGGCAAGCAGCCTGGCCCTGAATCCGGGCACCACGGCCGCGTCGATGTTGGCTTTCAGTTCCTCGAGCGTCGCGGCCATTACTTGCCCACCTTGCCGATTGCCGCGAAGACCGCCTTGATGAAGTCCTGGTGCCCATCGACACGAAGACCGACGTAGTGCTGCGGCACGGGGCCGGCATAGGACTGCAGGTTGGTTTTCAGAAGCTTCAGCGGGTCGTTGCCCGAGAACGTGAACAGCATGTGCGAGACCTGGGAGGCGCGGATGCCATCCTTGAGCTGAGCCTTGTCCAGCGCATCGCCGAGAGCCGTGTCGCCGGCCTGGTTCAAGCGGTCGGCGACGAACGCGAGCGCATGCGGCGACGGGAGCCCGCTGTTGGCGCATAGCGCCGCCCTGGCTTCGTCGATGACGGCCGTGCGCATTCCAGCCCGGCTCTTGACCTCCGCCTTGAGGATCTTCAGGCTACCAGTTTTCAAGTCCAAGTTGAAGGCCAGCACGTCTTCACCGCGCATCGACATGTTGCGATGGTCCTTCCAGCGCAAACGCTTGATGCCGAGATTGAAAGGCGTGGTCTCGTACACATACGCGTTGCACAGGATCTCACCCAGATCACCGGAGCGGATGGACGCCTGCGTGGGGAGCTTCTGCTCGACATGGGCGGCAGCGGCCGGCTTGCCCAACTTTCTTAGCAGATCCGCGACGCGTTTCGGATCCGTGTAGTAGCCTGGGACGGCTTTCGCGATCGCGCCAATCGCATGTGCCTGCCCTCCGATAGCAATACCCAGCCCGCGCAACTTGTGCGTCTGAACGGACTCCTCGGTTGCCACGCACCACTTCGCGAACTCCATCATCTCCTCCCATTGTTCTTGGTGATCAGCCGATCTGGGAACGCCCCTCCCCCGCATGTTTCTCGGGTTTGAACTACGGCGTCCCCTTGCCCGGCACGATGTCGACGCCAATCCGATCGGCCAGATTCAGCAACTGCGCATAGGTTTGTTCTTCCTTCAGCAAACTGCGCGAATCGCCGACCTGATGCAGCGCGCCTTTCGGAATTCGGTCGCCAAACAGCATCACTGCGCGAGCCGAATCGTCCTGCCGGGATATCCAGGACAGACCCTGGATGTCTGGGTGCTGAGCGTGGATGGCCTCGGCCCAGCGGCGCGTCGCCGGATACTGATCCTTCTCGGTATCGATGAGCTGCTTGCGCTGCACACCGAGCTTGCGCAACGCAACGCTGCTAAGGTCGGCGAGCCTCAGTTCGCGCTTAACCTTGACCTCAGAGTGCAACTGCCCTTCCAGCTTGCGCTTGTCGTAGTGCTTGTAGCCGGGTGCATGGGATACATCGTGGAACACGGACTCCATGGAGGCCGCCTCGAACGTGGCTGCGGCATAGAGAGTCGGAATGAGGTCGCCCATGGCGTCGCGGATCGGGCTGAAACGCGCGTTGCCCTTGAGGCCCGGATTGAACTGATCGGCCTTGTACAGATCCTCATGCACACGGTGCAGCATCTGTTTGGCGGGCAACGTCCACGGAGTAACGTGAAGCGTTGCCGGTGGCGCCGGGGTTGCCGTGCCGTCGCCACTTGCGGGAGTTGACGATCTGGCGGCCGACGGGGCTTTGCGCGGCTTAGGCATGCACGACACCTTCCATCTCGTCGCTGGCGGCGGCAATGACCTGCTCCGGCTGAGTCGCCAGCACATCCTGCGGGCGCCGCCCCCCCAGGAAGCTGTTGGCCGAGAGGAACCAGTAGGCCAGCCCCCAGCCGTCCTTCTCGTCGCCAAAGACCTCCAGGACGGACTTCAGGGCCTTGCGTGGCCTCCAGTCGGCTTCGGGATCCAGACCATAGCCAGGGAAATAGTCGACGCCGTTGTGGTGGATCGCGAAGATCTGCCGCTGGCGCTTCCATTTGTTGGGCTGTGTGCTCGGATTGGTTGCACTCAGGCCGGCCAGTTCGGCCAGCTTGGCCGCGGCCAGCCAGTCCGCGCCTTCCAGCACGGCCTTGCGCGAGCGCGCGAGCATCGCCGCCTCCCGAAGCAGGGCCGGCTCGGGTGGAGCCTTGGGCACCACGGCGTTGACCAATGCCTTCAGGGTCTGCTCGTTCTGCTCGCGCAATGCCGCGTCGATAAACGACACGACGTTAGCTAAGGTCTGAGCCAGCAGACCCGCGTACTGGGCATCGGCCCGTGCCACGGGCAGCACGATCACCCGTTCGGCCTTGACCTTGTCGAGCCGGCTTCGCACCTCGCTCGGGGTACCCACCAGGGTAGCGAATGCGGTGGTGTCACGGATGGCGGTCATGGCTTACTCCAGGGGAAAGATTATCTAGATTATCTCATTTTTCTCTACTTCATGTAATCCAATGAGCCGTGCAGAGCGTGCGGCTTCCTCGGGCGAGAGAGATCGGATTCGCAGTGAAAACACCGGGGCAAGGCTCGGTGCGAACGGTGCCGCTGGTACTCGCGCACCCAACGCCACCGGGATTCAACCATCGATCCGGATGCTTGCCGGATGGCTTCATACAGCCGGCGTTGCCAGCAGTCCGACAGACGTACCCAATCCCGCGAAGCTGCGCCGACAGTTTCGGCGCCGACTGCGCTGGACGAAGCGCTTTGCGGGACGGACCGATAGCCCGGGACTGGCATCAACCCGCCAGCCCCAGCGAGGCGATCACGGCCGCCGTCATCGCCTCGTTGTGCGCCTCCGGGACGTCGAAAGTCTCGTGCAATACGTTCATCGACATGAACAGGCGCTGGAGCACGCGGCCGAGTTGTGCGGGATGGCGCAGCTGGTAGCTGGGCGGAAGGCGCTGGTCTTCCTCTTGCAGGTCCACGTCCACCAGCATCATCAGGATGAGCTTGATCTGGTCGGGCTGCGGCAGCAGGAAGTGCAGCCAGTGGCTCCACTGCGCATTGACGGTCCGAAAAAAGCGCACGCACTCGGGAATCAGCAGCAGCGGACGCGGGTCGTCATCGTAGCCCTCGACCTGCACCACCATGCGGCCCGCGAAGCGGTGGACCTGGACCGCATCGTCGCTGAACAGCATCAGGCGCGCGACCGTTCCGCCCACTTGGCAGGTCTCGATGTCCGCGCGCGCGATGACGACGACGGCGAGGTCCGCGCCCTGAGCCGCCCGGTCGAAGCCCTCGGCGTTCGTGATCCTGATTTTCATGACGAATCTCCTGTGTAGTCTCCGACGCACAGCCACGCGGCGGCGAACCGTGGTCCGTGCGCGGAAGGCGTGGACCATCGAAACGGCAGCGCCATCGCCACCACGTTCAGGATCCCCCGCCCCTGTGCCGATGCAAGCCCGACACCGGTGATCCGCGGCCCTCGGGCGTCGTGGCGCCTGCTCGATAAAATGAGGGTCGGCGCAACGCTCAGCCCGCTGCCGCGCGGTGTGCCCAATCCCAATACACAGAGATCGAAAATCATGGCAACTGCGAAGAAAATCACCGCGCCAGCGCCTGCGAAGAAGGCCGCCAAGGCCCCTGCCACCGCCGGCATCCGTCCGGTCAAGGACACCTTCACCAAGAGCGCGCTGATCAATCACCTGGCCGAGCAATCGAGCGTCGAGCCCAAGGCCGTGAAGGCCGTCCTGGCCGCCCTGGAAGCCACCGTGCTCGGCTCGGTCAACAAGAAGGGCGCGGGCGGGTTCACGCTTCCCGGCCTGCTCAAGATCGACGTACAAAAGGTGCCAGCCAAGCCCAAACGCAAGGGCATCAACCCGTTCACCAAGGAAGAACAGGTTTTCGCGGCCAAGCCGGCCACCGTGCGCATCAAGGCCCGCGCCCTCAAGAAGCTCAAGGACGCCGCGCTCTGATGCGATGCGACAGTAGCGGCCCGGTCAGCCGGGCTGCCCTGTCGGCATGACCCGTTCCGACCTGCACCCCCCTACCATGCGCTGCAGCCGCTGCCGCACCATAGAAAGGTGCTCGGGAAGTCGCGTGACGTTGGGATCGCTGGCTTCCCGGCCCCACCAGATGCTGGCGTAGTCCGAGACCGCGCCGTTGTAGCCGCAGTCCGGGCCGTCCTCCTCGAACTCCGCGCACAAGCGCCGCAGGGCCTCGCGGAAAGTCAGCCGACGCACGGCGACCAGCACTGCGGGGTTCCACACGACCCAGACGTTGCCCCAGAAATCGCGGGCCGCGTCGTTGCCCGAGCACTCGAAGAACCTGTCGTAGGCCTCACCCACGTCAAAACGACCCTCCGGCGCCTTGATCCCCTCGGTCCAGCGCGCCGAGGGCGCAACCCAGGCCTCCAGCACACAGCCTCCCGCTCCGTACTCGCCGTACTCGTAGGCCACGGACAGCGATTCGCTCAGGCAGATCCCGGTGCCGGTGTAGCTGCATGATGCCGAGCGCCGAAAACCCTCCCGCAAGATGCGCCGCCCGCTCGCGCTGCGCGTGCCATGGTAGAGCGGCCCCAGGCGGCCATCGGTACTGGTGTCCATGCCCTGAGCTTCCCAGCGGAGCCCCCCGGTGCAAGGTCGCCGCCCACCGCGTCAATCATCGAAAAGCCTGAGCTGGGCAGCCACTCTCGGTGGCGACTCCTGACGCACCACCGGCCTGCGCTCGGGCCGCGCATCGCTCCTGCGCGCCCGTGCGAGATCGGGCACGGCGGGGGAAACGGTATCGGTACGCTGCGGCTCGGGCTCGGGCTCGGGCTCGGGCTCGCGCGCCTGCCGCGCTTCGATGCGCCGCCGCCAGCCGCCCAGCACATGGGCTGGCGTGTACCAGCGGCTCCAGACCTCGTTGCTCAACGAATTGCCGTGCAGCACGATGGCCGGAATATGCAGCAGCGAAGCCTGGAGATAGGTCATGTGGACACAGCACAGGTCGATGTCGATGCAGGTTGCGTGCATCGCGCCCTGGTAGTTCAGGCCCGCCTGCTGCAGCGCATCGGCCATCGCGATCACCATGCCGCCCGCGCCGGAGGCTGGCTCCAGCACGTCGAGGAAGCCCTTCGCCCTGGCCTCGGCCCCGTCGCCGACCAGCATGCGCGCCATCATCTGGGAGACGTGGTAGGGCGTGAAGAACTGCCCCGCCCGGTCATTGCCCAGTTCGAGCTGCATGTAGACACCCCCGAGCACGTCGCCCAGTCCGCCCGCAGCGCAGCGTTGCTCCATCGCGAAGGTCAGGTGTCCCAGCATGCGTGGGAAGCTCTCGAATACGTCGCGCGGATGCCTCTTCGCGATCTGCAGGTAGCGCGCCTCGCGTGCGTCGAACTGGCGCCGGTCCACCGCATTGCTGAACGACAGGCAGGACAGCTCGACGAAATCCGAGAACACCTCGTGCGGGTTCCAGCGGTGAGCGGTCTTGCGGATCAGTTGCAGCAGCTCCTTGGTGTGGTCGGTACCGTCCAGATCCATCGCCATCCTTTCGCACCCGCCCATGCGGGTCGTCCAGAACAGCATCCCGCCCGGCAGGGCCGGGTCAACGGCACCGCCCGGCCGTCAGGCAGCAGCCGGTGCGCGCCCCCAGCCTTCGACCGCCAGCCAGGCAGGTGGCAGGCGCGATGGAAGCGCACCCGTGCCCGGTAGCTCCGTGCGCGGGCGCGCACGGCCTTGCGGTGGCAGCGGCTGCCGCTCGGCACGGCCCGTCGGGCAAGTTCACCGTCTTTCAGCCAGTCTCCTTTCGGAACCACCTTACGGAGCCGTGCTCACCCTGCAAGGGCACAGCTGCCAGCGTTGCCGCGGCGTCGTCCGGCCTACCCTACAAATGAAGGATTCAACAGATCGATCCCTGCCCCTTTGCACTTGATCCACGGGCCGCCGGGATGCTCCTGGCCATCCCAGGCCGCGAGCGCCGCAAGGGCATCGGCCGCATGCTCGTAGCAATACCGGCGCTCATAGCCTTCGAAGTTCAGTCCGACCACGAGGCCGGTCGTGAAACTGAAGCGATGCAACCCACACACGGCAGTGCCGATGACGCGAAGCTGGACGTAGCCTTGAGAGGCCAGGAAGGCCTCCAGCTCGGCTGTCGAGCCGGTTCCCTGCGAACGTCGACCGGCGCGCATCAACATATGCTTCCTTGGGGAAAACGAAGGACGGCGGAAGGAGCTTTGTACCGCGGCGGAACCGCTCACTCGACGATGGGCACCGGCTCGCGGTCCTCGAACGCCGACTGCACCGCCTCGACGACGCGCAGGGCCAGCGCCTTGTCTTCGAGCACTGCGTACTCCCTTGTCAGCTTGCCGGAGACCCGCCAACCGTTCTCCTTGATCGACCGGATCATGCGCACGGCATCAGGATCTGGCATCTCCAATACGTCCTTGATGCGGCGCTGCGCGACTTCGAAGCGGACCAGCACGCGGGCCTCGTCCGCCATCTCGTGCCGGATCGTGTGGGCGACGAGCTGGGCCGTGTAAACCGCGTGCTCCGTGAGATCCGGGTAGCGCCAGGCCGCATCGGCGTCCTCGTAGGCGTCGAACACGAGGTTCGAGCGCACGCCGTCTTCGTAGGTGAGCATCTCCCCGAAGCGGTGGGCATCGTCGTAGCGCCGCATGAAGGGGCGCGAGAACACCTCCAGAACACGGTCGTATCCATGGCCGAACTCCCGCACGCCGGTGATAGTGGCCGACACGGGAAGGATCACGCCGACGGGAAGGGCCCGATCGCGCTGCAGCGTGTCGTTGATGAGGAAACGGTGGATACGTCCGTTGCCGTCGCTCATCGGGTGGATGTAGACGAAACCGAACGCGATGACGGCCGCGCGCGCCAGCGCCTCCCGTCCGCGCGTCGCCTGCTCGAACGCCTTGAGCCCGTCCAGCATTCCGTCCAGCGAAGTGAAGTCCGGACCGATGTAGTGGACGATGTCGTCGCGAATGGTGGCCTGGCCCACGAAGACCGGCGATCGGCGCACGCCGAAGCGCAGCGCGGCCTCGCCCAGGATGCCCTTCTGCAGCACGGTGAGGCTGTCGATGCCCAGTGGTTCCTCGAGCTTGCCGCAGTGCTCGGCCATGACGTGGGCAAACCGCTTGATGCGGTCGGTCTTGTCCGCCTCGTGCTCGATCAGGAAACTCGCCCGCGACTCCTTGAGCGTGAGCCACGCCGCGGCGCGCATCAGCACGTCCTCGCCGAACTGGCGGTCCAGCTCGGCGATCGCCCCGAAGGGATCGAACTGCAGCGCTTGGCCGAGGGCCGGGGTACGGCGCACGAGCGGACAGAACGCCGGGGTGCCCGGCAGGTTGTTGTTGATGCGCCAGCGCCGCTCCCGGACGGCCTCGGTGCGTGTCAGATAGGCGTCGGCGGACACCGCATCGACATAGGTTCCTGCGGCCAGGTCCGGCACGTCGAGCCGGTGCCCGGTGAGCCACTCGTAGAAGAACCCGGCACGGCGTGCGTACTGCCCGAAGGGCTCAGCCCGGCACCACCGCTCCAGCGGCTCCGGCCCACAGGCCGCGAACAGCCGCGCGAAGAACTCGAGGTGGATCTCCTCGTATTTCAGGCCGAACTCGAAGTGACCGGTGAAGCTGTCCGCCGGCCGGTAGACGGCCGGGTACTGGTTCAGGATCCGCTCGGGCGACTCTCGCACCGAGCGGGTGGTGCCGATGGTCGATTCCACCCGCAGGGGCTGCACCAAGGCGATGCCGTACTGAGCCTCCAGGGCCTTAAAACCAATCTGCATGTTACAAAATTCCCCTTATTCGCCCCGAAAAATGTTGATGATCAACCCCGTTGGGGCAAAAAACACTTCGGCGTATGGTTACACAAATACGCCGACAGCCAAAGAAAAACGATGATTAATGGCCGATATGTTGGAAAAACACTTCCGCACAAGCCGATGGCAGGGAGCACTACCGATCGGTGATAGCGTGACGCGACCGGCCAGGTCAATGCCAACGCCGATGCCGATGCCACCAGAAATCCCCCGCAGACCGGGGCGCTTGCGCGGCACTCCTTCATAAACGCCAACTGCTGCGCCGCGGCTGCCCTCACACTGGGGACTCCCTCGCTTCCCTTGCGGAAGACTTCCCAGCTCCGGCTGGGCGTAGCAGTCGTTACCTGCCTCTACGGGATTCGCCGCCATCGCCCGCGTGCGGTGGCAAAGCCATGCGCAGCATTGGTGGTCGCCGCCATCTGAGCGACAACCCGGCCGACAACGGGATTCCGAGCGATCCCAGCCTCTCCTTCGCCGCCGGCCAGCCCACCATGGCTGCACGTCTGCGGCTTCTTCATTTCCCGCCACCCCTGCGGTGGCCAAGCAGTGGGCGAGTCGCCTGGGTCTTCAGGCCCAACCCCCGTCCTCCCTTTGACAGGAGAATTCACATGCAAGCAGAGACGCTCCAGGCGACCCACCGGCCGCCTGAGATTGAACGCACCCGCGTGGCAGTCGCCCTGCCACCGGATGCGACCTCCTCCGGCGAGGCGCTTTTCGTGCCGATCACCTGGGAAGATACGAACGACGACGGGGCGGGACGGCCCCGGATCCTGCGGGATCCGCACGGTGCGCTGCCCTGCTTCACCAGCCGGGGACTGATCGGCTTCCTCTGCCAGGACCGGGCCACGCGCACGGTCGATGGCAATCTGAAGCTCTGGTACGGGGAGGTCAGCCCCGAAGACTACCTCCGGCTGTGGCGCGAGGCCCTCAAAAGCCCCCTGACGCCAGCGCAGCTGGCCGAGCGGCATGGCCTGTGCCTTCGCGTCACGCTGTGCGCAACCCTCGACAGGGTGCGCGGCATGCGCTGCCCCTGGCCGAATGCTCCATTCGAGACCTTCGAGCATCTGGAGGCCTTCTATGGAACGCGGCTGATCCACATCACGGCAGAAACCGGCGAGACACGCTTCGGGCTCTCGCTCGACCTGCGCGAGCCCGAGGCCGCGCGCCATACGTTCTACGTTGAATCGCTGCTGGCCCAGACCGGGGACACGCAGGCCGGGATGCGCGTGACGCTCGGGCGCGTGGCCCAGCCCCCGTACCGCCTGCCTGTCTTCGACTGGCAGGCCAACCTGTTCGAGGAGGCCACGCCATGAGCCACCGCGTCGAATACCAGTGGGCCGCGTTCCACGTGCCAGGCGCTCCGCTCGGGCTGGCCCAGGACCGCTACATCATCGCCATCGAAGGCGGCGACAACACCGTGCGCTGCGGAACCCACGGCAGACGTGCACGCAGTTGGAACGCCTGCATGGTAGGTGACCGCTCGCAGATCCTGCGGCAGGCCGTTCAGGCTGCCGGCGCCTGCGAGAACGGCAGCTTGAGGCCCCATGGACGCCGCTGGATGCCGGAGACCTACATCCGCCAGATCCGCTATCTGCTGGATGCAGCCGCCGCCACCCCCCCGCAGGGCTCCTGGCATGCGCGGCTGCGCGCTGCGGCGGACCACCCCGCCATCGAGGCGCTGCGCCAGCTTGGCTTGGAACCGCGGCTGGAAACCCGCGACGGGCAGCAGCAGGCTCTCGTCGAGCCACGGCCCGAGCACCATGGCGCGTACTTCGCGCTGATCGATCGCTACGCCAGCGGACTGCCTGCGCGGTGCTGGATCGAGGTGTGCGGACTGCCGACCTCGTGAACGTCCGGCATCTCCTGGAGAAAAGCCCTGCCGCCATGCGGCAGGGCTTTCGTTTTCCAGCTCACGCCTGCGCGCGTTTCACGCAACGCGCCGTTCCTGCCCCGGCTCCGCACCTCGCACAACACGAAACGGCGGCAACCCCGCGATCAGACGCCGCCCCCACGGGGTGCTACCGAGCCGCGTATCCAGCACCGTGATGCGGCCGCGGTCCTCGCGCGTGCGCAGCAGCCGACCCACGGCCTGCGCCAGCCGGATGCCGACCTCCGGAACGCTGCGCTCCATGAAGGCCGACCTGCCTTGGGCCTCGACCCTTCGCCAGTGCGCAACTGAACGCGACCGGCAGGTGCCTCTGCAGGGTGGGCAGATCCTTCGCCATGAGCTGCTCCTGCAACGCTACGGTCGAGGACGACACGACCACGGTGCGTCCGCGCGAACGCGCGAGCACGATGGCCGGCAGCAGGTAGCCCAGAGTCTTTCCCGTGCCGGTGCCGGCCTCGATCGCAGCGATACGCCGGGCTGGTGGCCGCAAGCCTTCTTCCGCGTCGCCAAGGCTGCCCAGGGCCTGCGCCAACTCGGCCATCATCACGAGCTGCCCCCGGCGGCTCGTGTAGTCCGGCATGGCCTCGCGCAGCGCGCGCAGGCAGGTCTGCATCTGGGATTTTTCTGCATCGGTGAGCATGCGGACAGCTTCTCGCGACACGCGGCGTCTTCAAGAGCTAGTACTCGCCGGGAAGCCAAGACCCTGCACGCGCGCCGCCCGAAGCCCCATGCCCCCCGGGGCTGCCTTCGTACCGCAGAAACAGCAACGCCCGACCCGCCATCCAAGGCGGTCCGGGCGTTTTATTGCGCTCCTATCTAGTCCGCCCTGAACAACTCGCAAGCCGTTGATCTGGTTCGTGGTTCTTCGGGTTGATGGGCGCGGGATTTGCAAGGTATGGTTTTGCCAGTACCTGTTTTCTTGCAAATTGCTCCAAGGAGTCCGATGGGTCCGAAGCCTTCGCAGCCGCAAACGGGCGAGCTGTTCCGTCCACGGCTGGACGAGCAGATCAACATGAAGCACCCGCTGGTCAGGCTGGCGGCGCTGATCGACTGGGCCGAGATCGAGCGCACGTTCGCGGTGTCGTTCACTTCGGGCCGCGGCCGTCCGGCCTTGGCGCCGCGCCTGGTTGCCGGACTGCTGTACCTGCAGCACACGTTCGACGCCTCCGACGAAGCTGTGGTCAACACCTGGGTGGAGAACCCGTACTGGCAGTTCTTCTGCGGCGAGACCTACCTGCAGACCGAACTGCCCATCGATCCGTCCAGCCTGACGCGCTGGAGACAGCGCGTCGGAGAAGAAGGCGTGGAGACACTGCTGGCGGCCAGCATCGAGGCGGCCCGACGTGGTGGTCTCGTACAGAAGTCCAGCACGCAGCAGGTGATCGTGGATACCACCGTCATGCCCAAAGCAGTCGCCCATCCGACCGACAGCCGGCTGCTGGACAAGAGCCGCCAGCACCTGGTCAAGGCGGCTGAAGACAATGGGCTGCGGCTGCGCCAGAACTACAACCGCGTGGCACCGCGGCTGGTCGCGCAGATCGGACGCTACGCGCACGCCAGGCAGTTCAAGCGCATGCGCAAGGCCGTGCGCACGCTGCGCACCCGAGTGGGCCGTGTGCACCGCGAGGTGCAGCGCCAGCTGCACGTGCTGCCCGAAGCGGCCAAGGCCAAAGTGCAGGATCTGCTGCATCGCACCGGCCGCATCCTGGCCCAGCGCACCAAGGACAAGAATAAGCTCTATGCCCTGCACGCGCCCGAGGTCGAATGCATCAGCAAAGGCAAGGCCAGGACACCGTACGAGTTCGGCGTGAAGGTCAGCATCGCCACGACCCTCAAGGAAGGCCTGGTGGTGGGCATGCGCTCCATGCCGGGCAGCCCCTACGACGGCCACACCCTGGCCGAGACACTGGAGCAGGTGGGCATCCTCACCGGCACGGACAGGCTGCCGGCCACGGCCATCGTGGACAAGGGCTACCGGGGCGTGGCAATCGAAGGCGTGCGCATCCTGATGTCAGGCCAGAAGCGAGGCATCACCCGAACGCTGAAGGCCATGATCAAGCGGCGCAGCGCCATTGAGCCAGCCATCGGGCACATGAAGATGGACGGGCGGCTGGGCCGCAATCCGCTCAAAGGCGCGCTGGGCGATGCGCTGCACGCGGTGATGTGCGGTGCCGGGCACAACCTGCGCCTGATCTTGGCCGCGCTGCGGCTTTATTGCGTCTGCTTTGGGCTGTCGATGCAGGCGGTCATCGCCGCGCTGATCGCCGCTCCGATCAAGAGCCGATCCGCCTGCGGCTGAGAACGGAATTGTTCAGGGCGGACTATCTATTTCGTTTGTCGGCCTCAGCCGATCTGGACCACGACCAGCACGGCATCCAGGGTACTGCCATGCTGCGCGCAGAACCGCTCGCAGTGCTCGACCGCTCGCTCCCTCAGGTCGGCTTGTCGGGCCAGCGCGAGCAAGTGCAGCAACGCCTCGGACGGCGCGAAGAGCACATCGCGGCCTTCTCCATCGACCCACAGGATCGCACCGGGCTCGGATTCGGGCCGGGCCGACGCGATGTCATCGACTTCATCGGCATAGTTCGACAGCAAATCCTCCAGCCAATCGGCCTGGTTCTCCCGCAGCCTCGCCGTCTCGACGTCCAGGCCGTGTGCGCCGGCAAGTGACTTGCGCGCATGGACCAGTACTTCTTCCAGCATTGCACTGTGCGAGAGCACGCCAGCCTGCGCATCGCTGATCCACAGCCAGGCCAGCACCCACGCGCCGCCGTCGCCGGTCGAAGTGGTCGTGTGGTCGTCGATCTCCGTGTCGTCGTCATCCTCGATAGCCGCGCGGGCCGCCGAGACGTAGGGATCGTCGCCGGGCACCGCAAAGGCCCGGATGCACTCTCCGATGGTCAGGCCCTCTGCGCACAGGGCTTCCAGGGAAGGGATGCCTGGTACCGCACCCAACGCCGGTGCGGACGGTGCGGACGGTGCGGACGGTGCGGACGGTGCAGTTTCGCGGGACTGGTCCTGGTTGGCCGACTCGCGCAGGTAGTGGCGCGCTCGCTCGATCACGGCCCAGCAGTCTCCGGTGGCAGGCTCATCGTTGCTCTCGGCGAACCTGAGCGCGTACGCCAGCAGGTCGTCGATGAGCGTTCTCGGATCGGTGTTCATGTGGTTTCTCCTTCATGAAAATGAAGGGGCACTACCCCCAGGGGCCAGCGCCCCTGGGGGTAATGGATGTGATGCCGGTAGCACGCCGGTGGCAGGCTCCGGGACTAGTGCACCGCGGCACCCAGATGCATCACGGTGTTCAAGAGGGTGTATTCCAGGGTCTGCTCGGCGTACTCGCTGCCGACATAGCCCCAACACTCCTCGTCGCGGTCCTCGACGCGCCGCCCGGTGGCGCGGTCCACCACGTAGACGACGATGCCGTAGACCTCGCCGTTGACCCAGGCGTTGTACTCATCGAGCACGCCACGGCAGTACCGCTCGGCTTCCTCGGCGAGCTTGGCCGCCACTTTGGACGGCGGGATGTCCAGGCCCGAGGCTTCGACCAGCGCCGCCATAGCCTGCGTCCGTGTCGCATAGCCGCCGATCCAGGTGGTCCCGCCGTCGAGGGAATAGTGCACGGCCGGCGGATCGCCCCGGCCGCCGGCCGTGCCGGACCAGAACGCTTCGCCAACGCCCAGTTCGCGCAGCACGTTGGACCGGATGTTGTCCTCGGCGTCCTCGTCGGGCACCCAGACGGCACCGCCGCGCGTAGTGTCCCAGCGACACTGCATGCCATGGCCGGTCACGCTGTAGACGATGCCGCCATGGTCGTAGATGTCGAGCAGGACCGCCAGCGGGTAGCCGATGCTGCCTGCCGCGAGGGCACGCTCCCAGGCCGCCTCCGCCTCGCTTTCGCAGAGCAGGTTCGCCAGGTCCTTGAGCTTGTCGTGCCAGCACGGTGCCAGGTCGTTCCACCAGGGAACGTCGAGGAACTGCTTGGCGATGTAGTCGAGCGCGAACTCCCAGCCTTCCTGGTGGACGGCATCCTCGGCCGTCTGCAGGACCGCGTTCCACGTGGCTGCCTTGCCGCGGCTGCGCAGGAGGTTGCCCAGTGTCGCCATCAGCGAGCGGTTCTTGCGGAGCGAAGCAACAACGCAGTCGGCCAACTGGCCGGACACACCCTCGTCGCCGAGATCCTTGTTGCCGTCGCCGTCGCGCCCCAGGGCGTGGAAGAAGTACCCCTCCTCGTCGCGCCGCGCGCGCCGCCCTCGGTGGTACAGGCAGCCCATGGCATGGCCCTCGGCGAGCGGGTTGCAGCGTTCCGCGTCATCGTCGAAACACAGGCCGCCGACCACGATGAATTTTTCCATCACGACCATGCGCTCCTCGGTGTCCGGCGGGATGCGCAGCACTGCCTTGACGTCGATCGCCTCTTGCGCGTCGGCCGCGCCGACGAAGGCCACCTCGGAGAGCGATTCACACGCGTCCTCGACGCCGGGAAGCGCCAGCCCCCGGATAGCGAAAGGAACCCCTTCTACGGCAACGACCGTCTCCGGCCGCAGGTTGGAAAGAACCTTGACTTGGTGTTTGTTCATGATGGCTCCTTGAACAAGTCGCGGGGCCGTCCCTGCGCGGGAAGCGTCCCGCTAGGGTTGACAGGTGTCCTTTGCCGGTGCGGCACGGGACATCGAAAGGTCGCCGACGCGCGAAACTGCGCATGCAGCGCGGGCGCGGGGCTCAATGAAAATGGAAAGCCCCTGCGCGGATCCGCGCAGGGGTCAAGAAAACGGACAACCCTGCAGGGGCAGCCACACGGCGGAAAGCGGGCCACCCGTTGGCAGATGGCACGCTCGCAAAGCGGACACCGTCCGCATGTCTCACAAGGCTACGATTCGCTCGATGAGCAGGCTGGCAGCTTGCCTGTGGCGGCGCGCAGCGCCGAAAGCCTGATTACTCTATCACCCACTGCCGCAGCGTTCAATATGCGGCGCGGTCGAGGCCTGCCTCAACCGTTCCTTGCCCGGCGTGATGTGGACGCCAATGCGCTGGGCGAGATCCAGCAGCTTCGCGCAACCCTGATCGTCCTGCAGCAGGCTGCATGTCCCCCCTTCTGCTGCAACACCCCGTCGCATCCTGCGGCGCATGGTCGCCACCCGCATTCGCCCGCCGAGCCAGGCGTTCGCGACTCGCGGTCGCGCGACTGCGGCGGCAGCTACCGCATCCCGGCCCACACTCAAGGCTCACCCGCTTCCCTCAAGGAAGCCCCGGCCATGCCGGGCGTCGCAGTCGTTACCTGCCCGGCGCGGATCCGTTCCGCCAACCACTTCCACCTGGGAGCACCGTCTCCCTGGGAGCGGTGTTCCCATCCAACCCTGGAGAACACCATGCACACAACCTGCTCCGACAGTGTCGGTCCGGCACAGGACCACGCCGCCTTAGACCTCGAAGATCTGCTCGGGGACGGCGAAGCCCAACTCGTCTACGAAGGGCTCTACCGCCTGCGTGAAGCCAAGGTCGAGGCACTGGGCATCGTGCGAGCCGCGGGGCTGAGCCCCCATGGCCAGCCCTTCGAGCCCTGGGACTTCGGCGTTCCGCAGATCGACCAGTTGCTGGGCCGCCTCGGTGCCGACCCCGTCGAAGCATCCCCCGCCACGCCGGAGTGCTGAGATGGGCCCGACGCCCTACCAGTACCTGCCCCTGTGGGCCAAGGTCGCGATCGAACGGCTCGACGCGGACGCCGCGCTGCGCAGCGAGGCCATGCTCGACGAGCTGCTGGACAGCTACGCACGGTGCTACGCAGAAGTGGTCGATGCGCAGACCCGCGATTCGGCAAGGCACATCTGTCGGCGCCGTTTCATCGGCTCGTACACCGAGCCGCCGCGGCCCGAGCCCGTTCCGCCCGGAACCTTGCGCCTGGTCCGGCTGGCGCGCGAAGGCGCACTCAGCACCGGCGACCGGGTAGCGACACAACGGCTGGGCGAATGCGAGGTCACCCGTATCCACACGCCCCATTCGATCGAAGTGCGCGATCCGTCCACCGGGCGGCACTACCTGATCAGCGGCCTGGATTTCGGAACGGACGCACGCGTCGTGGAAGTCGAAGCGGCCTGCGGCGCGACGACCCCTTGATCCGAGCACACGAACCGGCCACCAAGGGCCGCCCTTTCCATAGATCCGGTGGACAGGCGTCGCCTGCCCGCCATGCCACTACTGGAGTACATCATGTCCATTCCCAAAGCCATCGAAGGCGCGATGAACCGCTGGAACTCGGTGGAGACGGCGTTGCGCGCCGCCAATCCAGGCGCCAGCAAGGAAGACATCTACCACGCCACCGCCGACGCGATGAACCGATCTCTCGGTCTGCCACAAGGCGAACGGCGCACCGTCTTCGACGACGGCACCTACCGCGTGCAGGTCAGCCACCTGTTCGCCGTCATCGCGCGCAAGGATGGCGCCGAGTTCTACGTGCCCACCCACCACGCCTGGTTCGACCGCGTCGCCACGGCGGATTGCCGCCGCACCGTGGAAGATTTGCACGCCGCACTGGTGGCCACCACGGCCTGATCGGAGGACTTCGCATGTCCATGCCACGCCCCCCTGCCTGCCCGATGTGCTCGGGCGAAGGCGCTCTGCTGGGACCGATGGGCTCGCTGAACTGGTTCCGCTGCCGCCACTGCGGTTGGGATTTCAGCCGGCCACGCCGCCAGAGACCCCGGCCATCCACGACCGCCACCCCTTCACGGGAGAAGTCCTCATGAGCGATACGTCTGCGCAGCACCTGCTGACCCATGCCGAGCCCCTGGTCGCGATCTCGATCGCGCATCTGCGCCCAGCCACACGACAGCGGCTGGCCGACGGCGAGCTGTCGGTGATCGCCTATCCCAACGACTACGGCGGATTCATCTATGTCGGCTCCGCCGACGAAAACGTTCCAGACGAACCCGAGCTGGTCCCGATCTTCGCAGCGGCGCAGGCAGTCGGCATCATCTGGATCAAGTTCGATGCCGACGCCGAAGCGGTTGAAGGCTTCGACACCTGGCCGTGTACTTCCGGATGATCGACCGCCATATCGGCGATCTGCCGACGTGGTGCTGGTTCAAGGTGCATGGATTGCCTGCTTCCTGAACCTTCCCGATGGACCAACCCCACCGCACCGCGCGGTGGGGGGCCGGCCCCCAATCGCCCACGCCGCCGGGGTTTCGCGCGGCCCCCACACCCCGTCGCTTCGCCACTCCCGCGGCGCCTTCGTTTAGTCCGCCTCGATGCCAGCGCGCAGCGCCGCTGCCAGCACCACATCGCGCAAGCTGGAGTTCCGTGCCAACGGCCCACCGATCCGGCGTCCGCCCAGCACACCGGCCAGCCGGTCGCCAAACAGCACCAGCGCAGGGTCGCGGTCCCGCTGGCGCGACATCCACAGCAGGCCATCGATATCGCCGAACTGCCGGTGCAGCGCCTGGGCCCACAAGGCGGTGTCCCGGTAGTCGCGCGACGGGCTGGCGATCAGTTCCTGCTTGGGCACCTTCAGGCGATGCAGCCCTTCGCTCGTGAGGTCCACGAGCTTCAGGTCGCGGGCGGGCACGAGTTCACCATGGCCGCGGTGCGCGAATTCGTCGAGGTCCACGAACTTGTCGGGAGCGTCGATCGGCACTTCGTGGAACACGGTCTCGAAGATCGCGCAGTCCAGCGTCGCGCCGCCGTACAGGTACGGCACGACCTGGCCACTCGCGTCGTGGATCGGCGCAAAGCGCGTCGGCTTGCGCAGTTGACCGGCCGCGTCCACCCCCGGGTTGAAGCTCTCGGGGGCGAACGCGGTGTCATGGATGACGTGGATCACCTGACCGGCTGGCCAGCGATCGAACAGTGGATTGAGCGGCGGGAGCGGCGCGCGACAGCTCAAGCCGCGCTCCCCTGGGCATCGCGCTGCGCGGTTTCGACGACGGCCTGCGGGTCACTGGCCAGCAGATCGACCGGGCGCGCACTGCCCGGCAGCCCGCCATTGTTCGAGGCGAACCACAGCGCCAGCTTCCAGGGCGATTTGCGGCTACCGAAGGCTTCCAGCACGTCCTGGACCGCCTTGATCGGTTTGCCGTTCTCGAACTGGAAGGCCGGGTAGACGTCGCGTTCGCGCGCCGCCTTGTCCGGGTGCGGCACGGCGAACACCTGGCGACGCTTGCGCCAGTTGTCGGCCAGCGCCGCACGGTTGCTTGCCTGCGAGCCGTTGGCGTCGGCCAGTTGCTCGGCGGTGAAGAAGCCGAACTCGTTGAGCAAGCGCGCATGGCGGGCGGCAAGCCGCTGCGCCATCTCCAGGTCGGTGGCGCTGGGCGCGAGCATGCGCGCGGCCATGAAGTCGACCATTTCCGCCATGCGGCGCTCGCGCACCGCAGCCACCTTCTCGGCGAGCAGACGGTCCAGCAGCGGCAACGATGCCAGCAGCGTCCTGGACGCCGCCTCGTCCGCCACTTCCAGCACGAAGGCCTGGCCTGCGTGCGACGGGCGGCTGCGGCCCTCATGGCGCACCGTGAGTACGTCGCCCTGCAGCGCGAGAGAGGCGGCTTTGCCCATGACATGCACTCCTATCGACCTTGTTGATGAAATTCTAGTTAATCAGATCATTTTGGTCAAACCACCTACAAGACATCCTCTAGGAGTGATGTATCGGCAGGTCCCACTTCGCCACCATCAATCGTCGAACCTGGCTGTCCCTTTCCGCTGAAACCGCCCTGGGCCGCTTCCCGACGAGACAAGCAGGAAGCACACTGACACGGCTTCCCTGGCTGCGGTCCTTGCCGACCGTCCAGCCCACCCGAGTTCTTCGGGCGTCGCGGTCGTTACCCGCCCAACGCAGCTCCGCTGCCAAGCACCGCGCCGGGTTCTCCGGCTCCAGTTTCCGCGCCGATCCGGCGCTTACCCGTTTTTAACCCTCCCCGCGGCCCGCCGCCGCGCCATGCCGTGCCATGTCCGATCGCGGGCTTGGCCGCGGCCCACCCATTCAGAAAGGCCATCCATGACCACTGTCGCGGAAACCCTCTGCGCCATCGAGCGCCGCGCCGAGCGCGCCATCGTGCAGGAACTGCGCCTGATGACGCAGGAGATTCTTGCCATGCGGACCCAGCTCACGCTCGCGGACCGCGCGCACGCCGATGCGCTGCTGCTCAAGCTGACCCACCTGGAACGCTGCCAGCAGGTCGATACCGTCGCGCCCTGCTCCATCGCGCCGTCCGCAGCACCAACCGGACCAGTGCTTCCCATGCTCCCGATCGACTCGCTGGAGCCGCTGCAGCCGGACCGCTACCTGGTCCATCTCTACGGCCACGAACTGGGCGATCTGGAGCGCGCGGTCCTCGTCGAGACGCTGGCCTCGGCCGCCCAACTGGTGCGCCAGCACCAAGCCGAACGGCCCCAGCTGGTGTGGGAAGTTACCCACAACACCACCACGGGCGAACTGGCTTTCCTAGGTGATGACGACATGCTCGTCGCCAGCATCTCGCCCTGCGAGCCGCTCACGCCGGAAGTGGAGCCAATGGTCGCCGACGCCTGCAAAGAGTTCTGCAAGGGAAGCCTGACGGCACTGCGGTGCCTGTTCATCACCCCCGTGCAGGTGCAGCCGGAACCTCTGGCCGCCTGAAACAGCGGCGCGCGGACACCTTCGCGCCCGCCGTCCATTCCAACACCCCGCGGGGCTCGCCCCGTGGGGCGGGCTCCTCCGCACCGCACGGTGCGCTTCGCCGCTGCACGCCTGTGCGCCGCCGCGGCCAGGAGACCCCATGTCCCTACTGCCTTTCGAGACGCTCAAGGCGCGTGCCAAGCGCGCCCTGGACACCCGGATCGCCCGCTGCGATCCTCTGCTGCACGGCATCGGCTTCGACTCCGAAGCCGCATGCCTCGCGCTGATTCCCTACGCCGTGCTGGACGACGATGAGCGCGCGGCACTGCAGGCCACGGCCCGGAGCGCCCGTGGTGGCTCGGACCTTGCGCAGCGTGCCCGCATGCACGCCGAAGCGAACCGCTCCGACTGGTCGCAGTGGCTGCAGCGCATACGCCAGACGGGCCATTACCGTATCGACCAGTGGGACGTGCGCTGCGTCGGGGGGCTGATCGCGTACTTTCCTGAGTGTGTGGGTCAGCGCCAGCGCCGTGCCGCCATCGCCTGTCATGTGGACGATGAAACCGACGCCTGGATGCTTGCTTTCGCGGACGCACCGCGACGCACGGAGATCGGAGCATGAATTCCCGCACGCGATCCGACCCGCCCTTGCCAGATCTGAGCTGGAGCGACGACGGCTGGTTCACGCAGTTCCTACCCAACACCAAGGCCGGCGAGGACGCCTGGCGTGTGGTGGCAACCTACACGGACGGCACCGGCAAGGTGTTCTCCGTCCATGCTGCGGACACCATCCGCCAGCTTCGCGCGAAGGGCTACACCGTCGCCAACGCACGGCGCGCCGGCAAATGCTCCGGTGCTGACGACGACGCCCTGCTGGCAGAACTCGCGAAACCGCAAGCGCCGCGCTCGTAGCAGCCGCGCCCCACGGCTGGTAACACATCAGCCCGCCCGCGCCATGGCCGTTCGCGGCAACGCGAGAAGCACACGGTGCCGTCGCAAGCGGCACCACCACCCTGGCCCGCCGTTCACCGGCGGGCGTTTTCTTGACCCGAGGGGCACCAACGCCCCGACGGGGGCGCGTGCGCCTCATTTTTTCGATGAGGAAGCAACATGCACGATTCCATTCAAACGGAGAGCGCACAGCCCTCCGAAGAAGAACGCATCGCCGCCAACCGGACGGCGATTTTCTCCGCGCTGCGTGACGAAGGCGTCTTGCGCGCCGCGGTCACCTACACCGGCTCCGGCGACTCGGGCGGCCCGGAGGGCGTCCGCTTCGAGATGCCGGACGGTCCCCAGAAGCTGGACGAGATGCCAATGGCACCCCAGTACGTGGTGTCCTGCCAGTACGTCAACAGCGCATGGCGGAACACGACCAGCCTGGACGACAGGCCACTCGACGACGCACTCACCGACTTCGCGATGGATGCGGTCGAGCAGCACTTCGGCGGCTGGGAAAACGAAGACGGCGCCTCGGGCGAAGTGGTGTTCGATGCCACGGCATCCACCGTGGTCATCGAGCACAACAGCTACTTCATCGACTCCGAATACTCGGAGACCCGCGTATGAAGGCGCACGTCTCTCTTGCCTGCTGGCCGGGCCTGCGGCACGAAGCGGCGGCAGCGCTGCTGTGCGAGCCGGTCGAGGAGCCGCTGTTCGGGCGGCTTTCGGCTGAACACGTCCAGCTCGTCCCGCAAAGCCTGGGCCGTCTGGACGAAGCCCTGGCCGATGCGCTGCGTGCCGCCCATCCGGACACGCGCTTCCGATTGCATGCCAATGTCCAGGTACTTCCCAGGCGTCGGCTGGCCGACCTCAGCGGCTTCGCGCTGCACGCCGACTGGTTCGCCCAGGCCGCGCGCATCAGCCAGCGGCTGGAAGCACCGGCGTACACGGCGCATGCCGGGCACCGCTGCGAAGCGGATCTGCCCCGCATGCTGGACCACGCGCGCCGCTGCGCCGACCTGTTCGGCTGCCCGGTGGGCGTCGAAGGCCACTACCCCTCGGCTGGCGACGTCTGGCTGGTGTCGAGCTGGGCGGAATACCGCGCGGTGTTCGAGTCGGGCGTGCCCTATGCGCTCGACCTCTCGCACCTGCACATCCTGGCGACCCGCACGGGCCGCCGCGAGACCACGCTGGTGGCCGAGATGCTGGCCTGCGAGCGCTGCATCGAGGTCCACGTCAGCGACAACGACGGCCAAGGCGACTGGCACCAGGTCTGCGCAGAGCCGCCCTGGTGGCACCCACTGCTGCCGCACATCCATCCCCATGCGGTGGTGTTTTCCGAAGGCAACCACCGCAGAGCAAGGAACAACCATGTCCACTGAAAACCCCCAACAGCAACCCACGTTCCTGGCGCAGGCCGATGGCACGCTGGTCCTCAACCAGGCCGGCATCGAACTCCAGGCCCGCTACCGCCAGGTGAAAGCCGAGCATGAAGCGCTGGATGCGAGCTGGGCCGGCGCCTTACTGGCGCGGCTGTTCGCGCAGCACGCCTGGCTGGACGCCGTGACGCTGTCGTTCGCGGTTTCCGCCGAGTACGACGACAGCGGAGGCTGCTTCCGCTCCATCTCCTGCCAGATCCTGTGGGCGCGCGCCGTGCCGCTGCACCCCCTGCCCGAGGAACTGCTCACCGAAGGAGAATTCGACGCGGACATTGCCGAGCAGATCGTCGAGAAAGAAATCGAGGACAGCGAGTTCGATCTCTATACCTGCCTTTCGGAGACTCCCGGCGGCTACGACGATCTCGACCTGACGCTGGAGCGCAAGCCCATTGCGGAATTGCTGTGCGCCAGCCCCGTCGACGGGCGTGCGGCATTCCATGCCTGGGGACTGCGGCAAGCCGCCACCCAGTAGTGCCACAGCAAGTTCACGCCCTGAGCCGGTCCATGCGGTTTCGCGGGCCGGTGCCCCGCAGCCTGCGGCCATTACGCCACGCGTGAACGGGCAGCCTCTCCGCCGCTGTTCGGTGGCGTAGCTCGGCGGCGCGGGCACCGCGCCCACGCCGCAGCCACACTGGACCTGCTTCCATCGGCCCGCCAGCCGGGCCTGCTCCCTCCGGGGACTTCCGGCGCTCTGCGCTGGCGGTGCGGCCGTTACCCGCCCCTTGCCTTCAACGCGCCAGCCCTGTCGCCGGCACGTCCCCTCAATCTGGAAACACCGTTCCCGATGCAGGGCTGGTGTTTCCCTCTCCGGAAAACACCCATGTCCTATCAAACCATGACCATCGGTGCCTCGCCCTGCGAGGAAACCTGCGCCCAGGTGGGCAGTTCAGACTACGACACACGCTCCCGGCGTGAATGCCTGGTATTCCGGCGCATGCTCGAGCGGCTGTTTCCATTGGCCGACGATGTGCCCGCCCGGTTCGCCGTGCTGAGTTCTCCCCACGAGTTCGGCACCTACCGCGAGGTCAGCGTGCACTACGAAGACTCCGATGCCCGTGCCTGCGACCACGCCTATGCGGTCGAAGCGAACACACCCGCCCAATGGGATGCGATTGCACGCTACGAACTCATCTGGATCGAACGCAAGGATCAACTGCAGCGAGCAGTCCTGCGCGGCGATCTGCAGCCGCAGGAGGTACCGACGGTCTACTGCGGCAACGGCTTCCCGGATCTGCCGGCGGATCGTAGCTTCAGCGAACTGCTGGCCGCGTTTCCGCTGTAGTTCGCAAAAAGCACAGCCTGATGGCCTGCTTGCGCGGAGCCGACTGCCGCCGCACCTGCTCGCTCAGGTTCTGCTCTCTACTCGCCCAAAAGCAGCTCCGCGCCACGGCGCCACGGGAGGCCTGCGCCACCCCGCAATGCCTGCATTCAGGCGATGGGGGATTCCACGATGAGCGCCAGACCGGCCGCTCACCGATCACCAGCGCGCGGCGTTTCGCCGGCCGCTTTCACGGACCGCACCGCTCCAGCCGGAGTGCTGCAGTCCATCGCTTCCACATGGAGTTGCCACATGGACACCACACCCACTGAACCGCGGTCCATTCCGGCCGGAAGGTTGGTCATCGAAGCCAGCGTCGCCTGTCTGATGGTGCGGGGCACATTCGATCTCGTCCCCTATCTTCGGCGCCATCTGGTCGACGACTGGGGAGATTTGACCGACAGCGAAAGCCGCTCGAACGAGTACGTCATCCTCAACGGCGGCGAAATCTTCTCCGCCTATCGGGTCAGCGATTCACTGACCGTGTGGATCCTGAGCGAATGGGACCGGAGAACCACCACGATAGTTCTCCCCCCCTGCCCCACCCACCACGAGCCAATGCCCGCAAGCGACGTGCAGAACGGCACCGCTGTATCGGCGACAGACCAAGACCCATTGTTGGTCTGGACCTTCTGACGGCCCACAACCGTCTTCATTCCTCTCACCCATACCGGGGCCGTGTCGCCCCGCGGGTGCCGCGGCCCTCCTTCTTTTCCCAAGGAGAAACCACCATGGCACTCGCTGTTCTCATCTTCCCGTCGCAAGCCCGCTTCGCTCCAGGGCAAGTGGTCATGACCAGCGGAGTCGATGCGCTGGTTCGAGCAGGCCAGCTCGACCCGGTGCTCTACTTCTTCCGCCATCTCTGCGGAGACTGGGGCGACCTCGACGACAGCGACCGGCGTTTGAACGACGCGGCGCTGCAGTCCGGCGAGGATCGGCTGTTCTCGTCCTACCAGGTCGCATCCGATCTGACGCTTTGGATCATCACTGAGTGGGACCGTAGCGTGACCACGCTATTGCTGCCCAGCGAATACTGATCTCACTCGGCCGCGCGGGCGGCCTCCTATTCACGCTGGCGCAAGTCGGGAACCCAAGCCTCAATACGACGCGGCGCCGCGCGCCGAGTGCCCGACATTTCGCCATGCACCCGATCCACTTCAGTGGCCGGATTACGGCGGTGCCCTGCGCGCGTCCGTTCGACGTCCTTGAAGACGCCCTCCTCGACGAGCTTGACGCCATAGTGTCGGCTCACGTTGAGCCGGTCGGCGGCTTCCTGGGACGTCAGCATCAGCGGCGATGCTAACGGCACATCCAATCCCTTCGCCGAGACCAGACGTGCGGAAAACCACCGCGCGCGCATCGTCCGGATCGATCGCATAGGTCAGCACGAAGCGGCGATCCAGGCCACCTGCAGAGTGCATGCGAACAATGTGCTCGGCGGTGTTCTCCTGCGACAGCCTTTTCTCCGCGGAGCGCGCATGCCGACGGTGCTGCGTCGCTCTCAAGGCGGCCAGCACCGAGCCTTCCAGCGATTCGATGTGCACGCCGCGCCCGGTGCCACGGGGCCGTGGCCGACGCGGCCAATGCGCTGCGGCGAACGGACTGCTTGACGGGAGACTTGGTGGAAGGCATGCGGGAAGCATGGATCAGTTCCCATAAACTCTCAAATATCGAAGCACCAAGGACGATGGATCCGATGCCGGAATGCGCCTTGCGGAGATGCCTGAGCGCGGCCCGGGATTTTTGCACCCACCCGCAAATGTCGGTTGTGTCATGATACTGTACAAAATATCAGTATTCGTGCCATGCCCACCCCCGCGTCCTGCTCCCCCGATCCCGCCGTGCCGCTCGCGCATGCGGACGCGGACGCACAGGCGAGCCTCACCCTGGAGGGCGTCTGGCGCGGCACCGAGATCGGACGCCAGCCGGCAGCGGTGGTGTCTACCGGTTGGGCGCCGTTGGACCAGGAACTACCCGGCGGCGGCTGGCCCAGCCACGCGCTCACCGAGGTGCTGGCACCGCAGCCGGCGGTCGTCGAATGGCGCCTGCTAGCGCCCGCGCTGCGCCAGGTCGCCGCGCGCGGCGGGCAGATCGTCGCCGTCGCGCCCCCGCGCCAGCCCTACCTGCCGGGCCTGCAGCAGGAGGGCCTGGACGAGCGCTGCTTCGTCTGGATCGATGCCCAGGCACCGGCCGAGCGGCTGTGGACCACCGAACAGCTGATCAAGGCCAACGCCTGCGGCGCCGTCATCGCCTGGCTGCCGCAGGCGCGGGCCGAGCAGATCCGGCGCCTGCAGGTGTGCGCGCAGTCCTGCGAGGGGCTGGTGTTCCTCTGCCGCCCCGAGGCCGCCCGGCACGAATCCTCGGCCGCGCCGCTGCGCGTGCAGGCCGGCTTCGGGCTGGATTGGGACCTGCGCCTGCAGATCCTCAAGCGCCGCGGCCCCACGCTGGACGAGTCGATCGCGCTGCCATCGATCCCCGGCGGCCTGGCTTCCATCATCACCCCCCCGGCTGCTGCGTCCCAGCCGGCTGTTCGACCGCGAGGTGCCCGCGCATGCTGTGGGCGGCCCTGTCATTGCCCTTCGCCCCCGACGGGACACCGCCGTCCAGCGATGACCTTCGCGGGCTGGCGACCTGGGCTTTGCAATTCACCCCCCGTGTCGCCATCGCCGATGAAGCCGTCGTCCTGGAGGTGGAGGCGAGCACGCGCCTGTTCGGCGGCCGCCGGGCGCTGCACGAGCGCATCTCCGGCGAGGCGCGCGAACTCGGCATGGCCGCGATCGCCTGGGCGCCCAACAGCCTGGCGGCGCTGGCCTGCGTGCGCGCCGGGGTGCTCAACGCGCAGCGGCGCGCGCTGCCCGAATTGCTGGACACGCTGCCGATGGATGTCTTGTCCGCCGTCGCGTCCCATCGCGTCACCCTGGCCCAGCTCGGATGCCGCACGCTCGGCGACGTGCGGCGCCTGCCACGCGGCGGCATCAGCCGGCGCTTTGGCAAGGATCTGCTGGGTGTGCTCGACCAGGCCTACGGGGTTCAGCCCGAGACGCATTGCTGGGTCGAGCTTGCCGAGACCTTCCACGCCCGGCTCGAACTGATGTCGCGCGTGGAGACTGCGCCAGCGCTGCTGTTCGGCGCGCGGCGCCTGCTGCTGCAACTGGGCGGCTGGCTCGCGGCGCGCCACGCGGGCATTACGGCCTTCACGCTGCGCTGGGCCCACGACACCATGCGCTCGCGCGCGGCTGGCGACGGCGGCGAGCTGACCATCCGCACCGCGCAACCCATGCGCCAGGTCGAGCACCTGTGCCGGCTGCTGGCCGAGCACCTTGCCCGCGTCGAGCTGCAGGCGCCAGTGGGCGATCTCGCCCTGGAAGCGATCGACGTCGTGCGGCTGGAAGAACGCAGCGCCTCGCTGCTGCCGGACGAGAAGAACGAGGGCGAATCCCTGGCCCTGGTGCTGGAGCGCGTCGCGGCGCGCCTGGGGCCCGAGCGCGTGCGCCGGCCCGTGCTGTGCGAAGACCACCGCGTCGAGTGGGCGCAGCACTGGCAGCCCGCACCGCAGCCGCTGCCCCGGCAGCGCGTGGCGCCGCCCGACGTGCCGCAGCCCACCTTCGTCCTGCCCGCGCCGCAGCGCCTCGCGGTGCGCAAACACCGGCCGATCTACCAGGGGCCGTTGATGCTGCTGTCCGGCCCGCACCGCGTGGAAGGCGGCTGGTGGCACCGGGTGGATGACGAGGACCGGGAGGATGCCTCCACCCACCACGTCGAGCGCGACTACTGGGTGGCGCTGAGCGAGCACGCCGGGGTGCTCTGGGTCTACCAGGAGCGCCTGGCCGGCGATGCCACCGCCTGGTATCTGCACGGATCGTTCGCGTGAGGACGCCATGGCCACTGCATTCCCTGCCGGACTACGTGGAACTCCGGTGCCTCAGCAACTTCTCCTTCCTGCGCGGCGCGAGCCATCCGGAGGAACTGGTCGAGCGAGCGATGAAGCTCGGCTACACGGCGCTGGCGATCACCGACGAATGCTCGATGGCGGGCGTGGTGCGCGCGCACGTCGCCGCCAAGGAGCAGGGCCTGCCGCTGCTGATCGGCAGCCAGTTCGAGGTGGAGGCCGAAGAACCCCTGGGGCCGTTCACGCTGGTCGTGATCGCCTGCAACGGGAATGGCTACGGCAACCTGTGCGAATTCATCACCCGCCTGCGTCGTGCGTCGGCGACGAAGGGCACCTACCGCCTGCGCGCGGCCGACATCGAACCGCAGGCGCTGGCCGACTGCGTGGTGCTGGCCTCGCCGCACCGCTGCGCCACGCCCGCGCAGTTGCTTGGCATCGCGCGCTGGGTGCTGGACCGATTCATGGGGCGGTGCTGGCTGGGCGTGGAACTGCTGCGGCGTCTGGATGACGAGATGTGGCTGCACCGGCTGCGCGAGGTGAGCGAGCTGACGGCCATCCCGCTGGTGGCCTGCGGCGACGTGCACATGCACCTGCGCTCGCGCAAGATGCTGCAGGACGTGCTGACCGCCACGCGGCTGGGCCAGCCCCTGACGCGGTGCGGGCGCGGCCTGCAGCCGAACGCCGAGCGGCACCTGCGCTCGCGGCTGCGCCTGGGCCAGACCTATCCGCAAGACCTGCTGGCCGAGACGCTGCGCGTGGCGGCGCGGTGTGACTTCTCCTTGGACGAACTGCGCTACCAGTATCCCGAAGAAGTCGTGCCGGCCGGCGAGACGCCAGCAAGCCACCTGCGCCGCATCACCTATGAAGGCGCCGGCCGGCGCTGGCCCGACGGCATCCCGGCGAAGGTGCAGGACCAGATCGAGCACGAGCTGGCGCTGATCTCGGAGCTGGACTACGAGCCGTACTTCCTCACGGTCGCGGACATTGTGGCCTTCGCGCGTTCGCGGCACATCCTTTGCCAGGGGCGCGGCAGCGCGGCGAATTCGGTGGTCTGCTACTGCACGGGCGTCACCGAAGTGGACCCCGCGAGGATGGCCGTTCTTTTCGAGCGCTTCATTTCCAAGGAACGGGGCGAGCCGCCCGACATCGACGTGGACTTCGAGCATGAGCGGCGCGAGGAAGTGATCCAGTACCTGTACCAGAAGTACGGGCGCGAGCGAGCGGCGTTGACGGCCGTCGTGATCAGCTACCGGCCCAAGAGTGCGATCCGCGACGTAGGCAAGGCGCTGGGCTTCGAGGCCGAGACGCTGGACGCGCTCGCCAAGGGCCACCAGTGGTGGGATGGCAAGGAGATCGCGCCCGAGCGGCTGGCAGAAGCGGGCCTGTCCCCGGAGAGCCTGAAGGTACGCCAGTTGCTGCGGCTGACCAGCCAGTTGCTCGGGTTTCCGCGGCACCTGAGCCAGCACGTGGGCGGCTTCGTGCTCACGCGCGGGCCGCTCTCCAGGATGGTCCCGATCGAGAACGCGGCGATGGAAGACCGCACCGTCATCGAATGGGACAAGGATGACCTCGATGCAATGGGACTGCTCAAGGTGGACGTGCTCGCGCTGGGCATGCTGACGGCGATCCAGAAGGCCTTGGCCTTCATCGGCGAGCGCAAGGGGCATGCCTTCGAGATGCAGGACATCCCGGCCGAGGACACCGCGACCTACGAGATGATCAGCCGGGCCGACACCATCGGCGTGTTCCAGATCGAATCGCGCGCGCAGATGAGCATGCTGCCGCGCCTGCGCCCGCAGTGCTACTACGACCTGGTGATCGAGGTGGCGATCATCCGTCCCGGGCCGATCCAGGGCGGGATGGTGCATCCCTATCTCAACCGGCGGCAGGGGAAGGAGCCCGTGAGCTACCCGAGCGAGGCGTTGCGCGAGGCCCTGGGCCGCACGCTGGGCGTGCCGATCTTCCAGGAGCAGGTCATGCAGATCGCCGTCCTGGCGGCGGGCTTCAGCCCCGGCGAGGCCGACCAGTTACGACGTTCGATGGCGGCGTGGAAACGCAAGGGCGGGCTGGAGAAGTACTACGCCAAGCTGGTGGACGGAATGACGGCGCGCGGCTATGAGCGCGCGTTCGCGGAATCGATCTTCGAGCAGATCCAGGGGTTCTCGGAATACGGGTTCCCGGAAAGCCACGCGGCCAGCTTCGCCTTGCTCGTGTATGCCTCGTGCTGGATCAAACGGCACCATCCGGCCGAATTCCTGGCCGCCATGCTCAACAGCCAGCCGCTGGGCTTCTACAGCCCGAGCCAACTCGTGCAGGACGCGCGCCGCCACGGCGTGCAGATGCGGCCGGCCGACGTGCTGGTGAGCGATTGGGACTGCACGCTGGAGGGCCGGACGGACCCGCCCGCGGTGCGGCTGGGCCTGCGGATGATCTCGGGCATGCCCCGGGCAGCAGCCGAGCGCATCGTCGCCGCGCGGGCCGAGGGGTTGTTCGACGATCCCGAGGACCTGGCGCGGCGCGCGATGCTGGACGAGCAGGACATGCGCCGGCTCGCCGGTGCGGACGCGCTCGCCAGCCTGGCCGGCCATCGCCGGCAGCAGGTATGGGAAGCCTCCGCACTCAAGGCCACGCCGCGGCTGTTGCGCGACGCGCCGGTCCACGAGGAATTCCTCGAACTACCGCCCGCGCCCGAGGGGGAGGAAATCGTGTTCGACTACGCGAGCACGGGCTTGACGCTGCGGCGCCACCCGCTGGCGCTGCTGCGGCCGATGCTGCGCAAGCGGCGCCTGCGCAGCGCCCAGGAACTGAGCGACCTGCCCGACGGGAGCCTGGTGCGTTGCTGCGGCATCGTCACGCTGCGCCAGCAGCCTCAGACCGCCAAGGGCGTGATCTTTGTCTCGCTCGAAGACGAAACCGGCGTGGTGCAGGTCATCGTGTGGAAGAGCGTGCGCGAGCGCCAGCGCGCGGCGCTGCTGCAATCGCGGCTGCTCGCCGTGCAGGGGCGTTGGCAGCGCGAGGGCGAGGTGTGCAATGTCGTGGCGGCGCGCCTGGTGGACCTGACGCCGCTGCTCGGCCGGCTGGCTGAGGCGACGAACAAGAGCCGGGATTTCCATTGAAAGTAACGCCATCACCGAGCGCTCCTCTTCTGCAGTCAGCAACATAGACTTTAGACTAGCTACAAGACATACAGAGTGACAACACCCCCTGAAGAAGCATGAGCCATAACAACGCTTGCTACAACCTATTGATGTCCGGAAACGAACAAGCCTGGACAGGTACCTCCTGGGCCATGGAATACGACCGAGTGTTCGAATACACCCACCCGCAGGTTAAGCAACGATTCGAGGCTCTGGACGATGTTGCGCTTCAGGCCCTCATGGATCTGCCCACGCTGTTCGCTTACGAGCGGTATGTAGAGGCTCCTGCCCATATCGGGCGCATCACGGGTATCTCGCGACGGCAACGTGAGTTCGAAATCAGATTTGCCCTCGACAACAGGGTTGCACCGATTCCACAAGCGACATTGATGCAACTGCTGCCACAGCTTGATATTCAGGAGAGATTCGAGGTCACCCGCTCTCATTGGGCAGTCAAGGAAGTCGATCTGGCGGCGGTGCTGCATCGCGCAGGCATCCTCCCTCTAGGGGTACTAGCGCCCCTTGCGCCTCCTCCGCATGTGTTTATTTCATACTCCTGGGACTCTCCGGAGCATCGAACTTGGGTCACCCATCTGGCCACCGCGCTGAGGCAAAACGGCATCGAGGTCACCCTCGATCAGTGGCATCTGCGTCTAGGAGAAGATTTGGCCCATTTCATGGCACGCGCCGTTCGTGAAAGCGACAGGGTACTGCTGATCTGCACGGAGGAATATGTGAACAAGGCACGTGACCGCCAAGGTGGGGTCGGCTACGAACAGATGCTGGTAACCGGGCAACTCATGCGCGAGATCGGAACAACGAAGTTCGTGCCAGTAGTGAGGCAGCGAACTCGACCCTATGCGCTTCCCGACGAACTGGCCGGACGGGTCTATGTTGATTTGTCCGATGGCCCGCAAAGCTCAGCAAGTTTTCAGCAACTCGTGCGAGACCTGCACAATATCCAAGTGGAACTGCCCGTGCTAGGTCCGCGTCCGTTCTGAACCGCCCGCAAAAGGGTAGCGTTGATTCCCGGCTCCAAGGCCCACCCCGGGAAGGCCGCGAGAGCACACGCAGGCCCTCAGTATTTTCTCAACCATTTCCACCTCAAGAGACACCATGTTTCGCACGATGCTCAAATCCAAGATTCACCGCGTCAAGACCACGCAATGCGAACTGCATTACGAAGGATCCTGCGCGATCGACGAGGATTTGCTGGACGCAGCCAACATTGCCGAGAATGAGCAAGTTCATATCTGGAACGTGGACAACGGAGAGCGTTTCGTCACCTATGCCATCCGGGGACAGCGCGGCAGCGGCATGATCTCGGTCAATGGCTCTGCGGCGCGACGCGCCTGCGTAGGCGACCTCCTCATCATCGCGGCCTTCGCCCAGGTGCATGACCAAGATGTGACAAAGCACCAGCCCAAGCTCGTGTTCGTCGACGAGCACAACCGCCAAGTGGATCTGCGCCACAAGGTGGCGACCCAGATGCTTTGAACACTGAACGGTCGCGCCCGCGCCCATTCCCATCGCCGTCCCCGGCTGCCCCGGCCCACACCGTCGCCCCTGCTCTAGCCGGGGTCTCCTCGTTTTCAGTGCAATAAGTGACGGTACGCAAAGCTAGCACTG
>JADHED010000089.1_pt1 | contig 124813 bp, 119 predicted proteins | sample 8952041 | NCBI WGS metagenome assembly JADHED01 (sample SAMN16124423, study PRJNA663239) | bioreactor sludge metagenome | isolation source: sludge (control) | place: India:Bengaluru | collected 2018-09-08 | reverse complement strand
AACCCATCTCCACCGCCAGTTCGGCAAAGCGCTTGAACGCGTAAATGGTGCCGTGGCCGTCGCTGATGCCGTTCTTCTGCTTGCCGCGCTGCCGGTCCAGCACTTCCTTGATCTGCTCGTCGTTCATGTAACCGAGCGCATGCAGGATCTGCCCGGCGGTCCAGTAACCGCTTTGCTGCATCATCAGCGGCTCCAGCTCCCAGCGGATCAGTTCCTGCATCTGAATCGCCGGGCGCGGCTTGTCAGCCGGCACCGGCAGCTCGATCAGCGCCGACATCACGGCCGGCGTCAGCAGCACCGCCCGCTTGCCCTGCCAGCCGTGCTGACGTAGTTCGGTGATGACTTCGCTGACGGCCTGCTTGAGGTCAGCGGTATTGCTGCTCGCGGCGTAATCGACATGCAACTGCCCTTCGACGCGGCGCAACACTGCCCCGCGCAAGCTCAGGCCATCAGCTTCGCAAACGAGGATGGAATTCGGTTTGCCGAATCTGGACAGCAAGCTGTCCAGCACGGGTGGTAACTTCATACGCACTATTCAATATTCCAGATTAGAGGGTTGGGTTTCAGGGGTTGTGCTTGTCGTGGTGCCAGCTTGACCAGGACAGAAGATACTGCTGGGGAGCCTGGACATGTGCCATTAAATATTGTGCCGTCATCATCACAAACAAGAGTGATTGATCGGATGCCAATAGGCACAGGGAAAGATGGACTTGCAACATCAGGGATGGTCAGGGTATTTCCAGCACTAGTGGTGCCAAAAGGCACAATGAAAACGTCATTGGAAACAGCCGTTGTGACCTTAGTACCAGAAAGTACAAATGCTTCTGAAACGGTTGCGTTTATTGCCGCCCCGGTAGGCAAAATCAAATAAGGTGAATTCCAATCCCCTCCTGCAATACTGACAGTTGCGCCACCCGGCAAGGTTAGTGTGTTGGCTGAATATTCAGAATCTGGTCTTGCGGTAATTCTTAGTTTTGCAAATCCACTAGCATCGATATCGGTAAAGGTTGCCTTGATTGGCGCGACAAAGCTTTGGGGAATCTCAACTATTGAATCGGCGCTAAATGATACAGAGGTAACGGAACCGTCTGGTTCAACATTATTTGGCACAACAATCTTACAACTGGTGGGGCATCTGTCGCTCATCACTAATGAACCACCCCCACTAAAAGTTAATGTTGTATTCGCCGGCACTTCAAGTATGTCGCCAGTCAATATCGCTGGCATGCTTAAAGTGATGGAGGAACCATTCAGAACATCAATTGTTCCTGTTGAACTAGGGATCAGAGCGCCGGCATTAAGTAAAAAGTCTGAGCTCAAATAAGTCGCGGCATCCCTTTCAGCAGTATCCGCTGGCCAGACCAATGGAAGTTCACCATTTTCAGGGTAATTAAATTGCAGACGTAAGGTCCGAGGTGTACTTGCTAAATCTATCTTGTCAGTATCATTATTTTTGTAGTTTATTTCAGCTTCAATTTCATCCCAGCTTGCCAAATCCACCATGAAGTCGTTGTATTCAATCTCGATTGAGGTATCCCCGGTATAGTCATCAGCATTCCCGCCAGCCTCGCCATCTTTACCTAAACTAGTAATAGTCAACATTCCACTCAGCTGCCAGCCAAAGTTTTTCGCATCCTCATCTGCGTCAGAATTCTTATTGCCCCAGCCATCACGAAACGCTCGGGTAGAGCCAGTTTCCAGATAAGGTCCGCGCCAACCAGCCCAGATGCCGGATTGCGCATCCAGCGCCCATGCCGCCGGATCCGGATCGGCATCCGCGCATTTGCCGTCCAGCAGTTCACGCAAACAGGCAGGCAACCTGCCCATATCCGCCACAAAACCGCTGATCTCCGGTTCGCCGTTGACGGTGCGCGTGGGGTCGCCGACGATGGCGCGTTTGATTAGGGTGAGGCGTTGTTTAGTGTCGTCGTAACGTGCCTGCTCATCCACTCCGTCGATAACGGCTGTTGACAACAGGGCCAGAGATCCGAGGATGAACAGGATCAGCAGCATCTCTACCAGCGTGAAGCCGGCGACGTGACGCTTGGAAAATTGACGACTCGTTATTCTCATTGCAGGCAAAGGATGATGTCGTCGCCAGTGGCGGTGTCATAGATATCGGCGCAGTTGGCTGCCGCCAGCACCCCGGCTTCCAGTAACCCATTTGGGCCGGCGCTCACCAGGCGGGCCTTTTTCGGCTGATCCAGGTCGAAAAGATAATATGGCCGGCCGCGTTCCTCAGGACCGTTGACGCCGTTGAACGGGTCGCATGTGGCACAGGGACGCCAGACGAAATAGACGCCGTCCGGCAATCTGGCGAACGGGTCGGCCACGGCCATCATGGGGTCGGCGACCACCGCGCCGACCGTGGGCGAACCGCTGCCATCGAATCCCAGATTGACGCCGACGCTGACAAAACCATTGCCGGCGTTGTCCAGATAAGGCCCGCGCCAGCCGCGCGCGCTGTCCGGGTCCCACATCTCATCCTCGGGCAAGGCTTCGTAATCGTCGGTGGTGTCGTTCCAGAAGTTATCTGTCAGCAGAAACGTAAAATCCGCCGGGTGCTGGCGCGCAGGATAAGCACCGACATCGCGCCTGTATTGCTTCAGCGCCTTGCTGATGCTGGCCATCTCGGTGCGAACCATTTGTTGCTTGGCATCGTCACCGACACCGTCATAAGCCACCAGAGCACCGACCGAGAGCAAGGCCAGCAAGCCGATGACGATGACCAACTCGATCAACGTAAAGCCGCGCAGGGTTGCGTGGCGTGGGAGCGGACGCGTATGTGTTGTGTTAAAAGGCGCCGCGGTGGAACCTTCAGGCAAGGCCAGGCGCTGGCCGAGCGCGGCCCTTGTCGTGCATGGACTTGCCTGAAAATTCAACCTCATGCTTATCTCCAAAACCCATGTTTATTATTCTTTTTATTTTTATTGTTCAAACACTTGCGCTGCACTGCAAAATCACCGGCAGCAGATGCAGCAAAGGGGCGGAACCTTAACGATCCCGCCCCGCTGTCATTCAATCAAGTAGTGATCGAATTACTCAACAGAAGCAGTAGCCTCGGCCAGCACTTCGTCCAGGGTCTTGCCTTCTGGAGTCAGAATGGCGATCAGACGTGGCTTGTCGAAGATTTCGCTGACATCATCAATAGCGGAACCAACAAGAGGACCTGCATCACCCAAATTGCCAGCAACTTCTTCGCCAGCACCCATATGGAACAGGCCAACGAAACGGCCATACTGACGAGCCGGGTTGATGGTACGGCTAGCATAGGTCGGTGCGGAAGTCATCTGAACAGACGAATTCTGCATGCTCTTGCCGGCATCGCCACCGAAGCCCAGCGCCAGAATCAGGTTGCACTGACGGTCTTCCAGGAAGTCGTTGATGGAGTTGATGCGCAACAATTGAGTGCCGGCATCGGGTGTAGTACCTGCAAAGGTACCGGCAATTGATGTGCCATCAGCTGTACAACCACTACCCGCTGGCAAAATGGAAAGTGCTGTGAAATCACCATCAGCCAGACCATCGGCTTCAACTTCCAAAGCAGCTACATTGCTGCCTTCGTTGTGGGCAGTGTTAGGAACTGTACCGTCTGGCAACTGACCTGCTGCAGGCAGTGCTGTGGAATCAACAACTTGCAGTTCATCGATACCATATTCAGCCAGAACACGCAGAACTTTGTCAGAAACGCTTTCGGTATTTGGGTCAGTATCATCAGTCAAAGTCCAGCCACCGAAAACACTACGAGCGCCTGCTGGCAGAATCAGATCCTGCTCTTCAAAGGTGTCTGCGTCGATGGCAGCTTGAGTGATGCCGTCGAATGCCAGAGTCGCATCGTTTGCATCAGCAAGCGAATCCCACTGGTTCGGGAAGTTGCCGGTCACAGCCTGGTATTGACGGATGGTGCGGTCAACAGTTTGCATGTTGTTGGCAGCGGCAGTGGAGCTGGCGTTGTCGCCAACACCGTCATAGGCCACCAGGGCACCGACGGACAGCAGAGCCAGCAGTGTGATCACCACCAGCAGTTCGAGAAGGGTGAAACCCCCCTGTTTGTTTTTCAACATTGTGACTTCTCCTTGAGATAGTTGAGTCGTTTAAATTGAGTTTAAAAAGTTTTTAAACGGTTGGATCGGTCCGGCGCTGGGGAGCCACCGAACCGTCCTAACCACCACTGCCTGAACCATGTATGTGGGCATGGTTATGGTAGGGAGGACTCAGACAATCCCGGTACACGGCCGATTTATGTTTATCGACTCTCACCCTAATGTGTACGGAAGCCATATATGCAATGCGTGTGCCAAGTCTTATTCATGATTTGCTATGCGCTTGTTTCCTTTATGAATCCGGGTGTTTTTCCCGTTACATCCGGTTACAAAATCATGGGCGCCTGGTTGTGAATTGGTGGTTGTTAACAACCAGACTGGCTATTTGCAACCACCAATCCGGTTGCATTTTTGCTGCCATATCGCAACCGATTAACCCGGCATCGAACTGCTTTTGGGTAATAGCGGCCAATGTCTGGAGCCGGTTAAATGCCAGTGTCCAGGAAAAAGTGCGCAGCTAAACCAGTACGCAGTAAAAAAGCCCGGCGCATGAAGCACCGGGCTTTTGTTGTTGGTCGATTACTGTTTGTTCAAATGAAACGCTGCGATAAAGACTCATGGCTTCGTGACAGCAGACTTGAAACGCACTGAGCTATATATTCTTCAACGCAAACATATTCTTCCACGCGAACGCCAGCGTGCCGGCATTCATTATTCCGCGCCGCTGCCGGCCGAGTTGGCAGCTTCTGGTTTGCCCTGCGCTTCCGGCTCTCGAGACGGTTCCGCCGGTTGCCCAGTCTCGCCCGCCGGGCTGCCTTCCGCTTGCGGCTTGGCCTGTTTTTCCAGGATGTTGAGCTTGGGTTTGGCCTCCTGCAGCAATTCGACATAAAGCTGCCAGTATTGGAAAGGCAGATCGCGCAGCTGTTTGGTAAAGCTGCCGGGGAAAGCGACCAGTGCGTTCTGCAGCTGGCGGATGCCCTCCTCGGGCTGGCCGTCGAGCACCAGAAGCAGCGGATAACGATAGGCGGCGGCGCGGGTCGGCATGAAATGCAGCGCCGATTGCGTGATTTCGATCTTTTCTTTCAGCATGTTCTCGTCCGGTGCCAGCAGGCGGGCATAGAGCACATCCGCATATGGCGACAGCAGGGTCTTGCTGCGCACCCAGTTGAGCTGGTCGAACATGGCCTGCTCCTGTTCGGGCGTGAACTTGCCGTCGCTGACCTCACCTTCCATCACGGGCGCCAACCAGCGCTCTATGATCTGATAGCCGACCAAGGTGCTGGCGAGGTGCACGCATCCCAGCACCAGCACGGTAACGACCAGTGCTCGGCCGGAGAAGGCGATGCGTACCTGCGAGGTGTTTTCCTCCCCTGCCCCCAGTAAAAAGGCGGCAATGCCGAGAAAACCGACGAACCAGAGCGAGAACTCGAACATGGCATGGACGCCGATGACGGCTAGCAAGGCCAGCAGCCACCAACCGCTGAACGAAAGATGCCGCCAGGCGAAAGTTCGCAACCAAGCAACGAACGCGACCACAAACAGCAGCAGGCCAGGGATGCCGGTCTCGACCAGCAGTTGCAGCAGCATATTCTGTGTGTTGCCGAACATGGCCGGCAGCCCTTGCGCCAGGCCCTCATTGAATGCGTTAAAGGTCTCCCAGCGCAATTGACCGAGGCCGACGCCGAGCAATGGCGACGGCATGAACAGCTGCCAGCTCTCGCGCCAGAGATGCAGATAAACTGAAATGCCTGTGACTGCGGCGCTTTCATCCAGCGTTTGCGGCCCAGCGACCGTTAACGGCTCCACCACATAAGCGAACAGCAGTTGCGCCAGCGCAAATAAAGGCAGAGCCACCAATGCGACACGCAACAGGCGGCGGCTTTGCGCTTGCTCGACTTGCACGCGCCAGGCCGCCTGATGCACGACCTTGCTGCGGAGCAGAACGGCAAGCAGCAGTATCGCGCCAAGATAGACCCACCCGCTATGCAGGCCTGTCAACGCCAGCATGATCAGCAGAGCCGGCACGGTGACGATGGCTGCAACCGGCTTGAGCACGCCGCGGGCGTAGAGGTAAAAAGCAGAGGCCAGTGCCAGCGTGATGTAGGCGGTGTAATGGCTGGCCTTGGCAAATGCGCCGTAGCCTTGCGTTGACGGCAACAGGCTGGCGGCCACGTCACTCACGGCCGGCAATTGCAACAGGGCCATGAGGCCGTTGATCAGGCCGCCGGCCAGCACGAACCAGGCCAGTGTGGTGGCAAGACGATCCCAGCCGAACTGGCGGCGCAAGTGGTTGCCCAGAATCGCCAGCAGGAATGCCCAGAGCAGATATGAAACAGCCATCAGCGCATATTGCGCAGAGTGCAGCATCCCAAGCAGCCATTGCGCGAATATCAGCGCAATCAAGGCCGGAAACAACAGTGCAATGCGCGGGATATCCAGCGGCTGCCAACTCGAACGCCTCAGCAACGGCAAGAGTGCCAGCAGGCCTAGGACGCCCGCGAGCCACTCGCTGTAAAAGCTGGCGACCGGCAGGCCCTGTGCAGGGATGACGAACGGCAGCGACATCATGAGACCGATGAGATACAGGCTGCTCGTGGGAGATAGCAAACGATTGGCAATACGATCGAACATTTGAACCCCTCTGGTGTGTTCTGCTGGCATGCCATAAAAAAACGTCTCCGCTGGGGAGACGTTGTAGCTCACAAAACTGAGGAGACACGATGGAGATAGCATGCGCAGAAGGCTTGGTATTAATGAATCCTCGTGCAGGCGTAAATCAGCATATTACGTGCCAATACCGCAGATATAAAAAAATCAATAGTTTAAAGAATTTTTCTTTAGTGGATTATTGAAATATGGTTGATTTCAGCCATCAAGCTGGTTGTATTCAACCAAATTGCCGGAATCACGCGTATGCACTCTGCGCTAACCGCAGCTGCTTTCGGACTGTTCCTGCGTGCTATGATGAAGCTGTCTCTTGAGGCTGCCTGTGGGCTTCATATCTTGTAGGATTGATATCTTGTGGGATTGATATATAGCTCCGCCGATGGCTTGAGAGATGTTGCCGACACAAGACTATGTTCGGCAGCAGGCATCCGGATCGCATCAGGGGGTGGGAATGTCGATAGAGCAGGATAACCGGTTTCTGCGGCAATGCGTGGCGCTGGCGGTGGATTCTGTCGCTTGCGGTGGCGGGCCGTTCGCGGCGATGGTGGTGCGGGACGACGAGATCCTCGCTCAATCCGGCAATTGCGTGACCAACAGCAGCGACCCCACCGCTCACGCCGAGGTGCAGGCACTGCGCCAGGCCGCTGCCTTGACCGGCGACCCGCATCTTACCGGCTGCACGCTCTACGCCAGCTGCGAACCCTGCCCCATGTGTCTGGCGGCTGCAATGTGGGCGCATATCCCTCGCATCGTTTACGCAGCCACGCATGACGAGGCGATACGCGCAGGTTTCGACGATACCGCCATCGCCATCGCCCTCTACGGTCAGCCCATGCCGGTCAACCTGTCGGCCGAGCGCTTCCTGCATCTTCCCATCCCCGAATCCTCCGCGCCTTTCGATGCGTGGCTGGCGAAGGAAGATCGTGTGCCGTATTGATTTGGATATTGTTTTGATCCAGATAATAGTGATGAAACCAACTGACAGGGCCAAACCATGAAGACACCTGCGATCATTTGCCTGCTGTTGTTGATGCTCGCTGGCTGCGACAGCCCAGCCAACCCGCGGCTGACCATACTCACAGAAGAATCACCGCCGCTCAATTTTGCCGTTGATGGCAAAATCCAGGGCCAGGCTGTTGATGTGGTCGAGGCATTGGTTGAACGCACAGGCGGCAAGGTGGATATGCTCATCATGCCTTGGGATCAGGCTTATCAACAGGTGTTGAATGAAAGCAATACGGCGCTTTTCTCAACGATGATGACACCAGAACGCAAGGCGCAGCTGCAATGGGTCGGGCCGATCAACACGATGGATACCAGCCTCTATGCGCTCAAAGGCTCCAGTCTGCAGATTCGCACGCTGGACGAAGCAAAGAACGCCGGAAAAATCGCCACGGTGACGGATTACTACAGCGAACAAGTCCTGAAGAAGGAAGGTTTCGGCAATCTCGACAGCCAGCCCAATGAGGAGGCTGCTGTCCGCAAGTTATTGAACGGCGAGGTGCAGCTGTTCGTCAGCAACAACACGGTGTTACCTGCCCTGTTGCGCAAGGTCGGCGCAGACATGTCAGAACTGGAGATCGTCTTTACCGTCTCCACCGACCTCGGCTATATCGTATTCTCCCCATCCACGTCGCCCAAACTGGTGGCCAAATGGCAGCAGGCGCTGGATGACATGAAACGCGATGGCAGTTTTGACAGCATTTATACCAAGTGGCTGCCTGAGAGTATCCCGCCTGGCATCCTGCAGATGATGACCGAGGAATACCCGCCCGTCACCTTCCTGCAACAGGGACGCCCTGCCGGCTTCGTCACCGACATGGTGCGCGAGATCGCCGCGCGCCTGCAGTATGCCGACAATATCCGCCTGACTTCATGGAGGAACGCCTATCGGATGGCGCAGCTTCATCCCAACGTCATGCTGTTCAGCGCCGAACGCACGCCGGAGCGCGAGGGGCAATTCCAATGGGTGGGCCCGGTCGGCAAGAACCGCTCCATCCTCTTCGCCAGAAAAGGCAGCGGTATCAAGCTCGGCAGTCTGGAGGAGGCAAAATCGCTGCCGGCCATCGCCACCACCACCGACTGGTTCACCGAGCAATATCTGCAACGCGAGGGTTTCAGCAACCTGGTCAGCTCCAAAGACCCGACCGAGAACGTGCGCCAGCTGATGAATGGCGAAGTGCAGCTTTCCATCTTCACCGACATCACTATCCCCGAGATCGCAGCGGAAGCCGGCTACCACATGGACGATCTGGAGCCGGTGCTGACCGTGAGCGAGACCGATTTCTACATCGCCTTTTCGAAGGACACGCCGCCGGAAGTCGTGGCGCAATGGCAACAAAAACTGGATGAGTTGAAACAGGACGGCAGCTTTGAACGCATCTACCGGCAATACTTGCCGGAAGCGGAGCTGGATGCGCTACTGCAGCAGGAATGAACCAGGGCGGAACTAGCAAGAGCGGAATGAACGTGTAGCTGGAGTGAGCAAGAGCGCAGTCAGTTTTCTTCTAATTCAATTTGTTAGAAAAACAAAACATGATATTGAATATAAATAGATTTTTTCTTTCTGCTCTATTGCTGTCATTGTTAGCATGCGGCCAGGAGCCAGCGCCACAAAACGAGGCTTCAGTGCCTGCCGAAGTGGAGCCATCCGTGGCGAGACACAGCCGCTATCTGGATAAACTGTTCTCCGACACCCTCACAGAACTCGAACAGGTCGCAGCTTCACCCGCCGCGCTATCCGGCGACTGGCAAGGCATCAAGCAGCAATTGGCCAAGCTGGAAGCCGGGCGCCCCGGCACCTACTTCTACGTTTTACCGGACGGCAACTACTATTCGCTGGCGCTGGATTACACCAATCTCAACCTGCGTGACCGAGGCTATTTTCAAGATCTATTCGCCGGCAAGCCGGTCAAGGGCTTTCCAATCTACAGCCGTTCATCCGGCAGGAAATCGGCTGTGGTGGCGGCGCCCGTGCTGGCGGACGGCAAAGTGACCGGCGCCATCGGCGCCTCGGTATATCTGGATGAGCTACACGCCAAGCTGAATCGCGAATTTGCATTACCGGCCGATTACACCTGGTTCGTGGTCGATGCCGAAGGCAACACCATGCTGGATCGCGACAGCGACTTCATTTTCATGAATACGCTGAGCCAGGGCAGCGTCTCGTTGCAAGAAGCCGTTTTGCAAGCACTGGAAACCGGGAGCGGCAAACTGCAATATGAACTGGGTGGCGTGCGTCATGCCTGGTATCAGAAGCTGCCGGACATGAACTGGTGGCTGTTCGTGGCCAAGGTCGAGCCCGACAGCCAAGCTGCGCCGCAACTGACGCTCTCTCTTGAGCGTTTCGTGCCGGAATTGCAGGCGGCGCTGGACCGAATCGACAACTCAATGACCGCCAGGATCGAGCATCACGCATTCGACCCGCAAGACGAGGGTCGGACCCGTGCCCTGCTGCGTTCCATCCTCGACGAAAACGGCAATCTGGTGAATGTCGCCTTCATCGACCGGCAGGGTTTTCTGCGCTTGATAGAACCGACCGATTATCGCAACTTCGAGAATGCCGATATCCGCGATCAACCCCAGGTGGCCGCCATGCTGAACGAACCCCGCCCCTTGTTCAGCAAGGGCTTCAACTCGGTGGAAGGCTTCCTCGCAGTCGATATCGCCCATCCGCTGCATGACGAACAACGGCGATTCACCGGCTCGGTCAGCGCGCTGATCCGCCCTGCCTTGCTGGTCGAACCGCTACTGAAAAAGACCCGCATCCCCGAGGATTACGAACTGTGGGTGATGCAACCGGATGGCATGATCGTCTTCGACCGCGATGCGGACGAGATCGGCAGGATGCTGTTCAGCGATGCGCTCTACGCCGGTTATGAAAGCCTGCTCAAACTGGGTAGGGACATCGCGGCGGCGCCCGCTGGCGAAGGTAGCTATCTTTTCATGGCGCAGGGCGCACAGGGCAAGGTGATCAAGAAAGCCGTCTGGCAGACCGTACGCCTGCATGGCAATGAATGGCGCGTGGTGCTGACCTACAAGCCTTACGAATAACCGGGGAATTCTGGAGGATTGGCGGAAGCGGTGAGATTCGAACTCACGAAGGGCATAAACCCTTGGCAGTTTTCAAGACTGCTGCCTTCAACCACTCGGCCACGCTTCCAGTTTGATATGTCAGATTACCGATACAACCGCTGCCTTTCGCGCTGATGTTGCAGATTCATCTGCTTACATCAGCGGCGATGACCTTTACGGTCACAACCACTCGGCCACGCTTCCATTTTGAACCTGATGCCGCCGATGACTGAACCGGCGGCGAAAGAGCGCGCATTTTACCAGAACAATGTTCAATCGTCTTGCAAATCCTGGCCCGGGAACAGCACATCGGTAAAGCCGAAATTGGCCAGGTCGGGAATGCGCATCGGATACAGGATGCCGTCCAGATGATCGCATTCGTGCTGCACGACGCGGGCATGAAAGCCGCTGACCAGCCGGTCTATCGGATTACCGTGTTGGTCGAAACCTGTATAGTGCAGGCGCCGGTAGCGTGGCACGATACCGCGCATGCCGGGCACCGAGAGGCAACCTTCCCAACCATCCTCCATCTCGTCACCGATCGGATTGAGCACGGGATTGATCAGCACGGTATAAGGCACCTGCTCGGCATCGGGATAGCGCGGATTGGCGCCGACACCGAAAATCACGACGCGCAGGCTGACGCCGATCTGCGGCGCAGCGATGCCGGCACCGTTCATGTGCGCCATGGTGTCCTGCATGTCCTGGATCAAGGCGTGCAATTCCGGTGTATCGAAAGCTTCGACCGGTAACGCCTTCTGCAGCAACAGCGGGTCGCCCATGCGCAATACGGTTCTAACTGTCATGGAGCATCACCACCTTTTCCAGCAAATGACGGATGCGCAACATGGTGCCGGTCAACGTCACGCCGATCTCGTCATAGTTGATGCCGTGCTTGCTTTCGCCCCGCCCTGCGGCGTGGTTGGCGACTGGGCAGATGGCGGCATATTCGATCTCCAGTTCACGCGCCAGCGCAGCCTCCGGCATGCCTGTCATGCCGACTATGGTGGCGCCGTCGCGGTCCATCTTGTTGACCTCGGCTGCTGTTTCCAGTCGCGGACCCTGCACCGCAGCATAGACCCCACCGGCCTTCAAGGGCTCACCGGCCTGCTGTGCCGCCTTGATGATGACCGAGCGCATTTTGTGGCTATACGGTTCGGTAAAGTCGGTATGCCGCACCGGCATATCGACACCATCAAAAAAGGTCTGCTTGCGGCTGTGGGTATAATCGATCAGTTGCTCAGGCAACACGATGTCACCCGGATTCAAACTCTCATCGATGGCGCCGACCGTCGCTACCGCCAGAATGCATTTCACGCCCTGGCTGTGCAGTGCCCAGATGTTGGCGCGGTAATTGATGGCATGTGGCGGGATGGTATGACCGCCGCCGTGGCGCGCCAGAAAGACGACTTCGTGCCCGCCCAGTTCGCCGAACAGCATGGGGGCCGAGGGTTCGCCATAGGGCGTGCGAATGATTTGCCGCCGGATGACATTGAGATTGGCCAGCTGGGTCAGGCCAGTGCCGCCGATAATTCCGAGCATAAAATTCCTCTGTTCGATTGCGCTGTGATTCACGCAGCGTTTATTGGTGAAATTGTAACGTAAACTAGCTCCAAGGCATCCGATTGATGCGAGCCGGATGCGGCGGTTTGTGGCATACTTAGGCCCGTTATGAATACCCAGAACGCTCAGGCGCTGGCGCTCGCCCAGACCCACTACGAAAACTTCCCGGTCGCCTCCGCCCTGTTGCCCATGCGCTTGCGGCAACCGATCGGCATGATCTATTCGTTCGCGCGCCAGGCCGACGATTTCGCCGACGAGGGCGACCTCGCACCTGAACAACGGCTGGCACTATTGGATGGTTTTCGTCAGGAGCTTGATCGAATCCGAGACCAGACCGGTCCGGAAACTGCATTCTTCGTCAGCCTTCAGGACACCATCCGCCAGCATCAGCTGCCGTTGCAGCCCTTCTATGACCTGCTCGACGCCTTCAGCCAGGACGTGACCAAGACCCGCTACGCCGATTTCGGCGAAGTCATGGATTATTGCCGCCGCTCGGCCAATCCTATCGGCCGCCTGCTGCTGCACCTCTACGGCAAGGCTTCGCCGCGCAACATCGGCATGTCGGATGCCATCTGTTCCTCGCTGCAGATCATCAATTTCCTGCAGGACGTGGCGATCGATTACAAAAAAGACCGCATCTACTTCCCGCAGGACGAGATGCGCAAATACCGCATCGACGAAAGCCAGATCGCCGAAGGCCGCAGCGACGGCACCTGGGGCCTGTTCATGGAGTTCGAGATCAAGCGCGCCCGCAACCTGCTGCAATCCGGCGCCCCACTGGGTCTGGCGCTGCCCGGTCGCATCGGCCTCGAGATGCGTACCATCATCGCCGGTGGCGAACGCATCCTGCAAAAGCTGCACAAATCGCGCGGCGATATGTTCAACCAGCGCCCTGTGCTGAAACCCTGGGATTGGGCCTATATGCTTTACCGGGCGGTGAGCAAGCGATGAGTCCGCAACAATATTGCCAGGAAAAGGCAGCCGCCAGCGGCTCCAGCTTCTATTACAGCTTCTTGTTCCTGCCCAAACCCAGACGCGAAGCCATCACCGCACTCTACGCGTTCTGCCGCGAAGTCGACGACATCGCCGACGAATGCACGGATTTTCAGGTTGCCCGCACCAAGCTCAACTGGTGGCGCGGCGAGATCGATAATCTCTATCAGGGTCAGCCGCAGCATCCGGTGACCAAGGCACTGGCACCTGCGGTAGCTGCCTATGATCTCAGTGCCGAGCATTTCCACGAGATCATCGACGGCATGGAGATGGACCTCGAATACAACCGTTACCAGGATTTCAAACAACTGCAGCTCTACTGCTACCGCGTTGCCAGCGTGGTCGGCCTGCTGTCTGCCAGCATTTTCGGCTACCGCAACCGCGACACGCTGAAATACGCGCATGACCTCGGCATGGCCTTTCAACTGACCAACATCATCCGCGATGTGGGTGAGGACGCACGTCGCAACCGCATCTATCTGCCGCTGGACGAACTTGCGCGTTTCGGTGTGCTGGAAGACGATATACTGCACAGCCGCGAATCCGAACAGGTGCGCCAGCTGCTGGAATTCCAGATCGAGCGGGCGGAGAGTTTTTACGACCGTGCGCTCAATGCCTTGCCGGCAGAAGACCGCAAGCAGCAACGCACCGGCCTCATCATGACCGCGATCTACCGCACGCTGCTACGCGAGATCAAGGCTGGCGGAGCGCAACAGGTGCTGAACGCCAGAATCTCCCTGACGCCGCTTCGCAAGCTGTGGCTGGCTTGGACGACCTGGATCAGGGTCTAACACGTGGTTACCCCGGCATGACGCGCGTGGCAGTCATCGGCGGCGGTTGCGCCGGGCTGGCGGCAGCCACCAGACTGGCCGAGCATGGAATCCCCGTCACCCTGTACGAAGCCGCACATCAACTCGGCGGACGGGCACGCGGCATCCATTGGCAAGGCCATGCGCTGGACAACGGTCAGCACATCCTGCTCGGTGCCTACAGCGAAACCCTGAACCTGCTCGAACTGGCCGGTGTCGACCCGGCCCGCACCTTCCTGCGCCTGCCGCTGCAACTCGACGTCCTGCCTGAATTCAGACTGCGTGCCTGCATCGCGTTGCCGGCACCGCTTCATATCCTCGCCGGACTTCTGCAGGCTCGCGGCCTGTCATGGCAGGAACGCTGGCGCGCGGTGCGTTTCATGGCCTGGATGAAACTGAACGCTTTCAGATTGCCGCAGGACGAGTCGCTTGCCGCCCTGCTCGCGCGGCATCAGCAACCGGAAAAGCTTACGCGCTATCTGTGGGAGCCGATCTGCCTCGCTGCATTGAATACGCCGCTGGACCAGGCCAGCGCCCAGGTGTTTCTCAACGTGCTGCGCGACAGCTTCTCCCGTGCCAAGGCCGACAGCGACACTCTGTTGCCGCGACTCGACTTCACGGCGTTGATGGCCGAGCCGCTGGCGGCGTATGTCACCGCAAAGGGCGGCGAAGTGTATCGAGCGACCGCTGTCAACGACATCCGGCAGCACGACAGCGAATTCGAGCTAACCCTGGCCGATGGCCACAGGGCACTTTTCAGCCACGTCGTACTGGCCACGGCGCCCTTCCGCGTCGCCGACCTAACCGCTGAACTGCCTGCGCTGGCGCCGCTGCGTGCGCAGTGCGAGGCGTTGCAGTATCAGCCGATCTGTACCGTCTACCTGCAATACGAACCGCAGTTGCGGCTACCGCAAGCGATGATGGGTCTTAGCGCCGGCCTCGGCCAATGGGTGTTCGACCGCGGCCAGCTCTATGATCAGCCAGGTCTGCTGGCCATCGTCATCAGCGCCGAAGGTGCGCATCAGCAATTGACCCACGAGACGCTGGCACAGGTGCTGGGCCGTGAGCTGGCGGACGCTTTTCCCGAACAGGCCGCCGCGCTGGCTACGCCGCGATGGCACAAGGTGGTAACCGAAAAACGTGCGACATTCGCCTGCAGGGTCGGCCTTCAGCGCCCCGCCATGTGCACCGCGCTCGAACGGCTCTATCTGGCTGGCGATTATGTCGCCGGCGACTACCCGGCCACCATCGAAGGTGCCGTTCGTAGCGGTGCGGCGGCGGCGCGCGCCATTATTGAAAACCTTGAAGCGAGTAATCCCCATGTCTGACCAGACGCCCCCTTCCAATCCCATGCCGGCGCAGGATTGCCTGCAACAACGCGTAATCCTGGTCACCGGTGCTGGCCAAGGTCTGGGCCGTGCGGCCGCATTGGCTTTCGCGCGCCACGGTGCCACGGTGATATTGGCCGGCCGCAAGCAGAACAAGCTGGAAACGCTATATGATGAAATGGTGACGGCCGGGCTGCCGGAGCCGCTGATCTTTCCGCTGGATCTGGAAAAGGCGACGGAAGACAATTACAAGGCGATGGCCGAAGGCATCTACCAGCAACTGGGCCGGCTGGATGGCATCCTGCACAACGCAGCGCATTTCGACCGCCTCGGGCCGCTGGAGATAAATACCGCCAAGGAGTTCGAGCGCATGTTCAGGGTCAATGTCATCGCGCCTTTCGCTCTGACCAAGGCCTGCCTGCCGCTCCTGAAAATGGCTGCAGACGCCAGCGTGATCTTTGTCTCCAGCAGCGCCGGCCATGAGGCCTCTGCCTATTGGGGCGCGCATGGCATCAGCAAGCAGGCGCTGGAGCACCTGATGCAGACCTGGTCGCTCGAATTGCAACAATATCCGAACATCAGGCTCAATGTCGTGATTCCAGGCGCCGTGCAATCGCCACAGCGCAAGAAGAGCCACCCGGGCGAGGTACATGCCGATCTGCCCTCCGCCGATGGGCTGACCAGGCAATATATCCATCTGATGAGCGCAGAGGGCAAGGATGTGCGTGGGCAGATTATTCTGCCCCTGAATCTGGCTTGAAATTCCGGACTGAAGCCTGCATGGCTGTCAGCCTTGCAGCTATCTCGTCCTAAGCATTACGTAGCTGATTGAGCGCCTGATCAAGCCGCTCTACCGCCACGACTTCCAACCCCTTGATCGGCTGTTTAGGAGCATTCGACTTGGGCACGATGGCCCGGGTGAACCCGAGCTTGGCCGCTTCCTTCAAGCGCTCCTGACCACGCTGTACCGGCCGCACTTCACCCGCCAGCCCTACTTCACCAAAAACAATAAGTTTATTGTCCAATGGTTTGTTTTTTAATGATGAAACAATCGAAAAAAGCACTGCCAGATCGACCGCAGGCTCGCTGATACGCACGCCGCCAACGGCGTTGACGAACACATCCTGATCGAAACAGGCGATGCCGGCGTGACGGTGCAGCACGGCGAGCAACATCGCCAGCCTGTTCTGTTCCAGGCCAACGCACAAGCGTTTGGGGTTGGGTGCGTGCGCTTCATCGACCAGCGCCTGCACTTCGACCAGCAGCGGGCGCGTGCCCTCCTGTGTCACCGTGATGCAGGAGCCGGCGACCTGCTCGGCGTGATGCGAGAGGAAAAGTGCCGATGGGTTGCTGACCTCACGCAAGCCCTTTTCCGTCATGGCGAACACACCGAGCTCATTGACCGCGCCGAAACGGTTCTTGAAGGCACGGATCAGGCGGAAGCTGGAATTGGGGTCGCCCTCGAAATACAACACAGTGTCGACGATATGTTCCAGCACGCGCGGGCCGGCCAGCGAACCTTCCTTGGTCACATGGCCGACCAGTATCACGGAGATACCGAGCTGTTTGGCCGCCCGTGTCAACTGGGCCGAACACTCGCGCACCTGGGCGACCGAACCGGGAGCCGATTGCAGTGCCTCGGAATAGATGGTCTGGATCGAATCGATGACGGCGACTTCCGGCTTGTGGCTTTGCAGGGTGGACAGAATCTTTTCCAGCTGAATTTCGGCCAAGAGGTCGATCGGTCCGGCGTCCAGTCCCAGCCGCCTGGCGCGCATGGCGATCTGCTGCGCCGATTCTTCGCCGCTGACATAGAGCGCTTTCTGCTGCCGTCCGACATGACACAAGGCCTGCAGCAACAATGTGGATTTGCCGATGCCGGGATCGCCGCCGATCAGCACCACGCCGCCCGGCACCAGCCCGCCACCAAGAACACGGTCGAACTCGCCGATTCCGGACGGCTGGCGCGGGATCTCAGCCGCCTCGACCTCGGCCAGTTTCTGCAGGCCGGTGGTCTGTGCCAGCGCGGCGTAACGGTTCGCTGCCGGCGCCTCGGCAATGGTCTCGACCAGCGTGTTCCAGGCGTTGCAGGAAGGGCACTGTCCCTGCCATTTGGCTGACTGGCCGCCGCATTCGGTGCAGGTATAAACGGTTTTTGGCTTGGCCATCAGCCCACCACCCTGACCGGTACGCGCGGGGAAAGCGCACACAGCAGTTCATAGCCGATAGTGCCGGCCTTCTCGGCCACCGCATCGACCGGCAGGCGGCTGCCCCAAAGTTCGACCGGGCTACCGACGCCGGCGGCCGGGATATCGGTCAGATCAACGAATAGCATGTCCATGGAGACACGGCCGATGGTCTGTGTCATGTGGTCGGCGACGATAACCGGCGTGCCGTTCGGCGCGTGACGAGGGTAGCCGTCGGCGTAGCCGCAGGCGACGATGCCGACCCGCGTATCACGCGTGGCGGTGAAACGGTTGCCGTAACCAACGCTCTCGCCCGGCAGGATGTCCTGTACGGCGATGATCTCGCTGCTCAGGGTCATGGCCGGACGTAGCTGATGATCCTGCGCCGGCACGCCGGCCACGGCACTGGCGCCATAGAGCATGATGCCGGAGCGGATCCAGTCGGCATGCGTCTCTGGATGTCGGAAAATGGCGGCGGAATTGGCCAGCGAAACCGGGTAATCGAAACCTCGAGTGACCTGCCGGAAGCGGGCCAGCGGCTCGGCCACGCCGGGGGCTTCGTCAGCGGTGGCAAAGTGGGTCATCAGCGTGATCTGGCCGACATTCGGACAAGCTGCCAGCCGACGGATGGCAGCCGCATAGTGTTCCGGCCTGAAGCCGAGGCGGTTCATGCCGTTGTTCATCTTGACGAAAACATCGAGGGGCTTTTGCAGCGCGGCCTGTTCCAGCATGACGATTTGCGCATCGTGGTGCACGACCACACTGATGGCGGCCGCGCTGGCTTCCGGCAACTCGCTGGCACAGAAAGCGCCCTCCAGCATCAGTATGGTCTGCTTGAAGCCGGCATCGCGCAGGAAGACCCCCTCCTCCAGCCCCAGTACGGCAAAGCCATCGGCGGCGGCCAAGCCCTGCGCGGCTGCCAGCAGTCCGTGGCCGTAGCCGTTGGCCTTGACTACGGCCATCACTTTGGAGCCCGGCGCATGCGCACGGACGACGTGCAAATTGTGGCGGAAGGCATCCAGATCGATGCGGGCTTGAATCGGACGCATGGGCTTAATAGGCGTCCGGCGACGAGAAGTTCTCGAAACGGGTGTGCTGCCCGAGGAAGGTCAGGCGCACGCGGCCGATCGGGCCGTTCCGCTGCTTGGCGACGATGATCTCGGCCGTGCCCTTGTCTGGCGTATCCGGGTTGTAGACTTCGTCCCGGTAGATAAAAAGAATCAGGTCGGCATCCTGCTCGATGGCGCCAGATTCTCGCAAATCGGACATGACCGGACGCTTGTCCGGCCGCTGCTCGAGGCCGCGATTGAGCTGTGACAGCGCGATCACTGGCACATCCAGTTCCTTCGCCAGCGATTTCAGCGAGCGCGATATCTCGGAGATCTCTGTGGCGCGGTTCTCGCTCTGGCGTCCGGCTGCGCCCGACATCAGCTGCAGGTAGTCGATGACGATGAGTCCGAGTTTGCCGGTCTGCCGATGCAGGCGGCGGGCGCGGGCGCGGACGTCGAAAGAGTTGAGGCCGGCACCCTCGTCGATGAAGATCGGCGCCTCGTTAAGGCGACCGAGGGCGGTCGTCAGTCTCACCCAGTCCTCATCTTCCAGCCGGCCGGTACGCATGCGGTGCTGGTCGAGACGGCCGACCGAGCCGATCATACGGGTCGCCAGCTGCGTGGCACCCATTTCCATCGAGAACACGGCGACCGGCAAGCCGGTATCGAGCGCGACGTTCTCGGCGATGTTGAGCGAGAAGGCGGTCTTGCCCATAGAGGGTCGACCGGCGACGATGATGAGGTCGCCCGGCTGCAGGCCGGAAGTCATGGAATCGAGGTCAGTATATCCGGTCGGAATGCCGGTGACCTCGCTCTGGTTGTCACGCTGGAACAGCTGATCGATGCGGTCTGCCACCTGCGGCAACAGCACCTTGATATCCATGAAGCCCTCGCTGCTGCGCTTGCCGCCTTCTGCGATCTGGAAGATGCGGGCTTCGGCCTCGTCCAGCAGTTGCTGGGCATCGCGTCCCTGGGGGCTGTAGGCACTCTCGGCGATGCCGGAGCCGACTTCCACCAGCTTGCGCATGATGGCGCGCTCGCGCACGATCTCGGCATAACGGCGAATGTTGGCGGCGGTCGGCGTGTTCTGTGCGAGCGCGCCCAGATAAGCGAGGCCGCCGACAGCGGACAATTCGGCCGCATTGTCCAGCGATTCGGCCACCGTCACGATATCGGCCGGTTTGTTGTGCTCGATCAGTTTGGCGATATGCTCGAATATGAGCCGGTGATCGTGCCGGTAAAAATCGCCTGGCGTCAGGATATCGGCGATGCGGTCCAGCGCTTCGTTTTCAAGAAGCAAGCCGCCGAGCACGGACTGTTCGGCTTCGACGGAATGCGGAGGGAGTTTGAGGGATTCGAGGGTATCGTCAGCCATAGCGATGAATTATAGCCAATAAAAAAGGCTGCCGAGGCAGCCTTTTTTATTTATTTCCGACCTGCAGGTTAAGCAGATTCGCCCAGCACGGAAACGGTGATTTCCACCACCACATCGTGGTGCAGCGCGATGCTGACCGGATGATCGCCGACAGTCTTGAGCGGACCTTGCGGCATGCGGATTTCGGACTTGCTAACCTCGAAACCTTGTGCGCTCAGCGCTTCGGCGATGTCGGTGTTGGTGACGGAACCGAACAGCCGGCCGTCAACACCAGCCTTCTGCGTCACTTGCAGCATGTAGCCAGCCAGCTTTTCGCCGCGAGCCTTGGCCGCGTCCAGCAGAGCGGCCTGTTGCTTTTCCAGCTCCGCGCGGCGGGCTTCGAATTCAGCCTTGTTGGCTTCGGTAGCACGCTTGGCCTTGCCTTGGGGGATCAGGAAGTTACGGCCGTAACCGTCCTTGACTCTGACCACATCACCCAGATTGCCGAGGTTGGCGACTTTTTCCAATAAGATCACTTGCATGTTCGTCTCCTCTTAGTGCTTGTCAGTGTATGGAAGTAAGGCGAGGAAACGCGCACGCTTGACAGCTGCGGTCAGCTGGCGTTGGTATTTGGCTTTGGTGCCGGTGATGCGTGCCGGAATGATCTTGCCATTCTCGGTGATGAAGTCTTTCAACAGATCCACATCCTTGTAATCGACTTCCTTGATGCCCTCTGCAGAAAAACGGCAGTAGCGGCGGCGTTTGAACATATCACGTGCCATGTTAATAACCCTTCAAATAATCTCTAATGCATTTAAATGTAATACCAGTTGTGTGCTTTTCAGGCTTCGCTTTGCAATGAATCCGGCCAATTTAACCTGGCTGCTCAGCTGAATGTTTTGTGCCTGCTTGGCGATATCACCTATCGCGACCACAGCCATCTCACATTCCACCTTGCGCTTGATTCCCGCCTCCAGTTGTTCGGAAGCATGGCGCACTACAAAACTCAACAACGGTAAACCTGCCGGTGTGTAGCGAAGCGGTTCGATTTGCACGACTTCACCACTCAATACCAGCTTGTTCAATTAAGCGGAAGCTTCCTCTGCTGCCGGAGTCTTCTCGGCCGAAGTTTCCTTGGCTGCGTCCTTGCTCAGCACCGACTTCGACTTCTCTTCCTTCATCATCGGGGAAGGCTCGGTCACGGCGGTCTTGGTCGCCATGGTCAGGTGACGCAGAACGGCGTCGTTGAACTTGAATGCGAGTTCAAGCTCGTCCAGCACGGCCTGGTTGCATTCGATGTTCATGAGCACGTAATGTGCCTTGTGGATTTTCTGGATCGGGTAAGCCAGTTGACGACGGCCCCAGTCTTCCAGTCGGTGCATGGTACCGCCGTTGGAAGTCACCAGGGTGCGATAGCGCTCGATCATCGCCGGGACTTGTTCGCTTTGATCCGGGTGGACGATAAAGACCACTTCATAATGTCGCATACATTCTCCTTTTGGATTGGCAGGCTCTCATCTATGCGCAATGATGAGCCAAGGTTGAAAAGTCCGCGATTATAAGCGATTTCTGAGACAAAGACTAGTCAAAACAATACTTTTGGCATGTGTCGCAACAGCATGTCCAGATAGTTATTGATCTGCGGCTATTGGCGTAACAGTTGTACGGTGAAAAATCCCAGCATGGTCAGCAGTAGCGAACCTAGCAGGTGTCCGAGTATGTGCAGCGAAGCCCATCCGTATTGCGCGCGCGACAGCAGGTCCACCGCCTCTGCCGAGAAGGTGGAAAATGTGGTCAGGCCGCCGAGAAAGCCGGTCGTGATCAAGAGCCGCATTTCCGGCGAAATGCCGTGCTCCCCCGACAGCACTGCCATGGCGACACCGATGAGATAACCGCCGATCAGATTGACCGCCAGCGTGCCCAAGGGAATGGCCGGATGCACGGCGTTGAGCAGCATGCCCAGCCCCCACCTCAGCCAGGCTCCGAATGCGGCACCTACGCCGACTGCGATAAAACCGTTGAATCCCATGCTGCCTCCCGCTTCGCTATTCTTAATCAACCGCGCCTTGATCTAACGCGCTTGATTCACTAATGGCACCTCAGTATCATGAGGTACGGTCTGCCGCAGAGGGCGCCCCGTCAGCGGCCGCCTCATCCAATACAACAACAGACAATCCAATAATAATACTCAACCCGTCAGGTATTTTATCAGTGCGTATCCTGTTCGTAACTTCTGAAGCCTACCCCCTCATCAAAACAGGCGGCCTCGCCGATGTCAGCGGCTCGCTGCCGGCTGCCCTGCGAGGACTCGGCACCGATATCCGCATTCTTTTACCAGGCTATCCGCAGGTACTGGAGAAAGCGAGCAACCTGCAGCCGTTGGCGCATTTCGAACATCTGCCCTTGATCGGCAGCGCCAGACTGCTGATAGGCAACATGCCGGATACCGATGTGCAGGTGATGGTCATCGACTGCCCCGCGCTCTACCATCGTGCCGGTGGACCTTATGCTGACGCCAGTGGCCGCGAGTGGGAAGACAACGCCCTGCGTTTCGGCATCCTGTCGCGCATCGCCGCCCTGCTCGCCTGTCACGACAGCCCTATCACGGACTGGCGTCCAGAAATCGTACACTGTAACGACTGGCAGAGCGGACTGACGCCGGCTTACATGCATTTCATGCCGAACGCGGCAGCGGCGAAATCGGTCATCAGCGTGCACAATCTGGCCTTTCAGGGCTGCTTCCCGCCGGAATGGGTGGAGCGCCTGTGGCTGCCGCTGGAAAGTTACCAGATGCACGGCGTCGAATACCATCAGCAACTCTCGTTTCTCAAGGCCGGACTCTATTACGCCGACGCCATCAGCACCGTCAGCCCGACCTATGCGCGCGAAATCCGCACCAGCGAGTTCGGCTTCGGCATGGAAGGCCTGCTGGCGAGCCGCCAGCACGATCTGGAAGGCATCCTCAACGGCATCGACCTGCAGGAATGGAACCCGGCCACCGACCCCCATCTGCCGACCAACTACGATGCCGACCATCTGCACGACAAGCAACAGGTCAAGGCTGCCCTGCAGGCGCAACTAGGACTCAGGGTATCGGCCGAGGCACCGCTTTTGGGCATCGTCAGCCGGCTGACGCACCAGAAGGGTCTGGACATGTTTCTCTCCATTGCCGACACGCTCTTGCGCCAAGGCTGCCAGATCGCCTTGCTGGGCAGCGGCGAACACTACATGGAGCAAGGCTACAGCCATCTCGCGCACACCTATCCTGAACAGGTCAGCGTCACCATCGGCTACAACGAGTCCTTGTCGCACCGCATCATGGCCGGCGCCGACATCTTCATCATGCCGTCGCGCTTCGAGCCCTGCGGCCTCAATCAGATGTACGGCCTGCGCTATGGCACGCCGCCGGTCGTTACGCATACCGGCGGCCTCGCTGACTCGGTCACCGACACGCATGAGGAGACCTTGAGCCGCGGTGCCGCCAACGGTTTCGTCATGCCGGCCACAGATGCCGTGCAGCTACTGTTGACCATCGAAAGGGCATTGCACTATTTCCGCGACAAAACACTATGGCCGCAGATCCAGCGCAACGGCATGGCACTCGATCTCGGCTGGCAGCACAGCGCACAAGCCTATCTGGCGATGTATCAAGGACTGCTGAAATAAGCCTCGTCTGCAGATCCGGCAACCAACAAAAAAGCCTGCATCATTTGGATGCAGGCTTTTTTCATGTTGATTCATATTTCTGTCACAAAAGCTGCGTAAATTACGCATCAGCTGAAGGCGAACATCTGGCACGCTTAATGCTTATTCATATGCGAGCTTTCTCCAAAGCTTTGCTTCTCCTCCCTTCGGGTGCGCCACGCGCACCCATTTTTTTGCCTTTTTTGCGCCGAAACCAGCACTAATCCAGCTTAATGAAGTGCTCGCGATAATACTTAAGTTCTTCAATTGATTCATATATATCAGCCAAGGCCTCATGCTTGCTGGCTTTTTTGAAGCCGTTGTAGATAGCGGGTTTCCAGCGCCTCGCCAGCTCCTTGAACACGCTGACATCGAGGTTGCGGTAATGGAAATATGTCTCAAGTTCGGGCATGTAACGCGCCATGAAGCGACGGTCCTGGCAAATCGAATTGCCGCACATGGGCGACTTTCCGGCCGGCACGTGCGATTTCAGGAACTCGATCATCTGAGCGCTGGCGCCGGCTTCGTCCAGGGACGAGGCTTTGACCTTGTCGATCAGGCCGGAGCGGCCGTGAGTTCCCTTGTTCCAGGCATCCATGCCATCCAGCACCGCATCCGACTGGTGCACGACCAACACCGGCGACTCCGCCAGCACATTGAGTTCCGCATCGGTCACCACTGCGGCGACCTCCAGTATGCGATCGTTTTCAGGGGATAACCCGCTCATCTCCATATCGAGCCAGATCAGGTTGTCGTTCTGCGATGCCATCATGATTTCCATTAAAATTGAGTGATAAGTCGTTGGCGGTGAACCTTCCACCGGAGGAAGCTTCTATAATGCTGTTAGTTTAACTGAAAAGCGTTCAACCATGGCTTCAACCCTGACTACCGTATTCATCGCCCTGCTCGTCATCACCACACTCACCCGTATCTGGCTGGGCAATCGGCATGTACGGCATGTGCAAGCGCATCGCGAGCAAGTGCCGGCCGCTTTCGCCGGCAGCATCAGCCTGGATGCCCACCGCAAGGCGGCCGACTATACCTCGGCAAAGACACGGCTGGTCATACAGGAAAGTATTGCGCAGGCCATCCTGCTCGCGCTGCTGACCATAGGCGGCGGCCTGATGCTGATCGACGATGCCTGGCGCGCTCTGGTCGTCGAGCACGAAATCATGCGCGGCGCACTGGTCATCCTCACTGCATTTGTCGTCAGCGCAGTCGTGGAACTGCCGTTCGATTACTACAAGACTTTTGTCATCGACCAGAAATTCGGCTTCAACAAGATGACGCCGGCCATGTTCTTCAGCGACCTCGTCAAGCACAGCCTGGTCGGTCTGGTGCTGGGCGCACCCATCCTGTTCGCCGCACTGGCATTGATGCAGAGCGCGGGCGATTACTGGTGGCTTTACCTGTGGGTGGTCTGGAGCGTATTCAACCTTTTGATGCTGGCGGTCTATCCGACCTTCATTGCGCCATTGTTCAACAAGTTTTCGCCGCTGACCGACGAGCCATTGAAAAAACGCATCGAAACCCTGCTGACCAAATGCGGCTTCAAGTCCCAGGGCCTGTTCGTCATGGATGGATCGACCCGCAGCAGCCACGGCAACGCCTATTTCACCGGTTTTGGCTCCAGCAAGCGTGTGGTCTTTTTCGACACCCTGCTCGACCGCCTCGATGGCGACGAGATCGAAGCCGTACTGGCGCACGAGCTCGGCCACTTCCGGCACCATCACGTGATCAAGCGCATCGCGCTGATGTTCGTCGTCAGCTTCCTCGGCCTCGCCCTGCTAGGCTGGCTCAAGCAACAAGGCTGGTTCTATGAAGGTCTCGGCATCACCCAGGCCAGCGACTACATGGCCTTGCTGCTGTTCCTGCTGGTGAGCCCGGTCTTCCTATTCCTGCTGCGTCCTCTGCTGGCCAGTTACTCGCGCAAGAACGAGTTCGAGGCGGACGAATATGCGGCCAGGAACGCGGAAGCGAAGCATCTGGTCGAGGCGCTGGTGAAGCTTTATCGTGACAATGCGTCGACCCTGACACCAGACCCGTTGCACTCCGCATTTTACGATTCCCACCCGCCGGCCAGCATCCGGATATCCAGACTGGCCAAGTTTACCGGATGAAATTCAGCGGCTGAAACGAAAGGAAGCTGTCATGTCGAGATTGCTGCTCTGCTTTAACCTGCTGTTATTCTCCTCCCTGGCAGCGGCAGAACCGTTCGCTGCAGGCGATTTCAACATCGGCAAAAGCATGGTGGAAAAGCATTGCATCGCCTGCCATGCCGAGCGCTTCGGCGGTGACGGCTCCGCCATCTACACGCGCGAGAACCGTCTGGTGAAAAGTTCACGCGGGCTGTTGGCGCAGATCCGCAACTGCAACACCATGCTCGATCTCAAATGGTTCGAGGATGAAGAACTGCATGTCGCGAACTACCTGAACAAGACCTACTACAAGTTCGAACAGTAATTGAGCACGACCCTGCAAGGCACAGTCACTGCCGCCTACGGCAAACGCTACGGCGTCGAACTGGAGGACGGCCGGCAAATCAGCTGCGTCACGCGCGGCAAGAAAAACGATCTCGCCTGCGGCGACCTTGTGAAGCTGCGCCTCACCGACAACCACGAAGGTGTGGTCGAAGGCTTTCTGCCGCGCAAGAGCCTGCTCTACCGCAGCAATGCCTATCGCACCAAACTGCTGGCGGCCAACGTCAGTCAGGTCGTCATCGTCCTTGCCACGCAACCGAGTTTCTACGAAGGCCTGCTCAACCGCTGTCTGATCGCAGCCGAAGCGGCCGGCATCCGCGCTCTGATCGTCCTCAACAAATGTGATCTGACCAACACCCAAGCGCTGGAAGCATTGAAGCTGTATCAGGGCCTCGGTTACCAGGTGCAAGCGCTCTCAGCGAAAAACGACATCACTCCGCTGCGACCTTGGCTGCAGGGGCATACCAGCGTACTGGTCGGACAATCCGGCATGGGCAAGTCAACCATCGTCAACGCCTTGCTGCCAGGGCAACAGATCCGAACCCAAGAGGTCTCGACCGTGCTCGACAGCGGCAAGCACACGACGACCGCCGCCCATCTCTACCATCTGGATGAAAGCAGCCATCTGATCGATTCGCCGGGACTGCAGGAATTCGGCCTGCACCACCTGAACGCCGACCAACTGGAACAGGCTTTCGTCGAGTTCCGGCCGTTCCTCGGCAAATGCCGGTTCCAGAACTGCCGGCACCTGAAGGAGCCTGACTGCGCCGTGACGGCGGCCGTGATCGCCGGACAGGTCGCACCGCAAAGACTCGCCTGTTACCGCGAATTACTGGCAGAGATAGACACATGACAACAGCACTGATTACACATCCGGACACTCTGCTGCACGTCATGGATGGCTCCCACCCGGAATCGCCGGCGCGCATCACCGCCATCCGCGAGGCGCTGAAGACTGCTGGGCTCGACCGACAGCTGAAGTACTACGAAGCGCCAGCCGCCACCGATGCCCAGCTTGCGCGCGCGCACAGCCAGAGTTATATCGACCAGATCCGGCGTCTTTCGCCCAAGGCCGGTATCGTCAGGTTGGACGCCGACACCGCCATGGGGCCGATGTCGCTATCAGCCGCACTGCATGCCAGCGGCGCCAACCTGCTGGCGACCGATCTGGTCATGCGAGGCGAAGTGCAGAACGCCTTTTGCTGTATCCGCCCGCCCGGCCATCATGCCCACAAGGACCGCGCTGCCGGCTTCTGCATCTTCAATCACGTCGCCGTCGGCGTTACGCATGCCCTTGAGCGGCACGGATTGCAACGTGTCGCTGTCATCGACTTCGACGTACACCACGGCGACGGCACCGAAGATATCTTCAAAAATGATCCTCGCGTGATGCTTTGTTCCACGTTTCAGCATCCGTTCTATCCGGGTACCGGCGCCGACAGTCGCACCGATCATATGATCAATGTGCCGCTCAAGGCAGGTACCGACGGCCAGGGCTTCCAGCAAGCGGCCAGCAAAGAGTTTGCGCCGGCGCTGGAGCGCTTCAAACCCCAATTGCTGTTTATTTCGGCTGGGTTCGACGCGCACCGCGACGACCCGTTGGCGCAGCTCGGCCTGTTGCGCGAGGATTATGTCTGGGTCACGGAATTCATCATGGAAATTGCCGTCCGTCATGCCGAGGGCCGCATCGTTTCTTCGCTGGAGGGCGGCTATCACCTGCCTGCATTGGCCGAAAGCGCGGTGGCACATGTCCGCACACTGGCCGGCCAAAAGGGCTGAACGGCCTTTCCTGCGCTGCTTTGGCTCTACGCTGCTGATATATTCACGCTGCTGATATAATCCACCCCATGCAAATCACCACACGCCTCGAGTTCGATGCAGGCCATCGCATCCCCTGCCACAAGAGCCAGTGCAGAAACCTGCACGGCCACCGCTACGCGATCGAAATCACGCTATCCGGCGACATCATCCGGCAGGAGAACGCCTCTGACAACGGCATGGTCATGGATTTTTCCGATGTGAAGGCTATCGCGCGCCGGGCCGTGGTCGATGTCTGGGACCATGCCTTTCTGGTCTACAAGAACGATAGCGTGGTACTGGATTTTCTGAAGAGCCTGCCCGACCACAAGACCGTAATCATGGACAGCGTGCCGACCGCCGAGAACATGGCCGCCGAGGCCTTCCGCATCCTGAAGTCGGAATACCAGGATACCTACGGCAACCATCTGAAACTGGAGCGCGTGCGCCTGTACGAAACGCCCAACAGCTGGGCAGACGCGCTGAGCTGAGTCCTGCTGGCGCCTAACCGCGCCAGACGCATTTCCCCGATTTCTCCAGAACCGCCAGATAGGCCTCGTGCGCCTCCAGTTCCTCCACTGCAGCCTTGATCACCGGCAACGCACTTGCCGAAGCCGCGGCATCGAATTCCATGCCGGCCTCGACTTCGTCGAGCAGGTCCATCATCAGGCTTTCCTGGCCGCGCGTCATCGCCATGTAGACATCGGCCAGCAGTTCTGCATCCAGCAAGGCGCCATGCAATGTGCGCTTCGAGTTGTCGATGCCGAAGTGGCGGCACAGCGCATCTAGGTTATTGCGCTGTCCCGGCCGGCTATCCTTGGCCATCTTCAGCGTATCGATGATGGTGTTGCTGACCTGCTCGACCTCCGGCTTGTCGATTTTACCCAGTTCCGCATTGAGAAAGCCGACGTCGAACGGCGCGTTGTGGATGATGAGGTCGGCGCCGGCGATGAACTGCAGGAAATCGTCCGCCACATCGGCGAAACGCGGCTTGTCCTGCAAAAACTCCAGCGTGATACCGTGCACTTCCTGCGCACCTTGGTCGATTTCGCGGTCCGGGTTCAGATAGACATGGAAATGGTTCTTGGTCAGGCGCCGGTTGATGGCCTCGACTGCCGCGATCTCGATGATGCGGTGCCCCTGCAAAGGCGAAAGCCCGGTCGTTTCCGTATCCAGAAAAATCTGTCTCATCTTGTCTTCCTGTTGTTGGCCTTGCTGTTATCGATTGCCGTTCATGAATGGGGCCGCGCCTTTATTGGCCAGCGCGTCGGCGCGTTCGTTGCCGACGTGACCGGCATGGCCCTTGACCCAGACCCATTCGACCTCATGCTGTTGCACCAACGCATCCAGTGTCTTCCACAAATCGTCGTTCTTCACCGGCTTCTTGTCACTGGTCTTCCAGCCTCGCTGTTTCCAGCCCTGTATCCATTCGGTCATACCCTTCTGCACATAGACCGAATCGGTGTAGATACGCACTTGACAGCGCCTTTTCAACGCCTGCAGGGCGCGAATGACCGCCATCATCTCCATGCGGTTGTTAGTCGTCAGCGGCTCGCCGCCGCACAATTCCGTCTCATGCCCTCCATAGGCCAGCCAGGCCCCCCAGCCGCCCGGACCCGGGTTACCCTTGCAGGCGCCATCGGTATGAATCTCTACGATATCCTTGTTCACTTGCTGCAATCTTTCCGTTTGTTGTGTTGCGTCGGCTGCGTGCGCGTGGGCGCCACCATCAGGCTTTTCAACCGGCTGTGGTTGCGGCCGGGGCGGATCACCCGCATGCCGAGCACGCGTTTTCTTGCCACGATGAAATAGATGCCGCCGGTCATCGGCCACCAGCGCCCGCCGGCTCGGTCCATGAAACGGCAACGCTTGAGCCAGGTCGGATTGCTCAACGGCAGCTTGTAACAGGCCGTCCTGACCTCAACGATCTCGAAATCCAGCAATTCCAGCCAATCGCGGATTCTGGGCAGGGAAAAGAACGTGCCCTGCCAGGGGTAACCCTTGGAGCGCGACAGCAGCCGCTTCAAGCCCCAGCTACTGAAGGGGTTGAAACCGCTGATGATGATATGACCCTCCGGCACCAGCACACGTCCGGCATCACGCAAGGTCTGGTGCGGGTCAACGCTGAACTCGAGCATGTGCGGCAACAGCAGCAGGTCGATGCTGGCCGTCTGGAACGGCAACTGCGCCGACTGGCAGCGCACCAGGCCAGCGGCGGCATCGGCACCGAACACGAAAGGCATGCGCGAGGCCTGTAACAGATCGAGTTCCAGCATACCGAGCTGCACCGCATTGAAGCCGAAGATATCGGCTACGGCGGCGTCATAGAGTGGCTGCTCTTTTTCCTGCAGATAGAGTCCCAGCGGCGACTGCAGCCAGCTATGCCGGTCATGAAACAAGGCAACACCCCATTTTCCGGATAACAGACGGCGCGAACACTGATATATTGAATGCCATGATCGAGATTCTACCAATCCCGGCTTTCAAGGATAACTATATTTGGTTGATCAGTGACGGCAGGCATGCTGCGGTCGTCGATCCGGGCGATGCGGCGCCTGTCATGCGCACCCTCGAACAAGCCGGACTGGTGCTGGATGCCATCCTCATCACCCACCACTGCCACGACCATATCGGCGGCATTGTGCCGCTCATGCGTCAATACGCCCCGAAAGTCTATGCGCCGGCAAAGGAGTTCTACGATTTCCCGCACATCGCGGTGGGCGAAGGCAGCCGCGTCACGCTGGAACATCTGAACCTGGTATTCAGTGTAATCGAGACGCCGGGGCATACGCTGGGCCACGTTGCCTATTACAGTGACCCGTTGCTTTTCTGCGGCGACACGTTGTTTTCCTGCGGTTGCGGCCGTTTGCATGAGGGTACGCCGGAACAGATGCATGATTCGCTGCAGAAGCTGGCGCAACTGCCGGCCGCTACGCGCATCTATTGCGCGCATGAATATACGCAGAGCAATCTGGCCTTCGCGTTGGAAGTCGATCCGGACAATGCAGCGCTGCACAGACGCCGGCAGGAAGTCACGCAACTGCGGACAAAGGGTCTGCCCAGCCTGCCAACGACCATGGCGCTCGAGCTTGCCACCAATCCCTTTCTGCGCTGCGATAGCAGCGCCATCAAGCAATCCATGGGTATCGATGCATCGACATCCCCCAAGGAAGTGTTCCGCCTGTTAAGAGAAATGAAAAATAAATATTAATCATGAAGTTATATTTATTTCCAGACAAAACACTTTTACTTGACGCTGACGCCTGCCATTCGTTACCATCTAGCGCATCATTTATTGAGCAAACCGCCACATGAACGCCAAGCAGACTTTAACCTCCATCATCGCGCTCATGCTCTCCACGCCCAGTCTGGCGGCACTCGAATTTCATCCGGATCAAGCGGGCGCTACCGTAACAACCACCGCACCTGCCGAACAGGTCACCAACGCCGCCGGCATCGTGCTTCAGTTCGATACTTCCGACACCTTTGAGGGCCGCGACATCTGGCAACGCATCAAGATCGGTTTCCAGCTGGAAGATTTCGAATCGGCACTGACGCAAAAACACGAACAGTGGTATGCCTCACGACCTGATTACATGCAGCGCATGGTCGAACGCAGCGAGCGCTACCTGCACTACATTGTCGAGGAAGTGGAAAAGCGCCGCATGCCGAGCGAGATCGCCCTGTTGCCGATGATCGAGAGCGCTTTCAATCCGCAAGCCCTGTCGCGTAGCCGCGCAGCCGGCATCTGGCAGTTCATGCCGACCACCGGCAAGCACTTCGGCCTCGAACAGAACTGGTGGGCCGACCACCGCAAGAACGTGACCGCCGCCACACATGCCGCGCTGGATTACCTGCAGAAGCTGCATCAAATGTTCGGCAGCTGGGACCTGGCACTGGCGGCCTACAATGCTGGCGAGGGCACCGTCAAACGGGCGATCGAAAAAAACCGCGCTCAAGGCCTTCCGACTCACTATGCCGCCCTATCCTTGCCAGATGAGACCAGAAACTATGTCCCCAAACTGCAGGCTGTGAAGAATCTGATCAGCCGGCCGCAAGAGTATGGATTGAGCATAGACAGCATACCCGATGAACCCTATTTCACGCGTGTTGCGGCCCCAGAGCAGATCGACGCCGAACTGGCCGCCTCGCTGGCAGGCATCCCCTATGAAGAGTTCGCGGCGCTGAACCCGCAACACAATCGCCCTGTCATCGCCGCCAGCAACAACGGAAGCCATGAGATTCTGCTGCCGGTGGAAGCGGCGGACATCTTCCTCAGCAACCTCTCAAGCTATGGGCAACCGCTGGTGACCTGGCAGACATACCATGCGAAACGCGGCGAAAAGGTGGAAAAAATCGCGCGCAAGTTCGGTATCAGCACTGCCGAATTGCGTGACATCAACGGCCTGCCCACAGCCAAGGCTTTACCGGACAACCGGCTGATGCTGGTGCCAGCCAATTACACACGGTCCCCATCATCTGCCGGCAACAGCCACGCAAGCGATCTGCACTTCGACGACCAGCGCACGGAACTCAACGCCGGGCAAAGCATCAGACACGAGGTTGCGGCCAACGAAACACTGTATTCGATCGCGTTGCGTTATGGCGTCACGGTCAGGCAACTGATGACCAGCAACCGGCTGAAGAGCAGTCGCCTCAAGATAGGACAGGTGCTGGAGATTCCGGCCGGCGGCAAGGCCGCAAAACAGAGGCAGGCAGCGAACACAGATCCAACTTACATCACATGGGCCAATCCTTGAACATTGCATCTCCAATTGCTGCCGCTTACATCCATCCGCACATGATGGCCGGCCGCACGCGCTTCCTGCTCCCCTGACTGACCCCATATGCCGTTCTGCCGCTTGCTCCCACTCGTACTTGTCAGCCTGCTTGCCGCTTGCAGCGGGCCACAGCAAGACGCAGTTATCGACTACGACACCGCCTTCCCGCCGGAAAGCGGCGGCAACATGATCAACGCCATGACCGGCGAACCGAGCGGGCTGATCCCGATGATCGCGGGCGAGTCTGCCGCATCGGCCATCGCCTCCAACATCTTCAACAGCCTGCTGCGATACGACAGGAATCTGGAACTGGAAGGCGAACTGGCTCAATCCTGGAGCATCTCGGCCGACCACAGAACCATTACCTTCAAGCTCAAGCCTGATCTGCAATGGGCCGATGGCAAACCATTGACCAGCGCCGATGTGTTGTTCACCTGGCAACTGGTGACTGACGAAAACACGCGTACACCCTATGGCGCCGATTACAAGCTGGTGGTCAAGGCCGAAACCCCGGACGCAAGGACTTTCCGCGTCAGCTATCAGGAGCCTTACGCCCCGGCGCTCGATACTTGGGCCGGCCTGCAGATCCTGCCCAGGCACCTGCTCGAAGGCCAGGACATCAACACAACGGCATTCGCACAAAATCCGGTAGGCAGCCACTACTATAAACTGGAACAATGGCAACACGGCGAGGGCATCTCGCTGGTCAGAAACCCGCTCGCCACCCAGGGCCAGGCGCAAATCGAACGTCTGGTATCACGCTTCATTCCCGATGCCGCTTCGCAGTTTCTGGAGCTGATGGCGGACAACATCGACACAATGAACCTCAACCCGATCCAGTATGCCCGCATCTTCCCTGCGAGACCCGATCTCAGTCGCAAGATCGCGCTCTACAAGGAACTGGGTAACAACTACACCTATCTAGGCTTCAACCTCAAGCGCAAACCTTTCGATGACGTCCGCGTACGGCAGGCCATCAATTACGCCATCAACAAGCAGGAACTGATCGACGGCGTGCTGCTTGGGCTGGGCGAACCGGTGGCGTCGCCTTACAAACCCGGCACGCGTTGGAGCAACCCGCGGTTGCAGCCCTACCCTTACGATGCGGAGAAAGCCCTTGCCCTGCTGAAGGAGGCCGGATACGCCGACCACGACGGCGATGGCATCCTCGACAAGGACGGCAAACCTCTGAAGTTCGAGATGCTGACCAACCAGAACAAGCAGCGCGAAATGAGCGCGGTTCTGGTACAGCGCCGGTTGAAGGAGATCGGTATCGATACCAGCATACGCGTGCTGGAGTGGGCCAGCTTCATCGGCCGCTTCATCAAGACCGGCGAGTTCGATGCCGTAGTGCTGGGCTGGAGTCTGTCGCTCGATCCGGACCAATACAGCATCTGGCACTCCTCCCAGCAAGCGCCGGGACAGTTCAACTTCATCGGCTACCACAACCCGCAGGTGGACAAGTTGCTGGAACAAGGCCGGCTGGAACTCGATATTGAAAAGCGCACCAATATCTACCATGAGTTCGCACGCCTGCTGCAGGAAGACAGCCCGATCGTCTACCTCTATGCCGGATACGGCCTGCCAGCCATCCATAAGCGCATCAAGGGCATAGATGACCCAGCACCTCCCGCAGGGGTCGGCCACAACTCGCACGAATGGTTTATCCCTCAACCCTTGCGTCGTCACGAAATCAGCGCCCAGTAGACCATGATCCGCTACCTGCTCAACAGACTGATCTGGATGGTGCCGATGCTGGTCGGCATCAGTCTTATCTCATTCTTTATCATGCATCTGGCACCAGGCGACATCACCGCCAGTGAAGCAAGCTTCGACCCCAAGGCCAGCGAAGAATCGCGACAGAAACTGCGTGAACTCTATAACCTGGACAAGCCGGTCATCGTGCAGTACGGCTTGTGGCTGAAACGCATGGCCACGCTGGATTTCGGCACCTCCTTCGCCAGCCATCAGCGGCCGGTGTTCTGGCAAACCACCGACGAGCAGGGCAATGTGCGCAAGGGCATGATCCAGCAGGCGTTGCCCATCACGTTGCTGATCAACGTCCTCAGCCTCGGGCTGATCATCATCGTCGCGCTGCCACTAGGCGTCATCTCGGCCCTTACGCGCAACCGCGCACCGGACCGGGCCATCACCCTGTTCGTCTTCGTCGGCTTCGCCATTCCCGGATTCTGGCTGGCACTACTTCTCATGTACTGGACCGGCGTTGCCAATAACTGGCTGCCTATCTCGGGCCTGCACAGCATCGGCCACGAGAACATGGGAACGATTGCGCAGATGTTCGACACCCTGAAGCATCTGGTACTGCCGGTGTTCATTTCCGCGCTCAGCGGCCTCGCCGGCATTTCGCTGTTCGTGCGCAACGGCATGCTGGACGTGCTGCACCAGGACTACATCACCACCGCGCGTGCCAAGGGGCTGAACGAAAACACGGTGGTATACGGTCATGCGCTGCGCAACGCCCTGTTGCCGCTGATTACCATCTTCGGCCTGTCGATACCGGGCCTGATCGGTGGCTCGGTGATCGCCGAATCGATTTTCGCCATCCCCGGCATGGGCAAACTGTTCTACGATGCGGTGCTGATGCGCGATTTTCCGGTCATCATGGGCATTCTGACCATCGGAGCCGCCCTGACGCTAATCGGTAACCTGCTCGCCGACCTCGCCTATGCCTGGGCCGATCCGCGCGTCCGTCGGGGGGTCATGCATTGAAACGTCTGTTTTCCAACCCGATGGCACTGGGTGGCTTCATCATCATCGCCAGCATCATGCTACTGGCGCTCGCCGCACCGCTGATCGCACCTTTCGACCCGGAGGCCATCGACGTCAAATCCATCCTGTTGCCACCCTCCTCCACGCACTGGATGGGCACCGACGGCCTCGGCCGCGATGTGTTTTCCCGCATGCTCTTCGGCGCCCGCGTTTCGCTGATGGTCGGTATTGTCGCAGTCGGCATTGCCACCCTGATCGGCATCATTCTCGGCTCGGTCGCAGGCTACTATCGCGGCTGGGTCGACGTCTTCATCATGCGCCTGGTCGATGTCATGCTGTCCATTCCGACCTTCTTCCTGATTCTGGCCGTCATCGCCTTTCTGACGCCTTCGATCTGGAACATCATGATCGTTATCGGCCTGACTTCATGGATGGGCGTGACTCGGCTGGTACGCGCCGAATTTCTCAGTCTGCGCAACCGCGAATTCGTCATGGCGTCCGAAACGCTGGGGGCGAGGGATGGCAGGCTGATCTTCAGGCACCTGCTACCCAACAGCCTGACGCCGATCATCGTCAGCTCCGTGCTCGGCGTTGCCAGCGCCGTACTGGTGGAATCAGGTCTCAGCTTTCTCGGTCTAGGCGTGCAGGCACCACAGTCCTCCTGGGGCAACATCCTGACCGACGGCAAGGAATACATCGAGTTCGCCTGGTGGCTATCGCTGTTCCCGGGCCTCGCGATTCTGATCACGGTGTTGGGGTATAATCTGCTCGGTGAAGGCCTGCGGGACGCTCTGGACCCGCGCAGCAGCAATTAAGCGTTAAGTCCCGCAGCAGAACACGACGGGATCAGCGCCTCATATTAAGTATCCACAGACAAAGAAGGAAAATCTCATGGGATTTCTAGCCGGAAAACGCGCACTCATCGTCGGTCTGCTCAGCAACCGCTCCATCGCCTATGGCATTGCCGAAGCCATGAAGCGGGAAGGCGCTGAACTTGCGTTCACTTACCAAACCGAAAAATTCGAGGACCGCGTCACCAAACTCGCTGCCGAGTTCAGCTCCGATATCGTCCTGCCCTGCGATGTAGCGGACGATGCCCAGATCGACGCGCTGTTCCCCGCACTGGCCAAGCACTGGGACGGTTTCGACATCCTGATCCACTCGGTCGCATTCGCCCCCAGGGCAGCACTGGAGGGAGACTACCTGGAAAGCGTCAATCGCGAATCGTTCCGCATCGCCCATGACATCAGTTCCTACAGCTTCACCGCACTTGCCAAGGCTGCACTGCCGATGATGGAAGGCCGCAACGGCAGCATGCTGACTATCAGCTATCTCGGTGCCGAGCGTAGTCTGCCCAGTTACAACGTCATGGGTCTGGCCAAGGCCAGCCTGGAAGCCAACGTACGCTACATGGCGCAAAGTCTCGGCCCCAAGGGCATCCGCGTCAACGCCGTATCCGCCGGCCCGATCAAAACGCTGGCCGCTTCCGGCATCTCCGGTTTCGACAAGATCCTCGGCTTCAACGAAAAACACGCGCCGTTGCGTCGCAACGTCACCATCGAGGAAGTCGGCAATACGGCCGCTTTCCTGTCGAGCGATCTGGCCTCCGGTATCACTGCGGAGATCACCTACGTCGATGGCGGCATGAACACCACGGTAGCCGCTGTCGTCGATTAAGCATCGATACCAATAAAAAAGGCAGCCATTGGCTGCCTTTTTTATTTTCTGATCACGCTCAGATGGTCGATTAATTGTCCGATCCGGCCTGCATCAACTGCTGGTTGACGGTGACCTCACCCTTGGCACGCAGTGCCTTGAGGTAGGCGTCGACATATTCCGCCGCCAATGCAGCCTGCATCTCCGCCTTGGCAGCCTGCCTTGCACTGTCATCCTCAGGTAACTTCTCGTTCACGGCGGACACCTTGATCAACAGGAAACCCTTGTTGGCGTCGGCGACGCCGGCATAAGCAGGCAAGGTATCGGTTTTGATCTTGAATGCATTGTTCATGGTAAGGTCGGTCAGACCCTGGGCATTCTTGCGGTCGACAATCACCGGCGGAATCCACTCCAGATCCTTGGCTTCCTTGCCTGCACGTAGGTCTGCCAGCGCGGTTTCGCCCTTGGCAATGGCAAGCTTGGCTGCAGCTTCCATACGCAGGAACTCCTCGATGCCGGATTTCACCTCTTCAAAGGTTCTCGGCGCAGCAGCCTTGTAATCCTTGACCCGGGCAACCATCAGAGAATTGGGAGCAACTTCTACAGCCTCGGTATTACGGCCGTCCTTCAGCACCTCCTCAGAGAAGACCAGATCGCGCATCCTGTCGCTCTTGAACGTGCGTGCAACATCCTCACGGCTCATCCACGGGGTTTTCTGGATATCGAGCGCAAACGCCTTGGCAGCCGGCTCCAGGCTGGCGGACTGCTCATAGACCATGTTGCTGAACTCTTCGGCATTCTCGGTAAACTGTGCCAGCGCCTTCTGATAAATGAGTTCACCGCGAATCTGCGGGGCAACGCTTTCCAGTGTCACAGCTTCACCGGAAATTTCGGTCAGCTTGATGATGTGATAGCCGAATTCGGATTCCACCAAGTCACTGATTGCGCCTGGCGTCATCGAAAAGACGGCATCGTCGAACGCTTTCACCATGACGCCACGACCGAACATACCGAGGTCGCCGCCATTCTGGGCAGAACCCGGATCCTGCGAGTGCTTCTTGGCCAACTCGGCAAATTGCTCCGGATCCTTTCTCACCTCATCCAGAATCTGCTGGGCCTTGCGGCGTGCCTCTTCCTTGCTCTCCGGCGTCGGACTGAGGCCGAAGCCGATCAGGATATGGCTGGCACGGCGTTCCTCATCGCCCTGGAACTTGTCCATGTTGTCTTCATAGAATTTTTTGACTTCTTCGTTCGTCACCTGCATTTTCGGCAACAAAGTATTGGCGGACATCAGAACGAACTCCAGTTGCACCTGCTCCGGCACCTGGAATTTGTCCCTGTTTTTCTCGTAGTATTCCTTGACCTGAGCCGGTTCAATGTTGACCTCGGCAAGGAAGTCAGCCGTCTTGATTTCTGCCACGCTGACCTCGCGCTCCTGCAATTCCGCTTTCATGGTCTGCTCGAACAAGGTGTCCGGCACATAGGCGAGTGAGGCAAACCCCTCTCGTGCCTGCTGCGCCTTCAGATCTTGCCTGATGGAGGATTCGAACTCCTTCAAGGTGAGTCGGTTTTGCGTCAGCAGCTGATAATAGAGCTCTTCGGAGAACTTACCATCAACACCGAACTCCGGCATGCTGGTAATGTACTGGCTCAGTTGCTCGTCGCTGATATTGAAATTGGCGCGCTTGATTTCCGCATAGAGCAATTTGTCGTTGATCAGTTTGTCGAGCACGGACTGCCTCAGTTCCGGACGCTCGAGGATGCTCATGTCGGTCTGCCCTTCCGACTGCAAGCGGTTTCGCAGGTTTTGCAGCGCATTACCGAATTCCTGCACCGTAATCGCATCGCCGTTCACCTTGGCAATCGGCACATTAGATCCGGCGCCTTGCAAATACTGATCGATACCGAACAATGCAAAGGGTATCGTAATCAAGGCCAGAATGACTTTGGCCAACCAACCTTTGGTGCGCTCGCGAATTGCTTCCAACATGACAAGAACTTTCTTCTGTTTCAATATCAATTTAAGGTTTAACCCCTGTCAAACGGCGATGCCAGGGGCAGATTCAACGCAAGAATATAGCATACTCGGCTATACGATGACAGGATAAAGCGGGCTTGGTTCTGACTGCGGGAAAGACCGGCAGCCTGTCAGATGAGTCGATTGGCAAGGATTAGGTACCAGAAAAGAAAAAAGCGAGCACAAGGCTCGCTTTTTTCAACATCAGTGGCGGAGTGGACGGGACTCGAACCCGCGACCCCCGGCGTGACAGGCCGGTATTCTAACCAACTGAACTACCACTCCTAAATTTTAGTATTGCATTATCAGGAGCGTGCTCTCAATAACGTGAATACACTTTGCTGGTCTTGGTGGGTGCTGACGGGGTCGAACCGCCGACATTCGCCTTGTAAGGGCGACGCTCTACCAACTGAGCTAAGCACCCTGCACAACCAACAAAGACCGCTAGTTTACAGCATCTTTAAGTGCTTTACCAGCCCTGAACTTCGGAGAATTTGCTGCCTTGATTTTAATTGTTGCGCCTGTGCGAGGATTACGACCATTACGTGCGGCGCGCTTGCCAACATAGAAAGTACCAAAACCAATCAATGTAACCATATCGCCCTTTTTGAGGGCTTTTGTAACGGCAGCAGTTGTTGCATCCAAGGAACGACCCGCGGCAGCTTTGGAGATTCCGGCAGCTTTGGCGATTTGATCAATCAATTCAGATTTGTTCACGTGTAATCCCCTTTCGACATTGTTGTAGAAACAGGTGCAAGCCTGTGTCTAGCTTTATAGCAAGCGGTTTGCGCGCCTGTCAAGCATTCTCGCGCAAGGCTCAATGCGTGACGAGGGTCTGTGGTTTGTCGCCGCTATCGCCGTCCTGCTTGATATCGCCGACAGCCAAGTCTCCTTCGGCAGGCACAGGCATGCGTTCCAGCGCATATTCCAGCACCTCGTCTATCCACTTGACCGGATGAATGTCCAGGTGATTCTTGATATTGGCCGGAATCTCCACCAGATCCTTGACGTTCTGTTGCGGGATCAGCACGGTTTTGATCCCACCGCGGTGAGCCGCAAGCAGTTTTTCCTTGAGGCCGCCGATCGGCAGGACCTCGCCGCGCAGGGTGATCTCGCCGGTCATCGCCACATCGGCCCGCACCGGAATATTGGTCAGCACCGACACCAGAGCAGTCGTCAGCGCAATGCCGGCGCTTGGACCATCCTTAGGCGTCGCCCCTTCCGGCAGGTGGATGTGAATGTCGTTCTTCTCGTAGAAGTCTTCCGGAATGCCAAGACGCTTGGCGCGACTGCGCACCACCGTGCGCGCGGCCTCGATCGATTCCTTCATGACGTCACCCAGCTGTCCGGTACGGATGATATTGCCCTTGCCCGGCATCAGGGTCGATTCGATCGTCAACAGTTCACCGCCGACAGATGTCCATGCCAGGCCCGTGACCTGTCCCACCTGATTCTCGGCAGCAGCCAGGCCGAAATCATAACGTTGCACGCCCAGATACTTTTCCAGAGACTTAGGCGTCACGCTGATCTTGCGCGGTGCCTTGGATGGCGTCTTGCTCTGGGAAGTAATGAGGTCCTTGACCACCTTGCGGCAGATCTTGGATATCTCGCGATCCAGGCTACGCACGCCAGCTTCGCGCGTATAGTAGCGCACGATGTCACGGATCGCGGCTTCGGTCACATGAATTTCCTCTTCCTTCAAGCCATGCGTCTTCAGTTGCTTCGGCAGCAGGTAGCGCGTAGCGATGTTGACCTTTTCGTCCTCGGTGTAGCCAGCCAGACGGATGATTTCCATACGGTCAAGCAAAGGCTCCGGAATGTTCAGCGAGTTGGCCGTGGCGACGAACATCACATCAGAGAGGTCATATTCGACCTCGACATAATGGTCGTTGAAGGTATGGTTCTGTTCCGGATCCAGCACTTCCAGCAAAGCTGAAGACGGGTCGCCACGGAAGTCCTGCCCCATCTTGTCCACTTCGTCGAGCAGGAACAGGGGATTCTTCACCCCGACCTTGGTCATGCTCTGCAACACCTTGCCCGGCATGGAGCCGATGTAGGTGCGGCGGTGACCGCGTATCTCGGATTCATCGCGCACGCCTCCCAGTGCCATGCGCACGAACTTGCGATTGACCGCCTTGGCGATGCTCTGGCCGAGCGAGGTCTTGCCGACACCCGGAGGCCCGACCAGGCAAAGGATGGGGGCCTTCAACTTATCGACCCGCTGCTGCACGGCGAGATACTCGATAATGCGCTCCTTGACCTTTTCCAGGCCATAATGATCGGCATCGAGGATGCGCTCGGCTTCCTGCAGATCCTTGCTGATCTTGGTCTTTTTCTTCCATGGCAGGCTGACCAGGGTCTCGATGTAATTCCGCACGACCGAAGCCTCCGCCGACATCGGCGACATCAACTTGAGCTTCTTCAGTTCCGCGTTGGCCTTGTTCAAGGCCTCCTTGGTCATGCGTGCATCCTTGATGCGCTTTTCCAGTTCCTCGATATCGGCGTTTTCGTCCTGCTCGCCGAGCTCTTTCTGGATCGCCTTGACCTGTTCGTTCAGGTAATACTCGCGCTGGCTCTTTTCCATCTGGCGCTTGACGCGGCCGCGGATGCGCTTTTCCACCTGCAGGATGTCGATCTCGGCCTCCAGCAGATTGAGCAGATGTTCGAGGCGCTGAACCACGCTGAACATTTCCAGTATCTTCTGCTTCTCTTCCAGCTTCAGCGTCAGGTGGGCAGTTATGGTATCAGCGAGGCGACCGGCATCGTCGATGGTCGCCAGCGAAGTCAGTATCTCCGGCGGAATCTTCTTATTGAGCTTGACGTACTGGTCAAACTGCGTGAACACGGTACGCATCAGTGCTTGCGATTCATTATCGGAATCCACGCTATCTTCAACTTCTTCGGCCCGCGCGGCGAAGCACTCCTCGGTTTCGACGAATTCGGTGACGCGCGCACGGCGTATACCCTCGACCAGCACCTTCACGGTGCCATCGGGCAGTTTCAGCATCTGCAACACCGTTGCGATGGTGCCGACATCATAAAGGTCGGATGCGTCCGGATCGTCGTTGTTGGGGGATTTCTGTGCGACCAGCAGAATCTGTTTGTTGCCCTCGGAAGCGAGTTCCAGCGCCTTGACCGATTTCGCACGGCCGACGAACAGAGGAATGACCAAATGCGGATAGACCACCACATCGCGCAAAGGCAACAATGGCAAAAGTCCTGATTCGGCAGAGAAAACCGGCAAGCTAGATTCAGTCATGTGAGTACCTTAAGTGTTGACCACACGGCACGGCGCCGTGTGCTGATGTAACGCAGTTGGGGGCAGAGCTACAAGTTTCAAGTAGAAACGGGCCAGGCGCAACAAACAAACGGTGATTCGGTTGTATTCCGAATCACCGTCAAAACCTAACTGGCAGATTCCGCCATCCGTGGCTCATCAGAATAGATCAGGATAGGCGGGGTATCGCCCTTGATAACACCGTCATCGACCACGACCTTGCTCAGGTTGGGTAATGACGGCAGATCGAACATGATGTCGAGCAAGGCATGCTCCATGATGGAACGCAGGCCACGGGCGCCGGTCTTGCGTTCCAGCGCCTTTCTGGCAATCAGTTGCAGGGCGGACTCGCGGAACTCCAGTTCGACCCCTTCCATCTCGAACAGCTTGCTGTATTGCTTGGTCAGCGCGTTCTTAGGCTCGACCAGAATGGTCACGAGCGCCGACTCGTCTAGCGATTCGAGCGTGGCAACGGCTGGCAGACGGCCGACGAACTCCGGTATCAGGCCGAACTTGATCAGATCCTCCGGCTCCACATCCCGCAGCACCTCACCGATGGCACGCGCGTCATCCTTGCTCTTCACCTCGGCGCCGAAGCCGATGCCGCCCTTTTCGGAACGTTGGCGTATCAGCTTGTCGAGACCATCAAAGGCACCGCCACAGATAAAGAGAATGTTGGTGGTATCGAGCTGTACGAACTCCTGGTTCGGATGCTTGCGGCCACCTTGCGGAGGCACGGAAGCTACGGTACCTTCGATCAGCTTGAGCAGTGCCTGCTGCACGCCCTCACCGGATACGTCGCGCGTGATGGATGGGTTCTCGGACTTGCGAGTGATCTTGTCGATTTCGTCGATATAAACGATACCGCGCTGCGCCTTCTCGACATCGTAATCGCACTTTTGCAGCAACTTCTGCATGATGTTTTCGACGTCTTCGCCGACGTAACCGGCTTCCGTCAGCGTCGTGGCATCGGCAATAACGAAAGGCACGTCCAGAACGCGGGCAAGCGTCTGCGCCAGCAAAGTCTTGCCGGAGCCGGTAGGCCCGATCAGCAGGATATTGCTCTTGGCGATCTCGACATCGTCCTTTTGGGCGGACTGACCAAGTCGCTTGTAGTGGTTGTAAACAGCGACCGCGAGGCTCTTCTTCGCGGATGTCTGCCCGATCACATATTGATCGAGGATCTCGCAGATTTCCTTGGGAGATGGCAGGCTGTTGTCGCGGGATTTGATGCCATCATCGCCATGAATTTCCTCACGGATGATGTCGTTGCACAAATCCACGCATTCATCACAGATGAAAACAGATGGCCCGGCGATCAGTTTCCTGACCTCATGCTGGCTTTTGCCACAGAATGAGCAATAAAGCAGTTTTTCACTTTCTGCCTTGGTGGCCATAGAACTTCCTAAATTTCCTGATGCTTGTTATGTTATGCGGCATCCGCTCGACTGGCAATAACCTTGTCGACCAAGCCGTAGTTCACCGCCTGCTCGGCGCTCATGAAGTTGTCACGATCGGTGTCGGCGGCAATTGTCTTCAACGGCTGGCCGGTGTGATGCGCCATGATGTGATTGAGTTTCTCGCGTAGATAGAGAATCTCCTTGGCATGAATCTCGATGTCCGAAGCCTGACCCTGGAAACCGCCCAGCGGCTGGTGAATCATGACCCGCGAGTTCGGCAGGATGAAACGCTTGCCCTTGGCGCCAGCAGTCAGCAGCAGCGCGCCCATGCTGGCGGCCTGACCGGTACACAGCGTACTGACATCGGGCTTGATGAACTGCATGGTATCGTAGATGGCCATGCCGGCAGTGACGGAACCGCCGGGCGAGTTGATGTAGAAGGAAATGTCCTTGTCAGGATTTTCCGCTTCCAGAAACAGCAACTGTGCCACGACCAGATTGGCCGTCATGTCGTTGACTGGGCCGACCAGAAACACCACGCGCTCCTTCAGCAGGCGGGAGTAAATGTCATAGGAGCGCTCTCCGCGACCGCTCTGTTCGACCACCATGGGAATCAATCCCAGATTATTCGGCTCCCACTCGCTGTGCATGCTCATCTCAGGCATTTCCCATCAGTTCGTCAAACTTGACCTTCTTGTTGCTGACCTTGGCCTGGGACAATACCCAGTTGACCGCATTTTCCTCGGTCGCCAATGCTGCCGGCTCATCCAGACGCTTGGGATCGGCGTAATACCAGCGCACGACCTCTTCCGGACGTTCGAAGCTCTGGCCGAACTGGTCGACCATGGCGCGAATCTGATCCGGCGATGCCTGCAGTTCGTTCTTGATCACCACTTCCGAGAGGATCAGGCGCAGCTTGGTCGCACGTGTCGCCTGCGCTTCGAACATGGCCGGATCCAGATTGACATTGCTGACGTCGACACCGCGTTGCTGCAGGTTGCGACGCGTCATCTCCATCTGGCGGTTGATTTCGGCATCGATCAGTGCGCGCGGCAGCTCCAGTTCGACATTCTCCAGCAACACTTCAAATGCCTGCTCCTTGAGTCTGGACTTGACGCGCTTTTCGACCTCTTGACCAAGGCTGGCCTTGATCTCGGCCATCATCTTCTCGACATCGCCGTCCTCCACACCGAGGCTGCGAGCGAAGTCGGCATCGATTTCCGGTAGCTTGGGCTGCTCGACCGACACGAACTTGACGCTGTAGCTCACGGTCTTGCCGGCCAGTTGTGCCGGGTTATGGTCTGCCGGGTAACTGATGTCGAAAGTCTTTTCGCTACCGGCCTTGTTGCCGACCAACTGTTCGTCAAATTCCGGATAGCGGTTACCTTCGCCCAGCATCAGATCGATACCCTGGTCGCCGGTGCTTTCAACCTGCTGACCGTCGATGGACGCGCTCAGCGTGACGTTGACCTTATCGCCCTTCTTGCTGGCGCGCTTGACCGGCTCGAACGTGGCGCGCTGCTTGAGCAGGACATCCAGCGTCTTTTTGACATCGGCATCCGTCAACTCCAGCGTCGGACGTTCGATCTTGGCCTTGCTCAGGTCGCCGATCACGACTTCCGGGAACACCTCGAATGTCGCGGTGTATTCGAATTCCTCGACCACTTCGCCGAACGGCTTGTGCTGGATGTCCGGGAAGCCGGCAACACGCAGCTTGTTCTCTTCGACTGCTTCGGTAAAAGTACGTTCCACGGTGCTGGACAGAACTTCGTCACGAACCTGTGCGCCATATTGCTGTTCGACCAGCCTGCGCGGCACCTTGCCCGGGCGGAAGCCGGCAAGTTTGGCTGTACGTGCCAGGCGGTTGAGGCGCTGGTTGACTTCCTCGATGATCGGCTGCATCGGCACTACGACGGTAATGCGGCGGCCCAGATTGCTAATGGTTTCAACAGTTGCTGACATGTACCGGATCCCTTAAATCATGATATTTGGTGCGAAAGGAGAGACTCGAACTCTCACGCCTTGCGGCGCTGGAACCTAAATCCAGTGCGTCTACCAATTCCGCCACTTTCGCAGTTTGCAGGTTTGACTTAGTTTGTATGCCTGCTGCAACGCCTGGCTTGCACAAACTTCCAGCGGGCCACCTAAGGCCACGAACAAGGCGGGTATTGTAGCGCACTCTTGATGCAGCGGAAACTATCAAAATCGGCCAAATCATGGAAACCCTGATTGACGATGGACGACAATAGGTAGCAAGATAATGGCAGTTTCAAACCTATCATTCAGAAAGCTTGCTATGCCCAACACCATCAATCAGGAAGAAATCCGCATGTTGCGCTCGGAGGTGGAAATCCTGATGAAGGAACGCCATGCTCTACTCAAGGTCACGGGCGCCGCCGCCGGCCTTGTCGCCGAACTGCACAGCCACGAATTGCCGCAAAGAACGGTCGAAGCGGCCGAACTGCTTGCCTCCAGCATCAATGAGCTGCCGGAAGAGTCGCTGCAGGATGCACTGAATGCCGTGAAGGCCGTCATCGTCGCCTGAGACAGAATTAAGCCTGAATTCAGTTTCATTCGGCAAAATCGCATCAAATCGCACTGGATTTCAAAAATTACAATGCTTGACCGCTGCTGCAGCGCGGTCAGACCAGTCTGGGGAGGCTGTGACTGTTGCGACAACAACATCATTCATCCATTGGCAAATTGGGGCGCTGTGCCATCATTTTGATTGCATTGCTGCCGGCCTGCGCCTATCAAACCTACACCCCGAAACCGATAGACCTGGCGACAGTCACCCGTGATATCGGCGCACGCGATCCGTTCTCGACAGATTTTCAGATCTACCTGCAAGCCCAGGGGTACGAAGCTGCACAATTACCTCCTGAACAGTGGGGGCTGAACGAGTTCATTTACAGCGCACTCTTTTTCCACCCCGATCTCGACGTCGCCCGCGCCAACTGGCGGGCAGCACAGGCCGGCGAGACTGTCGCCGCGCAGCGGCCCAATCCAGGCATTTCCGTAGATACCGAAAAACATAGCGAGCATGACAACGGCATTTCGCCCTGGACTTACGGGCTTGCCATCGACATCCCGATCGAGACGGCCGGCAAACGCGAGGCGCGTATCGACCGCGCCGTCAGCCTGTCAGAGGCGGCCCGCATCGAGATCGCACAGACCGCCTGGAACGTGCGCAGTCGCGTGCACGCCAGCTGGCTGGCCTGGCAACACGGCCGGCAGCTGGTCGACCTGCTAAAAGAAGAACACCGGTTGCGCTCGGAAATCACCGACATGCTGGAGGCCAGATTCAAGGCAGGCATGATCTCAAGTCTGGAACTCGCCAACGCGCGCCTGCAACTGCAAAGAAACCGGCAGTCGCTCGATACTGAAACCGCAAGACTGAACGAACTCAAGGCCACACTTGCCAGCGATGCCGGCCTCACGTTGCAGTCACTGGAGAAAATTGAACTGCAGGTCGCGGACCTGACCCAAACGAACCGGCAAGGGCAGCAACTGGCCGACCATGCACAACTACTCGATCAGTTGCGGCAGGCTGCCCTGCTCAACCGCCTCGATATCCGTGCCGCCCTTGCCAGATACGATGCAGCCGAAGCCCGCTTGCGGCTGGAGATCGCGCGCCAGTATCCGGATTTCGTCTTGTCGCCCGGCTATATCTATGACCAGGGCGACAAAATCTGGACATTCGGGCTGTCCACCCTGCTCACGCTGCTGAATCGCAACGAAGGCAACATCGCCGAGGCCGAGGCGCAACGTGAAGTCGAGACTGCCAAAATACGCAAACTGCAAAGCGCCATCATCGGCGATCTCGAAAGTCGCAGTGCCGCCTATCAAGAGGCGCTGGCCAACCTGACGGACACCCGGCGACTGCTGGAGGCGCAGCAGGATCGCGCGCGCCTGACAGCGCGACAGTTCGAGCAAGGTATCGCTGACCGACTGGAACTGGCCGGCAGCCAACTGGAAGCCTTGCAGATCAAATACAACCTGCTGGCAAGCGATCTCCGCCTGCAGCAGGCTAACCGTGCGCTGGAAGATGCGCTGCAACACCCCCTGGAAACGGCGCTGGCCATGCCTGAGGATTTCCGTCAGCAAGTCCCCGGGGAATCACGCTGAAAGCGAAACCCATCATGAACCGCAAACTCGCCACCATCATCGCACTGCAAGCTTTTCTCATCGTCATGCTGTTCTGGATGCTCGTGTTCTACGGCCGGGACGAGTACGAAGCGTTCGTACAAGGAGAGATCGAGGAAGAAATCGAGACACCGGAACGTATCGGCTCCGAACATGGCGTGACCTATATCGCCCTTGAACAAGCGGCGCAGGAACAGAGCGGCATCGCCACCATCAAGCTGGAGGCAAGCCAGCACGCCAGCGCCCTGAGCACCTACGGCAGCGTCATCAATATCGACAGCCTGCTGGAACAACGCAGCCGCTATCTCTCCGCCATGGCGGAGGCGGACATTGCCCGCGCATCGCTGGCCAACACCCAGCAGGAATTCAAGCGTCTATCCACTCTCAACCGCGACGACCGCAATGTGTCGGATCGTGCCGTCGCCAACGCAGAAGCGCTGCTGAAGGCCGACCAGGCCAAAGTACATGCAGCCGAAAGCATCGCCCGCAACTTGCGCGACAACATGCGCCAGCAATGGGGCGAGTCGCTCGCGACCCAGGCCACGCAGGCAACACCGAACGCCGCCATCAGCCGTATCCTGCAGCATGAGGATGTGCTGGTACAGATCACCCTGCCCTTTGGCATGACGATGCCGGAAGCCGGCAGCAGTGTGCAGGTTGCGCCATCCGGCGCTTCGGGCAATCCGATACGGGCGCAATTCGTCTCGACCTCGCCACGGGCGGACGCAGCGATCCAGGGCGAAACCTATTACTACCGTGCCCCAGCCGCCAGCCTGCGTGTCGGCATGCGGGTCAGCGTCAGCCTGAACGGCAAGGAGAGAGCAATCCAGGGCGTCATCGTGCCGAGAAGCGCCGTCGTCTGGTATGGCGGGCAAGCCTGGTGCTATCGCAAAAGCGGTGACGACCGGTTTGCGCGCGTCACCGTCAGCACCGAACACGAGACTGACGGCGGCTGGTTCAATGCCGACAAACTGCAACCCGGCGATGAAATCGTGGTGACCGGAGCGCAGTTGCTGCTCTCGGAAGAATTCAAATATCAGATCACCAATGAAAATGATGATTGAAATGAAATTGCAATCATCATTTCGGTGGAGACTCATGTGCGCAGCACGTGATGTCGGAACCAAAATGACACAACTGCCCAATTTAATCATCGTTCCAGTGGAGGCCCGCATGGCAACGCCATGTGATGCCGCAACTAAAATGCTCCGCTCATTTCAATCATCATTTCGGTGGAGACTCATGCGCGTCGCCCCTGAAAAACAACGCGGCATTCCCGGAATCTTCGTCTTGTCTGTCCTTACGTCGAACACCCCACCGGAAAGCAGGCTAGCCGCATGATGTCCGCACTCGTCCGCTTCTCGATCCGCTTCAGCGGGGTCATCATCGCGCTTGCCAGCCTGACCGTGATCTACGGCCTGTTCAGCCTGACCCGCAGCAATCTCGACGTCTTCCCGGAATTCGCGCCGACCCAGATCGTCATCCAGACCGAGTCACCCGGCCTCTCCGCCGAACTGGTCGAGCGTCTGGTGACGCAACCGATCGAAACCAGTGTAGCGGGCACGGTCGGCATCGCGTCCATGCGCTCGCAATCGATTCCCGGACTGTCCATCGTCACCATCATCTTCAACGAAGATACCGATGTCTACCGCAACCGGCAGGTCGTGGCCGAACGGCTGGCGACATTGAACAACCGTCTGCCGCAGGGCATCGTGCCCAATATCACGCCGCTCACTTCCTCCGCCAGCACTGTGCTCGGTTTCGGCATGACTTCCGAAACCCTGAACCTGATGGAACTGCGCACCATCGCCGACTGGACCGTGGTGCCGCATCTGATGGCGATTCCCGGCGTCGCCGATGTCAACGTGTTCGGCGGCCAGGTGCGGCAATTCCAGATACAGGTCGACCCGGCCCGGCTGATCCAGTACGGCATCTCGCTGCAACAGGTGCGCGAGGCTGCAGAAAAAGCGACCGGCGTGCGCGGCGCCGGCTATATCGAGAACAACAACCAGCGCATCGTCATCAACACCGAAGGCCAGGCCTTGACGCCCCGCCAACTGGGGCAAGCCACACTATTGCACCGGGACGGCCAGACCATCCGGCTGGCGGATATCGGCGAAGTCGTGGAAGGCGCAGCACCTTCCATCAGTGCCGCAGCGATCAACGGCGTGACCGGCATCTATTTGTCCGTGCAGGGGCAGCTCGGCTCCAACACCCATGCCGTCACAGCAGCCACTGAAAAGGCCTTGCGCGAGATCCGGCCGGCACTCGAAGCCGAGGGCGTAGAACTGCACAAGGGCCTGTTCCGACCCGCCAACTTCATCGACACCGCCATCGAAGGCGTGCGCACAGACATACTGATCGGTTCCGTGCTGGTCGTGACCGTGCTGTTCCTCTTTCTGTTCAACGTGCGTACCGCCTTCATCTCCGCTACCGCCATCCCGCTGTCGCTGCTGGCGGCGATCATCGTGCTGTACGAGTTCGGCATGGGCATCAACATCATGGTGCTGGGCGGGCTCGCCATCGCCCTCGGTGAGGTCGTAGACGACGCCATCATCGACGCCGAGAACATCTTCCGCCGTTTGCGCGAGAACCGGCTGCTGCCGCAACCTTTGCCGGTCTACCGCGTCGTCTACGACGCCTCGATGGAAGTGCGCAAGTCTGTGGTCTATGCGACCTTCATCGTGGCATTGGTGTTCGTGCCGCTGCTGACGCTGGGCGGAGTCGGCGGCAAACTGTTCGCACCGCTCGGCATCGCCTATATCGCCGCCATCCTCGCTTCACTGGTGGTCGCGCTGACCGTGACGCCGGCCATGTGCTATCTGATGCTGGGCAAGGCGCGGCTGGACGAAGGGGATCCGCCTGTCATCCGCAGCATCAAGTCGGGATATGTCAAGCTGCTGCACCGGATAGAAACCCATTACAAACTGATACTCGGCATCTCGCTGCTGCTGCTCAGCCTCGGCATCGGCATCCTGCCGCTGTTCAAGAATCAGTTCATCCCCGGGTTGCATGAAGGCCATTACATCATGCATATGACCGCCGTGCCCGGCACCTCTGAGCAGGAATCCCTGCGCATGGGCAAACAGGTCTACGAAGTACTGAAGGAGATCGACGGCGTGAAATCGGTCGCCCAGTGGGTGGGACGTGCGCAGAACGGAGCCGACACCTTCGGCACCCACTACAGCGAGTTCGAAATCGAGATCGGCATGCTGTCCGGCGAGGAACAACGCCGCGTGCTGGAAGAGATTCGCGAGGCGATTTCCGGAGAGGAAGTCGATACCGACGGTGACGGCGTCGCCGAAGCCGGTTTCGTCGGCACCAACTTCGCCATCAACACCTTCCTCACCGAACGCATCGAGGAAACCATCTCCGGCTATGCGGCAGCCGTCGTCGTCAACATCTACGGCCAGGACCTGGATGCGCTCGACCGCGACGCGCAAGCCATCGCCGGCATCCTGGCCGGCACCGAAGGCGGCACCGACGTCATGGTGCAATCGCCGCCGGGCACGCCGCAACTGGTCGTCCGTTTGCGACCGGAACGCCTGGCCGCCTGGGGCCTGCAACCGCTGGACGTACTCGACACCGTGCGCACCGCCTATGAAGGGGTGCCGGTTTCACAGGTCTATCAGGGTAACCGCGTGATCGGCGTCAGCGTCGTCATGGCGCCGGCAGCGCGGGACAGCGTCACCGAGGTCGGCAAGCTGCCGGTCATCACGCGCGAAGGCAGGATACTGCGCCTGAGCGACATCGCCGACATCTCGCAGGAAAACGGCCGCTCAAAAATCCTGCATGCCGGCGCCAAACGTATCCAGACGGTGACCGCCAATGTCAGCGGTCGCGATGTGGAACGCTATGTCGCCGAAATCAAGGAGCGCATCGCGAAAGAAGTGGAGATCAGCCCGGGCAGCTACCTGACCTTTACCGGCCAGGCGGAAGAACAGGCGCAGGCACGGCAGGATCTGCTGATGCACGGCATCCTCGCCGTCATCGGCATCTTCCTCATGCTCTATATCGCTTTCGGCCGGATGCGCAATCTGCTGCTGACTTTCCTCAACCTGCCCTTCGCCCTGATCGGCGGCGTGCTGGCCGTCATGTTCACTGGCGGCTGGATCTCGCTCGGCTCGCTGGTCGGCTTCGTTACGCTGTTCGGCATCACGCTGCGCAACTCTATCATGCTGGTCTCGCATTACCAGCATCTGGTCGATTACGAGGGATGTGTCTGGGGTCTGGAAACGGCGATTCGCGGCGCCTCGGAACGGCTGCCGTCTATCCTGATGACGGCGCTGGTGACCGCATTGGGGCTGTTACCGCTGGCCGCCGGCAGTGGTCAGCCGGGCCGCGAGATCGAGGGTCCGCTGGCTACCATCATCGTTGGCGGCCTGGTGACTTCGACCATCCTCAACCTGCTGATCCTGCCGACAGTCATGCTGCATTTCGGCAAGTTCGAGAAACAGGAAGCGCAGTCCATCGCCTGAGCCGGCAAATCCCGCCCTGACGAACGCGCAGTTCGTCAGGCTATGCCGATTCGTCGTACTTGATATATTTGAAACGCTGGTCGTCGTTGGGCGTGCCTTCCAGTGCGCCGCCGGCCTTGCCCGGCTGCCACTGGATGACTTCCTCGATCTTGCGCGCGAGCTCGAAATCCTTGTCAGTGATGCCTTTGGCGCTGTGCGTGCACAGCTTGACGATAACGAAGGCATAGGACACCGTCAGATCCGGATGATGCCAGGCTGCTTCTGCCAGATGGCCGACCGTGTTGACCACCATCAGCGTGCCTTTCCAACTGCCGGTCTTGTATTTGCGCCTGATCCAGCCGTCTTCCAGATACCAGTGCGGCAGTTCGGCAGCAAGCTTCGCCTTGATCTCGGCTTCGCTGTATACATGTTCCTTGTTGGCTATCGTCATGTCGGATCTCCTCGTATATCTGATCAGTTCCAGGAGCAGCGTACCGGCAGGCCGGTCGCCATCAGCTTCTCCTGCGTGATGCCGTCATCAAAGACGACGAAATCGCCCTTGCCCATGACCCATGTGCCGAACTCGCGACCGACGATGTAGTCGCCGAAATGCTCATCGACAAACCCTTCCTTGGTCAGTCTTTCGAGCGATATCTGCTCCATCTGCGGCCGTTCCGATTTCACCAGAATCAACTGGTCGGCATTGAGTTTTTGGGCTAGCCAGGCCGCGAGGCTGTCCGATGTCACCTCCCAGTTGGTAGGGATGCTCTCGTCAGCGATAACCATCGCGCTTGGCAACCAGACCACCGCCTTGTGCTGCCAGCCGCGCTCGGCGATCTCGAGATCGCTGGCCGCCGTCACCAGGTCGCCGTTGAGACCGGCAAGCAGGATGCCGTACTGATCCATGGCCATGACCGCCATCCTGTGGGCGACCAGATCGCTGATGCCGCTCATCAGCTGCGATTCGTAGACCGCATCGGCCAGGATACCGCCTCCCGGGACTATGACGATCCTGCCGTCACCGTTGCGAGCCAGCACATCGAGCCAGCCCTTCAGTTCAGGCGCGCCGAGTAGACTGCCGCCGAGCTTGATCACCCACATAGTTTGCTCTCTTCGTTATTGAATTGATTGTCGTTTTAATCGGTTCTGCCGGCACCGAAATGTTGCATCAGCTGCAACATGGCGGACGCCTTGTCCCAGGTTTCCCGATATTCCTTTTGCATTTCAGAATCCGCCACGATGCCGCCACCGGCCCAGAATCGGATCTCGCCGTGCGAATAGACCGCGGTACGGATGGCGATATTGGTATCCATATTGCCATCAAAACCGATATATCCGATAGCCCCGCAATAAATGCCGCGCCGGTGAGGTTCCAGTTCCTCGATGATCTGCATGGAGCGCAGCTTGGGGGCGCCGGTGATGGAGCCGCCGGGGAAGCAGCCGCGCAGCAGATCGACGGCCGTCTTGCCTGCCGCCAGAATGCCGGTGACGGTGCTGACCAGATGATGCACGTTGGCGAAACTTTCCAGCGCGAACAGCCGGTCGGCACGCACGCTGCCGACTTCGCAGTTCTTGCTGATGTCGTTGCGCAACAGATCGACGATCATCAGGTTTTCAGCCCGGTCCTTGAGGCTGCTGGCAAGTTCCTCGGCATTGCGTCTGTCCGCCGGAGCATCCGCTGCCCGCGGCCGCGTGCCCTTGATGGGCCGCGTCTCGACATGCCGGCCGCTGACCTGCAGGAAGCGCTCGGGCGAAGCTGACAGCACCTCGCATCCGGGATAGCGCAGGTAGGCCATGAACGGCGCCGGACTGATCTGGCGCAAATGCCGGTACACAACCCAGCCATCGCCTTCGGCCTGCGCCGAAAAACGCTGGGCGAGGTTGACCTGGTAGCAGTCACCTTCCGTAATATAGCGTTTGACGCGGTCGAACCTGTCGGCATAAGCGGTTTCGTCGAGATTCGAACTGATAGCCGAGGTGAGCTTGAAGTCGCGGTCCTCATCAATACCCGGCGCTGGCGACGCGAACAGATCGCACAGCGCCTGCCAGTTCACACGAGTCGACGGGTCACAACCATGGGATAGCAGCATGGTCTTGCGTTCGCGATGGTCCACCACCACTGCCCAGTCATGAATGCCGATGCACATATCCGGAATCTGCTCGCCATCGCTGGCGATCGCCGGCAGCTTCTCCAGATAGCGGCCAAGATCGTAACCGAAGTAGCCGATGGCGCCACCGGCAAAGGGCCATTCGCCAGCCGGCTGCGGATATGCCGCCAGCACGGATTTCAGCACGGCGAATGGATCGGCATCGGACGAAGTCTGCTCACCGGCGCGGTTTACGGTCGTCTTGCCGTTGCGCGTCACGATGGTGACGAAAGGCCTGCCGCAGATGATGTCGTAGCGGCCGTATTGCCCCATGGGCTGGCCGCTGTCTAGCATTACCGCCCAGTCTTCGTGGGCGATATGCTGGAATAAATGCGTGCTGTCCGACTGATAAGGAAGTATCTGTTGCAGCATAGGCTCAGGCACCCGCTTGCGGTAGCAAGGTAGCAACCGCGTAGGCCGGGAAGCAGACACCGGCCCACCGGCGCAGCTCAGGCGTCTCCGCATCGATCAATTGCTCCGCTTCCAGACAATCCCGTTGCAACTCATCGGCCAGGGCGTGGGCCAGAAAACGGCCGGCACCGGCCGCGACCAAGGGCGCATCCATAGAAAGCCGCCCTCTCGCCAGCAAGCGCTCGACCGCGCGACGCAACTGTTGTAACTGAACCGTCTTGAAAGCTTGCGCCAGCGCCATCCAGTCGCCATCCCCGGCATCCTCGTCATCATGGCCTAGCATGCGCGCCAGCCGGCGCATGCTGCCCTGCAGGCTCTTTTCGCTGCCATCGGCAGTAGCCGCCATATCCTCTGTTTCCATCAAGTCACCGGTGATTCTGTAAATATCGGCCGTTGTCGCAAAAAGCTCGGCAGCCACGTGATATGCCTCTCCCCTGAACATAATGGCCGGAGCCAATGCCATGAGTGGCGTACGAACGACGCCAGTGTAAACCAGTTCATCGTTACGCATGCGCTCCGCATCCGTGAAGCCGCGATTCAAGGCATGGCCTTCGCTGAACGGAATCAGGTCGCTGGTCGTGCTGCCGATATCGACGAACAGCCCCTGCGGCAACCGACTGGCCAGGAGGCTGACGCTGGCGTGCCAGTTAGCGGAAGCGATCTGCCGATGACAGTCATCCACTTGCGGCAAGCCGACGAAACCGTCAGCAGCAGCATAGAAACACGTTCCCGCTCCAAGTTTAGCCGCCATCAGGCGCGAAATTTCGTTCACGCCCTGCCGTCGGCCGGAAAACACATCGGCCAGTTCGCCCGTCATCGTCACGGCATGCGCAGCTGCGGGTTGATTCAAGGCCAACAGCGCCTGATCGACCGCCTGCGATAATTGCGCCATGCCTTGCCAGAGCGGACAAGGCAGTTGCACGACCTGCACAACACGCCGGTCGGCATCGACCATGACCACCTTCAGATGCGCGCCACCGACATCCCATCCGGCAGTATATTTATTACTAATATTCATTTAGTTATGGTTGTTTTACAAAGTTATTTCTACGATTTTTTCGCATAAGGACGGCATCCGGAATGTCGCCGGATCCTGCACCTCCATCAGTTCAATGACCGATTTGGCGACATTGATGCCGGTCGCTTCATGCAAGCCGGCATAGGAAGTCGTCAGACGCGGATTGATCTCCAGCACTTCGAGTCTCGAGGGATCGTCGTCTACCATCATCAGATCGACGCCGACATAGCCGCGCAACGCCGGCATGGCGCACGCCACGTCGGCCGCAAGCCGCGCAAAGGCATCCCGGTACTGCGCCAGACCATTGATCACGCTGCCCTCGTAACGGAATTCGTTACCATCGCGCCGCACTAGCTGGCGGTTGCAACTCAACAGCCAGGCACGGCCATCCCGGCAAAGCATGGAAAGGCTGGCCGCTGCGCCGTTGCGCCAGGGCTGGACCACGTGCGTGTGCTCTCTGCCCCGCAGCCAACCTCGCAATGCCTCGACATCGTTCAGGCAACAACTATCCTCGCACGAAACGCCGTCATCCGGCTTGGCCACCCAGCTTTCTCCCATCGCCTGCTGCCGCATCCAGACGTCCGCACGCCAGGACGGCACACAGGCTACGCCGGCCGCAGTCAGCGCCTGAAATGTATCGAACTTGCTGCCCGCCAGTTCGACCGCTGCCGAAGAACAGCCCAGCAGCCGCTTGCCTTCTGCCTCCACCATTCCGGTCAGACGGTGCAGCAGTCCTGTGCTCTCGGGCGCGACGACCCAGGCGGCGTCCGCGTGGGCGATCAAGCTGCCCCATATCTGCCAGACATCTTCTTCCGGACTGACCGGCACTGAGGTTGCCGCCATCGGTGCCGGCAAACGATAATCGTGCGCGGTCAGCAACTCGACGCCGTCGATTTCCGCCAGCTCCTGCAGCAAGGTGTCGCGCATCAGGAGTCCCTCCGCCAGCAGGGTGCCGGACAAGAGCTCACGGTATAATCCACCGCAACTGATAAACTCACAGACAAAAATTTTCAAGGTCGGGCTTCATCAGGCGCCGTACGCCGGCGCAGAGCGTCAGAAAGATGCGTTAGAAAATGGACATCATTCCCGTCATTGATTTGCTGAACGGCCAGGTGGTGCACGCCAGACGAGGCGACCGCCTGAATTACCGGCCGATACAATCCCACTTGTGCGATGGCAGCGAGCCGCTGTCTATCGTCCGCGGCCTGCTCGAATTATACCCATTCAAACGGCTATATATCGCCGATCTCGACGCGATTCAGGGTCGTTCCGTCCATGACGCCACCATACTCGCCATCCGGCAACAACATCCCGGTCTGGAGATATGGCTGGATGCCGCCATCCGGGAAGCGGAAACTGCGCTGTCCTGGCGCCGACGCGGCGTGCTTTGCGTCATCGGCAGCGAAAGCCTTCAGGATATCGAGGCATATGCCGCAATCGTCCAGCCGCTCGAGAATCAGTGCGTTCTGTCGCTGGATTTCGCTCGCGGTAATTTTCTCGGCCCTGCAGGCCTGCTGCAACAACCGGCGCTGTGGCCCGCACGTGTAATCGCCATGAACCTGGATCGTGTCGGCAGCGATGACGGACCCGATAGAGTGCTGCTGCACAAGCTGCGATCCGACGCAAAGGCAGTGTATGCAGCGGGGGGCGTGCGCGATGCGGCTGACCTGCAGTCTCTGGCAACTGAAGGAATGGCCGGCGCTCTCGTTGCCAGCGCACTGCATAGCGGACGTCTTGACAGCCAACAGATCTGCGCCATCCATCGCCATCCCTCACCGAGCCAACGATAAACGCAGCCCACAAAAAAGCCCGATGTCGAATCGGGCTTTTTTCACAACACGCGCTAATTATTCAGCGCTGCTGGCCTGGAACGGATGGGCAGAGGCCTTGTAGTTCTTCAGCACCTCTTCTACCTTGGGTTCCTGTGCAATCGCGTTCTTGATCGCCTGCTTGGTCGCACGGTAGTTCCAGTCCTGGATACGCTCGTCGATATCAGCATGACTGTCGATGAACACGCCGACGCAGATGAACACATTGTCAGCCTCTTCCTTCGGAATGGTGCCGTCAGCCACGCAATCCATCACCGCCATGGCGACGCCGCGCTGTGCCGGGCCGAACATCTGTACGGCCTGACGGCCGTTCTTGATGGTGACCTTGTTGAACATCACGGTTGCCGGCTTTACCATCATGTTGGGGGCGACGATGGCCAGCAGGCCGTTCACACCCATCTTCTGGTCGGTCAGCGTACGGCAGAATGCGTCTTCTGCGGCACTGCCACGCGGGCCCATGATAAGGTCGATGTGCGCCACGTTGAACAAATCCAGGCCGCTATGATCCGGACGCTCCTCGATTACCAGCGCTTCACCCACCAACACACGATCGATCACTGCCATTTTTTTCTCCTATTCTGGTTAAACATAAACATTTCGGGCCAAACTGAACGTTGCCCTTGCCATTCGAAAGAGCGGCCTTACCACGACCGCATCTTCCATGAATTTCATTAAATTACTGTTATCGATTGGCCAAATACGATAAGTAAATCATTGGTCAAATCATTAAGCCGGCTTTTGAACCGGAAGCTTTGTCTGTGACACTTTTGATGTCAGCGATAGCATGAGTAAGTCAAGGCAAAGTCAACATCAAGAAAAACCCAGTCATGTCGAACTGAATAGTTGAATCTCGGTGCCGGAACTACTGCTAATCAAGCCATGCATAAAAACAAAAGTGCGCAAAGCGCACTCCTGTTTTTCAAATTTTATTCGAGGTTGGCGTGCGTCGCTCTCATGACCTCTTCAGGGATGCCCTTCTCATGAATGATGTGGGCGACAATGGCTTCCAGGAACAACAGTGTGGAAAGCTCGAAGGTCGTGCCCATCGGCATGGTCGGAATCTTCTCGTATTGATCCGGGGCACCGACCTGGATAACCAGATCAGACATGTCGCCAATGGTGGACTTGCTCTTGGTGGAGATCAGGACGATCTTCGCACCGACCTGCTTGGCGCGCTTGGTGAAAGCGATCATGGTTTCGGTTTCGCCGGAACCGCTGATGACGATGAACAAATCACCTTCGCGGATGCTTGGTGTGACGATTTCGCCGACGATATAGACTTCATAGCCGCCGTGCATCAGACGCATAGCGAAGAATCTTGCTACCAACCCTGAGCGACCAGCACCTGTAATGAAAATACGAGATGCCTTGTCCAGCATGTTCGTTAGATTTTCATCATAAGCATTATCGGTAGCTTCAAGAACGCTTGAAATCTTTTTTACGATAAGTTGACGATGTGTAGTCATTTTAACCTCGAGTTTCAGTCAGTAGGATTGCCGCCAATGCGGTTTTATAAATATAAAAAAATCGAGCCCTCAAGAGGGCTCGATTCTTGACAGCTTAGTGTGCCAGGGAAGTGATTTCTGCAGCAGCAGCAGCAGGATCAGCAGCACCGTAGATGGCAGCGCCAGCGACGATGATGGTAGCACCAGCGTCCTTGACTTGCTTGACGGTAGCAGCCTTAACGCCGCCAGCAACGGAAACATCCAGACCCAGGTTCAGGCCGGTGATGGTTGCCAGGTCAGCGAAAGGAGTTTGACCAGCAGCTTGTTGGTCCAGACCGGTGTGAACGCCGATGATGTGCGCGCCCAGCTTGGCAACTTCTTGAGTACGAGCAGCCTTGTCAGCAACGTTGATCAGGTCGATCTGTGCCTTCTTGCCGTACTTGTTGGCAGCATCGATCACACCCTTGATGGTGCCCAGGTCAGCAACGCCCAGAACTGTACAGATGTCAGCACCGGCCTTGTAGAACGGCTCAGCTTCGTAGAAGCCAGCGTCCATGGTCTTCAGGTCAACCAGGATCTTGTTGTTCGGGAACTTGGCACGCAGAGTTTCCAGCAGCTTGATACCGTTGTGCTTGATGCATGGGGTACCAATTTCCAGGATGTCAACGTGAGGAGCAACCTTCTCAGCCAGAGCAACGGTTGCGTCAAAATCCAGTGAATCTAATGCCATTTGTGTTAATGCCACGATACTTCCTCCAATGTGGGTTACGAATTGATGCTACTTTTAAGAAAAAAGTCGGACTTCAATCTTAAAGTGCCAGACGACCTGATGTCAACGCAAAGAGGCATGACATCAGGTCAGACTTCTTGAAAACCAATGAATTACAGCTTGGCCGCCAGTGCTGCTTCCAGCTTGTTCTGGTCAGCGACGAAACCGCGGATGCCTTCGGCCAGCTTCTCGGTAGCCATCGCATCTTCGTTCAACGCGAAGCGGAACTCTTCTTCCGTCATCTTGGCCGGCGCAGCCTTGGTCGCGCCGTTGTCGGTCAGGACGCGGGTCAGAGTGCCTTCGGTCGCTGCAAGTTCCTGCAACAGGTTCGGCGACACGGTCAGACGGTCGCAACCGGCCAGTGCGATCAGTTCGCCGGTGTTACGGAAAGAGGCACCCATGACCACGGTCTTGTAGCCGTGCTCCTTGTAGTAAGCGTAGATGTTACGCACGGAAACCACGCCCGGATCGGTTTCCTGGGTGTACTCGGTACCCGGGTTCTTGGCCTTGTACCAGTCCAGGATACGGCCGACGAACGGGGAAATCAGGAACACACCGGCTTCTGCACAGGCGCGGGCCTGACCGAAACCGAACAGAAGTGTCAGGTTGCAGTTGATGCCTTCCTTTTCCAGGATCTCGCCAGCCTTGATGCCTTCCCAGGTGGAGGCCAGCTTGATCAGCACGCGATCCTTGCCCACACCGGCTTCGCCGTAGAGCTTAATCAGCTTGCGGCCCTTGGCCACCATCTTGTCGACATTGAAAGACAGGCGTGCGTCCACTTCGGTGGAGATGCGGCCCGGCACAACCTTGGAGATCTCGACACCGATCAGCACTGCCAGTTTGTCAGCGGCGTTTTCGATTTGCGCTTCCTTGCTGCCGCCCTGCGCCTTGGCGTAGGCGATGGACTCATCGATAAGATGGGCATATTGCGGCAGTGTGCTTGCCTTCAACAGCAGTGACGGGTTGGTCGTGGCATCAACAGGCTTGACGCTCTTGATCGCTTCAACGTCGCCGGTGTCAGCCACGATGGTGGTCATGCTTTTTAATTGTTCGAGTAAGTTAGCCATATAGCTCCTCCTTCAGGTGCGCATTAAATTGATTAAAGCAAGAAAGTGTGAATTTCGTATTACGAACCGCGAAACTGAGGCTCGCGGGATGAAATTCCGATGAAAATCCATAGACACGAGATATTACTACGACAACGTGACAGTTTGAACTCATTTCTGCAAATTTACCTCACATCCTGCGAATATTTGCCATGCCCGAATCGCAGCAGGTTCACGAGCCATCGGCTCCGAATCGAATGGCTGTCGACAGCCCTTCAGTCAGCAGCGTCGCCACCGTCATGTCGGCGCTGGTGCCGGGGTTGATTCCCCGCTCCTTCAGGCTACGATCGAAATCGAGTAAAGGTCGCAGATAGGTTTTGGGGTTGTCGCATGACGCCAGCGCCTGCCAGTGGACAGCCGCCTCCTGCTGTACGTTCAACGCCAGATCGGTACCGTATTTGCGAGCGATGTGGCTGTCGGGAAAATGCGTCAGAAAATAGAGATAAAGGGCACTGGTCGCCCACGCCGGCCGCTCCCAGCGAGCGCACAAATCACGGTAGTAGTCCCGCCCCGCATACACCTGCTCGTAACCGTTGGCATACTGGCGCGCGATCAGATCGCGCTCCGCTGCGTCGCGCATGGCATCCAGAAGCGTCACGTCGGCAGGCATGGCGACATCGTGCCGGGCGCTGTAACCGAGTCCGGCAGGATTGGCAAGCCGGATGGCGGCAAAGGCATCTTCTGCATCCTTTACGCTCAACTGAGCCAGCGTTCGCTGCAAATATTCCCTGGTGATTTTTCCGCCGGCTTGAAGTGCCGTTTGTATCAGCGGCGCGCAAAGCAGGACGATGCCGAGGTTGGTGTTGCAGCCTACCGCGGCTTGCGTGGCCTGAATGGCTTGCAGGATACGTTGACCGATACTGAGTTCGGGTTGTGCGATGACACCGGCTGCTGCTTCCGCGCTGCGCAGGAAATCCTGCACGGTCATGCCGTGGCCGTCCGCCAACGCATGCACGTTGCCGGGCTTCACCGCCTCAAGTTCGGCGATACAGGCGGCCTTGAACCTGGCGGCGAGCAGGGTTGCGAGCGCTTCGCTCATAATGCAATCTGCTGCAAATCCTGCCGCGAGGCAGGAAGTTTGGCGCAAAAATCGTCGGCCAGCGCCTGTGCGATATCGACACCGCTGACGGCCTGTAACCCTTTCCAGGCCGGAATACTGTTGATTTCGAGCACAAAGAGACGCCCCTCTCCATCACGGATGACATCGACGCCACAATAGTCGATGCTCATCGCATTGGCTGCCGCCAGCGCCAGCGCAGCCACATCACTCTCAATGGCGATCGGCTCGCAACGCGCGCCCAGCGCCACGTTGTTGACCCAACTGCTGCCGTGACGCGCCATGGCGGCAGCGACACTGCCGTTGATGATGAACACGCGATAGTCGTGCCAGGCACCTTCGCCGCTATCGACATAGCGCTGCAAGTAATAGAGGCCATCGACATGCTGCTCCATCGGCACCGGTAGCGCATCGCCGGCCTGCAGGCGGCGCACGCCCATGCCCTGCGAACCGAACAGCGGCTTCATGACCAGCGCATGGCCGGCCATGGTTTCGCGCTGCAGCACCTGTTGCGCCTGCTGGCGGGATTCACAGACCCAGGTCGGCGGTGTCGGAATCTGAGCCTGATGCAGCAGCCATGATGTCATGGCTTTATCCACCGTGCGCTCGACGGCACGACCGCCGTTGTAGACCAGCACGCCCAGCATCTGCAGGGCATGCAGAATATCGAGCCGCGCGATGACTTGTTGCAGGGTGCCGCCCGGTACGCCGCGCACGAACACGCCGGGGGGCAAACCATCCGTGAAACCGGGGATGAGAACGCCGGCCCTGCCCGGCAACAGTTCAAGCGCACAGTCTTTAAGCGAAACGAACACCGCCTCCATGCCACGGGCAGCAAAGGCCGCGCTCAGGCGCTTGCCGTGCCAACCGGGGTCGTCGGTCAGGACCGGGATTCTGACGGGCGTCTGCAAGGCTGGATCAGGCGCCGTAACCGAAGGATTGGTCAAGCAGCGCCGCATCCAGCTTGCCGCCGGTAAAGCTGCGGCCGGACTCTACGGCGGTGACCGTCACGGCCGCCGGACTGAACAGCATCGGGTCGATCTTGTAGAAGTCCATGTTGACCGCCTTGAACACTTCGGCGAACGGGCGACCGTAATCGCGCGACGCGCTGCTCGGCAGTTCCTGCGCCAGTTTGGCAGCGGCCTCATCCGCTCCCTTGACGAAGATATGGGCATGACCGCCGAACAGAATGGCGTCGTTGGTGCGGCCCATGCCGGTCAGAAAGTCCGGCGACGGCGGCGGCAAAGGCGCGCTGGCCATACCGTCCACCACCTGATCCAGCGGGAAATGCAGCGCGTGGATCTTGTGCATCGCCACTTCCAGCACGCGGCCGACGATCTGCACGGTACCGGCCAGACTGCGCGTCGGCGTCAGGATAAAAGTCAGGTTTTCCGGCTTGACGCCGGTATCGCGCGCGACCTTCTCGATCACCTCGGCCGGCGGTACCTTGTCGCTCTCCAGCACCAGGCATGCCTTGTCGGCCCGATCCTGATAACCCAGCTCCTTGAACAGCTCCTCACGACCCGCCAGCGCGCGACCGGGGCCGGAACCGAGCGAGAAGAACTTCTCGTGCGCCAGACTCCAGCCGGCATATTGGCTGCCGAGGCAGGACAAGACCGGGTTGCTCGAATGCACGGCCAGCATCCAGGGCCAGTGCGGGAATGTCTGCGCGGTTTGCAGGCTGACGCGGCCAAGCCCGCCCATGCAGATCTCGGCGATCAGGCGTCCGGCCTCCAGGCCTCCGTCGTGGAGGATGCCGGCGTCGATGATGGTGCAACCGCTGTCCAGCCGCTCCACGCCCAGACGCAAGGCGTCCGCGTTGTCCACCAGATGCTGCACCAGCGGATTGGTCAACCGGTTGACGCTTGGCCAGCGGCTGCTGTCGATACTGCTTTGTTGCTCGCTCATATAAATTCCTCGTCCTGTGTTTTATTGCAATTCAGTTTCATGCGTTGATTTGAGCAAATCAATGCTTTTCAAATCAAGACCTTTCAAATCAGATCCTTGACCAGCACTTTCACCCTTTCCGCCATCAGCTGCACCGCCTGTTCGGCGCCAGGCGCCTCCGCAGTCACCGTACAGACCGGGTCGCCGGCCTTGATCCGTGCGCCGTCCACTGGGATATCCGCGACCCAGTCCGGCCATTCGAAACCGGCCGGCAAGCTGATATTCTCCGGCGCATAGACGATGTAGTGCGCTTTAGCCGGGGCCGCGTCCAGCGGGCTCTCAAGGCTGCCGCCGCAAGCGCGCATGTGCAGCTCGAACAGCTGCCCGTCTTGCGCCGGGTAAAGATCGAAGCTCGCGCTCAGGCGCGGATTCAGCTCCAGCACCCAGACGCGCTCGCCCTGCATGATGGCATCGATGCTGTTGAGGCCGCGCAGACCGACCGCGCTGGTCAGCTTCTGCGCCGCCATCAGCAGTTGCTGGCGCACCGCCTGCGGCAGGACGGCATGACTGACCGCGCCGCCATAACGATAGGGCATCATTGCCGTCGGGGCCAGCCATTGCTGGTTAAAGCCGATCTCGCGCACCTTCATGCCGTCCGCCGCGAACAGCAGCGAAACCGGCAGACCCTGCAGCTCCTGCTGGTAATAGCAGCCGGCCGGCAACATCGTTTCACCTCCGGCACGCCGCACGTGGGTGCCGCCAGAACCGCCGTTGCGCTTGATCAGCCAGCCGCCGCTTGCCAGTTGCTGCGGATTCATCTGCTGCAGACCGACCGGCGGGCGCGGAATATTGAGCACGTCAAGCAAAGCGAAAAACGTGATGGCGCGCTTCATGTTGCGCACCACGCGCAGCGAATTGCCGATCAGTGGCAGATGCTGTTCGACCAGCGAGAGCAACGCCGGCTGCGCCTCGAAACCGCTGCCGTAGACCAGGCCGGCCGGACCCTGCAGGGCGACCTCCTTCAGTACGGCTTCCAGTTCCGCTGCGTCAAAGCTGCCATCGGCATATTTCAGGGGACAGACACACTCAGCCAGTTGCGTCGTATCCCGGTCGGCAAAGGCATCGAGCGCAATCACCTGATAGCCCGCGGCCACCGCCGCCTGTACGAAAGGCCGGGCGGAGACCGAGGCGATAACGATTTTCTTGTTGTTTTTCAGACGACTGTACTATGAACGACAGCCATCAGAGGCTGTTGCGCGCAATCTCGAACGCCGACAGGAAGTCCAGGTACTGCTTCTCCTCGCTCTCCAGCATCTGCTTCAACAGGTTGTGCTGCGTCTTGTACTTGACGTTGCCGATCGCCAGCGCGCCGATACCGAAGGCCTGGGTGCCGGTGATCGCGACACCGTCGGCGAACACGTCGACGCCCTCGGCACCGGTCGGCGGTACCGCGTTGACGTCGGCCACGACCTTGAGGCGCATCGATTCGGCCATCTGGGCGATGGTCATGACGCGCACGCCGGCAGCGGCACAGCACAGCGCGATATCGGTGTTCTTCAGCACTTCAACCTTGAGTGCGTCACTGCTACCGTCGACACACTTGATGTCGACGCCGTAGCGTTGGTTGTAGGAATTCGCCTTGGCTTCGACCGTATCCATGGTACGGTGCGCCACCAGTTCCACTTCGGCGCCATATTTCGCCGCGATGACGGCGGTGCAGCCGCCAACCGGACCGGTCGCGCCGAACACGCTGACCTTGCGGCCGGCGAGGTCGCCGCCGAAATGCTTCTTCAGATGCTGTTCGACCTTGGCCATCATGCCAGCCGCGGTGGTGAAGGCGCCGGACGGATCGGCGAACACCGAGACCTCGAACGGAGGCACCATGGATTTGCGCGCTTCGGCCAGCATGTCCATGGCGACGTCGATATCGCGGCCGCCGATGAAGATGCTCTCGCGCTTGACGCCGCTCGGGCTGCGCGAAAAGATCGCATCCTGCACCAGCGTCATGACTTCCTTCATCTCGACATTGGTGTACGGCATGATCTTGTCGAAACCGGCGTCATAGGCCATGTTGACGTCGAACGGGCTGGCGTTCTTGGCCGCCGTGATCAAGTGCAGAATCGATACTTTCTTTTCCATCTTCAAAACCTCATTTAGTCAAAAATTGAAACCGGCCAGATGTATAAACCGGTCAGATGCTCAAATCCTCAGATACTCAAATCCATAGTGTCCTGCTGCGTGGCATCGCGCAGCACGCCGCCACGGTTGCGGCCCTTGCAAAGCAGGAAGGCGAGCTGCGTTTCGTCTGCAAACCTGACCTGTAGTGCCGCAAGCAGGCTTTCCGCCTGCGCCTGGTTCGGCAAAACGGCAAAGCCGGTCGGGCCCCATGAACTCTGGCCCAGGCAATCCACGCCCTGCCCGCCCTGCCCGCCCAGCCATTCCAGCACACCCGCCACGCGCTTGCTGGCGTATCTGCCACCCTGCACGGGGGCGAAATAATCGCCGGTACGTTCCTGCAGTTCGCGGATGGCGGCGCCGAAGGTCTCCAGGTCGTGCTCGGCCAATGCCGGCAGCGCCTGCATCAGAACACGACGGCAAAGCTCAGCCGCCACGTCCGCAGGAAACTCTCCCAGACTGCGGAAAGCCTGCACTTCTTCATTGCCGTGCACCCCGACATCGGCGTGGTCAAAAATGAGGATGATGCGCCACTCTTCCGGAAAGTCGGCGCGGGCGATCACCGGCGGCACCAGCGTCTGCGGGCCGCGGCCGCCGTCGATGACGACACCGCCCTCGGCAAAGGTACCGAGCCCGATACCGGATCGGGCGCCGCGCTCGGTCAGTACGGCGACATCGCGCAGGATCAGGTCGAGCTGATAGAGACGGTTCAATGCCAGCCCCACCGCCAGCGACATCTGCGTGCCGGAACCGAGGCCGGAATGTTCCGGGATCACCTCGCTCAAGCGCATGTGCATGCCGCCGTCGAGCTTGAGCGCGTGCGCGATCTTTTCCGCCACCTTCACCGCGCGCTGCGCGCCCGGGCCCTCGGCACTAAAGCGGTCGCTGCGCCAGGCAGTCAACACCGTGCCCGGCCGGTCCAGCGAAACGCCGATGCTGCCGAAGCGCCGGCCAAGGCCGCCATGCAGGTCGAAAAAGCCCATATGCAGACGAGCGGTGGTCGAAACCTGAACGGCTTCCTGCAAAACGGGATCGGCACTGGTCATGTCTGGCAAAGGAGGATGCTTCGGGGGCGAATCAAAAAATGCAATTGTAACGCAGCAGACAAGGCTTTGATAACTTGCAAATTCCCGCGCCTGCCGACGCCGCGCCCGGAATCGCCGCTCGCCGCAGGCACCGGGCTTTAGTCCGGGCCTGACAAATGCTAAAATCAGCGTGGTTTTCGGCTGTGATTCCGCATTGACCATCACTTCAAGCCGCTTGCATAATCCATTGGATCAAGACCGGCACTGGCAACACTCGCCGGCCACTCCTCCATCCAGACGCATTGACGAGAGATAATGAAATGCAAAGTACAGGCCATTCAAGCAGCGCCACTCTGGAGCACGTCGCCTGCCCTGCCTGCGGGCTGCTGTGCGACGACCTGACCATCAAGCGCGACTCCTCCGGCAGTCTCAGTGTCAGCGCCAACGCCTGCGCCAGAAGCGTACAGTTCTTCCAGCGCGTCCCGGCTCAAACAGTTCCGCGTATAGACGGCAAACCGGTAAGCCTGCAGGATGCGGTAGCCAGGGCAGCCGGCCTGCTGGCCAAGGCCAATCAGCCGCTGATCGCCGGGCTGGGCACCGAGGTGCAGGGCACGCGTGCAGTCATGCGCCTGGCCGACCGCATCGGCGCCACGCTCGACCACATGAACAGCTATAGCAGCCTGCGCAACACGCTGGTAGTGCAGAACTCGGGCTGGATGGTGACCACGCTGACCGAGGTGCGCAACCGCGTCGACCTCTTGCTCGTGATCGGCACCGATATCGTCAGCTACAACCCGCGCTTCTTCGAACGCACCATCTGGAACAGCGAAACCATGTTCGACCAGGATACTTCCAAACGTGAAGTCATCTATCTGGGCGGTCGTGGACTGGACACCTCGCACGGCGTTTCGCCCGCTGGCGTAAAACCCACGGTGCTGGAATGCGACCTCGAACAGCTGCCGGAAGTCACCGCCGCCCTGCGCGCACTGGTCGCCGGCAAGAAGCTGCAGGCTGCCAGCATCGGTGGCATCGCGGTCACCGAGCTCGAAAAACTCGCAGAGCGTCTGCAGGCAGCAAAATACAGCGTCGTCGCCTGGGTCAGCAGCGCTTTCAGCTTCCCGCATGCCGACCTCACCGTACAGAACATCACGGAAACCGTGATCAAGCTCAACGAGAAGACCCGTTCCTCCGGCCTGCCGCTCGGCGGCAGCGAGGGCGACTACAGCGTCAACCAGACCAGCACCTGGATCAGCGGTTATCCGGTACGCAACAGCCTGAAAAAAGGCTTCCCGGAATACGACCCCTGGCAGTTCGACGCAGGACGCATGCTGGAGAATGGCGAAGCCGATGCGCTGCTCTGGATCAGCAGTTTCCACCCGGACAAGACGCCGCCGGCGACTGATGTGCCGACCATCGTCATCGGCCACGCCGCCATGCAATTCGAGCGCGAGCCCGAGGTCTTCATCCCGGTCGGCACCCCCGGCCTCGACCATGCCGGCACCATGTTCCGCATCGACAGCTCGGTCACGCTGCCACTGACTGCATTGCGCCCCAGTTCGCTGCCTTCACTGGCGGAAGTGGTTGACGCGATCGAAACTGCAACACAACTGGATCAATAAACATGCTGATTAAACTGACAGGCGGCAAGGTCTACGATCCCGCGCACCAGATCGACGGCAAGGTCATGGACCTCTACGTCCGCGACGGTCGCATCGTCGAGCGTCCGCACAACGGCGAGAAGATCGACCGGGAATACGACCTGCGCGGCAAGGTGGTGATGGCCGGTGCCATCGACATGCACACCCATATCGGCGGCGGCAAGGTCAACATCGCCCGCATGATGCTGCCGGAAGACCACCGTGCCGACCCGGTCGCGCACACCGAACATTGCCGCGCCGGCTGCGGCCACGCCGCGCCTTCGACCCTGACCACCGGCTACCGCTACGCCGAGATGGGCTACACGGCCGGATTCGAGCCTGCAATGATGCCGGTCAACGCGCGCCAGACCCATCTGGAGATGGGCGACACGCCCATCATCGACAAGGGCGGCTACGCCATGCTGGGCAGCGATGATTACTTCCTGCGCATGCTGACGGCAAAGAAGGACCAGAACGCCATCAACGATTACGTCGCCTGGACGCTGCACGCCAGCCAGGCCATCGGCATCAAGGTGGTCAACCCGGGCGGCATCAACGCCTTCAAGTTCAACCAGCGCGCGCTCGACCTGGATGAACTGAACAGCCATTATCAAGTCTCGCCGCGCGATGTGCTGAAAGCGCTCTCCCGCGCCGTGCACGAACTCGGTGTGCCGCATCCGCTGCACGTGCACGCCAACAACCTCGGCGTACCCGGCAACATGGAAACCACGCTGAAGACCATGGGCGCCTCCGAGGGCTACCCCATGCACCTGACGCACATCCAGTTCCACAGCTACGGCACCGAGGGCGACCGCAAATTCTCCTCCGGCGCAGCCGCGATCGCCGAGGCGCTGAACAAGCACAAGAACATCTCCGCCGACGTCGGCCAGATCCTGTTCGGCCAGACTGTGACCGCCTCCGGCGACAACATGCGCCAGTTCGCCAACGCCGGCCACGGCAGCCCGAAGAAATCCGTCATCATGGATATCGAGTGCGACGCCGGTTGCGGCGTGGTGCCTTTCAAGTACAAGGATCAGAATTTCGTCAATGCGCTGCAATGGGCCATCGGCCTCGAGATCTTCCTGCTGACGGAAGACCCGTGGCGCATCTTCCTCACCACCGATCACCCGAACGGAGCGCCGTTCACCAGCTACCCGCACCTGATCCGCCTGCTGATGGACAAGGGCTTCCGCAACGACATGTTCACCAAGCTCAACCTCGACGCGCAGGCCATGAGCACGCTGACCTCGATCGACCGCGAATACAGCCTCTACGAGATCGCCATCATGACCCGCGCCGGCGCGGCCAAGCTGGTCGGGCTGCATGACCGCGGCCACCTCGGCGTCGGCGCCGGTGCGGACATCACCGTCTACACCGACCAGCCGGACCGCGAAGCCATGTTCGCCAAGCCGGATTACGTATTCAAGGACGGCGAACTGGTGGTGCGCAACGGCGAGGTGGTCAAGGTGACCTGGGGCAGCACGCACACGGTCAAACCCGAATTCGACCGCGGCATCGAAAAGGACCTGAAGAAATACTTCGACCGTTATCACACCATCGGCATGGAGAACTTCAAGGTACGCGAGGACGAGATCGCCGAAGGCGGCCGTGGCAAGGTGATCGTGCAGGCATGCGAAGGCCGGCGGGAAAAATCCGAATGACGATCTCTTTAAACTTCAAACCACAAGGCTGCGCAATGATGCCCTTGGACTCTTATCATAAGGCCATGCAATGATAATTAACGGCGTACACATCGACGACACCTTCGCCGAGGCTTTCAACATGCGCGGCACGCGCGTCATCATCACCGCGCAGAACCTGAAATGGGCCTACAACGCCGCCAACGCCATGACCGGCTTCGCCACTTCCGTCATCGGCTGCGGCGTCGAAGCCGGCATCGAAAAGGAACTGACGCCCGACCAGACGCCGGACGGTCGCCCCGGCGTGGCCATCCTCATGTTCGCCATGGGTAGCGCGGTGCTGATGAAGCAACTGGAGACCCGCATGGGCCAGTGCGTGCTGACCTGCCCGACCGCCGCCGCTTTCTCCGGCATCGAAGGCAGCAAGGAGGAAGTGACCCCGATCAGCCTCGGCAAGAACCTGCGCTTCTTCGGCGACGGTTACCAGATATCCAAGCAGTTCGGCGGCAAGCGCTACTGGCGCGTGCCGGTCATGGACGGCGAGTTCATCACCGAGGAAACCACCGGCATGGTGCGCGCCGTCGGCGGCGGCAATTTCCTGGTGCTGGCAGAATCGCAACCGCAGGCATTGGCCGCCTGTGAAGCGGCGATCGAAGCCATGCGCAAGATTCCCAACGTCATCATGCCCTTCCCCGGCGGCGTCGTGCGTTCCGGCTCCAAGGTCGGTTCCAAGTACAAGGCCATGTTCGCCTCAACCAACGACGCTTTCTGCCCGACATTGAAGGGCCTGACCAAAACCGAACTGTCGCCCGACATCGAGTCGGTCATGGAGATCGTCATCGACGGCCTGACCGACCTCGATATCCGCAAGGCGACCCGTGTCGGCATCGCCGCCGCCTGTGCGCTCGGCGCCGAAAACGGCATCAAGCGCATCTCCGCCGGCAACTACGGCGGCAAGTTGGGCCAGTTCCAGTACCACCTGCGCGACATCATGTCCGACCCGACCCTGAACGACCTGGCACCAGGAGTGCAAGCATGAGCGCCCTCACCCTTACCCTGAAAACCGCATTACAGCAGCGCCTGGATGTTTCCGCGCTGACGCCTGACCGTCTTGCCGGCAAAAACACGACAGAGATCGCCGCCCTGACCCTGCCCTACGGCAAACAACAACTGCGCGTCGATGCGGCTTTCAACCTGCAGGGCGATGACGCCAGCCAGATCGTGTTCGCCAACGGCAGCGACAAGCTCGATTACATCGGCCAGCAGATGCAGAGCGGCAGCATCACGGTACACGGCACAGCCGGCGCCTATGCCGGCTTCCAGCTGCGCGGCGGCACACTGAACATCCACGGCAACGCCGGCGTCTATGCGGCCAGCGGCATGTCCGGCGGTCTGCTGCATATCCACGGCGATGCCGGCGACTTTCTGGCCGCCGCCATCCCGGGTGACCGCAAGGGCATGAAGGGCGGCATCGTGATCGTCACCGGCAATGCCGGCGACCGCGTCGGCGACCAGATGCGTCGCGGTATCCTGCTGATCGAAGGCAATGCGGGCAGTTACTGCGCGGCCCGCATGCTGGCCGGTACCATCGGCGTGCTCGGCACGGTGGGCGATCACGTCGGTTACGGCATGCGCCGCGGCACCCTGCTGCTGACACGCAAACCAGCCATGCACGCCACGCTGCAGGATTGCGGCACGCATACGCTGCCTTTCCTCAGCCTGATGTTCAAATCCTTTGGCGCCCTGCCGAGCAAGTTCGCCGCGCTGAACAGCAACCGCGTGCAGCGATATGCCGGCGATATCGCCAACGACGGCAAGGGCGAGATACTCATCCTGCAATGAGGTCATCGCCGAACTGAACACAATGTATTCGACTGTCAATTTCCGGATGCCGCAGAAATGCCGCATCCGGCGCAGCGACAGACCCACCCTTTAAAGGAAAGCAAACGTCCTCATGAAGTTCGACCGCAACGGCCCCAACTGGCTCAACCTCCCGAATCTGCCGCTGACATTGAAAGTGCTGTTCATCGGTTATCTGCTGGTCATCGGGCTCGGCCTCTGCATGGCCGGCCTGCAGATCATGATGACGCACGGCATGGCCGACGGCAAAGTCGGCCTGTCGCTGGACGATGTGGTCTACAGCTACTACGGCAACCGCAACGGCACCACGCTGGAAACCAAGCTGAACGGCTCCATGCAGGACAAGGCACCGCAGGAAGTGCGCACCGAGATCATCAAGTGGGCGCGCAAGGGCGCGCCTGAAGCCGAGTGGGAGCCGCGCTTCCGCGAGGTGTTTGCCCAGCACTGCATCAAGTGCCACAGCACGATTCCCGGCATCCCCAACTTCACGCAGTATGAAGACGTGCGAAAAGCCGCCGTCATCGACGAAGGCGCCAGCATCCAGAACCTGACGCGCGTCTCGCACATTCACCTGTTCGGCATCAGTTTCATCTTCTTTTTCATGGCGCTGATCTTCAGCCTGGCCGTCAACGTGCCGCGCTGGCTGAAGGAAATCACGATCGCCTTGCCGTTCGCCTTCCTGATCCTCGATGTCTTTTCCTGGTGGCTGACCAAATGGCACCCGGGATTCGCCTGGTTCACCATCATCGGCGGCTTCGGCTACAGCCTTGCGTCTGCCTTCATGTGGTTCACCTGCATGTACCAGATGCTGATCATGTCGCGTAACGGCAAGGTCTACGGCAATGCCTGGGAAGCCGACATCCGGCTCGATGACCGATAACCCGCCTCCACAACCCATGCAGATGTTTGCCGCCGACCGCCTATGCCACGCTATCTGACCGCCGCGCTCTACAAGTTCGTCTCTCTGCCTGATTACCGCGAATTGCGGCAACCGCTGCTGACTTTTTGCGAAACCCGCAATATCACCGGCACCCTGCTGCTGGCGGAAGAAGGCATCAACGGCACGATCGCCGGACTGGAAGCCGATATCCGCGCCGTGCTGGATTATCTGCACACGTCCGACATATTCAAGGGCCGGCTGGCCGATCTCGAGCACAAGGAATCGTGGTCGGACAAGCAGCCGTTCTACCGGCTCAAGGTCAAGCTGAAAAAGGAGATCGTCACGCTCGGCGTGCCGGAAGTGAAACCCAGCGAAATGGCCGGCACCTACGTCAAGCCGGAAGACTGGAACGCGCTGATCAGCGACCCGGACGTCATCCTGATCGACACGCGCAACGATTACGAAGTCGATATCGGCACCTTCAAGGGCGCCATCAACCCCAAGACCCGCAGCTTTTCAGAACTGCCCTATTGGGTCGCGCAGAACCCGAGCCTGAAGGAAAAACCCAAGGTCGCCATGTTCTGCACCGGCGGTATCCGCTGCGAGAAATCCACCGCCTACATGCGCAGCCTCGGTTTCGATGAGGTCTATCACCTGCAGGGCGGCATCCTCAAGTATCTGGAGACCGTGCCGGCAGAGCAATCGATGTGGGAAGGCGAATGTTTCGTATTCGACGAGCGGGTCTCGGTCGGTCACGGTCTCCAGCCGGGCGATTACGAGTTCTGCCGCGCCTGCCGCTATCCGCTGAGCCCGGAAGAACGCCAGTCGCCATTATTCGTGCAGGGCATCAGTTGTCCGCATTGTCACGGCAAGGTGAGCGAGGAAAAGAAACGCGCGCTGGCGGAACGTCAGAAGCAGATCGAACTGGCGCGCCAGCGCAACCAGGTGCATGTTGGCGCCAAATACACCTCCGTCGCCAACCGGTCGAAAGCGAACCAGATCAGACACAAGGCAAGCCAATCCGCCCAAACCGGCAAAGCCGGGAAACAGGACTGAAGCTAAACCGGCGCGGTGGTGGGTCTTAGTGTTGAAACATCTTAGCGCCGCTGGTATTTGGCCTGTAGCGCCGCCGCATCGCTGGCCGGCACCGAAGCCCGTACGCGGACACTGGAGTCGAACTGCTTGTCCAGAATGCGGCCGTTGAGCTTTTCCACCTCGCGGCAGAAACCGTCAAAACTGGCGTAATCCATCTCCAGCCCGATCTCCCCCATTTCGACATAAGGCATGCGCACCGCCGCATCCAGCGCCAGCTTGGCCGTGCCGCCGTAGGCCCGCGCCAGGCCGCCGGTGCCGAGGTTGATGCCGCCGTAATAGCGGATGACACCGACGCAGACATTGACCAGCCCCTGGCCTTCGATGTGCTGCAGGATGGGGCGCCCCGCCGTGCCGGAAGGCTCGGCCGCATCGTTCATGCGCTGCACGATGCCGCCCGGCGTCTTCAGTTGGTAGGCGAACGCCAAGTGATTGGCATGCGGATGCTCAGACGCCATTTTCTTCAGCATCTGCAGCACTTCACGCTCGTGGGCGCAATGCGCGGCAAGCGCGATGAAACGAGATTTGTTGATGGTCTGCTCGGCCTGGCCGGCCCGTTGTATGGTTTCCATGCAGCTTTGATTCAAATTCCAAAAGAACGGGTGCACGCACCCGCTGTTTCTATTTCCTGCCGCCCAACAGCGAGCCCAGCACGCCGCGTATCAGCCGCCTGCCCAACTCGGAGCCGATGGTGCGCGCGGCCGTCTTCGCCACGGTTTCCACCAGCGTATCGCGCGGCCTGCCGGCCGGCTTTTTGGCGGCTGCCGCTTCCTGTTCTTCCGCTTCAGCGGCCTGCGCCTCGGCAGCAGCTTCGGCCGCACGGGCCTTGAGTATCTCGTATGCCGATTCGCGGTCCAGCGCCTTTTCGTAATGTCCGTAGATCAGCGAATTGCGCATGACCTGATCGCGCTCGGCATCGGCCGCCACGCCGATGCGGCTGCCCGGCGGGCAGATGAAGGCGCGCTCGACCGGATGCGGCCTGCCCTTTTCGTCCAGCATGGACACCAGCGCCTCGCCCACCCCCAGCTCGGTGATGGCGGTCGCCACATCCACCTCCGGATTGCTGCGGAAGGTCTCCGCTGCCGCCCGCACCGCCTTCTGGTCGCGCGGCGTAAAGGCGCGCAGCGCGTGCTGCACGCGGTTGCCGAGCTGCCCCAGCACCACCTCGGGGATATCCAGCGGATTCTGGCTGACGAAATAGACGCCGACGCCCTTGGAGCGGATCAGGCGCACGACCTGCTCGATCTTGTCCATCAGCGCCTTGGGCGCGTCGTTGAACAACAGGTGCGCCTCGTCGAAGAAAAACACCAGCTTGGGCTTTTCCGGGTCGCCCACCTCCGGCAACTGCTCGAACAGCTCGGAGAGCACCCACAACAGCAGCGAGGCATAGACGCGCGGCGAATTGTAGAGCTTGTCCGCCGCCAGGATATTGATGAAGCCGCGACCGCGATTATCGGTCTGCAGCATGTCGTGCAGGTTCAGCGCCGGCTCTCCGAACAACCGGTCGGCGCCCTCATGCTCCATCTGCAGCAACGCGCGCTGCACGGCACCGACGCTGGCGGTGGAAATGTTGCCGTATTCGGCAGTGTACTGGCTGGAATTCTCCGCCGCATGCTGCAACATGGCACGCAGATCCTTAAGGTCCAGCAGCAGCCAGCCGCGATCGTCTGCAATGCGGAATACCGCCGTCAACACCCCGCCCTGCACCTCGTTCAGGTTCAGCATGCGCGCCAGCAACAACGGCCCCAACTCTGCCACCGTCGTACGCATCGGGTGCCCCTTGGCGCCGAACACATCCCAGAACGTCACCGGACAGGCCGCATACTCGAAGCCATCCAGCCCCAGCTGCGCAACGCGCTCCTCCACCTTGGCATTGCCACCGCCGGGCTGGCACATGCCGGAAAGGTCGCCCTTCACATCCGCCATGAACACAGGCACCCCGGCGCGCGAAAACTGCTCGGCCAGCGCCTGCAGCGTCACCGTCTTGCCGGTGCCGGTCGCTCCGGCAATCAGGCCATGACGATTGGCCATGCGTGGCAGCAGATGGAGAAAATCGCGGCTCTTGGCGATACGCATCGGTTCGGTCATTTCAAACTTCCTGAGAGTGGGTATTGAAGGCGACCGCGCAAGCTTGGCGCAGCAGCATTTGTTATGTACGGGATGATATCAGGATATATAAAGTGATTCAGTTTGAGAGATTGCATCACGATACAAAAACTAATTTCCTGAAATTTGCCCAATATGTTCTCAACCACAGAGAAACGTGCTGCTTGGCAGGCCGCAGGTGAGTGATTCGCTTCGCTCAGGGACAGCATGCTGACGCATGTCCCCGTGTCAGGACGGCTGACACGTCTTGGGAGCTTTGATGACACGAGGCCAGGCCGCTAGCCTAACCTTGACGTTCAAGGGGACGTAAGATGCATTGCAGCAGCTCGCAAGGCCGTTTACGATGTCGCTGTCGGGGCTAGCCGCCCCTTAACTCAGCGTTAGAGATCACCAACACAAGGAGCCCTCACTTGCCAGCAAATCTCCCATACGTTGCTTCTCCAGGCTCGATAAAAACTGCGCTAGAGAAGATTCGCTCAGCAGCTACTCCCGAGCGCGTGACAAAAGACTTCATTACTACCGTCCTGCAGATAAAGGGAGGCACGGGAGGAAGCATCCCGCCATTCCTTAAGCGCATTGGCTTTGTCGGATCCGATGGAGCACCAACTGACCTGTATAAGAGGTTCCGAAATCCTGCAACTGGCGGGTCTGCGGTCGCCGACGCGATTCGCCTCGGATACAAAGACCTACTTCAAGCCAACGAGTATTTCTATCGGCTGTCGGACAAAGAGTTGCTTGCGCTGATCGTGCAAGTAACGGGTGTCGAGGCAGACAATCGAGCCGCCGCACTCACCTTATCGTGCATAAAAGCACTAAAAGCATTTGCCAACTTTGACGCCACTTCGGCCGCGGATGAGGAAATTGCACAACCATCGACCCATGAGTTTGCCCAGAAACTTCCCAGCCTACCTGCCCACCATCCCAGTACCGGTCAAGTCGGCCTAAACCTCTCATACACGATTAACTTGAACCTTCCCGCAACTGCTGACCAAGCGGTGTTCAACGCGATCTTTCGCAGTCTCAAAGAACACTTGTTGTCCGGCAATGAGTAAGGCTGCATTAGAGCGAATTAAAGCATTTGGCATGACAAACCAGATGCTTGCTGAAGACCTGAGTCGCATTGCGCGAACGCATGGGGTCGAGCTGGGTCACATGCCGACGGTGCCCCAAACTGTGGAAGGCGTTTACTATCCTCAGTTCGATGCCGCCGTACGATGCGAGGCCGCAGCAATGGCGAAGCACTACGAGGTCTTCTACTCTTTGGAAAAGTCGATTCGTGAGCTTGTTGCGCAAACTATAGAAGCGGCGGAGAAACGTGAGGATTGGTGGAGTTCGTCGCGGGTTCCGGTGAATATTCAAACGGACGTGGCAAGCAGAATTCAGAAGGAACTTGATGCGGGGGTAACGAAGCGTTCGCTTGATGAATTGGACTACACCACCTTTGGCGAGCTTTCCGTGATCATCGCAGCGAACTGGGATATTTTCGGTGGGCTGTTTAACAGCAAGAAGGCAGTTGAAAAGGTTATGGCCAGCCTAAATGCGTTGCGAAACCCAATTGCTCATTGCAGCCCACTTGCTGAGGACGAAGTTTTGCGTTTGCAGCTCACCGTCCGCGACTGGTTCCGGCTGATGGAATGATCTCTAACCCACCATTCCACCGGACCTGCGCAAAAGGCCGCGTAGGCCGGTGAATTCAGACGTTAGGGGGCAATGATGGGGAGCCGGGTACTCACTTTTCTTTTTCTGGTCGTCACGGCATTTTGGCTCCGGCCAGCGCATGCCCAGGATGTTTGTAGCATCCTCAACGGCGCTGTGATCGTCGCTCAGGACTCAAACAACACGGTCTTGGGCAAGATCACCAACAGCTTCGACAGTGACTCAATCTTCAATGAGTTTGGAACCTACGGAAACGAGTTCAGTAGCAACTCGATCTGGAATGAGTTCTCAACTTTCGGAAACGAGTTCAACTCCGACTCCCCATTTAACGAGTTCTCATCCAGTCCGCCCATGATCATCAAGGGTGGAAAAGTAATTGGCTATCTCTCAGCCAACAAGAGCATTCGCAGTTCGATATCTCCAAACTTACTAAAAGCACTGTGTAAAGATGCGCTGTAGCTTGCCCCCTAACAATTCATTCAAGCCGACGCCGCTTCGCGGCGCGGCTTAATTCTGGCGTTAGCCCTCATGATTTCACCGCCTGAGAAACTTGCTCGAAGAATCGGTCGCATTGATGCGCTGGTTTTCTTTATCGTTTGGGCAGGTATCGGCATGGCCTCTTCAACGCGCCCGTTTGGTGCATTACCTCTCATCATCATGGTATTAATCCCCGCATCTGCCCTAGTGGGCTGGAGAGGTGCTGCATACACTCGCTCAATCCAGCGTGGCAAAGTCAGCGTTAAACACGCGGCCCTTGAGGGCTTTGGCTGGGGAATAGCAGTTGCATTGGCTGTCTGGCTATGGGGCTTTTCCAATGCTGCCCTAGCAGCCGGCACTGTATTCGATGGTCTATCTCCATTCGAGGCTCATTTTTGGCTCGTTGTCGCCACGTCGCTTATTCCTGTGTTATTCATCGCTGGTGCCTGCGGTGCCATTACTGGCGTCGTGCTCCACTTCATCAACTTGCGGCTGGTTGGGGCTAACCCGCCGCTCAACACGGACGCTCCGCCTAACGGCGGCGCGCCGGTTAACTAGCACGTTAAGCGACACTAAGCTGCGCCAATCGCATTTGCTAACGCCCCTTCAAATCTCGCCCTTGCGGGCCATGTCCATCATCCAGATCAGCGGAATGATAGGGTCAGGTCTAGCTAAATAGCACAATCCCTATAACACTGCCTATTCAACGCTGGATAACCAGCCAGACATAGCAATCACCGACATGGTCTCACCACGTCAAATCTCGCCCTTGCGGGCCATGTCCATCATCCAGATCAGCGTTTCTTCGAGTTGCTGCGCGGCGTCCTTGACGTGCTGGCCGACGTTGCCGATGTGCCGCAGGGCGTAGGTCGGCCGGTCCAGCGCGAGGTAGAGCCTGCCCTGCTTTTCGTAGATGGCGATGCGGCACGGCGCGAAGGCGGCGAACTCCGGGTATTCCATCAGAACTTCGGCGCCGATGCTGAGGCTGCAATAGGTGCGCACTTCGATCAGGCCCTGCAGCTTCTGACCGCGTTCGATAATGTGTTCGCCGATGGGGAAGATCGCCGGGCTGACGAAGTTCTTGCCGAGCGCGGCGGAATCGAGGCTGATGACGATATCCTGATGACTGACGCCGGGTTCCACCGGCACGATGTAGAGCGCGTTGTCCTGATTGACCGGCGGCATCGGCGCCACCTGACCACCCGCCGCGCAGGCTGGCAATGTGATGAGGCTGGCAACCAGCGCCAGTGCGGGCATGAGGAATCGGGTGTTCATGGTTGCAATCCTTCCAGCTGTGCTTCAAGTAACGGTGGCGGACGCCTGAAGCGCCGCCGCCGACCATTCAATCAATTTTTCTAAATACGCTAGCCGTTCATCGCATGCTGCACGGCCTTGCGGTCGTAATCCGGCGCCAGCAGCTGAATGAAGGCATAGGTATAGCCGCGCAGGTAGGCATCGCGCCGGATACCGAGGTGGGTCGTGCTCTCCGGGAAAAGATGGCTGGCGTCGATCATGGCGAGGTTGGCATCCCGCTCGGGGTCGTAGGCCATCTTGGCCAAGAGGCCGATGCCCAGGCCGAGGTTGACATAGGTCTTGATCACGTCCGCGTCGATGGCGGTCAGCACGACGTTGGGCGTCAGCCCGAGCTTGTTGAATTCGCCGGTGACGATAGCGCTGCCGGTAAAGCCGAAGTCGTAGGTGACCAGCGGCTCCGCGGCGATCTTCTGCAGCGTCAGCGGTTTGTCTTCCAGCAGCGGATGGCCGTGCGGCACGACGATGCAGCGGTTCCAGCGGTAAAGCGGCAGGCAGAAGATGCGGTGATAGGTGTTGATGGCTTCGGTGGCGATGCCGATGTCGGCTTCGCCGCTGGCAACCTGCTCGGCGACCTGGGTCGGGTTGCCCTGATGGATGGTCAGCTTGACCTTGGGATAAAGGTCGAGGAACTGCTTGACCGCTGTCGGCAACCGGTAACGCGCCTGGGTGTGGGTGGTGGCGATGGTCAGCGTGCCGCTGTCCTCGTTGCTGAACTCCTCGCCGACGCGCTTGATGTTCTCCATCTCCTGCATCATGCGGGCGGCGAGTTCGAGCACCGCCCTGCCCGGCTCGGTGACGCCGGTCAGGCGCTTGCCGTTGCGCTGGAAGATCTGCAGGTTGAGCTCGTCTTCCAGCAACTGTATCTGCTTGCTGACGCCGGGCTGCGAAGTGTGCAGCACTTCAGCCGCTGCCGAGATGTTGAGGTTCTGGCGCGCGACCTCGTGGATGTAGCGCAATTGGTGCAGTTTCAATTCAGCGCTCCATATAATCAAAAAGAATATAATAGACCAACATATTATTAAAAGCACGCGTCACATACTGCTATAGTGCCCACCTGTTTTCTAACATGGTTCAATCATAGGCACGCAGTGGAAATCGGCTATATCCTTTCAGGCCTGATGGTCGGTATTCTGGTCGGGTTGACCGGCGTAGGCGGTGGTTCACTGATGACACCGTTGCTGGTGTTTCTGTTCAATTTTTCGCCCGCCGTCGCCGTCGGTACCGACCTGTTGTTCGCAGCCATCACCAAAACCGGCGGCGTTTTCGTGCACCACGGGACGCATGGCTCGGTAAACTGGAAGATCGTGCGCCAACTGGCCTATGGCAGCCTGCCTGCCGCCGTGCTGACCATATTGCTGTTGCGTTATCTCGACCAACAGAGCAAGGATATCTCCGGGGTCATTACCTACAGCCTGGGCGTTGCCCTGATACTGACCTCGCTCGCGGTGATCGTCCGCTCGTATCTGAAACGTCACGCACCGCCGATATCGGAAGAAAGCAGCGCGGGTCGATTCGGGCGCCGGCAGCCTGCCGTGACGATTGCCGTCGGCGTCGTGCTCGGCGTGATGGTCACGCTTTCATCGGTCGGTGCTGGCGCGCTGGGTACCGTGGCGCTGTTCTTCCTTTATCCACGCCTGCCTGCGCTGAAAGTGGTCGGCACCGACCTGGCGCATGCGATCCCGCTCACCGCGCTTGCCGGCGCCGGTCACTGGACCATGGGCAATGTCGATTTTACGCTGCTGGCGACCCTGCTGATCGGTTCTTTGCCGGGTATTTGGCTAGGAAGTCATCTGAGCGCACGTATTCCTGATAGAATATTGCGCCCTATCCTGGCCTCGATCCTGCTGTTGATCGGCCTCAAGTTTGTAACGAATTAGCGAAATAATCCATGTATAAATACGATGAGATAGATCAAGCGATTGTCGACCAGCGCGTCGCACAATACCGCGACCAGGTAAGACGCTTCCTCGCCGGCGAACTCAGCGACGAGGAATTCCGTCCGCTGCGCCTGCAGAACGGCCTTTACATCCAGCGTCACGCGCCCATGCTGCGTATCGCCGTCCCCTACGGCACGCTTTCTTCCAGGCAGTTGCGCAAGCTGGCCGATATCGCCAAGCGCTATGATCGCGGCTACGGCCACTTCAGCACCCGCACCAACCTGCAGCTGAACTGGCCCAAGCTGGAAGACACGCCGGACATTCTGGCCGAACTGGCGACCGTGCAGATGCACGCCATCCAGACTTCCGGCAACTGCATCCGCAACATCACGACCGACCAGTTCGCCGGTGTCGCGCCGGACGAGATCCTCGACCCGCGCTCCGTGGCCGAGATCATCCGTCAGTGGAGCACCTTCCATCCGGAATTCGCCCTGCTGCCGCGCAAGTTCAAGATCGCCGTGTCCGGCACCAAACAGGACCGCGCCATCGTCCAGGCCCACGACATCGGCCTCGAATTCTTCTACGACGATCAGCAGAAGATGGCCGTCAAGGTCTGGGTCGGCGGCGGTCTGGGCCGTACGCCCATCCTCGGTAGCGTCGTCCGCGATCATCTGGAATGGCAGCACATCCTGACCTACTGCGAGGCCATCATCCGCGTCTACAACCTGCACGGCCGCCGCGACAACTCGTTCAAGGCGCGCATCAAGATCCTGGTCAAGGCACTGGGCATCGACGAGTTCCGCCGCCAGGTCGACGAGGAATGGCAACACCTGAAGGATGGCCCGAACACGATCACCGAAGCGGAACTGGCACGCGTGTCGCAATACTTCACGGCCATGCCGTACGAGACCCTGCCGGCGCACGATGCCGGCTTCGACAGCGCCATCGCCAGCAACCCGGCCTTCGCCGCCTGGGTCAAACGCTGCGTGCACGGCCACAAACAGCCGGGCTATCGCGCCGTCACCCTCTCGCTGAAGCCGCACGGCAAAGCACCGGGCGATATCACTTCGGAGCAGATGAACGTGGTCGCCGACCTCGCCGACAAGTACAGCTTCGGCGAATTGCGCGCTTCGCACGAGCAGAACCTGATCCTGACTGACGTCAAGCTGAGCGACCTCTACAGCGTATGGGAAATCGCCCGCGCCAACGGCCTCGCCACGCCCAACATCGGCCTCTTGACCGACATCATCTGCTGCCCCGGCGGCGATTTCTGCTCGCTGGCCAACGCCAAGAGTATCCCGATCGCCGAAGCCATCCAGATGCAGTTCGATAACCTCGACTACCTGCACGATATCGGCGAGCTGGAACTCAATATCTCGGGCTGCATGAACGCCTGCGGCCACCACCATGTCGGCCATATCGGCATCCTCGGCGTCGACAAGGACGGTTCCGAGTGGTACCAGGTCACCATCGGCGGCAAACAGGGCAACGATGCCAGCCTCGGCACCGTCATCGGCCGCGCTTTCGCCGCGGAAGAGATGCCGGGCGTCATCCAGCGCCTGATCGAAGTCTATCTGCGCGAACGTACTGACGAAGAGCGTTTCATCGACACCGTTCGCCGCATCGGCGTCACGCCGTTCAAGGAACACGTGTATGCCAAGCAAGAGGAAGCAGCCCATGTCTAACCTGATTCGACACAACGCCATCGTCGAAAACGAATGGACAACCGTCACCCTGCCGGCCGGCGAGGAAGTCGTGCGCAAGCAGGCCGGCAAGGTCGTCATGTTCAAGCTGACCGGCGAGCAGACCTGCACGCCGGAACAGATCGCCGCCACCGTGATTCCGGAAAACGGCAAGATCATCGTGCCGCTGCCGGTCTGGGAGGCGCGCAAGGCGGAACTGGCACCCCGGCTGGCCAAGGGCGAACTCGGCATCTGGCTCGCTACGCATGAAGTGCTGGAAAGCCTGATCGACGCCGTCGAAGACATCAACCAATTGCCCATCATCGCTGTTTTCGTCGAGCGCTTTGCCGATGGCCGCATCTTCTCCATCGGCACCCTGTTGCGCACCCGTTACGGCTACAAGAACGAGCTGCGCGCGTTCGGCGACGTGCTGCGCGATCAGTTGTTCTTCCTCAAGCGCTGCGGCTTCGACAGCTATCTGATCCGCGCCGACCGTTCGGCCGAGCAAGCGCTGGCCAGCCTGCAGGATTTCAGCCAGCCCTATCAGGGCGCGGTCGATATCACGCAACCGGTCTGGAGACGGGTACCGCGATGAACGGCGAAGTATCCCTGCTGCGCCCCGCCGCCGCTAATCCGGCCACCTCGCCGGAGCTGACGGATGCCCTGCGCGCATCGGTCGAGGCGAAGTCGCAGGCAGCGCTAGCGCTGTTGAAAGCCGCCGTCGATGAGTTCGGCCGTCAGCATGAAGTGACCTTCGCCAACAGCTTCGGTGCCGAGGACATGGTACTGACCGACCTCATCCTCAAGCACAAGCTGCCGATCGAGATCTTTTCGCTCGACACCGGTCGCCTGCCGGTCGAGACCTACGACCTGATGGCGGAAACGGAAAAGACCTACGGCACCCGTCTGCGCGTACTTTTCCCGCGCCTCGACGCCGTGGAAAACTATGTGCAGACGCACGGCATCAACGCCTTCTACGAGTCGGTCGACTTACGCAAGGCCTGCTGCCACATGCGCAAGGTGGAACCGCTGCAACGCGCCCTCAAAGGCAAGAAGGCCTGGATCACCGGCATGCGCGCACAGCAATCCGCCACCCGCGCGGAACTGCCCTTGCGCCAATTCGATGACGGCAACGGCCTGGACAAATTCAACCCGTTGAGCGACTGGTCGGAAAAAGAGGTCTGGGCCTACATCCGCATGCATGACGTGCCGTACAACAAGCTGCACGACCAGTTCTACCCCAGCATCGGCTGCGCGCCCTGCACCCGCGCCGTCGCAATGGGCGAGGATATTCGCGCCGGCAGATGGTGGTGGGAAAATCCGGACAGCAAGGAATGCGGTCTTCACGTAGGGAAGACCAAATGACAGCGTTCCGGATTTCGGCGAAGGCTAACCTCGGCTTTACCGAGGTTAGGGCACTGAGTGCCGGCCGTAGCCAAAATAAAACGCCGTCAGAATGCAGATTTCACGTTAAGAAGTAATTGCATTTTATTGAATTTGAATATTATTTAACCAGTGAGCGATATGACCAGTACAACCAAAGAAACCCTGAGCCACCTCGACTGGCTGGAATCGGAAGCGATCCATATCCTGCGTGAAGTCGCCGGCCAGTGCTCGAACCCGGTGCTGCTGTTTTCCGGCGGCAAGGATTCGCTGTGCATCCTGCGGCTGGCGGAAAAAGCTTTCCGTCCGGGTCGTTTCCCCTTCCCGCTGATGCATATCGACACCGGCCACAACTACAAGGAAGTCATCGACTTCCGCGACCAGCGCGCCGCCGAACTGGGTGAGCGGCTGATCGTGCGCTCGGTGGAAGATTCCATGAAACGCGGCAGTGTCGTCCTGAAGTCGCCGGACGAGCCGCGCAACAAGCACCAGTCGGTGACGCTGCTGGAGGCCATCGAGGAGTTCGGTTTCGACTGCTGCATCGGCGGCGCCCGCCGCGACGAGGAAAAGGCCCGCGCCAAGGAACGCATCATGAGTTTCCGTGACGAGTTCGGCCAGTGGGACCCGAAGAACCAGCGTCCGGAGCTGTGGAACCTGTACAACGCCCGCAGCCACAAGGGCGAAAATATCCGCGCCTTCCCGATCTCGAACTGGACTGAAATGGACGTCTGGCAATACATCGAGCGTGAAAAGCTCGCCCTGCCCAGCATCTATTTCGCGCATCGACGCGACGTGGTCATGCGCGGCGGCGCCATCGTGCCGGTCAACGTGCCGCTGGCCAGCGGCGAGCTGATCAACCAGCCGAAACCGGGCGAGGAGATCATCAACATGCAGGTGCGTTTCCGCACCGTTGGCGACATCACCTGCACCGCGCCGGTGCCGAGCGACGCCGACGACGTCAGCAAGATCGTGCTGGAAACGGCGACCACCACCATTACCGAACGCGGCGCCACGCGCCTTGACGACCAGACCTCCGATGCTTCCATGGAGCAGCGCAAGAAGGAGGGTTATTTCTGATGGATGCTATGAACAAATCACATAACGACAGCCTGTTACGGTTCATGACCTGCGGGAGCGTCGACGACGGCAAGAGCACGCTGATCGGCCGATTGCTGTACGACACCAAGACCATTCTTGCGGATACGCTGACCCATATCGAGCGCACCTCGAAGAAGCGCGGCATGGAAGCCGTCGACCTCTCCCTGCTGACCGATGGCCTGCAGGCCGAGCGCGAACAGGGCATCACCATCGACGTTGCCTATCGTTATTTCTCGACCGGCACGCGCAAATACATCATCGCCGATGCGCCCGGACACGAGCAGTACACCCGCAACATGGTGACGGCCGCCTCGACCGCCAACCTCGCCATCATCCTGATCGACGCACGCAAGGGCGTGCTGACACAGACTCGCCGCCACTCTTATCTGGCGCACCTGGTCGGCATCCCGCACATCGTCGTCGCCGTCAACAAAATGGACCTGGCCGATTATGATCAGGCCGTATTCGACAAGATCCGCGCCGACTATCTGGCCTTCGCGGAACAGGTCGGCCTGCAGCGCGAAGGCCATGACATCCAGTTCATCCCGATGTCGGCGCTGAACGGTGACATGATCGTCGACCGCGGCGAAGCCATGCCGTGGTATCAGGGCCCGACCCTGCTGGAGATTCTGGAAAGCGCACCGCCTGCCCACTCCGAGCAGGTCGAGCAGTTCCGCTTCCCGGTGCAATACGTCTGCCGTCCGCATGCGTCTGAGGACCCGGAACTGCACGATTACCGCGGCTTCATGGGCCGCATCGAATGCGGCGAGATCGCTGTCGGCGATGCCGTGACCGCCCTGCCTTCGGGCCAGACTTCACGCATCAAGGCAATCGAGATCGGCGGCCAGCAACTGCAGCGCGCAATCACCGAGCAATCGGTCAGCCTGCTGCTGGAAGACGAGATCGACATCTCGCGCGGCGACATGCTGGTCAAGAGCGGCCAGGCGCCGGAACCGGTCAAGCAGATCGAAGCCATGGTCTGCTGGCTGTCCGAAACCCCGATGTCGCCGGCGCGAACCTACATCGTGCGCCACACCACGCGCGAATCCAAAGCCAAGGTCGGCAGCATCGGCTACCGCGTCGACGTCAATACGCTCGAGCATCTGCAGGGCGAAGGCGGTCTGGCTATGAACGACATCGCCCGCATGACCTTGAAGCTGGCTCAGCCGCTGATGGTGGATCCGTACAAGGTCAACCGCGCCACCGGCGCCTTCATCATCATCGACGAATCCACCAATAACACGGTGGGTGCCGGCATGATTGAAGCTTGAGTCTTTCAACTAAACCGCAATATCCTTTAAAATAGAGCCGCCCGCATGAGTGGCATGAGAGGAAGAGACAATGACTTATGTAGTGACTGAAAACTGTATCCAATGCAAATACACCGATTGCGTGGACGTCTGTCCGGTTGACTGTTTCGTCGAGGGCCCCAACTTCCTCGCCATCAATCCTGACGAGTGTATCGACTGCACGCTGTGCGTGGCGGAATGCCCGGCCGAAGCGATTTTCGCCGAGGACGACGTGCCGGCCGATCAGCAGGAATTTATCGCGCTCAATGCGCGCCTGGCTCAGGTCTGGCCCGCCATCACGGCCAAGAAGGACGCCCTGCCAGACGCAGATGCCCACAACGGTCGCGCTGGCAAGCTGGCCGAACTGATCGAGTAAGGCCATAGGCAACATAAAAAAACGGGAACCGAGGTTCCCGTTTTTTTATGCTTGCAACTTCACCTCACCGCTCAGGGCATGGCGGTCAATATCCAGAGCGATGTCGTTTCAGCACGGCGCGCCTCATGCAGGGCATCTGAGCGATCCGCAGTTTTCGGATGCCGCGGCTTGATATCCATCTTCTGCCGCACTGCCAAGCCGGCACCGGCAAACATGTCCAGCAGTTGCTCGCGCGAGCGCAAACCGAGGTGCTCAGCCAGATCGGACAAGATCAGCCAGCCCTCGCCACCCTCCTCCAGGTGTGGTTTCAGCCCCTGCAAAAAACCCTTGAGCATGCGGCTGTCCGGATCATAAATGGCGTGGTCCAGCCGACTGTTGGCGCTGGCCGGCAGCCACGGCGGGTTGCAGACGATGATATCCGCCTTGCCCGGCGGGAAAAGATCGGCCTTGACCACCTGCACCTGCTGCTCCAGTCCCAAGCGGCGGATATTCTCGTCGGCGCAGGCAATCGCGCGCTCATCCATGTCAGTCGCGATGACCTCGGCCACACCACGCCGTGCCAGCAGCGCGGCGATGACACCGGTACCGGTGCCGATATCGAAGGCACGCCGTTTGCCGGCCAACGGCGCCTGAGCCAGCAGGTCCAGATATTCGCCGCGCACCGGTGAAAATACGCCGTAATGCGGGTGAATCCGTGCGCCCAATGCCGGAATGTCGACACCGTTCTTGCGCCACTCGTGCGCACCAATCACGCCCAGCAATTCGCGCAGCGAAACCAGCGAGTTTTCCTTTGCCTCCCCATACGCTTCGAGGCAGGCGTCCCTGACATCCGGCGCACGGCGCAGCGGTATTTCATAGTGCGCATCGAGCGGGATCAGCAGCATGCCGAGGATGCGCGCGCGTTGCAGCTGGGCCTGGCGGTAAAGATGGAACGCTTCCAGCCTGCTTTCTGACTGCTTGCCTGTTGGTTTCCTCTCGGCCTGTTTCCTGTGCGCCGACTTCTTGTCGATGCGCCGCGCAATGGCCTGCAGCAACTGGCGCGCGTTCTGGTAGTCGCCGCGCCAGAGCATGGCTGTGCCTTCGCAGGCATATCGATAGGCGGTATCGGCCGTCAGCCGGTCGTCGGCCACGACGATGCGGTGCGGCGCCCTGCTCGCGTTTTCCGAGCGCCAGAGCGCGGATTGCGATTTGCCCTCCTCGGTCCAGCACGCATATGCGCTATCGCTCATGTCAGGCGCACTCATGTCAGGCGGCCTTGCCGCTGAGCAGCGGCGATTTGCGGGCGGCCAGCCAGCCGATGCAAAGATAGACTGCCATCGCCGTCGCCAGACCCAAGGGGTGATGCCAGACCAGCGGCACGATCATGCCGGCAGACACCGTCGACAGCAGCATCTGCACGAATGCCTGACCGGAGGCTGCCGTGCCGCGTATGCGCGGGTGCCGGTCCAGCGCCGCGATGGAAAGAACCGGCATCGCCAGTGCCATGCCGATGTTGAACAAGGCGACCGGCAGGATGTTGTAGATGAAATACGGCGGCAGCAGAGAGCAGACCAGTAGGTTGCCCAGCACCATCACCCCCATCCATGCATAGGCGATCTGGATAATCTTGGCCGATGGCATACGGCCGGCGGCGCGCCTGGCCAGATAGGAGCCGAGCACCATGCCGCAGACGGTGGGAATGAAGAGCCAGCCGAACTGGAACTCGCTCAAGCCCAGATGCTGCACCAGAAACACCGGGCTCGACAGCACGTAGATGAAAAAACCGGAGAAATTGGCGCCGAGCGCGATCACCAGCAGATTGAAATCTCGATCACTGTAAACGGTCTTGTAGCTGGCGAGAACGCTGCCGGCAGACAGCGGGATGCGCTTCTGCGGCGGCATGGTCTCCGGCAGGCATTTCATTGCGGCCCACAGCGAAACGGCGGCATACAGCGCCAGAAAGACGAAGATCGCCTGCCAGTGGATACCGAGCAGCAAGCCGCCGATGACCGGCGCCACCGCAGGCGCGATGCCGAACAGCATCTGCACCGTCGCCATCACGCGCTGCGCCTGTGCGCCCTCGAACAGGTCGCGCACCATGGCGCGCGCCACGACATTGCCGGCACCACCGCCTATACCCTGCAGGACGCGGAAGAACCACAGCGTCTCGACGTTCGGCGCCAGCGCGCAGCCGATGGAAGCGAAGACGAAGAGGCCAAGCCCCCATTTGATGGCGGCGATGCGGCCGATGGCATCGGAAATGGCACCGTGCCACAAGGTCATCAGGGCATAGGGCAGCAGATAGAAGGTCAGGCTTTGCTGGATCTCGACCGTGCTTGCGCCGAGATCGCGCTCGAGCGCGCCGAAGGCCGGCAGGTAGGTGTCGATGGCGAACGGAGCCAGCGCCGCCAGGCTGGCAAGCATGAGCACCAATGTGGTGTTGGATGACTTCATGTCAACGTATCCGAAGTTGCTGACCGCAATAACCGGCCGAAATAAAAACGCGCCTCGCGGCGCGTTTCCATTATAGACCGAATCAAGGCAAGCTCAGGGCAAGGCATGAAACTCTTTGGTGCGCTCTTCCAGTTCACCGGCGATGATCTTCTTCGAGTTCTTGTCGTTGCGGAAGATGATGGGCTGCGCCTGCAGTTGCGGGTTCTTCGCATCCTCGATAGCCTGTTCGATGATGTGATGATGCGGAGACAGGGCGCATACCGGATCGGCCGCCTCGGCATCACCGGTCAGCAGGAAGGTCTGGCAACGGCATCCGCCCAGGTCCTTCTCCTTTTCCGGACAGGTGCGGCAAGGTTCCTTCATCCAGCTGTCGCCACGGTATTTGTTGAACGCCGGCGAATCCTTCCAGCTCCAGCCCAGGTCGTCGTCCCTGACATTGGGGAACTGCATATTCGGCAACACGCGTGCCGAGTGACACGGCAATACGTCGCCGTTGGCGGTGACGATCATGAACACCTCGCCCCAGCCGTTCATGCACTTCTTCGGACGGTCGGCGAAATAATCCGGCACGACGAAGAATATTTTCATCTTGGTACCGGATTTGGCGCGATATTCGTTGGTGATGCGCTCCGCCTCCTCGACCTGCTCCTTGCTCGGCATCAATTGATTGCGGTTGATCAACGACCAGCCGTAGTACTGCGTGTTGGCCAGTTCGATGTAATCGGCGCCCAGCGCCTCGGCCATTTCCAGAATCTCTTTCATATGGCCGATGTTATAGCGGTGGATGACCACGTTCAGCACCATCGGGTAGCCATGACTCTTGATCATGGCCGCCACCTTTTTCTTCAGCTCGAAGGTCTTGGTGTTGGTGATGAAGTTGTTGATCTCCTCCGTGATGTCGTGCATCGACAGCTGGATATGGTCCAGACCGCCGTCCTTGAAGGCTTGAATGCGCTTTTCGGTGAGGCCGACGCCGGAAGTGATGAGGTTGCTGTAATAGCCGAGTTTGTGCGCTTCCGCGACGATCTCCTCGATATCGTCGCGCAACAGCGGCTCCCCGCCCGAAATGCCTAGCTGGATGGCTCCCAGTATCGTCGCGCAACAGCGGCTCCCCGCCCGAAATGCCTAGCTGGATGGCTCCCAGTTTACGCGCTTCGCGCAGGGTCTTGATCCATTGCTCGGTACTCAGTTCGTTCTGCGTATGCTTGTCGTAATCGGTCGGGTTGTAGCAGAAGGCACAATGCAAGGGGCAGCGATAGGTGATCTCCGCCAGCAGCCACAAGGGCTGCGTGTGGGTCACAGTGGCTGCGACACCATTGTTCTGTGCCTGCACTGTTTTCTGCACGACTGAATCACCTAACGAGTTTTGCGTCATTTTGCCGCTCCTTAAACCTTGCGTATCCAGGATTTTCCGGCCGCCAGATCGAACATGCCGAGGATATCCTGTTCGATGCCCTCCGCGTCCGGGAAAGCGGCCTTCAACTCTGCGATGATCTCGCCGACCGTCGCCTTGCCGTTCACGCGCTTCAGCACCTCACCGGCGCCTCCATGCAGTTTGACCATGCCTTCCGGGAAAAGGATCACATAACTTTGCTGCGCCTCTTCCCACTGGAAGCGATGGTGCGGCGCCAGTGCGTAAATGTCTTCGTGTTTGATCTCGTGTTCCATGAGGCGGCTTAATCGAAATTGATGACAGGCTGGCGCAGATAGTCGCGCCCTTCGGTTTTGACTTCAGTACAGGCCAGCATGATGGAATCTGCAATCACCCAGAGGACGTCCAGCTTGAACTGCAGGATATCCAGCGCGCGCATCTGCAGTTCGCGCGTCTGGCCGAAATAGTTCAATGTTACTTCAAGGCCCTGCTCGACGTCGCGACGCGCTTCTGTCAGGCGCTTCTTGAAGTAAATCAGGCCCTCTTCCTTGATCCACGGATACATCTCCGGCCAGGAACTGATGCGCTGCTGGTGAATGTGCGGTGCGAACAGTTCGGTCAACGAGGAACAGACCGATTCCTGCCATGGCCGCTGCTTGGCGAAGTTGATATAGGCGTCGACCGCGAAGCGCACGCCCGGGCTGACCAGTTTGAGCGAAGTGACTTCCTCGCGTGTCAGGCCGACTGCCTCGCCCAACTTGATCCAGGCCTCGATACCGCCGATCTGGTCGCCGACACCGTCATGGTCGGTGATGCGCACGATCCACTGCTTGCGCACTTCCTTGTCCGGACAGTTGGACATGATGGCCGCATCCTTCATCGGGATGGCGATCTGGTAATAGAAACGGTTCGCGACCCAGCACTGCAGTTGCTCCTTGGTCAGCTTACCTTCATACATCATGACGTGGATCGGGTGACTGATATGGTAGCCCTTGCCCTTCTCGCGCAGCTTGGCTTCAAATTCTTCCCTGCTCCAGGGTGCTTTTACGTCTGCCATTTTTCTTTCCTTTACAAGATGATGTCCATGCCGTCGTAGGCGACTTCGATGCCATGACGCGCGAGTTCTGCGCGTTCTGCGGAATCCTCGCGCAGAATCGGGTTGGTGTTGTTGATGTGTATCAAGACCTTGCGTACATTGCCGAACTTGTCGAGTTGCTCGATCATGCCGCCGGGACCGGACTGCGGATTATGGCCGATGCTGCGGGCGGTCTTGGTCATCAGGCCCAGATCGATCATCTCGGTATCGGTCCAGAAGGTGCCGTCGACCATGATGCAATCCGCCTGGTTCATCAACGCCGGCAGATGTGGCTCGATCTCGGCCAGACCCGGCGAATACCAGCATTTCTTGCCGGTGCTGATCTCCTCGATCAAAACACCGATGGTGTCGCCCGGATGCGGGTCGTTGCGGTGCGGTGAGTACGGCGGCGCCGCGCTCTTCAGCGCCACGGCCGTGAACCTCAGGTTCGGCACATTCGGCATGGTGAAACCGGACTTGCCGTCGATCGGGATGCTGTGATGATTGATGCCGCAATAGTGACCGAGAATGTTCAGAATCTGGTTGCCGGAAGTGAGGTCGCCATACACCATGTCGGTGCAATAGATTTCGCGCTTGACCGTACCTTCACGCAGCATGAACAGGCCGGTGGTATGGTCAATCTGCGCGTCGATCAACACGATGGCCTGAATGCCGGTATCGCGAATGGCGCGACCCGGCTGCAGCGCAGGGAAATCCTGAATCTGCTGAAGAATATCGGGCGATGCGTTGAACAGCACCCAGTTGACGCCGTCGCTGCTGACGCAGATCGACGATTGCGTACGCTTGCTTGCCTTGATAGTGCCTTTACGCAGTCCATCGCAATTGGCGCAATTGCAATTCCACTGTGGAAAACCACCACCCGCACCCGAACCCAAAACGTGTATATGCATAATCTTCTACTTTTAATTGATTCCTGAAGGCCGAGTTTAAACCCATTGACCGGAAATGACACGGGCCGCCCGCAGGCAGCCCGCTCTTGCTATCGATTAACGATTGCAAACGTACATCGTAACTTCAAAGCCGAAACGCATTTCGGTAGCAGCTGGTTTTGTCCACATGATCTAGTCTCCTTTGTTTGATTGGTATGCACGCCTTGAATTGTGTTCTTGACGTGTGAAGCCATTGTGATGCGTGCGACCTGACAAACACAGGGCAAAAATACGGAATCGCGCCTAAGTATTTTCATGACACTGACACCTTTGGAACACAGAACTGGCGCGGGCGACAGGCATAAAAAAGCCCGGCACCGAAAGGTGCCGGGCCCTGAATTGCACGAACTCAGACCCCTTGTGTCTTCGCTCTGCGCTGGCGCACGCCGGCCGCCAGCGTTTCCAGCAGCTTGACCGTGTCCTGCCAGCCCAGGCAGGCATCCGTAATAGATTTGCCGTACTCCAGCTTGCAACCCGGGGCATAATCCTGGCGCCCTTCATGCAAGTGAGATTCCACCATGACGCCGATGATGCGCTGGTCGCCGGCCGACAGTTGGGCAGCAATGTCTTCTGCCACTTGCAGTTGTCGCTGGAACTGTTTCTGGCTGTTGGCGTGACTGCAGTCGATCATCAGCCTCGCCGCCAGACCGTTCTCTTCCAGCGCACGGCAAGCCGCTTCGACGCTGGCCGCATCATAGTTCGGCCGGCTGCCGCCGCGCAGGATCAGGTGACAGTCCTCGTTGCCGGTGGTGGCGATGATGGCCGAACGGCCTTCCTTGGTCACCGACAGGAAATGGTGCGGATTGGACGCCGTCTTGATGGCATCGATGGCGACCCGCACATTTCCGTCGGTGCCATTCTTGAAGCCGACCGGACAGGAAAGCCCGGAAGACAGTTCGCGATGCACCTGGGATTCCGTCGTGCGTGCGCCGATTGCGCCCCAACTGACGAGGTCGGCCGTGTATTGCGGCGTGATGGTGTCGAGAAACTCCATGGCGGCCGGCATGCCGAGCTCGTTGACGTCGAGCAGGAACTTGCGGGCCTTTTCCAGGCCTTCGTTGATGCGATAGCTGCCGTCGAGGAACGGATCGTTGATCAGCCCCTTCCAGCCCACCGTGGTACGCGGCTTTTCGAAATAGACGCGCATGACGATCATCAGGTCCGCCGCCAACTGCTTGCGCATTTCCTTCAGGCGTCGCGCGTATTCAAGACCGGCTTCGGTGTCGTGGATCGAGCATGGGCCGACGACGACCAGCAGACGGTCGTCGCTGCCGTGCAGGATGCGATGGATCGCTGCGCGTGCGGCGAGGATGTTGTGGGTGGACTCGTTGCTCTCCTTGAGCTTGTCCAGCAGTTCCAGCGGCGTGATCAGGTCCTGTATCTCCTTGATACGGACGTCATCGGTCGCCAGTTTTTCGTATGCAGTCATCTGGCTAAATCTTGCTTCCTGTTTTCAATAAGTTTTCCAGCACGTTCAGAAAACGGGCGTTCTCCTGGAACAACCCGACACTGACGCGCAAGTACTCCGGCATCTCGTAGTTGGCTACCGGCCGGACAATGACGCCCTGTTGCAGCAAGCCGCGATTGATGGCGGCGGCATTACCGACACGCACGCTGACAAAGTTGCCGAACGACGGGATGTACTGCAGCCCCAGCGTATCAAAGCCTTGTGTCAGTTGTAGCATGCCGGCGCGATTGAGGGCATAGCTGCGCTCGACGAAATCATCGTCGTTGAGCGAGGCAACCGCTGCCGCCTGCGCCACGCTGTTGACGTTGAACGGCTGACGCACGCGATTCATCATGTCCGCGATCTCCGCCGAAGCGACACCGTAACCGATACGCAAGCCGGCGAGCCCGTAGGCCTTGGAGAAGGTGCGCGAAACGATCAGATTGGGAAACTGCGCGAGCCAACTGAAACTTTCCGATTTCGTCTCGGCCGGCATGTATTCGTCATAGGCTTCGTCCAGCACCACCAGTACCCGCGACGGCACCTGACGCAGAAAATCCAGCAGCAGGTCTTTTTCCAGCATGGTGCCGGTCGGGTTGTTCGGGTTGGCGATGAACATCATCCGCGTCTGCGGCGTCACTGCCGCAAGCATCGCTTCCAGATCATGGCCGAAATCGCGAGCGGCGACCGTCACGCCAACGGCGCCGACGGCCTGAGTGGCCAGCGCATACACGGCAAACGCGTGCTGCGAAAAAACCGCTTCGCTGCCCGGGGTCAGGAAGGCGCGGGCCGCGAGTTCCAGTATGTCGTTTGACCCATTGCCAAACACCAGCATCGCCGGCTGCAAGCCGAATTTGCGGCAGACCGCATCGCGCAGCTCGAAACCGCTGCCGTCCGGATAGCGGGCGATCTCCTCCAGCGCCTGCTGCATGGCTTCGTACGCCTTGGGGCTGGCGCCGAGCGGGTTCTCATTGGAAGCCAGTTTGACGATCTGATGCGGCTCCAGACCCATTTCACGCGCAAGGTCGGAGATCGGCTTGCCCGGCTGGTAGGGGGCAATGGCACGGATATGATCAGGCGCGAGGTCGCACAATCCAGTCACGGTTCACCTTTAAACAATCAAAACAAAAAGCGGCATTAAGCCGCGATGATTCAAACGATTATACCACCGGCTGCTGCCGGGTCCGGCGGCTGCAAGCCGCCACGCCCATCACTGGTCTAAACAACGGCGACCGGATAGGAGCCCAGTACCTTGACCAGCGAGGCGCGTTTCTGCAACTCGGTCATGGCCGCTGCCACGTTGGCATCCAACTGGTGGCCCTCGATATCGACGAAGAACACATATTCCCAGACGCCCATTCTCGACGGGCGCGACTCCAGCTTGGTCATGCTGACCTGATGGCGGGCCAACGGTTCCAGCAGGTCGACAATGGCACCCGGTACGTTGCGCGTGGCCATCAGCAACGAAGTCTTGTCCTTGCCGGAAGGCGCGACGTCATGGCCGGAGAGCACGAGGAATCGCGTCGTGTTCTTTGGATCGTCCTCGATGTTTTCCGCCAGCAAATTGAGGCCGAACAGCTCGCCGGCACGACGGCTGGCGATGGCCGCCGCTTGCAGGTCAGCAGCGGCGAGACGCGCCGCTTCGGCATTGCTGGCGACTGCATGGCGCTCCGCATCGGGCAGATACTGATTCAACCATTCATGGCACTGCGCCAGCGACTGTGCGTGCGAGTAGAGCTTGGCGATCTTTTTTCTGTCCTTTTGCTGGCTCAGCAGATTGTGATGCACCGGCAGCGTGACTTCGCCGCAGATATGGGCATTGGTCATCATCAAGAGGTCCAGCGTTCTGCCGACGGCACCCTCGGTCGAGTTCTCGACCGGCACCACGCCGTAATCGACTTTGCCAGCCTCGACCAGACGGAACACGTCGTCGATGGACGCGCACTCGACCGGCGCCGTCAATCCGCCGAACTGCTTATTGGCAGCCTCCTCGCTGAAAGTGCCGAGCGGGCCGAGAAACGCCACGCTCAGTTCTTTTTCCAGCGCACGACAGTTGGACATTACACTGCGGAAAATCGCCGTGACCGCCTCTGCCGACAACGGGCCTTCGTTGTTCTGCAACAACCTGCGCAACACCTGGGCCTCGCGTTCGGGCCGATAGATCGGCCCCTCGCCCTTGATCATGCCGATCTCGCGCGCATGACAAGCCCGTTCGTTGACCAGTTTCAGCAACTGGTCGTCGATGGCGTCGATACGGTCACGGTGGCTTTTCAGTTGTTCATCCATAGTCGTCATCAAGCATGCGTCCGTTCGAATTCCCGCATGAATTGCAGCAAGGCTTCCACCCCCTCTAGCGGCATGGCGTTGTAGATCGAAGCGCGCATGCCACCCACCAGCTTGTGCCCCTTCAACTGCAACAGCCCCCGCTGCGAAGCCTGCTGCAGGAATTCCGCATCCAGTCCGGAGCGGTTGATGGTGAACGGGATGTTCATGCGCGAACGGTTCTCGACCGCTACCGGCGAATGATAGAAATCCGAGGCATCGAGATAATCATAAAGCAATGCCGCCTTGCGGATATTGGTTTTTTCCATGGCCGCCAAGCCACCACGCTCTTTCAGCCATTTGAACACCAGGCCGGCGATATAGATGGCGTAGGTCGGCGGCGTGTTGTACATGGAGCCGTTATCGGCATGTATCCTGTAATCCAGCATGGTCGGCGTTCCGGCTTCCGGCTGGCCGATCAGGTCTTCGCGCACGATGACGATGGTCAGGCCGGCCGGACCGATGTTCTTCTGGGCTCCCGCGTAGATCAAGCCATAACGGCTGACATCGATCGGGCGCGACAGGATATGCGAAGACATGTCGGCCACCAGCGGCACGCCACCGGTTTCCGGTGTCCAGAACACCTCGACGCCGCCGATAGTCTCGTTCGACGTGTAATGCACGTAAGCCGCGTCCGGACTCAACTGCCAGGCGTCCTGCGCGGGCGCATAGGTGTAATTCCTGTCCGCCGAGGATGCAGCGACATTGACCTCACAGTATCTGGCCGCTTCAGCGATGGCTTTTTCCGACCAGATGCCGGTGCTGATGTAATCCGCGCGCTTCCTGCCGCGCAGCAGATTGAGAGGGATCATGGAAAACTGCAGATGCGCGCCACCCTGCAGGAACAACACCTTGTAGTTGGCGGAGATTTGCAGCAGTTCGCGCAGATCGGCTTCCGCCTCGCTGGCGATCTGCAGGAACTCCTTGCCGCGGTGCGACATCTCCATGACCGACATGCCGGAGCCATGCCAGTCCAGCATCTCGTCGCGCGCCTGCATCAGCACTTCTCGCGGCAGCACGGCCGGGCCGGCCGAAAAGTTATAGACCGGACTCATGGGTTCAGGCTTCGGTCTCGTCATCGGTTTCCACGATCTTTTCCAGGCCCGAGAGTTTCTCGCCGGCACCCAGGTTGATTAGGGTCACGCCCTGCGTCGCACGTCCCAGTTCGCGGATCTCCTTGACGCGGGTACGGATCAGCACGCCACCGGTGGTGATCAGCATGATCTCGTCCTCGTCGTTGACCAGTCTGGCCGCAACGACGGTGCCGTTGCGCTCACTGGTGGCAATGGCCTTGACGCCCTGCGTGCCGCGACCGGAATGGCGGAACTCCTTCAATGCCGTGCGCTTGCCGTAACCGTTCTCGGTCGCCACCAGCAGGGTCTCGTTCTCGTTCTCTGCGATCAGCAACGAGATCACCTGTTGCTTCGGCGCCAGCTTCATGCCGCGGACGCCGCGCGTCGCGCGGCCCATGGGACGCACGTGCTCTTCGTCGAACCAGACCGCCTTGCCGCCGTCCGATACCAGCACGACATCGTTTTCGCCGTGCGTGATCTCGGCACCGACCAGATAATCTCCGTCATCCAGGTTGATGGCGATGATGCCGGATTTACGTGGATTGGAGAATTCGACCAGAGAAGTCTTCTTGACGGTGCCGGCGGCGGTGGCCATGAAGACATAGCGGTTTTCGTCGAACTCCTTGACCGAGAGGATGGCGTTGATCTTCTCACCCTCTTCCAGCGGGAACAGGTTGACGATGGGCTTGCCACGGCTGGCGCGGCCGCCCTGCGGCACTTCGTAGACCTTGAGCCAGTAGACGCGGCCGCGGCTGGAGAAACAGAGGATGTAATCGTGTGTGTTGGCGACGAACATCTTGTCGATGAAATCGTCTTCCTTGGTGCCGGCCGCCTGTTTGCCGCGCCCGCCTCGACGTTGCGCGCGGTACTCGTCCAGCGGCTGCGACTTGACGTAACCGGTATGCGACAGCGTGACGACGACGTCCTGCGGCGTGATCAGGTCTTCCAGCGACAGATCCTGCGTGTTCTCGACGATCTCGCTACGCCGCTTGTCGCCGAACTGCTGACGGATGGCGGAAAGCTCTTGCACGATGATTTCCGTCACGCGCTCGGCCCGGGCCAGAATATCGAGCAGGTCGGTGATGACGTCCATCACTTCCTTGTATTCATTGACGATCTTGTCCTGTTCGAGGCCGGTCAGACGTTGCAGGCGCATCTGCAGGATTTCCTGCGCCTGCACGTCGGACAGTCGATAGCCATTGGGGGTCAGGCCGAAGTCGACCGACAGACCTTCCGGACGCGAGGCATCGGAAGCGGCACGCTTCAGCATCTCCTCGACTACCGGCGAGGTCCAACTGCGCGCCATCAACTCACGCTTGGCGTCAGGCGGTGTCGGCGCTGCCTTGATGATGGCGATCATCTCATCGACATTAGCCAGCGCCACGGCCAGGCCTTCCAACACGTGGCCGCGCTCGCGCGCCTTGCGCAACTCGAACACGGTGCGACGCGTGACGACCTCGCGCCGGTGGCGCAAGAAGGCTTCCAGCATCTGTTTCAGGTTGAGGAGACGCGGCTGGCCGTCGAGCAAAGCCACCATGTTCATGCCGAAGGTGTCCTGCAACTGGGTCTGCTTGTACAGGTTGTTGAGGATGACTTCCGGCACTTCGCCGCGCTTCAACTCGATCACCACGCGCATGCCGGACTTGTCCGATTCGTCGCGCAGATCGGAAATCCCCTCGATCTTCTTCTCGTTGACCAGTTCGGCGATCTTTTCGATCAGGCTCTTCTTGTTCACCTGATACGGGAGTTCATCGATGATAATGGCCTGACGGTCACCCTTGCCGATATCCTCGAAGTGCGTGCGACCACGCATGACCACGCGGCCGCGGCCGGTACGGTAGCCTTCCTTGACGCCTACGGTACCGTAGATGATGCCGGCGGTCGGGAAATCCGGCGCCGGAATGATGTCGATCAGTTCGTCAACGCTGGTCTCCGGATTCTTCAGCAGCACCAGACAGGCATCCAGGACTTCGTTCAGGTTGTGTGGCGGAATATTGGTCGCCATGCCGACCGCGATGCCGGAACTGCCGTTGATCAGCAGGTTGGGGATACGCGCCGGCATGATGAGCGGCTCCTGCTCGGAGCCGTCGTAATTGGGGCCGAAATCCACGGTTTCCTTGTCGATGTCGGCCAGCAGTTCGTGCGCGATGCGCGCCATGCGGATTTCGGTATAACGCATGGCCGCCGCGTTATCGCCGTCGACCGAACCAAAGTTGCCCTGGCCGTCGACCAGCATGTAACGCAAGGAAAAATCCTGCGCCATGCGCACGATGGTGTCATAGACGGCGATGTCGCCGTGCGGGTGGTACTTACCGATAACGTCACCAACGATACGCGCCGACTTCTTGTAGGCGCGATTCCAGTCGTTGTTCAGCTCGTGCATGGCATACAGCACGCGCCTGTGCACCGGCTTCAGACCGTCGCGCACGTCGGGCAAGGCACGCCCCACGATCACGCTCATGGCGTAATCGAGGTAGGAGCGGCGCATCTCGTCTTCCAGGCTGATAGGGAGGGTTTCTTTTGCGAATTGTTCCATATTGGCTATCGGCTTAATTGGTGACTTAAAGGTATGGATTCTAGCATGATACGACGGTCAGGACATGGCCGATTATGACCTGCGCTCAGCCATGGCCGGCGCGGCTTTCACCCGTTTCGATCAGTGGCCGTTTCAATGCAAAACAGCCGTGAGCAAGACGGCCTTAAACGGGGGGGGCAAAGCCAAAGAAAAACGGGGCTTGCGCCCCGCCTTTCAACACGTTTTTTCTACTGCTCACTTCTTTCGTCCGTGCAACACAAACATCAGCATGCCTGCCAGGATGGCCAAAATCGCGACCGCATCCGGAATCGCCACGGCCTTTTCCACTTCTGCCGTGGCTTTCAATGCGCCGATCTGGAGTATGGTTTCCTCCGTGGTATAGCTGAATTCCTGGTAGACCAGCGCGGCAACCCCGAGCATGATCAGCAAGAGCCCGAAGATCAGACGGGGTTTCAGCACGCCGCAGCCTTGGTTACAGGCAAGTGCAGCATCATTCGCCGAACTTCTTGCGGGCTTCCGCCAGCGCGTGCTTGATGCTTTCCCAGGCTTCGTCACCACCCTTGCGCAGTTCCTGCCAGGCATCTCCGGCCGATTCCTGGATTTCCTTCAATTTCAACCGCGCTTCGTCACGCTTGGCACGCAACAGAATGAGCTGCTCCTCGGCTTTGGTGCGAAGTTCAGCATCCAGTTGACGGCCACGTTCCTCAAGCACATCAATGTCGGCGCTCCATACATCCAGTTGCGCTTTTAGTTTCTCTACATACTCATCCTTGACACTCATGTTTCAGCTCCTTCAGGTTGAATCAAACGGTTCCAGTTACAAGTGTGACACATCTATGCCACTGAAGTGCAATCAATCAGCGACCCAAGAGCGCCAGATCCGCCTTCAGGTCGTCGATATGCTCCAGTCCGACGGCGATGCGCACCAGTCCGTCGCCGACGCCTGCTGCGGCCCTAGCCTCCGCACTGACACGGCTATGCGTGGTGGTGGCAGGGTGCGTGATGGTGCTCTTGGCGTCACCCAGATTGGCGGTGATGGAAATCATGCGCGTCGAGTCGATCAGGCGCCATGCCGCTTTCTTGCCACCCTTCACATCGAAGGAAACGATGGCGCCGCCGCTCTTCTGCTGCCGCATCGCCAGCGCGTGCTGCGGGTGGGAGGCCAGCCCCGGATAGTAAACGCGGTCGACGCCCGGTTGCGCCTCCAGCCATTCGGCCAGTGCCAGTGCATTGCGCGCATGTGCATCCATGCGCACATGCAAGGTTTCCAGCCCCTTGAGGAACACCCAGGCATTGAACGCGCTGAGCGAAGGTCCGGCAGTCCGCAGAAAACCGTAAACCGGCTCCAGCACATCCTTCCTGCCCAGCACGGCACCGCCGAGGCAGCGACCCTGACCATCGATATACTTGGTCGCCGAATGGATGATGATGTCGGCCCCCAAGCTCAGGGGGCGCTGCAACGCAGGCGTGCAGAAGCAGTTATCGACCGCCAGCAGCACGCCGGCATCATGGGCAATGGTCGCCAGCTCGGTGATGTCGCAGACTTCGGTCAGCGGGTTCGACGGTGTCTCGACGAAAAACAGTTTGGTATTGGGTCGAACTGCCTCCTTCCACGCCTGCGGGTCGGTCAGCGACACGAATGTCGTCTGCAGGCCCCAACGTTGCAGGATGTTGCTGAATAGCTGCACTGATGTACCGAAGATGCTGCGCGAAGCCACCACATGGTCGCCGGCCGAACACAAGCCCATCACGCAGGCAAGGATGGCAGCCATGCCGGACGATGTCGCTACGCAGAATTCCGCGCCTTCGAGCGCCGCCAGCTTATTCTGGAACATGGTCACGGTCGGGTTGGTGAAGCGCGAGTAGATATTGCCCGGCTCCTGTCCGCCGAAGCGTGCCGCAGCCTGTGCCGCGCTATTGAAGACAAAACTGCTGGTCAGGAACATCGCCTCGGAATTCTCGCCGAATTCCGTATGTTCGCTGCCCGCCCGGATGCCCAACGTTTCCGGCTGCCATTGATGGTTCATTGCCTTACCTTTCCAATCTGTTCATTTGCAAAAAACAGCGGGCACAAAAAAACCCGCTCAGCGTCGCTGTATTTCAGCTTGCTAAAACGGGTTTACGTACGACACAACTCGCTTTAGCTGAATTTATAACGCGCCCGCAAGCTGAGTTTGTGCTGCAGGCTTACTGCAGCACGCTCAAATCAGCGCAATTCAATCTTAGCCCTCCGCCCACCTTGGCGTCAAGTCAGGCCGGCTCTTCCTCGTACTCCTTGGCCGAGACCAGATTGAGGTCCAGCTGCGTACTCGAATTGGCCGGCTTCTTGTGCTTGTGCCCTTCGCCCCGTGCCGACTCGATCTCGTTCAGATAGGCTTCGTCGATATCACCGGTCACATAATGTCCGTCGAAACAGGAGCAGTCGAACAGCTCGATGTCGGGATTGCTCAACTGCACAGCCTTGATCAGCGCATCCAGATCCTGATAGATCAAGGCATCGGCACCGATTTCCCGGCAAATCTCCTCGTCAGTGCGCCCTGTCGCCAGCAACTCGTTGCGCGTCGGCATGTCGATGCCATAAACGTTGGGGAAACGCACCGGAGGCGCTGCGGAAGCGAAATAAACCTTGTTCGCGCCGGCGTCGCGTGCCATCTGTACGATCTGCTGCGACGTGGTGCCGCGGACGATGGAGTCATCGACCAACAGCACATTCTTGCCCTTAAACTCCATGCCGATCGGGTTCAGCTTCTGGCGCACCGACTTCTTGCGCAAGGCCTGCCCCGGCATGATGAAGGTGCGGCCGATGTAACGGTTCTTGATGAACCCTTCGCGATAGGTCAGATTCAGCGCGTTCGCCAGTTGCAACGCGCTCGGCCGACTGGTATCGGGGATTGGAATGACGACATCGATCTGCAGGTCCTTCCATTCGCGATGGATCTTTTCCGCCAGGCTTTCACCCATGTGCAGGCGGGTCTGATAGACCGAAACGCCGTCGATGACGGAGTCCGGTCTGGCCAGATAGACATATTCGAAGATACACGGCGTCAATCTGGCATTCTCGGCGCACTGGCGCGAGTAGAAATTTCCGTCCATGTCGATAAAAATCGCCTCGCCCGGCTCGACGTCGCGCATCAGCGTAAAGCCGAGCACATCAAGCACCACGCTTTCGGATGCGACAGCGTATTCGACGCCCTGCTCGGTTTCCAGCTTGCCGATCACCAACGGCCGGATACCATGCGGGTCACGAAAGGCGAGCAAACCGAAATTGGCGATCATGGCAACGACACCATAGGCACCCTTGCAGCGCTTGTGGACGCCGGCGACCGCTTCAAACACCATATCCGTGTTCAATACAACGTTATGCGCACTACGTTCGATCTCGTGCGCCAGCACGTTGAGCAGGACTTCGGAGTCGGAACTGGTATTGATATGGCGCAGATCCTGGCGGAACATCTCCTGCTTCAGTTGTGCCGAGTTGGTCAGGTTGCCGTTGTGACCGAGCACGATGCCAAAAGGCGAATTGACGTAGAAAGGCTGGGCTTCGGCGGCCGAGGATGAGCCGGCGGTCGGATAACGCACATGGGCGATACCGGCATTGCCGATCAGGCTGCGCATGTGGCGGGTCTGGAACACGTCCTGCACGAGACCATTGTTCTTGTGCATGTAGAACGTGTTGCCATCGCAGGTAACGATGCCGGCAGCATCCTGTCCGCGATGCTGCAATACCAGCAATCCGTCATACAGCAACTGATTGACCGGGTTTTTACTGACTACTCCAATGATTCCGCACATTAATCAAACATCCAATAAACTAAAATCTGTCGTGTCGAGCCAAATCCGGAATGGCTCAATCTAGTCGTATTTCACATGCTTGGCAATATCTGTCGGCATCCAGGACAACTGGGCCGTCACCATCGCCTCCAGCGGCGCAGCAAACATCGCATTACGCCACACCGGCTCCCTCGGTAACGCTGTAAAACCGGCCAGCAAAACCAGGATGCAGCTCACCAGCAGGCCGCGTGCAAACCCGAACACAGCGCCCAGACCGCGATCGACCCAACCCAAGCCGGCCTTCTTGAAGATATGCGCAATCGCGATCGCCAGCAGGCTGCACAATAACAATGTCGCCAGAAACACAATCAGAAAGGCGGCCAGCATTTTCAATTCCGCGTTGGGGATGGCTTCCGGCAAAAGCGGCACCACTTCGAGCGCGTAAAGCTTGGCGACGATAAAGGCCACGACCCAGCTTGCCAGCGCGAGCACCTCACGGACAAATCCGCGCATGATGCTGATCAAGACGGAAATGCCGACGATGGCCAACACTGCATAATCGAAGCCGGTCATGGGCGCTTACTTGTTGGTGATGATCATGCCGGACAGACTGGCAGCCTTGATCTTGCCCATCGCCTCTTCCGCCAGCTCACGGCTGGCAAAAGGACCGACACGCAGACGGATTTTCTCGCCCTGGGCCGTCTGCAATTTTTCCGTACTGGGCTGCAGCCCCTGGGCTTTCAGCTTGCCTTCCAGTTGCCGGACGTTGGCGGCATCTGAAAACACACCAATCTGCACGGAATATGTCGGTGATGGCGATTTTGCTGTTGGCTGGACCGGTATCGGTTTGGATGCAGGTGTCGATTTGTTGTCCACAACCGGTGCAGGAGTTTTCGCGGCTGTTGCCGCATCGGCTTCTGCCATCGCCGGCGTTTCCTTCGTTAAAGCGTCTTGTGGTGTCGTTTCGGGCAGTGTTTCGGCTTGCACTGCGGTTTCCGGTTCGGGGTTGTAAGGCGTAACGCTGGAAGTGAACTCATCGTCATCCTGACTTGGGATCGAAATCTCGATCTCCTGTTGCGGCAGGTTTGCCGAGCGGTCATCCAGCACCATGGGCAGCACCGTCACCATCAGCAACACGAGGGCGATCGCACCCACGAGCCGCCTGCGGGCTCTTTTCCTGAATTGAATCTCTTGTTCGTCGATCGACATTGACGCGCTCTCCAATGGCAGGTGCCCGTTCTTCAGCGCGATGCGCTGGCAGCAGATGCCGGCAATTCTTGCATGACTTCAGCGACAGTAAAAAATGAACCAAACACGATAATTCTATCATTTTTACCCGCATCCAGACAGGCCTGACGGAATGCAGCCGGCAGACTTTCAAAGCCTGCATAAGGCCCAACCGCGCTGATTTCATTGAATATTTCGAGCATCTCCGGCACGCTGGCGGAGCGCGCATGATCGACCGAGGACAGGTACCAGCGATCGATCTCGGGCAACAGCGCCGTAACTACGCCGGCGATATCCTTGTCGGCCAGCATGGCGAAGACGGCCAGCGTTTTGCCAGCAGGTTTCGATTGTCGCAGATTGTCGACCAGCGCATGCGCGGCGTGCGGATTGTGCGTCACATCCAGCAGGATTTGCGGCTGTAGGGAAACGGTCTGGAAACGACCGGCCAGACGCACCGACCGCAACCCCGATTCGATCGCATCGCGATCGACCGGCAGGCGCGCCTGCATGGCCTCGACCGCCGCCAGGGCACTTGCCGCGTTATCCAACTGGAACTCGCCGCGCAACGCCGGCAACGGTAGTTCCGGCAACCGGCTAGCGCCCTCGAAATCCCAGCGGTCACCATGTCGTATCAGCCTGAAATCACGCTCGCGCAGACGCAAATCGGCGCCGATGGTCATCGCATGCTGCAACAGCGTCTGCGGCGGATTGCAGTCGCCGCAGATGGCAGGAACGCCAGCTCTAAAGATACCGGCCTTCTCCAGACCGATGCTGTCGCGACTGTTGCCGAGAAACTCGATGTGGTCGATATCGACAGCGGTCACCACTGCACAATCCGGCTCGAACACATTGACGGCATCGAGCCGCCCGCCGAGGCCGACTTCCATGACTGCCAAATCGACCGTTCGCTGCATGAAACACCACATGGCAGCCAGGGTACCGAATTCGAAATAGGTGAGCGGCACTTCCCGGCGTGCCGCTTCCACTGCAGCAAATGCGGCGGCCAGCATGTCGTCATCGAGTTCCGCCCCGTCGATGCGTACGCGCTCGTTATACCGAATGAGATGAGGAGAACTGTAGCCGGCGACACGGTAGCCGGCCTGACGATAGATTTGCTCCAGCATGGCACAGGTCGAACCCTTGCCATTGGTGCCGCCGACGATGATGATGGGGAAACGCGGCGTCAGTCCTAAACGCTGCTTGACGACGGCGACGCGCTCCAACCCCATCGCAATGGATTTCGGGTGCAGCGCCTCGATGTAGCGAAGCCAGCCTGCCAGATTCTGCGGCAGGGAGTTTTCAGGACCCACGTGTCAGTCCGAATTCAGGCGACGGCAGGCAATCGCTGCATGGCGGTAATGATGGTTGCCAGCTTGTCACGCATCTGACGGCGATCGACGATCATGTCGATGGCCCCATGTTCGAGCAGGAATTCCGCGCGCTGGAATCCTTCCGGTAACTTTTCACGCACTGTCTGCTCGATCACGCGCGGACCGGCAAAGCCGATCAGGGCATTCGGCTCGGCAATGATGACATCGCCCAGCATGGCGAAACTGGCCGAAACTCCACCCATGGTCGGATCGGTCAGCACCGAGATGAACGGCAGCCTGGCTTGACTGAGCTGGGTCAAGGCTGCACTGGTCTTCGCCATCTGCATCAGGGAGAACAGACCTTCCTGCATGCGCGCCCCGCCGCTGGCGGAGACGCAAATGAACGGCGCCTTGTGCTCGATGCTGGCCTGCACGCCACGGCAAAAGCGCTCACCCATGACCGAACCCATGGAGCCGCCCATGAACTTGAATTCGAACGCCGCCACCACGGCGGGGATGGTTTTGATGCTGCCTTGCATGACGATCAGCGAATCTGTCTCGCCCAACTCGGACTGAGTGGCTTTCAGCCTATCGGCGTATCGCTTGGTATCCTTGAACTTGAGCGGATCGATCGGCAGCACATCGGCACCGATTTCGGAGCGGCCCTCGGCATCCAGAATCAGATCCAGCCTTCTCCTTGCAGAGATACGGTGATGATGCCCGCATTTAGGACAGACTTCGGCATTGTTCTCCAGATCGCTGCGATACAGCACGGCGTCACATGACGGGCACTTGCTCCAAAGCCCTTCAGGTACGACCTTCTTGCCTGTGCCTTGTGCACGATTGATTTTTGGCGGTAATAGTTTTTGCAACCAGCTCATGGTCTGCCCCTTGTCTAGTGGTTGTCTATCGCGGCACGCAACTCGCTGGTAAGCGCAGTGAGCTTTGGCAGCAGTTCCTGTTCCGATGAATTCTCGATTTCCTGCACCAGGCGGCTACCGACGACAACAGCGTCGGCAATCGCTGCCACCTGCTTGGCCGTGGCGGCATCACGCACTCCGAAACCCACGCCGATCGGCAGATCGGTCTTGCTGCGGATATCCTGCAAACGCTCGGCCACCTGCGCGATATCCAGGTTCTGGGAACCGGTCACGCCCTTCAGGGAAACATAGTAAACGAAGCCGCTGGCCTGTCCCACGATCGTGTCGATGCGCTTGGGCTCGGTCGTCGGCGACAACAGAAAAATCGGATCGAGTTCGCGGCTTTTCAATAGCGCGACGAACTCGGTGCATTCTTCCGGTGGGTAATCGACGGTCAGCACGCCATCCAGCCCTGCGTCTCTGGCCTGGTCGGCGAATTTCTCATAGCCCATGGCCTCGACCGGGTTGGCATAACCCATCAGGATCACCGGTGTCTTCGCATCCTGTTGTCGAAAGGTTTTCACCATCTCCAGCACATCCGACAAGCCGACGTGATGCGCCAGCGCACGTTCACTTGCGCGCTGGATCACCGGGCCGTCGGCCATCGGGTCCGAAAACGGCACGCCGAGTTCCAGCATATCGGCACCACTCGCCACGAGGGCGTGCATCAGGTCGACGGTTTGTTTCGGATGCGGGTCACCCGCAGTGATATAGGGAATCAGCGCCTTCCTGTTCTGCTGCGCCAATTGTGTGAAAGTCGATTGAATACGAGACATTGTGTTTTTCTGTTATGGGCTGGAAGATGAAATGACTAGAGTTCGATACCGGAGAGTCTTGCCACGGTATTGATATCCTTGTCGCCACGACCGGAAAGGTTGACCAGCAACACCTTGTCGGATGACATGGTGGCTGCCATTTTCATGGCGTAGGCGATTGCATGGCTGGATTCCAGCGCCGGAATGATGCCCTCTGTCCGGCACATGGTATGAAAGGCGTTCATCGCCTCATCGTCGGTCACAGCGACATATTCCGCGCGATGGATGTCCTTCAGCCAGGCATGTTCCGGGCCGACGCCGGGGTAGTCGAGGCCGGCGGAAATCGAATGCGTCTCGACGATCTGGCCGTTCTTGTCCTGCATCAGATAGGTACGGTTGCCGTGCAACACACCGACCGGGCTGTTGGCCGTCAGCGGCGCGGCATGCATGCCGGTCTCGATACCGTAACCGGCCGCCTCGACACCGATCAGCCTGACGTTCTCCACATCGATGTACGGATAGAAGATACCCATGGCGTTGGAGCCGCCACCGACACAGGCAATGACTGCATCCGGCTGACGACCGATCATCTCCTGCATCTGTTCCTTGGCCTCGATACCGATCACAGACTGGAAATCGCGCACCATCATCGGATAAGGGTGCGGACCTGCAACGGTGCCGATGATATAGAAAGTATTGGCGACATTGGTCACCCAATCGCGCATCGCTTCGTTCAGGGCATCCTTCAGCGTCTTCGAGCCGGATTCGACCGGCACCACGGTCGCCCCCAGCAGCTTCATGCGATAGACGTTCGGCGCCTGGCGCTTGACGTCTTCTGAACCCATGTAGACCACGCACTCAAGACCGAGTCGTGCGGCGATGGTCGCCGTTGCCACGCCATGCTGACCGGCACCGGTTTCCGCAATCACGCGCGGCTTGCCCATACGCTTGGCCAGCAAGGCCTGGCCTACCGTGTTGTTCACCTTGTGCGCGCCGGTATGGTTGAGGTCTTCGCGCTTGAAATAGATGCGCGCACCGCCGATCTTTTCGGACAATCGCTGTGCATAATAAACCGGACTGGGGCGCCCGACGAAATGCTTGAGGTCATAGGCGAATTCAGCTAGGAATTCCGGATCGTGCCGGTAGCGCTCATACATCACGCGCAATTCTTCCAGCGCCTCGATCAAGGTCTCGGCGACAAAAATACCGCCATATGGGCCGAAATGGCCGCGTTCATCCGGCATATCATAAACTTGCATCACTGACTCCTCGCATGAATGCAGCGATCTTCGCCGCATCCTTGATTCCTTTGTTGAGTTCGACACCACCACTGACATCCACCGCATATGGCCGCACCTCGCGGATTGCCGCGACGACGTTCTCCGGGTTCAATCCACCGGCCAGCACCACGGGCTTGGGGAATGTTCTGGGAATGATGTTCCAGTCAAAAATCTGACCGGTTCCGCCCGGCACGCCTTCCATGAACGCGTCCAGTAACAAGGCTCGGGCATGCTTGAATTGTTGCGCATATTGTAGCAAATTTGTATCGGATTTAACGCGCACCGCCTTCATATACGGCATGCCATGGAGTTCGCAAGCCTCGGGCGTTTCGTCGCCGTGAAACTGCAAAAGATCGAGCCGGACCTGTTGCTTGACCTGTTCGACCTCGGCCGGTTCCGCATCGACAAAGAGGCCGACAGCACTGACGAAAGGCGGCAATATCGCAACGATCTGCGCGGCCCTTTCGGGACTGACGTAGCGTGGGCTCGGACGGTAAAACACCAGACCGATGGCATCGCAGCCGGCAGCCACCGCTGCTAAGGCATCTTCTTCGCGAGTGATGCCGCAGATTTTGACACGTGTACGCAAATGACGCTTCCCGTCAGACTGAACAAGCGTCATTTTATAGCGGTTGACAGTTTATGGCGCGCTTTTTACGACTGTCGCCAATTTCTCAAATGCATATCCGGCTCAATTCCCTGCGAATCTCCGGCAGACCCCACACAGAGTCATAGCCGATACCAGTCAGATAGAGCCCATCCGGCGAGAATGTCGGTGGCGCCCGCCTGCGATCCTTAAATTGCAGCAGCTCCTGCATGAACTCGGGCGGATGACTGCCCTTGCCGATATAGACCAGCGCGCCGACCATGTTGCGTACCTGATGATGCAAGAAGGCATTGGCGCGGAAATTGAACAGCAACCGGCCATCCGTACCGCTGACCTCTGCTGTGTGCATGACTTTCACCGGCGACTTGGCTTGACATTCGGCGGCGCGAAAAGCGCTGAAATCATGCTCTCCCAGCAGGAATTTTGCCGCCTGCTGCATGGCAGCGAGATCAAGCGGCTGGTGAAACCAGCCGGCCTTGCTATGCATCACCGCCGGAGCCACGGGCTGATTGATGAGAAAATATTGATAGCTGCGTTCATAAGCCGAAAATCGCGCGTGAAACTCCTCCCCCACCGGTTTTGCCCATAACACGCGTATGCCTGCAGGCAGATGTGCGTTGACGCCCCTGACCCAGGCGTTTTCCGGCCTCGAGGTCTCGGTATCGAAATGCACCACCTGGCACAGGGCATGTACGCCGGTGTCGGTACGGCCGGCAGCGACAACGCTGACGTCATGCCCTGCCAGTACGGCCAACGCTGCCTGCAGGGAATCCTGGATGCCGCAGCGGCTACTTTGGCTCTGCCAGCCACAAAAGCCGCGGCCGTCATATTCCAGCCCAAGGGCTATGCGCATGACAAGACGACTCCCGTCAGTATCAGGCCAAGCAACACCCAGCCGTCGAAGGGGCGCATGGGCGGCTTCATGATCTCTATCCGTTCCGGTGCATTGTGGCCGCTATCCAGCATATTCTCCAATGTCATCAGTTGTTGCAGCGAATTCTGCTGCCGGTTTCTCATGCCATGCTCGACATAATACAAGGTCAGCCATAACCTGACGGCGAAGCGTTCGGCATCAATACCGGCAAAACGCAATGGCCTGGCGAGCCAATACAATCCGGCAATCAACTGATCGCGGCTGGTCATCGCCAGCAGCAACGCCAATCCGGCGAGGATGGCCGCGAGACGCAATACCTGCTCCAACCCGCTAGCAATCCCTTCATAAGTCGGCGTAATCGGGAAATGCCAGCTCGCCACATACTCGCCCGGCGTGTTGCAGGCATAGACCAGCAAGAGGAAAAGCAGGATGTAGCGTACGCGTCTGAGCAATTTCATCCATTCGCCCAACGCGGGAAATCTGCACACGCCTGCGGCCAGCCTGTCCTTGTTATTCAGATCGACAGCGAACATGATGGCGAGCATCACGAGCAGCACCACACTCAACAGCAGAGATTGCATGCCATAAACGGCAAGGGCAAATATCAACAGTGTCAGAACCCGGAGAGAAGGATGCATGGCGTCAGAAATCAAGCATGAATTAATAATGTCGAGCATCAATAAAAAAGCCGGGCATCACGCCCGGCTTCATTAGAACACAATTGCCATCAGGACAGACTGGCAAATAGTTCCTGCGCGCGCTGACGCTGTCTCGGACCGCCTTCCTTCAGCACTTCCTCCAGCAGTTCACGCGCGCCTTCATTGTCACCCATATCCATATAGGCGGTCACCAAATCCAGCTTGGTATTAACGTCCTCGGACTCCTGCTCGGCACTGCCTGTCTCCTCGGCAGCCTGGGCCGACTCCCCGAGATCCAATGTGATGCCTGACAGATCGAGTTCCAACGCGGATTCGGCGTTGGCAGATGCCTCCTGTTCCGCAGCCCGGAGATCTGGTTCCACTGGCGCACTGACTTCTGGCTCGCTGGCAGCACCCAGATCAAAATTGAAATCCAGTCCTGAGGCTTCTTCCAGTGGTGCTTGCTCCGGCTCTTCGACCACAACAGCCGCCGCTTCAGATGGAAGGTCAAACTCTGTGGTAGAGGACAAGGTCAAGCCTTCATCCTCCTTTGCTGCATCGCTTGTCTGCTGCGTATCACCGAAGCTCAAGGTCGGTACCTCGATTTCAGGCAAGGTCGCACCAAAGCTTGGCGCCTCAAACTGGATGGTATCTTCCGCCAGCGATTCCGTGGCACCCAAAGCTGTGGGCTCACCATCAACCGCTTTAACTGCCTCTCCGCCCATCGAGAAATCCATGTTGAAGTCCAGTCCGCCCGCATCCGGTGCCACAGTGTCTGCAAACGCGGCTTCTTCACCGGTAGGCGCCGCTTGCTGCACACCATCTTCCGCAGAAGCTTCTGCCGGGGTGGAAGCAAAGCCCAGATCAAAATCAAGACCATCGTCAGCGGTCTTCCCGGTTTCGCCGGCAGCACCTTCCGTGACAGCACTTTCTCCATCCAGCGAGAAGTCCAGACTCGATTCCGACATCAGTTCTGCACTATCGAAGTCGCTGGCGTCCAGCCGGCTGGTCTCGGCCGACGCCGCTACCACTGCAGCTGTTGCCGCCGCCTTGCCGGCATCAGCCGCACCCGGCGAGGCTTGCGCATTGCTGGTGTCATAAAGTGGATTGGCCGGTTCGAGCTTCTGACCCATTTCCGCGACCTGTCTCCACACCGGATCAGCGGAACCCAGGGTTGAATACAACTCACCTGCCACCGCTTCGAAGGCGGAAGTGTCATTGCGGGCAGCAAAGATTTCGAGCAACTTCAGGTGCAGCTCATAGCGCGTCGGCTCCTTGGAAATGGCGTCGTTGAGGATTTCCTCCGCCTGCGAGTCACGACCATAGGCCATGTAAACCTCAGCCTCGGCAATCGGATCGACATCATGGGTATCGATCATGCCGCTGGGGTTCTGCGAGAAGTTGGTCAGGAATGAAGTGTCGCCGGTATCTACAGTACCTCCGGAGGTATTGCCGAAGACGGTGTTGGCCTTGAGGCCGCCGGCCGTCAGAATACCTTGCTCGAAGCTGTCCAGATTACGTTTGCGGCGGTTACGAATGAACATCCAGCCACCGCCAAGTAACACAATGGCACCACCAGCCAAGCCGATCAGCGGCGCATTGTCAGCCAAGTCATCCAGAAAACTGCTCTCTTCCACAGGCGCCGGTGCAGGTGCGGCCGGCTTTTTAGCCGGCACCGGCTTGGATTCAGGCGCGACTTCTGCCGGCGGTGTCGCATTTGCAGCGGCCTCTGCCGGTGTTTCGGCTTCTGCTGGCAGAACTGGGGTTTCTTTCGCTGTCGATTCAGGTGTTTCCGCTGCCGCCGGAACTTGCTCCGCTTCCGCCGTTGCGGCGGGCTGTTCTTGCAAGTCTGCCAGTGTTTTGTCCTTGATGGTCAGTAGCGCCTGCAGATCGGCAATCTGCTTCTCCAGCATGGCAACGCGTTCGTTCGCCTCGTCTACACTTTTCTGCCTTGCCGTGTTTTCTTCCTGCATGGCCGCGAGCTTGTCCTGCAGAGCCTTGGCTTCAGCGCCGGCGGCTTCCGCTTCACTCTTGGAAAGCTTGACGACATCCCTCGGGCCGGACTCTGCAGGTAGAGCTTTGTCTTCCGTCGCTGTCTTCAGTTTGCCCGAAGCCGCCTGATCGCCTGCATCCGCCGCGGCGGGTTCCGATTCAGCCACGACCGCGGCCAGCTTGTTACGATAGGCATTCCAGTCTGCAGTCTGCACCTTGATTTCCTGCGCAGCTTCCTGCGGATTCACGGCAGCCAGTTCTTCATGTGACGGCGCCCTGATAATCTGCCCCACCTTGAGCCGGTTCATGTTGCCGCCGGCGAATGCATCCTTGTTTGCACGATAAAGTCCGACCAGCATCTGATCCAGGCTGACGCCTTCTACCTGCAGCTCGCGGGCGATCTTGCTGAGATTGTCGCCGGATCTGGTGGTGTATTCCTTTTCAGCCGGCGTACTCGGAGGCGAACTTTCTACTGGCGCGGGCGCTACAACTGTCGCAGCAACGGGAGCCGGCACGGCAGCCGCCTGGGTTTGAACCGGCGCCGGGGAAATTGCCGGCTGCTCGACATCGTAGCCCGGCGGATCCAGTAATACGGTGTATTCCCTCAGCAGTCGACCGGTAGCCCAATCGACCTGAATCAGCATATCGAGGAAGGGATCCTCGACCGGCTGTCTGGTGACCAGCTTCAATACCGGACTGCCATCCGGCTTCTTACCCACTTCGATTTGTATGGCGCTGTGAATTGCCCTGCGCTCCATGCCTTGGACGGCATATGCTTCCTGAGGAGCGATCGCAGCACTGAGAGATGAGAGTTCTTCAGGAGTGGTGGAAACGAGATCGATTTCTGCACGTAGCGGCTCGCCTAGTCCTGAAATGACGGTCAGCTTGCCTAACCCTGCCGAGTGAGCTGAGAATGGCAGAAATGCAAAACATACCGCCAATGCAATTTGCTTGTAATTAGACTTATGCACTATCCCACCCTTATAGAACTTATAGTCGCTTTATTAAATTAACATCAAATAGTTAGACATGCAAGCTCATACCAAACATTATATTTGCGTGCTATCTGGCTTGTTTCCGTCAGCCTTCATTCTTGCCAGAACGGCTCAGTCTTCCACCAATATGCGCAACATGCGACGCAAGGGTTCGGCAGCACCCCACAACAACTGATCACCGACCGTGAACGCAGCCAGATAATCATCACCCATGCTCATCTTGCGCAGGCGTCCAACCGGCACGTTCAAAGTACCGGTCACGGCGGCAGGCGTCAGCTGCTTCATGGTCGCCTCGCGCTCGTTGGGGATTACCCTGGCCCATGGATTGGCGTTGGCGATCAGCGCATGCACATCATCCAGCGGCACGTTCTTCCTGAGCTTGATCGTCAGCGCCTGCGAATGGCAACGCATCGCCCCGATACGCACACAGAGGCCGTCGATCGGGATCGGCGCATCCTGCAATCCGAGTATCTTGTTGGTTTCCGCCGCGCCCTTCCATTCCTCCTTGCTCTGGCCGTTGCCCAGGTCCTTGTCGATCCAGGGAATCAAACTACCGGCCAACGGGACGCCGAAGTGCGCCGTAGGAAAGCGCGCGTCGCGCAAGGTCCCAGCCACCTCGCGATCGATATCCAGGATCGCCGAGGCCGGGTCTGACAGAAGGTCGCTCGCCACCCGGTGCGCTTCGCCCATCTGCTTCAACAACTCACGCATGTTCTGTGCACCCGCGCCGGAGGCGGCCTGATAGGTCATCGCGGTCGCCCACTCGACCAGGTTCTCGCGGAACAGCCCGCCGAGCGACATCAGCATCAGCGATACCGTACAGTTGCCGCCGATCCAGTTACGGCCGCCGGCTGCCAGCGCACGGTCGATGACGTGGCGGTTGACCGGGTCGAGGATGATGACTGCATCCTTCTCCATCCGCAGCGTGGATGCGGCATCGATCCAGTGGCCGTTCCAGCCTGCGGCACGCAGCTTGGGGAATATCTCGGTGGTGTAGTCACCGCCCTGACAGGAGATGATGGCATCCATCGCCTTCAGCTCTGCGATATCCTTCGCATCCTTCAACGGCGGGGTGTCGCGCCCGACATCAGGCCCCTTGCCGCCGGGGCTGGAAGTCGTAAAAAATACCGGCTCGATCAGCGCGAAATCGTTCTCCTCCCGCATGCGTTGCATGAGCACTGAACCCACCATACCGCGCCAACCGACAAATCCCACTCGCATCATTGCTTTCACCCTCATTCATTGAATCGCTGCAGCTGCAGCAACGCACTTAGCCATGCCAAGCCTTGCGTTACGCAAGCGGCGCTCTACAGCGCAGCTACGACCGCATCACCCATTGCATTGCAGCCGACCTTGTTCGTTCCTTCAGTCCAGATATCAGCCGTGCGATAGCCCAGGGTCAGCGCCTTTTTCACTGCATTCTCAATGCGCACGGCATTGGCTTCATCGTTGAAAGTGTAGCGCAGCATCATGGCGGCGGACAGGATGGTCGCCAACGGATTGGCGACATCCTTGCCGGCGATGTCCGGCGCGGAACCATGGCTGGGCTCGTACATACCCTTGTTGTTGGCATCCAGCGAAGCCGACGGCAGCATGCCGATGGAACCAGTCAGCATGGAAGCCTCGTCGGACAGGATATCTCCGAAGATGTTGCCGGTGACCATGACATCGAACTGTTTTGGTGCGCGCACCAGCTGCATAGCTGCGTTGTCAACGTACATATGCGAAAGTTCGACTTCCGGATATTCCTTGCTGAGCTCGATCATGACCTGGCGCCAGAGTTCGGTGGTTTCCAACACATTGGCCTTGTCCACGGAACAGACTTTCTTGTTGCGCTTCATGGCAATCTGGAAGGCGACATGCCCGATGCGGCGAATCTCCGATTCGTTGTAGCGCATGGTGTTGATGCCTTCGCGCTCGCCGTTTTCCAGCGTCGAAATGCCGCGCGGCTGGCCAAAATAGATGTCGCCGGTAAGTTCACGGACGATCATGATATCGAGGCCTGACACCACTTCAGGCTTCAGCGTCGAAGCCGAAGCGAGTTCAGGGTAGAGCAATGCCGGACGCAGATTGGCGAACAGGTTGAGGCCCTTGCGGATGCGCAACAGACCGCGTTCCGGCCGCATATCGCGCGGCAGCGTATCGTATTTCCAGTCACCGACCGCACCGAGCAGCACTGCATCCGATGCCTGCGCCAGCTTCAGCGTCGCTTCCGGCAAAGGATCGCCGGCAGCTTCGTAACCGGCGCCGCCGATCGGCGCCTCTTCCATCTGCAACTCGAGGTCGAGCGCCTTCAACACTTTCAGCGCCTGTGCGACGATCTCGGGGCCGATGCCATCACCTGGCAGTACTGCAATTTTCTTCATGTCTACAAATTTCCGGATAATTAATCTTGAATGACACTGGCCGTTCAGCCGAACAACCAGGGCTGGCTGGCCTTATGCCTGGCCTCGAATGCCTTGATCTGGTCGACCTTCTGCAAGGTCAGGCCGATATCGTCAAGACCGTTGAGCAGGCAGTGCTTGCGGAAGGCGTCCACCTCAAAACTGAAACTGCGTCCAGCCGGACTGACAACGACCTGCTGCTCAAGATCGACCAATAACTGATAGCCGGGCGTCGCATCGACCTCCCTGAACAGTTCATCCACCTCTTCGGCTTCGAGCACGATGGGCAGAATGCCGTTCTTGAAACAGTTATTGAAGAAGATGTCGGCAAAACTCGGCGCGATGATGCAACGGAAGCCATAGTCCAACAAGGCCCACGGCGCATGCTCGCGGCTGGAGCCGCAGCCGAAGTTCTCACGCGCAAGCAGGATGCTCGCGCCCTGATAGCGCGGCTGATTCAGCACGAAATCCGGGTTCAACTTGCGCTTGCTGTTATCCATTCCCGGCTCGCCGTGATCGAGATAGCGCCACTCGTCGAAAGCGTTCGGACCAAAGCCGCTGCGCTTGATGGACTTGAGGAACTGCTTGGGGATGATGGCATCGGTATCGACGTTGGCGCGATCCAGCGGGGCCACCAATCCCTCCAGTTTCACAAAAGGTTGCATATATTTACCTTGTAAACTTTATCAATTATTTGGTTGATTTCTGCACGGCTTCACCGGCCTTTTCCAGATCCTTGCCCATGCCCTCGACGGTGTTGCAACCAACGAGTGCGAACGCCGAAACCATAAAAAGCGTACTGATCAGCTTGGTCATCATTTTCCTTTCCATTCAGACTGACAGCCTTAACTCAACTGCCTGACATCGACAAAATGGCCGGCGACCGCCGCTGCCGCCGCCATTTCCGGACTAACCAGATGCGTGCGGCCGCCTTGCCCCTGACGCCCCTCGAAATTGCGGTTGGACGTGGAAGCACAGCGCTCGCCAGGCTCCAGCCGGTCGGCATTCATCGCCAGACACATGGAACAGCCGGGCTCGCGCCATTCGAAACCGGCATCCTTGAACACCTGGTCCAACCCCTCGTGCTCAGCCTGTGCCTTGACCAATCCCGAACCCGGCACCACCATCGCCAGCTTGACGTTGGCGGCCACTTTCCTGCCCCTGGCAACGGCCGCCGCCGCGCGCAGGTCTTCGATGCGCGAATTGGTGCAGGAGCCGATGAACACCTTGTCGATACTGATCTCCTTGATCGGCGTGTTGGCTTGCAGGCCCATATATTGCAATGCGCGCTCGATACCCCCGCGTTTGGTCGGATCGCTTTCCCGCGCAGGATCCGGAACCGTGCCGCCGATGCTGGTGACCATTTCCGGCGAGGTACCCCAGGTCACCTGCGGCTCGATCTCTTCCGCCTTCAACTCGACGACGACATCGAACTTGGCGTCCTCGTCACTGTGCAGCGTGCGCCAATAGGCAACTGCCGCATCCCAATGCTCAGGCTTGGGCGCATAGGGACGACCCTTGACGTAATTGATGGTGGTGTCGTCCACCGCCACCATGCCGGCACGCGCGCCCGCCTCGATCGCCATATTGCACAAGGTCATGCGACCTTCCATGCTGAGGCCGCGGATGGCAGAGCCAGCGAACTCGATGGCATAACCGGTGCCGCCCGCTGTCCCGATCTTGCCGATGATCGCCAGAGCGATATCCTTGGCCGTCACGCCCTTGCCCAGTTGGCCTTCGACCCGGATCTCCATGGCCTTGGATTTCTTCTGCACCAGACACTGGGTCGCCAGCACATGCTCGACTTCGGAAGTGCCGATGCCATGCGCCAGTGCGCCGAAAGCACCATGCGTGCTGGTATGGGAATCGCCGCAAACGACCGTCATGCCGGGCAAGGTGGCGCCCTGTTCCGGTCCGATGACGTGCACGATACCCTGACGCGCATCGTTCATCCTGAATTCGGTGATGCCGAACTCGGCACAGTTGTTATCCAGCGTCTCCACCTGCAGGCGCGAGACCGGGTCGGCGATGCCGTGGCTGCGGTCCGTGGTCGGCACGTTGTGATCCGGCACGGCCAGTACGCTGTTGATGCGCCACACCTTGCGTGCCGCCATCTTCAGCCCCTCGAACGCCTGCGGGCTGGTGACTTCATGCACCAGATGACGGTCGATATAGAGCAGTGCGGTGCCGTTTTCCTCGGAAACCACGTGCGAATCAAACAACTTGTCGTATAGCGTTTTTGCCATAAATAACCTTATCTAGCCTCCAATAAAGCGTGAAACACACGGGCCGAAAAAATCAGGCCAACGCCATGTGTCGTGCCCGCTCAATCCCTGAAATTGCCGAACTGCAACGGAAAATCCGTCACGTTCTTCTTCACATGCGCGATCGCCTCCTGCAGCATATCGCGCTTGGCGCCGTTGACGCGCACCGTGTCACCCTGGATGCTGGCCTGCACCTTAAGGCCGGAATCCTTGATCAGCTTGACGATCTTCTTCGCCAGCTCGCTGTCGATGCCGGCCTTGATCTTCAGCTCCTGCTTGGCCTTGTTGCCTGAAATTTTTTGCACATCCTGATGATCGAGGCGTTTGCTGCTGTCCGGCTCTTTCTTTTCCATCGCCGGCAGCAGGATGTCCTTGATCTGGTCGAGTTGAAAATCTGAATCCCCGTACAAAGTGATCAGCTTGTCCTTCTCGCTCAACTCCAGATTGGCACTGGTACCCTTGAAATCGTAACGGTTGGCGATCTGCCGCGCGGCGACGTCCACCGCGTTCTTCAGGGCAACCATATCGACTTCGGAACTGATATCAAATGAAGGCATGCGCAAACTCCAGGCTATGCATGCCGCGGAGCTCTGGCTGATAACGGGCACCAGTCCGGCGGCAAATGCGATTACTCAAAATGGCAGACGTAATCCAGCATCTCGATGGTTTCGATATCGAAGCTGGAATTCCCGGGCACCGTGAACTTGTCTCCGGTCTTGTAGGTTTTCCATTCGGTTTCGCCCTGCAGCCTGACCTTGCAGACGCCGAGATTGATTTCCATCAGTTCCGGCGCGCTGGTGTTGAAGGTCAGGGTACTGGGGAAGATGACGCCGATCGTGCTGCGCGTGCCGTTCGGCAGCAGCACGGTGTGGCTGACGCACTTGCCGTCGAAATAGACGTTGGCTTTCTTTTTGACACTGACATTATCGAATTGCGCCATGCTGGTTACCCCCGGATTTTCAAGCTGATGATTATCGCAGAAATCCGGCTCGGCCTCCACAGGCGGGGCCGATTCATGACACACGCTGTCAGGGAGCGGGGTTCATGTAACGTAAATGGATCTGTTCGATTTCGGCCAACAATTCCGCCGAAATCGGTTTATGCCAGGCCGTCAGGTTCTCGCGCAACTGCTGCATGCTGGTGGCACCGATAATGGTACTGGTCACGAACCAGCGATGATAGACGAAGGCAAGCGCCAGCTCTGCCGGGCTGTAGCCGTGTTGTCGTGCCAGTGCGGCATAGGCAGCGCTGGCTGGTGCCACGTTAGGTTTCTCGTAACGCTGGGCAAAGCCCTTGAACAAGGTGGCGCGACCGCTGCCGCCCTCAAGGTACTTGCCGGTCAAATGGCCGAAAGCCAGCGGCGAATAGGCCAGCAAGCCGACCCCTTCACGGTAAGCGATTTCCGCCAGACCGAATTCGAAGCCACGGTTGATCAGGTTGTAGCAGTTCTGGATGCTGACGATGACGGGCAGGTCATGCTGACGCGCGAGGCGCAGAAACTCCATGACGCCCCAGGGCTGCTCGTTGGAAAGGCCGATGTAGCGAACCTTGCCTGCCTGCACCAGTTCTGCCAGTGCCTCCAGTTGCTGATGGATGCTGACCCACTGCCGCCGCACACCATGCTCGAACTCCTGGTCAGGGTCGAACTGGTACTGACCGAACATGGGCACATTGCGCTCGGGCCAGTGCAGCTGGTACAGGTCGATATAGTCCGTTTGCAGACGTTGCAATGAACCCTCTACCGCCTCGCGCAGGTTTTCCCTGTCGATGGCCTTCGGCCCGCCGCGTATCCAATCCAGCTTACGGCGCGGCCCGGCGATCTTGGTAGCGAGCACAATATCCTTGCGTCGCTGGCGTCTGAGCCAGTTGCCGACAATGGTTTCGGTACGGGTATAGGTCCCGGCTCGCGGAGGAACCGGATACATCTCGGCGGTATCGATAAAGTTGATGCCCTGGCTCAAGGCAAAGTCGAGCTGCTCATGTGCCTCCGCCTCGGTGTTCTGTTCACCGAAGGTCATGGTACCTAGACAGATGGGCGAGACTTGGAGCGCACTCTGCCCCAGTTGGCGATATTCCATATTCCCTCTGAAAATCTGCTGAACGTCGTCGGGATTGGCGACAAACGTCATGTTAGCGGTTCGGCAGCCGGACTTCCACGCTGAATCCACCCAGCGTTGGCGAACGACCGAGATCCAGCTGGCCGCCATAACTTTCGACGATATCGCGCACGATGGCCAGCCCGAGACCGCTGCCCGGCTGGCTTTCATCCGCCCGGAAACCGCGCACGGTCACTCGCTGCAGTTCCTCGCCCGAACACCCCGGACCGTCATCCTCGATCGTGAACGTCACGCCCTCGGTCTTGCTGACAGTCAACCGTACCTGCCCCTTGGCCCATTTGCAGGCGTTATCCAGCAGATTGCCGAGCAGTTCGAGCAGATCCTCCTGGTCACCGCTGAAAACGGCTCCCTCATCCACCTGCCAGCGGATATCCAACGTCTTGTCGGCATGCATCAACTGCAGCGTCTGTACCAGCAAACCAATCTCTTCCGGCAGATTGACGCGTTGCCCCGGCAGTGCATCGCCGATCAGGCGCGCCCGCTTCAATTCCCGCTCGACGATGCGGCGCATCGCCTCCGTCGATTCCTGTAGCATCGGCTGCAGCTCCGGCAAAGCGCGGATTTCCGGCTGTTGCGCCAACTGCGACAGGATGGACAGCCTCGTCTTCAGTGCGTGTGCCAGATTGCCGAGCGCCTCGCGCGAACGTCTGGCCTTGTTGCCCATGGTGGCCAGCAGACGGTTCAGCTCTGCGATGACCGGGGCGATCTCGGCCGGACCTGCCATCTCCACGCGATCGATCTCGCCGCGCTCCAGCCTGCCCATGTTGGCACGTAAGGTCTGCAACGGCCTCAATTCCATTCTCACGATCAAATGCTGCAACAACAGTAACGCCGCCAGGATGAAGACAGACACCGCGCCATACAGCCATTGGAACTGGCGTAGCCCTGCGTTGAACACCTTCAGGTCTTCCGCCACGGTGATGCCGATCAATCTGTCCTGCTTCAGGTAGCCATGCGTCACAGCCAGCAGCCGCTGCTTGTCCGGACCGTCGATGGTCAGGCGGATTTCGACCCCGGCATTGACATCCGGCGTCAGCAGATCCTGATCCCACAGTGAGCGCGAGACGTATTGCTGCCCGCCGGACTCGATGACGAAATAATGCCCGGAAAACGGACGTTGATAGACGGTACTGATGCGCGTCGTGTCGATACTCATCTGGCCTGATGCATCGAACTGTATGCCGGCCAGCAGGCTCTCGCTGTCCTGCAACAGACGGCTTGCCATCTGTTCCTGGGTCAAATGGCGGATGGCGTAGCTGACCATTGCCCACTGCACGCTCAACAGAATCACGAGACTGAGAGTCAACCCCCAGGAAAGGCGGCCGCTCAAGGATTTGACCGGCAGACTCAAGACGGATTGCCCGTGAAGATGTAACCCTGGCCGCGCTTGGTCTGGATCCGGTCGGGGCCGATTTTCTGGCGCAACCGGTTGATGTAGACCTCCATGACGTTGCTGTCCTTGTCGCTGTCGTAATCATAGACATGCTCGGCAAGCCGGCTCTTGGAGATCACTTGGTCCGGATTCAGCATGAAGTAGCGCAGCAACCGGTATTCCGTCCCGGTCAGACTCTCTTGCCGGCCGTCCTTGCCGACCAGACTCTGAGTCGCCTCATCCAGCGTGATGCCGTATACGCTCAACGGGCCGGCAGAGGCGCCCTGGCTGCGCTTGAGGACTGCGCCGACACGCGCCAGCAGCTCTTCCATCTGGAACGGCTTGCCGATATAGTCATCGGCCCCGGCCTTGAACCCTTCTACCTTCTCCTGCCAGCTGCCGCGCGCGGTCAACACCACCACCGGCAACTTGTTGCCGCGGCTTCGCCAGTTGGCCAGCACTTCCAGCCCGGAACGCTTGGGCAAGCCCAGATCGAGGATGACAAGATCATACGGCTCGATATCGCCCAAGGCTTCCGCATCGATGCCATCGGTGGCAAGGTCCACTGCGTAACCGGACTGTTGCAGGGTCGCACGCAATTGCGGCCCCAATGTCACATCGTCTTCTACCAGCAAAAGCCGCATAAGTCGCCTCAGTCGTCGATTTCCATCTTGATCAGCTCACCGTTGCCGGCATTGACATCGATCTCCCACACCACACCGCTGGCATCGAGGATCTCGATCTCATAGATATAGATGCCGGACTTCCTGTTGCGCTCGAGCTCCACCTCGAGAATCTCACCCGGCTTGAAGGAGCGCGCAACCTCGGAAATCCTCTCGAAAGACAGAATCTCGCCAGCCGCCTGCAACCGGCGCGCCTCGACATGATTGACATCCTCGCCCGCTATCGCTCCGCTCGTCATCATGGCAAAGCTGGTAACTGCAATACCGCCGATTGCAGCAAGTCTCATTTTAGGCATTCCTGAAAGCCTCTCGTCTTTCCATTCCAGGTTCCTGCGTCGGCGCCCGTTTCCGCCAAACGTCCGCAGCGCAGCGTCAAGCAGCGCCCAGACAAGCAACAGAAATATCATCGTCAGATTGAAAAAGCGCACTGCCGCACGATGCAAAAACCGGCCCCACCGTTTGGAATATTCAATATCGTTAAACATGACCATACACCATAAAAGTTCAGGTGGTGACAGCCTAACCAGCCTACATGAATTGAAGCTGAAAATTGGACAAAAAAACGGCACCCTCAGGTGCCGTTCTCGCAAACGTGAAAATCAACCGCGCCGTTTATGCAGATTGGCGGCAATACGCATGCGCAGGGCGTTGAGCTTGATGAAGCCGCCCGCGTCCTTCTGGTCGTAGGC